>Ga0209646_1000005_pt1 | contig 717627 bp, 557 predicted proteins | sample AraplaL_Col_mTSA_FD_184259 | JGI IMG/M metagenome (GOLD analysis project Ga0209646, IMG submission 184259) | Arabidopsis root microbial communities from the University of North Carolina, USA - plate scrape CL_Col_mTSA (SPAdes) (version 2) | ecosystem: Host-associated > Plants > Roots >...
CCATATCTACAACTTAAACTCTTTAAAACATAGGGGGCTTTATTTTTCAGAAATAACAAATATCCTTGATCCTATTGCATTGTCGCCCGGGGAATCCTTGTTTTTAAATTTCCCCGGACAACAATGAATTTTAAATCATAAATGTAAAAGTAGAATACCGTGAATATAAGCCTGTGCTTGGAATCGTGGCATTCGATTTTTACATTTTAAATTTTACATTTATGATTTTACATTCTTTTTGGTCAGCCCCGTTTGGCTTTAGCAGCCGGAAAGGGATAATACCTGAACCGCCTCACGCAGCTGTTTAATAGCGCGGGCAATATGGTTCTCCACGGTTTTGGGTGAGATGGCTAATTCCGTTGCAATTTCTTTATAGGATAGTCCCCGCTGGCGGCGCATATTAAAAACGGTTTTGCGCATGGGCGGCATGGCATTAATGGTACGCACCATGTGCTCCATACTATCACGCAGCTCTAATTGTTTATTTTCTGTAACCGGCGCTGCGCTGCTGCTGGCCCAGCCGCTGATATGGGTTCTCTTAACGGCTTCTTTGCGCAGCTCATCTACCAGGATGGTTTTGGCTATCTGGAAAAGCTGCGTGGAAAGCAGCACTCCGTCTGATAAGGCATTCCTTTTCTCCCAGAGGCGGATGAAGGCCTGCTGTACTACTTCCTCTGCCAGGTAGTGCGAGCTGGTTTTCTGATACACAAATGCATACAACCTGTGCTGATATTGATGATATACTTCCCTGAAAACATTGCTGCTGCCCTGTTTAATACCGTATAATTCGGTCATTTCCTTACCACGATTTGAGTACAAATATTTTCATTTCATTCTGGTTTTTTTTGCATGGCCGCCGTTATCAATTTATTAATTAATTGTAAAAAAAAGGGCCCCGGAATAACCGGGACCCCTACGTTGTCATAGGATGGGATATTATTAATGTTTGATCACTTTGCGGGTGATCACTTCATTTCCTACGTAGATCTTGATCAGGTACATGCCGGTTGAAAGGCTGGACAGGTTCACGGGCTGGCCGTTAGAGATACGCTGTGCAGGCCTTACTTCCGTACCACTCATGTTATACACACGGATGTAATACTGATCCACCTTGCTCTTCACCTTTACAGATAAGTTCTGTGTGAAAGGGTTGGGCGACAGCACTACATCAATGGTACCATCATCATTGTTAGCTTCGGTTGTGGAAGCAGCAGCCGATGATTTAACCGGTGCAGCAAGTGTAATGGCATTACTCATTACAGCAGCTTTTGCAGCAGTAGAAGGCTGTACTACCAGCGAAGTGGTCCAGTCGTTCAGGTTCAGCGGCTGGCCATTCACAGAAAGATCAACCAGGCAGGAGAAGTCGCTGCGGAACAGGTAAGCAGCGCCGCCGAAGTTAATATCCTGGTACAGGATAACTTCATAACCGCTCTTCACTTTTAACGCAGAAATATCATCGTTCGGAATACCCAGTGCATTCAGCTGCGCCATATCATATCTGCCGGGCGCCAGGTTAATGGCATAACCGCCATAATTACAATCCTGGTATACAGTAGCCGCGCCGCTACCGGTACCGCCGGAAATAGTGCCGGTAATAGTATAAGCGCCCAGGGAAGCGTAGTTGGAATAACCATCCGTAGCCGGGTTGCCTACACCGGTGCCGGTAACAGATACATAATAAGTACCTGCCGCCAGGTTGGCGTTAATGGATGCAGATAGACCAGCAGGATCTGAAGTTGCTACTACAGCGCCACTGCTGTTCAGCAGGCGGGCCAGAATATCCAGGTTCGCATGGCGGGGAGCCGGGTTAAAGTTGATGGTAGCATTACCGCCGGATGTGCTGAAAGAGAATACATCCACATCAGCAGTGCGCTCAATGATGCCGCTGCTGCTAATGTTGCCGCCAGCACCTACGCTTAATACACCTGCTGATGAAATGGAATTGCCATAATCATCGGCACGGTAGCCTACACCAAAGGTGGAGCTGGTCATTTTTGCCAGGTCATCTTCCAGGTTGTTGGCGCTGTTATATTCGCCTTTGCTCCATTGTACAATGGGCTTGTAGTAACCTACACCCATAATAGGCGCCCAGTTGCCCTGGCCGGCGTAGTAACCTTCTGCAGGAGAATTTCTGCCGTCGTGGCCTAAGCTTAAAGTATGGCCTACTTCGTGTGAAGCAGCATCGCCGGCGCCTTTTACGCCGCCGTTAAATACCCAGCAGGGAGTATCATCATTCCAGTTAAAGGAGCTGATATAGGCTACGCCACCTGCGCCGGGAGCAGCGGTATTGGTAGGCGTGAAAATGCAGCGCATTCTCCTGTTCTTGGGATAGGTGTTAAACACCGCTTCGCTGGTAGTGATGTTCATATGGAAGGGCTTGTAATCTTCACTTACCAGCTCCCATACTTCACGCATTTCAGCTTCTGAGAGGGTGGCAGGTGCGGCGTTAATGGGATTACCATTATTCCAGGGAGTGCCGGAAACATACTGGCCGTCAAAGTCCAGCAGCACGCAGCCATTGGCGCCGGGATAGCTTTGCAGGTCCGCAGGTACAGCGGCTGCAGTTACACCCTGTGCTGATACCTGGGAGGTAGCAGGGCCTTCTTCATAATTAATACACAACACCTTGTTAATGTCTTCTTCTTTTACAAAAACATTACCGGTATTGTCTGAATAATATTTGTATGCTTTTTTGCTTTGCCGTAACACGATGTTACCTTCTACTTTGTTGCCCTGTATGCGAACAAAGAATGAAGAACCCGGGGTATTGGCTATTTCACCTGCCAGAAATTCTTCTGTGGCGCTACCGGTAGTACGGAAATTAACTTTAGCATTTAACGTGGTATTGGCGCTTACTCTCAGCTGCGCGCCGCTTACAAATTGCTGTTGCCTGGCCGTTGCCTGCTGGCGGAATTCCTGCACCAGGGTGCGGGTGTTGCCTAAGCTGTATTCTTTTTGCTGACCAAAGGCTGTAAAGGAGGTAAGCAGGAATGCGAGGCCTGCTGAATATTTTAGAGCTTTTTTCATAAAGATACTGTTTAAGGGTTTAGAGTTTGGTAATGCGGAACCAGTTAATATTCCAGCCACCGGCTGCTGCATAAATGCCAAAATTGTAAGTACCGGCATTAATGTTCACGGTTTGGGAAATGGTGGTCCAGTTTTGCCATCCACCGGTGTTGGGCACATCTACTGCGCCCAGTACAATGGAACCGGCGTTCAGGTCCTGTGATAAACGGCCGCCGCCATTCAGGCTGGCTACACGGTATTCGATCTTGTAGCTGCCGGAGGTAGGTATAGTGATGCTGTTATACGCCATCCAGTCGCCGGTTTCAATATAACCTACGTTCTGGCCGCCGCCGGCATCAGTAGTGGGCTCTGTTTGAACGCCCAGCATGCTGCTGTAATTCTCTGCTTCTACGGTCTGGCTCCAGGTGGGGGGAGGATTAGTGCCGCCGCCCTGGTATACGTGTACCCAGTCAACATACATTTTTGCAGGGAACGCATTGTTATCAATGTTGAAGCCGGGCCAGTTGCCGCCAATGGCAAAATTCAGCAGGATGAAAAAGTTCCGGTGAAATTCTTCAGTGCTGTTAATGTTGTTGGCAATGTTGGCTTCATTGTACTGTACACCATCTACAAACCATTTGATGGAAGATGGGTTCCATTCAATAGTGTAGGTATGGTAACCGCTAAAATTCACCGGGGTGCTGGAACCATAGGAGGCATGACCGCCATCAGGACCCTGCCAGTGAATAGTTCCAACGGCATTGGGATCATTGTTCACATGCTCCATGATGTCAATTTCACCGCAGGCAGGCCAGTTCACGGTGCTGATGTTATCGCCCAGCATCCAGAAGGCAGGCCATGCGCCGGAGAAGGCTGGTATGGCAATGCGGGCTTCTATCTTACCGTATGTCCAGGATTTTCTGCCCTGGGTTTTCATCCTGGTAGAGGTGTAGTTATAACCGCCAAAGCTTTCACGTTTGGCAGTAATTACCAGCTGGTTGTTTTCGATGGTAGCGTTTTCACGGCGGTAATATTCCAGCTCATTATTACCCCAGCCGCCACCGCCGGTTTCAAATACCCAGTCGGGGCCAATGCTGCCGTTAAACTCGTCGGCCCATACGAGCTGCCAGTTTTGTGAGAATGCCATCTGCTGTATGCCGGTAAAGGCCATCAGCAGCAATAGAAATTTTACTGGTTTCATTGTGTAAAGGTTTTTAGTGTTTCTGATCAGATGAAACCTTACGGACACGTGGTTTCACAGCTCAAATGTGAAGGTGTTAATGTTTTCAGGATTGCAAATGTTTGCTGCAGTAAGTATAGTTGCCCCGTTAGTATGGGCCGGGTAATAAGCCGGTATGCCTAACGGGGCGGCGGCTAATTGAAAAGGAAATGGTCTTTGCATATGGTTAAGGTTTAAGGGTGAGCGGGGAATTGTTGTTCAATAACGGTCAGCATGTATATAAGCGAAGTATGGCTATGGGCCATACATGCCGGGTGCACAGCGCGTTTGGCCGTAATATTTTATAGGGATAACAAATTGAGGACCTGCGGCGGATGTAAAGAAATGGTGTAAATTTTTTAACATAGGATGTTATTTAGAAAAGGGAATGGTCCCGGATGAACCGGGACCATTTTCATTTTTCATTTTTAACTATTACTGTAGCCTTATCACTTTAGCAGTGGCTACTCGATGGGTGCTCTTATTTTCTACTTTCAGGATCCAGGTACCGGCGGGTAACTGGCCTGTTTGCAGTTTAATAAACTGGGTGCCTTTGCCGGCAGCCGTTTGTTGTGTTGTTAATACAGGCGCGTTGCCTTTCATGTCAACCAGGGAGATCTGTAACCTGTCGCCGGGCTGTGCATCCACCCGTACCTGCAGCTCGCTGCCGGTTACCGGGTTCGGATATACTAACAGGTTAGCGTTGCTCACCTCTTGTGTTACGGCAGGTGCGCTGGTGCTAACGCTGGTACGTGCCAGGCTGGCGCCGCATGCTCCCAGTGGTTTCCACCACCAGTCTGCAGTACCGGGTGTTACGTTGTACAGTGCATCTGACTGGCTTTCATAAAGATTGCCGTTGTACACTACACGATCGCCTTTGTTGTAAATTTTCGGATACGGCTGGTACGTGGCTACGCCTGCGCAATTGCCGGTGTTGCCGCCGCTGGTTACTACTACTGTTACAGCAGCAGAAGCAGATGCGCCTGAGTTGTCAGTTGCTTTGGCCGTGATGCTGTAAGTACCAGCAGCTACATTAGACCAGGTATAGCTGTAAGGGGAAGAAGTGCTCTCGCCTAATTTGCTGCCGCCGTTGAAGAATTCCACTTTAGCTACAGAGCCATCGCTGTCGGTGGCAGTAGCCTGTATGGAGATGCTGGCAGGTGCTGCAAAAGATGCGTTGTTGGCAGGTGAGGTAATGCTGATGCTGGGAGCGCCGTTATTGCCGCTGCCGTTACAATCACTTACATACTGCCATACTTTGGAATCACCGTTGTTGATGTCAGGTTGCTCATTCTGTGTCCACCATTTGGCTTTATACACTTTGCTGTTGTAAACTACCTGCATATCAGCTGTGTAAACGGAGGTTGCGCTCCATGCAGCAATACCGTTACAACCGTTGTTATTACCGGTGCCTACCACAATGGTAACGGCAGCAGATGTAGTTACTGCGCCTTTGTTGTCAGTAGCTTTGGCAGTAAGCGTATAAGTGCCGGCAGCTACATTCGCCCAGCTATAGCTGTAAGGCGCTGCAGTGCTTTCACCCAGCTTGGTGCCGCCATTGAAGAACTCTACTTTGGATACAGTGCCGTCATTATCGCTTGCGCTGGCCTGTATGCTTACAGTGGCAGGCGGTGTAAAGGTGGCATTGTTTGCCGGGGAGGTGATGCTTACAGCAGGAGGATTATTTCCCGGGTTTGTAGTACCAAAGAAGTACTCATAATAGTTGTTTGCAAATTCATCGGCAGTAGATTTATCCCAGTTAATGGACCATGTCATGATACCACGCAGGCCGGGATAACCGCCAGCTTTCCTTAACGTATAAGCGCCACCGTAAGACTGACCTTTGGTCAGGTAGTCCAGGGCTTTCTTAACATTGGCAGGTGTGGTGTAGCCGCTGCCTGCTGCAGAGGTATTAGCCGGTAAGCCAAATGCTACCTGGTCTTCGCGCAGGGCGGGGAAAGTGAGGTTGGTACCGCTTACAGGGAAACCAGCCAGCAGCATTTCCGTCATAGCTACAATGAAATCGGAGGTGGAGGAGCTGTACACCTTATTATCCAAACCGGTTACAGAGCCGGTGTTATACAGCTGCGGGTGAATGAAGGTCAGCTCATCTTTCACACCGTAGATCACCGGCAGGTAAGCGCCTACCAGCGGAGAGTATGCAGCGCCATATGCTGTTTGTACATAATAGGTTTCAGGCGCCATCGTGAGCCAGCATTCTTTACCCTGGCCTTTACGATAGTTCACTACTTCCTTTATAGCAGAAACCAGGTTCTGGATCTTGGGTGTAGTGGGGTGCGTGAAGTCTTTATCACCATTATCCAGGATCAGGGTGTTGCCACCTTCCAGGTCAATGTCAAAGCCATCAAAGTTATAAGTGTCGAGTATAGATTTCAGTGAGCTTACAAAAGCAGCTTTTTGAGCGGCAGTACCTAAAATAACAATACCATCCTGACCACCGATAGAGATCAGCACTTTCCTGCCTTGTGATTGCAATAGCGCAATATCGGATTTGAAATCAGCTACAGTAGTGTTTTCCGGTGTAAAGCTCAGGGTAGCCTGGTCAGAACCGGCCAGTGCAAATGCGATCTCTATTACGTTGTACTTGGAGTTCACATCACGTAAACGGATATACTGCGGTGCAGTAGAACCGCCCCAGTTATGCCAGTAACCAACCACCACTTTACCGGTGCCGGGGTTATTGGTGCCGCCGGAGGTTACGGATACCGTAGCAGCAGTGGAGGTAGTTACGGCGCCTTTATCGTCAGTAGCTTTAGCTGTAATAGCATAAGTGCCAACGCCTACGCTGCTCCAGGTGTAAGTGTAGGGAGCGGTAGTTTTTTCACCCAGCTTGGTAGCGCCGTTGTAGAACTCAACTTTGGCAACAGAGCCATCGCTGTCAGCTGCAGCAGCCGTAATAGTTATACTGGCAGGTGCAGTGAAGGAGGCGTTGTTAGCCGGTGAAGAAATGCTTACAGTGGGAGGCACATTGGGATTGTTGGTACTGCCGCCTGCAAATACTTCGTTCAGCTTATTTACCAGCTTGGATTTGGTGTTGGGGCAATAGATCAGCTTTCCTTTGGGAGTAGTGCTGCTGGTCATGTCGGTCATATCACCGAATACCTGCCATACAATTACGCCACCCAGGCCATTGTCATTGATATATTTTGCCTTTTCGCCAATAGAGCGTTCGTTATCATAGCTCAGGAAATAATTGCCTTTTGTTTTGTAAGGTACTTTGGCTACATCATCCCAGTACTCTGTCCAGCCGGAACCGGAGCCGGTGTTCTGCAGGATGTAGCTGTAGCTGGGAGTACCATCCCACAGGTCTTTTGCCCAGTTGGTATAATCTGCGCAGGTTTGGATAGGACCATCCGGTTGCACAGTTTCCGCACGTTTGGTGGTAGCGCCGTTCAGCGTAGCAGCGCCGTTGGTTATTACACCACGGCCATAGAAAGGCGCACCCAGGTTCACTTTGCTCATGTTAACACCTAGTGTGCGTAAAGCTTTTACGCAGGCGTCTACAGAGAAGTTGCTGTATTCTGCGCCGGGATAATCATACAACGGTGCGTTGTGGCCTGCTTTGTTTGACCAGCCACCGTTGAAGTCATAGGTCATCATGTTATAATAATTCATGGAATTATTTAACCGTGACCAGGGGAAGCCCTGCAGCTTGGCGGGTGAAGCAGAAAATGCAGCGGTGATCAGCTTATTGGCGCCAATGGCAGCACGTACCTGCTCGATCAGTACTGCAAAGTTGGTGTAATCTACCTGACCGTAATGTTCAATGTTCATACCCGGATCATTAGGGTATTCCCAGTCAAAGTCAATACCATCAAAACCCATTGCGATCAGCTTTTGACAATCTGCCACAAACTTGGCGCGTTTGGTAGCATCTGCAGCCATTTCAGGGTAGTGCTTACACATGCTCCAGCCACCGATAGAGGCCATTACCTTTACACCCTTTTGGTGAGCCAGGTCTATTACGCCCGGTGCGCCGCCCTGTTTGGGAACCGACAGCGGAAATGCGCCGGTAGCGCCGGTGTTCACATTTTTCCAGCCGCTGCCTTCATTGCGGTAACCCAGCGTGTAAGCGTAGCTGCCGTCGGAGATATAATACAGCGGGGCATCCAGCTCACCATACAACAGGAACATATCCCAGCTACTGTAAATGTCTTCATTTACCAGCGCTGCAGGTTCCTGTACGGCGCCTACCTGGTAAATGTTCTTGTTACGGAAGTCACCACTATGCAGTGAACCGTCTTTTGCTACACCAAAAAAGGAAAAATTCAGGATGGTGTACTGGGAGTAGTCTACGTTCAGGTGATTGTAACCGCCTTTCGGTACAATACCCGCTACGTCTTTCCAGGCATCCCATTGGGTGATATAACCTATCACTTGTTTGCTGTGCTGTTTGGTGGTAGCCGGCACGGTTGGACTAACCTGTGCCTGTGCGCTGCCCTGCCATAGCAATAGGGATAAACAGCATGCTTGCTTGAACCGGCGTAGCCAGCCGCCGGGAGGAGTAGTAACTCTCAAGGTTCTCATGTTAGGATAATTTGGTTTGTTTAATGACACGTGAAAGTGCCTGCAGGGTTATGCCTTGCAGATATCAACAGGTGCCGCTTTTGTCAACTGATTATAGGTTTTAATGAATAATGCCATAGGTTCAATAACTCAAGATATAGTACGTGCTAAATCGATTTGGCCAAAGGGTATTAGATCAGCTCATGCATAGGTGTCGTTTGTACAATCAGGAAGTACTACTACGCTCCGGTTTTTTTACAATAAATCTGTTGACTACAGTATATGGAAGCAAAGATATTGGGTGAGGGAGTGATAAAAAATGCAGGTTAACAGGGATTAGATGCAGCAAAATACGCATGTGCAGGTACGTAAACAACGGAACATAGTGTTACTTGTACATTAAGTCTACAGGGCATTTGAGGGGATGATGATATGATGCATATACAACTGTGCCACACCGTTATGGTGTGGCACAGCTATATAAAGTGTGGTGCTTCTCCACATTTTTTATTCTACTTTCCATTCAACAATGCCGGCTGCATGTTCTTTGGGCAGCTGCACTTCCATCCGGAGCGCGCTGGTTTCTACCGTATCAAATTTTACGCTGTTGAAAGTGTCTTTTTCTGTTGTGTAGGCATTGCTGTTCTTAACAGGTAACCATTCTCCATTAGGATCTTTATACAGTAGCTTCCAGGAAGCAGGTAAACGGCAGCCGCCCCAGGGGCTGTCATCATACCAGTATACCTGTGCGCCGGAAATTTTTGCCGGTGCTGCAAAATCATACTGTACCCATTGCAGGGTATCTTTTAAAGGCCACCAGTGGTAGTAGGGCACACTGCCATCATGCGAGCTGGAAGGCTCCAGCTGATCATTCAAGGTTCTTAAAGCTTTTGTTTTATGCGAACCGCTCACCGTGCTTTTAGATGCTATGGTAGCAGGTTTCAGCGGTACAACAGCAGTGGCTTTATCTGCTACCCATACTGTCATATCGCCTGCGCCGCGGTTAGCCCAGGCGTAATAGGGAATGGCGGTAACCCTGGCTGGTTCCTGCACCACCTTATTATCATCCGTAATGGTTTGTGTTAGCGCGGTAGTATGTATCACTTCCACGCCGTTCAGCAAGTTGGGTTCAAAGGCCGTGCTGACATCATTTTGCTCATTCACCAGCAAATGACGTACAGAGGCTTTGCTATTATCAGGCCATTCAAAACAGTATACCAGCGGGCCGCGTTGCAAAGCGGTTTTATCATCATCTGCTTTCACGGGTGCGGATGCTTTTACGTAGCGCACATCCATCGGAAAATTCACTTTAATAACATCGCCTTTTTTCCAGCTGCGGTGAATAACAGCATAGCCGTTTTCAACGGAATCCTCAGCCGGCGTACCATTTACCGTGATGGTATATTTCTTTGTTTCCGGTGTGGCATAGGTATATAAACCACCGGGTATAGGCGCATTATTTAACCAGGCCGGCAAGCGGATAGCCATATCAAAGGTTTGATTGCCGGAGGGATTCACCGTGAACGTAATATCACCATCCCAGGGATAATTCGTTTGCTGATCAACCTCCACTGTTTTTTTCTTTAAGGGGATAGCCGCTTTGCTTTGTATGAACAGGTTCACATAAATACGGTCTTTACCCGTGGCATATACATAACCTGGTACGGATGGAATAAAGCGGCACACATTGCTGGGGCAGCAGGCGCAGCCAAACCACTCGCTTCTTTCATGCTGGCCCATTGATTCAAGCGGATTGGGATAAAAGAAACGGTCACCGTTAATGGCTACGCCGGAGATCATGCCGTTGTACAGGATCTGCTCCAGCACATCGTAATACTTGGCCTCCCCATGCAGCAGGAACAGGCGGTAGTTCCAGTAAATGTTGCCAATGGAAGCACAGGTTTCATTATATGCGCTCATGTTGGGCAGCGCATAATCCGGTCCAAAACCTTCATGGCCGGCTTCCGCACCAATGCCGCCGGTGATGTAGATCTTATGGTCCACCACATCGTGCCAGATGGCATCTATCGCCTGCACATAACCTTTATCGCCTGTAAGCGCTGCCACATCTGCCATACCGCTGTACATATAGGTGGCGCGCACGGCATGGCCTACAGCGCGGGTTTGCTCTGTAACGGGCGCCTGCGCCTGGTTGTATTCCGTACCATTCTTGCGGATGTCAAGGAAATATTTGGCCAGCTCCAGGTAACGTTTATCATGGGTTACCCGGTACATTTTTACCAGGCCCATTTCTACGATCTGGTGGCCGGGATAATATTTTAAGCCACCTTCCACAAAATCATGATACACCAGGTTGGCATTTTTAATTGCAATGTTCAGCAGTGTTTTTTTACCGGTGGCCAGGTAATGCGCGGCAGCCGCTTCATACAGGTGGCCGCAGTTATACAGCTCATGGCTGAGGTCCGGATCTTTTTCCCAGCGTTTTTCTCCCGCCCAGGGATGCAGCGTTCCGCTGTCTTTGGCAATGGTGCGGTTGGTGTATAAATAGCCATCCGGCTCCTGTGCCTTGCCGATGTAGTAGATCAGCGTATCCAGCTGTGCTTCCAGCTCTTTATCCGGGTAGGTTTGCAGCGAGTAGCTGGCTCCTTCGATAATCTTATAAATGTCGGTATCATCAAAGGGGTATTCGGTATTGAACTTCCCTTTTTTGAGCTTACCGGCTATAAGGAAATTATCAACCCGCCCGGTTTTGTAACACTGTTCCAGCGCAATGGGAATGGTTACCTTGTAATTACTAAGAATGCGCGGCGCCCAGAAATGGTCCGTTACTTTTACTGCGGTAAAAGGTACCGGCTGTATGGGATAGTCTTGCGCAAACAGCTTTGCTCCGTGGAATGCGAGCATTATAACTGTCAGATATACAATTTTTTTCATGTCAGCTGTTTAAACCTGAGTTTAATGGAATATTGTAAATATAGGAGTATATAAGTTGGCTAAATGGCAATATTTTAACCGGAGATCAACGGGAATTACGAATTGTCAATTACGAACTACGGATCGGGCATTGCGAGAGGGATATTGTTCATGGAAATTATTGTTATTGAGGTGATTATTTGCCGAGGGAATAGTAAGAAGCCGGAGAACAACAGCATTGGAGTGCCCGTAATAGCCGTTGCGAGGGCTATGTAAAGTGGGCATGTAAATGGGTATGTGAGGGAGGACAAAAGGCCTCAATCCCATCCCCACCTTGCTGTGCAGGCTCGTTGTAGCACCAGCTTCTGTTTATAAATAAGATCCTTAACAAACAAAATAGATAGCGCCTTACAGCCTCAATACAGCAAGCATGCCATTGCAGACATAGTATTAAGTTTAAGGCATCAAGGTTACGGCAGCAAGGTTAAAGTAGTAAGGTTAAGGTGGTAAAGTATAAAGGTGTTAAAATTGTATTAAATATGCCATTTCAATCGGCCCAACAGACAAGCTCCCAACCCCGCAGTGCGGCTGCAGGTCCGGGTGACGGCCCTTTGGCCGGCGTGACACGACCGGCGCCGCCCAAACTCTCCCCCAACGCCCATTCGCTTGATACCGCCCAATAGCTGCACACACAGGCGGGCGCAGGCCGGAACCGGACCTGCAAAGCACGGGAAGCGAGCAACCCTCAACCCATCCGCAAAGTAAAGGCATCCAACACCTCATCCATCAATCCATCCACAAACTCGCGCAGGCTGAACCTGGACCTGCAAAGCACGGGAAGCGAGCAACCTTCAACCCATCCGCAAAGTAAAGGCATCCAACATCTCATCCATCAATCCATCCACAAACTCGCCACAAACCCATTCTCATCCCGTTCTAATTTGCTCATCTCCCCCTTATAGAGTAACTTTTAGGTATAATCGGAATTTATGCTGTTGAACGACCGGCTTTCGCTAACCCAGGTTTTCAGGCTTACCTGGCGGGTGGACTTAATGATCCTGGCATGCTGCACCATTGCATACCTTATAGATAATTACTGGCTGGAAATGAAGATCTCCATACCGGTTAGCATTTCAACCGTGCTGGGTACAGCGATTGCCTTTTTCATCGGGTTTAACAACAACCAGGCCTACGACCGCTGGTGGGAGGCCCGCAGGGTCTGGGGAGAGCTGGTGAACGATTCCCGTTCCTGGGCACGTTGCCTGCTGTATAACTGCAAGACAGAGGCCAATGAAGAAGCCCCGCACGTTACCCGCCGCATGATATACCGGCAGCTTGCTTTCCTGTACGCGCTGAAATCATCCCTGAGAAAAACACCGGAAGATGTATACTATGCCGGTTACCTCAGCGAAGCAGAAGCGGAACGTGTAAAAATGCAAAGCAATATTCCCAATGCTATTTTAAGCCTGCAGGCAGAAGATCTGCAGCTGCTCAGCCGCCAGGGCGTAATAGACGGTTTTCTTTTCCGTGAGCTGAACGCCTTGCTGATCAGGCATTGCGATAGTATGGGAAAATCAGAAAGAATAAAGAATACCGTATTCCCGCCCAGCTATTTATTTTTTACGCGGGTATTTATCTGGTTCTATGTAGTGCTGAATACACTGATGATGAGCGAAAGCATAGGCGCATGGTCTATATTATTCGGCTGGGCATTCGGGTTTGTATTTCATGTAACACACCAGAACGGCATCAGCATCATGAATCCCTTTGGCGCTACAATGATGGCTGTTCCGCTGGATAGCATAAGCCGCACCATTGAAATTAATTTACTGGAAATGCTGGGCCATGATAATATACCATCTCCCATAAGGCCAACAGACCAGCAAATACTTTTGTAACGGATCTATAAACAACAGATGAAATGAATAAAGAACAAGCAAGGCTGAAACAGAAAGAATGGAAAAAATGGGGACCGTATGTAACAGACCGGCAGTGGGGAACCGTACGGGAAGATTACAGCGCCGATGGTAACGCCTGGAATTATACTACGCACGATATGGCGCGCAGTAAGGCTTACCGCTGGGGCGAAGAAGGTATTGCCGGCATTTGCGATGACCAGCAGCTGCTTTGTTTTGCCATTGCGCTGTGGAACAAAAAAGACCCTATCATTAAAGAAAGATATTTTGGATTGAACGGGCATGAAGGTAACCATGCGGAGGATGTAAAGGAGCTGTACTACTACCTGGATAATACGCCCACGCATGCTTACATGAAAATGCTGTACAAGTACCCGCAGCAGGCATTTCCCTACACACAGCTGCTGGAAGAGAACCGCCGCCGCGGCAAGCAGGACCCGGAGTATGAAATAATTGATACCGGCATTTTTGATAACGATGAATACTTTGATGTATTTGTAGAATATGCCAAAGCAGCACCGGAAGATCTGCTGATAAAGATCACCGTACATAACCGCGCAAAAAATGCTGCGCAGCTGCATATCTTACCCACCCTGTGGTTCCGCAATACCTGGGACTGGGCGGCGGATAAAAGCGTGCCTTTGCTGTCCGGTAACGGGGCCGATGTGATAGACATTGCCCATAAAGAACTGGGCTATTACCAGCTGTATTGCGAAGATGCCGGGGAATTATTATTCACTGATAATGAAACCAATTTTCCGCGCCTGTATAACTACCAGGATGGGAAACGTTTTTATAAAGACGGGATCAATGATTACCTGGTGCATGATCATACGGCTGCTGTAAATGACACGCAGCAAGGCACGAAAGCAGCCGCTAATTACGAGGTTACCATTGAAAGCGGCGGTTCTGTGAGCATCCGTTTGCGGTTAATGAAAGGAGCGGAATCACATCCTTTCGCGGACTTTGATGCCGTGTTCAACACCCGCCTGCAGGAAGCCGATGAATTTTACAGCACCCTGCAAAAAAAGCTTTGCACGGATGATGAAAAGATGGTGCAGCGCCAGGCCTTTGCCGGCATGTTGTGGAATAAGCAGTTCTACTATTACTATGTGGCCCAATGGCTCAAAGGCGATCCCACCCAACCCGCACCCCCTGCGGAGCGGCTGAACGGCCGTAATAAAGAGTGGCAGCACCTGAATAATGAAGATATTATTTCCATGCCGGATAAATGGGAATACCCCTGGTATGCCGCCTGGGACCTGGCTTTTCACTGTATTCCCCTGGCGATGATAGATAGCGGGTTTGCCAAAGAGCAACTAAGCCTGCTTACCCGCGAATGGTATATGCATCCCAGCGGGGAGCTGCCGGCCTATGAATGGGCCTTTGGAGATGTGAACCCGCCGGTGCATGCCTGGGCCGCCTACCGGGTGTTTCAGCTGGACCGGGAATATAACGATGGTGAAGAGGACATTTCTTTCCTGGAATCAATTTTCCATAAGCTGCTGCTCAATTTTACCTGGTGGGTGAACCGTAAGGATGCTAATGACAACAATATTTTTGAAGGCGGTTTTTTAGGCCTGGATAATATTGGCGTGTTTGACCGTACTGCGCCGCTGCCCACCGGCGGTTATATTGAGCAGGCAGACGGCACCAGCTGGATGGCTATGTACTGTTTGAACATGCTGCGCATTTCCCTGGAGCTGGCTAAACACAATAAAGTATATGCGGATATGGCCACCAAGTTCTTTGAGCACTTCCTGTACATAGCCGGCGCTATTAGCCGTATTGGGGAAGAAGCCAGCGGAGAAGGCCTGTGGGATGAAGAAGATGGATTTTACTACGACCAGATACGTTTTACCAACGACGGGGTTCAAAAAATGAAGGTGCGCAGCATGGTAGGCCTGATACCCCTGTTTGCCGTGGCTGTGCTGGATGAGGAGATCTTTGCCACGCAGCCGGAGTTTACGGAACGGTTAAAGTGGTTCCTGAACTTCCGGCCGGACCTGGCCGGGCTGGTAAGCCGCTGGTATGAGAAAGGCAGCGGGGAAAAACATTTACTAAGCCTGCTGCGGGGGCACCGTATGAAACGCATCCTGCGCCGTATGCTGGATGAAACGGAGTTCCTGAGCGATTTTGGCATACGCTCACTCAGCAAGTATCATGAACAGCATCCCTATGAGTTTTGGCTGGATGACAACCGGTTTACCGTAGCCTATGCCCCGGGAGAAAGCACCACCGGCATGTTTGGCGGTAACAGCAACTGGCGCGGCCCGGTATGGATGCCGGTGAATTTCCTGATCATTGAAAGCCTGAAACATTTTCACCATTATTACGGGGATGATTTCCGGGTGGAGTACCCTACCCACAGCGGTAATTATTTAAGCCTGAAGGGAATAGCGATGGAGCTAAGCAAGCGTCTGGTGCGGCTGTTCCTGCGTGATGAGCATGGCCGCCGCCCGGCGATGGGAGCTAATGACAAAATGCAGCTTGATCCCCACTTCCGGGATTACCTGCTCTTCTATGAATATTTCCATGGGGATAACGGGCGCGGCGCAGGCGCTGAACACCAGACCGGGTGGACCGGCCTGGTGGTAAAGCTGTTATCTTAAGCTATTGCGCATTACGGATGGCAATAGGATCATATCCATAATACTTTTCGAACTCCACTGTAAGCGCCAGCCGGTTGCGGTAACCCGTGCGGTAGGCTATGCTATTCAGGCTGGACCTGGTTTGCAGCAGCAGGTCATAGGCCGTCATCATTCTTTGCTGCAGAATAAAATCATCTGCCGGCGTGGCAAACACCTGCTCAAAGGCGGTACGCAGCAGCGTTTCCGGGATATTGAACCGCACGGCCAGCTCTTTGCTGGTGAATCTTTCCGGTATATGCGTTTTAATATATTCCAGTACACGGTGCATGAGCGCTATCTGCGAATCCGGCAGGTATGCGGGCTCCCGTAAGGATTGCGCATACTGTATGGCAAAGTTCTGGTAAAGATCCACACAGCAGCGGTACAGGTAACATTCCGCCTGCATGCCCACATACCGGCAGGATAAGAGCTTGCTCAGTAATAAAGAGCCTACGTAATTGATCTGGTAGGGCTGCTTGTTCACCGGCCCGTTTAAGTGTTCCGTGGATTCTAAGGTAAGCGGTTGCAGGGCCGGGAACTTGGCTACCAGCGCAGGCAGCATAGCCGGTTTCACATTAATGTGAAAGCTGGTGATCCGCTGGCCAACATCCAGTGCAGCAGTATGAAAATCCGCATGCAGGCTAAAAAGGTTCACCTCCTTTTCGCTGAGCCGGAAAGGCCCCATATGGTCGATCATGGCATGGATGGTATCATCATGCATGTAGTGCAATGCCAGGATATGCTGGCTGGTATAAGGCCGCAGGATAAAGTACTGGCGGGCAAAAATATCATGACCGAATATAGAGAACTCGCCTACCTTAATGTGTTGGGTTAACATATCACAATCTTCATCGCGATAAAAATAAGCACCGGCATAAGGCATGATCAGCTGCAGGTATTCATCGGGAATATTTTCTGCAGCGGTGTAATTGTGAGTGTCTTCCCGCTCAATGAGCAGCCATTTTTCAGCGGGTTTGTTGAATGCATGTTTTTCCATGGAAAAAGGTGTTTAAACAATTATTTGGATGTTGTAACACGGAACCGTTTCTGCCTGCAGGTTTAAGCTAAAGCCAGGAAATAGGAATGATAGCCTTTGCACCGGCTGTTTTGAGGAGTTGGCGCTAAGGTTATCAGAAGCTATTCAGCTGTTTCGCATGGGAACAAACAATCAATCAGACGCTATTATTCTGTTAATATACGTAGCATACCGAAAAGGAGATTTTAAAGATCCGATTCCTGACAAAAAAATTATACAACCTGCCGTATCCGGGGTAGGACGCGGACAGGAGGGAGGGAAAAGCATGGCGATGGAAAATGGTGTTGTTACAAGGGAAAAGCGTTCCACCTGGAAAGGCAGAACATGCTATATGTTCAAATAACCATAAAGACACCATATAGGTAGTGAACCTAGTTGAGTGTGATAGAAAGTTTGTTAAACGTATCTTATCTCAAACTTTTACCGGAGCAGTACCCATCCCTTCAGCGTGATGGGCGCCTGCCACCGGTGGGAACAACGGAACCAGGCGTGAGTCGCCTATATATATAACGAAAGCTAATGGTTCTCTCTGCATAGCCGGCATTGATTATGAAAAATGGTACATATGATGCCGTGCTTCGGTTATAAAATTCCTTAGAAATGAAGAATTATTGCTTATCCGGGTAGTACTTTTTTCGCATCATTTCCGGACAATCTCACTGGATAGGTTTACCGCATATTGCGAAGTGCCTGCGGGGGAATGCCATGGTGTTTTTTAAATGCACGGTTAAAATTGCTGATCTCCGTATAGCCCAGATCATAAGCAATATCCGACAGGTTTTGCTCTGTTGTGGTGATCAGGTAATAGGCCCGCGCCATGCATTGCTTATGCACAAAAGCCGGCAGGCTTATTTTAAACAGGCGCTGGAAATGGCGGCTTAATGTTTTTTCATGCATATGGTTCATGCGTGCCAGCCTGGCCAATGTATGGTGAATATGCGGGTTGGCTTTTACCATTTCCCATATTTTTACCAGCAGCTCTTTATTGGGGATCTCCGGTAAGCCATCCAGCTGATCCTGCTCCTTCAGCACTTTCCCATACTGGGTAAGTATTTTAAGAATGCCGGTTTTAAATTCCATGAGCAGGAGGCCGCCGGTTTCCTGGCTATGGCGCATGGCGTGTAAGGCTTCGTGCACATTATAATCAATGAGCGCTGGTAACATCAGCTTGCCTTCATTACTAACCGTCATTACACGGTTCATGAGCTCTGCTATCTCCTCATTGCTTTCTGCCATTTCTTCCAGCCAGGTATATTCCAGCTCCATGTGTAACGATTCTGCAGGGCCGGCTTCAAACCACGCTTCATTAATGCTGGTGGGCAGGTATATGAGGTTATAACGCTGCGGCTCCAGCTCTACACGGCCAAAGCCCTGCACCTCTGCATACACATTGCCTTCCAGCATATGGCGTAATGCAATGGTAGGCTCGTCTACCGCAAAGAACAGGTTTACCGGCTGGGTTATCATAAACCGGTAAATATATATGCGGTAATGTTTGTGCAAAAAGGTTTGGGTGAGAATAGTACCAAACTTATATTGCCGGTATTGCCTGGTGCCCCAGGGCACCAGGTAGGGGTGAAGATGATCTGGGATAACTATCTCTTGACCCGGATCTTTAATTTGATCAGGCGCAATCAAAACGTTCATTACGTGATGTGGTTGTTATAGATTAGGTTGACTAGAATAACTCACTAAGCAGGTTTATACTAACGTTAATGGGTCCGCTCATACGTGGAACTAAGCTTCCGATACGTTCGTTTAATGGACGCATTGTTAAAGCAATATTAACTAAAAACTGTTGAATTAGGCCGCAGTACTATTAAATAGCTATAATGGACAAAGTAGTGTATGCGTTACCGTAGTAAAACGGTGACGCCCTTCTTGAAAACTTTTTCGCCGGTGTCTTTGTTGGTGTAGCTAAGCATCCAGGCATAGGTTCCTATAGGTTGCGGCCTTCCGGATATAGTACCATCCCACTTATGACGCCAGTCGTTGGTTTCAAAAATGAGTTGTCCAAGACGGTTGAAAATGGAGAATTTGAGATTAATTGCTTTATAACCGTTCAGCGGGTACAGGTAATCATTGGTGCCATCGCCATTTGGGGTAAAACCTGTGGGTACATCTATATAGCAGCTGGCCACGGCTTTAATGAGGTGATAAGCCGTATCAAAACAGTTCATGCTGCTTTGCGCAATAAGCATCACATTATAATCCCGGTCTTCTTTTAACTGCGGATAGCTTTGCGGTAAAGGATTCGTTGCTGTGGTAACTATGCCGTTCCCAAACAGCCAGCGGTAGCCAATAATATTTTTGCCGGTGCTTTTATTGGTAAAGGTAGTAGCATCCTGTGGGCATAGTATGTCGGCCGATGCGGTGAAGTCTGCATGCAGCTCATTATCCAATAGGATATTCTGTGTGCTGCTGTCGCTGCAAACCCCGTTAGATACGGTTAGCTGAATGGTATGCGGGCCAAAAACATCATAAGATTTAATGGGGTTTTGCGCATTGCTGAAAGTATCCCCATCTGAGTTCCACGTCCATTTATTTACACCGTTGGCGCCATTGTGTGTTAATGCCAGGGTATCATATTCACAGTGCAGGCGCATGGTGTAGGTAAAATCCGCATTCACGGTATCACTGGTATTGAAGGGAAGCGAGGTGCTTGCAGGTGTAGGCTTCCAGCATTCGCTTAATAAGGTATTACCGTCAGTGCCGGTTTTTAAGGTTACCTGGTAAGCGCCGCCCCGGTAAATGGGGCTGGCGAGCTGCAGAAGAACAGTATCTGTAAGTCCGTTCTGGCAAACGCCTGCGGCGCTTTGTATGGTAACGGTATTGCTGCCGCTGATAGTAAAATCACTGCCATTGGCTGCAATAGAGCTGCAGCGCACCGGATCGGATAATACCACCTTTACCTGCTGCGGTGCGCAGCTTACCGGTTCTATATGATCCAGGTAAGAGGGCATCTGCACATCTACTATAAAAGGGGTAACCGGTACGCCTGGACCGGTAGGGGCTGGATTGGAACAGTAATCCAGCAGGGAGTTGCCATCTGTACCGTTCTTTAAGCTTATGCTGTAATTGCCGGCAGGTAAAGGCCCGCTAAGGGTTAATATAATGGAATCCATATCAAACCCGTTCACATCACAATTCACACCTGTAGCCCCGGTAATGGTTACCCCTGCGCCGGTTAGTAAAAAGTCGCTGCCATTGGCGGCAAGGCTGTTGCATCGTACCTTTTTATTCAGCTTTACCCCAATACCCGGTACGCCGCAATGGTAACCGGCATGATCTATTTTCGTGATCTCAGGATCTGTAATGCTGGCGGTGCCGCCGTTAAAAGTAAGATCGTAGCCGCTTTGTGAATCGGAAAAATGACTGATGAGCAGCAGGTAATCATGTCCTCTTTGTATAACAGGCATGGAGCTCCATAAGGGCTGGCCAAAACCGCCACACACCTCATGTGCAGCGCCTGCGCTGGATGCGCCGGTAATGCCATACTCACCGGACCAGCCGGAGGCTACGAACAGCTGTTTGTTGGTGAACACTTCCCGTAAATTGCGATTGGTAACGTCGAACAGCTGCCAGTCATAATCTTCCTGCAAGTTATGCGGGGTAATGGTAAAACCCAGCGTGCCGGTGGTGAAGCAGGTAAATTTATACCAGAAAGGATTTTTATCCGTGTATAAATCCGGACAGTTAATACCAGGAACAGTTCTGCCGCCGCAGATAGGTACAGATGCCTGTGTGAAGGTTTTGGTACCGCATACGGGGAAAGCTGTTCCCGGAGTTTGCCCATTGGTTGTGCACAATACTGTTTGTGCACATAAGGGCTCCGTAACGAACAATACCAGCAGCAGTGGCAGCAGAAAATATTTCATTTGTATGAAGGTGAGATAAGCATTATAGGTTTTAAAAATAAAACAAAATTCCGGGAGAATCCGTGTTATTTGCTAACGTTTGAGGGCGCACGTTAGTTACAAAGAAGAGGTGCAAATGTGCAGATATGCAGATGTGCAAATATTGAATGTGTAAATGAATTGAGACGAATGCCTTTCATCTGAACATTTGCACATCTGTGTATCTGCACATTAATCAGCAATGGGTGTTAGCTCCCCGCGGAGGGGTTGTTCTATCAGGAGTTTGGCGTCTTCCAGGGGCAGCTCCTGCCCCAGTACGAACATCAGCTTTGTGATGGCTGCTTCAAACGTCATATCATGGCCGCTTATAACACCTATCTCTTTGAGATACTGGCTGGTCTCATATTTACCCAGCTCCACGGAGCCGCCATCACACTGTGTAATATCTATTACAATGGTGCCTTTATCAATTACCTTTTTTAAGCTTTCAATAAACCAGGGCTGCGTGTTGGCGTTACCGTTACCAAAGGTTTCCAGTATCACACCTTTAAGCCCCGGCACACTAAGTGTAGCTTCCACACACTTGCGGGTAATTCCGGGAAATACTTTCAGCACCGTTACATTATCATCGAGGTGCTTATGCACTTTCAGCGGCTGGTGCGGATGGGGTAATACGGATTCCCTTTTATACTTAATATCAATGCCTGCTTCGGCAAGGGGCGGATAATTCATGGAATAAAACGCCTCAAACTTTTCCGCGTTATATTTTTTTGAGCGGTTGCCACGGAACAGGGAAAAGTCAAAGTAAATACATACCTCCGGTACCATCACATGCCCGTTTTGCCGGGTAGCGGCAATTTCCATGGCAGTGATAATATTTTCCTTGGCATCTGTACGGATCTTACCAATAGGCAGCTGAGAGCCGGTAAGTATTACGGGTTTGGAAAGGTTTTCCAGCATAAAGCTGAGGGCCGATGCAGTAAAGGCCATAGTATCGGAACCATGCAGGATAACAAAGCCATCATAGCGGTCATACCGGTCTTCTATAATGCTGGCCAGCTCCACCCATATTTCCGGGTGCATGTCGGATGAGTCAATGGGCGGGTTAAAGGTGTACACGTAAAAATCGATCCCCATCCGGTACAGTTCCGGTAAATTATTACGGATCTCATTAAAACCTATCGGGCGCAATGCTTTCGTTTTTTCGTCGAAGATCATGCCTACCGTGCCGCCCGTGTAAATAATCAGGATTTTACTCATCTCGAAACACCTAAAATTGCCGCAAAGGTATCCACTTATATATTAAATGGATTTGAATAATTTATGGGCATTGCTGCTTGTTATAGCAGCCACCTCCTCAATTTTTAGATGTTTTACATCCGCCACCATTTGCCCTATGAGGGGAATATAGGCGCTTTCATTCCGTTTGCCCCGGTATGGCACCGGCGCCAGGTAAGGGGCATCTGTTTCCATCACAATATGCTGCAGGTCAATTTGTTCTACTATTTTATCCAGGCCCGATTTCTTGAAGGTCACTACTCCGCCTATGCCCAGGTAAAAACCCAGGTCTATTACTTCCCGGGCCTCTTCCAGCGTGCCGGAAAAGCAGTGGAATACCCCGGTTAAGCCGCCATCTTGCATGGCTTTTACATCATCAATACACTGGCGGGTGCTTTCCCTGCTGTGTATTACTACAGGCAGCCGGTAGGCTTTGGCCATTTCCAGCTGCTCGCGGAAGGCCTGGTGCTGCTGGGCGGTAAAGGTTTTATCCCAGTAAAAGTCCAGCCCTATTTCGCCTACGGCTATAAAAGGCCGTTTTTCCAGCCAGTCCCGTACCCAGGTCATTTCGGCTTTTACATTTTCCGTTACATAACAGGGGTGTAGTCCCATCATGGCAAAGCATTGCCCGGGGTACCGGACTTCCAGGTCCAGCATACCGGGAATGGAAGCTTCATCTATATTGGGTAACAGCATTTTATGCACACCGGCTTCCAGGGAGCGGGCTATCATGGCTTCCCGGTCCTGGGCAAATTCCTTACTGTATAAATGGGCGTGCGTATCTATCCACTGCATAACGTATAATTAACAAATGATATATTAATATTAAGTAGGAAATAATTAAATTTGTTATATTTTTAATATCTGATTAAACCTACGGCACAAAGTTAAAGTCCTAAAAAAAACTATCCTATCATGAAAAATTTTTGTTTTAACCGCATCTTTGCCGCTGTGTTGATACTGGTAGCTACTGCTACCATCTTTTTTGCATGTGGCAAGAGCAATGAAGCAACACCTACTACCAACGAAAACGACACCAAAGCCCTGGCAGCAGCTTCTTACGAAGCCCAGGCAAGCACATTGTACGACGATCTTTTTGATGTGGCTTTATCTGCCGGTGAGGAGCAGGGACTTGGCACCAACGGCCGTAAGGCGCTTCAGGACCGTTCGATGTCTAAACTGGGTGGGTGCTATGATACTAACCTGGATGATGTTACCATAGATAAATGGCCTAAAACCCTGACCCTGGACTTTGGTACCGGTTGTACAGGTACAGATGGCCGCACGCGTGCCGGTAAAGTGATCATCACTATGAGCAATTATATTATGAAGCCGGGTACTATCATCAACATTACCCTGCAGAATTATTCAGTAGGCCTGGTACACCTGGAAGGTACAAAGGTGATCACCAACCAAAGCAGCGGCACCACCTTTAAATACAGCACCAAGGTAACCGGCGGCGTTATTAAGCTGGATACCCTGACCTTTGGTTATAGCTGCGAAAAAGTTATTACCCAGGTAGAAGGCGGCAACACACCGTTTGTAACGGAAGATGATGTTTACAGCGGTACCGGTACTGCCAGCTTAACTTACCCCGGTGGCACTATTGTTACCTACACCACCAAAGAGCCGCTGATCAAAGCTTTGAAATGCGCCTGGATAGGAAAAGGTAAGGCAGATGTTACTTTTGACCAGGTAACTGCTACCATTGATTATGGCGCCGGCATCTGCGATGATTCCGCTACCGTAAACATTGGCGATAAAGTGAAAGGTGTGATACTGCCGAGATAAATTCAATTATGAATTATTCAATTGCGAATTACGAAATGCGAAGCATTCACGAATGCCATTGAAAATAAATTATGATGTGAGTAATTGGAATGCAGCGGAGATTAGTGTAGTAATAGAAAAGATTAAATAAAAAGCGGAAGGTTTGAAGTCGGCATAATTGCCTTTAACTTCAAACCTTCCGCTTTTGTATTCTGAATACCGCGAACTATAATTGATATATGAAGTATTTCCAACAATTCGTAATTCATTCATCTTCCCACCGGAATTGCCTCCATGCTCCATTGCTGTTTTTTACAGAACTCCAGCACACGGGGAAGGGCATACGAAAGCCGGTCCCAGGCTTTGGTGCTGTCATGAAATACAATAATAGAGCCCGGCTCTGCTTTAAACACTACATTCTGCACACAGGCCTCCCCGTTAATAGCGGTATCAAAATCCCCGCTTAACACATCCCACATAATTACCTGCGCCTGCGGGATCTTATTTTTTAATGCTCTTATCTGGAAAGGGGTAATGCGCCCATAAGGCGGACGGAACAAAGGTGAATCAATGTACTGCCGGGCTTCCAGGATGTTCTGAATGTAAGTATCTGTACCGGTTTTCCAGCCATTGAGATGCTGATGGGTATGGTTGCCCACAGTGTGCCCTTCTTCCAGCAGCTGCTGATAAATTTGCGGATACTCCTTTACGTTCTTGCCTATGCAAAAAAAGGTGCCTTTGGCATTATACTTCTTCAGCTGTTCCAGCACAAAAGGGGTGGCCTGCGGGTGCGGGCCATCGTCAAAAGTAAGATACACCGCTTGTTTGGCCGGTGAAAGGTGCCAGGTGCAGCTCCTATACAGGGCTTTCAGGATGCCGGGTGTTTTGGTGAGATAGAACATACAGTTGTAGTTTGCAGCCAGTGTAGTTTGTAACCAGGGACAAGTTAAGGATTAGTTGGCAGTTGCCAGTGGGCAGTTGGCAGTCTGTAGCAAGTTAGCCAATTAATGGATAGCTGCAATTAGCCGTTAGAGGACATTTTTTCAGGATAGGCTGCTATCATTTTTGCTACTTATTGCCCACTGAATTATTAATCTGTTGCAAACTTTGCCGTCCCAACTGCCCACTGCCCACTGGCAACTGCCAACTATCTCCCGTTTGCTAACCACTATCTGTTGCAAACTTTGCCGTCCCAACTGCCCACTGCCCACTGGCAACTGCCAACTAAATATTACCTTTGCTCCTATGGAACACCAAAAAGTAAGAGTACGTTTTGCCCCCAGCCCTACCGGTGGCCTGCACCTGGGTGGGGTGCGCACGGTTTTATTCAATTATTTGTTTGCCAGGAAGCATAAAGGCGACTTTGTGCTGCGTATAGAAGATACGGACCAGACCCGCTATGTGGAAGGTGCGGAAGAATATATTCTTGAATGCCTGCGCTGGTGCGGGTTAAATGCCGATGAAGGACCGCATGTAGGCGGCCCTTATGCGCCCTACCGGCAAAGCGAACGTAAAGCGCAGTACCGCCAGTATGCTGAGCAGCTGGTGAAAGACGGCTATGCCTATTACGCGTTTGATACACCCGAAGAGCTGGATGAAATGCGTATCCGCCTGAAAACAGAAGACAATCCATCCCCGCAATATAATCACATAGTACGCGCGCACATGCGCAACTCCCTGCGCCTGCTGCCGGAAGAAACCGCTGCTTTATTAGCGGCCGGTACCCCGCATGTGATCCGCATTAAAATGCCCGCCAATGAAGAAATATCTTTTACAGATATGATCCGCGGCGATGTACATTTTAATACCGGCACCGTAGATGATAAGGTGCTGCTGAAAGCAGACGGTATGCCTACCTATCACCTCGCTGTGGTGGTGGATGATTATTTAATGAAGATCAGCCATGCATTCCGCGGGGAAGAATGGCTGCCCTCCGCCCCGGTGCATATTATGCTGTGGCGTTACCTGGGCTGGCAAAACCAGATGCCGCAATGGGCGCATCTGCCGCTGATCTTACGACCGGATGGGAATGGTAAGCTCAGCAAACGGGATGGCGATCGTTTAGGCTTTCCCGTATATGCCATGAACTGGAAGGATCCCCGCACCGGCGATTTTACCAAAGGCTTCCGCGAAATGGGTTACCTGCCGGAAGCATTTGTTAATATGCTGGCTATGCTGGGCTGGAACGATGGTACGGAACAGGAATTGTTCACTATAGAAGAGCTGATAGAAAAGTTCTCTATGGACCGCGTACACCATGCCGGCGCCAAGTTCAATATTGAAAAGGCCAACTGGTTCAACCATCAATATATTGTAAAGGCCGATAACCAGCGTCTGGCGCAGCTGTTTATGCCGGTGCTAAAGGAAAAAGGCGTACAGGCTTCTGAAGAATATGTAGCTATCATTGCAGGGCTGGTAAAAGAGCGCTGCAACCTGGTAAGCGAAATATGGGACCATGGTTTCTTCTTTTTCCAGCAGCCGGAAAACTATGACCTTAGCCCCGTAAAACCCAAGTGGAATGCAGATAAGCGTCAGTTTTTCCTGGACTGGGCTTCTGTGCTGGAAACGCTGTCTGATTTCTCTTTACACTCCGTAGAGGAAAGCTTTAAACAGCTGGCTACGTCCATGAATATTAAAGTAGGTGAGTTACAGCTGCCTTTCCGCATTATGCTGTGTGGCGGTAAGTTTGGCCCGCCGGTATTTAATATTGCAGAAACACTGGGCAAGCATGAAACTATAGCGAGAATTATGAAGGCCTTGACACTATTGGATGCTTAAAGCGCCTTAAAGTATGCCACACCTTTAAAGGTGTGGCACACATAAAAAACGCTCCGAAGGTATTACCTCCGGAGCGTTTCACATTTATAAAACTATTCCTTAACCTTTTTTAGCTTCCTTGGCCCAGGTATCCTTTAAGGTTACCGTGCGGTTCAGCACCAGCTTTTCAGGCGTGGTATCCGGATCTACGCAGAAGTAACCTTTGCGCAGGAACTGGAAACGGTCACCGGGTTTGGCGCTGGCCAGCGCGGGCTCTATCAGCGCATTCTCCACAACCTGTAAAGAATCGGGGTTGATGTAAGATTTAAAATCACCTTCCTCGTTGTTCGGGTCGTCTACTTTAAACAGGCGGTCGTACAGGCGCACTTCTGCTTTGGCGGCATGCGCTGCGCTTACCCAGTGAATGGTACCTTTTACAGTAAGGCCGCTGCTATCGCCACCACTGCGGCTTTCCGGCAGGTAAGAGCAGTAGACAGTGGTAATGTTACCATCTGCATCCTTATCAAAGCTGTCGCATTTGATGATGTAGGCATACTTCAGGCGTACCATATTGCCGGGGCCCAGGCGGAAGAATTTCTTGGGAGGGTTCTCCATAAAATCCTCCCGCTCTATGTACAGCGTGTTGCTGAAGGGAAGACTGCGTGTGCCGGCGCTTTCATCTTCCGGGTTATTCTCTGCCTGCAGCTCTTCTACCTGTCCTTCGGGATAGTTGGTGATCACCAGCTTCAGAGGATCGGTTACTACCATTACACGGTTGGCAGTACGGTTCAGCTCTTCGCGGATGAAGTATTCCAGCAGGCTTACCTCGATCAGGTTATCCCGCTTCTGTATACCTATACGGTCGCAGAAGGTGCGGATGCTGGCCGGTGTAAAGCCACGGCGGCGCAGGGCGCTGATGGTAGGCATACGGGGATCGTCCCAGCCGCGTACAAAACCGTCTTCTACCAGCTGTTTCAGTTTTCGTTTACTCATCACCGTGTAGTTCAGGTTCAGGCGGGCAAACTCATACTGATGGGAAGGGAAGATGTCCAGCTTTTCAATGAACCAGTCGTACAGCGGGCGATGCGGTATAAACTCCAGCGTACATACGGAGTGAGTGATACGCTCTATGCTGTCGCTTTGTCCGTGCGCAAAATCGTACATGGGATAAATGCACCATTTATCGCCGGTACGGTGGTGGTGTGCATGCTTAATGCGGTACATAATAGGGTCGCGCATGTGCATGTTGGGCGATGCCATATCTACTTTGGCCCGCAGCACTTTGGCGCCATCCTTAAATTCACCGTTCTTCATTTTTTCAAACAGCTGCAGGTTCTCTTCCACGCTGCGGCTACGATAAGGGCTATCTTTTCCCGGTTCAGTAGGCGTGCCTTTCAGGGCAGCTATTTCCTCCGCGGTAGAATCGTCCACATAAGCCAGCCCCTTTTTAATGAGGGTTACTGCAAAATCGTATAGCTGGTCAAAATAATCGGATGCATACAGTTCGTTGGCCCATTCAAAGCCCAGCCATTTAATGTCGGCTTTGATGGAATCCACGTACTCCGTATCTTCTGTTACCGGGTTGGTATCGTCAAAACGCAGGTTGGTTTGCCCGTTGTATTTCTGGGCCAGCCCAAAGTTGAGACAAATAGATTTGGCGTGCCCAATGTGCAGGTAGCCATTGGGTTCCGGCGGGAAACGGGTCATCACCCGGCCGCCATTTGCGCCTTTTGCGAGATCTTCTTCTATGATCTGTTCTAAAAAGTTGAGAGATCTTTCTTCACTCATATAAAACCGGTTGTAATTTTACGGATGGCAAAGGTAAGCAAAATTGGCCCATGGTCCATGGACGTGGACCATCATCCAAAAAACACTACATTTACCCCTCAATATCTTATACACCAAATGGTCAACCCTTTGAAACGCCCGTTGCGGGTACTGGTAGCTAAAGTGGGCCTGGACGGCCATGACCGCGGGGCCAAGGTAATAGCCGCTGCCCTGCGCGATGCCGGTATGGAAGTTATTTACACCGGCCTGCGCCAAACCCCGGAAATGGTGGTAAGCGCCGCCCTGCAGGAAGATGTGGACGCCATTGGCATCAGCATACTTTCCGGCGCCCATATGACCGTGTTTCCACGTATTATATCCCTCATGAAAGAAAAGGGTATGGATGATGTGCTGCTTACCGGCGGCGGTATTATTCCCGATACCGATATGCAGGCCCTGCAGCAGCTGGGTGTAGGCAAGCTGTTTCCCCCGGGCACGCATACACAGGAAATAGCCAGCTATATTTCCGGCTGGGTAGCTGAGCACAGAAATTTTTAAAGATTGCAACCTTTTCCAAAGTCATTCGTCTTTTTAATAACAGCTTGAAAACTATAGCAGGGAAGCAGGCGCAATAACTGCTGTCTGTATAACTAACCGCTTAAAAAATCCAACGAATGAAAATGAAACGTTACCTGATCCTCCTTGCAGCAGCCTGCCTGTTGCAGTGCAGTATTTTTGCACAGGAAAAAACAGATTCCACCAAAGACTGGAAAAAGATGGCCTTCGGCGAATATGCCGGTGGTAAAAAGAACAAGGTGTATACTTCCTGGGGCGGCGACGGGCCTTTGCTGTCCTTTGCTACCAGTGTAAAAGATAATGGCGTGCATGTGCGCAATATTCCCCGCTTTACCTTTTTTGTAAATATAGGCACCAATTTCAACTACGATTTTAATAAGAACTTCGGCATCTTCACCGGTTTAAATATCAAGAACATTGGGCTCATCACCAAAGCCAACGATTCTGTAAAGCTGAAACGCCGTGTATATACGCTGGGCGTGCCTTTAGGCTTTAAGATCGGCGACCTGCGTCACGGCCGCCTCTTCTTTTTTGCCGGCGGCTCCTATGACCTGGCCTTTAATTATAAAGAGAAACAGTTTTTGAATGGTGATAAGAAACACAAATTCAACGAATGGTTCAGCGACCGTACGCCTTTGCTTATGCCTTCTGTGTTTGCCGGTTTCCGCTTCCAGCCGGGCTTTGGGCTGAAAGTGCAGTATTACCTGAATGATTTCTTTAACCACGATTTCCAGGAAACTGTGAACGGTGTGGCTACACAACCCTACAAAAACCTGGAAGCAAAAATGTTCTTTGTAACGCTGAGCTATGATTTTGGGCGCATCAACTATCATAACGATAAATACAAGCATAAGCGTCACTATCACGCAGAAACCAACTTTTAGTATCCGCCATACTAAACCCCGATCAGAATGGTGTTACCTGGCTTTGGCCGGTTAACACCATTTTATGTTGGCGCTAATTCAATAACTTAGTTGTGTAAACCAAAACAATAACCATGTACGAAACCATCAGCACCACCCTGACAGATGATATTTTGATCATAGCCATCAACCGCCCGGATAAGATGAACGCCCTGAACCAGACCGTGATGAATGAGCTGGCGCTGGCTGTGGATGAGGTGTACAAGAAAAAGGAGATCAAAAGCGCTATTATTACCGGTACCGGCGAAAAGGCTTTTATTGCCGGGGCAGATATCTCAGAGTTCCTGGAACTGTCGCCGGAGCAGGGCGTTGCACTAGCTAAAAAAGGGCATACCATTTTCCAGCGTATAGAAGAATGTCCCAAGCCTATTATAGCGGCTGTGAATGGTTTTGCACTGGGCGGTGGCTGTGAGCTGGCCATGGCCTGCCATTTTCGTATAGCCAGCACCAATGCAAAATTCGGACAGCCGGAGGTGAACCTGGGCCTGATACCCGGTTACGGCGGCACCCAGCGCCTTACACAACTGGTAGGTAAAGGCCGGGCCCTGGAGCTGATGATGACGGCCGATATGGTGAGCGCGGCAGATGCGCATGCTATGGGCCTGGTGAACCATGTAGTGGAAAAAGAAGCGCTGCTGGACAAAGCCAAAGAAATACTGCAAAAGATCCATACCAAAGCGCCGCTGGCCATAGCCGGGGTGATCAAATGCGCCAACGCCGCCCTGGATGGGGATGTGGATGGTTTTGCCCTGGAGATCAACGAGTTTTCTTCCTGCTTTGCCACTAAAGACCTGCAGGAGGGCGCCGCCGCGTTCATACAGAAACGGAAAGCGAACTTTACCGGGGAATAAGATACTATTACGAATTATCCAATTACGATCCCGCCAAAGCGGCACACAGCCCACCCCGCCAAGCGGGGAATGCCATTGAAAGTAATTATGATATGGGTAATTACGAATGGAAGCCTTTGTTGAGGACCAGGTATTATTGCCGGCCTGTATCATAGCGCATACCATATCGATACTGTTTACCTAATTCGTAATTGACCAATTCGTAATTCGTAATTCTTTATGTAGGTTTGTGGCTCAAAATTCAAGCATATGGAATTCAGAATAGAGAAAGACACGATGGGCGAGGTGCAGGTACCCGTAAAGGCCTATTATGGCGCTCAAACCCAACGCTCCATTGACAATTTCAAGATAGCACAGGACATTAATAAAATGCCAAAGGAGATCATCCGCGCATTTGCCTATCTGAAAAAAGCGGCCGCACTTACCAACCTGGATGCCGGCGTGCTGCCTAAAGAAAAGGCCGACCTCATTGGCCAGGTATGCGACGAGATCCTGGAAGGCAAGCTGGATGCTGAATTCCCCCTGGTAGTATGGCAAACCGGTTCCGGTACCCAGTCTAACATGAATGTGAATGAGGTGATAGCTTACCGCGCCCACGTGATCAACGGCGGCCAGCTTACTGATAAGGATAAGGTGATACACCCGAATGACGATGTAAATAAATCCCAGTCTTCCAACGATACATTCCCTACCGCTATGCACATTGCTGCATACAAAATGCTGGTAGAGGTAACCATTCCCGGCATCCGGAAGCTGCGGAACACCCTGGCGCAAAAGTCGGAGGACTTTATGCACGTGGTAAAAATAGGCCGCACCCACTTTATGGATGCTACGCCCCTTACCGTAGGCCAGGAGCTAAGCGGATATGTATCCCAGCTGGATCATGGTCTGAAAGCCATTCACAACACCCTGGCGCACCTGAGCGAGCTGGCTTTGGGCGGTACTGCGGTAGGTACAGGCATTAACACTCCCAAGAACTACTCCGTGAATGTAGCCCGTCATATTGCCACCCTTACCGGCATTCCCTTTATTACTGCAGAAAATAAATTTGAGGCGCTGGCTGCGCACGATGCTATTGTGGAAGCACATGGCGCGCTGAAAACAGTAGCCGTAAGCCTCATGAAAATAGCCAACGATATCCGTATGCTGAGCTCCGGCCCGCGTTCCGGTATTGGTGAGCTGTTCATTCCGGATAATGAGCCCGGTTCTTCCATCATGCCCGGTAAGGTAAACCCTACCCAGTGTGAAGCGCTTACCATGATAGCTGCACAGGTAATGGGGAACGATGTTGCCATTGGCATTGGCGGCGCTAACGGCCATTTTGAGCTGAATGTGTTTAAGCCGGTAATGATCTACAACTTCCTGCACAGCGCCCGCCTGATAGGCGATGGTTGTGTAAGCTTTAATGATAAATGTGCAGAAGGTTTAGCGCCTATTGAAGCCAACATTAAAAAGCATGTTGATAATTCACTGATGCTGGTAACTTCCCTGAACACAAAGATCGGTTACTACAAAGCAGCAGAGATTGCGCAGAAAGCCCATAAAGAAGGCACTACCTTAAAAGAAATGGCGGTGAAGCTGGGATATGTTACACCAGAGCAGTTTGATGAGTGGGTAGACCCGGCTAACATGGTAGGTGAGATCAAGTAATATGCAAATGTGCAGATATGCAAAAAGTGCAAATGGGATAGCCATTGCACTTTTTTATTTTAAGACGGTTTAGTAAATATTATTTATAGATGCTTAAGTAGATAGTGCGCAGGCTGAGGATGATGACCATAATACCCACCATGATCATAAGCGGTTTGCGCTTGATCTTACGTACCAGGATGGCTGCAAAGGGAGAAGCTATTACCCCGCCAATGATCAGGCCTATTACTACCTGCCAGCTGCTAACGCCGGTGAAGATCAGGAAAGTAATGGCGCTGGAAGCGGAAATAAAAAATTCTGCTGCATTTACTGAGCCAATGGTATAATGTACGGTGCGGCCTTTGCTCAGTAAGGTAGAGGTTACGATGGGTCCCCATCCGCCGCCGCCAATAGCATCCATAAAACCACCTACAAAAGCCAGGGGGCCCAGGCGTTTTACTTTGCTTTTACGGCGCTGGCTCTGCAACCCCTTTCTGATAATGATAATACCCAGGATCATGAGATAAGCGCTCATAAAGGGTTTTATAACATTACCATCAATTTTGTCAGATAACAGGTACGCACCTATGATAGCGCCTGCCATACCAGGTATAAGCAGGTATAAGAATAATTTTTTGTTTACGTTACCCAGCTTAAAGTGTGCAATACCGGAGGCGCCGGTAGTGAACACTTCCGCCACATGCACGCTGGCGCTGGCAATGGCCGGGGGCAGGCCCAGGCCCAGTAACAGGGAGGAGGAAGTAGCTCCGTAGGCCATACCCAGGGCGCCATCTACCATTTGAGCGGCTAAGCCCACTCCTATATAGAATAATAGCTGTGAAGTAAAAAGGGATTGTATGAACTGGTATACCCGCGTTTGGGTAGCTGCCGGCACATTGTAATAATAGGTGACCCACAGGCCGGCTATGGTAACAATAGACAGGAGGGTGATAATTACCCACAGGCCACGCTTTTTCTTATTTTCTTCGTTTACCAGCGTTATAAGCATTTCCTGCCTTCTCAGCGTAGCCGGTTGTTGTTCCAGTTTGTCTATCACCTCGTTATGCGACATAATACTTAAACGTTATATAGTCTATATAAATTATAGACTAAAGGTAGCCGGAATAAACAGCATATCCAAATAAAACCAAAAAAAAGTCCCGGGTTTTATTCCCGGGACCTGTGCTATAATGATTGGTTCCTGATCTTTAATTAGACGCTTTCTTTTTGAATACGCCATCATACGTAATAGTTACATAATATAAGCCGCGCATGGTAGGCCCGCCCACATACTGGAAATAAGCAGTATTTAAGATATTGGAGCCGCCTACTTTAATAGTGGTGCTCAGCTTGGGCAGCTGGTAGCTCACCTGTGCATCAACCGTGTTGTAGGCCGGCACATCGCCATTGCCAAACAGGTTTTGCCAGTAAAAGGTATCCTGCCAGTGCCATACAATGTTGAACCCTACATTGGGTAACACTGCCCGGTTGCCAAAGCTTACGTTGGTGAACCACCGTGGTGTGTTGAAACCGGGGATCAGGGCATCATCTTTGGTTTTGTCCTGCGCCAGCTTGTTGTAGTTAACATTACCGCTGATGGTGTAGGTTTTATAGAAGTTGTAAGACAGCGCTACTGCTGCCCCGTAGTTTTGCACGGTTGATTTACTGTTGGTCCATACCCGGTAGCGGTTTTGCTTGTTCTTATCCAGCATTTGCAGCAGCACGTCGGAGGTGGGATTAGTCACATCCCCGCTTTGCGGCACGGCTACTTCTACCTGGCCTATGAAATGTTTGTAGGAGTTGTAATATCCATCTACATCCACAAACACCTTGTTATCAAATAAAACGCTTTTGTAACCGGCTTCAAATGCATGGATCTGTTCCGGTACAATAGGATCCAGGTTGGCTACTTTCAGGATAGATGCATTCTGGGCCGCTGCATTTTCAGTGGTCATGCCAGGGTTGGCGTTAATGGTACGGTTAGTGGCCGTACCAAAGGCGGTTACAGTAGAGGTAAGGAAGGAGTTCTTGAAATAACCCAATCCATTTTCAATAAACGCCAGGCCGCCTACACGCCGTACCTGCCCGTTGTTTACGAAGGAATAAGCTTCAAACAGGGAGGGGAAGCGGAAACCGTTCTGCCAGGATACGCGGATATTGTGCTTCTGGTCTTTGGTGGTATACACTGCGGCTATACGCGGGTTTATTTTACCGCCAAACTCCTGGTTCTTGTCGTACCGTAAGGAGCCGGTCAGCTTAATGGCATCGTTAAAGAAGGTTTTGGATGCCTGTACAAAGCCGCCTACTTTGCCGTACCAGATATGTTTTCCGCCGGGCTGGTTGCGTTTGTCCAGCGAGCGGCTAAAGTCTACGAAGTTGTTCCCATCGGGGATGATCTCATAGGTACGGTAATCGGCGCCTATCAGCACATCGGCAAAATGAACGTACTGGCGCAGGTTCCAGGTGCCTTCCGTATGGTAAAAGCGGCTCATTTGCAGCAGGGCTGCACCGCCTGATTTGTTGGTAGAATCTTTGGATACCGGGTAAATATCCCAGTCGTTAATGCTTTTGATCTTGGCTACCTGCGCATCAAATGCAGCGGTGCCGGGTGTCCAGCGGCCGTTATCAGCAGCAGCGCGGGCTGCGCGGTGAGCGGCTACCAGGTCGCCGGGAGTGGCGGTTAAAGCGTCATTAAGCGCTTTGGTATAATCCGCCTTCCACTGGTTATCTGATTTAAAGGATTTTTCCAGGTTATCGGCCAGCGGGTTCATATTGTAGGAATCGCCGGTGTTTTCAATGGAAACATAGGAGCGCAGGGTAAAGTCATTATGCACCAGCTCCAGCTTGTGGTTCTGTACCAATACATTCTTTAAACCAATACGGTTACCACGCTGAAAGAAGCCATCCATCAGGCCCACACGGTATGCATAAGACAGCTCCAGCTTAGGATTGATCTTGTAATGCAGGGCAGCATCGGCTTTTACATTCTTTACACCATAATCGCCTACCAGGTCTTTTTCCCAGTAACCGGTGCGGTGCACGTTATAGGCGCGGCCATCTTTATCCTTAATGGCAATATCTGTCTGATCTGCATATTTATTCCACGCATCATTGGCAATATTATCTGCACCGCTTAGCTGCGGAAAGTCGGGATTGGCCTTGCTTTGCGGGTTAAAGTCGTTATGGCTGTCGGCATACCAGTCGGTACCCTTCATGTAGCTGAAGTTCACTTTAAATGCCCACTTATCATTGATCGCCTGCGCATAGCGGATGGCAGTTTCCGTAATGGGCTTGGGTGAGCTGCCTTTGCCATCAAAATGGTTAAAGGCTACCTTTTGCATTACGCTCAGGCCCTGGTACTGAAAAGGATTTTTAGTAATAAGGTTTGACATGCCGTTAATGGCGTTCATGCCATACAGGGCGGAAGATGCGCCGGGCGTAACTTCCACGCTTAAGATATCCAGCTCTGTGGGGCCGATGGCGTTACCCAGGGGCACACCCAGGGTAGCGGCCTGGTTATCCACCCCATCTACCAGCTGCATGAACCGGAAGTTATTGGGCACGTTAAAACCGCGGGTGTTGAACACTTTAAAGGTAAGGCCGGCTGTGGTCATCTGCACGCCTTTAAGGTTGCCGATGGCGTCGTAAAAAGAGGCGGCGGGGGTGGATTTCAGCGCACGTATGTCCAGCTTTTCAATGGCCACCGGTGATTTTAGCAGCTTCTCCTGCTGGCGGCTGGCAGATACCACCACTTCATTCACCAGTAAGGATTGGGTATATAGTTGTATTTGCAGGCGGCTGTTGCTGTTGCGTACATCAAACTCCTGCGGTTGGTAACCAATGAGGCGTATCACCAGCCGGTAAGGGAATTTGGTGTTGGTCGTCAGCTCAAATCGGCCGGTGCTGTCTGTTGTAGTGCCAAAAGAAGTGTTCTTTATCTGGATGGAGGCGCCGGGAAGGGCCTCTCCCTTATCATCTACGATCCGTCCGGCTATAATATAGTTGCCATTCAGCTGGGCCTGGGCCAGTACGGGCACTAGCAGTAGTAACAGCCACAGGTAGGTAGACTTAATTCGTTGCATTGTAGTTTATTTGGTGGTAAATTTTTTAAATGTATGGTAGGTATAGATCAATAATGTATTGTGGATGTGCTGTTTACACAACATCGGCCAAAGACAAACTGTACAATTGCACCCCTGAAAGTCATATAGTCTATAGAATTTGTGGACAAATGTATAAAAGGGAATTTACTTTTCAAAGCAGGCGGAAAAAAAGTCTGAAAATGAGGGAAGAGAGGGAAAAATGAAACGGAAATTGGAAATAGGAAGTCTGAAGCAGGAGATTGCGGTAGGAACAGGACATAGTGTGGTGGCGGTTACAGGATGTAAAGGTATGAGCAGTGCAGGGAATGTAGAAAGGAGGGAGGTAAAGAATGGAAGTTAAGCAGAGCAGAAAGCTGACAGGATCGGCGCTGTATTGTAATACGCCGTTACCCCGCACCAGCTTATACTGTTTGCTATCTTATTTATGCTATCTATTCTACTGCGCCATTTACTACAGCTTCATTACGGGTACCGCTACCGTTAGTAGTTTCCACGCGTTTGCTGAAAAAGCGGCGCTGGAACACCAGGATGGTAATTACGCCGGTAGAAATGGCTGCATCTGCAATATTAAACACGGGGCGGAAGAAAATAAAATAGTCGCCGCCCTTGAGAGGGATCCATTTTGGCAGGTAACCTTCATAAATGGGAAAGTACAGCATATCTACCACCCGGCCGTGTAAAAAGGCGCCATAGCCACCTTCCTTCGGCATAAAACGGGCAATATCGTAGCTGCTGTCGCTGAAAATAAGGCCGTAGAACATACTGTCTATCAGGTTGCCGGCTGCACCGGCCAATATCAGGGAGCCGCAAATGAGCAAACCGGTATGGAATTTCTGGGCAACCAGCTTGCGCATGTACCAGAAACCAATTACCACGGCTACCAGGCGGAATAAGGTCAGCAATATTTTACCGAAGTCGCCACCGAACTTTAAACCATAGGCCATACCCTCATTTTCAATGAAATGAATGCGGAACCAGTTCGGGAAGATCACAAACTCCTGCTGCATATACAGGTGAGTTTTTATCCAAAACTTCAGCGCCTGGTCTATGATCAGGATCAGTACTACGATAAATATTACGTGACGATATTTCATAATGGTCTAGTGCTATAATGTAATCCCCAAACTGCACGGATAACGGCTGTTTTGAGGGACACAAATTTTACCAAAAATAATAGATTTATTTAAAGTGGAAAGCAGTATTACTCTTCAAAATAAATCCTTTTTACCCGTTGGGAGATCCCGGTCAGGATCTCATAGGGGATGGTGCCTGCCCAGGAGGCTACCTGCTGTACGGGCAGCTGCTGCCCAAAAACGATCACCTCATCGCCTTCCGCTACTTCGGGAATGTGGGTTACATCCAGCATCAGCATATCCATGGCCACTATACCGGCTACCGGGGCCAGCTGCCCGCGAACGAGCATCTTCCCTACCCCATTGCTCAGGGAGCGGGGGTACCCATCGGCATAGCCTATACGAACCGTGGCAATTACAGCGGGGCCGGGGGCCGTCCATTTGGCGCCGTAACCTACGGTTTCCCCTTCGGAGAGGTATTTAAGCTGGGCAATGGTGGTTTTAAGAGTGCTTACATTTTGCAGCTTTTCCTGCATTTCACCGTTACCACTGTCTATCCCGTACATGCCAATGCCCAGGCGCACCATATCCAGCTGAAGATCCGGGTGGCGCTGTATAGCGGCGCTGTTGGCTATATGGCGTATGCCAATATACCCCAGCGCTTTTTGCAGCTCATGGCTCATTTCATAGAACAGGCGGCCCTGGCGGCGGGTAAATTCGTCCATGGCAGGGTCTTCGCTGGCAGCCAGGTGGCTGAAAATAGATTTCACTTTCAGCTGTCCGTTCTCCGTAAGAATGCGGGCCAGGGCGGGAATATCCTTTTTATCAAATCCCAGGCGGTGCATGCCGGTATCCAGCTTTATGTGAATGGGGAAATCTGTTTTGCCGCTGGTACGCACCTCTTCCTCAAACTGCTGCAACAGCAGCAGGGAATAAATTTCCGGCTCCAGGTTCCATTGCAGGATGGCGTCAAAAGAGCTGGGCTCGGGGTTCATGACCATAATGGGCATGGTAATACCGGTGCGGCGCAGCTCCACCCCCTCATCGGCATAGGCCACGGCCAGGTAATCAATGCCGTGGAACTGCAGCAGGTTGGCTATTTCAAAACTGCCGCTGCCGTAGGAGAAAGCCTTTACCATGGCCATTAGCTTGGTTTCCGGCTTCAGGAGGGCCTGGTATTGTTTTACATTATGGGTAATAGCGCTCAGGTTAATTTCCAGGATGGTCTGGTGCACTTTATGTTCCAGCAGCTTGCCGATACGCTCAAACTTGAACGCACGGGCGCCTTTCAGCAAAATGGTCTCATGCTGGAAATCCTGCTGGCTGAACTGCTGGATGAACGCTTCCATAGTAGGAAAGAACTGGCTTTTTAAGCCCGGTATATCCTGGAAGGCGCGTGTTTCCCGGCTAATATTCTTGCCAATGCCAATAAGGCGCTGGATACCTTTTTTCCTGAGCATGCCGGCTACTTCCTCATACAGGGAAGCATCGCTACGGCCGCTTTGCAAAATATCACTAAGTATAACCGTACGCGTTGGGTGCTGTTGCTGCTGCTGTAAAAAGTCCAGCGCAATGGCCAGCGATCCGAGGTCGGAATTATAGCTGTCGTTAATGATGGAGCTGTTGTTAATGCCCTGCTTCAATTCCAGGCGCATAGCTATATTGCCCAGCAGGTCCATCCGCTGGCGGATCACCTGGTGATCAATACCCAGATACAGCATCAGCGCCCAGCAATGAATGGCGTTTTCCACGGAGCCTTCATCCACAAAAGGAATGCTGATATAGATAGGCGCGTTCTGGTACAGCGCATCAATACGGGTGCAGGCATGATCCTTATCTACACTGATAATACGCAGGTCTGCATCTGTTTTGCGCGACCAGGCCAGCAGCTGTAAGCCCTGCTGGTTATCCCGCTTACCGATCTGCGAGTGAAATTGGAGCACACATTCATTCAGCTCCAGGTAATCTTTACTGTAAATAAGCACATCGCTTTTGGCAAACAGCACCAGCTTTTCATTGATCTTCTGACGCCGGTTCAGGAAGCCTTCATTATGCGCTTCGCCAATGTTGGTGAAAATGCCGATGGTAGGGCGGATGATCTTTTCCAGGTGCTCCATTTCACCGGGCTGGGAAATACCGGCTTCAAAAATGGCCAGCTGGTTGGAGGCGTCCATTTGCCATACGGATAAGGGCACGCCTATTTGCGAGTTATAGCTTTTGGGACTGCGTACAATATTGTAATCCTTTTCCAGCAGCTGGAACAGCCATTCCTTGATAATGGTTTTACCGTTACTACCGGTAATGCCTATTACAGGAATGTGGAACTGCTGCCGGTGCCAGGCTACCAGCGTGTGCAGGGCCTGGAGGGTATCTTTTACCAGGATGATATTAGCATCGGGGTACAGCTCCAGCGGCAGGTGCTCGCTCACCAGGAAGTTACGCACCCCTTTTTCATATAGTTCGGGGATGTACTGGTGAGCATTACGCCGTGTGCTGACGATCGGAATAAAAAGCGAGGTCTCCGGAAAGATCAATTTCCTGCTGTCCAGCAAAATATGCGCTATCTCCGGTGCTCCTGCGTCCTGCAAAAGTTCTCCTTTCAGGATCTTACTGATACTTGCTGCGTTATACATAGTTTCTCTGTCTGTTGGCATCCGGCAGGCTGACTCTTTACCTGCCTATGCGCCTGAATTACTTTTCTGAAGTTAGCTTTTCCGGCACTCCTTTCTTCTTATGATAGATGGAGTACAGGATAGCGCCGCCCAAACAACATACAATCACTATGAGCGACAGATATACCGGCAGATGAACATGAAAGATCTCTACCAGCATTTTTAAGCCTATAAATATCAGTACAATGGCAATACCCTGCTGCAGATAATCAAACTGATCCACGGCACCCCGTAACAGGAAGAACAGGGAGCGCAGGCCCAGCACTGCAAAGATATTGGAAGTATACACTACCAGCGGCTCCTGCGAAATGGCAAATACGGCCGGAATAGAATCCAGCGCAAACAGCACATCGGTTACCGCCAGCATTACCACGACTATACTAAGGCTGGTGAAATATAATTTATTATTTTTTTTGACGGTGAAACGGCCGTGCGGCTCTTCTTGCGTAATGCGCATGTATTTGCTCATAAACCGGTAGGCAATATTTTCCTCCGGTTTAAACTCCTCATCCTGATCTACCACAAACATTTTAATACCGGTGTACACCAGGAAGGCGCCGAATATATACAGGATCCAGGTGAAGCGGGCTATAAGCGCAGCGCCAATGGTAATAAAAATAGCGCGTAATACAATAGCCATGAGAATACCGATGAGCAGCACGCGCGCATAGCTGCTTTCTTTTATTTTAAAGAAGCCGAAGATGAGGATGAACACAAAGATATTATCAATAGAAAGCGACCACTCCATGAGGTAGGCGCTCAGATAGCTGATGGCTGTTTCATGCCCGTTCTCATACCACACAAATCCAAAGAAGACTAATGACAAACCTACCCAGAAACAGGTTTGCAACAATGCTTTTTTTATAGAGACAGTAGTAGACTTTTTACTTAATAAACCCAGGTCAAAGATCAGCGCCAGGACGATAACGATGCCAAAAATAAGATACGTCCACTGTGTGGGTGTCATGCAGCCGTTTAATGTTTAGTGAAAGGCAAAGATAATGTTTACGGTTCACAGTCCATAGCAGGGGGGTCATTGCATAGTTCGCCGCTACTCGAACTTACGCTGCCGTATAAACTGGAATACCATGGCAAACAGCAGGATCAGGCCTACGGGCACCAGGAAACAGATGACCTGCCATTTGGTGCGTTCCTGTTTTATTTTTTGCGCATCCAGCAGGCGCAGGGTTACCTCTTTATTGCGCGTTTCCATAATACCGGAGGTGTTGGTGAGGTATTCCAGGCAGTTCAGGAAAAATTCTTTATTGGCAAATACAAAATCCGGGTTAAAGGAATTGATGCCCATTTGCAGCGGCCCATCCTTACGGGATACGGCATTGGTAATAATATCACCGTCGCTGATCACGATCATTTTATTGATAGTATCTGCATGGTCACGGAAAGGCTCGCCGGAGGCCACTTCCACAGCAGCCTGCTGCGCTTTGTCCAGCCGGTGGCGGAACAGGGAGGTAAAACGGCCTTCCAGCAGCACGGCAGCGGGCAGGTAAGCCTGCCGGTAATCGCGCAGGTTGGGTTTGGTACGCACACTTTCCCAGCTTATTTCTGCCGGGGTACGTATGCTGCGGCTGTTGCGGGAGGAGGTGAGCAAAATAGTTTTCGTAACATCTTCCCCTTTAATAGTATCAATAGAGCTGGTAAAATGGCTCAGCACCAGGTCCATATTTTTTACAATGGGATGGCTGCCGGTGGGCGACAGCAGCGGAAAGTACGGGAAAGGCACCGGCCGGATCTGCGGTTTGTTGCCCATATTGCCTACTACCAGCGGCACCAGGTCCGACTGCAGATCCTGGATCAGGTCCGGGTTAATGCGTACCCCGTAGCGGAACAGCAGGTCTTCCAGGTTCAGGCCCCGGTCAAATGCAATAAAGGAGTTTTGCTGCTGCAGGCTGTCCATGCTGGCGTTCAGCACATCCAGGCACCACAGCACTTTGCCGCCCTTCATTACATACTGGTCTATTTTCAGCTTATCATCATCCGTAAACTTTTGTGTAGGCCTTGCAAACAGCAGCAGGTCAAAATCGCGGGGAATGTGGCTGTTGCCCTGCAGGGAAAAAGTATCCAGCTGGTAGTTGCTTTGCACCGTGGTAAGCGCATCGTACACCTCTGCGCCTAAAGATTCCCCGTTGCCCAGCATATAGCCTACCAGCGGTTTGCGGGGCTGCTGCAGCTTGTAGATGGCGTTAATGAACTGGTATTCCAGCAGCGCTTCCGAATTGCTCATAGCGGCTGTAGGATCCTGCCCGCCCTGGCTTTTCAACAGGTTTACGCCAATGGTCTTATCCTTGTAATGCACCAGGGCGCCGGGGAAAATAAGCTTTTCGGAAAAACCTTCATTCGCATCCTGCTGCACCTGCAGGTTAAAAGGCATAATGCCTTTGGCTACCAGCTCCTGCTGAAAGGCCGCCCGTGCGCTGTCAGCCATGCCCTGGCCAGGGCCCTGGAAAGAGAAGCGGATATTCTTACCGCCATATTCCCGGAACTCGCTCAGCAGCTCTTCCGTGGCCTGCGCCAGCTGTTTAAAGGCTGCGGGATAATCGCCTTTCAGGAACACTTCTATGGTAACGGTGCTATCCAGCCCGCGTAATAGTTGTTTGGTGGAGGGGGCCAGGGTATATCTTTTTTCGGCGGTAAGGTCGGCACGGCCATGTATATACGCTGCTGCCACATTTACACCTATTAAAGCTACTACTATTACCAGCGCGCGCTGCAGGTACTTTTTCTGGTTGCCGGAACCCTGCCATACCCGGCGCTGCAGGGATAGCTTGCTGAGGAACAGCATGAGCACGATCACGCTGGCAAAATAGATGACATCCCGGCTATCAATTACGCCCCGGCTAATGGAGGTGTAATGGAATTTTATGCCGGCCATTTGCAGGTAATAATCCGCCCCGCCGGAAAAGGCCGGGATCTTGCTCAACGCATCAAACCCATTATAAAAAAGAAAACAGGTGAAAACCGCTACCAGGAAGGCTACCACCGCATTGCCCGTAAGGGACGATGCCCAGATGCCAATGGCGGTGAACACAATGCCCAGCAGCAGCAGGCCCAGGTAAGAGCCGGCAATGCCGCCATTATCCAGGTGCACAGTGGGTGCGCTGAGCTGCTGAATGGCTAAATAATATACCAGTGTGGGAATAAGCGATATCAGTACAATTAATGCGCTGGCCCAGAACTTACCCTGCACTATCTGCCACCAGGTAAGGGGTTTGGTGCTGAGCAGCTCTATGGTGCCGGACCGGAACTCATCTGCAAAGCTGCGCATGGTAATGGCCGGGATCAGTAACAGGTAAATGATGGGCGCCAGCTCAAAAAGCGGGTCCAGGTTGGCATAACCAAAGTCCAGCAGGCTGGTATCCGGGAATACAAAGAGCAGCAGCCCGTTTGCCAGTAAAAAAAGGATGATGGCCACATAGCCAGTGATACTGCTGAAGAACTGATGTATTTCCTTTCTGAAGATGGCTATCATAGCATTAATAAAAGTACAAATATATTAGAACGGTGGAAATCTGTACTTATTATTTTGAAAGGGGGAACAAAGGTTAATTACGAATTATTCAATTACGAATTACGAATTGAGTATACGTAAAATAAGTGCAGTACAGCTAAATGGGGGAATTGCTACAGGAAAGTAGGGATGGGGGAGTGAAAGGTTTTGGCTACAGGTAGCTGGTTACTACCTGCTGCCTGCAGGGGCATGCAGTAATGGTTGGATTAAAGGAACGCGCTTTCGCTTTCTTCCTCTTCTTCTTCGTACTCTTCCTCCTCTTCTTCTTCCAGCACCAGGGCTTCCAGGCCGTTCTTGTACCGGTAATTATTCACTGCGGCTTTGATGGCTTCTTCAGCCAGCACAGAGCAGTGCAGCTTTACGGGTGGCAGGTTCAGCTCTTCTACAATATCCATGTTATCGATGCGCAATGCCTCATGGATAGTTTTGCCCTTCAGCCATTCTGTTACCAGGGAGGATGCAGCGATAGCAGATCCGCAGCCAAAGGTTTTGAACCTGGCGTCAGTGATCACCTGTGTTACGGGATTTACCTCGATCTGCAAACGCATTATATCACTGTGTCCATGCTCCGGAGACCCTACCAGCGCGGTTCCTACCGCTTTACTGTTTTTGTCCAGCGAGCCTACGTTCTTCGGGTTGTTATAATGTTCCAGTACTTTTTCCGAGTAAGCCATACTGATATATATTTAAGTAAACGATTTCAGATTATGCAGCGTTTCAGCTTAATTAAATGTAAGCCGGTATTGAATTATACACAACCCCCTTTCATGCTATTTGGATCCCGGATCTACGATTTCGCCCTGAAGCGATTGCTATGTTAGTTGTATTTGTCCCTTTAAATCTTAGATCTAAAATCTCAATGCGCCCATTGTATAGTGTCAAGGTCTATGCCATCTTTAAACATTTCCCAGAGGGGGCTAATGGCGCGCAGCCGGTTCACCGCATCTGTAACGGCTTGTATGGTATAGTCTATCTGCTCCTCCGTAGTAAAACGGCCCAGTCCAAAACGCAGGGAGGAGTGGGCCAGATCATCGCCCAGGCCCAGTGCCTTCAGCACATAGCTGGGTTCCAGGGAGGCGCTGGTGCAGGCCGATCCGGAGGAAAGGGCAATGCTTTTATTAAAGCCCATCAGCAGGCCTTCGCCTTCCACATACTTAAATGAAATATTGCTTACATGGGGCAGGCGCTGGTTGGGGGCGCCATTCAGGTAAGATTCTTCCAGCTGCAGTAATGCTTTTTCTAGCTTGTCCCTTAATATTTGCAGGCGTTTGCCGTCTTCTTCCATTTCCTGCTGGCATATTTCACAGGCTTTTCCAAAACCCACTATGCCCGGCACATTCAGGGTACCGGAGCGCATGCCTCTTTCATGGCCGCCGCCGTCCAGCTGGGCGGTTACCTTTACCCGGGGCGATTTGCGGCGTACATATAATGCGCCTACCCCTTTGGGGCCATACATTTTATGGGCGCTAAAGGCCATCAGATCTATCCCATCCCTGTTCACATCCACGGGTATCTTGCCCACAGCCTGTGTGGCATCGGTCATTAACAGCACGCCATGGCGGCGGGTAATGGCGCTGATGTCGCGCATGGGGTTTATAACACCTATCTCGTTATTGGCATAGATAATGGCTACCATGATGGTAGCAGGCGTAATGGCGGCCTCCAGCTCCTTCAGGTCTATCAGGCCTTCGCTGTTCACACCCAGGTAGGTGACCTTTGCGCCCTGCTTTTCAAGGTGCTTACAGGTATCCAGCACGGCTTTATGTTCGGTGGCGGTGGTAATAATGTGATTGCCTTTGGCAGCGTACATTTCAAACACGCCTTTAAGGGCCAGGTTGTCGGATTCTGTGGCGCCGGAGGTGAAAATGATCTCCTTGGGATCCGCGCCTATCAGCCTGGCTACCTGTTCCCGGGCAAAGTCCACGGCCTCCTCCGCAGCCCAGCCAAAAGGATGGTTACGGCTGGCTGCATTGCCGAAAGTTTCGGTGAAATAAGGCAGCATAGCCTCCACCACACGGGGATCGCAGGGAGTGGTAGCATTGTTATCCAGGTATATCGGTAGCTTTAACATGGCGGTTTGATCTTAATTTATTCTAAACGATGTTATTCAAATTTACGACGAAACTTGTTTTGATGTCCTGTTAGGCCCATCTATAAATACAATAGGCAAATAGAATGCCTCTATGGATTGGGAATTTTTTGGGAACTTGCCCCTGCTAAATAACACATGCATGTTAAAAGTAGAACATATTGGTATTGCCGTGGCTTCCCTTACCGATGCTATTCCCTTATTTGAAAAGCTGCTGAACAGCCCCTGTTATAAGCAGGAGGCAGTGGAGACCGAGCAGGTGCTGACGGCTTTTTTCCGGCAGGGCGAGAGTAAGGTAGAGCTGCTGGAAGCCATGGGACCGGAGAGCGTGATTGCCCGGTTTATTGCCAAAAAAGGCGCGGGAATACACCATATTGCCTTTGAAGTGAGCAATATTGAGGAAGAAATGCAACGACTTGCTGCGGAAGGCTTTACTCTTTTACAAGATAAGCCCAGGCAGGGCGCGGATAATAAGCTGGTGTGCTTTCTGCACCCGAAGGATACGAGCGGGGTGTTGGTGGAGCTTTGCCAGGAAAGGAAGTGATGGCTTTAAAGATTTTCGTATTTTACCATTAACTGGGTTCTATCCCTCAGGATCAGTTGCCGCCTATGCCAGACCAGCATCAGAAAATTTCCGCTCCGGTTACCAACAGCCATCCCATCGCGCAGCATGCGGGCGCTACAGGGGTGTCATTACCGGCGCGGGCACCTTTTCAGTGGAAAGAGGGAAAGTCTGACATGACGGAAGGAGAGAGCAGCGAAACTGCATCAGCCATACCCACCGTTCAGCGGTTTGCCCTGTCCCAAGAACCTGCGGCCGTTGCTGCGTCTGACGCTACCAATGGATATTCTCCGAAACCCTGGCATACCGTACCGCAGGCAGCTTCGCCTGCCCGCTCAGCGCCATCACAGCCATTATTACAGCGTTTCTCACTGCAGATCCAGTCTCCGGCCCCTGTAACAGCTACCGGAATAGTGGCACAGCTTACTTCTGCTCAAATCCGGCTTACACCGGGGGAAAAAATAGTCGATATAATTATACGGGGCCGCCCTCCCCGTGTTTACAGCGATTCTATGGGCGATCATACCACCGCTTTTATAATCCAGACGGAAGGGATCAATATAGCCCTGCAGGGTAGGACGCTTGCAGACGCAATAAGGTACATGATGGACCTGACTGAGCATTTAAAAACCCTGCCAGGCCTGCAGTATTTGGACAGGGGAAGTGCTATCGCCAGCCGGTTTTTCAATGAATTAGAGACGCTGGAGGCAAGTCTGGTTGCCGCTAATGAGGCGAATACCAGTAGTGACGTCAACAGCCTGGTGAGCAACCTGCAGCAAGCCATCGGGGCTTACCTGGATGCCCGGGAACTCGTACCCTTCAGTACCGTAAATGTAGGCGCAAAAAGTAAAGGCACCGCAGGCAGAGGGCACGGCGAGTCCCGTGGAGCAAGAATCCTGAGCGCCTTTGAAAGAGAGGAAGCAGAAGTAGATGCGGATACGCTATTGGAGGCTGTGTATAGTCTGTTTGATGATCGTTCTGCAGGCCTGGCGGCGGTAGAGAAAAATCCATTTTTCTTCGGTTTGTTGACAGGCGGCGGCGTAGATAAAGACAAACTGGAAGGTATAGATACCATTAACAAGATATGGACACAGCATACACAAAGCATCGCTAAATTATTTCCTAAGGTGTATGCAGTAATAGGGAAGGTACTGGAAAAGGGTGATTTCACCCAAAACCTGGAAAAGATCAAACAACAGAATATCCGGAATCTCATCGAGGAAATTAATGTTAACCTGGCTATGATCCATAAGGACGCTAACCTGGTGGGCTCTAGGTTTAAGTACAAAAAAATTCCAATCATAGGTAGCGACATTAATGTGTCCTACCTAAAGGACATAACTAAGCTCTATAACCTGCAACGGTCTACAATGGACCTGATGGAGGAGATCTACCTGCTGAATGAGGAACTGGGCAACAAATTCACCGGCGACATCGAAAAACTCCACAGGGAATTTGAAATAGTCAAAGAACAGGTATCAAGGGCGGTACCACAATACAGAGAAGGAAGAGTAGACGTCAATGACGCGATCAGCGCTGCATTGGAGAAATATACCGGCGAACGGGCCGAAGACAGAGGGTTAAAAGATAATGCCCGCAATGCCCTAACAGGCATCAAAGATTATAAGGGTAATAATCCCTTTAACGTATTTAAGCCCAGGAAACTCGAATTGCCAGAGGAGGAAGAGGCAACAACCTCAGGAGAATCAGAGGTGGAAAAGGCAAAAAGAAAAGACCGGGAGAAAGCTCCCGACGAGCCAACCCTTAGCAGTCAGCTAAGCTCCATGGCTATCCAGATCATACTGAATGGTGAGGGGAACATCGGGGAGATGTTATCCAGCGGCAGGCCGCCGTCTCCTTTTTCAAAAACAATGGGCGCCCACACCACTGCCTGGGTGGTACACCTGGACAGGGTGAGGGCCAGGATCATAGGCAGGAGTATCACAGAGGCGGCAAGGGCCTTGAGGAAAATGAGCAATGAGGTGATCGTATTTGCCGCGCAAAGGGCGCATTTGCCCAAAGGCGACAATGTAAAGTATGTAGAAGCAGAAGCCAAAGAGGATATTAAGGCTAACATAAAGGCAGATCCTGATAAGGCAAACATCACAACCATACAGCAGATGATTAACGCCATACTCACGTACTTTAACCTGATACCAGGTGTGTCGGTTAATAAGCTCGATACCACCGGGCACGGTGAAGGTAAATGGCGGGGCATTTTACTGCGGTTTGAAAAATACGGTGATGGTGCAAGCAGGGACACTATAGAAAAGGCCATCAAAGGTCTGAGAGATGGAGGAACTAAAGAGCTGCATGATAAATATATAGAGGAAGCATACCCCCAATCCTTTAAATACCTGAACGACGATAGTATACCGGAGAAAGAGGATAAGTTGATCCAGGACGAAGACCTGGACCGGCTTAGCGCTGAAGCGGAGCCGGAGCAGGTGGCGTCTGCAGCGCTCAATGAAACAGAGAAACGGGAGCTGGAAGCAAAGAGAGGTGATTCATCCTGGCTTACCCATGTCAATAATTGCCTGATCAATGCCATTACAGATGCAGCCGGTGTGGCCCGTGCTAATGCAGACACCATTATCCGTATCAGGGAAAGCCTGGGCGCGCCGGTGGGTGAAATGTTAGCCGCCAGTACCACAAACCTCGATATTATCCTGCGGGAGCTCGGATTAATTGGCTGGGGAGTGGTAGTGGTATACCAGGGCGAGACCTTTGTAGACGAATCAAGCAATGCAGATACGGCTCCCCCGCTGTTTATCTATCATGATGGGATCAATCACTTTACCCCCTTGTACGGGGCCAATGACCGGAAAAAGAAAAAAGACGTTGATAAGGAGCCGGGCAAAAACGATGATGCCGGTACTTCAGCAGCGGAAGCTGTGGTGGATATTGAAGACGATAAAGACGACGCAACTGGTCATGAGAAGGAGGAAGAGGAAGGCACAAATATGTCTGATATAGGGGAGGAAGAAGAAGAAAGTTTGCCGGCGGATGATGCCGTTTCCGTGTTAGCATTGCCTGAATCTGGCCTTTCCGGGGATGCTGACAGGAGGAAACGCAAAAGGAGATCCAGCAAAAAAAACAAAGAGGAGGGATCATCTGCAGAAGCACATAAAAAGGCAAAGAGCACACCGGCTCCTCAACAGCGGAACGAAAAAGAACAGGAAGAAGAGGATATAGTGACGGAAACCCCGGCGCATCCCGGCCCTTCAACAAGTGCGCCGCTTAATCATACACAGTCACCCGGCTTCGATTTCAGTGCACCAACACATACACCGTTTTTTAGCTTCGGTGACCGGATAACGCCTCTTTTTGGCCAGCCGCATCAAAATAACGGAGTACAGCCGGCACCCCTGCTGCCAGATACAAACACCACACACGATGTAGAGGAGGTGGATGTTGAGGAAGAGGAGGGAAGTGGTACCGCTGAGAAGATGAATCTCGAAGAAGATAACCCTTAAATACAAAAAAGAGGCGTCTCGAATTGACCTGATGGCGCTGAGAATTCTCTGTATAAAAATTTTTCCATGAGATGTCGAATAAATTGAGACAACGTTATTTTGGAGACAGCCCCGTATGATGTAGGGTTTTATGTAGGGGGGTAGAGTTGCGCAGCAATGTCAATAGGGAAAAAGGAGTGTTTTAGGAGGGAAGCATACCAGTATCACTGCAATAAAACCACAATAGAACCCAAAGAAAACTACCCTTGTTTATTACTATTTAAATCTTACAGGAATATTTCGTTAACCCATTTTGCACGCTGGGCAGGCTATCTGTGCCGCCGTGCCTGTTTAAAAACACTCTTCTCCCGCCTGCAAGTTCTACTAAAATTATTAGGTAAACTTTTTAATAGCGTTACATACTGATTACCAGATTTTTGTTCTTGATAAAAAAAATTCCATTTTATTAAATCCAAACATGTTAATGTTAACGTAAGTAGTATAGTGCAGGGTTAATTGTGAAGAGATTTAAGTTAATATAAACAAATGCGTTAATAAGGATTAAAGGCCATACGAGCTTTGTTTATACTTCAATTTGAACTTCGAGAGTGTTTTACAGATAACTAGGGAAGTGGGTATTATGCCCGCTTTTTTAAACGAACTCTAAAGTTGGCATAGGTTATGAACACCTGCGGGTTTTTTAGCTTGCAGGTCTTTTTTTATTATGCTGGAATCTATTGGTATTAGTTGTCGCGCTACGGTTGATGTAGCGGGGGTAGGTAGACTACCATTAGTTACCTATTGGGCTGAATGAGCTATAAAAGATATTTCAACTTTTGTATCTTTAATTGGTTTCATTGCCGGGATGGACATTCCAGCTGATCCCCCAAATGCAAAGCCCTAACCTTGCCTGTAGTTTTATGACCAAACCTGTTTCCATTTTTATCATTTTAACCTTCGCTTTTTTTGCTTCATTTGGACAAACCCAAAAAGGCAGCCTGTATGTTTTTGTTGGAGAGAAAATAGAAGTATCGCAATTTTATCCTAAGGCTGACAAGAATTTTATTTTAATGGACGGAGCCTTTAAGGCAAAATATAAAATCATTCAAAATATTTACGGAAATTATAAAGGCGATACAATTCAATTTGAGGCTTATGACCATTTCGGGGAACCGGCTTTTTCCAAGTACAAATATGTTTTGCTATTTGTTTCAGTTTATAACGGTAAACTCTATCACGAGAAATATCAGTTCTTTGATGTTTACAAGACAAAGAATGGGCGTTGGGCAAGCAGTTACAAAGTTGACGACTATGAACACAGCTATAATAAAAACACACCTGTTAAACCGGAATTGATAGACTTTGAAAAGGAGGTTTCATACAATATTAAAGGGCGAAGCAAGGAAGATGTTGAACACCTATTTCCTTCGCCTTATTTTAAAATCGCAGACAACAAGGCAATAGCAGTTTATGGCAATTATGCAGAGCAATTATTTGAGCTGAAGAAGACGGGCGTATTAAAAGAAAGAGGCATTTTCGACTAGAAGTTTCGGGCTATACTGAGGTGGGCCTTGATGGTAGTATAATCACCACTATTTAACAATTAAAAATGCCTGTCAGGTTCAAAACCGGGCAGGCAGTTTTAATTAACAAAACTAGCACATCAGCCGATCACCTTCTCCATTCCTATGCTGCGGCTGCCTTTAACAAGAATATAAGTATCTGTAAACTGCTGCTGTTGCAGCCAGTTAGCGGCTTCTGCCGCATTGTTCAGGTACACATAGGGATGATTTATTTTACTGAAATCCCCTCCTACCAATACGACGGCATGCCAGTGTGTGCGCTGCAGCAGGTCGGCCAGGGCCTGGTGTTCCTTTACACTATCTGCCCCCAGCTCCATCATAGCGCCTAATAGCAATACCTTTTTAGGGGCATTAATACCGGTAAAATTTTCAATAGCGGCCTTCATGCTGGATGGATTAGCATTATAGGCATCCATAATAATAGTATTGGAGCCCTGCTGTATCACCTGGGAGCGGTTGTTGGAGGGTACATAGCCTTCAATAGCTGCTTTGATGTTAGCCGGCGGTACGTTGAAGTACAGGCCCACAGCTACTGCGGCCATTACATTGGGAAAATTATAGGCGCCGGTAAGGCGGGTTTGCAGGGTCCCTATGGCTTCATCGCTGGTTACCTGCACGCCTAAGAATGCGCTTTCTGCCAGGGCACGGCCGGTAAAATCAGCATCCTTTTCGCCGTAAGTGATCACTTCCATCATTCCCTTGCTCATATCCAGCAAGTAAGGGTATTGATTGCATAAGAACACGGTGCCGTCATGCTCCCGCAAATAATCATACAGCTCGCCTTTGGCCTTGCGTACACCTTCTTCCCCACCAAAACCTTCCAGGTGGGCCTTACCAATGTTAGTGATAATGCCATGTGTGGGCAGGGCTATGCGGCAGTAGGCTTCAATTTCATGCTGGTGGTTAGCGCCCATTTCTATTACTGCTATCTGTGTACTGGCGGGTATGCTTAACAGCGTTAGCGGTACGCCAATATGATTATTCAGGTTACCTACGGTGGCCACGGTTTTGTAAGTGCTGGCCAGCACCGTGCTCACCAGCTCTTTCGTAGTGGTTTTACCGTTAGATCCGGTAATGGCCAGTATTGGTATGTTCAGCTGCCGGCGGTGCCACAATGCCAGCTCCTGCAGGGTATGCAGGGCATCTTTTACCAGCATCATTTTTTCCGGCTGTGTGTAATATGCTTCCTCATCTATTACCGCTAATGCGGCACCAGCCTGCAAGGCCGCTTCAGCATATGCATTGCCGTTAAAGTTAGGTCCTTTAAGCGCAAAGAAAATATCGTTGGGTTTAAGCTTGCGTGTATCCGTCTGAACAGCAGGATGTTGCTGGTAAAAAGCATAGAGCTCGTCAATACTTGTCATATACAAATATATTTAAAATATAATTTATGTTGCTGTGCTGCGTTATTCTCCCGATAGAGGCAACCGTTTTTAATTTGTTATCGTATTAAATACTGATTGCTTAGCGGGATCATTATCCAGCGGCCAATGATCCAATAAAGATCGGGTTTTGTAAAAAAATATTGTTCACAATTTAAAACCAAATAATAACCTTTTTTTTCATCAAACCATTTGCCTAGTAATGAAGACATATCTTTTATTGATTAGCCTACTCGCCGTAGCAGTGTATAGCTGTACCAACAAAGAAGCCATAGCCCCGGACAACGGGCCGCAAACCGGGGACTGTGACAGTAAGCAGATCCCTGCCGCGTACGTTTATGGAATTATCCAATCCAACTGTACCCGGTGTCATAGCGGAGCTACCGCACCTGCGGGAGCCGACTTTTCCACACTGGAAAAGTTCAGAAATTTTGTAAGTGGTAATGAAGCAACCTTCCGGCTGCGCGTTATCAGCGCCCAGGCAGATATGCCGCCGCGTGGCGCATTGGGAGCGGGAATACGTGATTCCATTAACTGCTGGATATCGAAAGGAATGCCGGAATAAGAACAATGAACAATGGAACTGCCGGTCCGGTATTGTTACATCCTACCGGGTTATGGATCCCGGATCAGGTAGTTCGTACAAGTCTTTAAATTAAAATTGTATCAAGGTGAAACGACTTCTTTTTGCTATTGTTGTTCTCTTAGGAACAGTGAATGTTTATGCGCAGGATATTTACTCCTGCCGCAATGCGAATCTATCTTTCTTTTCATCTGCTCCAATGGAGGACATTGAAGCGAAGACAGATAAAGGGGTATCTGCCATCAACGCCAAAACAGGCGCGGTGTATTTCAAGGTACCGGTAAGCTCTTTCAAGTTCAAGAAAAAACTGATGGAAGAGCACTTTAATGAGAACTACCTGGAAACAGAAAAATATCCTTATGCAGAGTATAAGGGTAAATTTGCCAGCCCGGTAGACATCACTAAGGACGGTACTTACGATGTAGCGGTGGAGGGTGTTCTATCCCTTCATGGCGTGGATAAAACCTATAAGGAAAAAGCCACCATCACCGTACAGAATGGTAAGGTCACTACCCTGTCTAAATTCAATGTGCGCCTGGAAGATCATAAGATCAAGATACCTACGCTGGTAATAAAGAACATTGCTGAAGTAGTAGAGGTAACGGTGAATGCAACGTATGCTGCAACGGGCAAATAGGCCTGCAACGGTTACCGGCTTAATGGCTATATGGTGCATGATTGCCGTATAGCCATCGGCCGTAAAAAAAAGTTTCCCTGGTATCTGAACAACCAATAATAACACCTAGTACAACCATCACAAATTATATTATGAGAATTTTACCGCTATTATTTGCCTGCTGTAGCTTAAGCATGGTATGCCACGCACAGGACGACCTGAGCAAAATGTTCGAGGATTCTACTGGTCACCGCCCGGTGATCGGTACATTTAAATCTACCCGTATTATTATGGGCCATTCCAATGAAACGCTGAAGAAACATGAGCTGGATTTCAGGGTGGCGCACCGTTTTGGCGATGCCGGCGGCGAATTTGGCGGCGGTAAAACTGCTTTTGGGCTGGATAACTCTACGGATATACGCATTGCGTTTGAATATGGTATTTCAGATGACCTGATGGTGGGCATCAGCCGTGCCAAGGGCTCCGGCGACCTGTCGCAGATCTTTGAAGGGCTGGCCAAATACCGTTTGCTGAAACAAACTACGGATGATCATATCCCGGTATCAGTGTCACTGTTTGGCAATGTTACGGTAAGCACCATGACCTCCAACGATGCGCTGACCTCTGCCAGCCATTTTGATGAATTTACCGACCGTATGACCTACGTAGGCCAGGTGATCATTGCCCGCAAGTTTGCGGACCTGGTATCCCTGACCCTGTCGCCTACCTACATTCACCGCAACCGGGTGGGTTATATGGACATGAATAATATGTTTGCGCTGGGCGGCAGCGGCCGTATAAAGCTGTCTAAAAGACTGGCATTCATTGCAGAATACTACTATCCCTTCCGCAACCAGGCCAGCAAGGATTACTACAAATCCCTGGGTGTGAAGTTCTATAACCCGCTGGGTGCAGGCCTGGAAATAGAAACCGGTGGTCACGTGTTTAGTATTAACTTTACTAACTCAACGGCTATACTGGAAAACCAGTTCATTGGTGAAACCAAGTCATCCTGGCTACAGGGGCAGTTCCGTTGGGGTTTCAATATTTCACGGAGATTTTCGCTATTTGGTAAAAGGGATTGGAAAAAATAATTTGTCGTATTAAAGAACGTTCCTGGCTGGCCGGGCGTGCTGCCCGTAAAATGGACAGCGCCCGGCTGGCTATGGTACTGGGCCGTACCATTCACCTGCATGGGGTGAACCGGCAGACTTTTCTGGCAGATGTGGCCTGGCTGCGGCATGAGGTGTGCCATGTGCGGCAGTTCCGCAGTTATGGCTTCTGGCGCTTTCTGTGGCTGTACCTGCTGGAATACCGGCGCTGCGGCTACTATAATAACCGGTTTGAGGTGGAGGCCCGGCTGGCGGAAAAAGACGAGGAGATGTTAACCGGGGTGGAGATTGTGTAGTTGGCAGTCGTTAGTTGGCAGTCGGGGTAGGTACTTCATCTGATGGGACTATACGAATAAAAGCTTATGTTTGAATACGGGAATTGTGCGCCGGCCGCTGTATTGCAATGAACAGCAGACACTTACCATAAGTAAGCTGAATGCCATGCTGCAGGCCGCTAACCATGCACTGCAGACTGTTAAAACGTGGTTAAAGTCTGTTTAAATAGCACATAATTTTATTTCCTGCTGGATTTATTTTCCTTATTTTTACGTTAAAGGAAAGGTTCTTATGGTAAAAAAGGTAACAGAAGGTATCACGATCAGTGTGGAGACATTCTACCAACCTGATTATTCCAACCCTGTTGGAAGTGAATACATGTTTGCCTACCGGATCACCATTGAGAACAATAATACCTTCCCCATCAAGCTCCTGCGCCGTCACTGGTACATCATTGATTCCAACGGTACCCATCGCGAGGTAGAAGGAGAGGGCGTAGTAGGCGTGCAGCCTTTACTGGCCCCTTCAGAAAGCTACCAGTATGTATCCGGCTCCAACCTTCGCACAGAGATCGGCAAAATGTATGGAACTTATCAAATGGAAAATCAGCTCAACAAAAAATTGTTTGAGGTGAAGATCCCTGAGTTCCAGATGGTAGTGCCGTTTAAGCTCAATTAATTACGAATTATTCAATTACGAATTACGAATGGTGCTGTTCGTTAGGAACTTTATCATGTTATAAGATTAGCCCTATAGTGTTGACCTGTACAGGGTTCCGCAATCCTGCCTTGAATATCCAATCAACTTTAATAGTATATAAGATCTTTGTGAGGTGAACTACTTCACGCTGTGCACGATTCGTAATTGAAAATTATCTCGGTCTGTACTTCGATTCGCTGAATATTCCCATCAGGTCTTTATTCTCCATTAATTGCTGTAAGGTTACTTCAGGATGCCTTTCCATGTATTTACGAATGATCTCCCTTCCCACAAAGTAGCCGATACGGCCGGGGGAGCCTTCCGGCATACCCTGCGTGGCGGGACCGTCGCCCATAAAATGCATTGCTTCCTGCCAGTCGGTTTTATATAACAGCTCGTTCTGGATAAAGTATTGCCAGATCATTTGCTCATTATCATTACACCAGTCCAGCTGCTGTTTCGTGTAGCCAATGCGTATAGTGTCCGGTGTTTCCGGCAATACCTGTTCCAGGAAATACTGTTGTTTACCGGCGGCTACCAATTGCTCCACCAGCTTGGCATTGGCGCCGGCCTGTGGAAACATGTTCTGCGCAATGGCCTGCATACTGTTGGTGGTAATATACTCTTTGGAGAAACGGCGTACCATGTACACGGGGTAATCGGGCAGGTTGGCATATATCGGGAAATCGTTCCCCATGTACATATCCAAACCTATGCCCAGCAAAGTATCTACCGTTACGGCGCCATAATTGCCAATGGCGGAAATAAAGGTAACAACCCTGGGTACCTTAAATTGCGGAAAGTAATATTTCATGTACCGGAAGCCCTGGGCCAGGTCCTGCTCCAGCCAGTGCAGGTCGGTAAATTTTGTTTGCACGGCCTGCTGCAGGTAACGGAAATCCTTATTGGTAAGCAACAGGCGCATTTGCTGCGGAATATGGCGGCTGCTGTCTGCAAAGGCGCCAAACTCCATAATATGCTGCACATAGGCGGGCAGGAACAACGGGTAGCGGCTGTACAGCTGCTGCAGGCCGGACGCTACCTGGTTGGTGTCTATTTTTACCAGGTCCTCATCAAACCGGGCAATACTAACGGTTACCGGTATATGGCTTACATCCGGCGCCTTTTTGCGGGAGGAGCAGGCAGAGAGCACTACCAGCAGCAACAGGGCCGGCCCGTATAAACACGAAGTTTTATTAATGTACCTTTGCATCGGTTTAAATTACGATTTTACATTTACGTTTTTAGATTTGCCCGGCGCTAAGCCCTTAATCTAAAATCATAAATCTATGATCTAAAATTGAAATATCATATGAAGCACAGCGTTTGGATCGTGTTATTATTGATGATGGGCCTCAACAGCCAGGCACAGCGCAGGTTTTCCATGGAAAGGGTACGGCTGGGTTTTAAGCTGGACCCGGTTATATCTGTTCTAAAACCGCAGGATGCGGGCGCCAACCGTACCAGCAGCCGTTTGGGACTGAGCTATGGGCTAATGGTGGATTTTTTACTGAATGATGAAGGAAATTATGCTTTTGCTACCGGCCTGCAGATCAGCATGGGCGGCAGCACCCTTAAGTACGACGCCGGCAAGGGACTGGAACGTTTCAGCGCCAGCCCTGCGGAATACACGATGAAATTGCAGCACATTGAAATACCGGCCACTATCAAGCTGAAAACCACTGCCTACAATGGCATTGGTTTCTGGGGGCAGTTCGGTACCTACCTGGGTTTTCCCATCCGGGGCCGGGCTGATGTGATAAGCCTGGATCAGCGCTACGAAAAAGAGAATGTGCTGGGTTCCCTCACACCTATTAATGCCGGCATGTTATTGGGAGCAGGTATTGAATATCCGCTGGGCGAGCGGCTGGCTGCCGTGGCAGGACTTACCTTCCAGAACGGGTTTGTAGATGTAACACGTAATAGCAAGTGGGATGATGGTAAGGTGAATATGAACAGCTTTGCATTACGCTTAGGCATGTATTTTTAATTTTGATGTTAGATCGTAAATCAAGTTTATGAAGATTGTAATGGCGCAGCAAAATTATCACATCGGTAATTTTGAGCTGAATACGGAAAAGATCATTAGCGGAATAAAGGATGCCATTGCCCAGGAAGCAGACCTGGTGGTGTTTTCAGAGCTATGTGTATGTGGGTACCCGCCGCGTGATTTTTTGGAGTTTGAAGATTTTATTAACAAGTGTTACGCTGCTATAGATACTATTAAAGCCTACACCGACCGTATAGCCGTTATAGTAGGCGCGCCCTGCCGTAATCCACAGCGGGATGGGAAGGATCTGTTTAATGCAGCCTGGTTCCTGCACGAACGGGAAGTAAAGCAGGTGGTGCATAAAACGCTGCTGCCCACCTACGATGTGTTTGATGAATACCGCTATTTTGAGCCGGCCTATGAGTGGAATGTAATTCCCTTTAAGGGTAAAAAGCTGGCAGTTACCGTTTGTGAAGATATCTGGAACCTGGGCGATAACCCGCTGTACCGCATTTGCCCCATGGACCAGCTCATACTACAGCAGCCGGATGTAATGATCAATATTTCTGCAAGTCCTTTTGATTATGATCATGACCAGGACCGTAAAGAAATTATCCGCGCCAATGTGCTGAAATACAAGCTGCCCATGCTGTATAGCTGTACCGTGGGATCGCAAACAGAGATTGTGTTTGACGGCGGCTCCCTGGTGTTTGATGCGCAGGGTAATATTGTAAAAGAGCTGCCTTATTTTCAGGAAGCCAGCTACACGCTGGAGCTGGATGAGCTGCTGCAATCCGCCAAACCCGCACCGGTAGTGGAGCACACGCCGATCAAAGAATTGGTTTTTGATTATAACATAGACCGTATTTACCAGGCGCTGGTGCTGGGCATCCGCGATTATTTTGGCAAGATGGGTTTTACCAAAGCCATCCTGGGATCATCCGGCGGTATAGATAGCGCGGTTACCCTGGCCATTGCCTGCGAAGCGCTGGGCAAGGATAATGTAAGAGCTATTTTGCTTCCATCGCCTTACTCTACGGAGCATTCCGTGGATGATGCGGTAGCGCTGTCAAAGAATTTAGACAATCCGCATGATATCATCCGCATCAGCAATATTTACGAAAGCTTCTTAAGCACGCTGGAACCGCATTTTAAAGGACTGCCTTTTAGTTTAGCGGAAGAAAATTTGCAGTCGCGCATAAGGGGTAATTTGCTGATGGCGATGTCTAATAAATTTGGATATATTTTATTGAATACCTCCAATAAAAGTGAGCTGAGCACCGGTTACGGCACCCTATACGGCGATATGGCCGGCGGCCTTTCTGTGCTGGGCGATGTATACAAAATGCAGGTGTACGCGCTGGCGCGGTATATTAACCGTGACCGGGAAATTATACCAGCTAACATCATTGACAAAGCCCCGTCGGCAGAGCTGCGACCTAATCAGAAAGACAGTGACAGCCTGCCGGATTACAGCATCCTGGACCGCATCCTGTACCAGTACATTGAGCGGCGGCAGGGCCCCCGTGAGATCATCTCCCAGGGCTTTGATACCGCGCTGGTAGACCGTACGCTGAAGCTGGTGAACACCAATGAATACAAGCGTAACCAGTTCTGTCCTATTATCCGCGTATCGTCCAAAGCGTTTGGCGTAGGCCGGAGAGTGCCGATTGTTGGGAAGTATTTGAGTTAGCAGTTGACAGTGGGCAGTTGGCAGTCCGGTGGCTGGTGCTGCAATTTGCTGCCATATGTTTTAGCTATGGGTATTTTGAAAACTATTAGTAACGCAGTAGTTCAATGACTGCCAACTGCAAACTGGCAACTGCCCACTGCCAACTGGCAACTATTTTTTTATCTTTGCGAAAATCTAAACAATGTTACAGGTTCCGTTCATTCGTCAAAACAAGGAATTAGTATTAGAGCGGCTGGCCCTCAAACAGTTTAAGGAACTGGGTTTGGTAGATGAGGTGCTGGCGCTGGATGATAAGCGTAAACAATTAACCCTGGCCTATGATGAAACACAGGCCAAGATCAAGATAGCTTCGGACGAGATCGGAAAACTGATGAAGGGCGGACAGAAAGAAGAAGCGGAACAACGGAAAGCAACGGTAGCTGATCTGAAACAGCAGCAGCAACCGCTTACAGAGCAGCTGAACGAAACTGAAAAGCTGCTGCATGATACGCTGATAAAGCTGCCTAATTTACCGGCTGCCAGTGTGCCCCCCGGCAGAACGCCGGAAGAAAATGTGGAAGTACGCGCCGGTGGCAACAAACCGGCCCTGGCTGCAGATGCCGTGCCCCACTGGGACCTGGCAAAAAAATACGACCTCATAGATTTTGAGCTGGGCAACAAGATCACCGGCAGCGGTTTTCCTGTATATAAAAATAAGGGCGCCCGTTTGCAGCGCGCGCTGATCCAGTATTTCCTGGATTATAATATCAGCAAGGGATATATGGAATATATGCCCCCGCACCTGGTAAATGCCGATACTGCCTATGGTACCGGGCAGCTGCCGGATAAGGAAGGGCAAATGTATTTTGTAGGTGAAGACAAGCTGTACCTGATACCTACTGCTGAAGTACCGGTAACCAACATTTACCGCGATGAAATTTTAAAGGACAGCGACCTGCCCATAAAAATGACGGCCTATACGCCCTGTTTCCGCCGGGAAGCGGGTTCTTATGGTAAGGATGTACGGGGTTTGAACCGTGTGCACCAGTTTGATAAAGTAGAAGTAGTGCAGCTGGTACATCCTGAAAAATCTTACGAAGTGCTGGAAGAAATGGTGGCGCATGTGGAGGAGCTTATACAGGCGCTGCAGCTGCCCTACCGGATCTTAAGGCTCTGTGGTGGCGATATGGGCTTTACTTCTGCTCTTACCTATGATTTTGAAGTGTACAGCGCCGCACAGCAAAAGTGGCTGGAGGTAAGCTCTGTATCTAACTTTGAAGCTTACCAGGCTAACCGTATGAAAATACGTTTCAAGGACAGCGGCGGCAAACCACAGCTGGTGCATACGCTGAACGGCAGCTCCCTGGCGCTTCCGCGTATACTGGCCTGTTTGCTGGAAAATAACCAGGCTGCAGACGGTATTCACATTCCGCCGGTATTACAGCAATACTTTGGCGCAGAAAAGATCAGCTAACGTATAAGACTATACTAAGGAAGGCGGTGTGCCAAATGCTTTTTTAAAAGCAAAGGAAAAATGGGAGAGATCTTCAAAACCTACTTCCATATACACATCCGATGGTTTTTTACCTTTTTCTTTAATCAGGTAATAAGCTTCCTTTAACCGTTTCTGCTGCAGCCAGCGGTTGGGCGAGGTATGGAAGATCTTTTCAAAATCCCGTTTAAAAGTGGCCAGGCTTCTGCCTGTGAGGTAGGCAAAACGTTTCATTTCCACATTAAAGTTAAAGTGTTTGTTCATGTAGGCTTCCAGGTCTATTTTACCCGGCTCGCTGAAATCAAACAGCAGGTTCTTTAGCTGCGGGTTTATCCTTAGCAGAATGAGAATAGCTTCCTTGGCTTTGAGCATGGTGAGCATCTCTGTATTAGCGGCATCTGTATTCAGGTAAGGCGCAATAGAGGCCATATAGGTACTGCTCAGCGCATCATGTGGCAGCTTAATAATGCCGGGGCCTTCGTAAGTGTTATCGGCTGTTATATTATACTCCACGCTGAAATTGCGTAAAGTATCCTGGTCAAAGAAAATACTGATGGACTTAAACTCCCCGCCACTGGCCGGCGGGCGTTTCATTACCTTGGTAAGCTGGTTCCTTTTAATAAGCAGTGTATCGCCTGCTTCACATACCATGGGCGTTCCGGAAGTGCGGAAAGTCATGGTGCCGGCCAGGATGTGCGTCATCACATGCTCTGCCACAAAGGATTCATTTTCGCGGGTTTGGTGCGCGTAACAGGAATACATGATGCGGGAAGATGAAGCCATAGTATTACAATTATACCTAAAGATAAATATTTCCCGCTTGCGACCTTTTGTTGTACGGCTCAAATAAGGTTTGTTAAAAAGCTCATTTTCTTTGCTCATCAGTACGCTTTTTTTTAATACTTTACAGGTATGCATCATTTTTTACCCAATGGGCAGGAGCTGTGGATACGGCCGGCCAAACCAGAAGATGCACCGGCGCTGCTGGACTGCTACCGTCAAACCACCAAGGAAACGGATTTCCTGTTGAACACACCTGCAGAAGCGCAGGCCATGACCCTGGCATCGGAACGGAGCTTTATTCAATTTTTCGGGGATAACAGCCGGCACCTGCTGCTGCTGGCGGAAGTAGCCGGGCAGATCGTGGGATCTGTGACCGTAAAGCAATCATCTTTCCACAAACAACGGCATTTGGGCGAATTTGGGATTGCCGTGCAGCATGCTTACTGGAACCTGGGCATAGGCCGCCGTTTAATGACGGCTATGATGCGCTGGGCTGTTCAGCATCCGGAGATCACCATCATCCATTTTAATGTACTGGCCAATAATGAAAAGGCCATACAGCTTTACCGCAACTTTGATTTTACGGAATACGGACGGCAGCCACAGGCCATCTGGCAGCCGGATGGTACGTTTGTGGATCTGATCATGATGTGTAAAACGGTGAAATAAAATGCAAACCTACACGGGGAAATATTACAATGCACAAACGGATAGCAGCGTGGATGCTGCTATTACCTTAACGGCCAAACAAATTACCATTGAGATAAAAAATGCGCAGGGTGAGCCGCGGCAGATCCACTGGTTCTGGGACCAGGTAAAAAACCCGTCTGCCAACACATTGGAGTACCCCGGTTATCCTTTGCAGCGCATTACAGTATCGTCCCTCACCTTTGTGGATGCGGTGGCTTTTAACCTGCAGCACAAAAAAGGCCCGCGGGTTTTTGCCAACCGCGGACGGACCATTGTAGGTATTACTTTTCTGGTGGTAGTGGCCCTGATAGCGCTGGTATATTTCTGGTTCATTCCTTTTGTGGCGGTGCGTATTGCCAACAACATCCCGGTGAGCTATGAGGAAAAGCTGGGGCAAAGCAGCTATGATGCGCTGATGCAGCAATACCATGAGGATACGGTAGCTACCCGGCTGGTAAATGAATTTTTTGACCGGCTGAACATCCATTCCAATTATGCCGTACAGATCACCGTGGTGCAGCAAAAAGAAACCAATGCCTTTGCGCTGCCGGGCGGCCATATTATTGTGTATGACCAGCTGCTGAAACAAATGAAACATTATGAGGAGCTGGCAGCGCTGCTTTCGCACGAATACTCGCATGTGGAGCTGAAACATACTACCAAAACCATCTTCCGCAGCATGGGCACTTATATGTTTATGTCGCTGATCTTTGGGGATATGAGCGGCGCAGGGGCAGTGATAGTGGAAAATGCCAACAGCCTGAAAAGCCTGCAGTATTCGCGCCGCCTGGAAAAAGAAGCAGACCTGCACGGGCTGGAGCTGTTACAGGCCCGGCATATTGATGCCCGCGGATTTCAGTGGCTGTTCAACACATTAAAACAGGAAAGCGGGCTGCAACCATCAGAATGGCTAAGCAGCCACCCCGACCTGGACAACCGCGTGCGATACATTAATGAACATGCCCTGCCGGAACGCGCGGTTACGGATAGCAGTTTGTATCGTATCTTTATAACCTTAAAACAGTGAGATGCAACGATATGACCGCCAGCTAAGGCTGGAAGGCTTTGGCGCAGAGAAGCAACAATTGTTGGGAAAGGCCAGTGTGCTGGTAGTAGGAGCCGGTGGTTTGGGAGTACCTGTACTCCAATACCTAACGGCTATGGGTATAGGAAAACTGGGCATTGCAGAGCAGGATAATGTATCCATCACCAACCTGCAACGGCAGGTGATATACACCACGCAGGATGAAGGTAAGCCCAAGCTGGATGCCGCTGTTAAGCGCTTACAGCAGCTGAATCCTGAAGTAACCTTTGTACAACATCCTTCCTTTTTAACACCGGAGAATGCGTTAGCCATTATAGCACCGTATGATGTGGTGGTGGATTGCACGGATAATTTTGGTACCCGCTACCTGGTAAATGATGCCTGTGTAATACTGCAAAAGCCTTTTATATACGGCGCCATTTACAAATACGAAGGGCAGGTGAGCGTGTTCAATTACAAAGGCAGCGCTACGTACCGCTGCCTGTTCCCTGAAGCACCGCAGGCCGGCGAAATGTTGAACTGCAGCGACATTGGCGTGCTGGGCGTGCTGCCCGGCATTATTGGCTGCTACCAGGCTAATGAAGCGGTGAAAGTGATCTGTGGTATTGGCGAGCCGCTGGCCAACCAGCTCTTAACTATTGATACGCTGTATAATACCCATCATATTTTTGAAGTAAAACCTGTGCCGGGCAATCATAACATCAGCACTTTGCAGGATGATTATGAGCAGGGCGTATGCGCTACCGGTACGGTGAAAAGCATGCAGGTGCAGGAGCTGCAGCAGTGGCTGGATGCCGGTACCCCGCTGCAATTACTGGATGTGCGGGAGCCGGATGAATGGGAGATCTGTCATATTCCGCAGGCACAGCTTATTCCTATGCGTACGGTGTTAAACTCATTACCGCAGCTGCAGCCGCAGGTACCGGTAGCAGTGCTTTGCCATCATGGTATGCGCAGCTTAATGGTGGCCAAACAGCTGGTGGAAGCCGGTTTTCAAACGGTGTATAACGTGGAAGGCGGGATACATGCGTGGGCGCAGGAGATAGATGAGGAGATGCTAATTTATTAATGTGCTGAGATACTAATGTGCTGGTTTATGACCTGATCAGGTTACTCAGCACATTAGCATATTAGCACATCAGCACATGATTATATGAGCATAGAACTTTGCCTGTTATTTTTCCTGGTGGCTTTATTGTATGCCTCTGCAGGCTTTGGCGGCGGGTCCAGCTACCTGGCGCTGATGGCTTTGTGGGGCATAGATTTTCAGCTCATGAAATCTACAGCGTTGTTGTGCAATGTAGTGGTAGTGACAGGCGGGGTATATCATTTTTATAAGAGCGGGCACCTGCCTATGAAAAAGGCCTGGCAGCTAAGCCTGGCCAGTGTGCCGATGGCTTTTATAGGCAGCTACCTGCCGCTGAAACAGCAAACTTTCTTTTTACTCTTAGGCATTGCATTAACCGTTGCGGCGTTGTTCATGTGCTACCGTTTGTTCCTGGAAAAAAACTATGAGCCTGATCCGGACCGTCCGCAAAAGATCTATAAATACGGCATTATTGGCGGGTTCATTGGCCTGCTCTCCGGTATGACGGGTATTGGCGGCGGCATATACCTGGCGCCCATCCTGCGATTGGGCCGTTATGATACGGCCAAGAACATTGCCGGCTTAAGCAGCTTTTTTATTTTGGTAAATTCCATTTCCGGCCTGTTAGGGCAGGTAGCTAAAAAGGAGATTGTGCTGGATACACACTTTGCGTTGCCGTTAATCTTGTCTGTAATTATTGGCGGTCAAATAGGCGCGCGGTTTAGTGCCGCTATCCTGAAACCCAGGTGGGTAGAGGGTATTACGGCTGTATTGATATTGTATGCAGGGCTGAGGATGTTAATACAGGGTTAACTCATTAATTCTTCCGGATAACTTATTATAGCATTGATTTTTTAACCCTTTAAGGGTTACCAATTTCTGGTTATTACCAATTTTTGGTAATTCTTATTTTTGTTTTAACTTTATCCAGCCAATCAAATGGAAATTGTCTTTAAGAACCAGGAACTGGAAGGTATTTTCAGGACTGGTAAGGAAACAGGCAAGCCCCGCTATGGAAATGTTATTGTAAAAGCATTTGTAAAAACAGTGATTATCCTTAAAAGGGCCCCTAATACCATGTTGTTGACCAAATTTAGAAGCCTTCATTTTGAAGCATTAAAGCATGATCTCAAAGGCTATCATTCGGTAAGAGTAAACGATCAATACCGGCTTGTTTTTAAGGTAGTGAAAAAGGGATTAAAGGTGAGAATTATAGTAGAAACAATAGAAATCCATTCTTTAGAAGATTATCATTAACAACATGCATAATATGTACAGTGAAAATATTGTGTTGGGGAAAAACGGACAGCCTATCCATTCCAGGATAGCCATTCATCCGGGTGAGGTATTAAAAGGTGAAATTGAAGCCCGGGGCTTAATAAAGAAGGAGTTTGCTGCAAAGATTGAATTATTACCACAGCATTTAAGCGAGCTGTTTGCCGGTAAACGGCATTTTACAGCTGCACTGGCAGTTAAACTGGAAGAAGTACTGGATATTGATGCAGAGTTTTGGCTGCAGCTACAAAATGAATATGATCTGACTATCGTACGAAATAAAAAAATAGCCAAGGGTAAACCAGCCGCTAAACGTTCGCGCTAAGAACTACATATAATAATTCCGGATTCACCCCCCGATCGTTGACATACTTGCCATCTTTTCATTTGCTTCTTCCGCTTCAAATCCATTTAAGAACCGGTGATGAATAGCATCCTGTATGCGCTGCAGCAGAAATTCATCCGGTGCGCCGCCACGTATAAGATCCCGCACGTTAAGATCATCTTTCCCATAGAGGCAGGTTTTTAAGCCGCCGGTAGGGGTAACACGAATGCGGTTGCAGCTGCCGCAGAAAGTACGGCTGTAAGCAGGTATTACGCCAATATGGCCCTGGTGGCCGGTTATATGGTAATTCAGGGCGGTGGTATGCGGTGCATCCGGCAGTTTTTGTAAAGGGTAAGCGGTGCGTAAGGTATCCAGTATATGCTCAAAGTTCCATTTAATGCCGGAAAACGCTTTACCATGGCCGTTGAAGGGCATTTCTTCAATAAAACGTACAGATACGGGATGGTCTTTGGTAAGCGCGGCAAAATCCAGCAGCTCATCGGTATTTACCCCATCCATTACCACGGTATTTATTTTTACGCTCATGTTGTGCGCCAGCAGGGCTTGCAAGGTATCCATCACGGCGTTGAACTCATCACGGTAAGTAATACGTTTAAACTTATCGCGCTGCAGGGTATCCAGGCTCAGGTTTATGTGGCGGATGCCTAAGTCCAGCAGGGCGGGAATAAAAGAGCGGGTAAGCACGCCATTGGTGGTAATGGATACCCGGTCTATGCCGGGCATTTGTACCAGCTGTTCCAGCAGGTGCAGCAGGTCTTTCCGCAAAAAAGGCTCGCCGCCGGTAATACGTACCTTGTTGACGCCCTGCCCGGACAGCAGCTGCATCAGGCGCAGGATCTCCTCGTACGACAGCAGCTCTTTCCTTTGCAGGAACTGCATATGTTCCGGCATACAATAGCTGCAGCGCAGGTTGCAACGGTCGGTAACAGCCAGCCTAACGTAATTAATTACCCGGTTATGTGTATCTGTAAGCATGCTTTTAACAATTGTGCGCGGCCAGTGGATTGTCAAAGGCCTGGCTGTCATCCTCATCACGGGTAGTAAGGCATTTAAAATCCTTTTCCACCACTATCTTTAATATAGAGCCATCCGGGTTGGCAATCTCCTGGTCAATGCCCACCTGCTCTGTTTTAATCCATTGCTGCACCTGCTCCAGTGGCAGGGAAAGGTGCACGGCCTGTGCTTCCAGCTTGATCTTAGCCTCCGGGCTGTCTTTTGCTTTTATACAAAAGTGCAGGGCCCCGGCGCCGATCCTGGTTTCCTCTTCTACCTTACCGGTTTGCTCCAGGGCGGCAATGTCCTGTTTATCCAGCCGGTACCGGATGCTGTTGCCCCTGATCCTTATCTTCATAAAATTCAATATTGGAACTATCCAAAATTAACACTTTATGCAGGGTATATTGTAGTTTTAAAGCAATAATTTGCAAGCAGGCCGGAATGCTGGTATTAAACATACGCCTGGCCATTGAAGTGAAAGGCATGAAAATTTTATTATTTGGTATAGCAAAGGATATTGCAGGCGCGCCGTTTATACATATAGATGCGCCGGTGGCAAAGGTAGCGGCGCTTAAAGAGCACTTGTACCAGCAGTACCCGCGGCTGCGGGAGCTGAGATCCTGCATGATAGCAGTGAACAAGGTGTATGCAACGGATGATGCAGCCCTGCAACCCGGTGATGAAATAGCGGTGATTCCCCCTGTAAGCGGAGGATGATCTTAGATTGATTATATGAATGTATGGATTGATATAAAAGAGCATATTACAGTGCAGGAAGCCCTGGACTTTGTACAATCGCCGGATTCCGGCGGAGTAGCGGTGTTTGTGGGTAATGTGCGCAATGAAACCAAAGGCAAACCGGTACGCCAGCTTTTTTTTGAATGCTATGCCCCCATGGCCCTGCTGGAGCTGGAGAAAATTGCAGAACATACCCGGGCTGCAATGAGCATTAAAAAGATCGCCATTTTACATGTAAGCGGCAATAAGCTGCCGGGTGATACGGTGGTGGTGATCGCAGCTGCGGCGCCTCACCGGGCAGCAGCTTTTGAAGCCTGCCAGTATGCTATTGATACCTTAAAAGAAACCGTGCCTATCTGGAAAAAAGAATTTTTTGAAGATGGAGAGGTTTGGGTAGCGGCACACCCTTAATGTGCAGATGCGCTGATATGCTAATGTGTTGACGAATATTGATCGCAGCGATATTTTTTAAAGCCAACCAGCACATCAGCATATTAGCACATTAGATAATTTTCCTCATCGCTTCCTCCATCTCCTCCGGAGTATTAGCATTAAACTGCTCTACAGCATAGGGATTTTCCAACACTTGTATATCTGTTTGCAACAACGCTTTGCGGGGACATTGTTTCCCGTTGGCTACGCTCTGCTGCAACACCTGCAGGCCGCGGGGTTCCCAGACGGCGATCACCGGTTCCGGTAAATTATTCACCGGGCTGTTGAAGGCCGTGGCTGCTTTTTGCGGATCGCGCATAGCGGCCAGGTGATCCAGGCTTTGCCGGCTGATAAGGGGCAGATCGCAGGCCAGCACCAGCCAGGCCGTATCGGGGAAAGCAGCATATGCGCTCAGCAAACCTGCTGCCGGGCCGCCGATGCTAACACTATCTGTGATCAGCGGCGCAGCGCCTGCAAAGATCTCCTGCTGATCGGGGCGGCAGGAAATATAAACTTCCGGCACCACCTTGCTTAATAAGCTATGCAGGTATAGCCACTGCGGCATACCATGGTAAGCGATCCGGCTTTTATCCTGCTGCATGCGGGTACTGTACCCGCCGCATAATATCAGTCCTTTTAAATCAGCTGCCATAACATTTCGTTTTATTCCACTACTACATCCTGTTTACCGCCTGTTTTACTGATCAACCTGGTTTGCCGGATGATCATCTCATGCGTAAAAGCCTTACACATATCATACACTGTGAGCGCCGCTACAGTGGCGCCGGTGAGCGCTTCCATCTCCACCCCTGTTTTGCCGGTGGTTTTAACGGTACAGCGGATCACCGCTTCCTCATTTACCAGCTGAATATCCACGCTGCAATTATCCAGCAGCAGGGTATGGCATAAGGGTATGAGCTCCGGTGTTTTTTTTGCACCCATAATACCTGCAATGATGGCGGTCTGGAACACAGCGCCCTTGCGGGTATTAATGTCGCCGCCATTAAATTCCTTCCGGATAATTTCCGGTAAATACACCCGGCTCTCAGCAATGGCTACACGAATAGTGCTGCTTTTGTCACTAATGTCTACCATGGCCGGCCTGTTTTGCTCATCCAGGTGCGAGAAGGAGGAAGTGCTTGATGTATTAGACATAAAAGAATAAATTTACAAAACGGCTAATTCTTCACCCAAAGTTACTACAATGCTGTTAGATGTATCTACTGCTTATGCAGCTGTTATGAATACAGTGCGCGATTTTGGTACAGAGCAGCTGTCTTTTACGGCAGCTACCGGCAGGATATTGCGGGAACCGGTGCTGGCCGACAGGCCGTTCCCTCCCTTTGACCGCGCTACCATGGACGGTATTGCCATCAACTTTGCAGAAAGTTATGGCAAAGGGCAAACTATTTTTGGAGTAGAGGATATTCAGGCCGCCGGTGTACCGCGTAAACAGCTGGGTAACATGGCCAACTGCCTGGAGGTAATGACCGGCGCCGTAATACCGGAGCTTACGGATACCGTAGTGCCGTACGAGCATCTGCAGGCATCGGAGCATGAAGGTTTTAAACGTTTTACCATTATACAGCCGGTACAAAAGAACCAGAACATTCACTGGGAAGGTGCAGATGGCGCAGCCGGCAAAACCCTTATAAAACCCGGCGCCCGTATTACCCCTGCAGAAGCAGGCGTGCTGGCTACAGTAGGTAAATATGAAGTGAGCGTAGGCCGCCTGCCCCGGGTAGCAGTAATTGCTACGGGCGATGAGCTGGTAGAGGTAACAGCTACACCAGCCCCGCACCAGATCCGCATGTCGAATGTATACAGCCTGGCTGCTTCCCTGCAGGGACTGGGCATTACAGCCACTATTCATCATGTGGTGGATCATAAACCGGCTATACAGCAATTATTTGAATCCCTGCGGAATGTGGATGTATGGATCTGTTCCGGCGCAGTATCGGCCGGTAAGTACGATCATTTGCCCGTAATACTGGAAGAAATGGGTATGCAGCGCATTTTTCATAAAGTGGAGCAGCGCCCCGGCAAACCTTTCCTGTTCGGGCTTTTTAAGGATGGGCCGGTTGTGTTTGCATTGCCCGGCAACCCTGTTTCGGGATTTATGTGTTTTTACAGGTACGTGCAACCCTGGCTGCTGGCCGGTATGGGGCACCAGGTAGCCCCTGTGCCCTATGCGGTATTGGGACAGGATGTAACGTTTAATAAACCGCTTACCTACTTTTTGCCGGTACAGCTGCAACCACAATCCTATGGTGAGTTAAAAGCTATTCCGCACAATTATAATAACTCCGGCGACCTGCCCGCTTTATTAACTGCAGATGCTTTTATGGAGCTGCCTGCTACGCAGGATCATTTTAAGGCGGGAGAAAGTTTTCCCGTTTGGCGGTTCAGGTAATGATTGCCTGATTAAAGTAACACGATACTAAAGACCTATAGCTGCTAAAGCCCGGTTATCAGAAAGCTTAACATTAGACCCATTAAACCCTGTTTAGAATTTATTGTCTTACCTGGAAACCTATTTTGCGTATGCCCCCGGTATCCGAAAAACTACAGCTACAACATCTGGCCTGGCGTGCCGGTTTTGGAGAACCGCTGCCGGTTATTACAAAGTGGACGGATAAACGCCGTAAAGAGATCGTAAATAAAATACTGATCGGCAAAAAAGACACACTGGATGCTGTGGCGGTGATCAGCGAATCTGACCTGCCGGATTACCGGAAAGTAAAGGATATGAATGCAGAACAGCGTAAGCAGGTGCAGCAAATGAACCGGCAGGGCGTAAAGGATCTTAACATAGCCTGGACGCATACTATGATCAACAGCGAGCACCCGCTGCGCGAAAAAATGGCGTTGTTCTGGCATGGGCATTTTGCATGCCGTACGCAGAACGTGCTGTATAACCAGCAGCTGTTACAGGTAATAAGAGAAAATGCATTGGGTAATTTTGGAGAGCTGTTAAGCGCAGTGTCTAAAACACCAGCCATGTTAAGCTTCCTGAATAACCAGCAGAACCGCAAACAACATCCCAACGAAAATTTTGCCCGCGAAGTAATGGAGCTTTTTACCATGGGCCGCGGTAACTATACAGAGAAAGATATTAAGGAGGCTGCCAGGGCCTTTACCGGATGGGGCTTTGACGGGAGCGGGCAGTTTGTATTCCGGGAACGTATACACGACGATGGTGAAAAAGAGGTGCTTGGCAAACGCGGTAACTTTAATGGCGATGATATGCTGCAAATACTGCTGGATAACAAACAAACCGCGCATTACATCACTGCAAAGATCTATCGCTTTTTTGTAAATGAAACAACGGTGGATGATGCTAAAGTGGCTATGCTGGCCGATAAATTCTACCATTCCGGTTACGACATAAAATCCCTGATGCGGGAAATATTTATGGCCGACTGGTTTTATAATGAGCAGCATATTGGCAACCGCATAAAATCGCCGGTGGAGCTGCTGGTAGGCTTGCGCCGCAGCATTCCCATGGAATTTGAGAAAGAAGAGGTGATGCTGTTATTCCAGGGCATACTGGGACAGCAATTATTTTACCCGCCTAATGTAGCCGGCTGGCCGGGCGGGCGCAGCTGGATAGACAGCTCCAGCCTGATGTTCCGGCTGCGCATGCCGCAGGTGATCCTGTACTCGCAGGAGCTGAGAACAAAGCCAAAAGATATTACACCGGAAATGGGCGAAGGGCAGAACTACAAAATGACGCTGGAATTAAATGATTCGCTGCGCAGGCTGTATGCACGCCGTGTAAATGCAACCATTAACTGGGACGCATATGTGCAGGACTATAAAGATATTCCGCGGGAACGCCTGGCCGATGAAATTGCCGGCGCACTGCTGGTGAAGAACAGCGGCGCCAGCAAACCCTTGCTGGATAAATATGCCGATAGCAGCACCCGCGAAAACTATATTAAAACCGTGACCATCGATGTGATGAGCACACCGGAATACCAGCTTTGCTGATCTTGGATCATAAATGATTTAACCCATGTTAATATTAAACAGGCGTCGTTTTTTACAGGTAGGCTCGCTGGCTTCTGCTGCTACGTTGATGCCCAAATTTCTGAAAGCATTTGAAAAAGGACAGCTGGTGCCGCCCGGTAATAAGGTGCTGGTGGTGATACAGCTCTCCGGTGGTAATGATGGCTTGAATACCGTGATCCCTTACCGGAATGATATCTACTATAAAATGCGGCCGGCCCTGGGTATTAAACGTACAGAGGCTTTATCATTAACAGATGACTGGGGCCTGCACCCTTCCTTTACCGGTTTAAAATCATTGTATGATGATGGCTCCATGGGCATCCTGAACAGCGTGGGGTATCCCAATCCTGACCGCAGCCATTTCCGCTCCATGGATATCTGGCATACCGGCAGTGAATCAAAGGATTTCTGGAATACCGGCTGGATAGGCCGCTACCTGGATGCGCAATGCAAAGGCTGTGATAAGCCCACACAAGCGCTGGAAATTGATGATACACTGAGCCTGGCTATGAAAGGGGAAAGCGCTAAGGGCCTTGCCTTTACGGACCCTAACCGGTTATATAACACCAGCAACGGCAACTACTTCAAAGATCTGCTGAATGCACATGCTTCACATGCTGAGGAGCATAATAATGTAGATTACCTGTACAAAACCATGGCGGAAACTATTTCCTCCGCCACCTATATACAACAGCAGTTTAAAACCTATCAATCAAAGGAAAGTTACCCCAACACTGCTTTGGGCCGCGATATGAAAGTGATCTCGGAGCTGATCATGTCTGATATCAATACCAAAGTATATTATGTATCACACGGCAGCTTTGATACGCATGTTGGCCAGCAAAAGCAGCAGGAAAAATTATTTCAGCAGCTGGATGAGGCGGTATCTGTATTTGTGCAGGACCTGAAAAAGAACAACCGTTTCCAGGATGTAATGGTAATGACCTTCTCAGAATTTGGCCGCCGTGTGGGGCAAAACGCCAGCGGAGGTACGGATCATGGCACGGCTAACAATATGTTCCTGATAGGCGGCGGCCTGCAAAAGAAAGGTATGTTAAATGAAGGCGCCGACCTTACCGACCTGCAGGATGGCGACCTGAAATACAAAGTGGATTTTAAAAGCGTGTACGCTACCCTGTTAAACAAATGGCTCTCTGCCGATGATAAGGCCATTCTGCAGCAGCAGTACGGCTACCTGGATTTTATATAAGCTGCTTATCGCGTTTATACTCACTGGGCGTTTGCCCGGTAATGGTTTTAAAGATGCTTTATCATGTGGATGGCCGGCGCAGGCGTGAAGGCCGGCTGAGCTACGGAAAAACAGATGACTTCGGTTATAATATTGTTAAAGACCCGGTGCACGTGCATGACTTCCAGGCAACTTTGTTGTACCTTATGGGAATTGATCATGAACGGCTGATCTAGAAATTCCAGGGCAGGCGTTTCCACTTAACGATGTAGAAGGAAAGATTGTAAAAGGCATATTATCTTAGTGCAGGAAAGAGTTAACAATATCGTCATCATAAAAAAAGCTACTAATTCCACATGACTTCAAGAAGAAATTTTATCCGCAACACAGCAATGGTATCCGCACTGGCCGCTGCCAAACCGGTATATGGTTTTAACATCCTGCATAAGGACAAAGCACCGGATGAAACCATTGTAGGCCACGGACAATATACCTATAAGGTAGATAAGAACTGGGCCAAGATCAGCGTGAACAACACACCGCTGATGAACTGCCATGAAATGGTGCAGGACAGCAAAGGACGCCTGATCATGCTGGGCGATAGCACACATAACAATGTGCTGATCTTCGACAAATCCGGCAAGCTGCTGGATTACTGGGGCCACGGATTTCCCGGCGGGCATGGCCTTACGCTTTCACAGGAAGGCGGCGAAGATTTTTTGCTGATCACAGATTGCGGCTGGTACCAGGACCGGGATGGCTCCAATAAAGGACAGGCCGGACAGGTAGTAAAAACAGACCTCACCGGACGCCTGATATTTTCCATTGGCCACCCGCGCACCATTGGTGTTTATAAGGATGATGAAATGTTTAAACCCACTGAAACAGCGGTAGCACCTAATGGTGATATTTATGTGGCAGACGGTTACGGCTCCGACTACATAATTCAATACAACAGCAAAGGCCAGTACATCCGCCACTTTGGCGGCCATCACAATGCCAACAAAGCGCATAACCTGGTAAATGCGCACGGCGTATCTGTAGACCTGCGGGATAAGAATAATCCAACACTCGTTTGCACATCACGCGAAGAAAATTGTTTTAAAATATTTACGCTGGATGGTAAGTTCATTAAGCAGGTAGATATGCCGGGCATGTATGTGTGCCGTGCCGTGATGAACGACAAAGAATTGTATGCCGGCGTATGCTGGTCAAAAGATGCAAAAACAGGCGAACGTTTTAATAACTCCGGTTTCCTGACCATACTGGATGCGGATAACAAAGTAGTATCCAATCCCGGTGGTACTGCACCGGTGTATAAGAATGGTGTGCTGCAGCAAACTTTCCAGGCGCCAACGCCGGTTTTCAACCATGGGCACGATGTGTGTGTGGATGATGAAAAGAACCTGTACCTGTGCCAGTGGAATGCCAACCACACACCACCCGTTAAATTAACACGCGTTTAATGTTATTCTTATGTGCAGATAAGGAAGCCATATCAATGAACATTGAGCATTTAAAAGCGCTGCACCAGGATGTAGTAAAGTTGTCAGATGGCAATAAAAAAAGCGGCTGCGTCATCGCTGACACAGCCGCTTTATGTTGAATATATACGCGTGTAGGGAAAATCTATAGCTCTACTTTCTGCTGCTGTTTGGCAATGCGGTAAAGGATCCATCCCATAAAGGCAAAGAACGCAACTGCCAGCACATAGTAACCGCCCTGGCCCAAAGCATTGGTCATACCCTCCTCCAGGTTCAGGCTGGCCATTAAGGGGCCGGTAGCATTCATACCGGATAATACTGCGATCAATACACCCGCTACAGCACCACCTGCTACCAGTCCGGTAGCAAACAGGTTGCCTTTACCTAACTCCTCTTCTTCCGCAGACACCTGAATGTTCTTCTTTTTCTTCTGATGATCTACAACACCACGGATAGCGCTACCCAGGAAAATAGGCAGGGTAGTGGACAAGGGCAGGTACGCACCAATAGCAAAAGACAATGATTTAATACCGCACAATTCCATGGTAATAGCCAGGAACACGCCTACCACTACATACTGCCAATCCAGGCTGGATGACTGGATGCCTTTGATCAGTGTAGCCATGAGCGTACTTTGCGGCGCCGGGAAGTAAAGGCTGCCAATCGCATGCGCATCAGGCGCCATGCCTTTGGCGATCATATCTGTTGTAGGCTTGTCCAGGAATTTTATTGTTAACCCAATAATGATAGAGGAAACAATAGCGCCAATAAACAACGCTATCTGCTGGTATTTAGGCGTAGCGCCTACAATGTAGCCGGATTTCAGATCCTGCGAAGTACCGCCGGCATTAGCTGCCGCAATACAGATCATGCCGCCTACTACCAGCGCCATAGGCTCGTACGCCTTACCGCTCCAGCCGATGGCAATAAACACCAGGCAGGTAGCCATAAGTGTGGCAATGGTCATACCGGAAATGGGGTTGTTGGAAGTACCGATCAAACCCACAATACGGCTGGACACTGTTACGAAGAATGCGCCAAAGATCACCACCAGTAAGCCTATCAGCAATTTCTGACCAACGGAATTACCCGGCAGCTGCGGCAGAAAAGCCATTAATAATACCAGCAGTATGCTGCCAATAGCCACTATTTTAATATTAAGATCCCTTTCCGTACGGGGTACATCCTTTGTGTTTGCTTCCACGCCATCACGGCTAAGAGAGCTGATGCTGCCTTTAAAAGAGGAAACGATGGTAGGAATGGTTTTGATAAGCGTAATGAAACCACCGGCAGCCACGGTGCCTGCGGCTATTTGCCTTACATAGGCATAATAAATAGCAGAGGAGTAGTTGGCAAAAGTATGGGTGGCAGGGTCCCAGCCTCCTTGTCCGCCTGGTGTGGTAAGGCTGGCCAGGTAGCCCAGCTTCACCAGCTGGGTAGCAATAGCATCTGCCGGCACCAGGGTGGCCAGTAAGGGAATAATGGCCAGCCAGGCCAGTACGCCGCCGCCTACCAGTACGCCGCCAATGCGCGGGCCTATGATATAGCCTATGCCCAGGTATTCCGGTGTTATATCCGCGCTTACACGGGCAGAGGGTAAAAACCGGTTCACCTGTTTGGTCATATAAAAAGGCGTTTCCGCAATAACGTGCAGGATCTTTTGTAGAATGGCATACACGAAAGCAAAGCCTAATCCGTAAAAAGCTGTTTTAGCAAATTCACCGCCTTTCTCACCGGCTATCAGCACATCGCCACAGGCCGTACCTTCCGGGTAGGGCAGGGTGCCATGTTCCTTTACAATAAGGGAGCGCCGTAAGGGGATCATCATGAGCGTACCCAGGATCCCTCCAAAAATAGCCAGGATGAAAATGGTGATGTAATCAAAGTAATTGGCGCTGCTGGGGAGTGACAGGAACAGAAATCCCGGCAGGGTAAAAGCCACGCCGCCTGCAATGGTTTCACCGGCAGACCCCGTGGTTTGAATAATGTTATTTTCCAGAATGGTGGTCTTAAAAAATTTCCGGCCCAGGGTAATGGCAATTACCGCGATGGGGATGGATGCCGTAACGGTCAAACCTGCTTTGAGCGCAAGGTACACCGTAGCGGCGCCGAAAATAATACCAAAAATACAGCCCAGTACAATGGACTTGACGGTGAGCTCCTTCATCTTTACGTCAGGAGCAACAAAGGGTTTAAAGTTAGTATCTGCCATGATTTATTGATGGTGTATGTTTTTACAATGTGCTGATGTGCTGATATGCTAATGTGCTGGGATCTGCCAATAAGTAATAAACAACGAATACCAGCACATTAGCATATCAGCACATTAAAAATTACCTCACTCCATTCATCCATTTCTTTAACAGGCCGGAGAGCAGGAATAGCAGAATGGCCGCTACCCCGGGCAGTATGGCAAAGAGCATGAAGAACTCGTACAGGTTATGAATGGTAAAACCGGCAAATTGCGGGTAAGCTGATGGCAGCTGCAGATTTAACAATTGCGTTTTCAGCTGGCTGGTAACGGCAACGGTACCGTTCAGGATGCCCTGCAGGTCAATATTGTTCTTGGCAGCTATCTCAAATTTTTCGCCGGTAGGTGGTAACAGGGTGCCCAAAGTGCCGGCCAGCGCATAACCGGAGGCATTGGATAAAAAGAACACGCCCATGAGCAGGGAGGTAAAACGGTGCGGCGCCAGCTTGGATACCAGTGAAAGGCCGATGGGTGATACACTTAATTCACCCAGGGTATGGAAGGTGTATAATACAAAGAACCATATTACTCCCATTTTTGCATTACCCAGGTCTTTTACCTGTGTGGCAATAATATAATAACCCGCTGCCAGCAAAAACAGGCCCATTGCCTGCTTTACAGGAGAAATGGGGTCCATATTCCTTTTACGCAGCTTCATCCAAAGCCAGCTGAAAGGCAGGGCCAATGCAATAAGGGTAATGGCTTGCGCATTTTGTATGGAGCTGGGTGGTATATTCCAGCCAAACAGGTGACGGTCTGTTTGCTGATCGGCCACAAACGTAAGGGAGGAACCCGCCTGTTCAAAGCAGGCCCAGAAGAAGATCACGAAGAACGATACTACATATATAACCATGATCCGCTGTCTTTCAACAGACGTAAGGGACTTATCGCTTAATATTAATCCCGCCAGGGCTATACCGGTACTGTATATAAAGGAGTACAGGAAGTTTACGCCTCCCAGCCAGTGAAAGCAGCTGATCAATGCCAGCAGCGCTATTACGGCAATGGTAACGGCTTTTTTGCTGAACTGTGCGTGGGCTGCTTCGCCTTCTACCACCGCATCTTTTTTAGGTTTGGTACCTACGGGTGTGCCGGTAGGGCCTACCACATATTTATTTTTCAGGAAATAAAACAGCACAGTGCCCAGCAGCATAGCAATACTGGCGGCCAGAAAGCCCCATTTGAAGGCTGTAATGTCGCGTACCTCGGTAGTGCCAACGGTATGCTTAACATCACCCAGCCAGGGACATATAAAATTACCCAGTGTAGAGCCCAGGTTAATACCCATATAAAATATGGTGAAAGCAGAGTCCAGCCGGTTGTCGCCCTTGGGGTACAGCTGCCCTACCATGGCTGATATGTTAGGTTTGAAGAAACCGTTGCCCAGAATAGATATTCCAAGGGCAGTCCACATCACCATCCGGGCCAGGTTTACATCCGATGCATATAGGATAGCGCTGCTGAACATGCATAATTGTCCTACCGACATGGTAAGGCCCCCAACGATGATACAGTTGCGGTTACCCAGGTAGCGGTCGGCTATAAAACCACCCAGGATGGCGGTTAACCAGCCCATACCCAGAAAGCCGCCGTATATAATAGATGAATCTTCTTGTGTGAACCTTAAAGCATTTACCAGGAAAAGCGTGAGCAGCGCCCTGTTTCCATAGAAGTTGAACCGTTCCCACATTTCAGCTGTAAATAATACATACAGCCCTTTCGGGTGTCCTTTTCGTGTAGTGGTACTAGGAATAACAGGTGCTTGCATAACCGCAGGTTGACTCATAAAGGTCAGGTTTTGGCTGTCTTGTTGTTTATGTAATGGAATTGTAAAGCGGCAAGATAAAGAAATTCAGGGTTCTGCATAAAAAAATGGTGTGTTTGGTTAATTTTTGACCTTTCTTTGCAAAAATTTTGGGAACTACAATTTCCCGGAAAATCTACAGGTTCTGCAATCCAATATGAAGATATTACTATTAGGTAGCGGTGGCCGGGAACATGCCCTGGCCTGGAAAATAGCACAAAGCCCTTTATGCGGGCAATTGTTCATAGCGCCGGGAAATGCCGGTACTGCGCAGTTTGGGCAGAATGTGAACATTGCCGTGAGCGCGCTGGATGAGCTGAAAGCCTTTTGCCTGCAGCAACAGATAGATATGGTGATACCGGGTTCTGAAGAGCCGCTGGTAAAAGGTATCTATGATTACTTTAAGGCAGACGCGGCTTTACAGCACGTACCCGTAATAGGCCCTTCACAGCTGGGCGCCCAGCTGGAAGGCAGCAAGGCTTTTGCTAAACAGTTTATGCTCAGGCATAATATACCTACAGCTGCCTACCGGGAGTTTAATGAAGATACCTATGCAGAAGGTGTAGCTTACCTGCAGCAGCATAGCCTGCCCATAGTTATAAAAGCCGATGGGCTGGCAGCGGGCAAAGGTGTGGTGATCGTAGATTCTGCGGAGGAGGCTATTGCCGAATTCACTCACATGATCAAAGCCGCCAAGTTTGGCGATGCCAGCAAACGTGTGGTGATAGAGCAGTTCCTTACCGGTATTGAGTGTTCCGTATTCGTGATCACAGACGGGCATAGCTACCAGCTGCTGCCAACAGCCAAGGACTATAAGCGGATTGGCGAAGGCGATACCGGTTTAAACACCGGGGGCATGGGCGCCGTATCGCCCGTACCGTTTGCGGATGCGGCGTTTATGCAAAAGGTGGAAACCCTGATCATACAGCCTACAGTGGCCGGTTTGGCCGCAGAAGGCATTGTATACCATGGCTTCATTTTCTTTGGATTGATCAATGTTGGCGGCCATCCTTACGTGATAGAATACAACTGCCGCATGGGCGATCCGGAAACAGAGGTAGTAATGCCCCGTTTGCAGAACGACCTGGTAGCGCTGTTCAAAGCCGTACCCGAAGGCACTTTGGCTGCACAGGTTATTCAGGAAGATGCCCGTGCTGCCGCTACGGTGATGTTAGTTTCAAAAGGCTACCCGGAAGATTATGAAAAAGGAAAAGTGATCACTAACTTGCCGGCGCAACAGCCCGGCCAGCTGGTGTTCCACGCCGGTACTAAAGAGCAGAACGGGCAGCTGCTAACGAACGGAGGACGGGTTTTAACGGTTACATCTTTAGCCAACAGCTTATGGGAAGCGCTGGCACAATCCAGGCAAACCGCCGGTACCATTCAGTTTGAAGGGAAGTATTATCGCCACGATATTGGATTTGAATTTCTGTAATAGGCCACCAGACGTCATATAAGGATACGATAGCACGGATCTAGTCAACTGATTTTTAATTACTCAGACAATTTTTCAAGGCTTACAACGTTATACCGGATCAGTCCTTGGAGCAACTGTTAGCAATGCACGCTCTACAATAAATAAGATTTTTTAATATTTAAGTGTATATTGCTCTAACATCCAATTTTTGCATCGTATATTCGTTGGAATTAATCATTTTTGCACTCTAATATTTGACCGTATCAAACAATGGGATTTTTTAACTTTTTAACGCAGGAAATAGCGATAGACCTTGGCACAGCGAACACGCTGATAATACACAATGACCAGGTAGTGGTGGATGAACCTTCCATTGTGGCAATAGAGAGAGCAAGCGGCAAAATTGTGGCTGTAGGTAAAAAGGCCATGATGATGCACGAGAAAACGCATGAGTACCTGCGTACCATACGTCCCCTTAGAGACGGTGTGATTGCGGACTTTAACGCGGCAGAAGGAATGCTCCGTGAAATGATTAAACTGGTTTATCCCAAAAAACCATTATTCTCCCCCAGCTGGCGCATGGTCATCTGTATCCCTTCCAGTATTACGGAAGTGGAGAAACGTGCTGTACGTGACTCTGCCGAACAGGCAGGCGCCAAAGAGGTATTCCTCATTCATGAACCTATGGCAGCTGCCCTGGGTATTGGCATTGATGTGGAAGAGCCCGTGGGTAACATGATCATTGACATAGGCGGTGGTACCACCGGTATATCTGTAATAGCCCTGGCCGGTATCGTTTGCGACCAGAGTATCCGTATTGCGGGTGATGAGTTCACCGCAGATATTATGGAAGCGCTGCGCCGCTACCACAGCTTGCTGATCGGTGAAAGAACCGCTGAGCAGATCAAGATACAGATAGGCTCTGCCCTGAAGGAGCTGGATAATCCGCCGGATGATGTGCCTGTGAACGGCCGTGACCTGGTAACCGGTATTCCCAAGCAGATCATGGTCTCTTACCAGGAGATCGCTGAAGCGCTGGATAAATCCATTTTTAAAATTGAGGAAGCCATCCTGAAAGCGCTGGAAACAACGCCTCCGGAGCTGGCTGCAGATATTTACCGCAGGGGCTTATACCTGACCGGTGGCGGCGCCCTGCTGCGGGGGTTGGATAAACGCCTGACCCAGAAGATCAAATTACCCGTGCATGTAGCAGACGATCCGCTGCGCGCCGTGGTAAGAGGTACCGGCATCGCCTTAAAGCATGTTGGTAAATATCCGTTCCTGATGCAATAGCTTTTTGTGAATATGGACAGGTGAAGAGTATATTTCGCACGCCCTTCACCTGTCCCGCTTCACGTTTCACATTATACCTTTCGCTCAAAAATGGACCGAATCTGGAAAACTTTATACGGTGCGTAATCTGATCATTTTCTTAAGGCGTTACTTCAACTTCTTTTTATTTCTGCTGCTGGAAGTGATTTGTATTGTGCTGGTATTCCGGAATAATAACTTTCAGAAAACCGCTTACCTCAACTCTGCCAACAATGTAAGCGGTAAGCTGTACGACCGCTACAATAATGTACAATACTACTTTCATTTAAAAGCCACTAACGATAGCCTGGTGTCGGAGAATGCGCGCCTGCATAACCTGCTGCGCTCCAGCTTTGACAGCATGCTTACCAGCAACACCGTGGTAACAGATACCATCCGCCTTTACAGTGATGATACCCTGCACCGCGTGGTAGGTACGCAAATGCGCCGCTATTTATACCGCGAGGCAAAGGTGATCAACAACTCCGTAAACCGGCCGGTGAACTACATTACTATTCACCGCGGCCGCCTGCAGGGCATACGGCCTAACATGGGCGTTATAAGCCCTACCGGTGTGGTAGGTATGGTGCGCAGCGTAAGTGATAACTATGCAGTGGTACTGTCTATGCTGGCCAAAAGCTCCGGCTCTGCTACCAGCAACTTTGGTGTAAGCGCCCGTTTGATTAAAGGTAAGGAAACCGGTACTGTGTACTGGGATGGCGCCAATCCCGGATATGCCATTATGCGGGATGTGCCCCGGAGTGTAAAGGTGCAGAAGGGCGATACCGTTATTACCAGCGGCTTTTCGTCCCTGTTCCCGGAAAATGTACCTGTTGGTTATATCGACGAGATCTCTGTTTCAGACAAATCCAGCACCGCTTACAGCATACGCATTAAGCTGGCCACCAACTTTTACAACCTGCAATACGTGTATGTGATCGATAACCTGTTGAAGGACGAGCAACAACAATTGGAAGATTCAACCTACAGCCTGACAAAATGAGTATCCTGTTACGAAATATCATCCGCTTTGTGCTGTTACTGTTGTTACAGGTATTTGTGCTGAACAAGATCCTGGTGCACCAGCTGGTAAGCCTGGAGATGTATATGTTGTTTATTCTGCTGCTGCCCTTTAACATTCCCCGCCCGGCCGTTATGCTGCTGGGATTGCTCATGGGCCTTAGCCTGGATATGTTCATGAACACCATGGGCATTCACGCTTTTGCCTGTGTATTTATGGCATACCTGCGCCCGTTTATCATAAACATACTTTCTCCCCAGGGTGGCTTTGAAACCAATATGAAAACCCCCTCTATGATCAGCATGGGCGTATCCCAGTTCCTGACCTACATATCCATACTGGTGGTGCTGCATCACATGGCGCTGTTTACCCTGGAGGTGTTTGGCTTTGGCAACTTCGGATACCTGCTGCTGAAGATCGTGTTTTCCAGCATAGCCAGCCTGGTATTGATTGTCTTGTACGAGCTGCTGTTCTTTTCTAAAAAATAATTACGCATTACGCAGTTGTTAAAAAGGGTATAAAATTTAAGATCACTTATCCATCATTCGTAATTCGTAATTAAATAAATCGTAATTTATTACCAATTTTGTTGTGTACTTCACGCTTAGTTAGATGTCCGTTTATAATCAGCCCAGGAGAAGAGTTATACAGTTGATCATACTTGGAATGGTGCTGCTCATCGTTTCCAGGTTATTCTTTTTGCAGGTAGTGGAAAAGAAATATTCCAAGCTTGCGGATGCCAACGCAGTACTGCGCAAAGTGGTGTACCCCAGCAGGGGCATTATCTTTGACCGGCAAAACCGCAGTGTGCTGCGTAATGATGTAATGTATGACCTGGTGGTAACCCCCGCCAGCGTTAAAAAAATTGATACCGCCTACCTTTGCCAGATACTGCAGATAGATAATGCAGAGTTCAAAAAACGTATTGTAAACGCCATCGTAAAGAACGGCCGCGTACGCCAGTCGGTATTTGCGCCGTTATTACCCCCGGAAATATTTGGCCGCCTGCAGGAAAGCATGTACCTGTTCCAGCCCGGCTTTGAGCTGGTGCAGCGGCAGATCCGTTCTTACCCTTATGCCGCCGCGGCTAACATACTGGGCTATATTGGTGAAATTTCCCCGCAGCTGCTGGCTAAGCAAGCCTACAGCGCTTACCAGATGGGCGACTACCTGGGTATGACCGGCCTGGAAAAGAACTATGAAAGTGTGCTGATGGGCCAGCGCGGTATCCAATACCTGGTAAAAGATAACCTGAACCGCCCGCAGGGTGCGTATGAAAAAGGGGAGTTTGATACAGCGGCTATTGCCGGGAAAAACCTGCGGCTGTCGCTGGATATAGACCTGCAGGTATTAGGCGAAAGGCTGATGCGTAATAAAATCGGCAGCGTAGTGGCCATTGACCCGCAAACCGGCGGCATACTGGCCATGGTAAGCAGCCCTACCTTTGACCCGAACCTGCTTACCGGTTCTTACCGCGCACGTAACTTCAGCAAACTTTTTGTAGATACTACCAAACCGTTATTTAACCGCGCCATACAGGGTACCTATCCCCCGGGATCGTCCATGAAACCTTTAACCGCGCTGGTAGCGCTGGATGAAGGCATTATTACTCCCAGTTTCGGCTATCCCTGCCACGGCGCCTACACGGCCTGCGGCCGCTCTATTGCCTGTGAGCACAGTGAGGCCGGCCACGCTGCTAATCTACGCCTGGCCATTTCCCACTCCTGTAACTCTTACTTTGTGAACCTGTACCGCCTGGAGGTGGACAGCCGTAAATGGGGCAGCGTGAAAAAAGGCCACCAGCGCTGGTATGATTACATGACCTCTTTTGGCCTGGGCCACCGCCTGGGTATTGATATACCGGGTGAATACCCCGGCTATGCCATTGACACCATTGGCATGAACAAACGTTACAACGGCCAGTGGAACTCCTGCTCGGAGCTGTATGTGGGTATGGGACAGGGAGCAGTAGCCGTAACGCCCATGCAAATGGCCAATGCCATGTGTATTATTGCCAACCACGGGTATTACTACCTGCCCCACTTTGTGCAAAGCATAGATAATGATGATACCGACCTGCTGAAGAAATATAAGGAAAAGCATACGGTGGCCCGTGTAACCGACACGGTATACCGCTCTGTAATATTAGGTATGGAGGACGTGGTGGAAAGCGGTACCGGGCGCAACTCCCAGATAGAAGGGGTAATTGTTTGCGGTAAAACCGGTACAGCCCAGAACAACGCTATTGTGAACGGCGAGCTGAAGAAAATGAAGAACCACGCGTTCTTTGTGGCCTTTGCCCCCCGCGATAATCCTAAGATAGCCATTGCCGTTATAGTGGAGAACTCCGGCTACGGGGGCACCTACGCTGCACCAATTGCCGGCATGATGATGGAAAAGTACCTGCATGATACCATTTCCATTAAGAAGAAACCAATGATGAAAACCATGCTGGAGTATGTTACAATAGACCCGGTGCTGAAGGCAAAGTCTAAACTGGATTCATTGAACGGCGCTACCGCTAACCTGACAAGCGAACAGATTCTTTCTAACTATTTCCGTAACTAATCATATGCGCGACCGGCAGATAAAGCTTACACAAGGGATTGACTGGCCCATTATGGGATTGTACCTGGCGCTGGTAGTAATAGGACTGATGTCCATATTTGCTGCGGAATACCGGGAAGGGGATAATGTGTGGTATAACGTGATGCACCAAAGCACCAACTATGCGCGCCAGCTGTTATGGTTCGGCGTTTCGCTGGTGCTGGCTACCATTATATGGTTAACGGATAGTAAGTTCTTTACGGCTACGGCCAATATATTATATGCCTTTGGCCTGCTGCTGCTATTGCTGGTACTGGCCATAGGTACGGATGTAAAGGGCTCACACTCCTGGCTGGTGATCGGCGGTTTCCGCTTTCAGCCGGCAGAATTCACGAAACTGTGCACCAACCTGGCGCTGGCCAAATACCTTTCCTCGCTGGAAACGGATTTTAATAAGCTGCGCTCCCGCCTGATAGCGGCCTCCTTTGCGCTGATACCGGCTGTTATCATCATTTTCCAGGATGAAACAGGTTTGGCGCTGGTGTATTTCTCTTTTTTCCTGGTAATGTACCGGGAAGGGCTGCCCGGCGCTTTACTGGTGATCGCCTTCTCGGGGATCATACTGGTGCTGAGCGCCCTGCTGGTGGACAAGAATATCCTCTTTATCATTTTCTCCGTGCTGGCCGCACTGGTGATCTATTTTAACCGGCGTGAAATAAAACGCAGCCGCGGCCGCCTGGTGCTGATACTGGGCATCTGGGCTTTCTGCTCGTTGTTTGTAATGTTTATAGTACCCTTTGCATTTACCAAGGTGCTGAAAGATTACCAGGTACGCCGTATTGAAGTGATGCTGGGTAAGGAGAATGATCCCAAGGCTACCTATAATACCCGCCAAAGTATGATTGCCATTGGCTCCGGCGGGTTCTTTGGCAAAGGTTACCTGAAAGGCACGCAAACCCGTTTTGACTTTGTGCCGGAACAAAGTACCGACTTCATTTTCTGTACCATAGGGGAAGATTTTGGTTTCCTGGGCAGCCTGATATTCCTGGGCATTTTTGTAGCCCTGCTGCTGCGGATCATTTTCATAGCGGAACGACAGCGATCGACCTTCAGCCGCGTATATGCGTATGGGGTAGCCAGCGTTATTTTCTTTCACCTGGCTATTAATATAGCCATGACCATTGGTTTGGCGCCGGTAATTGGTATTCCGTTACCACTGGTAAGTTACGGCGGCTCCTCGCTGATGACATTTACCATGATGATATTTATTATGCTGCGTTTGGATGCGGACCGGCAGATGGTGCTGCGGTAGTTAGTTGGCAGTTGGCAGTTACCAGTTGGCAGTCAGCAGGAAATACTTAAAGTAAAAGACCTGTTACACATGTAAGAATGTAACAGGTCTTTTACTTTTATAGCCAGCCTTACGACTGCCAACTGCCAACTGATAACTGCCAACTAAAATTTCCCGTAGGGAAATTTCGTATCATGATAATACAGGAAGGTCCAGCCTTCGGCGGTGCCGCGTTCCAGGAACTGCTGGCGCAGTTCCATGCTGCGTTTGCCATCATAATCGTACTTGGCAATAAAACGGCTTTTCATTTGAGAGATCTGCGGCGCCACATCCCCGCCAAAAAATACTTTATCCTCTCCATCATCAATTAAAAATACCTGGTGGTATGGGCAGTGCCCGCCGGTAAGCTCATAATGAATGTAATCATCTATGGCACCATTACCATCTATAAACACAACGTTATCCCGCTGCTGCAGCAGGGCTACGTCTTCTGCGTGATAGCTTTTACCATCCTGCTCAATGGCATAAGCCATTTCCTGCTTATTTACGTAATAGGTAGCCTGCGGAAAGGTTAGGCTGCGTTGATGCGTAACCGGGTCCAGGGTAGATACGCCGCCGGAATGGTCCTTATGCAAATGGCTCATGAGCACTTTAGTGATCTCCATAGGATTTACGCCATGGTCAATTAAATGCTGGTGCAGCTGCAGCGCTCCATCCGCATTGCGGAATCCCAGGCCGGTATCCAGTAAAATATAGTCGCGGTCAGTAATTACGAGAAAAGGTTGGATCTCTACCAGCAGCGATCCGTGATTACGTTGCTGCATAGTGTCTTTGCCTGGATCAAAGGGAATGAACTTTTTAGTAGCATCTACCGTGAAAGAGCCTTCCGATAAAGGAATTATACGTGCCATCACGTAAAATTACAAAGTTATCGGGTAAGAATATGTGTAGATGAGTGGGAATATGCCAATGTGCTGATATGCTAATGTGCTGGTGTTTTTTTTGGTTGCTAATATGCCAATTAATAAACGTCAGCACATTAGCATATTGGCACATCTGCAAATCAAGGCCGTACCCTCCGCAAATTCCTGTCTGCTCCCCGCTCTTTTAACTGGCGGAACAGCTGCGTACGGAACTCACGCTCTGCTTTAAACACCGAGCTGGCTTTACGGGGCGGCAGCGCTTTCAGAAATTCCTGTTTATAGCGGGTACGTACGTTCACCATGCGTTGTTCAATATCCATTTCATTATCCAGGGCCTGGCGGGCGGCATCGTCATTGGTGCGGTCCTGCTGCTTATTGCGCCGGCGTTCGGCTATCAGCAATTCTACTTCGTGTGTATAATTATTATAGATAGGCCAGAACTTTTCGGCTTCGGCGGGGGTAAGCTCCAGCTGTTTGGAGAGATAGCCGATCTCCGCCGCCCTGATCTTATCCTTGAGGGAGGCGTTATCACCGGTTTCCGGTTGCTGTGCGCTGGCCCGGATAACCAGGCAACACATCACAGCTATTAAAAATCCTAGTATGTTAAAATGTTTCATGAATTAATTCGCTAATGTTTGCACCTTAGTTTTGCCAGCCGGAACTCTCCAGGTACTTTTGAATGGCTTCAGAGGGCAGGGTACTAAGGTCGGTTGACATGCTGGGCAGCTCATCGGCTACCTCCTCAGTAGATACGTTTGAAAAGATAGCCTCCTTATCAAAAGCATCCGTATGTGTTTGCAGGTAATCTACTATTTCCTGGTCGGGAATGCCGGCCAGCTGGGCTTCCAGGCTGCTGGCATTGTGAGAGGTGCCTTTGAACATGAATAAAACACCCGTTAAAATGGCGGCAACAGAGGCTGCGGCTATCCAGGCCATATAGCGCCTGCGGGTATTTCGTAAGGGCACCACTTTGGCCGGTATTGCCTGCTCTTCAGCAGCGATGGCAGCTATTACCCGCTCAGGCAGCTTCTCAAAGTAACCGGAAGGCACACTTTGGGGCTGTGGCCGGGGTGCAGCCGCCAGCAGGGATGACAGGGCGGCCAGCTCTTCCTGCACCGGCTCCGCGTTTGCATTTGCTGCCCGTATATGTTGCATGATCTGCTCAGGCAGAGCATTAAAATAACCTTCCGGCGCCGTAAAAGGCGCATCAGCAGGTAAGTTCAGACCGGGAACGATCTCCACCAGTTCATCCGCAATATCTTTTCCCTTTTTATTCATAATACTTGGTTAGACAATGAGCAAAGACAATAGTTTAATGGATCCGTGCGTTATAATCTTTAATGTCTGGTTGATAAGGGCTTACGCCTGGTTATTCTGATCTTTATCCGTTCTTAATAAATTCCTCGATCTTTTTTACAGCATGATGATAAGAGGCCTTTAGCGCACCTTCAGAGGTTTCCAAAACCCGGCTCATTTCTTCATAAGGCATTTCATCATAATACCGGAGGTTAAATACTACCCGTTGTTTTTCCGGCAGGCTTAATATAGCGCGTTGCAGCTTCCATTCCAGCTTATTAGCATCAAACTGACTGTCTGCACGCAGCTTATTACCCAGGCCGGTTTCTACGTCGGATAAAGATACCGAGGATTTTCTTTTCTGCTGCTCCAGGAAAGTAAGGCTTTCATTGGTGGCTATTTTATATAACCAGGTAAAAAGCTGTGCATCTTCCCGGAACCCTTCCAGGTTTTTCCAAACCTTAATGAACACGTTCTGCAATACATCATTGGCATCCTCATGATCTACTACCAACCGGCGGATGTGCCAGTACAACCGTTCCTGGTACTTACGGATAATATCCGTAAAACCTTTTTCCCGGGTTTCCGGCTGCCGGTATAACGCTAAAAGTGCTTTATCATCCTGTGTAACGGCCATGTTAGGTTAAATGGGAGGTGCTGATGTGTAAACCGGCGTATGCACGTATACACAGCACACCGCTACATTTACACATGATATTGCTCACGCTTGTTCTATAAAGTTTAGTAATGGAATGAAATTAAATAAAAAATCCATCTATGAGATGGATTTTTTATACAAAGGTTTAATCCGATGTGCTGATTTGCTAATATGCTAATGTGCCGGTCAGTTTGTGAGTATATACCAGCATATTATTTATTTCCCTTTCCGGCTGATTGCTTTTTCTGCAGCAGCCACAATGTGGTTGGCATCCAGGCCATACTTTTTCAGCAGGTCCAGGGGCTTGCCGCTTTCGCCAAAGGTATCATTGGTACCTACATATTCAATGGGCACGGGCAGGTGGCGGGCCGCTACCTGTGCAATGCTGTCGCCAAGGCCACCCAGCACGTTATGCTCTTCAGCAGTAACTGCACAGCGGGTTTTGGTCAGGGAGCGCAGTACGGCTTCCTCATCCAGCGGCTTAATGGTATGTATATTAATGATCTCAACGCTGTAGCCTTTTTCTTCCAGGATCTTACCGGCTTCCACGGCTATCCACACCAGGTGGCCGCAGGCAAACAGGGTAATATCATTGCCCTCATTCAGCACCTGTGCTTTACCGATCTCAAATTTTTGATTTTCCGGTGTAAAGTTGGGCCATTTGGGACGGCCAAAACGCAGGTACACGGGGCCTTCATAATCTGCAATGGCAATGGTGGCTGCTTTGGTCTGGTTAAAATCGCAGGGTACTATCACGGTCATACCGGGCAGCATGCGCATTAAGCCAATATCTTCCAGGATCTGGTGGGTAGCCCCGTCTTCACCCAGGGTAAGGCCGGCGTGGGATGCACAGATCTTTACGTTCTTGCCGGAGTAGGCTACTGACTGGCGGATCTGGTCGTATACACGGCCGGTTGAAAAGTTAGCAAAGGTAGTGGTATACGGTATTTTACCGCCAATGGTCATACCGGCGGCAATGCCTATCATATTAGCTTCGGCAATACCACACTGTACAAAACGCTCAGGAAACTCTTTAATAAAGGCATTCAGCTTCATGGAACCCAGCAGGTCGGCCGTAAGCGCTACCACATTGGGATTCTTACGGGCTACTTCCAGGATCCCTTCTCCGAATCCGGCCCGGGTTTCTTTTTCATTTAAGGGTTGAATATCTTTTACCATATACCAGTTTTCAAAAATTAGAACGTAAAAGTAATTATTAATGTGCTAATGTGCTAATATGCTGATGTGCTGGTGAATATTTAGGGTGTATATACCAGCACATTAGCATATTAGCACATTATTTAATTGTTTAGCACTTTATCCCGCAGGCTTACTTCCCACTGCCAGGCGGTACGCATCATGTCTTCAATCCCGATCTTGGGTTCCCAGCCCAGTTTGGACTTGGCCAGGCTATTGTTGGCATAAATGGCTATTACATCACCGGGGCGGCGGGGGCCCAGCTCATAGTTCAGCTTTACACCGGAGATCTTTTCAAAGGCATTAATCGCTTCCAGCACGGTTACGCCGTTGCCGGTGCCAAGGTTATAGGTTTCCAGGTTGCTCTTATTCTTTTTGTCCAGCAGGTACTGCAGGGCGCGGGTATGTGCATTGGCAATATCCATTACGTGAATGTAATCGCGGATGCAGGAACCATCGCGGGTATCGTAGTCATGACCGAATACGATCATCTTGGGGCGTTTTCCTATAGCCGTTTGCGTGATCATAGGCACCAGGTTATCCGGCTTACCCAAAGGCAGCTCGCCTATCAGGGCAGACGGATGCGCACCTACCGGGTTAAAGTACCGCAGTATAATGGATTGCGTATCGTTTACCTTGTTATAGTCCTGGATGATCTGCTCACCAATTTGTTTGGTGCGGGCGTAGGGAGATTGTGCCTCACCCAGCGGGGTTTCCTCTACCACCGGCAGCGCAGTGGCATTGCCATACACAGAGCAGGAGGAGGAGAATACAAAGTTGGGGATCTTAAACTCCTGGATACATTTCAGGATGTTTACCAGGGAGGTAAGGTTATTATGAAAATACAGCAGCGGTTCTGCTACGGATTCCGGTACGGTTTTCAGCGCTGCAAAGTGGATGACGCCTACAATGTCCCGGTTCTCGTGAAAAACAGCATGGGTATCTTCCAGGTTACAGAGGTCCACTTTGTAATTATGGATCTTTTTGCCGGTAATTTTTTCAATACCGTCCAGTAGTTGGGTAGTGCTGCGAATGTTACTGTCTACAGATACCACATCAAAGCCGTGATTGATCAGATCTACAATAGTGTGCGCACCAATGTAGCCACAACCACCGGTAACAAGAACCTTCATGATTTTAGATTTACGATTTTAGATTTACGATTTACAGGCCTCTATGATTTGATTGTCCCTATTTGTAATACCAAATTTAATAGTAACGCTATAATCGTAAACGTTATAATACTGCAACTTACGATTTATAGATCAATGATTTGATTGCCGCTAAGAACTGGCTGCAAATCTAAAATCTAAAATCGTAAATTATTGATCACACTTTCTGCTTCAATACGCCTTCTATATACTGCCCGTAACCGCTTTTCAGCAGGGGCTTGGCCAGCTCCTGCAGCTGTTCCCGGGTAATAAAACCTTTGCGGTAGGCTATTTCCTCAATACAGGCTATTTTAATGCCCTGGCGCTGCTCAATCACCTGCACAAACTGGGTTGCCTGCATCAGGGAATCAAAGGTGCCGGTATCCAGCCAGGCGGTGCCGCGCGGCAGTATGGATACTTTTAGCTTGCCCCGGCGCAGGTATTCCCGGTTCACATCTGTGATCTCGTATTCACCGCGGGGGCTGGGTTCCAGGTCGCGGGCAATGTTCACTACCTCGTTATCATAAAAATACAGGCCAGGTACTGCGTAGCTGGATTTAGGCTGGGCGGGCTTTTCCTCAATAGACACGGCTTTCATTTGCGCATCAAACTCCACCACGCCGTAACGTTCCGGGTCCGATACGTGGTAGGCGTATACAATACCGCCATCCGGGTCCACATTATTAGCCAGCTGGGTGCCCAGGCCGGCGCCATAAAATATATTATCGCCCAGTACCAGGGCTACTTTATCATTACCAATAAATTCCCGGCCAATTACAAAAGCCTGGGCCAGCCCGTTGGGGATGGCCTGCTCCGCATACTGCAGGCGTAAGCCATACTGGTTGCCATCGCCAAACAGGCGTTTAAAGGCAGGCAGGTCGTGCGGGGTAGAAATGATGAGGATATCCTGTATGCCGGCCAGCATTAGCGTGGACAGCGGGTAATAGATCATGGGCTTATCATAAATGGGCATGATCTGTTTGCTGATAGCATATGTGATAGGATGTAAGCGGGTACCCGAGCCACCGGCCAGAATAATACCTTTCATTTACCTAAAGTTTTAGATCAAAGTATGATGCCCTGTTTGCACATAAGCTGCACACGGGGTTTCATGCAATTGAACAGTTATTGGTTATGGGTAGCGTATAATCCGCTATTTCACAAAAATCTCACAAAAATAGGGGGTAGAAAGGAATTTTTAATAAGAAAAAGTTGGGGCCGTGGAGGGAAAGTGCGCGTTTACCGCTTCAGGCGTACAAGATGCAGCCAATAAACCGGTAAACGCGTATGCTTTGCCGTTATTTAATGAAAAGATTTACTATAAAATACACTGCCGCTGCTACCAGGGCGCTGATAGGGATGGTCATGATCCAGGCCCACAGCAGGCTTACTGTTACCCCCCAACGCACTGCGGAAAGGCGTTTGGTAGCGCCTACGCCTATAATGGAGCCGGTAATGGTATGGGTGGTGCTCACCGGTATGCCCAGTGTTTCTGTAAGGTACAGGGTTACAGCGCCCGCTGCTTCTGCGGCTACGCCTTCCAGCGGGGTTACCTTGGTAATACGGGTACCCATGGTTTTAACGATCTTCCAGCCACCGCTCATGGTACCCAGGCCTATGGCAGTAAAGCAGCACAGCGGCACCCAGTTAGGCACATCCGTAATTTTATCAATAGAGCCGTGTGCCACCATGGCTGCGGCAATAATACCCATTACCTTCTGGGCATCGTTACCGCCGTGGCCTAAGCTCAGGGCCGCGGAGGACAGCAGCTGCAGGCGTTTGAACCAGTTCTCAGCCCGGAAAGGGTTGGCCCTTTTACAGATATTTACGATCAGGATGGTAATAAAAAAGGCCACCACCATACCAATAAAGGGCGCCAGCACTATAAAATAAATGGTGGGCATTACCTTGGAATAGTTGATCACGTCAAAAGAGCCGTGGGCGTTGGCTACCGCAGCGCCAATAAACCCGCCTATAAGGGTGTGGGAGGAGCTGGAAGGAATGCCGTACCACCAGGTCATCAGGTTCCAGGCAATAGCGGCCAGCAGCCCGCAAAAGATCACTTTCAGGGTAATGTATTGCTCAAAGATGGTTTTGGCAATGGTATTACCTACCCTGAATTCCCCATAAATATATTTGGACATAAAAAAGGCGGCGAAGTTGAATACGGCCGCCCACAGTACTGCCTGGAAAGGCGTTAATACTTTGGTAGAAACAATAGTGGCAATAGAGTTGGCGGCATCATGAAAACCGTTAATGTAGTCAAACACGAACGCCAGTATAATGATAACGATCAGAAAGGTCATAGCTAAGAAATTACGTGAACATTCCCCCTGCCTGCGGATCAGGCGTACTTAATAATGATGGTTTCAATTACGTTGGCGCAATCTTCACATTTATCCGTAGCTATTTCCAGCGCCTGGTATATTTCACGCATTTTAATCAGCTCTGCTGCATTGGTCTCGGTATCAAACAGGTCGGCAATAGCCATGTCATAAATGTCATCTGCATGGTTTTCCAGGCTATTGATCTTTACACAGGCATCGGTAATGTTCCGCATGTTCTTCATGTCGCGCAGCTCATGAATAGCTTTGTACAGCTCTGCTACCCCCAGGCTGATCAGCTCTGCCAGCTTGCGGATGCTGTCGTTCAGCTCATACACCTTGTAAAGGTCAATCCTTTTAGCAGAACCGTGAATGTAATCTGCCACATCGTCCAGGGTGGCTGCCAGGTAATGGATATCCTCCCGGTCAAAGGGGGTAATGAAGTTTTGACCCAGTTCTACAAATATCCGGTGGGTATAATCGTCATTTTTGTGTTCTAACCGCTCGATCAGGTGTACTTTGTCCTTACGGATGCTCAGGTCGTTTGTGGTTACCAGCTCATTCAGCACTTCTCCCATTTCCACCAGGTTGGCTGCTACATCCTCGAACAATGAATAAAAAACCCTGTCTTTCGGCATAAATAGTTTCACAAAAGAATTGAAGCCTCCCATATAGGTAATGTTTGAAATTTGCGGCAAAAATAGCTATCCAATGCCAATACCTCCAAGAAAATGTTAGAATTAATGATTCCTTAATACTGGGTTAATATAAAAGTAATATAGCAAATTTTTCTTTGCACTAAGGAATTGACTTGATTTAAATGTCTGAAAAACGCCCATTAGATATAGTTGTGATCTCCGATGTACACCTCGGGATCTACGGCTGTCACGCAAAAGAGCTGGTACAATACCTGGATAGTATTGACCCGAAGATCCTGGTCCTGAACGGGGATATCATCGATATCTGGCAGTTCAGCAAGCGGTATTTTCCCAAGGCTCATACCAAGGTGATCCGCCGCATCCTCAAAATGATCGGAAAAGGTACGGATGTGTACTACCTGACCGGCAACCACGACGAAGCCTTGCGTAAATATGCTGGTTTTGAGCTGGGTAATTTTACCATAGACAACAAGCTGATCCTGGAAGTGGACGGAAAAGCCCACTGGTTCTTTCATGGGGATGTTTATGATGTAACCATGAAAAACTCAAAATGGCTGGCCAAATTAGGGGGGAAGGGGTACGATATCCTCATTATCCTGAACCGCCTGGTTAATAATGTGCTGGAACGCCTGGGCCGGGAAAAGCTGTCGTTCTCTAAAAAAGTGAAGCAAAGTGTGAAGCAGGCGGTGAGTTTTATTTCGGATTTTGAGCAGATAGTGGCAGAGATCGCTATTGACAAAAAATTTGATGTGGTGTGCTGCGGGCACATCCACCAGCCTATTATAAAGGAAATGCAGCATAACGGCGGAACCGTTACCTACATGAACTCGGGCGACTGGGTAGAGAGCCTGACCTCACTGGAATACAGCAGCGGGGAATGGAAACTGTACCAGCACCCGGTTACCAAAGCCAAGGTAGTGTTACCTGATGAAGATGATGACAGCCCGCTTCCCTGGGAAGTATCCAAAGTCATTAGCTTTAATCCCTGATACCTTATTTGCTATCCTTCCCATCTCCTACTGCACGCTTGAACACCCAATTGCATAAGTAATTGTTGCCATGTTATTTACAATAACATAACAGCTGCTTAATATTTAATTAAAGGTAAGCCGTTAAGTTTGCCGGAATCACAATCCTATAGCCAGGATGCAGTAATACCATATTGAGATGAAAGTTCTGAAGTTTCACCCTTTAATGACCATTTCCCTGCTGCAATTGCAGTTTCAACGGCTGCTAAGCTGTAATGTAACCGTGTATGTGCATAACTCCCTGGGTAATGCCTTTGACACGCTGAAGGAAGCCGGTTTTCCTGCGGACATGCTGGTAGAATACCCCATAGATGAAACCCTGAGCCTGCGCGAGTTTGAACAGGAGCTGGAAGAAAAGTTCAATTTCAGCCTGGAGCTGTGTAATAAAAAAGATAACAAGCCCTTTACCAACAAAAGCCAGCACCTGTTCCAGATCATTTCAACAGATGGAAGCCGGGACGATGGCAATAATGCCCTGGATATTTCGCTGGACCTGTGGCTGAATAACCGGCAGGCGCCCCCTGGTTTTTCCTGCTAATGAAACCTGTTTTATAAAATTCATGCACCCCCTATCCTTAATAATTTCTTAATAATTCTTTAACAACTTAACATTCTGGTAATACAGGCTTAACAATGCAGTAATAAGCCCACAATAGCTTTGCGCTACATTCTATCAACACATAATGAAACGCGAACTAGTTCCAGCACAACTTTGGATATTATTCCTGTGCGTATTGGGTTTTGTACAAAACGTTTTTGCAGCAGATCCCGGCAAAATAGCAGGTAAAGTAACTGATAAGAAAACAGGTGAAGCCCTGATAGGGGTAACAGTAGTGATACAGGGCAGCGCAAAAGGCGCCGTTACAGATGTAGAAGGCCGTTATATAATAAGCGTGGATGCAGGTACCTACACGGTAGATTTTAAATACATGGGGTACCAGACCAAATCCATCAGCGAAGTAGCTGTAAATGCCGGCGCAGCCACTACCCTGGATGTAATTATGGACGAACCCTCCTCCAAAGCCTTACAGGAAGTAGTGGTAACCGCCTCTGCCCGTAAGGAATCCTTAAATGCGTTATTAGCCTACCAGAAAAATACCAATACGGTAGCACAGGTAGTTTCTTCTGAAACCATCAAAAGATCTCCCGATAAAAATACCAGTGAAGTATTAAAAAGAGTATCCGGTGCATCTATACAGGAAGGAAAATTCCTGATCGTAAGAGGACTGGCAGACCGGTATAACCAGGCTACACTGAACGGCGCTTTACTAAGCAGCACAGAGCCCGACCGCAAAACATTCTCCTTTGATATTTTCCCTTCCAATATTATAGACAACATTATTATTAATAAGGCAGCTATTCCCGAAATGCCCGGGGAGTTTGCCGGCGGCCTGGTACAGGTGAATACCAAAGATGTACCGGACGATAACTTTTTTACCGTAACAGTTGGCACGAATCTGAACAGCCAAACCACCGGGAAAGATTATTATAAATACAAAGGCGGCAACCTGGATTTCCTGGGTATTGATGATGGAGACCGGAAGCTGAACAGCAATTTCCCTCCCCTCGCTAATTACAACAGCTTAAGTCTGGATCAAAAGGGAAGCGCTGCCAAATTACTGTCTTCCAACTGGGGTACCAGCAGCAGTAATCCGCCTATAAACGGTAACCTGCAGGTAGCCGGCGGTTTTACTTCCAAAAGCAATAACGGTAAAAAGCTGGGTGGCATATTTGCGCTGAACTATAATAAAACAGGGCGCTATGTAAAAGCAGAAAGGGCTTTGTTCCAGGTAGCAGACGGCCGTAAGTATTACGACTTTAATGATGATGTATATGTAGATAATGTTTTAGCCGGCGCGCTGGCTAACCTTACTTTCCAAAGTGGTGTGAACAAGATCAGCTGGAAAAACTCCTATAACATCACCAGCAGCGACCAGACCTTGTTACGTACCGGCCGGCGCTTTGATGCGGATACTTTTGATGTACGCTCACAGGAATTATATTTTAAGTCAAACCGGCTTTTAAATTCCCAGCTGATAGGCGATCACTTTTTCAAGCTTAGCAATATTAAATTAAGGTGGAACGGGAACTTCTCATACCTGGTGCAAAATATACCTGACCTGAGAAGGCTGGTATACAATTCCACTGATGGGCCTAATGGTACTTATTTTGTAAAAGCAGGCGTAGGGGAAAACTCCGGCAGCCCTATTAATGCAGGCCGGTTTTATTCCAAGCTGGACGAGAAAGTGTACGGCGGCGGCCTGGATATTGCCAAGAATGTTAAATGGTTAAACCAGCAGCAGCAAATTAAAATAGGCGGCCTTTACCAGCGTAAGAACCGCACCTTCACTTCCAGGGCAATTGCCTTAACCGCTTTGGAAAGCACTTATACCAATAACCCGGCATTGTACCAGTTGCCGGCCGATAAAATATTTGCACCGGAAAATTTAGGCGCTGACAAGTTCTTTTACTTTGATCCAACCGAACCAACAGATTCCTATACCTCCTCTTCCAACCTGGGGGCAGGCTATCTGCAGTTTGACAACCAGTTTGGTGAAAAATTAAGATTGGTTTGGGGCGTACGTGCAGAAGTATTTTCGCAGCAGCTGAAATCCAATAATAAAACCAGCTACGATCAAAGTAATACGGACATCTTACCATCCGTGAATATTACTTACCAGCTGAACCCAAAAACAAACCTGCGTTTAAGCGGCTCCCAAACAGTGGCCCGGCCTGAGTTCAGGGAAGTAGCCTCTTTCCGCTTCTTTGATAACGATAAGGTGGGGGTAGTATATGGTAACCCGGATCTTAAGCGGAGCAAGATCACGAATGCAGACCTGCGTTATGAATTGTACCCGGCTGCAGGCGAGGTGTTAACACTGGGAGTTTTCTACAAACATTTTGACCGGCCTATAGAATCTACATATACCGTTAACTCCGGTACGCCTACATTCTCCTACGCCAATGCAAAAACTGCAAGAAGCCTGGGGGCAGAGCTGGAGTTCAGGAAAAAGCTGGATTTCTTTGGTTCAGCGCTGTTAGAAAAATTCACCCTGTTCTCCAACGTAGCGGTGATCAATAGTAAGGTGCAGTACCCTGATGATTATGCCGGTGAGCTGGAATCAAGGCCCATGCAGGGACAATCGCCCTTTGTAATTAATGGCGGCCTGCAGTTTGAAAATGCGGCTTCCGGTACCAACGCCACTGTACTGTTTAATATGATCGGCCGCCGGGTGTACCAGGTAGGGAACGCAGATTTTCCCAGCATATGGGAAGCGCCCCGTCCTTTACTGGATTTCCAGGTATCACAACGCCTGTTCAAAAATGCAGAGATCAAGCTTACTGTATCAGATATCATTAATAAGAAAGCCATCTTTTACCAGGACATGAACGAGAACAAACATTACGATGAGGCAGGTGATTACAAAGCCTTCCAGTTCAGGTATGGCACCAACTACGGCTTATCATTTACCTATAGTTTTTAATCTAACACCAATTTTATAAATGTTTACTCAAAAAAGAATGCACATGAAGAAATTTGCGTTACTTGCCTTTGCCGGTGCACTGGCTCTGGCATCCTGCAGCAGCGATGATGACAACAATCCTAACCCGCCCGCTGGTGGTGGCGACAACCCGGATACCTTAAAAACTTCCGTTACTACCAGCATTACTTTAAAAGCTGATAAAGTACACTACCTGAATGGTGTAGTATTTGTAAAGAACAATGCTACCCTTACCATTGAACCCGGTACTATTATCAAAGGTATTAAAGGTACCAAAGCTACCCTGATCGTTACCAAAGGCGCGAAATTAGTGGCTGCCGGTACTGTAGATAAGCCCATCGTATTTACTTCCAACCAGGCTGCCAACGCCAGAGCGCATGGTGACTGGGGTGGTATTGTACTGGTAGGTAAAGCTAAAGTGAACACTACCTGGAATGGTGTGGCCGGCCGCCGCGTGGTGGAAGGCTTCAGCGCTGCTGACCGTGATTCTTACAAAGATGATATTATAGGCGGTGGCGATGACGACAGCGATAACTCCGGTACACTGAAATACGTTCGTATTGAATATGGCGGTATTCCGTTGTCAACAGAAGCTAACTCAGAATTGAACGGTCTTACTTTTGTAGCCGTTGGTTCTGGTACTACTATTGATCACATACAGGTAAGCTATTCCGGCGACGATTCTTATGAGTGGTTTGGCGGTACTGTAAATGCCAAATACCTGGTAGCTTTCAGCGGTGTGGATGATGATTTTGATACCGACAATGGTTACAGGGGTAAAGTGCAGTTTGGCGTTAGTATCCGTAACAAAGACCTGTCTGACGTTACAAACGCTTCCGGTGCATCCAATGGTTTTGAATCTGATAACGAAGAAAATCCGCCGGCTACTCCCAGCAGTCCTAATACTGCCCCGGTATTTTCCAACATGACCATCCTGGGTCCTGGTGTTATAGGCGATGGTACCTTACCTGCCGGCCATGTATTTAAAAGAGGTGCGCACATCCGCCGTGCCAGCCAGCTGTCACTGTACAATTCTGTGATCGCAGGTTTCCCTACCGGTTTACTGCTGGATGGCGATCAAACCATCAACGCCAGCGTTGCCGGTACACAGGCTGTTAAAAATACTTTCATCGGCATGGCAGCTTCCAAGAAGCTGGATGCAGTAGTAACCGCAGTTGCCTTTAATGTAACTACCTGGTTCACTACCGCTGCCTTTGCAAATGATATTAGCCTGAACACCGCTGCTGATCTGAAATTAACTAACCTGACCAGCTTAACCGCGATCGATCCCAAGCCCCAGGCCGGATCTCCGCTGCTGAATAAAGCCGCTTTTGCAGATGCTAAAGTAGCAGATGCATTCTTTACAAAAGTTACCTATGTAGGTGCTTTTGCAGAAGGCGATACCTGGTTAGCTACCTGGACAAACTTTAACCCGAACGCTACTGCATATTAATAGTATGCTCCGGCAACAAACGAGTTTGTTTATTTAATTAAGCGTAAGCGTAGATTTTCATAAACTGTTCAAGTACCGTCCTGCTTTTTAGCGGGACGGTTTTTTTATGGTTGGCACTAAGCATAAGAAAGATGGCACCGTATAGAGGGCATCTTTCTTTACATCAACACTAAACTTAATATTCCCGTAACAATCCCATAACACTGCTTACCTACTTTCGGAGAATATGCGAACTGAACGGGTTTAACCCGAAGGGGATGCTCATTCCTTAACCTTAAACCTTCATAATATAAGATTCTATTAACCTAAAACCCGTAAAAACAACACATATCACATCATAATTGATCTGTAATACTATGAAGATCAAAGTCGCGCCTGCGAGTTAACATTAATTTAATATTCCGTTAACATACGCATAATGTGGCAAGGGTACGTTTGCGTCAAAATTCAAAAGACGTGAACAGGATTCTCTACGCAATTTTATTACTGGCCGGTTGTTTTACGCTTACAGCTACCGGACTGTATGCACAAGTCACCACCTCCCAGATCACGGGTAGGGTCACCAATGCCAAAGGTGAAAGCCTGCCCGGTGTTACGGTAGTAGCCGTAAATGCCAGCACCGGCGCTAAATCCGGGGCACAAACCAATGCCGATGGCCGCTACATTTTACCTAACCTGAATCCCGGCGGGCCTTATACCATCAGTGTATCTTTTATAGGTTATAAAAAAGACGAACGGGCCGATATTAACCTGGGCCTGGGCGCCAGCAGCTTTAACTTTAAGCTGGAAGAAGAATCGACTGCTTTAACTGAAGTAGTGGTAGTAGGCAACACTGCGCCTAAAAGCGGCCGCATAGGACAGGAGCAGCTGAAGACCCTGCCCAGCCTTAGCCGCAGCTTACAGGATTTTACCCGCGTTACACCGCAAAGTAATAACAACTCTTTCCTGGGTACCAACTTCCGTTATAACAACGTAACGCTGGATGGTGCTATCAATAATGATGCTATTGGCTTTAGCCCTTCCCTGGGCGGCCAAACCAATGCCTCCGGCCAGCCGGGCAGCAGCACCCGTACCAACCCGGTATCACTGGATGCTATCCAGGACATACAGGTGTACCTGGCGCCGTATGATGTGAAGATCGGTAACTTCTTAGGCGGCAGTATTAACGCCGTTACCCGCAGCGGTACCAATGAATTCCATGGCTCGGTATACGGTTATGGCCGTGGCGCTTTTATGATCGGTAAGAACAATGCAGGTGATGGTTCCAAGCTGCCTTCTGATTTTCACGATTACCAGACCGGTGTTCGTGTAGGCTTTCCCATTATAAAAGATAAGCTGTTCTTTTTCAGCAATGCGGAAATTACCCGCCGCCGCGATCCTGTGATCCTGGCTGCCGGTTCTGCAGATATGCCCCTGATAAGCGTAGCGCAGGCAGAACAGATCTCCCAGCATATGCAGTCGTTAGGTATTGATGCCGGTACTTATGGTAATACCAGCATTTATTCGAACTCCAATAAGTTCTTTAACCGTTTGGACTGGCATATTAACGACAAGCACCAGTTATCTATCCGCAACAATACCATTACCTCACAGGCTACTAACCTGGAGCGTGACCAGCAGAACTTTCGTTTTGGCGGTATAGACTATAAACAGGTGAACAACCAGACCTCTACGGTAGCTGAGCTAAAAAGCCAGTTTTCCAATACCCTCTCCAACAGCCTGATCGTTGGTTATTCCAGCATTCACGACTACCGTAACCCGGTTTCTGATCCTGCTGTACCGCAGATCCAGATAAAATCAGGCCCCGGCACTATTTTCCTGGGTACAGACCGTGAGGCCAGCATTTTTAACATGAAGCAGAAAACCTTTGAGTTTACCGATAACGTAACCATCTTCAAAGGCAATCATAACATTACCATTGGTACGCATAATGAGCTATATAACATTACCTATGGTTTTGTGAACTCCTGGAATGGCCGTGTGGATTATGATTCCGTTAATGCTTTCCTGGCAGACAAGCCTTCCCGTGTACGCGGTAACTTTAACTATACCAACAACACCCGCGATTATATAATGGCTAACCCGCCTGCGCAATTTAAAGTGCAGCTGTATAGCCTGTACGCACAGGATGAAATTCAGCTGGGCGACCATTTCAAAATAACACCTGGTGTACGCCTGGATTACACCTACCTGCCCAACAAGCAGCCGCTGAGTGATAAAACCACCGGCGCACCGGTAGATCCTAATTTTGGCACTACTTATTCTTATACCTTACCTAAGGATATTAAGAACGACTACCTTAATAATGTACAGATCTCTCCGCGTTTAGGTTTCAACTATGATATTAAAGGCGACCAGAGTATTGTACTGCGCGGTGGTACCGGTTTATTCACCGGCCGTATTCCGTTTGCCTGGTTAGGTTATGCCTATTACAACAACGGTGTAACTTATGGTGCATATGATACCAAGTTTGGTTACAAAACTGATACAGACCGCCCGGTAGCAGGTTCCAACCCTGTTTCTACCTCGCCTAACGGTATTGCACAATTCGTAAGCGCACAGGGTAAAGATGTGCATGATGCAAAAGGCGCCACCCAGGTAGATATGATAGATAACAACTTTAAAATGCCGCAGATGTGGAGAAGCAGCCTGGCGCTGGACTACAGCACCCCTGACCAATGGCGTTTTACGGTAGAAGGTATTTATACCAAAACTATTCATGACCTGCGTTTTCAACAGGTGAACCTGGTAGACAATCCTATTTATTACGAAGCATATGACAAACAACACCAGCAGCCTATTTTCAGCGGCACCAAAATAAACCCACTGTACACTAATGCTTACCAGCTGTCTAACACTGACCAGGGTTACCGTTACAGCATTACCGGCCAGGTGAACAAACGTTTTGGTTTTGGCTTGAATGTAATGGCAGCCTATACCTACGGTCAGTCTAAAGACATTACCAACGGTATCCGTAACTCTATGGAATCAAACTGGCAGCTTAACCAGGCGCTGAATCCCAACAACCCGCAGCTTGCATATTCTAACTTCGACATCCGCCACCGCATAGTAGCTACGGCTAACTACCGCCTTGACTGGAATAAGAAAGGTAAGTTCATTTCCAGCTTTGCGCTGTTCTTCAATACTTCTTCCGGCGTGCCGTTCTCTTACGGTTTCCTGAATGCTACCATACAGGGTACACCGCAGCAGGTTAGCCTGGTATACATCCCGAACAAGGGTGAAACCGTTAACTTCTTTGCTGATAAGCCCAATGGTGGTGCTACTGCAGTACAGCAGGCTGCTGCCTTTGATGCCTACATTGATGGCAATAAATACCTGAGCAGCCGCCGTGGCCAGTTCACCGAACGTAATGGTGGCCGTACACCCTGGAACACCCAGGCCGACTTCCGCTTTACACAGGACTTTAACCTGAAAGCCGGTAACCGTACTCACACTATCACGCTTACTTATGATATAGTGAACCTGACCAACCTGCTGAACAAGAACTGGGGTATCCAGTACTTTTCACCCAACACGTTCAACTCTACTGCCAGTGTAGGTTTAACGTCTGCTTCAAAACCAGTTAATGCAGCTACTGATTATCCGAAATACACCTGGTCTGATCCGGGAACGCCTTACTCCAAGGATTTCTTCGGATCCCGCCACCAGATGCAGTTAGGCTTGAGATATAGTTTCTAAGCGCGTAATATATTGTTTTCTGAAAAGCGTTCCGGTGTAAGCCGGGACGCTTTTTTTATGACGTATACTAATTAACAATTTGGTAACCTGCTGTTATAATTGTAGTGCCGCTAAATAATTATCTTCAGTGATACTATATAATCCCGGTAACCCTTATCAGCAAACCCAAAACCAAAATCTAAATAAACAACCTATAGCATTTAACCCTCATTATCCATCACCCTTAAATTAAACCCTTATGAAAACGCGACAATTGTTTCGCCTTAGCCTGGCCTTTGCCCTGGCCCTGCTGATTGCATCCTGTAAAAAAGATGCCACTGAAAAAAAAGAAGATCCCGGCCCCGCTGCCCAGGTAAAAGATGAAAAGCTGTATGCTACTTTAAAAAGTGTTGGTTTTCGCGATGACCAGATCAAAGACAATGGCGCTTTTTACGAAGTAAGCGGCGACCTGCTGTTCAAAAAGAATGCTACTGACCTGCAACAGGTAGCGCAATATTTTGCACGCAAGAAACCCCGCACCGGTAACGATAGCAATGGAAAGGAAAACCAGCTGCAATATCCCTCATTGATCTCTTCTTTTAACGTAGAGAATATTGCAGTGTATGTAGATCCTGTATTGAAGAACTTATTTTATGAAGTAGGCATCCAGGAAGCCATTGGCCATTGGGCACAGGATATTGACAGTAAGATCAATTTTACTTTTATTGATCTGGCGGTTAACAGCCCGTATGCAGATGTAACTTTTTTGCAGGATAATACCATCGACGCTTATGCCAAGGGCGAATTTCCTTCTTCCGGTGCGCCGGGCTGGCGTGTGCGGGTAAATACCAGCAGAACTGCAGGCCTTAGCCTCAGCAAACAAACCTTCCTGTTTGCGCATGAGCTGGGGCATGTATTGGGATTAATGCATACCGATGAAGGCATTGGTACCCCCATACCCGGCACTCCTTCAGGCGATCCTAATTCTGTAATGAACTCCGGTGGGTTTAATGGTGGTGTGGTATTGAACTGGAATGGCTTTTCCAGCTACGATAAAATTGCTGCTGCTTACCTGTATCCCTGGGGTACCTATGATCATTGGATCACTTTCCCCGAAGGAAAATATACACCGCTGTATGGTTACAGCATTTTTGGCGGCGACCGTTTTTCACAGACGCATGCCAGCTTTAATATTACCTGGAACAGCAGCCTGGTAAATACGCCTACAGTTACCCTGTACCTGTTTGAAAAAGGATCACTGAAAGGTACCTTAGCCTCTCATGTACCTAATACCGGCTCTTATTATGTAGATCAAACGCCGCTGCTGCCTACCAGTGTAAGCCCCAGTTATGCGCCGTTGATCCAGATCAGGATCGTGTCAGACGCCAATACATCTATCAGCGACTGGACCTCTACTTTTTACGTAGGGTTTAATGGAGATTGATGTATGTAATAGATATCATTGCAAAGGGCTGTGCTTCGTAAGAAACACAGCCCTTTTGCTATAAGTAGTAAGCTGAATTATTTCAGGTTTGCGGCATACTTCTCCGGGTTCTTATCAAACACACCCTTGCAGGTAGGGGAGCAGAAGTGCACGGTATCGCCTTTGTACACGCTATATTCCACATAAGTGGTATCATAAGGCATTTCGCAGATCGGGTCGCCCATCCGGCCCAGCGCAATAAGGGTTACTGCGCTAACGGTAGAATCTTCCATGGCTGTTTCCTGCGTGGGGGCTTGTTTGGCCGCGCTGCCACAGGACATTAGGCCGGCAGCAACAGCAAAGGCATATAGTAATTTTTTCATGGCGGAAAAATATTTACAGGTTCTCTTCTTTAGCAATGCGCAGCACCGTAATACGGTAATGCAGTTTCAGGCTTAAACCCAGCACGGTACCACATAATACAGCCAGCAGCAGCATGGTGCCGGTAAAGGTTTCCAGGAAATGAAAAGCCTGTGGAGCGTAAGGCAGCAGGGCAATGATCACAGCAAACAACAATATATTGCGCAGCTCTTTCCGGTATTGTTTCACTAAAGTCAGCATAATCTTGATCTTTTAAAACGCCACAAATATACGGTAAAAAGCCGTGGCCCGCACAACAATAGCTATGCGGGCCACGGAGGTTCATATTAGCGGGAATTACCAGATCACCACACGGGCAGTATCTGCCAGCACCATTTTGCCGCTGGTGCAACCCCAGGCATCCTGGAACTCTTTCATATGCGGCAGCGGGCCGTTAATACGGAAACGGGCCGGGGAGTGCGGATCCGTCTGGATCTGGTTGCGCAGCGCAGCATCGGTTGTGTTACCATGCCATACCTGTGCCCAGCCCAGGAAGAAACGCTGTTTCCAGGTGAAACCGTCTATAGGAGCGGGTTCTTTACCGTTAAAGGATTGTTCCAGCGCATGGTAGGCCAGGGTTAAACCACCCAGGTCGGCCACGTTCTCGCCAATGGTTAAAGCGCCATTGATCTTGAAACCGGGTTGGGCTTCTATGGTGCTGAAATAATCAATATAACGTTTGGTAAGCTTATCAAAGTTTGCGCGGTCAGCGGCGCCCCACCAATTTTTCAGGTTACCGTCTGCATCAAACTGGGAGCCCTGGTCGTCAAAACCATGGGTAAACTCATGCCCGATCACGGCGATAATACCACCATAGTTAATAGCATCATCTGCATTGGGGTTAAAGAAGGGCGGTTGCAGGATACCGGCAGGGAACACTACTTCATTATTCAGCGGGTTGTAGTAAGCGTTCACGGTTTGCGGTGTCATTAACCATTCTTTCTTATCTACGGGCTTGCCTATTTTGGCTACGGCTTCATTGTTATCGTAGTAAGCAGCAGCAACCAGGTTTTCAATAAGGGTGCCGGGGCCGATCTTGATGGAAGAATAATCTTTCCATTTATCAGGGTAACCGATCTTGTAGGTAAAGGAGGCCAGCTTTTTATGCGCCATTTTTTTAGTGGAGTCGCTCATCCAGGTCAGCTTGTCAATTCTTTCTCCATATACTTTACGTACATTCTCGATCATGTCAGAAACTTTCTGCTTGGAGCTTTCCGGGAAATATTTCTTGGCAAATAACTTGCCCAGGGGCATGCCTAAAGTCCCGTCTGTAGAGCGGATGGCTCTTTCAGTACGTTTTTTCTGCTCTTTCTGACCGCTCATTACGGTAGCATAGAAACGGAAGTTGGCGTCATCAAATTTCTTAGGCAGGAAGCTGGCGAAATGGCTCAGCAGCTGCCAGCGGGTGTACAGCTTCAGGGTGTCCAGCGGAGTAGCTTTCAACAGCGCGCCGGCGTTCTTCACATAAGGTTTATCTTCAACGATAACGGTATCACTTTTAATACCCTGCTCGCTGGCGTAAGATTCCCAGTTGAATTGGGGTGCCAGTGTTTTCAGCTCGCTGAAAGCAACTTTATTGTAGGTTTTAACCGGGTCGCGGCGCTGTACGTTGGTGAGCTGCAGCTTTGCCAGCTTGGTTTCAAAATCCAGCAGGGTTTTCCCCGGATCTTTATCCGTAAAACCGGCCATCCGGAACATGGTATCTACATGGGATACAAACTGTTTCCGCACATTTACGGTGTTGGAATCCGTACGGTCATAATAGCTTCTTTCGCGTAAGCTTAAGCCGCCCTGTGAAGCGTATAGTGCATTCATGCTGCTGTTGCGGGCATCGGCATCTATACCGAACATTTCAAAAGTGGGAATGCCCATCTTCTGTAATTCGCCGCTTACTTTTGACCAGTCTTCCAGTGTTTTGATCGCATTGATCTTATCAAGATAGGGTTGCAAAGGTGTGATGCCCAGCTTTTCAATGGTAGCGGTATCCAGGAATGATTTGTAATAATCAGCGATCTGCTGTTCTTCCGTACCCTTTTTAAGCTCTGTTTGTTGGGTGATCTCTGCTATAATGCCTTTTAACCTTACTTCCTTGTTCTCTTTATCCAGTATGTTAAAGGCGCCCCAACGGCTTTCTGTGGAGGGAATGGGGTTATTTTTTTTCCAGTTGCCGTTCGCAAAATCGTCAAAGTCGTCACAGGGTTTGTAGCTGGAGTCTATGGAGCTCAGATCATAGGCGGGCACTTTGGTTGAGTCGGTGGCCACCTGCTCTGATGTACTTTGTGAATTGCAGGCCGCCATAGATGAGGTTATGGCTGCCAGCAACAATAGCTTTACAGCATGTTTTTTGTTCATAAGTAAAACAGGTTTAGTTTTTAAATTTACACGAATTAAAGATTATTTAACGGATTTGGCGGTTACAGTCCGGAAAATTTGATAGCCGGTTCACTGTCAACTAATTTAGCTAGGTTTGTAAGTATAAAAAGAGTACAGATGTCTTCGAAGTTTGGATTATTCAGGTTTCTCAGTATTATCAGCTTACTGATAGCAGGCTTTTTTACCCTGATAATGTTGTTGGCTTTACTGGTTACACCGGCTTTATCTGCGGTGCTTATTTTTGTATTGTTAACCGGATCGGTAGTGATCCACAGTGTGTTAAGCCTTTCCCTGCAGCAAAGCCTGAAAGACCCTGCCAAACCCCTGAAATCCAATACGCCGGGCGGCATCCGCATTATGGGGTTCATGGCTATTTTTTACGCCGTGATGCTGATCACCAATGGTATTTATGGTCTTGTACACCTGGATGAAATGTTGCAGGAGGCCATGAAGCAGCTGCCTAAGAATCAGCCGGCGCCCAGTATACAGGCCATGCGTAGCTTAATGACCGGTTTGGTGATCGTGCTGGTGCTGCATGCTGCTGGTGTGCTGATCAACTGTGCTTTATCTTTTGGCTACCTGAGGCAGTGGCAGGAGAAAAAATGAGTTGGCAGTCTTTAGTTGGCAGTGGGCAGTAGCTGGCAGGCTCTTTGTACCTTCAAATTTTAGCATTGAGATATTCTTATTGGTTGTCAGTTTAACTACTTTTTCTGTTACCAACTGCAAACTGCCAACTGATTACTAATAACTATTTATATGGAGCCTTTAGCAGAACGTTTAAGACCGGCAGCGCTGGATGAACTGGTGGGACAGGAACATTTGACCGGGGAAGGCAGTATTTTGCGTAAAGCGCTGCAGCAGGGCAAAATACCTTCCATGATCCTGTGGGGCCCGCCGGGCGTAGGAAAAACCACTATTGCCAATATTGTTGCCCATACACTGGAAGTTCCCTTTTATACATTGAGCGCCATATCTGCCGGTGTAAAGGAAGTGCGGGAAGTGATAGAGATTGCCCGTAAGCAGGGCCATGCCGTATTGTTTATTGACGAGATTCACCGCTTTAATAAATCGCAGCAGGATGCTTTACTGGGCGCCGTAGAAAAAGGGATCATTACCCTGATCGGCGCTACTACAGAAAATCCCTCGTTTGAAGTGAATGCGGCCCTGCTGTCGCGCTGCCAGGTGTATGTGCTGAAACCCTTGGGAGAGCCGGAGTTGCGGCAGCTGTTGCAGCAGGCCATGCAAAAAGATGAATGGCTGCGGGAAAAGAACATCAATATTAAAGACACCACTGCGTTGCTGAATATTTCAGGCGGCGACGCCCGTAAGCTGTTAAATCTGTTTGAGCTGGTAGTGGATACCCTGCAGGAAGACCCGGTGGTGATCACCGATGAAAAGGTGATGGATATTGCACAGCAGCGTATTGCCATTTATGATAAGGCGGGAGAGCAGCATTATGATATTATTTCCGCCTTTATTAAATCCATCCGCGGCAGCGACCCTAACGGGGCCGTATACTGGCTGGCGCGCATGATAGCAGGCGGGGAGGATGTGAAATTCATTGCCCGCCGCATGGTGATACTGGCATCGGAAGATATTGGCAATGCCAACCCTAATGCGCTGCTGCTGGCTACCAACTGTTTCCAGGCGGTGAACCTGATCGGTTACCCGGAGGCCAGGATCATTCTTTCGCAGTGCGCTACTTACCTGGCATCATCTCCTAAAAGTAATGCTTCTTACATGGCTATTGGCGCTGCACAGTCTATTGTATCCCAGACCGGCGACCTGCCGGTGCCGCTGCATATCCGTAACGCTCCTACGAAACTGATGAAGGATCAGGGTTATGGAAAGAACTACAAGTACTCCCATGATTTCCAGAACAATTTTGAAGCCCAGGAATATTTGCCGGATGAAATAGCCGGTACCAAACTTTATGATCCCGGGAAGAATGCAAGGGAGGACGAGCTGCGGCGGTACCTGAAAGCAATGTGGAAAGAGAAGTACAATTATTAATTTGCTAATTTGCAAATATGCTAATGTGCTGGTTTTTGTGATAAGGGAAAGCAAGTTTACCAGCACATTAGCATATTAGCACATCAGCACATTTTTACTTCTCCTTCGCCAGTATCTCAAACTCTGTTTTAATCTCCTCTCCGTCTTCATCTACTAATGTAATAGTATGCTTACCAGGCGCAGGATGCAGCGCTATCTGATGAAACTCTGTAGTGGTGCCTACATAGGTATTATCCAGGTGCCAGTAAATATGTGCATTGGCATCGCGGTGGGTAGCGGTGAAAATGGTTTGCCCCGGCTGCCCGTCAATTTCAATGGGTACAAAAATGCGGGTATTGGGGCGAGGGTAAATGAGCTCCATGGGTGCTTTGTCCTGCGTTAGCGTAGCCAGGCAGTCTGGTTTATAAGGGGGCAGGGGCTGGTAATTATTTTTGGAGCGATAGTAAAATTCCATTGAAGGCGGCAGTACAAACCAGGGCTTGTGCTGCATTTGATCCGGCACTTCACAGTTGGCTGTAACCCGCCACCGGCCCGTATGATCCAGGTGAATGAGCTGGTGATACGGACATACACCCATTCTTAAACCCGCCGCCGGCACCCATAAAGAATCTTTATCCGGACAAGCGTCGCCGGCGCGGTAACCACTCTGACGGCATACTTCAATTTTACGCAGCTTGTTATACGGTGTAGCAAACCAGCCGCTGGTATGCAGCAGGCGGAATATATCAAACATTACCGGTGCTGCAGTAGCCACACCTATCAGGCCCGGGCGGCCTTCCCCATCAGCATTACCTACCCATACGCCTACCACGTATTGCGGGGTAACGCCCAGGGCCCACCCATCCCGGAAACCAAAGCTGGTACCGGTTTTCCAGGCTACCCGCTGGGAGGAGGAGAATTGCTGCCATAATAATTCCTCACCCGGGCGCATCACTTCTTCCATGGCCTGGAAGGCGTACCAGATAGCGCCTGCATCTAACACGCCGGCATTGCTAAGCGTATGTTCAGAGGGGCGCTGTACACCCTTTACATAATTGGGGGCATGTATGTCGTCCGGGTCATATTTACCCTTGTATTGGTCCAGGTGCAGCAGGGTACGGGCCATGCTGGCGTACATGCCGCTCATTTCCCACAAAGTGGTTTCGCCGCCGCCTAAGATCATTGACAGGCCGTAATGATCTGCCGGGCGGTTGAGCGTGGTAATGCCCATTTTTTTCAGCAGCGCATGAAAGCGCTCATAACGGTACTGCTGTAACATACGTACAGCCGGTATGTTCAGGGAGCGGGAAAGTGCGCGGGATGCCGGTACTGCGCCATCATAACCCAGGTCAAAGTTCTGAGGGGTATAACCGGCAATTTGCGTTGGAATGTCGGGTACTAAAGTATGCGGTAACAGCAAACCATCATTCAGCATGGCGGCATATAATACCGGCTTTAATGTGCTGCCGGGGCTGCGGGGGGCCTGTATCACATCCACATGGCTTTCCAGCTCCGGATCAGCAGGGTTGTAAATGTTACCAACATAAGCAAGCGTATTGCCGGTTTCCACATCCAGTACAATGGCTGCAGCATTATTGATGCCATTGGCTTTGTACTGGCGCTGATAACGTTCTATAATGCCGGTTACATTGCGTTGCAGGCCGGCTTCCACTGTGGTGCGGATACGGGTGGTGCCCTGCTGTTTTTGCTGAACCATATCCTGCCGGAAATGATCCAGCAAATGCGGCGCGTATTGCGGTAATGGTAAGGGCTGTTCCGGCAGGGGCTCCAGCTTGGCCAGGCGGCAGCTCAGGCTGTCAATACGATGCTGCCGGTATAATTTATCCAGCAGCTGGTTACGTTTAGCCATCAGCGTTTGCCGGTTGCGGCCGGGGTGCACCAGGGCCGGGCTGTTGGGCAGTACAGCCAATGCAGCCATCTCACCCCAGGAAAGCTGCTGTGCGCTGCGGCCGTAATAACGCCAGGCAGCCGCTTCCAGCCCTACTACGTTACCGCCAAAAGGGGCATTACCGGCATAGAGGGCTAAGATCTTTTTCTTGGAAAAAGAAAATTCCAGGCGGGTGGCCAGCACCGCTTCTACCAGCTTTTGCCAGAGGTTGCGGGGTTTATTACGCGCCAGCCGTATTACCTGCATGGTAATGGTGCTGCCGCCGCTTACTACTTTATGGCGGCCCAGGTTTTGTTTAACGGCCCTGCCCAGCGCCAGCGGGTCTACTCCCCAGTGGTAGTAAAAACGTTTATCCTCGTAGGTAGTAATACATTGGGCAAATTTATCCGGAACGGTATTGGCAACCGGGAAGCGCCATTGCCCGTCTGCCGCTATGGTAGCGCTTAACAGCTCGCCATTGGCATCTTCGATCACATAAGAGGTGGGAGTGGTAAAGAGTTTGGCGGGTAACAGGAAATAATAAGCTATAAGCAGTACTGCAGCACCCAGCAACCACCATTTCTTACGTACCACCATAGTTTAATTACGAATTATCAATTACGAATTACGAATGTGACTGAAGCGATCTGTAAATACAATTTACCGGTGTAACTACCGGGTTTAACATGGCAAGTTTGGCCCTGGCAGCCAAATATTAATACGAATTGCCAATTACGAATTATGAATGAAAATGTTTCCCGGGTTATTCATTCACCTGAGCTATCCCATTCGTATCCGTAATTCGTAATTGACCATTCATAATTATTTCGTGATCTCTACCCATTTCCCCGGTGCAAAGTCATGAATAGTATTATCATACATGGCTTCGCAGGAGGTGGCCGGTAAATAGTAACGGCCTAAATAAGTGGCGTTCAACAGCACGTTATACGTGTGAGTTTTGTTTTCTTCAATGTTAAAGTATGTGTATACCCGGTCATCACGGATATCCATATACGTAAACGGAGATTGCGAAAATGCGCTGTCGCTTTCCAGCAGGCGGGTGTTCAGTATTTCCCAGCCGGAGGGGAAGATCTGGCTTAGCGCCATTTGCTCATAATACCCGCGTTTACCGGGGTTGCGGATGGTAACGGTAGCCATAAAGTCCGTGCCCTGTGATAAGGTGGCCGGGTCTATGGGTTTACCGCTGCGGGTGCTGTACTTCACCTGCATATCCAGCACATCCGGGTTATGCGCTGCCACCGGTTCCTGCCCGGCTTCCGGCTGGCCCTGCAGAATAAGGCGTGCATATAATATATTCTGTCCGTTGTTCTGCAGGCTTACATTACCTGCTGCACTGGTAAAGGTTACGGGTATCTGCGTAATATATGAGTTGCCGTTTACGCTGCCTTTGGCGTTGTTCAGCTGATAAGTAAAGCTCATTTTACTGCCACCTGTATTGCTGCCGCAATATTTGGCAATGGCTATTAACGTATATGCAGTGGTTTGGGTGCTGTACCAGCTTTCCTGTGATAACAGGGCGGCTATTTGTTTTACCAGCTCACCGGCGCGTGCGCGCTGGCCCATGGCCGTGAGGGTTTCCAGTATCATAGCTTTATCGCGCAGGTCAGAACCAAAGGTGCCACCCAGCTGGTTGTATGGTTTTACCTCTGTAGGTAAGTTCTTAATTAAGGCATTGGCTACTTCCGGTTGCCCGCTCAGGCGGTAAGTGGCTGCCAGCCGCCATTTGGCAGGTACGGATAAATATTTGAACTCTTTCAGGCGGTTCATGGCGCCCAGCTCTGGTACTTTGGCCAGTGCCAGCAGGTACAGACGGTATGATTGTATTAAATCGCCGCCATAGAAGTTATAGGTGCTGGGCGCCCAGGTGGCTGCTTTGTTGCGCTGGTATTTTTTCCACTGGTCCAGCAGGCCGGGAGGCAATGCATAGCCTTTGGCCTGTGCTTCCAGCAGGAAGTGGCCTGCATAGTTAGTGCCCCATTCATCAGAGGTACCTTCACCCGGCCAGTAGCTAAAGCCACCGTCAGATGCCTGAAAACCTTTGAGGCGGTTAATGCCTGCTTTAATGTTATGATCTATTTCCGCCTGCTGGCTGGATTTCAGATCAGTAAGCTGGTTCAGCATCAGCTGCGGGAATACGCTGGAGGTAGTTTGCTCAATACAGCCGTGCGGATACTGGATCAGGTAGTTGAGGCGTTTGGCCAGGTTCAGTGGCGGAATGGTTGATACTTCCAGTGTACCGCTGTTAGTGCCGGCCATACCCACAGGGCTAAACGCAGTATTCCATACACCGCGTGCTTCCAGTGTGTTTTCCAGTGTACTGGTGATCACAGGGTTAGGGTTACGCACCTGCAGCTCGGTAGCTTCTTCGGCGTGCTCATTGCCGCTGCTGGCAGTTACTTTCACTTTGGCTACGCCTACCTGCGCTTTTACACGTACATCGAAATACACCATTTGCTCGCCCGGCTGGGAGAAGGTTACGGTTTTGGTATTTTCTCCCACCACTTCCAGCAGGTTGTTGGTGCTAAGGGTAACCGTGGCATTGCGGATATTATTTTCCAGCCCGAATACAGTAACGGGCAGCTGAATGGTTTCTGTAGGGCCCAGCACACGTGGTAAGGAGGTTAACAGCATGAGCGGTTTTTTCACCGCAGCTGTTTTTTCCGTCATACCGTATGCGCCATCCTGCCCGGCTACTACCATGGCTTTTACGGAGCCAATGTAAGGAGGCAGCTTAAAGTTGTGCGTTTGCGACTGACCTTTTTTCAGGTAAAAAGGTCCCATGAATTTCACTACCGGTTTAAAGCGGTTGGCTTTGGCGTTGCTGGCGCCGCGGTCTATTCCTTCATCACCACCTATGCTTAAAATTCGGTCCATATCAGCACCCCATGCGCCGATCACATAATCAAACAGGTCCCAGGTTTTTACGCCCAATGCTTCCCGTGCATAGAAAGCGCTGTGCGGGTCCGGTGTTTTAAAACGGGTCAGGTCCAGCAGGCCTTCATCTACCAGGGCAATGGTGTACGTCATAGCTTTGCCTTTGGCTTCTGATACGGTAATGCTGGCTTCCTGCTCCGGCCGTAATGTAGCCGGCAGCTTTATCTGTGGCGATAGTATCGTGTTCTGGTCTGACACTGCAATGGGAATGGTGCCGTACATACGGATGGGCAGATCGTTCACTGTTTGCGCATGCGGCTGCAGCAGGCTAACGTTCACGTATATATTAGGGGCCATGTTCTTTTCCGCCTTAAAGCTAAAAGTGGTTTGCCCTTTTTGTGTGCTTACCCATTCTGTTTTCAATACCCGGCTGCCGGATTCAATGCTTACCAGGCCACGCCCGCCTTCACTGCTGGGGATGGTGAGGGTAATATTGTCGCCTACGTTGTACTGTGTTTTATCGGATGTAAATACCAGCATGGCTGCTTCTGCAGGGTTTTCCTTTTGCATACGCTCGGCCCATCCCGGCCAGTCAATATACACTGTTTGGCCGCTGGTATGGCCGCTTTGCAGGTCTTTTACCCTTACCAGGTAACGGCCCCAGTCCGGGTAGCTGATCTGCAGGTTCCAGTCGCCTTTACCATTGTGCAGGGTAACGGTTTCTTTTTTCAGCAGCTGGTTATAGCTGTCCTGTGTAAAGTTGCTGAGGTCTTCATTCTCACTTTCATCCCACCACCAGCGCCAGCGGATCTTGTACAGCTCTACCTGTACTTCATGGTCGCCGGGCAGCAGGTTGCCCTGCTCATCTACGTTCACCAGGCTTACTGCGTGCGGCTTATCGGTAAGCAGCATGCCTGTTAAGCGGTCGCCTTGCGGCATGCGCAGGCCCGCATAAGAAGCAAAGGGATTATAGGGCATGGAAAAGTGATCAATACTAAAATCGCCACCCGGCTCAAACACCTTCACTTCAAAATTGGCTTTCAGCTGGCCGGGCGCCAGCTTACCCAAGGGCAGGTCTGCACTTACATTGGCGGATCCGTTTTCGCCCAGGACGCCTTCAAACAGGGTTTTATCCTCTGTTTCAAAATGAGTAACCGGGTCATCGAACGCATAATCCGCAAACTTGGGAAAGCGGGTGGTTTGTGAGCTCAGCGACACATCTACCTTAGCCGATAAATGCTGGGCGGTGGCGCCAAACAGCCAGGCGGCAGAAAGGGTACCAGACGTAGCAGATTTTTTGGACAAGGCTGCTTTGCCAAAGTCCAGCTTTATTTTTAAGCGGTTAGGCTTCACGGTTTCTATGCGCAGGTTCTTCTGGAATACGGCGCCGCCTACTTTTACTTTAGCGCTCCAGCTGCCGGTAGGGTCTTCTGCGGCGGTGGCGGTAGTGAAATTATAGAAGCCGTTCAGTGACTGGTGCTGTGTTAAGCGTTTATACAGCTGCCCTTTAGGATTGTATAATTCTAAGGTAACCGGGTGATCTTCCGGCAGCTTTTTCTCCTTATCCTCTAAGATGAATGTAAGGAACAGGGAGTCCCCGGGGCGCCATACGCCACGTTCTCCATACAGGAAACCTTTAATACCGTTCTGCACTTCTTCCCCTTTCACATCAAAACGGCTCAGTGGCAGGGAGCTGCCATCATCCAGCTTCAGGTAACCGCGTTCGTCGCCCTTCTTGGCGATCAACAGCCAGGGCTTACGTTTCAGGTCAAAGAAGGCCATACCATCGCCGTCGCTCTTGGTTTTATAGATCACCTGCTGCTGGTAATCCAGCAGCTCCAGCTCTACGCCCATCAGTGATTTGGTATCGCGTATATCTGTTACTGCTACTACCATGCTGTTATCATTACCCCGTTTGGCCGTTAAGCCAATGTTGGATGCAATGATGTTGCGCGATACCCACTTGTCTTTAGCGTAATAGGAGTTGGAGCAGGGCGATCCTCTTTCTTCCCAGTTATACCCATAGGGGTAATAGCTATCATAGCGCTGCCAGAAGGAATCATCTTCGTCTATGGCATCGCCATAATAACGTTGCTCTTCTTCATCTTCTTCCTCACTGCCGGCATGGTCGCCGCTTTCTTCGCTCTTGCAGGTTTGCAGCGCATAAGCTTTGCGGAAGCCCAGCGTTACGCGGTAAATAGCCCCGGGCTCTGTGCGCAGCAGCTTTTCCAGGTCGAGGAAAAAGCGGTTGCGTTTGTGCAGGTTCAGGGATTTATCCATATCCAGGCGGATGGTTTTTTCCACCACGGGCTTGCCTACACGGCGCAGCTCCTGATCGCCGTTCAGGCTATTGGTTTGCAGGTACTGCGGTATATTCTGTTCATAAATTTTAATGATGGTTACATCTACGGCATTCAGGTTCACTGCTTCAAAAGGCAGGGCCAGCTTGCTGCTCTGGGGTAGTATAACTCCGTTACCGGGTATGCTTACGGCCGGTAATGTGTTCTCAAAGTTCACATTGCCGGTCATGGTAGTGCCCAGGCGTTTATCCGTAATGTTCAGGATGCCTTCATTCACGGCAATGGTATAATTACCTTCCAGGCGCGCAGGTGCAAATACTTTTACTTCACTGCCTTCTATAGAATAACGCAGGTCGGCCTGCCCGCTGATCCCGATCAAACCATCCAGGTTTTGCGCTACGCTGATGGGGTCAGAGAACTGCACCAGCAGGTGCTGCTCCGGTTCAGACACGGCACGTATATCCAGCACTTTAAACACACCTATGGCTGGTACCGCAATACTTTTTTTGCCATCGATGTCTACGGATAATGGTTTACCATTCCAGGTCAGCTCCAGCGGGCGTTCTGTATTACCCCTGCTGATGTTGGCAATGGTAAAGCGCGATGTTTTTTCTGCCGGGTTATGCTGCCAGGTAATGGGCAATGTTTGCCCGTTATAATGGTTGCTCACCAGCTTTTCTATCTGCTGCGGATCTTCCACATCAGCGGTATGTACCACGCCGGAAAAGGTCATTTTGTCCAGCGTAGCATTATCAGATGCTTTCAGCCCATTATCTTCCAGTGAAAAGGATGGTTTAATAACACGGAACTCAAAGTCGAATGATGACAGGTCATCCGGCACTTTCAGCACCTTTGACAGGCGGAAAGTGGCGTTATATGTTTTACCTGGCTGCAGGTTTTCATCCGGCCTGAATTCAACGGTAGTAGCATCTACCCAATAGGCTTTCCCTTCAATATCGGGGCTGAATTTGAAAATACCACCTTCCAGGGGCTCGTTTTGTGTATGCGTTACGTTTACATTGCCGGCCAATTGTACACGAATAGTGCTTTGTTTGGAAATTACACCTGCAGTATAGGCCTCAATATACCGGGCCAATGCAGGGTTCATGACTTTTTTGGCTTGCTTGCATGCTGGTAACAATAACAACGCCACCAGGAAGGTGGTAAGAGCGGTAACAGCCGCGTACTTGGATTTGGGATACATTCTCTCTACTGGGTTTAGGTACGCATAAAGATAATGTAAAATGTATAATCAGATCGGCTTTTTATGCCAGGGCTGCAGCCGGTGCAGGCGGCGGATTATGACCATTTTTACAACGCTGCCAGGTTTGTTGCAGCTGATCAAAGAGGATGAAGGTGATCTTTTCTTTTTCGGCATTGCTGATATGCGCGCCTTTTACTTTACGGTAATAAGTAGGCAGGCTCCAGTTACACTCGGTGCAAATACGGGTTTTAACGGCCAGGGGTAACTCGGTGAGCAGCTGGTGAATGTGCTGTAGTGGATTAAATGACAGATTGGATTGTGGGCTCATGGCGGATATTTTTTTGGTTAACAATGTAATTACAAACTCACGTGGCTTCCTTTACATACGTTAATTTACTACCCCACGGTTTCATAAAATGTTTACATTTTTCAAAAAAATACCAGAAAAGTATTATTGTTATAACAGCATGGTATATACGAAAAAGCTCAGGAAGCCACTACCTTTCCCTTTTCCAGCTGTAATACCCTGGTCACAGAAGCCGGTATTTCTTCGGGGTAATGCGTTACAAAGATCAGGGTAAGCTCCATTACTGTGCACAGGGTATCTATTACCTGTTTAAAATGTTGTTTTTGCCTGCTGTCGAGCCCCTGGCAGGGCTCATCAAAAATAAGCAGGGGCGGGTCTTTTACCAGCGCACGGGCCAGCAGCGCCAATCTTTGTATGCTTTCAGGCACCTGTTTAAATGATTGTGTACTGTATTGGTCAATGCCCAGTATTTCCATCCAGCCCTGTGCATGGGTGGTTTGTTCGGGAGATGGTTTACGGGTAGGGCCAATAATATCAAAGAAACCAGAGCACACTACCTGCAGGCAGTTGTTACCTGCAGGAAAATATTGGTGCAGCTCCGGTGATACAAACCCGATCTTACGCTTTATATCCCAGATGCTTTCCCCGCTGCCGCGCTTACGGTCAAACAGGTACAGCTCATTTGCATAGGCCTGCGGGTTATCTGCATTGATGAGGCTCAGCAAGGTAGATTTACCGGCGCCGTTAGGGCCCAGCAGGGCCCATTTCTCATTGGGTTTTACCGTCCAGTTAATATTGTCCAGTATTGTATTATCGCCGTACTGCACGTGCACATTTTCCATATGCACAATGGTATTGAATGCACGGGGCGCAGGCTGTACCAGCGCCTGCAGCTTTTCTTCGTTAATAACCGGGCCATCATTTACTGCTCCGGCAGTGACAACGGGCAGCTGCTGAAACTCCTGGCGTGTATACCTGCCTGTTATAGCACCATTATCCAGCGTAAGCACATGGGTAATATTATCCGGTATTTCTGTTGGATTGGTAACCAGCAGCACATTAATGCCGCTGGCAATGATCTGGTTCACCATGTCCATAAAATGCCGGCGGGTTTGTACATCCAGGCCTGTAAATGGGTTATCCAGCATCAGCAGCACGGGCTTTTGCAGCAGGCCTTTGGCAATCATTACGCGGCGGGTTTCACCGTTAGAGAGCTTAATCAGCTCCTTATCCAGCAGGGTATTAATACGCAGGGGCGCCAGCAGGGGCTCTTCCTGCGGGGTAGCGGCCTCCCCATAGAGGTATTGGCGCACGGTAGGGGCATCGCCCGCATCCATGCTGTTAAAGCGTTGCTGGTAATAAAAATCGGATGTATTGCTGCGGTTGCGGAAATTATGATGATGGGCTACCTGTGCCAGCAGATTGCGGTAAGTGAAATACGGATCCGTGATGGTGTGCTGCTGCCGGTACTGGTCATAAAAATGGTAATGGATACCGCCGTTGATCACGTTAAAGCGGCCTGCAATCGTATTTAACAACGCCGTTTTACCCGAGCCACTGTTGCCTGTAATGGCCCACTGCTGACCTTCCAGCACTTCCCAGTTCAGGTGGGTGAATAATGTTTTATCCAGGTAGCGTACGGTAATCTGTTCTAGCGTAAGGAAAGCCCTGCCTTTTTCACTCATGATCAATTTGTTGACGGTTACACACTTATAAAGGGCGTAAATTTATGAAAGGTTTGGGCTAGTTTTGGAAAAAATTGAAGGACCATGGTCGATAGTCCATGGTTCATGGCAGTGAGCGTGGCGGCGGGATGTGCGCGGGAAATGAGGTAGTACCGGCAGCCAACATGCTGCAACAAACCATTCTAAGAACTAATATCATTATGATCTGGGTAGAAAAAACATTTGAATCATTAACCACAGCAGAATTATACGAGCTGCTGCACCTGCGTAGCGAAGTATTTGTAGTAGAGCAAAATTGCCCTTACCAGGATATGGATTATTCCGACCAGCAGGCCGTGCATGTAATGGGTTATAATAATGATCACAAGCTGGTGGCCTATACCCGCCTGTTTGGTCCCGGCATTAAATATGAAATGGCTTCTATCGGAAGGGTGATCACATCAAAGGAAGTAAGGGGCACCGGTGCAGGAAGGGAGCTGATGGAGAAGTCTATTGCTTTACTGGAAGCGCGTTTTGGCAAACAACCAATTAAGATAGGCGCACAACAATATTTACTGAAGTTCTATAGCTCCTTAGGCTTCAGCCAAAGCAGTGGTATGTACCTGGAGGATAATATACCGCATGTAGAAATGATCAGAGAGTAATTGAATGAGGGCTATCGTCGTTTCGGCGGTTCCGCCTTTCTGGGTACATGTACTTTAATATTCCCCAAGGGTATACAATAAGATACGGTGTATTGCCAGTCGAACTGCGATCCTTTGGTACCGCTGCCAAAACCGGGTATCACAATGGGAGGAAATGCAAGATCCTTGCCAGGGCCGCTCACCTTGATCTTTTCCCGGATGCTCCATCCCAAAAAGAAGTTCTTTAATACCTCTGCTTTCAATCCCAGTATCAGCTCTACCCAATGTGCATTCACACTGGTTTTAGGAAAGCTGCCGGGCAGCTTATCGCCCCAGTAAGAATCGTAAATAGTATAGCTGGGCGCCTCATAATTCAGGTGGGCAAATCCATAGCGGATGCCGCCATAGATCATATACCGCTCCTTATTGCTGATCTTTTGCATGAAATTCCAATCCACCCCTACGGTTGTAAAAATACCATTGCCTTTATAGGTGTAGTTGCTGTCACTGTGTGAGGTGGTATGAAAACCCAGTTCTGCAGCCAGGTACAGATCTTTTTTAATACGCATGTCACCCGCAAAGGAAACATCCGTTCTATAGGGCTGAAATGCTTTAAGGATAAAACGGCTGATGTCAATACCCACCCTTATGCCGCCGGGTACTTCGTATATACTATCGGGTAAGGCGGGCGCCGGCTTTTTCTTTTCCGCAACATTCTTACGCGCAGTAGTATCTGCAGCCCGTACGCTGCTGTCTATAGGCGTAAGCGCGGGTTTTTTCACCTGTGCCTGCGCAACTATGCAGCTGCTGCTAAATACCAAAATATAAAGTAATATGCGCTGTATCATTCGTGGTGGATGTTATAGCCCTTTGATTGATCAATAATGATTGGATAGTGTTATTAGTGCTGATCACCGTATCCAGGTTAAAAAAAGTAGCAAAGCCGCAACCCGGGGAAACAAAGTGCGGCGCTCTCTTGTACCGGAAGGTAATGGTATCCGGTTCGGAGATCGAATCAACCTTCAGATAAAAACGGCTGCTGTCCGCCACCGGCGACAGGGACAGGAACACATCCGATACAGCCTGCTTGCGGTAAATGCTATCCATTTTCAGCGCATACAGTGTTACCTGGGCCATGGTTGTATCCCGCGTAAAACCGGCGCTGTCGCGTATAAAGCGCATGTGCAGATCCGTGTTCAGCGCCTGGTCACAGAACTTGGTCTCATCATCACAGGCCACCACCACCGCCGCTAACAGGAATAATAATATAAAGTACTTCACAAATAAGCCGTTAGTAATTAATGATTAATAATGAATAATTAATAATCAAGAGGGAAATGTTGCGTGTTTATGAAGAATGAATAATTCATAATTAAGAGCACGATATTACGTGTAATATTCGTACCCCTTATTATTAATTATTCATTCTTCATTATTAATTAATTATACAGCTCTTTCTTCAGGAACTTCGCGGTATGGCTATCCTTGCAGGTGCTCACTTCTTCCGGGGTGCCCGTGCAAAGAATGGTACCGCCACCGCCGCCGCCTTCGGGACCCAGATCAATGATGTGGTCTGCCATTTTGATCACATCCAGGTTATGTTCAATTACCAGGATGGTATTGCCCCGGTCTACCAGCTTATTCAGCACGTTCAGGAGCAATTGTATATCCTGGAAGTGCAGGCCGGTAGTAGGTTCGTCCAGGATATAAATGGTTTTACCGGTATCTTTCTTGGATAGCTCCGTAGCCAGCTTTACACGCTGTGCCTCGCCACCGGAAAGGGTTACGGCCGACTGGCCCAAGGTAATATACCCCAGTCCCACATCCTGCAGGGTTTTAACCTTACGGTAAATGTAATTCACGGGCTGGAAAAATTCCACGGCTTCATCTACCGTCATATCCAGCACATCGGAAATGGACTTGCCTTTGTAACGTATTTCCAGGGTTTCGCGGTTGTAGCGGCGCCCGTTGCATTTTTCACAATGCACATATACATCCGGCAAAAAGTTCATTTCTATTACGCGCATGCCGCCGCCTTCACACACATCACAACGGCCGCTTTTAACATTAAAGGAAAAACGGCCGGCATTATATCCCCTGATCTTGGCTTCCGGCACCTGTGAGAACAGCTGGCGGATATCGGTGAAGAAACCGCAGTAGGTAGCCGGGTTGCTGCGCGGGGTGCGGCCTATGGGCGATTGATCTATCTCAATTACCTTATCAATGTTTTCCAGCCCCTTTATGCTTTTATAAGCCAGTGGTACCAGCTTTGAATCATATGCATGTTTGGAGAGGATGGGGTACAGCGTTTCATTAATGAGGGTGGATTTACCGCTGCCGGAAACGCCTGTTACGCAAATGAAAGTGCCCAGGGGCAGCTTTACACTTACATTTTTCAGGTTATTGCCGGTAGCGCCTTTCAGCTCCAGGAACTTGCCGTTACCTTTCCTTCTTTCCTCAGGGATGGTAATGCCATGCTTACCATTCAGGTAACCGGCCGTAGGCGTATTCAGCTTTACTACCTGCTGGGGCGTGCCCTGGGCAATGATCTGCCCACCGTGAATGCCGGCGCCGGGGCCTACATCCACCAGGTGATCGGCATGCAGCATAATGTCTTTATCATGCTCCACCACGATCACGGTATTGCCCATTTCCCGCAGGTGCTGCAGGGCTTCTATCAGCTGCATATTATCCCGCTGGTGCAGGCCTATGCTGGGCTCATCCAGGATATAGGTGATGCCCATCAGCTGTGATCCTATCTGGGTAGCCAGGCGGATACGCTGTGATTCCCCACCGCTGAGCGTACGGGTAGGGCGGTTCAGGGTCAGGTAGCTTAAACCTACGTTCAGCAGGAACTGCAGCCTTTCCCTTATTTCCTTCAAAATATCTTTGGCAATAACATTCTGCTTGCTGTCCAGCCGTTTTTCAATATTCCGGAACCAGTCCTGCAGCTTATCCAGGTCCATTTCTCCCAGCTCGGAAATATTCTTTTCATCTACCTTAAAATGCAGGCTTTCCTTTTTCAGGCGTGCGCCGTTACATTCCGGGCAGGTGCTCAGCTGCATAAAACCTTCTGCCCAGTTACGCACATAGTCAGAGGAGGTATCATTGAAATAGCGGCGTACCATGTTCACTACGCCTTCATATTCGGTAGCATATTCGCCGTTGCCGTTGGAACCGAAATCCATATCTACTTCCAGCTTGCCGTTCTCATCGCCGAACAGCAGCACGTTCATCGCCTTTTGCGGAATATCACTGATGGGTGCAGTAAGGGAGAATTTGTATTTACGGGAAAGCTGCTGTACCTGTTTAAAGGTAAAAGTATCCCGCGCTTCGCCCAGGGGCGCCAGGCCGCCATCGTTAATGGATACGCTGTAGTCCGGGATCACCTCATCCATATTGATCTGGTAAATGGTGCCCAGGCCTTTACAGCGGGGGCAGGCGCCGTAGGGGGAGTTAAAGGAGAAGGTGTTGGGAGAGGGCTCTTCGTAGGAAAGGCCGGTATCCTCACACATCAGCTGCTTACTGTACTGGCTTACCTTTTCGGTATCGTTGTCCATTACAAACAGCAGTCCTTTGCCCATTTGCAGGGCTTTTTGCACGCTCTGGCTAATGCGGGTGCGGGCATCTTCCTGTACCTGTATGCGGTCTATTACCAGTTCAATATCGTGGATCTTATAGCGGTCTACCTGCATGCGCTCTTTCAGGTCCTGGATTTCACCATCCACCCGCACTTTCAGGTAACCCTGCTTGCGCACCTGCTCAAACAGCTCCCGGTAATGGCCTTTACGGCCGCGTACCATGGGGGCCAGTATCACCAGCTTCTTTTTGGCATAGTGCTTAAACAGGTGGGTCAGTATCTCCTCCTCGGAAAAACGCGTCATGCGCTTACCGGTGTTATAGGAATAGGCTACACCAATGCGGGCATACAGCAGGCGCAGAAAATCATAGATCTCTGTGATAGTGCCTACAGTAGAGCGGGGATTTTTGTTGGTGGTTTTCTGCTCTATGGAAATAACCGGCGAAAGGCCGGTGATCTTATCTACATCCGGCCTTTCCATATCGCCAATAAACTGGCGGGCATAGGCGGAAAAGCTTTCCATATAACGGCGCTGCCCTTCCGCATAAATGGTATCAAAAGCCAGTGATGATTTACCGCTGCCGCTGATGCCGGTGATCACCACCAGCTTGTTCTTGGGCAGCTGCAGGTCCAGGTTCTTCAGGTTGTGTTCCCGGGCGCCAAACACTGCAATATTATCATCCGCAGCTACCGGTAGAGCAGGAACCGTTGCATTCTTCTTCTTTGACATAAGCTAAAGTCCTCAAAAAGTTCTTGTCCGAACTTTTTCAAACTACTAAACTACGCCATAATTGGTTGCCAACCCTCAAATTTTTCTGATTAACGCAGGGCCATATGTTTACCCACAAACTGCAGGTATTGCTCCCAATCGTAGGAGGTAACATCATGTTTGCCGGAGCGGATGTGATAGCGGATAAACTCCCCGGTGGGCTGCTGTATGTGCGGAAAGGTTTCAGTGCCAACGCCTTCTTTGCCAAACAGCTTGTACACCGGTTCCGCATTGCGGGCGCTCAGGAATTCGCCGCGGGGATCAGACCATTGATCGCCTTCAGCGCTGGCCACGTATAAGGGGCGGGGAGCAATGAGGGCCAGCAGCATGTGCTGGTCTACCGGCAAAGCAGCGGTATTATTCGCAAAGGTTTTATAATTGGCTACAAACCAGTGAGGAAAGTTGCGGGTAATGATCTCTATGTTCTCGCCATAGTCCCGTTTAGAGAGGGCGGCCCCGCCTTCGCCGGATTCATTGGAGATGACCATGGCAAAACGCGGATCGCTGGCGCCGGCCCACAGGGCGGCTTTACCCAGGCGGGAGTGGCCCATCAGCAGCACCAGGTTCTCATTTACCCTGCGGTCCTGCCGCAGGTAATCCAGCGCGCGGCATAACGCCCATGCCCAAACGCCCATGGCGCTCCACTCCTGCGGCTCTATGTGTAATACATCTTTTAGCTGGGTGCGGAAGCCGGTTTGCCAGCCATCCGGCTTATCGGCTTCCACCTCTCCGTAAAAAAAGGTGGCTACGCCGTATCCACGGCTGATAATATCTTTGATAGGCCATTGTGATGCCTGCGCGCCCCGGGAGGCTTCTGTAGCATGGTTATCAACAATGCCGGGACCTTTCACCGTATAATGCGGGGTAATGGGAATAGTGGTATCATCCACTACTGACTGATTGCCATAAAAGTTCATGCCCAGGAATACCGGCACCTGGCCCCGTACTTTATTGGGCAGGTATAATAACAGGTGGATCTGTGCGTTGGTATCGGCCCGGTTAAAATACAGGGTGATCTGTTTGCAGGTGGCCATGCTGTCCAGCGCATAGGGGTTCAGGCCAGTCACCTTAAAGCTCATTTGTACCGGCGTACGGGGAAAACGGCCATACACATTGGTTTCAAACAGGTGATAGATATACGGGCGCTGTACTTTATTCCATTGCTGTACGGTGGTAACGGTTTTACCGTCAGCCATTTGTAAAGGATCGGGGAGCGTATAGGCAGGTACGTTAGCTTCGGACAGATTAGCTTCAGTTCTTTGTGCAAACGCCGTTATGCTGAAAAGGCAGCAGGTAAAAAGCAGCGTGGATAAGCGGTGCATAGGCAACATATATGCAAAAGATACCGAAATTCTATGCCAAAAAAAAGAACGGCCGTTGGTAAAACAGCCGTTCCTTTTTTTGAATATAAAGCAGTATGTGAGCCACCACGTTAGTGATGGAACGAAATTTTTATGCTTTTACTTTTGTAAATACTACTATGGCATTATGTCCGCCAAATCCAAAAGTATTGCTCATGGCAACATCCACTTTACGCTGCTGCGCCTTGCCAATGGTCAGGTTTACATCCGTAGGAATGCCTTCGCCCAATACTGTTGTATTAATGGTGGGCGGCACAATATCCTCCTGGGTAGCCTTGATACAGGCAATGGCCTCAATAGCACCGGCAGCACCCAGTAAGTGGCCGGTCATGGATTTGGTAGCGCTTACGTTCAGTTTTTTCACCAGCTCTCCAAAAAGGCCGGTAATGGCTTTCAGCTCGCTGATATCACCCACCGGGGTAGAGGTAGCGTGTGCATTAATATAATCTACATCTTCCAGGGTCAGCTCCGCATCTTCCAGGGCTTCTTTCATACCCAGCTTAGCGCCCAGCCCTTCGGGGTGTGTAGCGGTCAGGTGGTAAGCATCTGCCGTCATGGCGCCGCCTACCATTTCTCCGTAGATAGTAGCACCTCTTTTTATTGCGTGCTCGTATTCTTCCAGGATGATGGCGCCTGCGCCTTCGCCCATTACAAAACCGTCACGGTCCGTATCAAAGGGGCGGGAGGCGGTTACCGGCTCCTCATTGCGGGTGCTCAGGGCTTTCAGCGCGTTAAAACCGGCAATACCTGCACGGGTGATAGGCGCTTCAGAGCCACCGGCTACAATTACATTGGCCTTGCCTAAGCGTATGTAGTTAAAAGCATCTACCAGGGCGCTGCTGGAGGAAGCGCAGGCAGATACCGTACAATAGTTTATACCCATAAAGCCATATTTAATGGCTATTTGTCCTGCTGCAATGTCAGAGATCAGCTTGGGAATAAAGAAGGGATTGAACTTGGGAATAAAGCCACCCTGGGTAAATTCCACGATCTGGTCTTCGAAGGTTTGCATACCGCCGTTGCCGGAGGCCCAGATCACACCGATCTTTGTTTTGTCAATATCCCCGGTATGAATACCGGCATTTTCAATAGCCTCCTGCGCGGCTACCATGGCATATTGTGTAAAAAGGTCCATTTTACGGGCCTCTTTCTTCTCCATGAACTTTTCTATATCAAAATTTTTCAGCTCACAGGCAAATTTGGTCTTAAATTCTGTGGTATCAAACCGGGTGATCGGCGCCGCACCGCTGGTGCCGGCTTTGATATTTTTCCAAAAAGTGTTTACATCATTCCCGATAGGCGTTAATGCTCCCAACCCAGTAACTACAACCCTTTTTAGTGAAATAGTACGCATAAAAGTTTAATCAAATATTATAGTAGAGCGCAAATTTAGTTACTTATTCTTATAAAATGTAAAATGTAAGATTTTAAATGTAAAATGTAAAGGAAGGGTACGCCGCAATTTTAAGCCGTTTTAAAGGATTGCCCGGCAGGTTACAAGTCTAATTTTAGTTACCTTCGCCTCCTCTCTTATAACATGTTATCAGGGGCTGCCGCAAATGAGAAGACTGTAATGGCCAATGTGGAGGACCTGCTGCTGAAAGCTTCAGCAGGGGACAGGCAGGCTTTTGCAGACCTGTACACGGCTTGTTTTCCGGGTTTATACCGTTTTGTGCACTTCAGCACCCGCTCCCAGGCCGACGCTGAGGAGATTATCCAGGACATTTTCCTGAAAATGTGGGAGCGCCGGGAAACCCTCACTGAGATCCGCTCCCTGGAAGATTACCTCTTCATTATGGCTAAGAACAAGCTGCTGGACCGTACCCGGCAGCAGGCCACCCGCCTGAAAGCGGTGCAGGAGCTTAGCGCTGGCCAGGAGCAAGCCGGTACTACAGCAGAAGGGGACCTTATTTATAAGGAATATGAGCGTGCCGCCATGGATGCGATCACTAAGCTCCCCAAACGCAGGCAGCTGATCTTTTTTATGCGCACGCAGCAAAGCATGTCCCTCAATGAAATAGCCGCTGCCTTCCATATTTCCCGCTCGGCAGTGAAGAAGCACCTGTATGCCTCCATCCATTTTATTAAGCAGCAGCTGCATTTGGAGTAAGGGAAGGCTTTAGTGGCCCGGTACCGGCAATATTGCTTCCTGCCCGCCGTTTGTAAGGGCTGATCTTACCTGGTAATCAGGTACTTAAAGAATTTTCAAAAAAACTTTCACTTCGGGGTGTCCATTTGAGACGGGAGTGCGTCTTTACTCCTGTATAGCAGAAACTACCCATGGACCAGCCGACAATTATATTATTACTGGAAAAGTATGCCCGGGGCGTTGCCTCGCCGGAAGAAGCTGCGCAGGTAAATGCCTGGCTGCAGCAAACTACCCCGGCGGAGTTCGATGCTGTATTACAGCAATGTGATGTGCCGGTGGAGTTTAAGGCGTTCCCGCCCATTTCCCCGGAATTTGCATACAAGCTGGAAAGCCGGCTGGATGCCCTGGATGAAGGAGCGGCTCCTGTACGCCGCCGTGGCATAGTATATCTGAAAAGATTAGCCGCTGCTGCTGCCGTGCTGGTATTGCTGGCAGCCGGTGTTTTTTACTGGTTACGTACACCTGCCCCGCAACCCCTTGCCCAAGTAGTATCTAAAGCAGCCGCGCCGCAGGTACATGCCCCCGGTGGTAACCGGGCCATGCTTACCCTGGCAGACGGCAGCACCATTGTGCTGGACAGCGCGCAGAATGGCGTGCTGGCGCAGCAGGGCAGCACCCGCATTATAAAACTGAATAACGGACAACTGGCTTATAGCCCGCCCGCTGCCGGCAATGGCAGCGAGGCGGTTTTTAACACCATTAGCACCCCCGCCGGTGGCCAATACCAGCTTACCCTGCCGGATGGCAGCAAGGTATGGCTGAATGCCGCCTCCTCTTTACGTTTTCCCAACCACTTTAGCGGTGATGAGCGCAGCGTAGAGCTGCATGGGGAAGGGTATTTTGAAATAGCGCATAATAAAGCCCTCCCTTTCCGGGTAAAGGTGAACGATGCAGTGGTAGAAGTATTAGGCACCCACTTTAATGTGAACGCCTATAGCGATGAAACAGATGTACGCACCACTTTACTGGAAGGCGCTGTGAAAATGAGCAAGGGCGCGGCTTCCGTATTACTGGCCCCGGGGCAGCAGGCCCGCCTGCAAAAGAACGGGAATATGAACCTGGTAAAGGAAGCGGATCTGGAGCAGGCCATGGCCTGGAAGAACGGTTATTTCCAATTCAATAAAGCCGACCTGCCTACACTCATGCGGCAAATAGCCCGCTGGTACGGCCTGGAAGTGGTGTACGAGGGACCGGTAAAAGATTATGAATTTGTGGGCAAAATAGCCCGGAACGTATACCTGGCCGATGTTTTAAAAGCGCTGGAAGGCAGTGGGGTGCACTATCGTATGGAAGGCAACCGCTTAATAATAATGAGCTGATTATAATAATCACAGATAAGGGACAATAACAACACATAGCAAACAAACACGTGTATCGAAAACTTAAATAAACAGGGTTTTCCAAAAAGAAACCGGAAGTGCAGCGAACACTCCCGGCGGGCGTTTGGAATAACTACAAAGATGCGTTGAACAACTTTAATTAACCAAACCAAACAAAGTTATGAAACTACGGGTACATTGTGAAGTGCCGCCCAGGCGACATTTTGCAGCCACCAACCTCATTCTTGTTATGAAATTGACCACACTTTTTTTATTGGTTGGCATTTTACAGATCAGTGCTAAGGGATACTCGCAAAAGATAACCCTGGCCGCAAAGAACATACCGCTCAGCAAGGTGTTTGCCGACATCCAGGCCCAGAGCGGTTTTTCCCTCCTGTACGACAATAACCTGATCAAGCAGACAAGGAATATTGATATTAATGTAAAAGAAGCGTCGGTAGATGAAGTGCTGACCACCTGCCTCAAAGGTTTACCACTCACCTACGAGGTAGCCGGCAAGATTATTATCATCCGCGCAAAGCCCGGCGGGGCCGCCGTTACACCACCGCCGCCCCAGACCGTACAGGGCACCGTAAAAGATGAAACCGGGCAACCCCTGTTCGGCGCCGTAGTATACCTGAAGGAGATAAAACGTGGTGCGCAAACCGGCGCAGACGGCTCCTTTACCATTGCCAATATAGCCCCCGGCACTTATACCCTGGCTATCTCTTTTTTGGGGTATGAGCCGCAGGAACAGCAGCTAACAGTGAACAATGAAACCGTAAACCTCACCGTTACCCTTAAGCAGGCGGTGAACAAACTGAAAGATGTAGTAGTGGTAACAGCCCTGGGGGTCAAAAGATCCGAAAGGTCTGTTACCTATGCTACCCAGCAGGTAAATGGCAGTGAGCTTACCAAGGTAAAAACATCTAACCTGGTAAATACCCTGAATGGTAAGGTTGCCGGGTTAAACATCTCCTCCAGCTCCTCCGGCGTGGGTGGTTCTGCCAAGGTGATTTTGCGCGGTAACAAATCCGGCCTGCAAAGCAACCAGGCATTGTATGTGATCGATGGGGTGCCCATGAACAATACTACCACCAATCAGCCGAACAGCTCTTATGGCGGCGGTACTTCCTATGATGGCGGGGATCCCATCTCTAACCTGAACCCGGAAGATATTGAAAGCATTTCCGTGCTGAAGGGCGCTTCTGCAGCGGCATTATACGGCAGCCAGGGCGCCAATGGTGTGATCCTCATTACTACTAAAAGCGGCAAGGCAGGCCGTTTGCAGGTGAATGTATCTTCAGTGTACACTATTGATAAAGTGGCCACTAAACCGGAGTTTCAGAACAGCTACGGGCAAACACCCGGTACGCCTACCCAAAGCTGGGGCAATAAAATTTCCAACGGCGGCCACGATAACCTGGATGATTTTTACCAGACCGGCCAGAACTGGACCAACTCCGTGAACCTTTCCGTAGGTACGGATAAAGCGCAAACCTATTTCTCTTACGCCAATACCAGCGCCAAAGGTATTGAGCCGGGCAATAAGCTGGGCCGTAATAATATCACCTTCAAGGAAACCGGTCATTTCTTCGATAATAAGCTGACGGTGGAAGGAGATGTGAACTATGTAACGCAAACCATAGACAACACACCTACTGCGGGTTTTTACACCAATCCTTTAACGGGCCTGTACCTGTTCCCGCGCGGGGTGGATATACTGCCGTATAAAAATGGCTTTGAGCAGCTGAATGCCGCTACCAACCGGCCCACACAGAACTGGGGCTTCCCGGAAGATATCCAGCAGAACCCCTGGTGGATCGTTAACCGCAACACCAATTCACTGACCCGTAACCGGGTGCTGATGAATGCCAGTGTAAAGTATGATGTGAAACCCTGGCTGAACATACAGGCCAGAGGAAGCATAGACCGCATTAATGATATTTACGAGCAGAAGCTGTATGACGGTACCAGCAACGTAATTGCGCCGGTGAACGGCGCTTACAATTACCGCAACGGCGTAAACACCCAGCAGTATGGTGACCTGATCGCCAATTTCAACTTTCCTGTTAATAAGTTCAAGGTAACAGGTTTGGTAGGTACCAGCGTGCGGGATGTAAAAACTACCGGTAACTATTATGCTTCCGGCCAGGATGGATTATATCTGCCTAACGTATTTACCCTTCAGAACTTCAAGGTGCTAAACCCGCTGAACTCTGCTACCATGCAGGAAAAGCACAGCCAGTGGCAATCCGTGTTCGCAAGCGCCAACATCTCTTATAATGATTGGGTATACCTGGATCTGACTGCCCGTAACGACTGGGCATCTAACCTTTCTTACACACCGGATCTGAGCTACTTCTATCCCTCTGTAGGTTTGAACTTTATACTGAGCCAGGTGCTTACCTTACCGCAGGCTATCAGCTATGCCAAGGTAAGAGGTTCGTTTGCGCAGGTAGGTAACTCGCCTGACGCATATATGAGTAACCCTGCCGCCTATACGATTGGCGCCGGTGGCGGTGTAATTAACAACACCAAAGCGCCCTTTACCACGCTGAAGCCGGAGCTTACCAACTCGCTGGAGCTGGGTACGGAGTGGCGTTTCTTCAACAACCGTTTGAATGTAGATGCTACTTATTATAAAACCAATACCAAGAACCAGACGCTGGAGATCTCTGCCAGCCAGGCTACTTACTACAATAGCTTTTACATTAATGCCGGTAACATCCAGAATAAGGGCGTAGAAGTATCCATCGGTTATGATGTGATCAGCAACAGCAAGCTGAAATGGAACACGGCGCTGAACTACTCTGTAAATGATAACAAAGTAATTGACCTGGATGACCGCGTGCCTTACTTTACGCTGAGCGGCCAGTCCGGCACCAGCTATGCATCCCAGTTTGCCAAAGGCGGCTCTTACGGGGATATTTATGGCACCACCTTACAGCACGATGCGCAGGGACGTGTAATGATAGATGCAAGCGGCAAACCCATTGTGCAGGGCGGCGACCTGGTGTACCTGGGCAACGCCAATACCAAATGGCAGCTGGGCTGGAACAACAACATTACTTACGGTAATTTTTCTTTAGGTTTTCTGATAGATGGCAAATTTGGCGGGCAGGTATTGTCTGTAACACAGGCCATGATGGACCAGTATGGTGTATCCAAGGCCAGTGGCGATGCACGGAATGCAGGCGGTGTGCAGGTGAACGGGGTAGACCCAAGCGGTAAAGCGGTGAGCGTAGTAGATGCGCAGAGCTGGTATGCTGTAACAGGCGGCCGTACTGGCGTATCCAGCGAATACATTTACAGCGCCACTGTAGTGCGCCTGCGTGAAGTAGCGCTGAACTATGCCATTCCGGTAAAGCCCCATTTTGTCAAAGGCCTGAAAGTAGGGCTGGTAGGCCGTAACCTGGCTTACTTCTCCAAAAAGGCGCCGTTTGACCCGGAAGTAACTATGTCAACCGGTAATGGCCTGGCAGGTGTAGATATTTTTATGCCGCCGGCTACCCGCAGCTTTGGTCTGTCTTTAAATGCCTCTTTCTAAAAAACTGATCCAACATGAAACGTACTAACAATAATATATACAAATCCTCCCGGCTATACAGGTTACTGTTTATGACCGGGGTGATCTTAACCGGCGCCAGCGCCTGTACCAAGAACTTTGAAAGGTATAACACAGATAATACCGGTGTAAATACCAACCTCACCTCCCTGATGACGCATGAGCAAATGGCGGTGATCAACTTTTCCGGCGGTGGTGATCCTAACTCTTACCAGCTGCAGCAAAATCTGAACGCAGATTGTTTTTCGGGTTATATGATGTCGGCCAACGCATTCGGCGGCAATACCAATCTGAACTATTTTATGATGACCAGCTGGAATGGTGAACCGTTTAAAGTGGTGTACCTGGATGTATTGTCTTACGTAAGCAAGCTGCAGGGCATGGGCGTGGATAAAGATTACCCGGCTGTATTTGCCGTAGCGCAGATCGTGAAGATCATGGCAATGGGCCGGGCCACAGATATTTATGGTCCTTTACCCTACAGCCAGGCCGGTACCGCTAAATCAGGTGTAGCATATGATAGCCAGCAAGCCATTTACAACAGCTTTTTCACAGAGCTGGATGCTGCTACCGCCACGCTGAGATCCTGGATCAGCAGCGGGCAAAAGCTGCCTTTTGAATTTGCGCCTATGGACCTGGTATACAATGGTGATTTTAACCGCTGGCTGCAGTTTGCCAACTCCCTGCGCCTGCGTTTAGCCATGCATATTGTAAAGATCGATCCCACTACGGCCAGGGCGCAGGCAGAAAAAGCCCTGAACCCTGCTGAAGGTGGCGTGATCACCACTAATGACGGTATCATGAAAGTGAAGGTATCAGGCGCCGGTTTCAGCAACCCGCTGGTGTTTATAGCCATGAACTGGACGGATATTAATATTGGCGCGTCTATCCAGAGTTATATGTCCGGTTACAACGATCCGCGTATTGGCCGTTACATGGACAAGTCTACTGACGCCAGCTTCCCGGTGCAGTATAAAGGGATCCGTATAGGCAGCACCGTTAATAAACCGGCTTACCAGACTTATTCTACCCTTAACTTTAAGGATGGCAGCTCACCTTCTTTTACCTTAACTACGCCGGTGCAGCTGATGACCGCTGCAGAAGTATATTTTCTGCGTGCGGAAGCTGCCCTGCGCGGCTGGTCCAATACCGCCGGTAGCGCACAATCGTTGTATGAGCAGGGTATCAATACCTCCCTGGCACAGTGGGGGGTAACGGATGCAGCTTATATCAATAACAATACTGCAAAACCAGCCGCTTATACTGATCCGAAGAATGCGGCTAACAATGCAGCTGCCCCTTCTGATATTACCATTCAGTGGAGCGAGGCTGCTACCAACGAACAAAAGCTGGAGCGCATTATGACGCAGAAATGGATCGCGATGTTCCCGGAAGGGCAGGAAGCCTGGACGGAGTTTCGCCGTACGGGTTATCCCAAACTGTTTACGGTAGTAAATAATAACAGCGGTGGCACTATTAATACCGATATACAGGTGCGCCGCTTACCTTACCCGCAGAATGAGTACAATACCAACAGAACAGAGCTGAACAAGGGCATTCAGCTGCTGGGCGGCCTGGATAATGGCGGCACCCGGCTGTGGTGGGATGTGAATAAAGCAAACTTCTAGTGTTTTATACGATCAATTGTTAAGAGGAAACCATGAAAAAAAAAGCACCCGGCTTGCCGGGTGCTTTTGCGTTTATAGAGAATTATATTATGATCAGGCCACAGCTGCTTTGCTGGCTACAGCCATTGCAGGGAACCGGCGGGTGCGCTGTTTCAGGAAGGAGATCACTTCCGCATCCGAATTATAACGGTTGCCGATATTCACAAAATGTTTAGCCAGCAGATCGTAACGTTTTAGCATCAGGAAAAGAAAGATCTGCATATAGTCAATACCCTCAAACACTACGGCGTCGTTAGCCACATAAACATCCAGGTTCTGGCGGAAGTTATGAGGATAGTCTGTCCAGTGCATAGAAGGTTTCAGATGGTGTCCAATATGGTAACCATCATTCCAGCACTGGCGGTTGTAAGTGGAATTAATACAGGTAATACTGTTCTTATAAGGATTATCCGGCTCACTGGCGCAAATAAAAGCATGCTGCGCCCAGTTGCCCATCATCATCACCACGCGGGAAAAGGCGAAGGGGATAATAAATACCACCAGGGTGGCCGGCCAGTTCACAAAGCATAACCCCACGCACATGGCAATGAACAGGATCTCGCCTCTTACCGCACGCTTCAGCAGGTTTTTGCGGTTCTTACGGATAAAATAGCTGGCCAGGTGAAAGATGCCGGCAAAAAAGAAGCTGCCGAAATATGTCGCAAAGCCTCGCAGGGAATCCCGTTGAAAGAACATGGTGCAGCTGTCATCATCCGGCATATTATTTTCCGGGTGATGCATACCAATATGATGGCTATAATAAGTTTCAGGACTTTGTCCAAAAAAGGGGCCCAGCACCCAGGGCAGGTAATGATTCAACCAATTGTATTTGCGTTCAAAAAAAGCGCGGTGGCTGGTGCAATGTAACATCAAAATATAGGGACCTTTCAGGATAAGATTATTGAGCACCAGGTAGGCAACAGCGGCTGTCCACCAGATCCAGTTATTTACACCGGGTATGTACAATAAGATCGCCAGCGGTATTAAAGTAAGGGTAATGCGGATGGTGAGATAGACAAAGGGAAGGTCCCTTTCATCCTTAATAAGTGATCTGAAAAACTTTTGCAGGCGGTTGTACTCCCGATCCGGTTTTACATACACCGGGTCTGTTAACAGTGTAAATGCTTTCATGCTGATTATTAAAACTGGTTAAAGGTATAGGCAAAGTTGCAGGTTCGCATATTATCCAACTCTTTAGTTCGCTTATCCCAAGTTCTAACAAGATAACGTATTACACAGGATAAATTGCATAAGAAACGTTAAATCCGTGTTAGAGGAAGCTCCGGCCTCTTCTTTAGGTACAACAGTAAGTACCCGGTGGCTTTAGCACTTTCAGCAATCGGCTATTTATTTGGGATGCTTATTACTCAAAATACAATATATATTAAAAAAATCGATTGAGTACATAAAATATTCTATTTTTGTTGATCAAAACAAATACCCTTACCAATGAAATTTTTATCAGCGTTACCCGTGATAGCCATTGTCGCGTTGGCCTCCCTGCAAGTGAGTGTTTCATCTTGTTCCAAGGAAAATACCGATACCCTTATTGTCCGCGACACTGTACGCCTTACCGACACCCTGCAGCTTAAAGACACGGCAATGACCACTGCCATTCTTACTTCTACTGCCTGGAAAACACAGGAATCAAGGTGGGTAAGAAATAACGGTAACATCAGCTATTACCTGAGAGGCGGATCCAGCAACACTGAAAATCTGGCTATTCAAACACTGACCTTCCGTGCAGACGGTACCGGTACCCATTACAATGCAGATGGTTTTACCGTTCAGTTTAACTGGGAATGGTTGAATGATGAGAAAACTTCTTTAAAGTATATTGATCATTACCCTGCGCCTACCGGCGATCATACCGTAACCTGGGAACATATCGTTTACAAGAACGGTGCGATTAAGTTTGGAGAATATGTTATGCGGACCGGGGAAACCCTGGTGGGTTATTCCATCTGGATACCGGTGTCATTTACTCAGAACGCAAACCTGCGCCTGGAATAATTTCCATGAGGTATATTCAATAAAAAAGGGGCTGTATCGATACAGCCCCTTTTTATTTGTTAGTTCTTATTCCATTATTTCTTCTCCCTGGCGGCTTTAAATTCAGAGCCCTGTTTCCATGCGGGGAAAGTAGTTTCATTACTTAAGGTATGGCCTACATCAAATAACAGCTGTGCATCTTCCACCATGCCGGAGTATTCCCAGGTGCTGTCTACCTGGTCAAAAGGAGAATGGTAGCGGTCGCGCCCATATTCCTCTATCTTCGTTTTGGCCCAGGCCGTATCATGTTCCAGCGACTGTGTGCCGCTGCCTGCATACAGGGCGGGAATGCCCACTTTTGCAAAATTGAAATGATCTGAACGGAAGAAGTGACCGGCAGAAGGGTTTTCATCCGGGGAAATGGTGCGTCCCTGTTTGGCAGCAGCACGTTCCGCATAATCATCCAGCTCTGACTGCCCTAATCCTACAATGGTCAGGTCTTTGGTGCGGCCGTAGGTGTTCAGCACATCCATGTTAATATCAGCCACTGTGCTGTCTTTCGGATATACCGGGTGTGAGGCGTAATATTCTGAGCCTAATAGCCCCTGCTCTTCGCCGGTAAGGCCAATGAACAAAATAGAGCGGGCCGGGTGTTGCTGCAGCTTGGTAAAGGCTTTGGCAATTTCCAGCAGGGCTACGGTACCGGTAGCATTGTCGGCTGCGCCGTTGTAAATGGAATCGCCTTTAATGGCTTCTCCAATACCCAGGTGATCCCAGTGGGCAGAGTAAATAATGTATTCCTGCGGTTTTGTGGCGCCGGGCCATACGGCCAGCACATTATGAGAGGTAGATTTTTTAAGCTTATTATTGATCACCACAGAAGCGGTTACCGGCAGGGGCACCGGCTTAAAGCCCGGTTTACGTGCGCTTTGCATCAGTGTATCGGATACACCGGCCAGCTGGAATAATTTTTTGGCGGCATCCAGTGTGATCCAGCCTTCCATACCAGCGCGCGACATATCATTATCTTCCGTTTGCAGGTACAGCTTAGCGCCGGACCAGCCGCTTCTTACCACGGCCCAGGGATAGCTGGCGGGGGCGGTATCATGGATAATAATAACGCCGGCAGCACCCTGGCGGGCTGCTTCTTCGTACTTATATGTCCAGCGGCCGTAGTAGGTCATGGTATGGCCTTTGAACAGCGCAGTATCTGCAAATCCGGGATCATTTACCAGCACTACCACGGTTTTGCCTTTTACATCCAGGCCGGCATAATCATTCCAGTTATATTCCGGTGCTACAATGCCATAACCGGCAAATACCAGCTCACTGTTGTTCAGCTGCACTTTAGGTGTTACGCGGCGGGTAGTAGCTACGTAATCGTCCAGGTATTTGAGGGAGAGCTGCCCGCCCTTGCCTTTAAATACCAGGGGGCCAGCTGGTTCGGAGGTGATCTCCACCATTGGTACTTCCTGCACATAGCTGTTACCGTTACCGGGCTGCAGGCCCAGTTGTTTAAATTGTGTTTCAAGGTAACGGATAGTTTTTTCTTCACCGGTGGTAAAGGGTTTTCTGCCTTCAAAGGAATCGGCTGCCAGCACGTTCAGGTGTTGGCGGAAACCTTCTTCGGTAATGGCTTTGAATGCAGTAGAGTCTTCGAGGGCTGCCGCATTTTTGCCGGGCCGGTTACAGGCACCGAGGGCAAGGGCAGCTATCAAAAGCAGACGATAGCAGGTTTGCATGAAAGGAGTATTTAGCTGCTAAAAATAAATAATTATAAGTGAATAGCCTTATTGTACTGATTTTTGAGCGGTGTGACTGCAAAAAATGCAAATGCTTTTGGATAATTCTAAATAATTCCTATTTTTGCAACCCCCAACAAAGGGGATGGTGAGGTGCCTGAGTGGCCGAAAGGAACGGTTTGCTAAACCGTCGTACGGGTAACACTGTACCGAGGGTTCGAATCCCTCCCTCACCGCGGAAAGTTTGAGAGGGCTCTCAAGCTTTTTTTAAGGGTTCGGGGCGTAGCGTAGCCCGGTTATCGCGCCTGCTTTGGGAGCAGGAGGTCGCAAGTTCGAATCTTGCCGCCCCGACTTGACTGGACAGAATGGAATAAACCCCATTCTGTCCTTTTTTATTTTCCCCGCAAATGCTGTTCAGGCTTGCGAAAAGAGAAAATGCTGCATTTACTTTTTCGGTTCGATATTGCCCTTTTTCAAGATTATAGTAAATCCCCTCTGGAAAAATCAATTTTTGTAACAATTCCTTTTGGTCTATACTGGCGGAATTCCACACTGTAGCCAGTTGGCGGGAAATTGTGATCGCTTTGTCAAGGTATTTTACAAGGTTCGATTTTTCCATTTTACACCTGCTGATAGATTTAAGGATTTCAGTCTTTTCCTCTGCATATTTAGGCATGAACTTATTAAAGGCATCTTCACTCATTTTCTTTCTCACATAGTAAGATTCTTCTATGTTGTCTATGGCCTCATTCACCTCATCCAGTTTTCTTTCAAGTTCCTTCAGTTCGTTAATATCTGCCTCATTCATTTTATTGTAAATTTCCTGCATATGGTACTGTAATGGGGAAACCAATTCTTCCTTCAGGCTGTAGGTGGCAATGAAGTCCAGAAACTCGTTATTCATCCTTTGGGCATTCCTGTTACACTTACAGCCTATAGTCTGACATTTGTAGTAATAGATGTTCTTTTTCTTCACGAGATACCCTGTGTATGGCCTGCTACACTTGTCACACTTCACAAAGGCTTTCAGGGGCAGCATATCCCTCTCCTTATTGTGGAATACCCCGAACTTACCCCCGGCTTCCTGCCTGATCTCATTTAACCGCAAAAACTCTGCTTCTGTGATCAAGGCCGGATGTTTGCCTTTTACAACCCTGCCATTGAGCATACGGTTAATGACAATACCTGCATAAAAAGGGTTAGAAAAGATCATGGACAGCTTTTGCTTATATATGGTCACACCCAATGCTTTCAGCCGCATTAATATTTCTTCATTCTTGACACCTGCCAATCTCCATTTAAAGGCTTTTTTTAGATGTTCACCCACCTCATTAATGACAATGGTGCGGACACCATTTGTAGTAATAGCACTATATCCCATCGGCGGGGTTAAACACCATATGCCATTTTCCAGCTTTTCCAGTGTACCGGCCATTGTTGCCTGCTTCCTTTGCTGGTTGTCCCATTGTGCAAATAATAATTGTATGTTCTGCTGGAATTGCCCATTAGCTGTAGTGGTATCTGTTGGCTGTGTAACCGCCAAAATTTGCACCCCATACTTTGCTAACAATTCTTCTGCCAATGCTATTGCCCCCCCGCCTGTACGGCTAAAGCGGGAAGTGGTATAAACAAGTATATGACTGATCTTTCCCTTTTTCGATTTAATAAAGTTCAGCATCCGGTTAAATTCCTTCCGGCCATCTGTTTTAGCACTTTCAAACTTGCCGCCGAAAGATTCTACTATAGTAAACTCGTTGCGGGAGGCATAGTCAAGTATGGTCTTTTTTTGGAACTCCAAACTTAGATTAGTGTCCTGTTGCTCTTTTGAGGAAACACGGGTATAAATTACAGCCTGCTTTAGTTCCTTAATATATGTGTTGTCTGTTGATGTTCGCGCCCATCTCTGAAAGGCAGTCACTGCTAATGTTTTCATGCTGCTGTCTTTTGTGTTATTAATTGGTCTGTTTGAGGCAAGGCAATACTGTCAATATTGTTTGCACAACTGTCAATTGTATGGGATTCCTCTGGAATAACCAAAATGTACAGGATTTCAGCCAGCTGCTTAATGGCATAGACTATTTCCTGTGCCTGTTCATCTGTATAATGCTCACAGCCTGGGAACTTTTTAAGTAGGTCGGTGGATAGCCCTAACTCTTGATCTGTAAGTAATAAATCATGGGGGGACTGATCTGGTAATCCCCCCACATTTTGTATTTCCGGTTTCATAAGAAAAAGGTTTTATCGCACAATTTCAATTATGGCAGTAAGCCTTCTGACCGATTTTGATAGGTTTTTAAAAAAATGCGCAGATAAAGTAGTTTATGGTTTGCCGGAGCTTCGACAATAAAGAAGGGGAAAGAGAAAGATGTTAAGCTAACTCAGCAAGCACCTAATACAGATGCAGCCAAAAATCCACCGATGAGATTATACGGGCCAAGTTTGTCCAGAATGATCTTCATTTGCTTAACAGTGTAGTAATGCCCTAATCGCGGGCCAATCTCATTTCTGAAAGGTTCTAGCCAGGTATTAAGTACCGAACGTGTAACGCCGTACAAATTTGCCAGCTCTTTTGTGTTCATAGCCTTGATCGTTGTGAGATTCGGATTCACCTGTGTCTGCGTTTTCATAGTTTAGTGTGTGGTGTGGTTAATTACGAATGTGACGTAGTAAGACAAAAAAGGTTCAGCTCTGCTTTCGAGCATAGGGAAACGTTTTTTCATGAAAATTGAAAAAACACTATTCGCAATAAGAGCAAATATTAATGGTTATTTAAGTAAAAGTCGGTGTAAAACCTACGGTCTAAATAGTAATGCATGGGGGCACCACTATGGTTATTGAGGAAGGTTAAACATTAGGTCGGCAAAAACGGTTTAGCCTCACTTACTTTGGAAGCAGGTGTAATCATAGTTCACTCGTTGATGAAATAGTAATCTCGTAGGGCAGCTTGACTTTGATTTACTTATCGTCCCAATACTAAACTTAAACTGGATAAAGGCTGTTCTATAGGCTACAGGTACTGCCCTGATAAAATGAAATTAGGGAATATTCGGATACAACAAACTGATTAGTAAAAAATGGACTATTAGTTGTAGATGTGAAAGTTAAGCAATGTAACCGATCTCAACCATAAATATTATTTATTGGTGGTTGTTAATGTTTATAATAAAAAAGCAGCCGGAAAATTCGACTGCTTGGATTTTTTATTTGATGGTGTGTTGTATTTATTGTTTCAGGATCTTACCTGTTTTTTGCAGGTCGCCTTCGGCTGTAACACGATATATGTAAAGTCCAGGTGGAAGTTTGTTAATAGGTATTTTTGTATCATCGGCAATGGATTGCTGCATGAGCATTTTACCTGTAAGATCGCAAAGGCTAAATATCACATTTGTAGAACGTAATGTTGTCTTAACGTTTATGTATTCTTGCGCTGGGTTCGGGTAAACTTCAAAGGTGTTTGTGGTTTGCGCAGTTTCTGATATGCCAGCTTTGCCCAATGAGCAACTGTCGGAATAATTTCCGCCTATCCACTTAGCAATAAATTGGATTGAATCATTATTCAAGGTGTAAAATCCGCCAATGCCATACAATGTATCTTTATAGGTCGCTAAATACCCAAAACCGCCATCACCTACTGTATGTAACGTACACCATTTTAAACCGTCCCATTTAGCTATATTTTTATAACCGGTGCCGTAATAATTTAGGTTTATGCCATCTACAACAGTAAAAGAACCAATACCGTAAAGTGCATTGTTATAGATTGCCAAATCAATTATTGCGGGTTCGGTTCCGCCCAATACGCCTTTTCCAAGTCTATGCCAATTTTGCCCGTCCCAACTGGCAATACCATTACCAGGGCATCCCCAACTTTCATTGTAATCACCCGCGACATAAAGGGTGTCTCTCCATACTAACAGTTTTTTAATGTGCGAAAGGCTATTGTTGACAAGCTGACCGCCTACATTAGTCCATTTCGTTCCATCGAACATTGCAAGATCGTAGATTGAAGTATCAGCCGCACCTAATAGGTTTCCCCCAACGTATGGTTTCCCTTTGTACTCATTTATTGTGGCTACAATTCCAAAATTCGCTAGTGCTGTATCAACCCCGTAAAAGCTTGACCAAGCTGTGTCATTCCAAACAGCAACTTTATTATAATTGGCTCCATTAATACTACTAAATGTGCCTCCAACTACTAATTTATTTTGAAAGTGATAAAAACACGCGACATAAGCGTTACTGTCTAAATACTCCCAGCTATTACCATCCCATCGAGCCAGGCCGTAACCACCTGCATAGATTTTGCCGTTGTATTTAGTAATGCAAAACGTGTTATAAAGAGGGGACGGGGGAAGCATTGTAAAATTGCTTCCTCCGTCCCATTTTATCATATTACAGGGAGTTGATCCTGCATGAAAAAAAACGCCAGAAATATACGCACTATGATCTGTTGTATCCTCAAACATCACAGTTGGAAAATTGTCAAGTTCAAAGGGCAAAACTTTTTCCCAAAGGGTCTGCCCGTGGGCATGAGGGAGCGTACATAGGACAACAAACAATAGAACGAACGTCTTTTTCATAGGATACACACTAATTGCAAAACGATATTAAGGAATAATTATTACTTGTGAAATTACAGCTTTTGCAACTTGGCCGCTGTAGATACGCCATTATTAACGATACGGACGATATAAATACCGGTAGCATAGGTGCCCAAGTCAATTTTGAAAAGATTTTGCCCCGGCTGAAGGCTTAGCGTTGTTTTGCTTAAAACACGGCCTATTTGGTTTGTAATTTCCATAGCGGCGGTATTCGTGCCCGTAAGGCCGCTTTTATAACTTACCGTAAATATCCCGTCCGATGGGTTGGGGTAAACGCTGATATTGCTTACCGGTGTAGCACCTTCCCCGTTATGTTCATTTATTGCAGTTGCAAGCTTAGTAAGGGTAAAGCGGCTTAAAAAACCGTCTGTGCCCATATCATACGCCATATCGCAATAAGCACCTGGAGGACATTGATTATAAGGTGAGTACTTGCACTGTGTTGCACCTGTCAAAAACAAATAATGATGCGAGCCGGAAATAGTCATGTCGCTGGATGCGTCATAGCTGTTATCGTCGTTGGGTGTTTGTGTATTGTTATACCCTCCAAAATGCGTTGCCCATTTCAAATTATCCGTAGTATCAAACATAGCTATCCAGCTGTCCGCGCGCTGCAGATCATTTTGCCCCGCAGACGAATGGTCGGGTTGCCAATAGGCCAATGGTGCAAAATAGGTAGGGATGTTACCGCCATTAAGCCCGTAGAAGGTATAACCATTGACATACCAATTGTCTTTATCGTCAACGATCACCCTTGACCGGTTATTGATGCTTGCATCGCCTTCCTGCCCGTTACCGCCAAATAATACGCTCCATTTTAAATCATTATTAGGTCCAAACTTTGCGAGTAAGAGATTTTTCCCGCTGAGCACCGTATTTACCTGACTGTAACCAATCCCATTTTGACGAACCGGTATAGAATCACCACCCGCAATCGGCGTCAGGCTTGTATCTGAATAGTAGGAGTCCGCATAAGTCCCCGTTAAATACACTTCGCCTTTTGAGTTATTGGCAAAGGAAGAAATACCACCTGTGGATTGCCCGAGAAACGTTGACCAGTTTAACTGGAAGTTTTGGTCAAACTGCATGACGAAGTATTGCGGCGAGTTATAGATGGACGCATCTTTGTACTGAAAATAGGCACCGTTGCCAGGGTTTGTTAGCGGGAACTTGCCACTGCCGTTAGTAGATGTTATGGGCGAGGGATATGATACATTGCCATTACCATTTGCCGCGGTCTGGCCACCAACATAGAGCTTATTCACAGGGCCAATCTTTGTTCCCTGGCGGAGCTTATAAACGCTGCGCGCTTCCGTGTATCCCTGCGTGGCAATAAGCGTACACCAGGAAAGCGACCGGTCATTCAGATTCAGCTCGGCTATAAAGCTATATTTGCCACCGGTATAGGTAGAGTATTGCCCTTCAAAATAGCGGTTGCCCGTACCGGCACAAAGCGGGAACTTACCGAGTGTTGGCGTACCGCAAACACTCTGGAATGCAGTGTTATTTTCGGTAGTTCCAACTATGTACATGAGGTTAGATACATAATCCAAACTCATGTCATAAATGTAATCAATACCGCCACCGCCAAAATAGGTAGCATAATCCAGCTTGCCATCCTTTTTATTAAAGGCTGCTATTATACCATCTTGATTCCATCCAGGCACAGGTGTAGTTTGCCCGCCATTGCTGGTTTGCTTATATGTCCCAATTCCATTTCCTGTAGGTAAGTTATTGGAAACAGTACGGCCAGCTACCCACAAATTTCCCGGTGTTGGGCCAACGTTTGGCGCTAACTTTACTGATGCGGTAAACTCGTCTTTACTACCACCAAAATAAGTTGTCCATTCTCTTTGAGCATTTGGCCAGAACCTTGAAATAACAAAGTCATACTGTCCCGGTGCCTGCGTCTGTCCAATAGTTACAGGCCAGTTTACCGAACCGCCTTGATGTGCCATTACATGATACATAGTATCGTTTGCATCACTCGTAATAAAGTTATCTGATTCGTTACCGTCATTACCATAATACACACTCCATTCAAGGCTGTTATTAGCTGTTGGTTTGGGAGCCGGTGCGCCTATAGCTATAACAAGCTTTTGCGACATATTGTAGCTTCCCATAGTCATAGAAACTGTACCCGCGCCGTTGTGTGTCCATAGCGGCGACCAAGTGAGCGGTATAATGTTTCCGGTGTTACCGATCTGGTACGCTGTGGCCTGTGGAAATTTCAGATCCCAACCACGCAAATACATTGCCAGATCGCCGCTGTTCAGAACGCTAATGCTGTCCTGTCCAGAAAACTGAAATTGTATGTCGGAAGGGTTGGCACCGGGATTAATAACGATATACGATTTCAGGGCAATGTTATTACTGTACCAATGTACATCGATGCCCGGAAAGGCATTTGTATAAACTACACGCGCGTAGCCCGGAACATTGGTTATACCGTTAGGGCAATGCGGTAAATAGAAGTTTAAATAATCCTGCGATGGCTCATAAGTGGATATTGTGCCACATGGTACGGTTTGCGTTGTTTTCTTGCCGCCACAGAGAAAAGTCATATCAATACGCCCGGCGCTGTCCTGTGCGCCCGGAATAGTGGTATCTGCTGCACGCCATGCTACAAACGATACTTTATCGTCTGCTAAAAACAAGCTGGGGAATGATTGCGTAGTATAGTACTTGATCTCCGGGTGAAGGTTGCCGTTATAGTCTGTGAGCTGTCCTAAATTCCTGTAGTAAAAACGTGCATTGGACGGTTTTTCATTCGTCGGGTCTGGTAAGATAGTTTGTGCGAGTACTGCATGAACATATACTGTCAGCAGCAGGAAAAGCGCAATTGATTTTTTCATAGTTTGTTTTAGAGATTTTTAGTTAATGGGGTGCGATTTCTTTTGGGTAATTATCGGAGCTATCCGATATGTGATCTTTGGGTGGCAAGCCCACCGTATTGCCGGCAAGCAGTTTTTTAGAGCTAAAGAATAAACATGCCTATCCCATCACTGTATTCTACAGTTTAAATCCAGGAGAAAGACAACCGGTTAATAGGTGAAATTACTGGCTTCTAGGCTAGTTCTAAGAGAGGCTACAGGCTAGATTTTAATGGTATAAAATTTTGCATTACTTGCACTATACGGTAGTGTATTGACAATAGAGGACTCGTATTGTTTTAGAAATAGCTCTACCTTATTCTTTCTTATTAGCGGCATATTTTTTCCAAACAATTTATGCAGGGTTTCAGTAACGTTGTTGCGCTCTATTTCACGGGCATAATCTACAACTACCAATACGTTTGAATCGCTGATGCCATACTGTCTTTGTAATTGATACGAATAGGCAACTATCCTGCCATCACAGTTAATACAGGTCGAGAGTTTGTACTCAATTACTAAAACGCTGCTGTCTGAAGAAATCCGGTAATCATTGCTTTCAAGCCAGCTCCTAAACCTTGTTTTTTTTGCACCACAGGCTGTTAGAATAAGCAACAGGCTACTGACCAATAAAATATTCTTTGATATATACCCCTTCATCTTCTTTGGATATTTGGTATAAAGTGTTTTGGTAAATATTTGAGATAGTTCCCTTCGGTATCTCCCGATATTGAGGCTTTGTGCCATCCGTAAAAACGTCATAATATTTAAAGTCCACACCATTTTCAGTGTTATAATAACGTGCATAAACGCCTTTATTAACCAATGCGTGGTAAGTAATTGCTTTGTTTTTTCCCGGCAAGCCTTTTAAGGAGAATAATATTTTCCCTGTTTGTAAATCTGCGATACTATCTCTATAGGCAACGGTCAACATGTTGCTTGTATTGCTTATACAGTATGGATACGCTGTCATTGATTCAACAGTAACTATCATTTTCATGCTATTAACGTACAATGGAGTTCCTGGAACAAATTTGTTATCTCCTTCATTATACTTAATGGCAAATGGTGAAGGCGTGCCAGATGTGCGCGGTAAATACTGATAGCCGCCCATAAAGAAGGATTTACCATCGTAGCAGAACGCAAACTCAGGAATGCTTTGAAATTCGTCCTCGAAATAGAGGTCTACAGGTTTATTCTCCAGCAGTTGCCTTGTGTATAGGTTATACTTAGCTATAAAATACACGGAGCTATCTGTAGATTTTACAGTGTCTTTGTTTTCATGAATTGCGCCGGGTAAAGCGTATTGATAGGAAAATGCAATTACAGAATCTGACAAGCGTAAGATTGTATTTGCAAACATTGATTCAGCTTTTGGCATCGACACTCGTTTACGGTCTGTCATAGTTCTATTCTCCTTTCCAGTATCTAATCCCAAAAGCAGCCAGTTTTTCACATCATTAAATTTATCGTTGATCTTAAATTTATCAATTGGTTTTCCGCTGATGGGATTGTATATGTTTAATGAATTATCTGCAATGACGATAGCTATCGAATCATTGACAATTGTAAGACCAGTAATGTTTGTAAGCGGTTTTGGTTCTGTAAGCTTTTGAGCATGCAACAAATCAAAACGTTCATGATGTTCTGTCTTGCATGATGCAAGCAACCCAATTAATACGAATATCGGAATTATGTACCGGTGCATTGGCGATTATTTTAAGGAAACAGCCCAACACTTTATAGTCGGGCTGTTTTTTAGATGTTATTTGTACGAAACGGTTGCAGTTCCGTTTTCATCAACGGTCTGTGTGATCTGGGTTGTATTAATAAGAGTAACTCCTTCAGGCGTGTTGACGTGCATTGTGATCTGATCTTCTTCGGGGTATTCGGGAGTAGCGGTATAATTACCTTCTATGTCACCGTCCATTACTATCTTATGTGTCGGGTTGGAAGTGGTGACGGTGATCCAGTAGCATACAGCGGTTTTATGCTTAACGCAACCAACCACATTCATATCGCCGAATGCGATGTAAACCCCTTTCTTTTCTTCCACACTTACTTTATCCTTTGCCATTGTGTGAATCAAGTCGGCAGGATTTTTAGTGTTCGCGGAATTTGTTGGCGGAGGGGTATCACTTGTTTTCTTACAGGCACCTAACGACAGTGCTAAAACTACAGTGCAAAGAGAAAGGAAAATGGTCTTTTTCATAACTAGGTTTAGATTGGATAATTTTTTAAAAACTATTAAAGATTCCGACTTAATAAAGTCGCATAGCAGGGGTGCCAGCCCTCGTTGTTACAAGCATTTTCATTAGGTGTTGGGTTGAGAAATAGGAACGCAAAGAACGTTGTTTTAGTTTGTTGTGAAAAAATATTTTATTATTATCGATTTGCTTTTCAATGAGTTAAAAACGGTTTGCTGATACCGTTTTTAAACGGTAGAGCTAGTGTTTGGTGGTTCCAAATATATACACCATGAATGCAATGTATATGCAAGCAACAGCAATGCCGAAGGCCAACGCTGCGTATTGGAATACTTTGGTAAACGTTGATGGAGTTTTTATTTGTCCTTCTTTTTGTGAAGGTTTGTGTTGCAGATGGTCTTGTTTCATTTTTATAGTGTTTCTATAGTAATCTGTTTTTCGGGCCGGGTGTTCGGGAACCTTATAGTAGGTAAGCCAGATGCGGAATTGGTAGCTGTCCGCAGGCTTAAAAATTTCATGGCCTCTCCAATTGTCCAGGCAAAGACAAAATGCATCAGCAGTAGAATAGTAGATAAAATTAGTTAGCTCCTTTCCCGTATAGGGTAAATTCGGGAATACTTCAGGTGGATTAACAATTGCAGTTTCCATGTGCATTGATTTTTATATGCACGCTTGCCAAAACCACTATAACATTTCGGCCTCGCCGCAGGCTTCATGTTACCGCACCTCTAGCCCTACCACGGGCCTGACAGCAAGCAACACTAACGCCCACGGCGAGGCCGCAGGCGTTTAGCTGTTGACTTGGCTGCTGTCGTAAATAGTGGTAGTATTTGAGGTGCAGCCTCGTTTTTAGCTAAACGCTAATATCTATATCATTTCAACACAAGTTGAAAAATTGAAATGCAATGTTAGAGAATGCGAAGTTAAAAAACCACCGCTGAAAAACGGTATTTGTTATTTTATGAACATTTTCAACCGGCGATCAAACTGATTTGACACGCGGTTAAATATTTTTCAAATGGTGGGCAAATAAAATCAAATGGCAGGCAATGTTTTTTTAAATCTCGTGCACTTAACTTCGCGTTTCATGACTACTCCAATAGTAGCGGTTCCATCCTTAATACACTCCCAAGACTACTGCTGAACAAAGCAGGCCGGTACATATGACCGGCTTTTTTGTTTACACAAATTTTTAAAAAACGTGCAAAAAATACGTAAACGAAAAAAAAATTAATAAACGCAAAATCTTCGCGTATTTGTTTGTAATTCTCTGTAAACCTGTCAAAAACGATAACCCGCTAATTCATGCTGCTGCAATTTTGATCTCATAAAAGCAAAGAAGCATGACCCGCATTATTCCACTATCACCGATTGAATGTGCAGCCACAGAACGGCTGGCACTGGCCGGCTGGCAATTTGCCCGCGCAGTGCTTTGGGCAGAACAGCCGGTAGGTAACGCAGAGAACCAGCGTGCCCTTACACTGGTAAAAGAGCATCTTTTATACCCGGCAATTACCGAAGCGGCCTTTAACGCTTTTTGTGAGCGCATATTACTGGCGCGTGAGGCGCAGCTCACCGGGCAGTCCGGCTACCTGCCGCAGCCTTCGGTATGGCTGCACCCTGGTTATGGAGAAGGCTATAGCGCCACGCAGGGACAATATGAACGCCTGCAACAGATCCGGCGTGAAGTGCCCGGCTACCGTGAAGCCTACAGCGTGCTGGTAACCGGTTACTACAAATACCACTGCAGGATGCGCCGCTCAACGTTTAACCGTTGCCGCAGGAAGCTGCTGCAACATAAAGCCTACGGCCTGCTCTCCTTATTGTACCGGGCTACCATCTACGCAAAGTTCTCCCTGTAACAATACTGCTCACTATCACTATGGAAAATACCTCAACCGCGCAGCCGGTCTTTAAGCTGCGCCCTTATACCGTTATTGGTTTATCACGCCTGTATGGGGTAAGCCGCAATACACTAAAGACCTGGTTAAAACCATTTGCCCAGCAGATCGGCCAGCGTGCCGGCAACTACTTTACCGTTGCCCAGGTACAGGTGATCATAGACAAGCTGGGCCTGCCTTCCGAAATCCCACTGGACGATTAACCGAAAAATCTATTGCTGGGCTGTCACAATTTCCTGCCCCAGTTGTAATACAATAGAAAGCGGAGCATTCGCCGGATGATTAAAACCGATCAATACCGTACTGTTTTTTCAAAAGTTCTTTACAACCTGTCAAAAGGTGCAAAGCAGCCCTTAACGGCACCTGCATCTTTGTGTCTCGATAGTAACAATCAAGCAAAACTATATGCACATGAAAACAGAAACTAACGGCTATTTCAGTAACGTGCTGCTTACCGGCACACTGCTGCTGGCAAACGTGGATGTAAGCGGCCTGCTGGATTACGGCCTGAAAGCACTGGTAGGCGGCGGTATCTGGTTAGGCTTTAAGATCGCGGCAGATTACTATGATCGTAAACGAAAAGCGTCTGGCAAATGAGTGGCGGAAAACTACTGGCCGGGGCGGTGATCGTAGGTGGTGCCATAGCCGGCGGAAGCTACCTGTATAACATGCGCCGGGCAAGTGTGCAGCTGGAAGTGATACCGAAAGCCTATATACACAGCCTTTCGTGGACGGCGCTAACCATACGGGTAGATGCACAGCTGAAGAACCCGACCCGTGCCAGTTTTAAAGTGAAGTTCCCCTATATCCGTATGAGCTATGACGGGACGCTGCTCGGCAGCAGCCAGGTGATCGACAAGGATATTCATATACCGGCATTCGGTCAGGTGGTTATAGACAGTATGATGGTGGAGCTGCCGGTGATCAGTATCGTGTCCAGCGCGTACAGTATCGTAAAGGCCCTGTTTGAGAAAAAACCTGTGAAGCTGACCGTAGCGGTCATTACCACTATTGACCTGGGCTGGTCGCGGATACCCTATGATAGTTCCTCCGACATTGTTTTAAAAAAATAGCAACAGATGGAAGCAGCAGCTAACAGGCAGGTGCAGGATGGCAGGCAGTACGAGCATTTATTTCCTGCGGCAACCGGCGTGATAAAAACGATCAGGCGCAATGCAACCGTAGGTGATACACTTGGATTTATCAAGGAAATTGTACCGGCTACCATGCAGCAGACCGCAGGTATTGCAGCAGCGCTAAAAGCTGCAAATACCTATGATACCTGCCGCAACATCTGGTACTTTGTTTACCGGCATATCAAGTACAAAAAAGACAAAGATGGTTATGAGCAGGTACGCAGCCCGCGCCGCACATGGCGCGACCGTAGCAAAGGAGTGGATTGTGATTGCTATACCACCTTCATCAGCTCCATTCTCTGCAACCTGCGCATACCGCACCTGCTGCGCATTACCAAATATGCACGTGACCAGTTCCAGCACATATACCCGGTAGTGCCGGCCAGTAATGGTTATATAACGCTGGATTGTGTTACGGACAGGTTTGATTACGAAGTTCCTTACTCTGAAAAAAAAGATGTGGTTATGGATTTACAGTTCCTGGACGGGCTGGATGGCCTTTTGCCCTATAGCAGCAAAGAAGATAAGATCATAGACGGCCTGTATGGCGATGATGATTTCGGAGAGCTGGGGCTTTTCGGCAGAAAAAAGAAGAAAAAGCAGGCCGAAGAAAACGACCCGCTGAAAAACCCGGATGCTGTACCGGGCACCGGCAAAAAGAAGAAGAAAGGCTTTTTCAAAAAAGTGCTGAACGTAGCCAATAAGCTCAACCCCCTTACGCTGGCACTTCGTAACGGCGTGCTGGTTGCCATGAAGCTGAACATAGGCAAGATCGGCAGCCGCCTGCGGTGGAGCTACCTGTCTCCCAATGCAGCCAAAGCCAAAGGCATCGATCTGCAGCGTTACGTCCAACTGGTCAGGACGCGGCAGAAGCTGGAAGATATTTTCAGCAATGCAGGCGGCAATCCCAACAACATGAAAAAAGCCATCCTGAAGGGCAAAGGCAATAAAGATCATGCAGTCAACGGCCTGCTTGGCCTGGGCACGCTCACGTTGGACAGTGGGGTAATGGACATGAATATTTATACACCACTCCCGCAGTTACTTGGCCCGGAGATCTATCATGACGAGAACGTGCGCGGTATGGAAGGTTTTGAGGGGTTTGGTGAGTTGGGAGAACCGGTAACGATTGCTACGCTGGCCGCTGCATCGAGTGTTATAGCCGCCATAGCTGCCAGCCTGAAAAAGATAGGGAACATCTTCAAAGGTAATAAGACCGAAGGCAGCGAGGATTTTTCAGAGGAAGCGGCGGCAGCGGCGGATAAGGACGTTTCGGCAGTGAAGGAAGCAGCACCGGCAGCAGCAGCATCCAACCCCGCAACAGCGCAGGCAGTAGTTGATTTTACCCCGGCAGGTGATAGTGGCGGTGGTGCAGCCAGCAGCAGCAGCGATAACACCGCTGTAGCAACCGTAGCCCGCAGCGCAGCGCCAGCCGCCGGTGATAGTGGTACAGACACAGACGATACAAGCGGCGGTGAGATCACAGCAGGTAAGGCAGCAACGGGTGGCACAGGCGGCGGAGCGGCTGATAAGAAAGGCTTTTGGGATAAGCACAAAGGCTGGATCATCCCGGTAGGTATAGGCGTTGGTGTTATCGGTATCTATAAGGCCACCCAATCCCACAGCGCTGCACCTTCCGCTACCCGTCATGCCAAAGCGCTGAACGGGCTGGATGGTACGCCTAAAAAGAAAGGGCGTAGACAAAAGCGGGGCGGCGGCAGGCGTGGCAGGGGAAGGACACCCATTGCGCTGATGTAACAAGACGCTGTACTGCTTTATTATTTATCACTTAAAAACAAAAAGAGCAAATGGCAAAACAAACGAACCGTTACGCAGCAAGTGCCAGCAGAAAGGACATGCTGGCGCATATTTCTTCCCGGCTCGAAACAAAAGGCAACGCGAAGCATGCAGCAATGGAAACCGGCAAAGATTTACTGCTGGGAGTACTCGGCGGCGGCCTGTTGGCAGCGCTGATCGGTAAACCCGCCTTTCTCGTTGGTCTTGGTGTAACCGGCATTGGTCACTATGCAGGCAATACGCTTGCCAGTACTATAGGCGTAGGCATGATGGCATCCGGTGGTATTGTTTCCGGCGCAGTGAATGGTGTTGATGGACTGGATGGTGCAAAAGAGCGTGTAATGGCCTTTAAGCAAAGTATGCTGGAACGCACCTACCTGGACAAAATCATTAAGAAGAAAGAAACAGTGAATGGTACGGTAGGCGAGCTGCAATATTTTGACTACGGGCAAATGTCAGGTGCCAGTGATAACCCTGAGCTGTACGGCATGGGCGCACTGGATGAGATAGAGCAGAGCATTGCTGATGCAGGCATGGCAAGGCTGCAGGGCATGGGAAATGTTGGAGCGCTGACACCGGAGCTGGAAGGCCCCGACCCTGAATACACTGATGTTTCCGATTACAATTTTTAGATGCATTACGCGGACAGCAGCAGCCAACCGCAGGTATTATTAATCATTTTAAAAACGATAAACATGTTAGCAATGGAAGGATTAGGCAGTCTTGGTGCTTTGGAAGAATACAATAACGCCGGTGCCCTGCTGGGTATCGACGGGCCGGATGGCGAAGAACTGCTGGGCGCACTTCGCCGTATGAACCCGATACGCAGGCAGCGCACCATTAACAAGCTCGCCAACGGCGGCGCTCCCTCCCGCGGTAGCCGCGCAGAAATGGAGAAGCATTTTAATGAAGTACCGGCCTATATACAGGAAGGTTTGAAAAGCGGTGATCTGCGCCTGGCTGATACCATGATCTATTCTATCAAGCCGGTAACATCGCGCACGATCAAGATGTGGGAAACGCAGGACGATAAAGAAGTAGGGCTGCGCAATATCAGTAATGCCAAGCTGCCGAAAAACCAGTGCCTGATGGTGTCCGGTATTACGCTGCTGGCAGGTATTGCAGCAGATGCAACTAAAGACAAGATCGTAGCTGCGGACTTCAAGGGACTGGAAAATTTTCCCGCTATCATAAACGGGGAGTTCAACCTGAAGGCCAATAAAAAGCAGCTGATGCCCGAAACCAGCGTTGCCATCTTTAAGACGGCCAACTTTCATCATGTGCCCATCGGTTACTATAAGCTCAGTAACCCGCGCCTGATCGTTGATGATGTGTTGATAGAGGCAACGGTGGAACTGGGCAGTCAGGAGGGCATACCGGCCAATACCTATATCTACTGCGCCTTGCACGGTACTATTACCACACCGTAAGCCATGCACCCGGCGCTGCGCACTACAGCTATCAGCCTTGCGCTGCTTTGCCCTGCACTGTTGCTTTTATTGACCCATTCCTATGGAGCCGAAAAAAGGCCGCAGACCGCGCCACCCGTAAACACAGCGATTCGTAACCTACGGGCTTTCCTGCTGATGATCCAATACGCAGAAGGGACAGCGGGCGGCAATGCTTACCGCACCCTGTTTGGCGGCGGCCTTTTTTACAGCTATGCGCAGCATCCCGGCACCGCAGTTACTAAGAGCGGCATCACCAGTACCGCAGCAGGCGCTTACCAGATATTGTACCGCACCTGGACAGAACTGCAACAGGCGTTACGCCTGCCGGATTTTTCACCGGCTTCGCAGGACAGGGCAGCTATAGAGCTGATCAGAAGAAAAGGAGCGCTGGCCGATGTTCTGGCAGGCCGTATCCCGGCAGCCATACAGAAATGCCGCAAGGTATGGGCGAGCTTTCCGGGAGCGGGCTACGGGCAGGGTGAGCGGAGTATAAACAGCCTGCTGAATATGTACCGGCAATCAGGCGGTATCCTACAGTAAAGACTAACTACGAAAAACGCTACTATGAGCATTGTAAAAAAACGGTTTGACATTCAGATCACAGCTGCCAAGCAGTCGGTCAGCCAAACCTTTGAACTGGATAAGAACATAACTGCTATAAAGGGTATCCTGCTTACTTCCGATAAGGACGACCTGATGTACTACCGGGGCAGCCAGCGTATAGAGATCAACAAGGCGGAAGTAGTGCCGGATAATTACGAGAGTAAACTACTGCTGTCCGGTCTTAACCTTAGCCCTAACCTGCGTTGGTACGAGATCGGGGACATGCCCGCAGGCAACGGGCAGGTAAAAATATCTTATATCGACCGGGACGATACCCGTGTGCCCTTTGAGGCTTACCGTGTTTCCCTGTACCTGAACTGCGTGCAAACCGATTAGCCATGAGCAATAAGTTACTTAGTACGGTGCTTTGCCATAATGTGCTGATACGCCGCAGCGGTCAGCAGGTGAGCTTGCAGATAAACATCCCGCCGGACGTGACACGTATAGTAGGCATAGAAACGGGTATCCGTAACATGTACTGCAGGGCGCTGATGCCCTGGCAGCGTGATCACCCGGCAGGTCTGCTCACCTTACAGGCCACAGGCAGCACTAACCTGTGTTACAGCTCACACTTGAAGGTGGAACAAAATACCGTACTGGCGGAGGAATTGGGCTACCGTTATTGGGTAACGGGTTTTTGGGCGGATAACTGGCTGCTGGTAAGCGGCGCTTTCCATACTGCCAGCCATGAACCGGACACACTGGACATACCAGCCCCGCGCGTGCTGCTGTGCAACTATACAGACCACTGGGGGCCGTACATGCTGCGCAATATCACTTACCGGGTTTCGATATACCTGTGGGTAACGGTCAATGATCTTTATAACACACCAGAGCAATGCACGGCGGGATAGTTACAGATTACGTAAGAATGCGGATGGCCGAGCTGGGGAACGGTGAAGTCTACACGCTGCGGATGCGTCATTTTATGCTCCGTCCGGCTGAAGCGGTAAAGATCAGCATAGCCGATCAACTGCTGGTACTTATAGAGCCTGTAGAAATGGTACGTGTAGAAAGCGCCCACGGACTGTTTGACCTGGCCGCCGATAGTAACGAGCTACAGTACGAGCATTCCGGTGATATAACCATCACCAGCTATGGACAGCAGGTAATACATGTCCGGTTTTTACAGGCCATTCCACATAAACAGATGATATGCCTCTGATAGAAGAAAAATACGATCAAAGCCGCGTAGACAGCATACGCCGGAGTTTAGAGCGGGAAAGCAGGAACGGCAGGCCGCGTGATTTCGAGATACTGGTGGACGGGTTTAAGGTAGTGCCGCGTACAAGTGAGCTGGCTGAATTTGACGAGTACGAACAGGAGATCAGGGACACCACCCGCAATGTATCCTTCCTGCTTTATGACGGTCCCGGTACCAACCGCAATACGCGGTACTCCTTTTCCTTTCAGCAGGGTAAGACGCAACCGGAGCAGCAACCGGCAACGCTGGGAGAAATAGACCAGATCGTAGCCCAAAAGCTCAGTGAGCGGGAACGCGATTTTGAGTTGTCCCGCCTGCGCGAAAAGCTCTCCGAAACACAGCAGCAGCTGGAAGAAGCCGAAGACTACGGAGAACAGCTACAGGCGCGTATCACCCAGCTGGAAGAAGAACAGAAAGGAAAGATGCTGAAGCTGGGCGACCTGGGCGCATCGGTGCTGATGGGGTTACTGCGCACCAATATTCATAAGTTGCCCGGTGGCAATGCGCTGGCCGGCTACCTGGATATGGGCGCTCCCGAACAGCAGCAGGCAGCGCCACATGCGGAGGCCAGCTACAGCAGGGCAGAACAATTGGACGATGCGACACGCGACCGCCTTGCCTTATTACAACAGATGCAGCAGCGATTAACAGAACAGCAGATCGTAGGCATTATTAACATAATCGGCTACCTGACCGATCACCCGGAGCAGATCACTACAGTTATTGAATTATTACAAACCGAAAATCAATAAGCATTATGAAGCACCATTTCACTGTAACCGTCGATGCAAAGACAGGCGCAGAAGCGGAGGAGAAAATAAAAGCCGTTACTACACTGCTTTCCCTGCTTTCAGAAAAAGAGCTGTCCCGGATGGCGCATGTCGTAAAGCATGACCCGGTAAAAACAGCGCTGGCAAAAACATACCTGGGTTTATAATAATTGCACTCCACTCGTTACCATATGTATCTACAACACCCGACATATTACCGCAATGATTATCCGCAGGAAAACCAGCCGGGGCTTACCCTGAAGGAAAAGCTGGTGTTTTCCCTTGCCGGTATCATTGTGCTGGGCGGTGTAGTGATCATAGCCCGTAACATGGTGCGCAAGCGTCAGGCGGATGCAGAGGAAAGTAAAACTTACGTGGACGGCAGTGCTGCCACCCTTGCCAAGCAGCTGCGCATGGCTTTTAATAATGATGGCTGGATGGGCACCAATATGACTGCATTGCGGGAAACCGTTTCCCGTATTGCCTCCAAACAGATAATGCGCGATGTGATCACCAGCTACCAGAAACTATATAACCGCTCCCTCCTGCGCGATATGGAAAGCGAGCTACAGGGCAGTGAGTATAATGAAATGCTGGCGATCATTGCCGCAAAGCCCGAACGCTATACCAGTGGCGGCGTCCAGCAGCTTACCGCAGCGCAATACCAGAGCTGGGCGGCACGCCTGAAGGCTGCTTTTGAGAAATCTTACGGCCCCATCCCCGGCACCGATGAAGCGGCAATAAAGGCTGTGTTTAACGAGATACCGACGCAGGGGGCATTTGTGCAGGTTGGCGTTGCCTATAGGATGCTGTACGGGCGTGATCTTATGGCCGACCTGAAAGGAGAGCTGGAATTTTGGGAATACGGCCCGTACATGCAGATCATTACACAAAAACCAAAATAGTACAACATGGCAAAACAAAGACGTGCAGCCGGTAAAAGCAGCAGCAGGGCAAGCGCCGCCCCACGTGGCGGTAAGGGAAAGAAAGGCGGTATTTCCGGCAGTACTATTGTGCTGACAACGCTTTCCCTCGGAGCAGCCGGTGTACTGTGTTACCTGGGCTGGCAGTATATGAAATCCCGCAAGGCAAAAAAAAGCGCGAACCTGGACGAAAGCCTGCTTAAAAGCTCCGGCACCTACAGCAGCAATCCCACCGGCTCCGGCAACAGCGCTATGGATATACTTTCACCACTGCCCACTATGCCGGTAACAGATACGGTTATCGCCCCTCCTATTCAGTTGCCTGCCGGGCGTACTACAGGGAGTAGCTACAACAGCGGGGCGGCGGCAGATGATTTTCCACTGAAGCGTGGCAGCAAGGGCGAAAACGTGCGGGCATTCCAGCAGGCGCTGATAAAGAAGTATGGCAGTAAGATACTGCCCAAATACGGCGCGGACGGTGACTTCGGTTCTGAAACAGCCGCAGCGCTTAAAAAGCTGAAAATGCCTGCACAGATCAGCGAAACATTTTTTAACGTGCTGACGCAAGGCAGTACCAGCAGCGCATCAGGAGGCGGTACAGATCTTTCCTCACTGGCAGCCAAAATTTACAATGCAACGGTAAGGCGCGATTTCTCAACTGTTATATCTCTGCTGAAGAACATTAAAAGCTCCGATGATTACAGCACGGTAAGCGAAGCCTTTAAGCAGTACAGGTTGAACGGCGTGCGCAAGACACTGGTAACCGGCCTGCTGGACAGTTTTACTACCAGCAGCCAAAAGCAACAGCTGCGCCTTGCCTTCGCAACTATGGGGCTTATCTATGATGGCAGCAAATGGAGCCTTGCGGGAATCGACGGTATTCCCATTGTTACCGTAGTTCCTTCAAAGGTCTGGGTAAACGCACGCAGCGCCGTTACCGTACCGGCGCGTATGGTACTCGGACATGAAATAGCCCGCAGGCTGCAATATGTTATGTTCGTCAATAACGGCAGGCATTTTTTAGTACACGCAAATTGCATCAGACATCTTTAACATTTTCCAATCACTTTACTATGACTACCAAAAATCGCAGGCTGCACCGCAGCAGTAAGAAACTACGTCCCGGCCATTTACACGGAGCCGGAAAGACAAGCTACACAGCTTCCCGCATCAGCTATATCGTTGTACATATGATGGGCAGTAAACCAGACATGTTGTTAAACGACCTGGACCAGATGCCCTACCATTACGTGATCACTAAGGCGGGCAGGCTGCTTAACCTCAAACCCGTGTCCTCAAAGGACGGCACTATAGAAATTGCGCTGGCTGGCGGACTGGATAAAGAGGGCAACCGGGTAGACTGCCGTACACCGCGCCAGAACGAAGTGCTGTTTAATGTGCTGGTGCTGCTTTCGGAGCGTTACCCGCTGGCTAAGATAGTTGCAGCCGATAAGCTCTACGTGTACAGCTACGCCAATCCCGGTTTCGATCTTCAGCGCTGGATTGCTGGATATGAGCCTGAATTTTTACGCGAGGCTGCGTAACCTCCTTTCCCTTTTCTTCTTCTTTTTCAAACACAGAGCAATGATCAATCTACTGAAGCAGTCCCTTGCGGGGCGAGGCTATAAGCTGTTTACGCGGCCGTATGAATTAAATATCGTGGGCATGCGTGCTGCAACAAGTATTGCGGACACATTTGATGATACGATCTATGTATTCTACAGCAACGGCACGCACTGGATGCTGCATAGTTTCCCGGCGACCACTGACCCCGGCATCCGTTACCTGACCCGGCCTGTAAGCAGCGCAGGCACGGCTATTCTCAAACCCGGCCAGTATGAAAACGCCTACGCTACCGGCCTGCATCGCGGCCTGTACAATGCACTGGTACAGCGTGCCCCAGTTACCGTTATCCGTGATTTCAACAGGGATGGTAAACTGGACTTCCATTCAGGCAGGGAGCAGACGGGTATGTTCGGTATCAATATACACCGTGCTGAAGTAGTAGGGACGGCCAAGTTTGTAGCGGCTTATTCTGCCGGGTGCCAGGTATTTGCCAACGGGTCGGATTTTGCCGCTTTTATGGCGCTGTGCGCCCAGCATAAGAAACTGTACGGGAATAAATTCACCTATACACTACTGGAACAGGCGGCGCTATCGGCGGTAGCCGCCGCCAACCTCCCGGCTTCCATTATGGGGGAGGCGGCATAAAGCCGGTGCCGGTTATGATACTGGCCGGTACACTGGCTGTTACGGCGCTTGCGCTTATTTCTTACCAGATCACTAAAACAAAGATGCTATGAAACAATTCCTTCAAACACTGTTTAAGGACAAGAGCGGTAACTACTCGTTGCGCGAGCTGGCAGTAGCGATACTGCTTGCTGCCTTACTGGTAAGCTGGATCGCACAGCAATTTTTTAATAAGGCCGTTCCTGAATTTATGTTTTTCACGATTGCCAGTCTTGTAGCTGCCGGGTGCTTTGGCTACAGCCTTGAAAAAGGCGTGCTGCCAACCGGCACAGGCAGCAGTGAGGCCGTATGATCAACTATCATTTTATCAAACAAAAAATGTCCATGAAAAGAATAACAGCTATTACACAGAAACCTATTGTTATGAAAATGGTGGGGGTTGCCCGTGCCCTTTTTTTTATGCTGGGCGTGATCACGACCCTTAGCACCAGCCAGTTTTTTAAGAGCTGCAAGCCGGAGGAAAAGCAGCCGGTAGCAGGTGTACCGGTCACTGATAAAGAACATAAGCAACAGCAAAAAACCATTGCAGCCTATGACAGCCATATTGCGGCACTAAGTACAGAGAACGCAAAATTGCAGCTGCAGGTAACAGATACCCGTACCGCGCTGGCACGCAGTCACCGAAGCAATGCTGCGCTGCAAAGTTCCCTGCAGCAGCAGGTAGAACGAAATGCGATAATTGCAGATACGGCAGAGCGCCTGGACAATTGCGACAGTATTGCCCGGACAGCAGCGCAGCTACTGGAAGCACAGGCGCAGCAGGACAGCCTTTACAGTGATCTTACCAGCGCACTACAGCAGCAGGCGGCTTTAAAGGATAGCGTGATTGCTACACAGGGCGAGCAGTTTAGCTACCTGCAACTAAGTTATGAGCGTAACATGGCGCAGCAACAGCTGCTGATCAGTGATAACCTGCTGCTGAAAAAGCAGGTGAGCCGACACCGGGCACGCAGTAAGCTGCTGACTGCCGGAGTGATTATACTCACCGGCACTGTTACCTATATGGCTTTACAGCACTAAGATGGAAAAAACAGAAAAAATAGTCATATCGGCTGCAACCCTTATCACTTCGCTGCTTTGTTACTCATATGCCAGGACAGCGGGGAAAGAACCGGCACCTTTTACTATGGTCGGTGCATTCCTCGGCTCACTGATCGGTGAGGCGCTGGCGGATCAGATCAGCGATACCAAAACCTATAAATCTATCAACAATGGGACTGAGCGGAATCCGGGTACTGGATGACGGTAATGTTATCCGTATCATAAGCTCTACCGGCAGTGAGCTGCTGGTGCATAAAGCGCAGGTCAGGACAATAGACACTTTACAGGACAGCGTGCGCATTGATATTGGCGAAGGTGCGCTGCACCACGTTTATATAAAATATTCGGAAGTGGTTGAGCCGCTTATGTCCGACCTGCCAGCGCTACAGACGGCCATTAAGAACATGCTTTTCCAAAAGATCAATCTTGTTGGCGGTGGCGGCGGCACTGGCGGCGGTGATGCTACAGCAGCTAATCAGGAATTGCAGACCACCATTTTACGAGACATGGTAACTGCGCTTGCAGATATAAAGACAGGTCTTGCCCTTATTGGCAATAACACCTTTAATAATAATAACCCCCTGCGTGTAGATGAATCTGTGCCCAACATCATTTACTACGGATATGCTCTTGTTGGTACAAATCCGGATGAAAATAAATGGGCCATCAAGCGCGTCACCCGAACGGCCGATCTGTTTGTATATGAGTGGGTGAACGGTTCAGCGACATTTGAAAATATATGGGATAGGCGTTACACTCTCTCTTATCAGAAACTGAATCAGGGCGGGAACTTCTAGTCACAATCATTTATTATTTCACCATTTCAACCTTTCATTATGGGTAAAGCAAAAGCAAAGAAAGGCGCATGCCGCCCTACGTTTCGCATCAGCCATGCCGGGCACCTGCTGGTAACTAAAGGCAGCTCGCGTGCCGGGCGGGTACTGGCTTCAGAGGGCAAGGAAGAAAAACGAAAACGCAGAAAGCGCGGTTGCTTGAACGGCGCTCCCGGCACTTTTAAGCTGACGGCCAAACAAAAAAAGAACTTACCGGCAGCTTTGCAGAAAGCCATTATAGCCCACCATCGCAAAGCAGGTAAGCGGATCATTAACTGATAACGGCAAACAGTGAATATAGCGCAGCATATTATCATACACGGCAATGTTCAGATATACAATGTATCATCTGAACATGCCGCTGCGCTGTTACATGAAACTGAAGATCACCTGGGCGAGATCACCCGCATGCGCCCGGAGATCACCTTTAATACCAACCGTACCCGTAAGAACGGAAGAAAAGCTCCAGACGGTATTGAATTGCGTTTTGGCACGGCACGCCCGACTGAAGCAACCCGCCAGCTGCTTAGAGATCATGGTTACCAGTTTTCAGAGCGGCAAACCATCTGGTATGCTATAGATAATGAAAAGTCCCGCACACTGGCCGACAGGCTGGCAAACGAAGATGTGGAGGTAGATACTACTCAATACGTTAAGCATCATTTTTGGGCAAGGGTGAGAAGTACCGAAGAATACAATCACCTGACCAATTACACAGAATTTTGGGTTAAGACAGAGCCGCCGCAAAATTTCTATTCAAAAAGCAAACTGGAGGTATCGCCCGTTCCGATACAAAGAATGATCAATGAAGGGCGGCTTTACTTCAAAAAATTTTACAACAGGCCGGTAGAAGATGGAGAGCAGGAACCGGAGGGTGCTACAGACGATCAGATAGCCGATAGGCTGGATGCGTTGGCAGACGGCATGCAAAAGGAAATCGACAGCAAATTTAATTCGGCCACTTCCCGCCAGAACCCCACCCACCGACGTAACCGGATTGTAGCAGGTATGGAAGCGGACGGGCAAAAATTGTTACAGGTACAGCGCGTACTTTATGCACTGGCCAATGTACACCGTGCAGGCAATATAGAGCTATTTCCGCTGCTGCAGCAGGTACGTACTAAATCGCAAGTCAGGCTGCTGAACCTGTATGCACTGGGGAAAGAACAAAACTGGCAGGAGAGCACACTGAAAAACATCTTCGACGATAACCGGGATGAATTTGAACGCTTAGGTATTGAAAGATTTTTACAATGGGCCATTGCGTCAGAAGAAATAAAAAGATTATTAAAAGATTACTCCCGTCCTGAAACAGACCAGCAACAGCAGACAAGGGAAATGGAAAGGGAGGTATGGGGGCGGGATATACCCGGCTTTTTTCCAACACCGCGCCCGCTTATAGATCGTATGCTCCAACTGGCAGATATTAAATCAGGCCAGATCATTTTAGACCCGTCTGCCGGTAAAGGCGATATACTGGATACTGTTCGGGAAAAGTTTACTGGTGCAGGGCTTTCTTACTATGCAGCGGAGATCAATGACGCTCTGATCGAAATTCTATTGAGTAAAGGTTACAAGGTTAACAGAGGGGATTTCCTGCAACAAAATCCGGGCAATCCACGATTTGACCGCATCCTGATGAACCCGCCTTTTGAGCGTGCGCAGGACGCTGAGCATGTATTACATGCCATGAAATTTCTTACGCCCGAAGGTCGGCTGGTAGCAGTTGTGAGTGAAGGCTTGTTTTTCAGAGGCAATAAAAAGGAGAAGGCATTTCGCCAGCTGCTCCGGGATAAGAACGCTTATGTGAGTGAAGCCATAGACGGGGCTTTCCGCAATGCTTTCAATAGCGCCAATGTCCGGGTAAGGATAATAGCCATTAATGCAGATGGCAACCCCTTCCCTTTTGATTCGGACGATTGGGAAAGGCCGGGGCTTGACAGTGACGATAATAACAGTAATGACACAACGGATAGCGATATGAGTGCAGATAATGAAACGCAACCGGATGATGAGGCTACCCGGCTGCTGGAACTGGAAGCAGAAGCAGAGCTGGAACTGCTGCGGATGCGTGTAGAGAGTGAGCGGCGCAGGCGCGGGCGTGGCATGAACGGGCTGCCGGTAAATATGCAGAAACTGGCGCGGCTTCGGCAAAAAGCGTGGGCGCTAAACAGTAAATGGCAGGTTTCAGATTTTAAATAACAGGGCATGTACAGTGTAGTTAAATACCGCAGCATCATTGATCTGCAGGACGCTGATACCATTAAGCGGTATAAGCTGATCGAGGGACTAAGCAAAAGTTTTACCGTAGCTAATGATAAGGCATTGGAACTGGACAAGCTGCTTACCGAACAGTTGGATATGGAAGTAGGACAGCCGGACGAGGGAGAAGATAACGAGGGAGAGGATGATCCCGTAACGGTAACACCGGCACCGGTAGCGCGAAAGAAGCCCAAACCGGCTGCATCTGCTACTGTTAGCGCCGACCTGGAAAAAGAGTTCCGGGAGCTGTTTACGGCACTCAAAGATCAGCAGCCCCGCATTATCCGCTACGAGCTGCCCGGTGTCGTTACCGTCCCGATGGAGCAGCCGGAAATAGACAGCTTCCAGATGATCGTGGACGACGTGGTAATGGGCAATAATGTGTTTTTGGTAGGTGGTGCGGGCACTGGCAAAACCTATCTGGCGGAGATACTGGTAGCACAGCAGGCGCTGGGCAGGAAGCATATAACCATTAACTGCTCGCAATGGACAAGCCCCACGGAGATCATAGGCGGGCAGACAATGGACGGCTACGTGGAAGGTAAGCTGATAGAGGCATGGCAGCACGGCTATGTGCTGGTGCTGGACGAGCTGCCCAAAATAGATCCTAATACTGCCGGACTGTTTAACGATGCGCTGGCAAAAACAAAAATCCCCAATGCTGTTATTTTCAATGCCCGTAAAGAGAGCTTTGCCAAACACGCCGATTTTGCCTGTATCGCTACCGGCAACGTATATCCCAATAAGGAAAGCATGGCCTACGGGGCAAATAATAAGCAGGATTTATCACTGCTGGACAGATTCTCAGGCAGTGTTTATTTTATCGAAAAAAATCCGAAGATCGAAAGAAAGATCGTGCAGAATGATATGCTTTGGAGCGTCTGCGATAAGCTGCGCAGCGCCGTGGAAGAACTGAAGTATGAGGCGCAGCTGTCGCTACGGTTCATGCAGAACGCGCGTGATACCTACCTGCTGGAAATGCAGCGCTACAAGAGCGGTCAAAGCACCTGGCAAAAGGCCAATGAAGGCAAAACATTTAAATCCGCTGTAGATAGCTACCTGTCCACTTTTACAGAAGTACAGCAGCAGAACCTCAAACAGAAAATAAATTACCAGCTTGTGCTGTCCGGTTACCAATACCGGCAGTTTGCCACCAATAAAATGATCTGATATGCCGCGTGTATTGCTAAAGGATGATTTTGAGAACCTGCTGGACTACCGGCGTTGGCTGCAAGGTGCTTGGGACAATCTTTCGCCGCTCAATAAGGGTGAGCATGATGATTTTAGCGAACAGGCAGTTAACCATGCAACTGTATCGCGTCCTAACTGGTATGGCAGCGGAGTTACTTACAGCGAGCTGTCAGCAGGAATTACCAGCTATAAAAAGCCGGAGCTGATCGAGGCTGTGTACAATAAAGTAAGCCATGAGATCAACGCAGATATTGTTAACCGGATTAAGAAGCGCAAGCTGGATTTTAATGCTATGGGTTTGGGTGTATTTTGTTTTGATCGCGCGGCTATGACCCTCCACCGGGTAAAAACACCAGCCGGAAAAACAAAGGTGCGTACTGCCACAAAGGAATTGTTTGCATGGTTTCCGCAGGAGCAGCGCGACCGGCATGCGGTAGAACTTTTTGTTTCCTGCAATGCACCTGCCAGCACTAAAGCGGACGATATGCTCTATGGTGGAGTGTCTGCCATTATCATAGCTGAACTGCTGATAAAGGCAGGTGTACGTGTGAAGATAAATATGGTGGTAGGTTCGGCTACAGACGGGAGCAGAAACTTATATGTTGGTTGTGTGATACCGATAAAAGACTATGACGAGCCTTTCGACCGTAATCTCGCTGCTTTGCTGGTTTCTGATCCCCGTTTTATCCGTTTTGACGGGTACAAAGGTGTAATTGCAGTCTATGATCATTTCAAAAAAGCAATTCCTGCTGGTTGGGGCATGCCAATGAATGCCGTACAGTTGAAAACAAGTTTTGAAAATAGTGGTTATGCACGTAATTCCCAGGCACAGCACCGTTATTATTTTGGCGGCACTTTCAGCGAGCAGCAGGCCACTAGAGACGTGGCATTAACTATTACTGATCTTGCCCAAAAAATGCAACAATGAGCCAGTATAGCGCCCGCTACACCGGCCTGCTGCAAAAAGCAGGTATTACCGTAGATGCACTGCCCGGTGATCTCGTTACCCTGATTCAAACCTATAGCAAAGCCGCTGCTGCGCTGGAACGGTCGGAGGCCGGTACGCAGCAGCGGCTTTTGTATATACTGGTGCAGACGGACGCGGTGATCTGCGCAACTATTTACAGCTTGTATAAAGACCAATTGGACACCACAGATATATTACCGGAGCAGGCCGCGCCTGCGGACACTGCAAAACTGGATAAGATAAAGCTGCTGGTCCTGAAAGCAAAAGCCTTGCAACTAAAGACAAAACGTTGATCAACTAATATGCTATGATTACCACAAAGAACTATTTTGATAAAGTAAAGAACATAGATTACCGTAAGCTGCCGGCTGACCTGAAGGAGCGTTACGATTATGTAAAAGAGGTGACGGAAGATCACACCAGCTGGGAGTTTTACAATGCTGACGCGGATATTAAGGCAACAGTTGATCAGTACCTTGCTGATCTTTCCGATCACCTGAAAGCCCGGCCAAATAAAAAGGAAGCAACTGCGGATGAACCAACAGAAGCAGATGCACGTGAAGTAGCGAAGAAACTGATATTGGTATATGCGCTCCGTGGGGATACGGTTGGCATGCTGGCTAAATCCCTGCTGGGTTCCTCCGGCAGCTGGGGGAGTGCTTCTATCCGGTCGGGTAAAATACACGTAGATAAGGTAAAGGACGTGGATGTTAACTTTAAATTCCCACTCCATAGCATTTATAATGAAGTGCTGGAAGAAGCAGGCAAGGAACCGGCAGCAGCAAAGCCCCTGACACAAAAACCGCGTGGCAAAACAGTAGTGGCAGACCCGCAACGCAAAACCGGCAGACGTGTGAAAATAGAAAATGCACAGCCGGTAGAGCGTATCGATGAAGCGGTGCGTTTTATTAAGCGCTATGCACTAATGCACGGTAAAATAAAAACGGATAAGCAGATACTCACTTTTATTAACTCCCTGCAAAAAGCCATACTGGAAAAGCGTATCCGCAAGGTGTCTACTTTCGCTAAGGAAATAGAATACATACAGCAGAACCTTATAAAGCTGCATAACAATATGGGCAGGGAGGTGGAAATAAGATTACAGGCGGATGTATTGGAGCGGTTTTTAGAGATTGCCGGTTCAGAGCAGGTACGCCTTTCGGTAGCCTATATGAAGCGCTATATCGGCATGCAGGGTAAGCATATCGATAAAGAAAAAGCAAAACGCCTGCACAGTCTTATCAGCACTGCCATAAATAAACAGAAGATCAGCAAAACTGACCCTTACCGTGATAAGGTGTTCCGGGTACTGTCCTCTTTAAAAGTGTTCATAGATAAAGCAAAACCGGCTGATACCCTGCAACTGCATTCGGCAGCACTGAACGGCATTAATGAGGCACTGGATGGTTGCTGCGCTGCTTGTGACGAGCAGAAAGTAAAAAAACGCACACGCCGCAGCAGCCGCACGTTGGGCGATATACCGGAGCCGGTTGCGGCATCGCCAGAGACGGCGATCATGAGCAGCGTGGACTTTGCCGGTATGCAGTTTGAAACGCTGGGCTTTATGGGTAAGTGGAAGGAGTTCATGGGAGATCCTGCAGCCGGTTTTACGGCGATGGTCAGCGCCCGTCCGAAAATGGGAAAAAGCTACCTGTGTGCTGATTTTGCCGGGTACCTGGCACGCCACCACGGGCACACATTATTTGTAGCAGGCGAAGAAAAGTTGGGCCATACTTTACAACAAAAAATAGATGCAGTAAAGCACCCCTGCCTGCACGTTACCGCAGCGCTGCCCGGCGATCTGTCCCCCTACGATTTTATAGTACTGGACAGTGTGAGCAGACTGCGTTTACTGCCGGAAGATTTACGGGCACTGAAAGCCCGTTATCCGGGCAAATCGTTCATCTATGTGTACCAGGTCACGAAGGCGGGGAAGTTCAGAGGCTCCAATGAAGCGCAGCATGACGTGGATATAGTTGTAGAGATACCGGAGAAGGGAAAGGCGGTGCAGTTTGGGCGGTTTAATCAGGGCGGGGAAATGGATATATTTGAAACGGAGTCTCGTCAAGCGGCCTGAGCAATATTTACGGCAATTATGTAAATTGCGTGTAAATACACTTAAATGCACGCAGGCTTACGGCTACCCGCCCAATTTCAGCCTTACAGCGGGAATAGCATTATATCTGATCTATTTACGGCCATCAATTATGAAATCGCGGAAGCGATAAAAGGGAAAGACCTTTACGCGCAATACAGCGGCTGGGATTATCTTGGCAAGGTCTGGTGGGATGAAGCAACAGAATACTGGTGCGCGGAAATCTGGAAAAACTACGAGTATGTTTGTTCTCACATGACACCGACATTACCGGAATTACGAACCGAAATAATGCAGACACACGGGGAACGATAAAGCAGCTTTCGGGCTGCTTTTGTATGCAATATTGAAAGAGCATAAAGTCGTTCAAATGGTAGCGCCCGTATGTAATAAACGTTAAATTGCAGGTAAATTAAAGGATTTGGTATGCAAGCCGAATTACGCTTACCCGCGGACTTTTCGCTATATACCGGAGACTGCATTATCTCTAATGTTCGTGATCGTATTGACTATTCAATAGCGGAGTTCATTAAAGGGAAAACGCTTTTTGCTCAACATGTAGCCTGGGATTATCTTGGCAAAGTATGGTGGGATGAGCCTACAGAATACTGGTGTACGGAAATCTGGAAAGACTATGAATACCAATGCACCCATATGGCACCTACTTTGCCGGAGCTGCGAGCTGAGGTGATAGAGGTACACGGGAAATACTAATGCAGCTTTCAGGCTGCTTTTTTATCGGTATATAAAAAGATCATCAGGCACATGCAGCAATAGTGGTCATTGAGATTATAACTGCTTTACAAATTTACCTTCTTAAATAGTTTTGCTGATCCGATTTCCTTTGGAAATGCTACAATATTAATTTCGATCTCTCCCGCTTCATATTGTAGTTTGAATATATCACACTTATCTTCTTCATCTTCCAACCTGGAGCTTGAATTATCAAAAGTCAATTCTCCATAACTGATCCTTAGCGGGCCTGCAACAAAATACTGTTGCACATCGCAAAACGCAGGGATATAAAACCAATTGGCTATTTCTTCGTTGAGTTTAGGCATTGTCCACCGGATATGCTGAAAATAGGTAAAGAAGCCATCAACGGTTTGCTGCTGCAACACACGGTCAATAATCTGTTTTAAATTTTCGCCCGGTTGCGCTTTACATGGAATCATGATAATATCCTGGGGAATGGCAGAACTGTCCGGATAAATGATTAATCCGGACAGTTGCTGCAACTCCTTTCCCTGTGCGTGGGCGTACTGAAAGTAAGCTGACATTAAAATTGCTGTTAAAATTATTTTGGCGGCTCTACGCATCCAATATATGCTCTTGGTGTTACTACCTGAGCAGGATTTAATGAGCCCGTTCTTGATGCCCTACCGGAACCATTGCTTAAACGGGTCATTTCGTTATTTGCCTCCTGCACCCATTTATCTGCCAATTGGGCAGCGGTAGCATTCGGGAAATTAAAGAAATATCTGCGCATTTTATATTCTCCATAATTAAATGCATCTGCACACAAATTCATTGCCATCTGCTTACTATAACGCAGAGAACCAGTAACGTTATAATAAGGCAACCCAAAGTACATTACCGGAATTAAGAGCTGCTTTTGCTGCCCCATAGAGTTAGCTACCGTGCAATAGATGTTTGATATGGCCGCTTCCTGCCACAGATCATTAGTAGTTACAGAAACAAACGTAAAGTTTTGCGGGCATATATACCAAAAATTGTCTCTAATGTCTGGCAATACAGGCATGCTTGGTGGGCGGCTTCCAGCTACATAATTGCCTGTCGGTGCAGGGAATAAGGTAGGATCAGGTTGAGGCGCCCATCCGGGGGGATGTGCATTGCAATTCACTTCCGAGGGGCCCGCGCTCCATACCGGGGTTCCCTCTGCTGCCGTGTAGCCAAAGCCATAGGATGTTGTCGGGCATGGTGCCGGTGGCGGCGGTGGAGCGCAGGAATTAATGCCAACGGTTACCGTTGCCGTATAGCCAACGGTCATACACCAATAGCCATAATTGCAGACATACACACAAACCGGATCATCCATCGTGGTAGGTCCGTCGGAACGTGCATTTTTACGTTCCGTTATCCAACCAGCGCTATTAAAGCTGGCAACGGAAACATGCTTGTTAAGATCCTGAAACAATACCTTTCCAGTACTGGCGACAGCGAAAACCTGCCTAAAGGTGGAATCACCGGAGTGTGCCTGTTCCCTTAATACTGTTGCTACGGAAAAAGAATAACCATCTTTTGCCTTATTTGCTACAAGAAACTTGGTGTAATTTGATTCATGGAGCGGAAATGCTTTGCCGGTTTTGGAATGCAGCATTGCAGTTAAAGGAAAAGAATAAAAAGCAACAGTGTCACTCTGAACATCCGTTGTCATTGATTCCCAATCAGGTTCCCAGGTACAAATAAGAGAATCATTAAACGATAGCGAAAGCTGACTTGCAAACCCACTTTTTGAAAATGCGTCCTGGATTTTCTCTGACTTTGCATGTGGTGAATCGTTTTGATTTTTTTGCTCTTTTCGGCAGGCAAAAATAAATAGTAGGGCGGCTATGCCAATAGCCATAAGGGGGTGGGGTTTCCAAATTAACTTTTTCAATTGATAGGGTTTTTGGGTTAAACATTTAGGGTGTTCGGGTAGCTAAATTAACAAAATAATTATAAATAATAAATTTATAATTAATTAACTAAGAGGATAGTGTAATTTATCGCTACTCGCTAACCAGTCTTTGATGTAATTTCCGGGTTGCTTTTTTGCACCTGCAGTTAGGCTTAATAGAGAAGGAGGCTGGATAAAAATCCGATCTCCTTGTACAATACCCAAAATATATAATCAAAAAAACAAACGTAATACCAGTGATAAGACTACCCGTAGGTATGTATTGTATGCCAACTATAAGACACAACAAAATTTTCAGTGCCTTTAAAAATTAAGTCTGGCCGGATAGAAATCCGGCCTCTTTTTAATTCTACTTAAAGCATAATACACGCAATACCAGTATATGTATTACATGCCAACTATAGACACAACAAAGTTTTCCGCCCCCAAATTTTATTCTGGCCGGATAGAAATCCAGCCAATCTACCATTACTGATTGATTCCATTGAAACGTATAGTACCTGGAATAAAGATTCCTGGCATAATATATTAGTCTAACCTCTAGTTTTTAGCTTGCTATATTCTGGCACAGTGGAGATCTTTAGGCATTTCCCGCTCCGAATGATAAATAGCTTCCACTCTATACATGGAATCCACCTGCCCTTTTGAATTGAGAGGTGTGTTGTCTAGTTTGTACATCCACAGTACATTTTTTGAGCGCACCGCTCTGAAGAAGTGTTTGGAACCGGCTGCTGTGATGCCCATAAAAATTCCACTTGTCAGCGATAAGATTTCTTCTGCCGGTACTTTCGTCAACACTGCAATATTTCCTTTTCTAATAATCGGAACTGCTTCTTCATCTCCTACTTCAACAAAATGCGTTGCATCCTCCAGGTTAATCTTTAAAGCAGGATCATTCATAGCTAAATTTTAAGATTACGGAATAGCAATTGCTCGAAAATCTCAGTTAGCTTGGGCATAGTAAGCGGTTTCATTATACAAGCTGATGCCGACTTGCCGAAAGTCCACAGTTCCATTTTGTCCCTAATAAGCAGGTCGGACGTTACAATGACTACAGGAATATGATTCAGCTTTTTGTCCTCTTTTAAAAGCGTCAATAGCTGCTCTCCTGTAATGTCCGGCAGGTTAGTGTCAAGCAGGATTAACGCTGGTGTAATCTGTTGCGCCAGCGCCAATCCGGCCATGCCCATAGTTGCGGAATGCAGTTGCACGTTCAGGAACTTCTGGCTGGCTGCCATTACCTTCTGCTGTATAAGATCGTCCTCGATATACAGGACATTAAATGTTAGATCATTCATAGCAGAACATTGATCGGGTTATTTAACACTTTTAATAAAAGCATTTATCCGCTGGCCTTTCTTTTTTCTTTCTTTGTCCATTTCAGCTGCTGTTCTATGCACTGTCATTAGCAATGTGTGCGGTTCGGGGTTGGTGATGATAACCTGATCACCGGGAGAAAAACCATAATTTCTGAACCATACCCCTTTTACAAGCACGTAGGGTAAAGCTGGTTTGCCGTATTGGGAATCTTTGCACACAAGTAGTTTTCTGGGACTGTTTTCCATTTTTTTTAGGATTTATTGAGGTTTGATATTGATAGGTTACTCTTTCTTATACCAGTTTACCATTACCTGTATGCCATATACAAAACCGTTTTCTTCGCACATGGCTATCAGGATACTTTCTAAGTTTTCAATTATCCGGGCAAACAGCTGTAACATTGTCAGCGTGTCCTGGTAGTCATAATCTCTTGCCTGCATCGTATTTTCATAGAATGTTGTAAGGCTCCATTGCAGGAGGTGGCAAATCTGCTCCCTGAATTGATGCTGGGCTTTAATAAGTGCAGCCCGTATCTCGTTTAAGAGCTGATCGTCTTGAATTGATGGTAAATGGCGCATAACAAAACCATTTAAGTTTAGGGTTTAAATGACCTGATTTTAGTTATGCATTGGGATGGAGGGGAGCGCTATAAATAAAAAAAGGCGCAGGCCCCAACCTGCCGCCCTCAACCCGCGAAGATTAATGGACACGGCAAAGAAGGGTACCCACGCCGTAGCATGGGCACCGCCTTCATCTCACGTGTCCTGTTCTTCGCGGGTTGAGGACGTGACCGAAAGCAATGCGCTCAATATTTTCAGAGCAGCAAAGCTAAATAATTACTTTTAAGAACGGTATATATTGACAAAGCAATAATTGATCGTTATTTAAAACTACGTCTTAAATATTTACCAGCCAAATTATTATGGCACAATTATTATTGTTTAATATTTATGGTATTATATTAACAGTATTTTTATTACAGTATATTATTTAGGGTTAATTTTTTGGTGTTTAATATAGATATTTGTTTAATGACTAGGCGAACACCAACTAAGGATGAACTGAAAACCGAAGATGCTGCATTTCTCGAAAAATTAGGCAAACGTATAAAGGATTTGCGCGAGAAAGCCGGTTATACCAGCTATGAAACTTTTGCCTATGAAGCCGGCATCAGCAGGACGATGTACGGCAATTATGAGAATGGCAGCGATATGCGTACTGTCAACCTCCGCAAAATAGTAAAGGCTCACAACATGACTTTAAAGGAATTTTTTAGTGAAGGGTTTGATTAAAGGCATAGGGCGTAATGGTCAATGTTATCCCCACCTTTTGTACGCGAAATGGCAATAATAAAAATAAATTAGGCAAAAGCTAAGCTCATTTAGATTATAGAACATGTTTTAAATAAGTCACACTAATATTGATGTGACAATATGGTGTTATCATATAAAGTTTAACTGTACAGCACAAAAGATAAATAGGCATATGAAAAAATAATTATTTACATTTTACATTTCCATATATTAAGTTGTCCATCTATCCTAATACACTTTGAAATTCCACATCATGTCAAGAGAACAAGCTGCATCACAGTGCCATGACATTCAGGTAACCATAGGCGGCAGAGAAGTGCCCGATTTTGAATTGCTCCCTAAAATTGGAATGATGGTAAATCTCGCGTTGCATATACGTGGTTTACCTATAATGGAGTATGAAAAGCTAAGGCTTGTTGCAAGCCACTTTTTCAGTATACCAACAATGGTTTTTAAGGAGATAATTACCAATTTGGCGGATATTGAGTTTGTTAGCTTACATACAGAAAAAGGTACCATTAAAAAAATAACTCCAAAAATCCCATATTTTGATAGTATATACGACAGAGTAGGAGAATTTGCAGAAATGACAGGGTTTACAGAGCCTGAAAAAGTGGCATTGAAAATTTTAACTGAATTGTCTAGCTCACCAACGGAAAAGAGTAATATCTATTCTATTGGAGCCGACAAAAAGGTTTTAGATCGTAATCTTACAATTGGAATTGAGGGCGGCTATATATTATCCAAACGGACAAGAGGAAAAGATATTCTTTTAAGTCCGCTGTTTTTTTCGGAAAATTATCATTTGTTTGCAGATATAACTGCGAAAGCTGGAGCCAAAAGAGTTCAACGCATTTTAGATTTATTAAAGAAAGCGCAAGGATGGCCTCTTTCCATTATAGAAAAAACGATGATGGTAAACGATGAGTCTATTACCAATGATGAACTTCAACTCCTTAAGAGGTTAGCTCAGGATGGCGCAGTTAGACCGCCTGCAATAACAACAGGGCATGCTGGGAAAAATTATTTTTTATTTCCACCTGCTCCTGGCAAATCTAAACTTAGTCCATCGAACCGGGAAATTTATGAAAGAGCGATGGCACTTATTGCCTCAGTTAGGCAAGGCCAGCTTTTAGCTAAGAGATTTCCAATTAATAATCCCTTGTGGATATTAAATTCTCTAAAAAGTACTGGCTGGTTGAGGCCCACCACTGAAACCAAAGCACAATACCATCAGCTAGCGGTAATGAGAGTAGGTAGAATTGAATCTACTGGAGGTGACTGGCATAAATTCGTTTTAATACAGACCGAAGAAAATTTAAAAGCTTTAGATCTCGCTATTGAACTCTTACAGTCCGGTGTTATTTCAAATATGGAAATAGATCAGGATGCCAGGATAGCCTTACAAAAAGATCAGACTTATATAGAATCAATTATTTCGTCAGCTGCTTTAAGAAAAGAACAAAAAATTCAGTTGGACGATGAAACACAGGAGGAGTTAGATAATTTATTACTAAAAGGCCCTGCATTATGATGAAAGATAGAATTTTAAAAATAACGTTGTTGAGGTATTTTCTCAGAAATTTTTGGTATTCAGAATTAGAAGTAAACATTTTATCTAAGGAGCGGATATCAAGCAGCAGAAAGCTAATTACAGATATAGATGTTTTAGCGTTATATCCTGATAACATTGGGGATTTAAAGCTCTATTTAGGAGATTGTAAAACATTGAAAAACCAATCTCCTATTGCACGTGTGTTATGGATGAGGGGGTTACTTGATTATATAAATGCTCCAAAAGGAATAATTGTTTTAATGAAAGACATTGAGAAGGAACATCAATTGTCTGCACATCATTTAAACGTTCAACTATATTCTGATTCTGATTTTGATACATATGCTAAGCGAATGGCAGACTATTCCAGTGAAATCAACTGTGCGCTAGGAAGCGAAGAAAACTGGACAGAATTTCTATCGCTTGGTTCTAAGTTTCCAAGGCTAGTAGGATTACTTGAATACGCTAGAACAAATTTTTGGAATGAAAGCAACAGTAGGCAACAGCTAAGAACAGGTATTCATCAACTGAAGACGAATAAAGGTGAATTAAACCCTGCAAATAGATTACATCTTGCGGTTGTACTGAACCAAATATCATTAATCGCTATTGCTCTAAACAACGTTATTATTCATCTTTTTAATAAATATTTGATACCTACATCAAAAGAGGATTTGGACAATGACATGAAAGTGCTTATATATGGAGGTATTGAAAACTATGAATTTTTAAATGAGTTGAGGAAAAAATTTGGGAACCTACACGGTGACGATGAGCGCGATTTATCATTGCCGGAATGGGGCAGTTTTCTAGAGTTAATAAGAACTACTCTTGAAAAGCCATTAGCGTTCAATTTAGTGCCTTTGTTTTTAAAGGAGATTGCATTTACATTCATTCCATCAAGGCCACAGATATACAATTATGCTCAAACGATTTCAAGAAAGGATAATTATATATCTACTTTTTCAATTAGGCTGATAGAATATATATGTAGAGCATGTAATTTACCTCCTGAATTTAAGGAACTCTATTTGCAAGAAATATTAGCTGTAACTAAATGATACGTCATGTGCTATTACGCACCTTTAATACTAGTAAAATATCACTTTCTATCTAACATTTCGTTGATGTACTTAAAGGATATCACCATCTGAAAAGATAAATTCGGCAGTGCTGCGGATAATGGAATGACAGGTTATTTTGCACAAATACTTTTATATTAATCTTAGAATTCTATAAGCTTGAAAACTGAAATAAAAATAATTTTAGAGGAGGGTGCATCAAATAAAAAGCAAGGTGGATGTTTTGAAAACCTTATTAGAAACATATTGAGTACCCACCAATATGAAATTCGCTCGAACATCAATTTTTCAGGAATGGAGATTGATCTAATCGCAGACCATAAGCATAAAAATGAAAAACTATATGTTGAATGTAAGGCAAAGGAGAAAGTGTCCTCAGATGAACTTACTAAATTTGCCTTTAATGTTATGCATAAGAAGGCTGATGCAGGATATTTTTTTAGAACGAAAGAACTTGAATCTCAAGCTGGTGCACTATTGGCCGAACTAAAAGAGGATGAGAGATATCAAAATCTAACATTTTTTGAGCCTAACCAGATAATCCAAATTCTAATTGACGGGAAATTTGTTACTGAACCAACTTATTTAATAAAAGATTTAAATATAAGTAAGAGGATTCTTGCTATAACTTACTTCGGTGACTTTCTAATCTACACGATTAATAAATCTCAGATTTTACCAACAAATGTCCTAATTGTAAATGCTGAAAATGCTGCATTGCCGGTTACTATATCAGACATCGGGATGCTTAAAGAAAGAATTGAAGAAATAAGCGATTTGACCTTGATGATCGCAACCGATGAAGATAAGAATAAGGATATTGAGAGTAGATTAGCAACTGAAATAGAAACGATTTCCGAAGTTCAGTCAAGCGAAAATTGGTTTGACTATTTACCTGCGTCAACAAAGGACTTTATTGGCCGGGAGAAGATCAGAGGTCTACTTTTTGATTTTTTTAAGGATGTTTTAGAGAATAACACATCTAAGCGTATATTCTATCTAACAGGGAAATCGGGATGGGGAAAGAGCTCTTTGGTGTCTGAAATTCGCGGAAGATGCAGAAACAGGCATTACAAAAAGCGGTTTTATACTGTGGCTATTGATACCCGAAGTGCAACCTCTGGAAATTTTGTCGCCTTAGCTTTTGAAAAACTATTCCATTCTGCTATTACAAATGGATTTATTAAATCAAATTTTTCTGATCAAAATTTAAAGTTTACGTCCAATGTAGATTTGCTCAGTTCTGATTCTGTTCAGAACATTTTTCTCCAATTGAAAAAGCAACGAAAGGTTCTTATATTGATTTTTGATCAATTTGAGGATGTTTTTAGAAAAGAGAATTTGTTTAAAACTTTTTACAAATTTCTTTCCGATGTCACAGATGCAATGCCTAACCTGGTCATTGGCTTTTCATGGAAAACTGAAATTGTTATCCCTATAGATCACGAAGCATATTCTTATTGGCAGCAATCTAAAGACCAAGCTAAGGAATTCAATATTAAAGAGTTTAGCGAAAAAGAAATTGACGGTGTTATTAAGCAACTTGAGACCTCGGTAGGTAAACTTAACCAAGATATAAAAAGGAGAATAAAGGAAAGTTCGCAAGGTTTGCCATGGCTTACTAAAAAGCTTTGTATTCATATCTACGAACAGATTAAGTCTGGTGCTAGAAAGGAAAAATTAATAGATGCTAACTTAAATATTCAAGAACTATTTGAAAAAGAGAAAGAGAAAATTGGAGGTGATGAATTGTCTGCTTTGAGATTTATAGCAAAGAAGGCCTATGATGGTAACTTCTTTGATATTTCAGAGATAGGCGAACAAATTTCAAACTCGACAATTGACTCACTTCGAGACAAGCGCCTAATAATTAGATCAGGTGCCAACTATAACATTTATTGGGATATTTTTCGAGATTATCTAGTTACAAACGATGTGCCCCCTATTGGGGAAAGCTATATTTTACGGCAAGGGGTTAATCCTTGTATGGACTTATTTCTACTTTTCGCAGAAAACAATGTCATGAACCGTGATCTTCTGCTAAAAAATTATTCTAAAAACATTGGCGTAGCAACGTTAGACAACGTTTTATTAGAGTTACGAAATGTTGGTTTAATTCAAAGAATCGCCGATACCGACGACTATACTGTTGCAGTTAAAAATATTCCAATTACCAAAGAAGGATTTATTGTTTATATAACTAGCAAATTTGCGAATTATACTCCTTTAATGAAGTTGAGTAAGCTAGGATTAAAAAATATATCCAAAGAAGATATAGTCTCTGTATTTAAGGATACCTTTAAATATGAATTCCAAGACAATACTTGGAATATTTATGCAACGACATTAATTGGATGGTTACTGAAATCGAATGTTCCAATTAGGGAAAAAATTGTTGAACCTCAAAAAGGCAGAAGAATTGGTTATACAGGCCAAGGAAAGATTACATCTTCGGACTTTTTATTGAGAACATCTGTTAAGGAGCTTGTAAACGAGTTAAAAAGCCATCAAGGGATTACTAAAACGATTAAGAAGTCATATGTTAGAGATCTTTTTCTCCTTGAAATAATATCAGAAGATGGAGCATTTACTGACTTCGGAAAATCTCTAGTAAATGATATAGACAAGGGTCTTTCAGAACTTGTTGCTAAGGTAAGACAGCTCCCAAAGATGGTAGCACTTGCAGAATTTTTAGCTAGTTCGCCGGGAGCTAAACCTAAAGAACTCGTCGCCAAAATGCCAATGAATTTTTTTGATGGGAATAAGCCAAGCTCTAAAATCTTATATGCATCAAAATTATTGACCTGGTTGAAATAGATATTATTTAGCACAAGTAACAGAGATTTAAATGAGGAAGCGCTGTTTAAATTTTTTCTTGAAGAAGGCAAGCCTGCTTTTTGAAATAAGGTTCACGGAACAATCAGTATTTAAATTTAAAACTGGCAGGTATTCATCGAAACGCATCAATTTTAATCAAATCCTCCACTAAAAAGTTCGATAAGTGTCCAGTCGCCCCGACTGGAAGTAATTAGACCGCATCAGCAATGGTGCGGTTTTTTTTGTGCCTGGTTGCAGCGTCCCGATTAGGATCGGGAAGGTCGCAAGTTCGAATCTTGCCGCCCCGACTTGACTGGACAGCATGGAATAAATCCCATTCTGTCCTTTTTTAACGGTATGATTATCATAGTATACTGTTTAGGATTATAGTTTGGTGTTTAATATAGATATTTGTTTAATGACCAGGCGAACACCAACAAAAGATAAACTGAAAACTGACGATGCTGCATTTCTGGAAAAGCTGGGCAAACGCATAAAAGACTTGCGTGAGAAGGCCGGTTATACCAGCTATGAAACGTTTGCTTACGAAGCTGGTATTAGCAGAACCATGTACGGCAACTATGAGAACGGAAGTGATATGCGTACTGCCAACCTCCGAAAAATAGTAGAGGCTCACAATATGACTCTAAAGGAATTCTTTAGTGAAGGTTTTGACTGATTAATACGCTTCAACAATTTTCCATTATTAGCAATGTGACACATAATAAAATCTAATGAAACTGACGGTGGCATCAGCCGTTGTCTTTTTTGCACAAAACTGCTTTGTTATCGTTGCCGGTGGCGCTGTATCAACCAAAATCCACGCTTTACTTACTGATTTACAGATTCTCAGGTGATGGCGCGGCTTTTACATAGTTGTTGGTATATGCTTTGATGAGTTCAAATAAATAGGGGCAACCTATAAAACATGGCTATATTACAGTACGAGAAGCAGTGTTAGCGGAGGCAAAAGGCGCCCGGGCATTGTAAGAAGTATATTATATAGTAGAATTTCGTTACCCTGCTACCGGTGGACAATACCAATTATCTCTATAAATTCTAAACCGATGTCGGAAGTTGAGAAAAGCAGCCATAGTGCGTTGAGTACTGAGAATAAAACGGAATATGTTGAGGCAACTATCCCATATTCAACTGCCACAATCAGCATGACGGAAGATTACCTTAAAGCTCTTGTTGGAGCCACTTCCGAATGTATTAAATTAATAAAACCTGACGGTACAGTTCAATATATTAACGATGCAGGCGCATTAATGGTGGAAGCCGTGAGCAGTACCAGCCTGATCGGCCAATCCGTATTTGACTTCATTGTCCCTGAATATCAGGAGTATTGGAAGGAACAGCACAAACGGGTTTGCAACGGCGAAACGTTAAGCTGGGAATATGATGTGGTTGGATTAAAAGGCACACGTCGTACGCTGGTTACGCATGCCGTTCCGTTAACTGGCACAGACGGGATTTTTTACCAGTTAGCCGTGACACGTGATGTTTCCGAGCAAAAACGGACGAAGGAGGCTTTAATGAACGCGGAAGCCAAACTGCAAAGCCTGACCAGGGAAAATGAAGAACGATTCCAAACCCTGGCTGATAATATTCAAAATCTTGTATGGATAGCAACCGGTGATGGATGGGTTACGTGGTATAACCAGCGATGGTATGAATATACCGGAACATCTTTTGAGCAGTTGCAAGGCTGGGGATGGCAGTATGTGCATCACCCGGACCATGTTGACCGTGTTGCTGATTTTATGAAGAAAGCGTGGAAGAAAAACGAACCGTTTGAGCTCACTCATTTGTTACGAAATAAAAATGGTGAATACAGGTGGTTTTTGTCCAGAGGCACTCCTATCAGTAATTCGGAGGGGAAGGTGATTCAATGGATAGGGACGCTGACAGATATTGACGAGCAGACGCAGGCTATCGAAAAATTCAGGCAGCTATCCGAGGAAGCGCCATTATGCGTTTGGATGACCAATACAGAAGGGGCTATAACTTATGCCAATAAAGAAACATTGGCTATTTTGGGTTATGGGAATATTAATGAAATAGTTCTGAAAGAATGGAAAAATTATATTCACCCGGAGGATCTGGACGATGCGCGCGCTATTATAACAAACGCTTACAGATTGCAACAGCCTTATTCCCTTGAATGCCGCATCAGGAACGCAGCTGCCGCGCAATATGAATGGTTTGTGCTGAAGAGTGTTCCGCTTACAGATACAGGCGTATTTACAGGCTATATAGGAACGGCAAATAATATTCATTCTTCCAGGATGGCTATGTCCCAATTGGAAGCCAAGGTGGACGAAAGAACCAGGGAATTGAATGACGCTATCGCTGCACTCCACCTATCGAATACTGATCTCGAAAGATTTGCCCATGTCGCCAGCCATGATCTCAAAGAGCCACTCAGGAAACTGCGGCTTTACGGCAGCCTGCTGAATGAAGAATATGGTAGCTTATTACCGGAACGGGCAAAGAATTATCTGGAACGGATGGAGCAGACCGCCGGCCGTATGAACAACTTAATCGAAGGAATACTTAACTATTCCTCCTTAATTAATGGGCAAGAGCCGTTTGGCATGGTCGATCTTAATGTTATACTTACAGGAATACAAGCAGACCTTGAAATACTTATCGAGCAAAAGCAGGCAATAATAAATGTTGAAAAAGCGTTGCCGGTGGTCAATGGCTCTGCTGTTTTATTAAACCAGCTATTTTATAACATCGTTAACAATGCATTGAAATTCTCCAGGCCCGATATACAGCCTAACATACAGATAACAACCGGAAAAGCGAGTGCTGCAGACCTATCCCATAACAGGCTGCCGGCTGGCAAAAGATTTATAGTGATCTGCATAAAGGATAACGGTATTGGTTTTGATCAGGAATACGCGGAGAAGATATTCGATAGCTTTTCGAGATTGAACGCAAGGGACAAGTATGAAGGCACCGGTCTGGGACTGGCTCTTTGCAAAAGGATTATTGAGCAGCATGGAGGTGCTATAGAGGCTGAAGGTGTTTTAGGTGAAGGAGCGCTGTTCAAAGTTTTTCTTCCCGAAGCTAATTAGTACTGCCAGTGATAAGGAATGCACTCGTTGCATTAAGCTAGCAGGCGATTCATGACTATGATAGCTAAACCGGCAAACCTGCCGGCAACAATCCCAAAGGCATCAATTTGACCAGATCATCGTCAAAAAGTTCGATAAGTGTCCGGTCATCCCGGCGAAATAGAAAGCCGCAACAGAAAAGATGCGGCTTTTGGGTGTTATTATGTTCGTATTTAACAGATCAACAACAACCTGTTCTGCCCCGATTTTTCCCTTGGTGCCCGATGAATACAGGGAAGAACTTTACTCTCAGGATGGTCAACCGCTAACCTCCATAGGTGGCCAACACCTAAGCTTATTGGACGCGCATCAGGCTTGGCTTCATAGTGCAGATCAAAGGAATGTTCACTTAAGAATGATTCAAAACCTTCATCTGCCCCATGATAGAGCTTTTTGAGTTTATCACGTATTTCCGGAATAAGTGCTTTCTTTTGGCCTTGTGAATTTGGCAATATTTCACTGGACTCGCCATAGTAGGTACATAAAAAGGTATCGGTTGGTATGGGAGAGCGATCTACATGAAATGAATAAACATCGGTTGGAAAAAACGTATCATCCCGGTCATAGTACTCGATTACATTAAGGCTTGGCGATGCGCCATGAGCTTCCAATATCTTCATGTCATTTAAAAGAATTTCACGGGCAAGTTGCCCTTGTTCACTTAACTGAAGCTCACGAAGTTCCGCTGGTTCAATTTCCGTTATGTTTCCGCTTAGCGCTACCTTTTTAATAATCTCAGAAAAATCACCTGTTAGCTTACGAGTCCAGCAAATTGCATTAATTTCTCCGGTAAATGGTGTAGAAACAAGGTCTTGAAAATTCGTGACATAGTGAATGTGTTTCTCAGCATGAGATAGATCTATCATAACAGTAATATAAATAAAATATCCGGGAAGAGAATTTACCTATATTCATAGAGGCTGCCATCAACAAAAGCATCCCGGCCATTTGCAGCTGTTTTTCGGCATCCATGCTCGGAGGACACGAAATTCATATATCATGAAACCATTTATTTTATTCCTGACACTCTTTTTTTTACCGTGTGCAGTCATTGCACAGCAGGACAGCATTGATATTTTTATAACCAACCAAATGAAACAGCAGGGGATTGTTGGACTATCAATAGGGATTATAAAAAATGGTACCGTAATAAAAGCGAAAGGTTATGGACAGGCAAATATTGAATGGAATGCTGCTGCCTCGGAAAAAACGGTTTATAAGATAGGCTCCGTCAGCAAACAATTTATCGCCGCAGGTATCATGAAACTGGTGCAGGATGGTAAGTTAAAATTATCCGATCCGGTAACAAAATTTATAAAAGGCGCACCTGCAAAATGGAAGGCTATTACGATCCGTCATTTACTAAACCATACTTCCGGATTGTCCGTAGATCCACCGGGATTTGACGGGATGAAGGATCAACCAGATTCTGTTTATATTAAAGCTGCATTTACTGATAGTTTGGCTTTCCCCACTGGTTCAAAATTTGAGTACAGTAATTTTGGCTATTTTATATTGGCAGATATAATCAGAATCACTACTCATCTGTCCTTTCCGGATTATATGAAGAAATATGTTTTTGACGAATGTGGCTTGAGCAATACCAGAACGACCTCTCTGGAAGCAATAATTCCGGACAGAGCGGCTGGTTATATTAAGAAAACGAACGATTCCATCATAAATGCACCAAATTATGTTGCGCTACGGCCTAGTGGAGCTTTCCTTTCAAACATAAATGATCTGTTGAAATGGGAAATGGACATGCAGCATAACAAATTGCTTACACAAAAAAATTGGGATCAAATGTGGGGTGATACCATTAAAACCCCTCTTAAAATGGACGATGAAGCCATCTATTATGGTTATGGCTGGATGACAAACAAAGTGTCCGGGAAACAGTTTGTACATCACGCAGGCTCATTGCCTGGCTTTAAATCTGTTTATTTTCGTTATATCGAAGATAAAACAGCAATCATTATCTTAACGAACGCAGAGAATGCCGATACATATGGAATTGCATTTGGCGTATCGGATCTATTGAAAGCTGCGGACGAACAAAATGAAAACGGCAGCCGGCAAAAGTAAGCGGAGGCGCCATTCCTATCACCTCCGCTTATCAATTTCGTTAAAGATAATTGACCAGGATCAGACTTGTAATTGCTACCAATAGCAACGCCGCCCGTAGGTTGATCACTTTATCCCATCGCTGCTGCAGTTGCCTGACATTATCCACTAACCTGCCGAACTTTACGCCTTCGACCATGATGTTATTTACTGGTTTGGAGATGGTAAGGTATATGAAGAGGTGCACCAGCAGTGCTGCTAACGATACTATGGCTAATTGTCCTGAAATGGTTTCAACACCAGCAAATATAACCTGTAAGAGGGTTGTTACTACTGCCGTAACACCGATAGCAGGCATCCGGGCGTCGGCCACTTCGTGGAAATGACCCATCACATCTGCTATGGATGATTCTTTACTTTTAGCAGCAGCTTTTTTGCCTACCAGGGCGAAAAATACATCGGTGCCAAAAACAACGGCTGTAGCAACTATGGATAAGCCATTTAATATTTGCAATAATACAGTGTTCATAAGATTATTTTTTAGATGCTGCTTTGAATAAAAAGATGGTCGTAACAATCATGTACAAGGCTGTAATGCCATGAATAAGTAAATGTGTTACGTCTTTCGCACCATTAACGGCTAGGACTGTAAGACAATCGGACACAGGGATAATTGTCGCGGAGCCGAACGCGAAGGCCGTGGCGCGGGGTTGCCGCAAGACGAGGAATATGAGCACCACAATGCCTGCATAGATATCCCTGATGCCCTTAATCCAGCCATAAGCGATAGCCTCGCTTGTATGTTGCAGCGGAATGCCAAATCCGTCGGCGCCAGCATTAGGCGCCAGCATAAACCGTAAACCAAGTAAAATAATACCCACTGCAACCAGCGCAGTGAGCCAGTATGAGGCAGAACGCGGCCCCCATGAATTGATTTGTTTTGTTTTCATTGCTTAACTTTTTTGTTAAGCAAATGTCCCCTGGTTTTATTTTTTATTCATTCACCCAGGTTAATAAAACCACCGCGCAGCAGCTTTCCGTAATTCGCTGCAATCAGGTTCACCATCAGCAGCCCAGGCAATAATCCCATCAGGACGGATCAGTACGGCGCTCAGGCCTAGTTGTTCCTTTGCCCTGCCTGAAACATACTTCATCCGCTGACCATACTCTCCTGCCAAAGTTTTAAGTGAAGCATTCATCTCAAAATCAAGCAGCATCCCTTTGCCATCGTGCATTAGCTCACCAACACCTGCACCATCTTCCAGCACAAAGTTAGGAACGCTGTATCCTGCCAGCGGATGGCCGCTTCCAAGATCGTAATGTGTGAAAACGCCCCACACCCTTCCCGCAAAGTAAGTAGCGCCATCGCGTGTATTTACCAGGTCGCGGATAATTGCATGCAATGCGCGGGCATGTGGATCCGGCCTCATGATCGCCACCTGGGCGCGTGACCAATCCAGCACTTGCACTCCAATTGGATGCCGCTCAGTTTGATAGCTGTCCAGCAAGCCTTCCGGTGCTTGCTGTTGAATGGTTGCTGCAAGCTTCCAGCCCAGGTTCATAGCATCGCCCAGTCCAAGGTTAAGCCCCTGGCCTCCCAACGGCGAATGAATGTGTGCGGCGTCGCCGGCCAAAAGTACCCGTCCGTTGCGGTACGTGGTAGATTGCCTTGCACGGTCAGTCCAGGTGGTTGCAAAATGCAGGGTGCTGATAGTAACATCAGTGTTCGAAATGCGGCGTAGCACCTCCTGTACGTGCTCACGTGTGACCGGCTTTTCTGAGCCATGAAATGCCCCGCCGTCAAAATCCTGTATAGCCAGGTAACCAGGCTGCGATTGCAGATACATACCTCTTGGTGTCAGGTTACGGCCAGGGTTCAGCTTTTCAGGATCGGCAATGTCCACTTTAACAGAGTAGCCGGTAAATTCCGGCTCTGTGCCGGCAAAGTCAAAACCGCCTGTTTTGCGAACAACACTCCGGGCGCCGTCGCAACCCACAAGCCATTTACTTTGAAAAGATTGTTCAGCTGATTGAACGGTTACTCCATCTTCCGTTTGATGAAAGCCGGTAATGGCGTGCCCACGCCTGATCACTACACCCAGGGATGCTGCACGGTGGGCCAGCACGGTTTCAAGCTCCTCCATTTCAGCAATTAAATGGGTATTGGTGGAGCCAGGCAGGCGATACTTCCACTGTAAGGGATCAATATCGCCGTCATGAAATGGAATGCCGGCAAAGTGTCCTGCCTGGCGGCGTGGCCCTTGTACGGCATTTTGATGAGGATTTTTAAGACGTTTTGGTACTTCAAGCTCATTGAGTAACCCCCGGCGGTAAAACGCTTCAACAGAGAGTGCATTTAGCCCCCGTATCCCAAAAGGAAGCTGCTTTAATGGCGAGTGTGGATGCTCGGTCTTTTCCAGTATCAGAACGGAACATTTGGCCAGGGCCAGCTCACAGGCAAGAAAAAGACCCACAGGGCCCGCGCCGGAAATAATTACATCGTAAATAACATGATCTTGTGCGGAGCTCCTGCTTTCAGGTATTGTGTTCATATAAAATAATTGAAACACAAAATTCCGGAATGCTCCTGCATCAGGCTTGTACAAACGCGACAAAATCGTTGCTTACAGCCTGTTGGCCTTTCTTTGCTTTTCGCGCAAATGCCGCGGGCGTAGTGCCGCTGTAACGTTTAAATTCTCTGCTTAGATGGGATTGATCCGTATAGCCGAACTCGTGAGCTAAGCCGGCAATGTTGGAATCCGGATGATGCCATAATTGGTTACGTACCTGTTCAAAACGTATCAGGGCAGATACGTCTTTAACAGTATGACCGGAAGATTGCTTGAACTTCCTTTCCAGTGTACGAACTGTGGCATGAGCCGCTGCGGCTACCTGGCTTACCGGCATGCTGCCGTTTGCTTCCCGCATAGCAACTCCCGCTTTAAATAACATGCTGTCGGCAGGGATCCGCGAACGTACATCCAGGAAATACTGTTTTACCCGGGCAATGGCTTCCTCTATTTTGCCGGCCTGAATATAATTATTCAAAGTAGATTGAAGCCGGGCTACCGGATGTTCAAACACGTGTATGCCGCCTTTACCGGACGGCAGTCCGAGCAGATCGAACACGGTCCAGGGAAAGCACCTGATACCAATGATCTCTAAACGGTTTTTTGAGTAAAAAGTAACCGGCTGATTGAGCAGGCCCACCATAAACGGTGAGGGTAATGGCTGCAGGTTTCCGTTATAGGAAATGCTGCAGGGCCCTCCAAAATGGAAAATGATTTCAGCGTAACCATCCGGGACTACCTCAAAACCTGTGGATTGTTCTCCGAAGTCTTTGGTGTTATGCCAAAAGCACTTTATGGTATCCCGCAGTTCTTCGGGAGCTTCAAATTCCTGGTGCTGCATATTGAAAGATAGGATATTTAAAGAAAAGGGCCTCTAGGCAAGTTTTTTAAAAATAAATTTGATAAACCGAATGGTTGCGATTATATTTGCAACCGAATGGTTTATTATAAACAATAACAACAACTATGAAAAGTAAGATCCTTTTTGTTTTATGCCTGCTGGCTGGCCTGATGTTTATCAATGCGGGTTTGGATAAATTCTTCCATTATATGCCGGTCCCTAAGGATATGCCTGAAAAAATGGTGAAGGTAGGAATGGCGTTTGCCGAAATAGGCTGGCTCATGCCGCTGGTGGGAGCCATAGAAGTTCTGGGCGGTTTATTATTGATCTTCAGCAGGACCAGGGCCCTTGGCGCCATTGTTATTTTACCTGTTTTGACAGGCATTCTGCTTGCTAACATCAGCATGGCCCCATCGGGTTTGTTCATTGCATTTCCATTATTTGCAATCATTCTTTGGGTAATTATTGACAACAGGGAAAAGTACCTGCCGATGCTCAGGAAATAATCACAAATCAAAATGACACTTCAGTGAGAAGAGATATTTTTCAAGCCATTGCCGACCCGACACGAAGGGCCATTTTGGTTTTAATTGCATTACAGGCAATGACACCCAGTGCCATTGCCGAGCATTTTGACATGACACGGCAAGCCATTTCAAAACATATGAAAATTTTAACTGAATGCGAGCTGGTGAAACAGGAATACCAGGGCAGGGAAATATATTATCAACTTGAAGTTGACAAAATGAAAGAGATAGATAAATGGCTGGAACAGTTCAGGAAGATCTGGGAGAGCCGATTTCAACAACTAGACCAACTTTTATTAACAATAAAAAAGAAAAAATAATGAACAACAATTTGCAGTTCGACTTCATTGCAGATAAGGAAAAAAACACGCTGACGATCAGACGTGAGTTTTTAGGAGACCGGCCACTGGTTTGGGATTGCTATACGAAAAGTGAATTGCTTGACCAATGGTTTGCACCCGCCCCGTTAACCACCAAAACGAAATCAATGGATTTTCGTGAAGGTGGCCATTGGCATTATGCAATGGTAGAACCCAACGGAACAGAATATTGGGGTTATACTGAGTACGTGAAAATAAAGCCCATTGATTATTACACCTCTTTAGATGCTTTCAGTAATGAAGCTGGTGAAATAAACAAGGACCTGCCCCGGGCAGAGTGGATCGTAACTTTTACCGATAAGGGAGAAAATGCTTTGGTAGAAACCATCGTTACCTATAAATCTCTTTCCGACCTGGAAACGGTTATTCAAATGGGTATGGAACAAGGGATGATGGCAACACTGGAAAAACTGGATGCATTATTAGTTACCTTGAAAAAGTAAAAAGCGCGGGAGCCTGCAACTGTAGTCACAAAAAATATGGCTATACAATTAAAAGCCGCATCAGCAATGGTGCGGCTTTTAATTGTATGGTCACCGTTTCTCCAAAATATTTAACTTGCCATACATAAGCAAAGGCTGCTTGTAAAGTTTAAAACCCATTGCAATGGAATATCAGTATAAATACATGCATTCTCCCGTAGGCAGGCTAACACTTATCGGTAGCACCAAAGGCCTTGCCGCTATTCTTTGGGAAAATGATAACCCGAACCGGGTACATGCAAAAGCTGATGTTGAGGATAATAATCACCCCATACTGCTTGAAACAGAACGGCAGCTAAGAGAGTATTTTGAAGGAAAGCGCAGCTCCTTTTCTTTGAAGCTGGACCCGGTCGGGACAACCTTTCAGAAAGAAGTATGGGACGCCTTGCTGACCATACCTTATGGGGAGACGCGGAGCTATACCCAGATCGCCAACCAGCTGGGCAACCCTAAAGCGGTACGTGCGGTAGGTGCTGCCAACGGCCGTAACCCCATTTCAATTGTTGTTCCCTGCCACCGCGTTATTGGTGCATCCGGAGGGCTAACCGGTTTTGCGGGCGGGCTTGAGGCAAAAGCCAGCCTGCTATCACTGGAAGGTGCAAAAAGTACGCAACCTCAAATAACAATTCCCTGGCAGTAAGCAGCCTTTAAAAATATCAGGCCCGCTAATCCTTGTATTGGCGGGCTTTTTCTTTCTTATTCCATACTATTTTTCAAATAATATTCATCTGCGCAGCTAGGTTGCGCAGATGAATAATTCCTTTGTGATCAAATAATAAACCAATGAAAATTTCAAAAAATGAACAAGTACGAAAGATTGAAGTCCGACCTGGAATCAACAGGCAAGGGCAAAATGAAAGCATTTGGCAGCTCTATGTTGCCCATTCTGAAAAGCGGCAGCCAGCTAACCTTTGAAAAGGCGCAGGAATACAAGATCGGTGATATTGTATTCTGTAAAGTAAAAGGGCGATACATTGATGCGCATAAGATCGTTAAAACGGATGCGCATAAAGGCTTCCTGATCGCCAATAATCATGGTTTTGAAAACGGCTGGACCCGGACCATTTACGGGAAAGTAACCGTAGGTGAATTTCAAAACCAGGTTATTTACGAAGCAAAGCGATGACCCCCTCCCATTAAGTGGCAACGATTTTTTTAATAGTTGCCCCACAAAATTTCTCCCGGTCCCCATTATATCTTCCCTTTATTACAGCATCCTACTTTCTTTTCCAGGTTACTATTGCAGATGCGCCTCCATTCGTGGTGTTCTTAGAAAAAATTTGGAGGAGATCTCCCGTTAAGGTATAGGAAGATTTAAGCTCACGCCCCTCCCAGTTTGGGAAAAAAGCATGTTCCACCTGGTAGGTAATGGTGTGGTTCTTGTCGTCAATGAGGAATTTACCGAAATGCGAATTGTTGCCTTGCACCAGTGCCGCATTTTCTTCCGGTGTTGCCGTGTTTTTATTATTGGAAGCAACTTTCGGGCGGGCGGCCTTCATAATCTGTACGGCATAATCTCCATTCTGCTCAAAAAGGAGCAAGCCCTGGGGAGCTTCTCCGTAGGGAAACGTTTTACTGTTATCGGGATTGGTATTTTCTACAGACACCAGTGACCACGCACCGCTGAACCTGCTGGTTTGCGCCCATGCGCTAACGGATGTAATCAAAAGGCCCAATAATAAAACATGCTTTTTCATAGTAATGAAGTTTATAGATCAAAATTATACAACCTGGAGAGTCTGATCCTTGTACTATTTTTCATTAATACTGTACTTTTACAACCATGGCCAAGCAGAATTTATATAAGCCTTTTGAGATTGAGTTCAAACAGCAGGAGCGGTTTCCGCCATCCGTTAAAAGCAATAATTTCTTTGAGCTGATCTATATTGTAGATGGTACCGGCATCCAATACGTTAATAAGAACAAGTTTAATTACCGCAAGGGGAATCTGTTCTTATTAACACCTCATGACCAGTATTCATTTGATATTTTAACGGCTACGAAATTCTTCTTCCTCCGCTTCACTAAATTTTACCTGGAAACAAAAAAGGGAAAGGATAAAGAGGCGGTACAGCAGGTAGCCTACATTATTAAAAATGCAAGTCACCGGCCGGGCTGTATTTTAAAGAATAAAGCGGATAAACCTTTTATAGCTTCCCTGATAGAGAATATTTTGCAGGAGCAAACGAACCAGCAGATATACTTTGGCAAAATAACAGAGCAAATAGTAGATACTATCATTACCGTTGTAGCAAGGAATATTGCATTAAAGCTTCCCAAAAATGTAAAGGAAAGCACCGGAGAGCCCGTGCTGGAAATACTGGATTATATACAGGAGAACATCTTTGAGCCTAAAATGCTCAAGGCTGAAAATCTTAGCAAACACCTGGGCATTTCATTGAGCTATCTGGGCCGTTATTTTAAAAAACAAACCGGGGAAACGCTGCAGGACTACATTTTAAACTACAAGGTGCGTATGATAGAAATACGGCTGCTGAACAGTGATATGCGCATTAATGAGATTGCCCATGAGCTGAATTTTACGGATGAAAGTCATTTAAACCGCATCTTTAAAAAACTGAAAGGAATGAACCCGTCGGAGTACCGGAAAAAGAGTGCTTTGCCCGGGAACACATCCGGTGCGATGGCTTAAAGATCAGTGAGCCTGTCTAAGAATGCAGGGTATGAGGGGCGCAGGAATATTTTGTTAGATGCATATAACCCGTTTCTTCTTTTGATGCTGAGCATCATGTACCCCGTCTTTATTTTGTAATCCCCAGCTGTTCATTAAGGAAAGAATGGGTAAAATGCTTTCTCCTTTTTCAGTCAGGTAGTAAGCGGTGTACAGCGGGAAACCGCTGCCGGCTTCTTTATATACAATTCCTGCAATCTCCAGCTCACGGAGCTGTAAGTCTATCACCCTGGGCGTTGCCTCTGTAATTACCTTGTGCAGCTCACTGGGCCGCCTGAAGCCCCTGTCTATGGCGTCTATAATACAGGGTTTCCATTTTCCGCCAAAGCTTCTCATGGCAATGGTAATGCCGCATTCCAAATCTTCAGGTAGCTTCTTCCGGTACATTTTTTTTCAGCAATTTAATGCTAAAACAGCAATGTGCCTATACTGATAAATTTATCAGTATCCGAATAATTTATCAGTTATTGATCCCGGCAGCCCGGTGAAATATGTTTGCATAAAAATTATTTATAGCAATGGCAATGCAGCATAAAAAAAGTACACAGGAGCTGTGGAGATTATTTTCCGGAATTATAGTAATAGCGCTTTCAGCTTATTTTTTGTTTGGAGCAGCACATTTTTTTACACTGGATCCAGGCGTGCTGGGTAAATATGATAAAACTAAATGGATCTTACTACTGCATATTACCGGTGGTGGAATTGCGCTGTTAACCGGCCCGCTGCAGTTCTGGGAAAGGTTCAGGAACAAACGTTGGGTACTGCACCGGCAGGTGGGGAAAGCCTACCTGCTGGCCATTTTGATCAGCGGTTCCTGCGCTGTTTATTTATCCTTTACAACAGCATATGCAGTGGGGTGGTCCTATGCTTTTACGCTGCAGGTTTGGGTGAGCGTATGGCTAACGGCCAGCTTCCTGGCTTATCGTACCGCGGTGAAGAAAAAATTCAAATTGCATAAGGAGTGGATGACCAGGAGCTACCTCGTAACAGTTGCATTTGTTATTTCCGCACTTTTGAATAAGCTGCCTTTTATCCAGGACAAAGGCAGCTTTGCAGAAGTATCTCCCTCTTTATTCTGGTTTGGCTGGGCCGTGCCCTTGTATGTGTATGAAATAATATTGTCGCTGCAAAGAAAGCAATGATCAGGGTAGCAATAATTTAGCTTTAATGATGTCCGTGTAGGAGTAGGCGCTTTTTATCCTGGAACCTTTTGCATCCTGCATTATGATCATAAAGGTGCCCTTAAAGTATTTCTGTATTTCCCGGATCTTTAGCTTGTTAACGATGAAGCTCCGGTGAATGCGTACAAACTCAGGTGGCAGGCGGCTTTCCAGGTAGCTAAGCGGGTATTCGATCAGCTTTTCCGTTTCTTTGGTGTGGATGACCACATATTTATTCCTTGCCTCAAGGAAATAAATATCCTGCACCTGCACCAGCTGAATACTATCGCCCGCTTTCACCGGTATGGTGCTGATAGTATCTTCGGTTTTATGATCGCTGATCAGTTTTTTTATTTTCAGCAGCAGGTCTGCCTCCCCGCTTTTATGCTGGGTGATCCTTTTTATGGTCAGGTCCAGGCGGGCTGCTTCAATGGGTTTTAACAGGTAATCCAGCGAGTTTTTTTCAAAGGCTTTGATCGCATATTCTTCATAGGCCGTTACAAAAACTATCAGCGGCGTATGCTGCAGGCGGTTCAGCACTTCAAAGCCGTTAAACTCCGGGATGCGGATGTCTAAAAATACAAGATCCGGCCGCTGTTCATTAATAAATTCCACGGCCGACAGGCCATCCCTTGCCTCACCAATGATTTTAATGAACGGATAAATGTGCAACGCTTTTTTTAAGCGGTGTATGGCCATTTCCTCATCATCTACCAACAAGGTTTTAATTTCTTCCTGGAATTGTAAGCCGGACATATTTTTGCGGAACGTTGTTTAGTTCAATTTTATAATCCTCCCCATACAACAGCCTGAGCTTGTTCATAACCATCTGTAATCCTGCACCGGTACCGGGTATGTCCGGGAATGCCTGGCCGGGATCCGCTACCGTAATGATCAACTGTTGCCCCTCCAATACTATTTTTACCTCAATGCAGCCATTGGCAGCGCTGGGTTCTATGCCATGTTTTACTGCATTTTCTACAAGCGGCTGCAGGATAAAGGATGGCAGCTGTAAATGCCGCACTTCCGGCGCTGCTTGTATGGTGTAGGTCATGCGGTCTTCGTAGCGTATTTGCTGCAGATGCAAATAGGTGCTGATAATATCCAATTCATCATTGATGGAATGAAAAGTAGCGCTGCTTTTGTCCAGCGTGAACCGGAAGAATTTTGATAAAAGCAGCACCAGCTCTTCCGCTTTCACCGGGTCTTTGGAAATGAGCCCGGCAATAGTATTATGTACATTATACAAAAAGTGCGGATTGATCTTAGCCCTTAAAAGTTCCAGCTCAAAAGCGGTTTGCTGCTGTTCCAGCTGTAAAACCCGGTATTGCTGGTTTAAGATCCGCGTATTTAAAACATGCTTCCATTCCTCACTTACATAAACGGGGATCCCGATTACCAGTACCACTAAAATATTCAATATATAAATGTTGCTCCCGCTAAACCACTGGTATGGTTGATCCGATAGCAGGAACGACTGCAGGAAGAACGTAATTTCAGAACCCAGTAATGCTGCCAGCACCAGCAGGCTTATCATAATAATCACCTTTACACCCTGGTAAGCGCTTATATTGGTAAAGTAATGCCTGTAATGAATGGCCAGCATCATTAAGGAGCCAATGCAAACATTGGACAGCACCGTCATAATGATGCGTGCCGGCCTTTGATCGTAATTAAAATACAGGTAAGTGCCAAAAGCCAGCCCGGTCAGGATGCAGATCAGTAAAGTTTTTATAGCCGGGTGCATTTTAATTTGATTGATGGAGTATAGGATTGCGTTGTTTATTGCTAACCCTTATAAAGATAACAATAATGCACATCAAACCCAGTACGGAAGGCAGGAACTGGCTGTACGGCTTATGATCCGGAAAAACAGTGCCGGTAAAGGCAGATGCCAGGCCGCTTAATGCGCTGACCATTTTATAAATATGCTCATAGATAACCGCCTTTTTAAGGAAGCTAACCGGCATAAGCGCTTTAGAAAGATCGTAGATGGTAATTAAAAACAACGCGCCAAGAGTGGAGTAAATAACAACCGGCGACCAATACAACCCGATGCTCTGGATGTAATACAGGTAATAAACAGCTGCTGCCATTACCATTACCGGCGCCCAGTAGTCAATACCTCCCGGTTTTTGACCACCCAGCTGCACGGCTCTGATGCCGCTGAAACAGTTATATCCGCTGAGTAAAGTAAGCACCAGCAGAAAGGTATTCCGCTTAAACGCAAATACACCCATCAGCCCTGTTATGATCACGATCCCCATCATCCAGGTAAATACACTCCCGGACAAAAGATGGATTTTACGGCCCTTTTTAACAGACAGGGCCACCAGGCCCGTAAGCAGGGCGCTGGAGCCTGCAGTTACATGGATGGCAATATTAATGACATGTAAAGTCTCCATGGGCAAATAGTTTTTGATATTGCAAATCAACGCCCGGCGCCTTACATAAGAAATGAAATTCCGACGAACAGGGATATTTTCGGATAGAACGGGCAGGATGATTATCTTTAAGGACAAGCTGCTACCATCATGGAACCACCTGTAATAGTTGATATAACATACGATAAGGTTAACTTTTCTGAAACCGCTTTGGAGGTGGGTGAATATGAGAATTGCATCTTTGTGAACTGCGATCTTTCCAATACTAACCTGGCCGAAATAAAATTCCTGGATTGCACATTCACCGGCTGCAACCTGAGTTTAGCTAAATTAAAAAACACTGCTTTCCGGGATATTACCTTTAAGGATTGCAAAATGCTGGGGCTCCGGTTTGATGAGTGTAATAAATTCGGGCTGGCGTTTAGCGTAGATAATTGTACGCTGAACCACGTTTCATTCTTTGAGCTTAAGCTCAAAAAAATAATTTTTAAGAACTCGCAGCTGCAGGAAGCTGATTTTACCGGCAGCGATCTTACAAGCGCTGTTTTCGATAACTGCGATCTTACCAGGGCTACTTTTGATAATACCCTGCTGGAAAAAACAGATCTCCGCACGGCCTATAACTATTCCATTGACCCGGAAATGAACCGGCTGAAAAAGACCCGCTTTTCCTTATCCGGCATTGCAGGGCTGCTGGATAAGTACGATATTGATATTGACCTGAATGCTTAGCATAAATCAGAAATCAAACACATGCTCCACCTGCACACCCGCCTTTTTCAGATCGAGCAGCACCCCGCTTAATGCACCCACGGGCGTGGCAATAGCTACCCGTTTCATAGTGGGGTATGACGTAATGGGCTGTATAAACACCGTTTGTGCATTGGCAAAATCCGTCTTATGATCCGCAGGCACCCATACGGTTAGCAGGATGGCGGAGTTATTACCCGCAATTTCTTTGAAGCTATGTCCCTGCTGCGCCAGCTCCAGGGCAGCCGCGGCAAACTTGTCGTAACGGGGCAGGTAATGCAGGCTGTCATCATTCAGCACCACGGCGGTGTTCAGCAATGCTACTTCATATACCTGTTTGGTACCAATGCCGATCAGCTTTCCGTATATAAATTTTACCGCGAGCTCAGTGGTCAGCATATACCTGCGCTCCCACTTGCGGAAAAAGTGAGGGCCGGAAAGGGAGGTGTTTTTCCACAGGTCCTTTAACCGGCTTTTAAAATCAAACTGGTACCAGGGCAGGTCTTTAATAAAAGCTACATAGTCCTGCGTATATTTTGCATTAAACTGGTCTTCCGCTGTAACGGGCTGCCCGGTATCCGTTAACCGGCCCACAATATTTTCATACCACGATTTTGCGGTGTATTCCACCGTAGTGCTTACGCCAATTACCCAGATCATAAAATGGTATCCCCAATTGGTTGGGAAATTCCCTTTGATCTGTTTATTCACAATGCGGTAGCTTTTCCATATCTGTGAAGTATGCCGCATATACGGGAAAGTAGTGGCCGTATGCTGCTTAAAATAGTTAGCCTGCTCTTCCGGGCTAAACACCAGGAACCATTCCGGGAAGGTCAGGAAGGTTTGATCTGCCGGCCTTATATCCTTAGCAGGTGTTACGGGGTTTTTATTGGCAACCAGCCATTCCTTTGGGATCACCAAACCTTTGCCGGCCGCTATGGTAGATGGCTGCCGCTTAAAAAAGAAAATGCTCATAGATAAACACAGGGAACAAAAAGTGAGAATGTACAACCGTTTCATACTTACAGCTTGATGAATGATACCAGCGTATTATCCGAAGGATCTTTATCCTGCAATATCCGCGCGCCCAGGTCTTTGAAACCGTAGGAAGAAATGATCCTGCTCCATTCGTCAATTGATTTAAACGATTTGTATTCGCCGTGATCTGTTTCCCAGCTTACCTTTAACCCCAGGTTAAAAACCGTATGCACCAGCGATACAAAAGTGGCCATAGCCGGTGTTTTTACATCATGATCACGGATAATGAACAATCCTCCTTTTCTTAATACACGGTGAATGGATTGCATGAAACCGGCTAACAGCTCATCAGGGCAGTGGTGCAGCCCAATGTGGCAGGTTACCAGGTCCAGGCTTTCATCCGGGATCTCTGTTGCTTTAATAGGAGAATAATCCAGCGGAATGAACGTACCCAGCTTGCGCAGCTGCCCGCGTTCGAAAATATCGCCCGGCGCATTGCTGGGCGCAATATCATTGGTTAAGTAAATGTTGCCGCTAAGGGTAATATGTTTACGCAGCTCACTGATATAGCGGCCGGTAGAGCCGATCTCCAGGTAACCATCAATTTGCCTGCGCTCACCCAGCAGCTGTAATACCTGCCGGGCCATTTCCTTCTTCTGCTTTTTCAGCGCAGGTAATGCAAACGTAAATTCGGAAAGGAAAGGTTTTATACCCGGCAGCTTTTGCTGCACGGTTTTATAAATTTCTTCGTCGGTAGCTTTTTCCTTCGTGGTGGCAGCTATCAGGTGGTGGAACTTATCTTCCGGGTATAAATGAAAGATCACCTGGAGGAAACGGTAAAAATCATCGCTCCATTTAGTGTCAGAAAATACGGCTTTGAACTCAGATTGCATATACAGGTTATTTATAGTAAGTGTCCCAGATCACGTTACGGAATTTACCCGTTGGATCCAGCTCCTTTTTTAGTGTAAATAATTCTTTGGCTCTTGGGTAGGCGCGGTGAAATTGTTCGCTGGTAGCATGCGGCTGATAGGGCAGGTAATAAGCCCCGTCCAGGGAAAGGGCGGCGTCTATCAGCTCCCTTGTCCATACAGCTACGCGGCCTTTTTCGGCATCATCTGTATTTTGTTTGTAATACACTACAAAGGCAAACACCTCTTCCCGCGCCCAGGCCAGCAATGAGCCGCTATCTGCCTTTGCATGGCGGATAGATACATTGATAACATTTACATCATGCCGTATAAAGATCTCCGACATCAGTGCCAGAAATGCATCAAACTTTTGCACCGGTACAAAATATTCCTGCAGCACGTAGGTGCTTTGTTTCCTGGAAGAAGGCTCCAGCTCCATCACATCATACCCCGCTTCGTAGTTGCGGTAATGCACTTTTTTGAATTTGTATAACAGCGGGTCAATGATGAACTCGCGGCGCCATTTTCCAAAATGGTTTTTGCTGAAAGCGCCCATGAAGTAGCGTTCCAGCGGGTAAGCAGCGGCCAGCGGCATCAGCCTGGTTTTTTCGGTAGGCTTTTCATCTGTCCGTACCCAGCTTACGGCGCGTACATTTTTATAGAATGGCGGATAGATATCGCCGTTATGAAAGATCACATCTTTATTCTCCCGCACATTTTCAAAGAAATACGGCTTGTAGGCATTCCCTTTCATTTTCACCTGCTGCCGTTTAACGGCAATGTTATCTTCCAGGTCCAGCGTTACATTTATAATAATGGCAATGGCATTGTAGCAGCCTACACAGGCATAAAAAATATCGGATCTTTCTGTGGGCGATACCTGTATTATTTCACCATTGGCCAGCAGCACATCCAGGTTGCGTACAGACAGGATCAACGGTCCCAGGCCAATATAACGCCCATGACAGTTTACGCTAAGTGCGCCGCCCACAGTGAAGTTGGCGTAGGTTTGCATGATCTTGATGCTTAACCCGTGTGGATCAATATAATGCTGTATGTCGCACCAGCGGGCGCCTGCCTGCACGGTGATGGTTTTTTGTTCCGCGGAAAATGCAAGCACTTTATTCAGCGCGCGCATATCAATATGAATACTTTGCGGGCTGGCAGTTTGCCCGCCCATGCTGAAACGCCCGCCGCCTACAGAAAGGGGCTTGCCGGCGGTACGTACTATCTGCTGCAGCTCCTCCACCGTTTGTGGTACTACCACCTGCGCTACCAGCACAGGGTTCAGCTGTGTAACATCGTTGATCAGTCTTTCTTCTGTTTTCAAATGCGGTATCAGGGCGCCGGCGTCATTTTTATAATAATCCGCAGCAGTGCCGGGTACAGCGCCAAAACGGTTCGGGTATACATTGCCTTTCCGGAACCCCAGTAACCACACCAGCCACAGGGGCCCTGCCACAGGTACTAACAGGCAGGACAGCCACCAGGCGCTTTTATTGGTATCATGCAGCCGCTTGGCCGCCGTAGCAAACAAGGCCCAGAATAATAATGGATAAATAACAAAAGTGGCAGCAGGGGTGAAAGCTGCGTTCAGCAGATTATACAACACATAAAAGGTGCTCCATATAAATAAAGATGCCACCCAGTAAGTAAGGCGGTTGATCCTTCCACGGGTTGTAAAAAGCAAATAGCTGACAGGCAATTTATCTTTGAATGTCATGGTGTTGTACCAATACTTGTAGAGGTCCCGTACAAATATATTATATTTATAATAATATTTAAGTGCTGTTTTAAAGGCTTCTTACTGTTTGATCTGCGGTTACCTATTCCCGCTCTTTCTCATTATCTTTAATAAGGAAGCCAGGTGCACCATAGGAATCACCTCAAAATATTCACGTATTGAAAAGTTACCCGTTATGAAGATCTATACCCGGACCGCTTATTTTTTTGCCTTACTGCTTGCCCTGACTGTTTGTGCATTTACAACCGATGCCGCATTTGATAAGATCAAAGTAGAAGGCGGTTACATATCAGGCACAGTTAATACCACCGGCGATATTCATATTTTTAAAGGTATTCCCTTTGCAGCCAAACCCATAGGCGCATTGCGCTGGAAAGCGCCGCAGCCCGTAGGTTCCTGGAAGGGAGTAAAAGCCTGCGACCGCTTTGGTCCCAGCCCCATGCAAAATAAACCGGTACCTTTTAGCATGTGGTCTGCCGAATTTCTGATACCGGAAACGCCTATTGGTGAGGACTGTTTGTACCTGAATGTATGGACTGGCGCAAAGGCTGCTAAAGAAAAACGCCCGGTGCTGGTATGGATCTATGGCGGCGGTTTTGTGAGCGGTGGCAGCGGGGTACCGATCTATGATGGTGAGGCCATGGCAAAAAAAGGAATTGTGTTTGTAAGCATTAATTACCGCGTGGGCATTTTCGGTTTTTTAGCGCATCCTGCATTAAGCAAAGAAGCCCCGTACCATGCTTCCGGCAATTACGGCCTGCTTGACCAGGTGGCAGCGTTAAAATGGGTGCGGAAGAATATTGCAAAGTTTGGCGGCGATCCTGCTAATGTAACCATTGCAGGACAGTCTGCCGGTTCTATGAGTGTGAATTGCCTGGTAGCATCGCCACTCGCAAAAGGCTTATTTCAAAAGGCCATTGCAGAAAGCGGCGGCAGCTTTACCAATGGCAATGCCACGTTGCAACGGGGGGAAGAAGATGGGGAAAAGGTGATGAAACAGTTCCATGTATCCACCATCAATGAGCTGCGCGCTGTACCGGCAGACGAGTTGCTGAAAAAAGCGGAGGGCTTCCGCGGCCCTGTTATTGACGGATATGTATTGCCCGATGCGATCATAAATATCTTTACACAGGGCAAAGAAAATAAAGTGAGCCTGCTTACAGGTTGGAATGAGGATGAAGGATTGTTATTCAGCCCCGTGAAAAATGCAGCAGATTTTAAGCAGCAGGCTGCCGGCTGGTACGGCGCTGATGCGCAAACATTCCTGCAGTTCTATCCTGCAACAAATGATTCAGTAGCGGCCCTTTCACAGCTAAAGCTTTCCCGCGACCAGATCTTTGGCGTACAAAATTATACCTGGGCCAATATGCAAAGCAGCCATGGAAATAAAGTGTACGTATACCGCTTTACCCGCAAACCACCTGCCACCGGCGGATATGTGAAGTACGGCGCTTTTCACACGGCAGAAGTGCCCTATGCTTACGGCAACTTACAATTTGTGCAACGCCCCTGGGAACCGGCAGACCAGGAGCTGTCAAAAGTAATGTGTGCCTACTGGGCTAATTTTGTCCGCACCGGAAATCCCAATGGCAGCGGATTGCCGGTATGGGAGGCCTATAATGTGAACGATAAAAAAATAATGATATTGGGTGAAAAGCAGGAAACTAAACCAATGACCGATAACGCGGCACTGGATTTCCTGTACAACAGATCAAGGGAAAAATAAGAACCTGTATATGGAATTAGCATACAGATATGATGTAATACCTACTGCGGAGCAGGTAATTGAGCTTTATGGAAATGCAGGTTTGCCGCGGCCCATACATGACCGGGAAAGGATTGGATTAATGTACGAAAGCTCAAACCTAATAGTTACTGCATGGGACAATGATAAGCTGGTAGGCGTAGCCCGTTGTATTACAGATTGGGTATGGAGCACTTACCTGGCCGACCTGGCAATAAGATCAGACTACCAGAAACAAGGTATTGGAAAAAAGCTGGTGGACCTGGTACAGGAAAAAGTAGGCGAGCAAACAATGATCCTGTTACTCTCTGTGCCTACTGCCATGGAATACTATCCTAAAATAGGCTTCACGAAAGAAGACCGGGGCTTTATGATCCCGCGTAAAAAATAATGTCCTCAATTCATTCCCGGGAAGCTCTTCAGGTTCCTCCGGAATGTTTTTGCATTTTCTTTACTATCCTGCACTGCCCATACCGCCATTTGATACAGCACCGGCTTTAACGCTAACCCCGATTTTGTAAGACTGTAGGTAACATGCGGTGGCACTACGGGCATGGCTTTACGGGTTAGCAGCTGATCTGCTTCCAGCTGTTTCAGGTGCTGGATCAGCACTTTTTCTGTAATGGAAGGAATGGCTTTCCGCAGATCGCTGTAGCGTTTACTGCCGGATAAGAGCTGGAATAAAATAATGGGTTTCCAGTATCCGCCTATCTTTTCCATTACATAGGTAACCGGGCATTCCTCAAATGCGCTCTTCTTATTTTCCTGGATGGTGGAGCTTTCTTTTACTTTGGTCATAGCTACATACTTTAGGGTAAGTACTTGTACAAAAGTAAGTACAAATTTAGTTTTGCTGCAGTAAAATTTAAAGCTATGAACATTACTATTACAGGATCGCTGGGCAATATAGGCCGCCGCCTTACAGAAACATTAACTGCAAAAGGGCACCGGGTAAAGGTGGTAAGTCATGATCCGGGGAAAGCGGCCGTCATTGAGGCGCTAAACGCAATCCCGGTTATTGGATCTATAGAAGAGGCTGATCTTTTATTGCGCGCATTTGAAAAAGCAGATGCCGTATTTACCATGATACCGCCGAATTACACTTCCAAAGACCTCCGGGCTTATATGAAAGCAGCCGGCGAAGGGTATGCCAATGCCATTGCGCAAACCGGCGTACAGCATGTGGTGAACCTGAGCAGTATTGGCGCGCATATGCCCGATGGTCCCGGGCCAGCCGGCGCCAATCATTATGTGGAAGCTAAGCTGAATGCTTTGAAAGATACCCATGTGTTACACCTGCGGCCGGGTATGTTCTATACCAACTTCTTTGGCGCAATGGGCATGATAAAACATCAGCACATTATCGGGAATAACTTTGATGCTACGGTAAATATGGTATTGTCGCACCCGGCAGATATTGCTGCAGCTGCTGCAGAGGCGCTGGATACCCTGAATTTTACCGGTAAGCAGGTACGTTATATAGCCGGTGATGAAAAGAACGGGGGCCAGATAGCCGCTGCATTAGGTGAGGCCATTGGTAAGCCAAACCTGCAATGGATGGGCTTTTCTGACGAAGATATGTTACAGGGGATGCTGCAGAACGGTTTGTCAGAGGAAATGGCCAGGGTATACATTCTTGAAATAGGTGCTGCTTTGCGCAGCGGTATTTTGTTGGATGATTACCGCAAACACCAGAGTACTGCTTTTGGAAAAGTACAGCTGGCAGATTTTGCACAGGAGTTTGCAGGCGTGTATAAAAACGTATAGCCATATGCAGTGCACATTTGCTATCTTTATTTCAAATAACGGAAACAATGGTAGCATTCTTAGGCATGGGCCTTTTAGGGGCCAATTTTGTAAGAGCAATGATCAGAAAAGGCGTACAGGTGCAGGTTTGGAACAGAACGGCATCTAAAGCCACAGCGCTGGAAGCAGACGGCGCCAAAGCATTTGCAGAAGTAGCTGACGCTGTACGCGGTGCAGATGTGATCCATATAGTTGTTAAGGATGATGCGGCAGTAAACGAAGTGCTGGCCAATGCCAGCGCAGGTTTTAAACCTGGTGCCATCATTATTGATCACACCACCACTTCTGCAGAAGGCGCTATACAAAGAACCAAAGACTGGAAGGTGCGCGGCTTTACCTACCTGCATGCACCGGTATTTATGGGCCCGCAAAATGCGCTGGAAAGCACCGGTTATATGCTGGTATCCGGCGACCAGGAAGTAATTAAAAAGCTGGAGCCTGCTTTGTCTCAAATGACCGGTAAGGTCCTCAACTTTGGCCCGGAAGAAGGCAGGGCCGCTGGTATGAAGCTTATTGGCAATCTATTCCTGGTAAGCTTTACCGCAGGTATTGCAGATACGCTTTCACTGGCTAAAGCATTGAACATACCGCTGGGCGATATCTCTACTTTGTTTGATTCCTGGAACCCCGCTGCTATGCTGCCTGCACGGCTGAAAAGAGTATCGAGCGGCAAGTATGATCAGCCTTCCTGGGAATTGAACATGGCCCGGAAAGATACGGGCTTGTTCATGGAAGCTGCTGCCAAAGGCGGTACTAGCTTAGCCGTGATACCGGCCATTGCCAAAGAAATGGACCGCTGGATTGAAAAAGGGCATGGAAATGACGACTGGACGGTGATCGGCAAGGATGCCGTTTCCTGAAAATATAAAGAAAGCCGTATCTACATCAGATACGGCTTTCTCTTTAGGAAGGTTTACCGTATTTTAAAAGCACCATGCCACTGTTATAGCCGGTAGCAGCAATTAAAGAAAAAGGCAGCGGGCCTGTTAAGCTGCTGAAAACAGATAACCCCTCTCCAATAGCCACGGGATTAACCACCAGGTGCAGCTCATCTACCAGTCCGGATTTTAAGAGCGCACCGGCAAAGGCAGCGCCGCCATAAGCAATAATATGCTTACCCTTTGCCTGTTTCAGCTTATTAACCTCTTCTTTAAGATCGCCTTTGGCAAGCACTGTATTTTCCCATTCAGATCTTTGCAGCGTTTTGGTGAATACCACTTTTTGCGCCTGGCTGATATAACCCGCAAACCGCGCCTGTGGATTACCGGTTTGTTTTGCCATGCCAGCCCAATGGTGAATGAAACCTTCTTTTGCCATTTTACGGCTAAGCAATATACAATCAACAGATGCGCTAAGATCTGTATGGTATTGCTGCAGATCCGCATCCCAGCTCCAGTCAGGGGCCCAGTTCCATAACATCCAGCTGGCGCCGCCGTCCTTACCGGCCATGTAGCCATCTACGGATGTTTGTACTTGCAGTATTAGCTTTCTCATGATCCCGAATTTGTTTAATAACACAAATGTAGGCTGCCTGCAGCTGCTCCATGGCGGGTGAATACGACATTAATAGGGGCCTTTGCGACCGCAGCCCGGCTTATCATGATAAAAAAGCTTAATGCTGCACCGGGTAAGGCCCTTCAGAAAAAGCCTCTGCATGATATCCTTTAGCGCCGATCAGCTTCGCCATAGGGCTCCGCAGATCGGTAGCCGTTTTTAAGCGGTTTACCTGGTAATGGAAATCATACTTTGGCTGCCAGCCCAGCTCTGTACGCGCTTTTTCATTTACATATACACGGTCCAGGCTGGGATGCATGCGCCAGCCATGTTGCTGATATAAGGCTGCATACTCCGGCACATACTTTTCCACCACCTGCGGCGCATGATCACGCAGCGCCTGCAAATCACCGGGCTGGAAAGGTGTGGTGGCACTGATAATATATTTGCTGAACCCGATTTCCTTTGCCCGCGGCGCTGCTGCAATGTGCGCGCTTACTGCATCTTCAATATCCACCCGCCGAAAAAGGTATTCGTTTGTTTTCAGGTTAGCATCTGCATAAGCATCGCGCATGCCTTTATGATCATCTTCTTCGGGGAAAAAGCGGGAAGTACGCAGCACCAGGCAGGGCAGCTTATGGTTGCGGTAAAACAGCTGGCAAAGATCTTCTGCAGCAGCTTTGGTAACGCCATAAATATTTTTAGGAACCGGTGTAACCGTTTCCGTTATCCAGGCGGCAGGCTCACCTGCCGGTGGTACCAGCGCATCGCCAAAAACACTGGTGGTGCTGGTAAACAGAAAACTTTCCACCCCCGCGGCAACAGATTCCTGTAAGAGGTTGAGCGTACCTGTAATGTTGGTATCAATGAATTGCTGCAGGCTATGGGTGCCTACATGTGGCTTATGCAGGGTGGCGGTATGGAAAACAGTTTGTACGCCCTGCATACAGCTTTTTACGAAATCACGATCCACAATAGAACCGGTATGTGTGGTAAAAGGAGAGGCAAGTATGTCCAGGCTAATCACTTCATACTGTATATCCCGCAGGGTGCGCACCAGCGCTTCGCCCAGGTGACCGGCGCTTCCGGTAACTAAAACTTTCATAACTACAATATCAGATCAGGTTTAAAAAATAACGCAGCCTGTAAGATAAAAAAAATCGGGCTGGACTTTTAACTGCAATAAAACCGCAGGGAAATTACTGTAATATTTGATTTTCAAATATTCATATAAAAGCGTAAATATTTGATTTTATCTATCCACAAACGATTGCAATTAAAAATATTTGTAAATATTGAGTTGGTTTATTAATTTAGCTGTATTACGAGCGCACTGTGTAGAATTCCACGATTTTTTAATTGTACTGTTTTTAGCAATCACGTCATCGCATAGCCATATCCGTATCAGATCATTCTTTAAACCAAAACCAAATCCTCTAACCACACAAAATCCCTTTTTTTCTTATGATGAAACACATGAATTCCCGCTTGCTGGGCATCGGCCTGCTATTATCTGTATCTACCCTGTACAGCTGTACCAAACAGGGAGCTGCCAGTAAAGATACGATCGACAAAATGGAGGTAAGCCCTGTGGCGCTGGCTGCTCCGGCTATTACTTCTTTCGTGCACCCCGGCGTTTTAAACACACAGGCCAGCCTCGATTACATCGGCGGCCAGGCCAATGGTGGCGATGCTGCCCGTTTAGCGTCTTACCAGAAAGTGCTGGACTACGTTAACGGTCAAACCGTACCTACCTCTTTCTACGCCACAGTGGTCGTAGGCTCCAACGGCGCTACATCGCCCTCCAAAAGTCAGATCCGCCGCGATGCAGAATTGGTATATGGGTTAGCGTTACGCTGGGCTAAAACCGGTACCGATACTTATGCTAAACAGGCTATCCAGATCTTAAACGGCTGGTCTTACACATTTAAGAACTACGCCTTGTTAAATTCCAGCACCAATGCCCTGCAGCCGGCGCTGGAAGCCTCCTGGACAACGCCCAGCTTTGTAGCAGCGGCAGAGATCATCCGCTATTATAAGCCCTTTGGTAAATCCTCCGGCTGGTCTGATGCGGACATTGCGCAGTTCTCTAACTACCTGAACAATGTGAAGAATAACTATATCAACAAATGCCCGGTTTACAACAATAACTGGAATGCTTCTGCCGCCTATGCAAAAATGGCGATCGGCATTTTCCTGAACAGCACTACGGTATACCAGAATGGTTATAACGACCTGGTGAAGTATCTGCCTATTATTGTTAAATCGGATGGCTCTATTCCCGAGCTGTGCGACCGCCAGGATTGTGTACACTTCCAGTACTCTTTAACGGCTTTTGCCTATGGCGCAGAGCTGGCACGCATCCAGGGGGATAATGGTATTTATACCTACAACTCAAACCTGATAAGCCTGGGGTATAACTTTATGCGCGCGGCTTATAACCGCAGCACCGGCTGTAACTATTGTACTACATCCAGCCCGGTGTTCCCGGGTACAGAGGTAGCATACAATTATTATAAAACCAGCAACCTGGAATATTTAAGGAATTTGCAGGACCCGCTGAGCATACCGAATGATAATACGTTCTTAGGTTTTACTACTTATACGCATTTTAACGTACCGCTGTAACCGTAAGCGGAGATTAATACATAGTGAAAAAATGGGAATGGTTAGGTGGCGTATGCCGCTTAATTGTTCCCATTGTTTTTGGGGGATATCAGAGGGGTGGCAGCTTTGTATTTTCGTCCGTTGGGTAATGCTGATGCTCCAGGAAATAACAGTATTTTCTCAGGTCTGTTTCAGCAGTGGTTTCAAGGTATTCAATATAAAGTTGCTCCTTACCGGCATTTGCTTTCTGCATTTCCGGGTGTTGTAATTGCCGGATCCACTCCGGCTTTTGCCGCCACCATTCTTTACACTTTTCGTAAGTCCAGTGCTGATTGCCATTGCAGGAGTAGCCACCGAATACGTCCATCGCTGCCGCGTCCATTACACATATAAGATCCGCAAAATTACGGGGTTGCCGGAATACATATTCGCAGGCATCAGCATCAAAGAGCACATTGAACGGCGCCTCCGCGTAGCCGGTTCCCAGGGTATCAGTTTTTCCTGTATAAAAAGGACCCGGAAAGTTAAGCGGGTTTTTCTCATGCCAGTGATCATCTTCCAGGAAGGCATGAATTTTTTTATCCTGGTATAACATGGCTATGATCTCCGTTTTTAAAATGCGTGCTATCTGAGCTTGATAAAAGAAAGCGTTAAAATCGTTCCCATACCGGGGTGTGAATTTTTGGCCCGTTTCTGCTGTCTCCTTCAGATGAAGGGCAATATAGGTATCCAGGTCGTATACTGGCTTTCCCGTTATTGTTGTAACCGGAGCAAACTGGCTTGGTTTGCGGAAAAGGGACCTTATTTTCTTCAGCAGGGTCATACAAAGGAACTTGAATTTTGAAAGTACAAAATAAACCCACAATCCAGGTCCAGTTTTTGTTACCTTTCGCTCCAAAATCCTACGCACCAGCATGAAGCATATCCTTCTACTTTTTATCATCATTATACTGGCCGCCGGCTGCAACACATCTACCAATACTAATGATCAATCAGATACTACCCATACCACTCCTGCACCGGTAACCAAAGAAAAACCCTCCGCCTTCACCGGCCCTATGATCGGTGAAAGAATAAACGGTCCTGCCAATATCCGCAGCAGCGCCAATGGAGCAGTGATCTTTTCGTTAAACGATCATACCCTGGTTAACAGCACGGAAGGTAAAAATGGCTGGTATAATATCGGGCTGCTCGCGGAGCTGCCGAATGACGCCTATGGTACGGATACCCTTCATAAAGGCCATAAGATCATAGTAGATGGTAAGGTAGTAGGTGAAATATTAAAAGATATACCGGTTAGCACCAGCACCAATACCAGGAAAACCTGGGCCGAGCTGACCGGTTACACCTATAAGGACAACCTGTATCCTGGATCTATTATAGAAAATGTACTGGAAGATTATTTAAGCAAAATAACAGACCGTTCCCTCAAAACGATGCAGCCTTTTATCAGCAACTTTAAGCTGGAGAAAGATGACCGCATGCTGCCTTTCATTACTTATTTTAATTATGAGAACTGGATCGATGACCCTTCGCCTTTAATGCGCATACAGCTGGTATTTGAAAAAGATCGGTTAATAGGCATCGTACATTCGCGGAACATTCAGGTGCCCAATACTACCAATGCAGCGCTGGAAAGGGATTTCCAGGTAGCCTTTTATAATGATATCCCAAAGGAAACACAGCAGAAATTTATAAAAGCGTTTAATTCCTTCATGCAGGGTGTTGACTAAGCCGGTAATGTGCCGGTTTAAACTGTTCGCTATCGGACATACCCCTTATTACAAACGGACAGTTTGCTGTATATCTATATCTTCAAGTGATTGGTTTTTAAGTGAATGGCAAGATGGCATTTTCTTGGTGCTGCCATCCGGATCAAACCAATAGTTATGTTCACCACCTATTTCAAAACCACCACGCGCAGCCTCTGGAAAAATAAAACCTACAGCTTCCTGAACATCTTTGGGCTGGCAATAGGTATTGCCTGCGCAGGCCTGATCTTTTTATGGGTGGAAGATGAAATGACCTTTGATAACTTCCATGTAAAACAGGACCGGCTGTACATTACCAAGATGAACTCCGATATGGACAATGGAATAAGCACCCATACTTCTACCCCAGGAGTAATGGGGCCTGCCATGAAAGCGGAGCTGCCCGGTATTGCCAATACCTGCAGGTATACGGAAGAAGGTACCAGCCTGCTATTCACTATTGGCGATAAACCATTATACGCTACCGGCCGGTATGCAGAAGCTTCGTTGTTCGACATGTTCACGCTGCCTTTTGTACAGGGCAATCCCAAAACTGCTTTTGCGCAGCTCTATTCTTTGGTGATCACAGAAAAAACAGCGCGTAAGTTTTTTGGAACAGAAAAAAATGCATTGGGCAAAACCGTGCGGGTGAACCGGGAGCAGGATTATGTGGTTACCGGTGTATTGAAAGATCTGCCAGCCAATTCCACGCTGCAGTTTGAGTGGATAGCACCCTTTGAGATCTATTACCGCAAAAGCCCCTGGGCACAGCGCTGGGAAAATAGCTGTCTTACAACTTTTGTAGAATTAAAACCCGGCGTAAGCCAGGCATCTGTAGATAAGCTGCTGTATAATTATATAAAACAGAGAGTACCGGGTGCCATCATACATCCCTTTTTATTCAATATGCGCTACTGGCGCCTGTACGGTGAGTTCCGGAACGGTAAGCCCACCGGCAGTGGCCGTATTATGTATGTACGCCTGTTCACCACTATTGCCTGGATCATTTTGCTGATTGCCTGTATTAATTTCATGAACCTGGCTACTGCCCGAAGTGAAAAGCGCGCCCGGGAAGTGGGCGTACGCAAGGTGCTGGGTATAGGTAAAAGCGGGCTGGTGCTGCAGTTTATGAGTGAAGCCCTGGCCATGGCCTTTATAGCAGCAATAGCAGCGGTGTTGATCATGGCGCTGTTCTTACCTGCATTTAATATACTGGTGCAGAAAGAGCTGGTATTAGGACTGCAGCAGCCATTACACATAACAGCTTTACTGGGTATTACCCTGGTATGCGGAATAGTGGCAGGCAGTTATCCGTCTTTTTACTTATCCTCTTTTAACCCGGTAGCAGTATTAAAAGGATTGCAGGCCAGAACAGGCAGCGCCACCTTTATCCGCAAAGGGTTGGTGGTAATGCAGTTCACAATGTCTATTATGCTGATCATTGGCACTATTATCATTTACCAGCAGATCCAGCACGTGAAGCACCGCAACCTGGGTTTTAATAAAGATAACCTGATCCAGATGAACTTGCAGGGCGATATGCTGAAGCACTTTCCTGTAATTAAGCAGGACCTGTTAAATACGGGTGCAGTAGCCAATGTTTCCCTGGCTGATCATGAAACCATTTATAGTGGTAATAATACAACGGATCTTGACTGGCCGGGTAAGCCACCGGGCAGCCAGATCCTGGTATCCCAAAGGGTGGTAAGTCCGGAGTATATAAACGTAGCAGGTATGCAGCTGGTTGACGGCCGGGACTTTAAACCTTCAGACATAGTGGAGATGAAGGAGGATGCTACCCCCAAAGATTCTACGGTAACACACCTGAATGTGCTGGTAACGGCTGCTATGGCCAAACTGCTGGGAGAAGGCAGTGCTATTGGGAAGATCATTTCAATGCCTGGCAATGCGCCCAACCAAAACTTTATCCTGCGCGTAGTAGGTGTAGTAAACGATTATGTGTATGGCAATATGTATGGCAAGCCTGATCCGGTTGTGTTCTTCTGCCTGCCCCAGGGTACCACGTACATGTATATACGTATCAAACCGCAAAGTGATACGGAAGCTGCGTTGGATAAAATTGCCGGCGTAATGAAAAAAGATAACCCCGATTATCCTTTTGAATATAGCTTTGTGGATGCGCAGTTCAATAATATGTTTATGAGTGAAATGCTGGTCAGCAAGCTGTCCAGGGTATTTGCTGTATTAGCCATCCTGATCTCCTGCCTGGGATTGTTTGGATTAGCCGCCTATACGGCAGAACGCCGTACCAAGGAAATAGGCGTCCGCAAAGTGCTGGGCGCCAGCGTATTTAACATTACCCGCCTTTTATCCAAAGACTTTTTACGGCTGGTGATCGTGGCCGCTGTAATTGCATTCCCCGTAACCTGGTGGATCATGAGCAGCTGGCTACAACAATACAGCTACCGTATCAGCATTCAGTGGTGGGTGTTTATAATGGCAGGACTGCTGGCTATGATCATTGCACTGGGTACTATTAGTTTCCAGTCTGTAAAAGCAGCATTGGCCAATCCCATAAAAAGCCTGCGCTCCGAATAGCTCTGCTTATCATCCCTTTACATAAAATGCCCGGTATCCGTCAGGATCACCGGGCATTTAAATATATACTGCTGGATGATTACAAGAGTAGCTCCGTTAAATTATCAATCACTTCCGGCCCCAGTTTCTGGTACTGGAAAGGAGAGCAGCCCGCAAACTCTTTAAAGGAGCGGATAAAGTGCGACTGATCTGCATAATCATTTTCAAAAGCAATGTCAGACAGCTTATCAAACTGGTTACGTTTCAGCTGTTCCAGCGATGCCTGGAAGCGTGCAATGCGCGAGAACAGCTTGGGCGGTATGCCTACATGCTGTTTGAACTTACGTTCAAAGCTTCTTTCAGACAGCTGTAATGTTTCCCGTAAAGTAATGAGCGATACACTGCCTTTTGACTGTATAATGCTGGACAACGCAAACTGCATGGCATTATCCGCATCGCGGTTTTGCCTGCGGAGCAATGTAGTAATGTAGGAGCAGATAACCTCAACCTGACCGTAGATACCGGCTGCATTGGAAACCTGGTTAAGCAGGGAAAAACCATGTTCGCCCGCCAGCTCGTCCAGGTTTAAACAGGTATCTGTCAGGGCTTCTGCATTCAACCCGAATATGGCGTTTAATGCATTCGGCTGAAAGAAAATGCCGATGGTGCTGAACTGCCCTTTCAGGCTAAGTGCCGCATGTGTAGTAGCCTGTCCATATAAGATGATATTAGGCAGCTGCTTATCATTCTGGTATATAACACCCCTTTCCGGTTGCTGGAACAGCAGCCCGGGACAGCCATCCGCTATGGTCCGGAACGATTTGGAAGTATCATCAGCCGTATCGCTTTCCAGGGCCCAGAACGTACGTATATAGGCTTTCAGATGGTCGGGAGGTGGGATCTGTTGGAATCGCATTTTAGTTCAGAATAGGCTTATACAAATATAACAATTTAGGGGGGTAAAATGGAATGTCGTGATCTCCCCCTTACAATGTCGTATTCACAGACCTTCTGATTTCAGCCGGTAAAGTAGTTTTACATCATCAAACCAAACGAAAATTTTTAAACTTTTAAAACATACTAACATGACAACTTTAACAGCCACCACAAAAGCAAAAAGCATCCGTAAAGACAAAGTGATCTACTGGATCTTCACTTCCTTATTTGTATTGCTGGATTCCGTACCGGCCGCTATCTGGTTCAATTCACCTATGGCAAAAGAAGGCATCCGTGCCATGGGCTTCCCCGCATACTTTGGCGTGGAATTAAGTATTGGTAAGATCATCGGCGGCATTCTGCTGATACTGCCTATGATCCCTGCACGTTTTAAAGAATGGGCGTATGTTGGATTTGGTATTTCGCTCATCTCTGCCATGATTGCCAATATTGTTGTAGTGGGGCCGGCAATGGGTATTATGCCACTGATAGGGTTAGCCATCCTCACCGTGTCTTACATTTATTTCCATAAAACCCGCGAAACCGGGTTTTAATACTCTGCCATCATTCTTAACCTACAGCCATGAATGTCTTACTCACCATCGTTCTTATTATTGTTGCACTGGTAGCGCTGCTGCTGATCGTAGCACTGTTTAGTAAAAAGAGTTACACGGTAACGCGGGAGATCATTATCCCCCGGCCTAAACAAACGGTTTTCAATTACATCCGTTTCATTAAGAACCAGGACAACAAATGGTCTATGGCCGATCCCGGTGCAATAAAAACGTATACCGGCACCGATGGGAATGCAGGGTTTATTTACGCCTGGGATAGTAAGGTAAAGAATGTTGGCAAAGGCGAGCAGGAAATAATAAGTATAACAGACGGGGAGCGCATAGACCTGGAGCTGCGTTTTGTAAGGCCCTTTGAGGGTGTGGCTTTTGGCCATATAAGTACCACTGCGCTGGCAGCGGATCAGACAAAAGTAACCTGGAGTTTCAGCAGCAGCATGAAATACCCTATGAATATTATGCTGCTATTAATGAATCTTGAAGGAATGCTGGGCCGCGACCTGGAAACGAGTTTAGCGAACTTAAAAGCAGTACTCGAACAATAATTAATAATGAAGAATGAATAATTAATAATCGGGATGCAGTTAGTACACATGGAATCTGCACTGTAAATTAGAAAATACAATTGATGTACATATCATACTTGAAGCGCTTCCGCCATTATTATTAATTACTTATTCTTCATTATTAATTTCATATAGTCCCGCCCGTTAGCAGAGCCTGGCATTTATGTCAGGCTCTGCCGTTAAAAGCGGTAACCAAGGCTGGGAGCCGGTTTTGGGTTAGTCTATTGTTATTGATATTAGGAAAATTTTAACAAATTTTGCACAGACTTAAAATCTTTTTTCTACATTTGGCTATAGAACGAAATCCTTATTGAGCTGAAGACCCGATGAAGACTGAATAACCAAAGCATCGTACAAAATTCCTCGTACTATTTCCCCCTATATGTCCTATGAGCTCTAGTTTCATAACCTTGCGCTGCCTTAGAGTTGTCTACTAACAACACTGTTCTTAGTCGATGTACTTCCTTTTTTCTTAACTGATGAGAATGTAAATTATTCTGTCTGGCGGATGATGATTTTTTACGTACCCGGCGTTCTCAGAACGCTGACGATCTACTGTATCCTTTTGGCTGCAATGCTACTCTCATGCCCGTTACTTTTTGCAGAAGGAAGTAAGGAGCTGAATCAGAGTGGCGGCTACCGTGCGTACCTGAATTCTACTTCTACCAGCAGCTCGCTGAACCCCTTTCCTACGCTGGGTACCATGAAGGTGTATGTAAATGTGGGCGACCGTATTTATGTAGGCTCCAGCGCGCAGGGTACCGGTAATGGCACTATTCATTTACGGGCGCCTAACGGTGCCACCTATACGTCGGGCAGCTCTACACTAACCGGCCGTATCAACAGCCGTTCCCAGGAAGTGGTAGGCCCTTCTGTAAGCTTGCTGGATGGCGGTTATACGCCATATATTGTAACGGTGGCTGCCGGGCAGGGCGGTGTTTGGGAAATAGACTTTGTACCACCGAATGCCACCAACACATCCAATCCTACCCCCATACTGTCATCCTCCAACTGGACACAACCCACCAACTCCTGTTATATTGCTGCCTTTGATGTAAGCGTACGCAACACATCCAATACGTTTGTGAAAGGACGTGTATTCACCAATATTTTTACTGCTAACCTGGGCGCTGCCACCTCTACCTTTGAGCCGGTATTTAATGTATTAACCAAAGACGGTTACATTTACACTGTAGATAATAATGGGCAGGCTGGTTATGGTTTTTCGTTCCTGGCGAATAATAAAGGCTTCCGAAAAGCAGATGGTTCCCCTACCTATAAAAGTATTGACGACCTGAACGCCCTGAACCTTAAAGATCCCCGCACGCCTGATACAGAAACAGATATTACTCACAAGATATTTTTTAACACGCCTGCCACAGACCTGCCTGCCAGCGCTCCATCGGTCAGTGGTACGGTATGGTTATTAAACGTGGCGCCCACCATTGCAGCATCCAATATTACTTTTACAGGGATAGAAGGCACGGCCAATACCGCAGGTACCAATCCTGCAGGTGGTACCATCAGCTTTACCTCTACCAGTGCCGTTAACTATGCGGTGGATATTGATATTGACGGCAATGGATCCTATACCGATGCTACGGATAAAAGATTAACCGGTACTGCCGTTGTAGGAACCAACAGTGTTTACTGGGATGGTACTAATGGCGCCGGCACCAAAGTATTATTAGGCAGCAAGAACTATAACACAAGGGTGCTGCTATTCAGTGGAGAAGTACATTTCCCTTTTATTGATGTGGAGAATAATCCCAATGGTATTATCATCACCCGCACCAATGGCAGCGGATCCGGTGATAATACCGTGTATTGGGATGATACGGGGCTCATTAATACCGGTACGGCTTCCAATCCGCTGAAGAACACTACTACAGGTGTTTCCAGCGCTACCAACGGCCATAAGTGGGGCTCTACAGCTTATAGCGGTACTGATTTTGGTAATGAGAATGGCCTGGATACATGGGCTTACCTGCAAAGCGCCCCTGCTACTACCACGCTCAACATTGTGTTAAGAGAGGCCGACCTGGAAACAGTAAGCATCAACAAAACGCCCGTTTCTTTGTGTGTAGGCGGTACCGTTACCTATACAGTAGCTGTGCGTAATAATGGCCCTGGCAATGTTACCGGCGCCGCCTATACGTTTATTTATCCCACGGCCCTTACCAATGTGTCCGTAAGCAGCGCAGTTACTACCGGCACGGCCAGTGTGTCCGGCGGCAGCACCGGCGCTACGCAATACTCCGCTACGCTAAGCATGAATAATGCTGCGGTTATCACCTTTACGATCAGCGGTACGGTAGCTTCTTTTCCCGGTGGCGGCAGTTTATCTGTTACCTCTGCGGTAATGCGCCCAACAGATGTTACGGACCCCGATGCCACCAACCCGGATGCAGCCCCGCCTACAGATCCGCAGGCGGAATGTGATGCTGCGCCTTCCGGCACAGGATGTAACAACATTAAGACCGATGCCACTACTATTTACCAGGTACCTACTACGGCAAATGCGGGTACCGCGCAGGTATTATGCGCGGCTACATCCACTACGCTCACCGGCAATACACCTGTTACTGGCACCGGCGCCTGGACATTTGTAAGCGGGCCTAATACGCCGGTTATTACCAGCCCCGCTGCTGCTACCACTACCGTTACAAGCTTAACCACCGGCGCTTATGTATTCCGTTATACCATTACCAACGGTACCTGTGCCGCCAGCACCAGCGATGTGCAGGTTACAGTACAGGCAGCGCTGGCCGGTAATACCATTACAGCCCCTGCTACCACTACGTTCTGCGGCAGCGGCGATCCCGCAGTGATCACCGGCGCCACGCCCACCGGTGGTTCCGGCACTTATGTGTATCAATGGCAACAATCCACCGACAATATCACTTTTACAGATATCAGTGGCGCTACCTCAGCCAGCTATGATCCTGCTGTGATAAGCGCGACCACTTATTTCCGCCGGCTGGTAACCTCCGGCAGCTGTACTACCGCCAGCACCAGCAATGTGGTAACCATTACTATACAGGCGGCTGTTACGGGTAATACTATTACAGCACCCGCCACTACTGTTTTTTGCGCTAATGGCGATGCAGCAGTGATCACCGGTGCAGCGCCTTCCGGCGGCAGCGGCACCTTTACGTACCAGTGGCAAAGCAGCCTGGATAACAGCACCTGGACCAACATCACCGGCGCTACCGGCCAGTCGTACGATCCGCCGTCTACAGCTGCAACTACCTGGTACCGCCGTCAGGTAACTTCCGGTACCTGTATCGCCGCCAGTACAAGTAACGCAGTGGCTATAACGGTAACGCCTGCACTTACCTCGGGCGCTATTGCTGCCAGCCAGGAATTTTGTGTATCCGGCGATCCCGTGGCTTTTACGGTTACCGCTGCGCCTGCCGGCGGTACCGGTACTTACACTTATCAATGGCAAAGCTCTACCACCAGCGCATCCACCGGATTTACAGATATCAGCGGCGCTACAGCAGCAACCTATGACGCAGCTGCCATTACACAAAACACTTATTACCGCCGTATTACCCGTTCCGGTGTATGTGCAGATGCTATCAGTAATGTATTAACTGTAACGGTGAATCCTGCTTTAACGGCGGGTGTAATTGCCGGTGCGCAAAGTTTCTGCGGTAGCGGCGACCCTGCAGCCTTTACTGTTACCACAGCACCTACCGGTGGCAGCGGCACTTATACCTACCAATGGCAAAGCTCTACTACCAGCACCAGCAGCGGGTTTACAGACATTACCAGCGCTACCGGCTCCGTTTATGATGCCGGCGTATTATCCCAAACCACTTACTATCGTCGTATAACGCGCTCCAGCAGCTGTGCAGATGCTGTTTCCAACGTACTTACAGTTACGGTACTGGCAGGTGTTGACAACAATACTATTGGCAGCGCACAAACAATATGCAGCGGCAGCGCCCCGGCCACCCTTACCGGTAGCACCCCTACCGGCGGTAACGGTACCTATACCTATTTATGGGAAAGCAGTACCGGCGGCGCTTTTACAGCCGCTGCCGGCACCAATAACGGTCAAAGCTATACGCCACCGGCGCTTACGCAAAATACCAGCTATCGCAGAACCGTTACATCCAGCGGCTGTAGCAGCAGTACAAGCAATATTATACAGATCACGGTAACACCGCCCACCACGGTAGCCAATGCAGGCGCCGACCAGGGCCCTACCAATGCACGGCAGCTGCAGCTGAACGGTAATACGCCCACCAGCGGCACCGGTGCCTGGACACAGGTGTTCGGCCCTAACACCGCCACTATTGTAAACCCGGCACTGGCTGCTACCAGTATAACCGGCCTGGTGCCCGGCACATATACTTTCCGCTGGACCATCAGTAACGCGCCCTGCGCCAGCAGTACAGATGATGTACAGATCATAGTAAATGCACCGCCCACAGCTGCCAATGATGCCGCTACCACTAATGAAGATGTGGCTATAGGCATTAACGTACTTACGAATGATGCCGATGCTGATGGCAGCCTGAATGCAGCCACTGTAGCTATTGTGAACCAGCCGGCTCATGGCACGGTCAGCGTATCTGCCGCCGGTGTGGTAACGTATACGCCCGCTGCGGATTATAATGGGAATGATGTATTCAGCTATACCGTGCAGGATAACCTGGGCGCCGTATCCAATACCGCTACCGTATCCCTCACTATCAGGCCTGTAAATGATCTGCCGGTGGCCGGCGACGATCAGATCAATGTAGTAAGGAATATCACCACTAACATAGCGGCTCCCGGTGTGCTGGCTAATGATGTGGATGTGGATGGCGATGCGCTGACCGCCGTTGTAGTAACCCCGGTGAGCACCGGTACCCTGGTGCTGAACGGCAATGGTGCTTTAACCTACACACCGCCACCTGGTTTCTTTGGCAATGCAACCTTCACTTACCGTGTATGTGATGCTTCCGGCGCCTGCGATACTGCTGCCGTAACATTGGTAGTAGGTAATCAGAACGTGCCCCCTGTTGCAACGGATGATAGTTATACCATGAATGAGGATGCCACGCTGACCGTACCTGCAGCCGGCGTACTTTCCAATGATACAGACGCGGATGGCGACCCGCTTACCGCCAGCATTATTACTGCACCGGCCAGCGGCACCCTTACCCTGAATGGCAACGGCAGCTTTGCATACACGCCGGCTGCTAACTTTAACGGGCCTGTTTCCTTTACCTATGCCGCCTGCGATGGCAGCGGCACCTGTGATACGGCCACGGTTAACATTACGGTAAATAACGTAAATGACGCACCGGTGGCTGGTAATGATGCCTATAGCACTAATGAAGATGTTCCGCTGACAATAGCTGCTGCCGGTGTTTTGCAGAACGATCCTGATGTGGATGGCGATGCGCTTAGCGCCAGTGTAATAGGCGCGCCGGCTAATGGCACCCTTACCCTGAATACCAATGGCAGCTTTACCTATACGCCTGCAGGCAACTTCAATGGGGTAGACCAGTTCACTTATCGTGTATGCGATAACGGTACTCCGCAGCTCTGCGATACTGCTGAAGTAACCATTACGGTAAGGCCGGTAAATGACACGGCGGTAGCAGTGAATGATACCTATACTGTAGATGAAGATGTAACATTGAATGTAGCAGCGCCCGGTGTGTTATCTAACGATAGTGATCCTGAAGGTGGCCCGCTTACTGCAACGGTGGTACAAAATGTAACACATGGCAGCCTTACCCTGAACACCAATGGCGGCTTTATATACACGCCGGCGGCCAATTACAATGGTGCCGATGCCTTTACCTACCGGGTATGTGATCCGGAAGGCGCCTGCAGCACTGGTACGGTAAATATTACTGTAACCTCTGTGAATGATGCGCCGGATGCAGGCAATATAAGCTTTACCAGTATAGAAGATGTGCCGCTTACTATTGCGGCCCCCGGCCTGCTGGGTAACAGTACCGACCAGGAAGGCGGTACTTTAACTACGGCCCTGGTAACCGGGCCTGCCAGCGGAACCGTAACGGTGAATGCTAATGGCAGCTTCACTTATACGCCTGCAGCTAACTTTAATGGTACTGTTACTTTCACATTCAGTGTATGCGATAACGGCACTCCACAGCAGTGTGATACCGCCACCGCCACTATTAATGTAACAGCTGTGAACGACCTGCCAACCGGTGGAGATGACACTTACAATGCCACAGAAGATACACCGCTGGGCATTGCTGCCCCGGGTGTGCTTTCCAATGATACAGATCCGGATGGCGATGTGCTCACAGCTTCCCTGATCACGCAACCGGCTAACGGGGTGCTGGTATTTAGTCCCAATGGCAGCTTTACCTATACGCCTAATCAGAACTATAACGGCACCGATGGCTTTACCTATCGCCTGTGCGATGGTAATGGCGGTTGCGATACTGCCAGCGTAACATTGAACGTAGCCGCTGTGAACGACCGGCCCATAGCCGGCACGCCTTCGTATAGTGTAACTGAAGATGTGCCCTTGACGGTAAATCCGCCGGGTATCCTGTTTAATGCAAGGGATCCGGATGGCGACCCGCTCACGGTAACTGTAGTTACCAACCCGGCGCATGGTACCCTGGTGCTGAATGCTAACGGCGGATTCACTTACACACCTGCTCCTGATTATAATGGAACCGATACTTTTGTGTACCGGGTGTGCGATCCTTCCGGCGCCTGCGATACGGGCAGGGTAGGCCTAGGCATACAGGCGGTGAATGACCGGCCGCTGGCTACTGATGATACTTATACGCTGAACGAAGATGTTCCGCTTACCATAAATGCGCCCGGCGTCTTGTCTAATGATACAGACCCGGATGGTGATGTCCTTACTGCCACCTTGCTTACTTCACCCGTTAATGGCCGTATTACCCTGGGTACTAACGGCAGCTTCCTGTATACGCCCGGCGCTGATTACAATGGCGCGGATAGCCTAACCTACCTGGCCTGTGATGGCAGTGGTGGCTGCGATACTGCTACCCTGAGGTTTACCATTACACCGGTGAACGATGCGCCGGTAACCGGTAAGGATGTGTATAACATTGCAGAAGATAACGTGCTGAATGTACCTGCAGCCGGTGTGCTGTTCAATGATGCGGATAAGGAAGGCAGCCCGCTTACTGCCAGCGTGGTAACACTGCCGGCCAGCGGCGCGCTGGTGCTGAATGCCAATGGCTCTTTTGTGTATACCCCTGCACAGGACTATAACGGTGTGGTTACTTTCAGCTACCAGGCCTGTGATAACGGTACGCCGGCGCTGTGCACTACCGATACCGTAACTATTAACATTGCTGCGGTGAACGATGTGCCTAATGGTGTTGACGATACATATACCCTGGCAGAAGATACCCCGCTCACCATTACTGCACCGGGATTATTGAACAACGATACGGATGCAGATGGTAATCCTTTACAGGTGACCGGCATTTACCGTCAGCCCCTGCATGGTACTGTTACTACGAATGCAAATGGCAGCTTTACCTATACGCCGGCAGCAGAATATAATGGCCCTGATTTATTTGTATATAATGTATGTGACAACAATGTGCCATCTGCCTGTGACACCGCTGTAGTAAGCCTTACTATTACCTCGGTGAACGATGCGCCACGCACTACAGACGACAACTATTCTGTTACGGAAGACGGCACTTTGACAGTAGGTGCTCCGGGCCCCTTACTGAACGACCAGGATCCCGATGGCGACGCCATGACCATAAGCGCTATTGTTACCCAGCCGGCCAATGGGACCCTAACCTTTAATGCCGATGGCAGCTTTGTGTACACCCCCAATGCTAATTACAATGGAGTGGATAGCTTTGTGTACCGCGTATGCGATGCCTCCAATGCCTGCAGCAATGGGATAGCACGCATAGTAGTAACGGCTGTAAATGATGCACCGGTAACAGTAGCGGATAATTATACCACGGCAGAAGATACACAGCTGGCTGCTACCGCTGCCAACGGGGTGCTGGCCAATGATACTGATCCCGATGGCGACCCGCTGACCGCCAGCCTGCAGCAGGGCCCACTGAACGGCTCGCTTACGCTGAATGCCGATGGCAGCTTTACTTATCTGTCCAATAATAATTATAATGGTACCGACCTGTTTATTTATAAAGTGTGCGATGCCGCAGGATCCTGTGTAACAGATACTGCTTACCTTACCATTACACCGGTGAATGATACGGTGATAGCCCGCAATGACCAGCTGAATACGTCGGAAGATGTGAACGTAAGCGGCGATGTATCAGATAATGATGATGATCCGGATGGAGATCCGCTGACCTTCACCTTATTAACCACTACCGGCAATGGCGCGCTGACCTTTAATGCGGATGGTACTTTTACCTATAATCCTGTTGCAAACTTTAACGGGCTGGATAGTGCCAGCTACCGGGTATGCGATCCCTCCGGCGCCTGCGATACAGCATGGCTCATTGTTAATGTTGGGGAGGAGAATGATCCGCCTGTGGGTAACCCGGACGCCTATACTGTAAATGAAGATCAGCTGCTGATCATAGCTGCGCCAGGTGTGCTGGCCAATGATACGGATCCTGATGCCGGCACTGTGCTGCATGCCAATTTACTGACGCCGGCCACTAATGGTACGGTGATCCTGCAGGCGGATGGCAGCTTTACTTACCAGCCTAACCCTAACTTCAATGGTACAGACCAGTTCACCTATAATGCCTGTGATGCTAACCAGGCCTGTGTAGCTGTTACGGTAACCATTACCGTAACACCGGTGAATGATGCGCCTTTGGCAGTGAATGATAGCGGTACCACTAATGAAGATACCCCGCTAACCGGTAACGTGCTAACGAACGATACTGATCCGGAAAATAATCCATTAACAGCTGCGCTGGTGACCGTTGCCGCCGGTGGTAATGTAGTACTGGCCGGTGACGGAAGCTATACTTATACACCATCCGCTAACTTTAATGGTACCGATGTATTTACTTACCAGGCCTGCGATGCCGGTGGCTTGTGCGATACGGCCACGGTAACCATTACGGTAAATGCAGTGGATGATGCACCGGTAACGGCTAATGACCAGTACCAGCTAAGTGAAGATAATGTGTTAACCGTTCCCGCGGTTACCGGTGTGCTGAATAATGATTACGATCCTGATCAGGAAGCAGTGGTAGCCAGTATAGTATCCACCACTGCACATGGTAATCTTACCTTTAATAGTGATGGTTCCTTTACCTATCGTCCCAACCTCAATTATAACGGTTCCGATAGCTTTACCTACCAGTCCTGCGACCTGGCCGGCGTATGCACCCCTGCTACGGTAACACTGAATATTGCACCGGTAAATGATGCGCCTATTGCGGTTGATGACTATTTTGTGCGGAGTGAGGATACTGTGATCACTTTTCCGCCCATTGTGGCCCTGATCAATGATATTGATGTGGATGGAGATACCCTGTCGGGTTATCCTATTGGCTCATTATCGAGAGGAACCTTTACCAGCAACCCGGATGGTACTTATACCTATTATCCACAGGCTAACTACAATGGGCTGGATAGTATAGATTATGTGGTATGCGACGGTCACGGTTTGTGCGATACGGGCCACATTATTATTAACCTGTTGCCCCGTAATGATCCGCCTGTGGCCAACCCGGATGCCTATACGGTACTGGAAGATAATATATTGACCGTAGCTCCCACCAATGGGGTATTGGTCAATGATACGGATATAGATGATGAGCCCCTGATATCTTTGGTCATAGACCCCACGAGGGGATCGCTGCAGCTGAATAATAATGGCTCATTCACTTACCGGCCCGATAATAATTTTAATGGTATAGACACCTTTACTTACCGCGCCTGCGATCTGTCGGGGGCCTGCGATACGGCTATAGCGGTGATCACGGTACAGCCGGTGAATGATGCACCTGTTGCAGTAAATGATTATTTCGTTCGTACGGAAGATACGGTGCTGACCTTTCCGCCATCCGTGATCCTGATGAATGATATAGACCCGGATGGCGATTCGCTTAGCGGGCAGCCCATTGGTCAGCTGACAAGAGGTACTGTTACCACTAACCCGGATGGTACCTATACTTACCGGCCGGAGCCTAATTTTCATGGGAAGGATAGTATCCAGTACCAGGTATGTGACCCCGGCGGATTATGTGATACCGGTGTGGTAGTTATAGAGCTGCTGCCGGTGAATGACCCGCCCGTGGCTAACGATGATGTATATACGGTACAGGAAGATGCGCCATTGTATGTAAGCGCCCGGGGCGTATTGGGGAATGATATGGATGTGGATGGAGAGGCGCTGGCAGCTACGCTGGTAACCGGCGCGCTGAATGGCCGCTTTACATTAAATAATGATGGTAGCTTCTCTTATATACCCAATGCAAATTACAATGGACCAGATAGTATTGTGTACCAGGCCTGTGACCTTTCCGGCACCTGTGATACGGCGATGGTAAGGCTTGTTGTGACCGCCGTGCCGGATCCGCCTCAACCGGCCCGCGATGCTTACACCACGGCAGAAGATACTCCGTTGACCATTACCGCACCGGGCCTGCTGGCTAATGATACGGATCCGGATGGATTCCCGCTGGTAGCATCAGCCGATCAGCAGCCGCAAAACGGCACTGTAGTGGTGAACGGCGACGGCAGCTTTACCTATACACCCTATGCAGATTTCAATGGCAGGGACCAGTTTACCTACCAGGTATGTGATACTGCAGGCGTTACCCAATGTGCCATTGATACGGTGATCATTGACGTGACCCCGGTAAATGATGCCCCAACAGGCAACAGTGACAGCTATACGTTGGATGAGGATACGCCCATAACCATCACTGCACCTGGTGTGCTGGCCAATGACGGTAATACGGATAATGATGTGATACAGGCATCTGTAGCCACTGCGCCGGCTCATGGTACACTGGTACTGAATGCCAATGGCAGCTTTACTTATACGCCCGCAGAAAACTATAATGGCAGCGATAGTGCCGTATATAATGTATGTGATGATCAGGGCCTCTGTGATACCGCGCTGATCCGCTTTACTATTAATGCGGTAAATGACCGCCCCATTGCGGTAGACGACGAATTTATACTGCCGGAAGATACCGTAGTGACTTTCCCTACCAGCGTGGCGCTGATCAATGATACAGATCCCGATGGCGACAGCATCGATGGCCGGCCGATCAACTTCCCAACCAAGGGAACTTATGTACAGAACCCTGACGGCACCTATACGTATACGCCCAATGCTAACTTCAATGGCATTGACAGTGTAGAATATGAAGTATGTGATACACACGGAGGTTGTGATACTGCCTGGATACGGCTGATCATTACGCCGGTGAACGATGCGCCGGTAGCGCAGCCAGACAGCTACCAGACAGATGAGGATATTGGACTGAGCGTTCCTGCTCCCGGTGTATCCGTTAATGACAGTGATGTGGATGGTGATGTGCTGAATGCAAGCCTGCTCACCACTACCCAGCATGGTAGCGTTACCTTTAAGGCGGATCAATCGTTCACGTACGTACCGTCGCCTGACTTCAACGGGGTAGATTCCTTTATATATATTATCTGCGACCCCGGTGGTTTGTGCGATACCAGTATAGCACGTATTACGGTGAACGCAGTTAATGATGCACCTATAGCGGTAGGCAATGTATATGCCGTGCCGGAAGACAGCACCGCCACTGGTAATGTACTTACCAATGACAGCGACCCGGATGGAGATGCGCTTACAGCCTCCCTGATAAGCAATACTGCACATGGTACATTAACCCTCAATACAGATGGCAGCTTTACTTATATACCTGCCGGTGACTATAATGGGCCGGACGGTGCGTCTTACCGGATCTGCGATCCTGGAGGCTTGTGTGATACCGCGCTGATCTCGTTCATTGTAACCCCGGTGAATGATGCACCGGTAGCTTTGCCTGATACGATTGCTGTAACGGAGGATGTATCTGCTACGGGTAATGTGCTGACGAATGACAGTGATCCCGAAGGGGATGGATTGACGGCAGCTATCGTTGCCCAGCCTTTACATGGTACGGCGGTGCTGGCAGCTGATGGTTCCCTGACTTATACGCCTGCTGTTGACTTTAATGGTGTGGATAGTTTGATTTACCAGGTGTGTGATAATGGTACGCCATCGCTGTGCGATACTGCTACCGTTATATTTAATGTATCTACGGTGAATGATGCACCGGTGGCTTTGCCTGATACAATTGCGGTAACGGAAGATGTACCTGCTACTGGTAATGTGCTTACGAATGATAGTGATCCGGAGGGAGATGGTTTGACGGCATCTTTGGTAACTGCGCCGGTAAATGGTACGGTAGTGTTGAGTGCCGATGGTAGCTTTACTTATACGCCTGCTGTTAATTTTAACGGGGCTGATAGCTTGGTTTACCAGGTGTGTGATAATGGTACGCCATCGTTATGTGATACGGCTACTGTGATATTTAATGTAACTGCAGTGAATGATGCGCCGGTAGCTTTGCCTGATACAATTGCGGTAACGGAAGATGTGCCTGCAATGGATAATGTGCTTACGAATGACAGTGATCCTGAGGGCGATGGTTTGACCGCATCTTTGGTAACTGCGCCGGTAAATGGTACGGTAGTGTTGAATACTAATGGTAGCTTTACTTATACGCCCAACACGAACTTTGATGGAGCAGATAGCCTGATTTACCAGGTATGTGACAACAGTACACCATCATTGTGTGATACTGCTATCGTAGTATTCAATGTAACCGCAGTTAACGATGCCCCGGTAGCTTTACCTGATACTATTGCTGTAACGGAAGATGTACCTGCCACTGGTAATGTACTTACGAATGATAGTGATCCAGAAGGGGATGGCTTGACGGCATCTTTGGTAACTGCACCGGTGAATGGTACGGTAGTGTTGAATGCCGATGGCTCCTTTACTTATACTCCAAATGCGAACTTTAATGGTGCTGATAGCCTGATCTACCAGGTATGCGATAATGGTACGCCATCGTTGTGCGATACTGCGACTGTGATACTTAATGTGTCTGCGGTGAATGATGCACCAGTGGCTATATCTGATACAATAGCTGTGACGGAAGATGTACCTGCTACTGGTAATGTGCTTACGAATGACAATGATCCTGAAGGGGATGGTTTAACCACATCTTTGGTAACTGCGCCAGTGAATGGTACGGTAGTACTGAATACTGATGGATCCTTTACTTATATCCCGAATGTCAACTTCAATGGTGTAGATAGCTTAATTTATCAAGTTTGTGATAATGGTACGCCATCGTTATGTGATACCACCACAGTTATATTTAATGTAACCGCCGTAAATGATACGCCGATAGCTGGCAACGATACTATTTCTGTGATTGAAGACATTCCTGCCACCGGCAATGTGCTGACGAATGACAGTGATCCCGAAGGAGATGGGTTAACGGCATCTTTGGTAACTGCACCGGTGAATGGTACGGTTATTTTGAATGCTGATGGCAGCTTTACTTATACACCAAATGCTAACTTTAATGGAGCTGATAGCCTGATCTACCAGGTATGTGATAATGGTACACCATCACTGTGCGATACTGCTACTGTGATATTTAATGTGTCTGCGGTGAATGATGCGCCTATGGCTGTGAATGATACCGTAAGCGTAACGGAAGATCTGCCCGCTACCGGCAACGTACTGACAAATGATAGCGACCCAGAAGGGGATGGTTTGACGGCATCTTTGGTAACTGCACCAGTGAATGCTACGGTAGTGTTGAATGCCGATGGCTCCTTTACTTATACTCTAAATGCGAACTTTAATGGTGCTGATAGCCTGATTTACCAGGTATGCGATAATGGTACGCCATCGTTATGCGATACTGCGACTGTGATATTTAATGTGTCTGCGGTGAATGATGCACCAGTGGCTATATCTGATACAATAGCTGTGACGGAAGATGTACCTGCTACTGGTAATGTGCTGACGAATGATAGTGATCCTGAGGGCGATGGTTTGACGGTGTCTTTAGTAACCGCATCAGTGAATGGTACGGTAGTGCTGAATGTAGATGGCAGCTTTACTTATACACCAAATGCGAACTTTAATGGTGCTGATAGCCTGAGTTATCAGGTGTGTGATAATGGCACGCCATCGTTGTGCGATACGGCTACTGTAATATTTAATGTATCTGCGGTGAATGATGTACCGGTAGCTTTACCTGATACGATTGCTGTAACGGAAGATGTGCCTGCTACTGGTAATGTACTTACGAATGATAGTGATCCAGAAGGGAATGGTTTAACCGCATCTTTGGTGACTGCACCGGTGAATGGTACGGTAGTGCTGAATGCTGATGGTAGTTTTACTTATACGTCAAATGCGAACTTTAATGGAACTGATAGCCTGATCTACCAGGTATGTGATAACGGTACACCATCACTGTGCGATACGGCTACTGTAATATTTAATGTATCTGCGGTGAATGATGTACCGGTAGCTTTACCTGATACGATTGATGTATCGGAAGATGTTCCCGTTACTGGTAATGTTCTAACAAACGATAATGATCCAGAAGGGGATGGCTTGACGGTATCTTTGGTAACTGCGCCGGTGAATGGTACGGTAGTGTTGAATGCTGATGGCAGCTTTACGTATACGCCAAATACGAACTTTAATGGTGCTGATAGTCTGATCTACCAGGTTTGTGACAATGGTATACCATTGTTATGCGATACTGCTACCGTTATATTTAATGTATCTACGGTGAATGATGCACCGGTAGCTTTGCCTGATACAATTGCGGTAACGGAAGATGTACCCGCTACTGGTAATGTGCTTACGAATGATAGTGATCCTGAAGGAAATGGTTTGACGGCATCTTTGGTAACTGCGCCGGTGAATGGTACGGTAGTGCTGAATGCTGATGGTAGTTTTACTTATACGTCAAATGCGAACTTTAATGGAACTGATAGTCTGATCTACCAGGTTTGTGATAATGGTACACCATCGTTATGTGATACTGCTACCGTAATCTTCAATGTAACCGCAGTTAACGATGCACCAGTGGCTTTACGTGATACGATTGGTGTAACGGAGGATGTACCAGCTGCGGGGAATGTGCTTACGAATGATAGCGACCCAGAAGGAGACGGTTTGACGGCATCTTTGGTAACTGCGCCGGTGAATGGTACGGTAGTATTGAATGCTGATGGTAGCTTTACTTATACGCCCAACACGAACTTTAATGGTGTAGATAGTCTGATCTACCAGGTATGTGACAATGGTACGCCATCGCTGTGCGATACTGCGACTGTGATACTTAATGTGTCTGCGGTGAATGATGCACCAGTGGCTTTGCCTGATACGATTGCTGTAACGGAAGATGTGCCTGCTACTGGTAATGTACTTACGAATGATAGTGATCCAGAAGGCGATGGTTTGACAGCATCTTTGGTTACTGCGCCGGTGAATGGTACGGTAGTATTGAATGTTGATGGTAGCTTTACTTATACGCCCAACACGAACTTTAATGGAGCAGATAGCCTGATTTACCAGGTATGTGACAACGGTACACCATCATTATGTGATACGGCTACCGTTATATTTAATGTGTCTGCAGTGAATGATGCGCCGGTAGCAACCAACGATACTATTTCTGTTACAGAAGATGTGCCTGCTGCCGGCAACATACTTACGAATGACAGTGATCCAGAAGGAGATGGTTTAACCGCATCTTTGGTGACTGCGCCGGTAAATGGTACGGTAGTGCTGAATGCAGATGGTAGCTTTACTTATACGCCAAATGTGAACTTTAATGGAGCCGATAGTCTGATCTACCAGGTATGTGATAATGGTACGCCATCATTATGTGATACTGCTACGGTTATATTTAATGTAACCGCCGTAAATGATGCGCCGGTAGCATTACCAGATACAATTGCCGTTACTGAAGATGCACCTGCTACTGGTAATGTGCTGACGAATGATAGTGATCCAGAAGGAGACGGTTTGACGGCATCTTTGGTAACTGCACCGGTAAATGGTACGGTGGTGTTGAATGCAGGCGGCAGCTTTACTTATACGCCAATTGCGAACTTTAATGGAACTGATAGCCTAGTTTATCAAGTGTGCGACAATGGCGTACCATCGCTGTGCGATACTGCTACTGTGATATTTAATGTGTCTGCGGTGAATGATGCGCCAGTAGCTTTACCTGATACCATTGCTGTAACGGAAGATGTACCTGCTACTGGTAACGTACTTATGAATGATAGTGACCCCGAAGGAAATGGTTTGACGGCATCCTTGGTGACTGCACCGGTGAATGGTACGGTAGTGTTGAATGCTGATGGTAGCTTTAATTATACGCCAAATGCGAACTTTAATGGAGCCGATAGTCTGATCTACCAGGTATGTGATAATGGTACGCCATCATTATGTGATACTGCTATAGTTATATTTAATGTAACCGCCGTAAATGATGCGCCGGTAGCATTACCAGATACAATTGCCGTTACTGAAGATGCACCTGCTACTGGTAATGTGCTGACGAATGATAGCGATGCTGAAGGAGATGGTTTAACCGCATCTTTGGTAACTGCACCGGTAAATGGTACGGTGGTGTTGAATGCAGACGGCAGCTTTACTTATACGCCAATTACGAACTTTAATGGTACTGATAGCCTAGTTTACCAGGTATGTGATAATGGTACACCATCATTATGTGATACTGCTACCGTAATATTCAATGTAACCGCAGTTTATGATGCTCCAGTAGCTTTACCTGATACTATTGCAGTAACTGAAGATGTGCCTGCTGTCGGCAACATACTTACGAATGACAGTGATCCAGAAGGAGATGGTTTAACCGCATCTTTGGTAATTGCCCCGGTAAATGGTACGGTAGTGCTGAATGCAAATGGTAGCTTTACTTATACGCCAAATGCAAACTTTAATGGAACTGATAGCCTGATTTACCAGGTATGTGACAATGGTACACCATCATTGTGTGATACAGCCAAAGTTATATTTAATGTAACTGCCGTAAATGATGCGCCGGTAGCAACCAACGATACTATTTCTGTTACAGAAGATGTGCCTGCCACCGGCAACGTACTTGCGAATGATAGCGATCCTGAAGGAGATGGTTTAACCGCATCTTTGGTAACTGCACCGGTAAATGGTACGGTAGTGCTGAATGCAGATGGTAGCTTTACTTATACGCCAAATGTGGATTTCAATGGTGCTGATAGTTTGGTTTATCAAGTTTGTGATAATGGCGTACCATCACTGTGCGATACTGCTACTGTGATATTTAATGTGTCTGCGGTGAATGATGCGCCGGTGGCATTACCAGATACAATTGCTGTAACGGAAGATGTACCTACTACTGGTAATGTGCTTACGAATGACAGTGATCCTGAGGGGGATGGTTTGACCTCATCTTTGGTGACTGCGCCGGTAAATGGAACGGTGGTGTTGAGTGCTGATGGCAGCTTTACGTATACTCCAAATGTGAACTTTAATGGTGCTGATAGCCTGATCTACCAGGTGTGTGATAATGGTACACCATCGTTGTGTGATACAGCCACCGTTATATTTAATGTGACCGCAGTTAACGATGCGCCAGTAGCTTTACCTGATACTATTGCTGTAACGGAAGATGTGCCTGCTATCGGTGACATACTTACGAATGATAGTGATCCAGAAGGGGATGGTTTAGTCGCGTCTTTGGTAGCTGCGCCAGTGAATGGTACAGTGGTGTTGAATGCCAATGGTAGCTTTACTTATACACCTGCTGTTAATTTTAACGGGGCTGATAGTTTGATCTACCAGGTATGTGATAATGGTACGCCATCATTATGTGATACTGCTACGGTTATATTTAATGTAACCGCCATAAATGATGCGCCGGTAGCATTACCAGATACAATTGCCGTTACTGAAGATGCACCTGCTACTGGTAATGTGCTGACGAATGACATTGATGCTGAGGGGGATGGTTTGACGGCATCTTTGGTAACTGCGCCGGTAAATGGTACGGTGGTGTTGAATGCAGACGGCAGCTTTACTTATACGCTAATTGCGAACTTTAATGGTACTGATAGCCTAGTTTACCAGGTATGTGATAATGGTACGCCATCATTATGTGATACTGCTACCGTAATATTCAATATAACCGCAGTTAACGATGCGCCAGTAGCTTTATCTGATACTATTGCTGTAACTGAAGATGTGCCTGCTGCCGGCAACATACTTACGAATGACAGTGATCCAGAAGGAGATGGTTTAACCGCATCTTTGGTAATTGCACCGGTAAATGGTACGGTAGTATTAAATGCCGATGGCTCCTTCACTTACACGCCAAATGCAAACTTCAATGGAGCTGATAGCTTAATCTACCAGGTTTGTGATAATGGTACGCCATCGCTGTGTGATACCGCCACTGTAATATTCAACATTACCGCAGTCAATGATGGCCCGATAGCTGCAAATGACACTATTCCTGTGACAGAAGATGTACCTGTTACGGGCAATGTACTCACCAATGATAGTGATCCTGAAGGCAATGTTCTCACGGCCTCCCTGGTAACCGTACCAGTTAATGGTACAGTAGTGTTGAATGCGGACGGTTCCTTTACCTATACTCCAAATGTGAACTTCAATGGCATAGATAGCTTAGTCTACCAGGTATGTGATAATGGTACACCATCTCTTTGTGATACTGCTACCGTAATATTCAATATTGCCGCTGCTAATGATGCGCCAATCGCCGTGAATGATACTATTTCCGTAACGGAAGATGTTCCTGCTGCTGATAATGTGCTTACCAACGATAATGATCCAGAAAGTAACACTCTCACCGCCTCGCTGGTAACCGCGCCAGTAAATGGTACGGTAGTATTAAATGCCGATGGCTCCTTCACTTACACGCCAAATGCAAACTTCAATGGAGCTGATAGCTTAATCTACCAAGTTTGTGATAATGGTACGCAATCGCTGTGTGATACCGCCACCGTAATATTCGACATTACCGCAGTCAATGATGCCCCGATAGCTGTAAATGATACCATTTCTGTGACAGAAGATATGCCTGCTACGGGCAATGTACTCAGCAATGATAGTGATCCTGAAGGCAATGCCCTTACGGCCTCCTTGGTAACCGCACCAGTAAATGGCACGGTAGTCTTAAATGCTGATGGTAGTTTTACGTATACGCCAAACGCAAACTTCAATGGAACCGATAGCCTGACCTATCAGGTGTGTGACAATGGTACACCATCTCTTTGTGATACTGCTACCGTAATATTCAATATTGCCGCTGCTAATGATGCGCCAATCGCCGTGAATGATACTATTTCCGTAATGGAAGATGTTCCTGCTGCCGACAATGTGCTCACCAACGATAACGATCCGGAAGGCAACGCCCTTACTGCGTCCCTGGTAACTGCGCCAGTAAATGGTACGGTAGTATTGAACTCTGATGGTAGCTTGACCTATACTCCAAACACGGACTTCAATGGGGCTGATAGTCTGATTTACGAAGTGTGTGATAATGGTACGCCGTCGCTGTGCGATACTGCTACGGTTATTTTTAATGTAAATACCGTAAATGATGCACCGATAGCGTTATCTGATACAATAACTGTAACAGAAGATGTGCCTGCTGTAGGTAACATACTTACCAATGACAGTGACCCAGAAAATAATGCCCTCATCGCATCCCTGGTAACTACACCAGTAAATGGTACAGTCGTGCTAAATGCCGATGGCTCCTTCACTTACACGCCAAATGCAAACTTCAATGGAGCTGATAGCTTAATCTACCAGGTTTGTGATAATGGTACACCCTCCCTTTGCGATACCGCCACGGTTATATTTAATATATCTACCGCTAATGATGCACCTATAGCCGTCAATGATACCATAAACGCAATAGAAGATGTACCTGCTACAGGCAATGTGCTCACCAACGATACCGATCCAGAAAGTAACATCCTCACCGCATTCCTGGTCACCGTACCAGTAAACGGTACAGTAGTACTAAATGCCGATGGATCCTTCACTTACACACCGAACGCGAACTTTAATGGTGTCGATAGCTCAATCTATCAGGTATGCGATAACGGTACGCCATCTCTGTGTGATACCGCTACAGTGATATTTAATATAGCCGCCGCTAACGACGCGCCAATAGCTATAAATGATACTATTCCAGTAACGGAAGATGTACCTGCTACGGGCAATGTGCTTACCAACGACAGCGATCCTGAAAGTAACACTCTCACCGCATCCTTGGTGACCGCACCAGTAAATGGTAAAGTCGTACTAAATGCCGATGGCTCCTTCACTTACACGCCAAACGTGAACTTCAATGGTGTAGATAGCTTAATCTACCAGGTTTGTGATAATGGTACGTCATCTCTCTGTGATACCACTACCGTTATATTTAATATATCCGCCGCCAACGATGCGCCGATCGCCGTGAATGATACCATCTCCATAACCGAAGATGAGCCTTCTACTGGTAATGTACTTACCAACGACAGTGATCCTGAAAGTAACACTGTCACCGCATCCTTGGTGACCGTGCCAGTGAATGGGACAGTAGTACTAAATGCTGATGGCTCCTTCACTTACACTCCAAATGCAAACTTCAATGGGGCTGATAGCCTGGTATACCAGGTGTGTGACAATGGTACACCATCGCTTTGTGATACTGCTACCGTAATATTCAATATTGCCGCTGCTAATGATGCGCCAATCGCCGTGAATGATACTATTTCCGTAACGGAAGATGTCCCTGCTGTTGGTAATGTACTCACCAACGATAGTGATCCAGAAGGCAACACTCTCACCGCCTCGCTGGTAACCGCACCAGTGAATGGTACGGTAGTATTAAATGCCGATGGCTCCTTCACTTACACGCCAAATGCAAACTTCAATGGAGCTGATAGCTTAATCTACCAGGTTTGTGATAATGGTACACCATCTCTCTGTGATACCGCTACGGTTATTTTTAATGTAAATACCGTAAATGATGCACCGATAGCTGTCAACGACACTATTCCAGTAACTGAAGATGTACCCGCTATCGGCAACATACTCACGAATGATACCGACCCCGAAGGCAATGTCCTCACCGCATCCCTGGTCACCGCACCAGTGAATGGTACAGTCGTACTAAATGCCGATGGCTCCTTCACTTACACGCCAAATGCAAACTTCAGTGGCATTGATAGCCTGGTATACCAAGTATGTGACAACGGTACACCATCCCTTTGCGATACCGCCGCCGTTATATTCAACATATCTGCCGCCAATGACGCACCAATCGCTATAAACGATACCATAAACGTAACGGAAGATATTCCCGCCTCTGGCAATGTACTCACCAACGATAGCGATCCAGAAGGCAACGCCCTCACCGCATCCTTAGTCACCTCACCAGTAAATGGCAGGGTAGTGCTGAATGCTGATGGTAACTTCACCTATACACCCAACACCAACTTCAACGGCTTAGATAGTCTCATCTATCAAGTTTGTGACAACGGTACACCATCTCTCTGCGATACTGCCACCGTAATATTCAACGTATCAGCCGCTAACGATGCACCGACAGCTGTCAACGACACTATTCCGGTAACCGAAGATGTACTAGCCACCGGCAACGTACTTACCAACGATACCGATCCAGAAGGTAACGCCCTCACTGCATCCTTGGTCGCCGCACCAGTAAACGGTACAGCCGTATTAAACGCCGATGGCTCCTTTACTTATACACCCAATGCCAATTTCAGTGGCATAGATAGCTTGATCTACCAGGCATGTGATAACGGCAGCCCATCTATCTGTGATACCGCTACCGCAATATTTAATATTTCCGCAGCCAATGATGCGCCCATAGCCATAAACGATACTATAAACATAATAGAAGATGTACCTGCTACGGGCAACGTACTCACTAACGACAGCGATCCGGAAGGCAACGCCCTTACTGCCTCCCTGGTCACCGCACCAGTAAACGGTACAGTTGTCTTAAACGCCGATGGCTCCTTTACTTACACACCAAACGTAAATTACAGCGGCATAGATAGCCTCATCTATAAAATCTGTGATAACACCCTCTGTGATACCGCTACGGTTATATTCAATATCTCAGCTGCTAACGATGCACCAATCGCCATAAACGATACAATAAGTGTAACAGAAGATATCTCCGCCACCGGCAGCGTACTCACCAACGACAGCGATCCGGAAGGCAACGCCCTTACTGCATCCCTGGTCACCGCACCAGTAAATGGTACGGTAGTGTTGAATGCTAATGGGAGCTTCACATATACACCCAACGCCAATTTCAATGGCATAGATAGCCTTATCTACCAAGTATGCGATAACGACACACCATCACTCTGTGATACCGCCACCGTTATATTCAACATATCAGCTGCTAATGATGCGCCAATCGCCATAAATGATACAATAAGTGTAACAGAAGATATCTCCGCCACCGGTAGCGTACTCACCAACGACAGCGATCCCGAAGGCAACGCTCTTACCGCATCCCTGGTAACCGCACCAGTAAATGGTACAGTAGTGTTGAACGCCGATGGCTCCTTCACTTACACGCCAAACGCCAATTTCAGTGGCATAGACAGCCTGATCTATCAGGTATGTGACAATGGTACTCCGTCATTGTGTGATACCGCTACTGTAATATTCAATATATCTGCAGCCAATGATGCGCCGATCGCTGTAAATGATACCATAAGCGTAACCGAAGATGTTCCTGCTACGGGTAACTTGCTTACCAACGACAGCGATCCGGAAGGCAACGCCCTTACTGCCTCCCTAGTAACCGCACCAGTAAATGGTACAGTAGTGTTGAACGCCGATGGCTCCTTTACTTATACACCCAATGCCAATTTCAGTGGCATAGATAGCCTGATCTATCAGGTATGTGACAATGGTACTCCGTCATTGTGTGATACCGCTACTGTAATATTCAATATATCTGCAGCCAATGATGCGCCTATCGCAGTAAATGATACAATTTCTGTAACAGAAGATATTCCCGCCACCGGTAATGTACTCACCAACGACAGTGATCCCGAAGGTAACGCTCTTACCGCTTCACTTGTAACCGCACCAGTAAATGGTACAGTAGTGTTGAATGCCGATGGCTCCTTCACTTACACGCCCAACGCCAACTTCAGTGGCCTAGATAGCTTAATCTACCAGGTATGTGACAATGGTACACCATCTATCTGTGATACAGCTACGGTAATATTTCATATCTCCGCTGCCAATGATGCACCAATTGCCGTAAATGATACAATTTCCGTAACGGAAGATGTACCTGCTACAGGTAATGTGCTCACTAACGACACCGATCCAGAAGGCAATGCCCTCACCGCTTCTCTGGTAACCGCATGCGTAAACGGTACAGTCGTATTAAACGCCGATGGTTCCTTCACCTACACGCCAAACACGAACTTCAGTGGTATAGATAGCCTGATCTATAAAATCTGCGCCAACGGCACACCATCTCTCTGTGATACCGCTACGGTTATATTTAATATCTCCGCAGCAAACGATGCACCCATAGCCGTCAACGATACCATAGCCGTAACAGGTAACACACCCGCCACCGGCAACGTACTCACCAACGACAGCGATCCGGAAGGCAACGCCCTCACCGCATCTTTAGTAACCGCGCCAGTACACGGTACCGTAGTCCTAAACGCCGACGGCTCCTTTACTTACACGCCCAACGCCAACTTCAGTGGCATAGATAGTCTCATCTATCAGGCATGTGATAACACCCTCTGCGATACCGCTACCGTTATATTTAACATAACAAGCACAAACCATGCACCCATCGCCATAAACGATACTATAGCCGTAATAGCTAATACACCCGCCACCGGCAACGTACTCACCAACGATAGCGATCCCGAAGGCAACGCCCTCACCGCATCTTTAATAACCGCACCAGTACACGGTACAGTAGTATTAAACGCTAACGGCACCTTCACCTACACGCCAAACACAAACTTCAGCGGCATAGATAGCCTCATCTATCGAGTATGCGATAATGCATCCCTCTGCGATACCGCTACCGTGATCTTTGACATCACATTACCAGCTCAGCCACCGGTAGCGGTGAATGATTCTACCAGCGTTACCACCGGCTTGCAGGTGAGCGGCAATGTGCTCACCAACGACCAGGCGCCGCAGGGTGCTACGGTCACCGCTTCGCTGATCAGCAATTCCAAACAGGGAAGTGTATCATTGAGCGCAAATGGTATTTACATTTACCGCTCAGATAGCGGCTATGTAGGTATCGATAGCTTTGTATATAAAGTTTGTACTAACGCATTGTGCGATACCGCTACCGTATATATTAATGTAACTGCACCGGCTCCGTATAGCTCCATTGGTGCTGCCCTGGCAGTAACAGCCCCGGTACTACAGCCGGATGGCGCCTATCGTGTAACCTACACTCTGCGCATCCGTAATTACGGCAATACATACCTGAGTGAGATTGCTGCATTGTACAACCTGCGCAATACATTCCCGCTGCCGGTCGGCTTCCGCCTGGTAACGCTGAATGCTACGGGTACGCTTATACTAAACACATCCTACAATGGCACTACCGATCTGAACCTGCTGCAGGCGCTCAGCACCCTGGATGCTAATGCAGAAGGTCTTGTTACTATAGTCATAGATATTCTGCCTAACGGCAGCTACGGGCCGTTCCAAAGCAGCGTACAGGTAAGCGGTATGGATAGTACAGGCAATGTGGTAACAGATGTTACCGAAAATGGCTCTAACCCCGATCCGAATGGCAACAGCAATGCCAATGAACCGGCAGAGAATACCCCCACACCGCTGGCGCTGCCGGTAAGTGCGCTGGTTGGGTTGTCAAAAGCGGTAATAGATACGCCGGAAGTGCTCATCAACGGTGATTATCGCGTCATCTACACCTTTGTGGTACGCAACATGGGCAATGTAGCCATGCATAATGTACAGGTGAATGATGAAATAGCGAACGTGTTCGTAACACCGCAAACGTACCGGGTAGAGGGTATCCGCACTACCGGCAGCCTGCGGCAAAATCCGCAGTACAATGGATCTTCCAATACCGGTCTGCTGGCAGCAGATAGTAAGCTGGCCATCGGCGCTAACGACACGCTGCAGCTAACATTGGTGATCACACCCAATAAGCAGTTCGGCACTTATAACAACAGCGCTACACTCACGGCCATAGCTGATGTCAGTGATACCACACTCACCGACATATCCACCAATGGCCTGAACCCCGATCCGGATGGCAATGGTGTGCCGGATGAAAGTGAGCTCACGCCGGTAACGCTGGCGCCTTACAAGCTGCATATACCCGGTGGTTTCTCGCCCAACAACGATGGTAAGAATGATAAGTTCGTGATCGGCAACGTAACCAGTGGAGATAAGGTAAGCCTGGAAGTATTTAACCGTTGGGGTAACCGCGTATACCGGAATACAGACTATAAAAATACATGGGATGGGAAATGTAACGAAGGCCTCCATATTGGAGAGGATGTGCCGGATGGTACTTACTATTACATCATTATACTCAATGATAAGGACCGGTTTGTAAACTACATTACAATAATGCGTTAGTTATGAAAAGTGCATATTTGATGCTTGCATGCCTGCTGCTGGCAGCTATGCAAACAAAAGCGCAGCAGGACGCCATGTACACACAATACATGTTTAACATGATGGGCGTTAACCCGGCATATGCCGGCAGCCGCGGTGTGTTAAGCGCCACCGCCATGTACAGGAGGCAATGGGTGGGGGTAGATGGCGCCCCGCAAACCGGCACCATATCACTGGATATGTCGGTGGCGGATGATAAGGTAGGTCTGGGCATACAGGCTTTTAACGACCAGATAGGTATTACCAAAACAACCGGTTTTTATGGCACCTATGCATACCGTATCCGTTTCCAGGAAAAAGGCACCCTGGCCATCGGGCTGCAGGGCGGCGTAAGTAACTACCGGGCAAATCTGACTAAAGTAGATCTGATAGATTCAAACGACCCGGCCTTTTCTCAAAACATAAATGCCATGCTGCCCAGCTTTGGGGCAGGACTGTATTATAACTCGGACCGCTTCTATGTAGGATTTTCCATTCCCAACCTGGTAAAAAGTTATCTACGCAAAGATCAGATCTATTATACCGCCGACGTGATCGCAAAAAAGTATCTGCACTTTTTCTTTATCACCGGTTATGTGTTTGACCTGGGCGGGGATTTTAAGCTCAAACCCTCCACCCTGGTAAAAGTGGTGCAGGGCGCGCCGGTGCAGGTGGATCTGAATACCAATCTCTGGATAAAAGATCTTGTGGCAGTAGGCGCATCCTACCGCACCGGTGATGCAGTAGCCGGCCTGCTTGAAATACAAGCCACACATCAGCTGCGCATTGGTTATGCCTATGATCATAGTATCTCCAACCTGGTGAAATATAACCAGGGCACACATGAGATCATGCTCCGTTTTGAATTTGGATGGGACAACGGGAAAGTATACTCTCCCCGCTATTTTTAAACCTGCACAATGAAGTATCATTATTATCTGCCAATATTTTTGTTGCTGCCCGTGTTCATACAGGCGCAGGCAAAGCTGGTATTCAGGGGCGATAAAGCTTTCCGCGACCTGCGTTATGTAGATGCCATTGATCTTTACCGGAATGCCCTGGCACAAGATTCCATCAATAAGGCCACTATGATCAAGCTGGCGGAAAGTTATTACAGAACGCAGCAATACGAGGCATCCCTGAGCTGGTACCACAAAGCCATACAGGCCGATGCCGCTGCCGCCACAGATACCGTATTATACCGCTATGCACAGCTGCTGGCCATGAGCGGCCAGTACCCCGCCGCTGCCGGGGCCTACCGGCAATACATGGCCAAAGGCCACCCGGATGAGCAGCTGAACAACACGGCGCAGATATATGAAAACAATATTTCCTCTTTTTACAAGGATACCATGAACACACGAAGCCGGCTGCTGAATATCAACAGCGGGTATGCAGATTTTTGCCCGGTGTTTGTCCGTGCCGGGCTGGCCTTTGTATCTGACCGGCCGCGCGCACAGGCATTTAAGAAAATAAACGGGTGGACAGGCGGTGAGTTCCTGGAGCTGTTTTATATAAAAGATACGGCCCGTGTAAAGGATGTAATGCTGCGTACCCCGGAGCTGGAAGACGTATTGTCTTATGCGCCGCAGGATAATATCGTGAATGATGACAACCATCCGCAAAGCAGCGCCGGCAGCCCTATGGTAGCAGTGAACCGCAAGCTGAACTATAAACCGGTGGAAAATCAGCTTTCCTCCCGGATGGTGATGGTTTTTGATAACCGGTTGGGCGGGCGTTTTCATCTGGGGCCAATGGCCTTTAGCCATAACCAGGATACGGCTGTGATCACTTTTAACTACCTGGCAAAACAGGGAAAGGAGGGCGTTAGCCGCCTGCAGCTGCAGTTCTTCAAAGCCACCCGCAATGGATGGGAAAAGCTGCCGGACTTTCCGTATAACAGCCCGGATTATAATGTAGGACACGGCGTGCTGCACCCAAATGGAAAAGTGTTGTTCTTTACCTCCGATATGCCGGGTGGGCTGGGGGGAAAAGATCTTTATTACTGCCTGCTTACAGACAAGGGCTGGGCGCCGCCGGTAAATGCGGGTCCGCTGGTGAATACTGCCGGGAATGAAATGTTCCCTTATATATCACCGGAAGGAGTGCTGTATTTTTCATCCGACCGCTGGCCGGGTCTGGGGGGGCTGGATATTTTCAGTGTAAAGCTGGAGGAGGGATACAAAGCAATAGCGGCCCCACAAAATGCAGGGGCGCCAATGAACAGCAGCCGTAATGACTTTGGCGTGCTGCTATATGATCATGATAGCCGGGGATATTTCAGCTCAGACAGGCGGGGGAACGATGATATTTACAGGTTTTCGCCCGTGAGCAGTGCGCAGTAACGCAGGCATACTGCCTGTACAAACGACAAACAGCAAGGCTGAACAGCGGCGCAAAGCCATAGCCTGCGCCCACTGTTTAACCTCATATACCTTTTTAGCTTACATGTTTGCCTACCACTTTTGCCAGCTCAAACATAGAGATCTGACTCTTACCTTCAAAGATCCCTTTCAGCTTATCATCGGCATTGATCATGCGTTTGTTCTGCTGATCCTGCAGGCCATGCGCCTTAATATAATCCCAGATTTTTTTGATGATCTCTGTTCTTGGCAAAGGTTGGCTGCCTACAACTGCAGCTAATGCAGGGCTGGGCGTAAGCGGGGCCATTAAACCTGTATTGCTTTTCTTAGCGGCAGTTTTGGGGGCAGCAGCTTTCGCTGTTGCTTTTTTAGCAGGCGTTTCCTTGGTAGCTGATTTAGCTGTTTTTGCCATAGTAATATTTAATTTAAGCGTTAATAATTAAAAACCGTTCAATAATTAAGACAGCCGGCTTTCTATAAAATAGCCTGTGCAGCTTAAATTATGCCAATTAACCTTTTATCGGCGGAAATAACGAAAGCGGTGCGCATCATCGTCCATAATATAAGCATCTTTTTCACTGATAAAACCGGGCTGATGGGCTGTTAGCTCAATACCGCCGGGATCTTACCCGGAAAGGGGCCGTCTTTTGCGATCACCGGGCAATGTACCCGGAATTTATACATGCTGTAAAGGAACTATTACATTACAACCCTTTTTTTGATTTTTTGTTGAGGTCACACCACAAAAAAATTTTAAAATTCTTCCTGCGCATACTGACATAAGGCTGTCACTCCCCCTGTGTTACTTCGTATTGTCAAACAGATTATTAAACTTTAAAACCCTTTAATCATGGCAACCAATACCACTCTTTCCGCTCCTGCACAGGTTATTAGCCCCCAAGAGCTGCTGCAGCACTGGCAGGGACACCGTCAATTAACCCGTCGCGTCATTGTTGCATTTCCCGAAGATAAGCTTTTCAACTATTCCATTGGCGGTATGCGCACATTTGCCGGCCTGGCAGAAGAATTAACCGGCCTGGCAAGCGGCGGAATTAAAGGTGTTGCCACGGGCAAATGGCCGCAGATCAATGAGCTGGAGCACCATTCCGAAAAACCTTTGCCCACCACCAAAGAAGAAATATTAAAGCAGTGGGATGAGGTGACGGAGGAAATAGAAGCGCTCTGGCCGCAGATCTCCCTGGAACGCTTTCACGAAGTGGAAAAAGCTTTTGGTATGTACGAAGGCCCCATTTACGCTAACTTTTTATACCTGGTGGATAATGAAATTCACCACCGCGGGCAGGGTTATGTATACCTGCGATCCCTGGGCATTGAACCGCCGCCATTCTGGGACCGTTTTTAATATATCCTAAAACACCGGGTTTATTGCCCGGTGTTTTTTTTATCCCCAATATCATTATCCGGTTGCGCTTTTTTATTAATATTGCCCTGGCCAGTAAAATACCGGTAAACCTATAGGAAGACCCAGCCCTTATGAATCACGGATAAAAGGCTGCGCCACTAACTGTACCCGTATGAAAAACAAAGCCACATAAACCAGGATCTTAAAACGCATACTGTAGCAATAGCCAGGAAACAGGAGCTGATACAAGTGATCATGTACGTCATATGCCTATCCGTCCATGCCGCATGACAGGCCCTTCAATGTGAAGGAATTGTTAAGGCTGGGGGATAGCTTTTCGGGACACGTATTACCATAGGGAAAATGACGACAATCAATATTATTAGCTACTGACCAAAAACGGACCAACAAGATCTATCAGATTCAAAGCAATCCTTAACAATTAAATGAAATGAAGAAAATGTACGCTTTATCATTAAAGCCATTTTGCCGTACAGCTATCAAAGCAGCCTTTGTGTTGTTATGGGTAATGCTGTTGGGAATTACATCCTATGCCCAGCGCACAGATGGCACCATTAAAGGTATCGTTACGGACGAAAACAATGCACCGCTGCCCGGTGTAACCGTGTCGGTAAAAGGCACTAACCGGGGCACCACCACCAACGCCAACGGCGCCTACACGCTTACTGTGAACGGACCCGATGAGGTGTTGCTGTTCTCTTTAATGGGATCCGTACCCAAAGAAGCAAAAGCAGAAGATAAAAAAGTAATTAACGTTACCCTGGTAACAGATACCAAACAATTAAAAGATGTAGTGGTAATTGGTTATGGTACCGCCAGTAAAAAAGATGTAACGGTATCCATCACCACTATTAAGTCGGAAGAGTTTAACCAGGGCGTATTAACCAGCCCCGCAGAATTACTGCAGGGTAAAGTAGCCGGTTTGAACGTAACCAAAAGCGGTGACCCCAACCAGGCGCCTGCCGTGGTGTTAAGGGGGCCCTCCACCATCCGTACTACTGGTGGCGCTATGGAACCCTTTTATGTAATTGATGGTGTGCCTGGCGCTTCTATCGACCTGCTGGCGCCTGCAGACATTGAAAGCATGGATGTGCTGAAAGATGCCGCCGCCACCGCTATTTACGGTGCGCGTGCTGCCAACGGCGTAATTATGGTAACCACCAAAAGAGCCAAACCCGGACAAACAAGGCTGAACTACAGTGCTTACGGCGCTATGGAAGAAGTGTCTAAAGAAATTGATATGCTGAGCGCAGATGAGCTGCGTGCGTACCTGGCCAAGAACGGTCAAACCCTGATCCCTGTTCTGAATGATGATGGCTCCAGCACCGACTGGCAGGCCCTTACCAAAAGAAAAGGGTATTCAATGAACCATAATATTTCCTTTGGCGGCGCCACTGCCAACACCGATTACGGCGGCAGCGTAAACTACCTGAAGAATAATGGTGTGCTCAAGAATAGTTCCCTGGAACGTACCACTGTAAGAGGTTTCCTGACACAGCGTTTCTTCAATAACCGTTTAAAGTTAGGCGTTACCGTTACGAATAGCCATACCAAGGGCGATGACATCGTACAGCCGCAGGTATTATCCAACCGCCTGTTTTACCTGCCAACCGTAAGCCCCTTCAATAAAGATGGTTCCTATAAAGAATATTATGCCCGTACCGGTAGCGGCACTTTAAACCCGCTGTCCCTGATCGATAATAACTTCATTAAAACAGATGATAACAAAACACTGATCAACGGACTGGTACAGGTGGACATTATAAAGGGCCTGAAATATACCCTGTCCGCATCTACCCAGCGCGATGAATATAACTATAACAGTTACTACAACCGCTTTTCCGGCCTGGCAGTGAACTTTAACGGTTTGGCTACCCGTAAGTCATACCTGAACACCAGCACTGTACTGGAATCTTATTTTAATTACGACCGCGAATTCGGGCAGCATACCCTGCGCCTGTTAGGTGGGTATACCTATCAGCAGGACCGTAGCAATGATGGTTTCGGGATCACTACGCAGAACTTCTCCAATGATAACCTGACGTATAATAACCTGTACCTCTCCAACCCGTCCAATACTTCGCAGATCGCATTTGAAAACAACCCGATCTCCACCCTGCGCCTGATCTCTTATTATGCGCGTGTGCAGTATTCCTATGCAGATAAATACCTGTTCCAGGCATCCTTGCGTAATGACGGTTCTTCTGCATTTGGTGTGAACAACCGATGGGGTTACTTCCCGGCCATCTCTGCTGGCTGGAATATCAGCAATGAAGAATTTATGAAGAACATACGGGCTATCAGCTTCCTGAAATTAAGGGTGGGTTATGGCGCCTCCGGTAACAGCGCAGGATTCAACGCCTTCTCTTCCCTGCTGGTATATGGTTCTTCCGCAAACCCCAAGTTCCTGTATAACGGTAATGTTACCAATTCCATTGGCCCGGTACGTAACGACAATCCTGACCTGAAATGGGAAAGCACCGCTACTACCAACATCGGCCTGGACTTCGGCATCCTGAAAGACCGCATCAATGGTTCTGTGGATTATTATATCAAGAAAACATCTGACCTGATCTATGATCAGTACCCGGTTTCCACTACCCAGTATTTTGTACCTACCTACACCGCAAACGTAGGCAGCATTAAGAATAGTGGTATAGAGCTGGTGGTTAACGCCGTGCCGGTAAAAACAAAGAATTTTACCTGGAAAACCTCCGTTAACCTGGCGCACAACAAGAATACGATCGAAAAATTATCGAACGATAAATTCACCATCAACTACATTCAAACCGCGCAGCTGGGTGGTAAAGGCCAGTCAGGTAACTACAGCCAGATCATTAGGCCTGGTGAGGCGCTGGGTACTTTTTATCTGTGGCATTATGTAGGTAAGAATGAGAATGGCGTAAGCTCTTATGAAAATGCAGACGGGAAAGTGATCTCCACACAGCCGCTGACCACTGATCAAAGGGTTGCCGGTAATGCACAGCCATCCCTCATTTACGGCTGGACCAACAGCTTCTACTACAAGAGTTTTGACCTGAACTTCCTGGTACGCGGCGTAACCGGTAACAAAATACTGAACGCTACCCTGGCAGGTTTGAACAACCCGGTAGATTCCAAGATCCAGAACATTCCCACTTTTACCCTGCAGGAATCTTACAAGGATATTAATGCCTACCTGATCTCTGACCGTTTTCTGGAAAGTGGTTCTTACCTGCGTATGGATAATATTACTTTAGGGTACACCTTTAAACCGCATACACAATCTGTAAAAAGCATCCGCTTTTATGTATCCGGCAATAACCTTTTTGTGATCACCAAATACCGTGGTGTGGATCCTGAAATTAACATCGGCGGCGTTACTCCCGGTATTGATAACAACAACTTCTATCCTAAAACACGCACTTATATCGTAGGGGTATCCGCTGCTTTTTAGTGGGGGCAGATTAAAAAAAGTAAAACAAAAATATTAACGGATGAAAAGAATATATTTGATCATAACAGCACTGGCGGCGCTTGTAACCATCAGTGGCTGCCGCAAGCTGGATGTGGATGTTGAATCGCAGTACGTAGGCGGCAACTTCCCTGAAACATCTTCAGATTATGCTGCTTTGCTGGGTACCATGTACTCCAACCTGTCATCTAACTACGCCATTAACTACTGGCGTATGCAGGAGCTGTCAACCGATGAAGCTATTATTCCTGCACGCGATGGTAACTTTGATGATGGTGGCCAGTACCGCCAGTGCCACTACCACACCTGGACCATTGACCACCCATACGTAACCGGCATATGGCAATGGGGTTTTGGTGGTATTAACAACTGTAACCGCCTGGTTAGCGTGCTGGCCGGCTCCAAGCTGGATGACGCCTCCAAAACAGCTTTAACGCTGGAAGTAAGGGCTATGCGCGCATTGTATTACTACTTTATGATGGATACCTATGGCAACGTGCCGCTGATCACCACCTTCCCGGTAGATACTTTGCCCGGTACACAGCCGCGCGCTGCAGTATTCGCCTATATTGAATCAGAGCTGAAGGCCATTGCATCATCACTGCCATCCAAAAGCAATAACGCAGCTACCAACCTGCTGCAGTATGGCCGCCCTACTAAAGCCATGGCATTTGCGCTGCTGGCAAAACTGTACCTGAACTCTGTAGTATATACCGGTGTAGACCGCTATAAGGATGTAGTGGCCATGGCCGACAGCATTCAGTCAAATACCAACTACAAGCTGGATCCCCGTTTCCGCGACATCTTCCTGCCTAATAACGGCCCGCAGATCAACGAAACCATTTTTGCGGTGCCTTATGATCAGCAGATCCCCGGCAACCAGTTCACCCGTTTTGGTTTTTATTATTACCTGGTACAGGCATACGGTTTTAACGTAGGTTTAAGTATTGCCATGAGCACTACGCCTGAGTTTTATGACCGGTTTAATATACCTGGTGATGCCCGCACACAAACCTGGCTGGTAGGCCCGCAGTTCTATCCTGATGGTGCAGGCGGCTTCACAAACCAGCCGGTATTGTATCCGGATGATGGAACGCAGATCGTAATTTATAAACCGCTTATACTGGTGCCCGGTAAACCTATGGACCTGGGTAATACGCGTCTTAGCCAGGCCTCCGGTGTACGTTCTATCAAATACTACCCGGACCCTGCCATCACACAGGCAACCCGCCTGAATGGGAACGATGTGCCGGTATTCCGCTTAGCCGATGTGCTGCTAATGAAAGCAGAAGCCATTTTACGCGGTGCACCTGCAACGGCAGTGAACGGAGAAGTACAAACGCCGCTTGTGCTGGTGAACAAGCTGCGTACCCGCGCTGGCGCCCAGCTGGCCACCAGTGTAGACCTGCAGGGTATACTGGACGAGCGTGCACGCGAGCTTTCATGGGAAGGCTGGCGCCGTCAGGACCTGATCCGCTTTGGCCAGTTTGAAACGGAATATCCTTTGCCGAACGATAACCTGAGCATGAATAAAGATGCAACCCGCCGTATTTATCCTATACCTATCACGGAGATCAGGTTAAATGGGAACCTGAGACAAAATCCGGGATATCCTAATTAACTTTGTTGAAACCTGTAGCCGGCCTGTAACAACAGGCCGGCTTTTTTAAAACCATGATTATGCTGAAAACATTGATAAGCCTTAGCCTGGCGCTGGCCCTGCCGGTGCTGCATAAAGAAGGGCTGCCGGACGAGCTGCATATGAACCGTATCCAGGTGATAGGCTCGCACAACAGCTATAAAAAAGCCATTGATCCCGCGTTGTTTAAAGTATTCCAGCAAAAAGATTCTGTTTCCGCCAGCAAAATAGATTACGAGCATATTCCCTTAACAGCCCAGCTGGACATGGGTTTGCTGAACCTGGAGATTGATGTGTATGCAGATGAAAAAGGTGGAAGATATGCGCATCCCAAAGGGCTGGACTGGGCGCCCGGCCAGCCGCCTTTTGATCCGGATGGCGTGATGAATCAGCCTGGCTTTAAAGTATTTCATATACCCGACCTTGATTTTCGCAGCTATTGCCTGACCCTTAAACAGGGCCTGCAGGATCTGAAAGCCTGGTCGGACAAACACCCGGATCATTATCCCGTATTTATTACCCTGGAAGTAAAAGGAGGGGAGCCCCGCAAAGAAAATTCTATGCTCACAGAGCCGGAACCTGTAACAGAAGCTACTTTCCAGGCACTAGATAAAGAGCTCACAGATTATTTAGGTGCAGAAAATATTATTACACCGGATAAGGTACGCGGTAATTACAATACCCTGGAAGAAGCGGTGCTGCATGATAACTGGCCTACCCTGAAAGCAGCCCGTGGTAAATTTCTTTTTGTGCTGGATGATCATGACCGTAAAAGAGCCATGTACATTGCCGGCCACCCATCATTAAAAGGCCGGGTGTTATTTGTAAATGCAGATCCCGGTACACCTGAAGCAGCTATGATGATCCGTAACAATCCCAGGCAGCCGGAAATAAAAGACCTGGTAGCTAAAGGCTATATCATCCGCACCCGTGCAGATGCTGATACCAAAGAAGCCCGCCTGAATGACCGGTCATCTTTTCAGGCCGCCTGCAATTCCGGTGCACAGATCATTACTACAGATTACTATCGTAAAAGCACCCACTTCAGTTCAGATTATGAAGTGAGCTTTGATGGGAGCAGTAAGTATTTACGCATGAATCCCGTGTTCAGCAACAGCACTGCCGCCGCAGGCGCACATTGATAAAAGCATTAAAAAATATACCGGTCCACAAACGCATTCCTGAACTTGCCGTCCGGATCATATGTTTGCAAAAGCTGCCGGAATTCCGGCAGCTTTTTGTATAAGAGCTTTATCCGTTCCGGCGCCATGGTAAATACTTTGCCCCAGTGAGGGCGCGCATTGAAAGGCGCCAGCTGCTTTTCAATTAAGGGTAATACCTGTTGTACGGCCTCCCAGTTCTGCTGCCAGGTGAAGTGAATGGCCAGGCAGGGTTGTTTGTAACAGGGGCTCATCCAAAAGCCATCTGCACCGATCGTACGTACTTCTGAGATCAGCAGGTGCGGCGCAATACGGTCCCTTATCTGGTCTATAGCCAGCAGCGCATCATACCCATCATCCAGTGATACAAAATATTCTGATTGCAGTTCTTCGCCGCTGCTGGGGGTAAAGTTCATACGGAAATGCGGCAGGCGCTCAAACCAGTCACCGGGAACGCCCATTTGTTCCGTACAGTGCACTGCAGATAATTCGCCGATAGGATGTAATGCTTGTGTGGCCAGCGTAGCGCCAAAGAAATCAGCGGGCATTTTTACCTGCTGGCCCGCTTCCACCCGGCGTTTCAGCCATACCTGGCTAAAGGTGCGGCGCTTCCAGTCAGTGAACAGGCTTACACTATACGCGCTGGAAAAAATAGTTTCCAGGCGGTTTTCCAGCTCAGTAAAAGGCAGGTGCTCATAAAGATCCTGCTGTATAGAATAAGAAGGAACAATGTCTAATGTTAGCTGGGTTACTACCCCTGCGCTGCCCAGGCCCACCACAGCACCCCGGAATGTAGCGCCGTCTTTTTCCCGCGATAGCGTAACTACCTCCCCGGAAGCAACCACCATTTCCAGCGCGGTAACAGCCGTAGCCAGGTTGCCATTCCCGCTGCCCGATCCATGCGTAGCAGTAGCGCAGGCGCCTGCAATTGAAATATGTGGTAAGGATGCCAGGTTATGCAAGGCAAAACCATTCTTTTGCAGGTGAGGGCATAGCTGCCCGTAGTTGATACCACCACCTACCGTTACCGTTTGGTTTTCGGCGTCCAGGGATATAACCTGGTTCAGCTGCTGCAGGGACACTAAATGTTCTGTAGAATCAGCAATACTGTTAAAACAATGCCGGGTGCCCAGCACTCTTAAATGCGGCAGCTCCTTTACCAGCTGCTGCACGGCCGCTACTGAATCCGGGCAGTGTAAGTTTTGCGTGCTGTATGTATAATTACCTGCCCAGTTGCGTAAGGTGGTATCAATATCCTGCATGTTGGTTCATTTATCTTTTAAAGATAGCTCAACCATTGCTTTTCCCGGTGATTCCTTTTATAGGTATCATACCATTTACATAAAGGATACAGGGCAATGATCACCACTACCCATAAAAGGTACACAATGCCCAGGCTAAAGCCATAGTTCTTCAGCTCCGGGCTGGCGGTTACCCAGTTGCTAAGGATCATATCCGTCCATTGATGGCCGGATATTTCAGCGCCTATAAATCCCAGCGCGTGTATAACTGCAATATGCACCAGGTAAAAGAACATAGGCACCCGGCCAATGACCACCAGCTTTTCCGTAAGGCCGTTCAGCGGCTTTTCCGTAAATGCCAGGAACAGGAATGCAGGACCCAGTGTAACTAAGGTGTACAACAGGGATGGCGGATACTTGGTAACATTCAGGAAAGAGAGGAGGGTGAACACCGGCTTAGGCTGCGTGCTCCAGGGATGCGGATCGCCATAGATGTTAATGGCGCGGATAATAATAAACAAAGCTATGGCGCCCAGCCCCAGGTAGATGAGCGTTTGTTTTCTTTTAGCCGCATCAAACTGAGGGGTATAGAGCTGGCCCAAACAATACCCTGTGGCCATAATACCTATCCAGGGCAGGATAGGATACCCCACAAACAAGCCCCTGGCGCCCAGCTGGAAGTAACGCTGATCATGCAGAAAAGCCCAGAAAATGCTGCCTTCCCTATGCACGCCGTCCAGCAGGTTATGCCCGAAAATAAGGGCAAGCCCGATCAGTAAAATAGCCCGCCAGGGTAAATAGATCAAGGCGGATAAAACGATCATACTTACGCCCAGCGCCCAGATCACCTGCACCAGGAACACTTTATAGGCCGGGTTGAACGTCCATTCAAAAGTTACAAAGGCAAATTCCAGCAGCACCAGCCACAGGCCACGTGTTAACAGGAAAAAGGAAAGCTCCTTTTTAGTTTTCCGTGTGCTGCTGATATAGGCGGAAGTGCCGGCCAGGAAAGCAAAAACAGGCGCGCAAAAATGCGTGATCCACCGTGTAAAGAACAGGAACACGGTGGTTTGGGACAGATCCGTAGGATCAAAAATGTAAGCGTTGCCGTGAAAGTAATCCCGTACATGGTCTAATGCCATGATGATCATTACAGTACCCCGTAGCAGGTCAATAGATTCAATACGCGTACGTTTAATGGCAGTATTCGGCAAGGCCATAGTTGCTGTGGACATATGAAAAGGCTTTAGATGGTGGCGGACATCAAACGACTTAGACCTGGTGAAGTATAACGGCTGCAAGGTACAAAAAATAATAAACTACCCTTGTGGTCGGCCCTATATTGGGATTGTGGAGGGGAAAAGTATTCATCATCCCGGCCTGCTTAGCGGGAAACGGGCACGGATGAAAATTCTGCTGCTGAATGCAGGTAAGGACCCGCCTATGAAAAAGATCAATGTTATTTTAAAAGAAGTGCTGGCGTTGTATGGATAAGCACTCAGGAAGGTTTGTCTTTGGTATTTTTGATCAGCCCTATGCCCGAGAAAAAGAAAATAGCGCCCAGTAATGCAAAAATAATGATGCTTTTAACGCCCCGGGTACCTTGTGTGCCGTTTAAAAACTGAACTGCCGCTATAATTAACCCCGCCACGCCCAGCAGGGATAAAACAATACCTAAAATGCGTTTTTCCATAACTGTTTTTGGAGTGGGGTACAAATAATGTGCCGTTGCGGTTTGAAAGTGATTCTATATCTTTGCGGGGCAATCAAATAAAAATTGTCAAAGCCTTGGGCCATGTAATATCATCAACATATTAAGGATCAATCACAGCCTGCTATTCCAAAGCAGGCGGGGAATCTTATTGTTGATATTAAACCTCATTACATGGCTATTTCACAAAAATACGGCCGTACCTATCATTATCCGTTTTCGCCCGGCACTACCAGTGATGACCGCATACAGCATGATTACTGGGAGCACCTGGGCAGGATACCTGAATTGGTGCATACTGAAAAGCTGGACGGAGAAAATAACTGCTTATCCCGTTTAGGCGTGTTTGCACGCTCCCATGCAGCGCCCACCACCTCTCCATGGACAGAGAGCCTGCGGCGTTTCTGGCAAAGCATCCGGTACGACTTGGGTACGCTGGAGATCTTCCTGGAAAATCTCTACGCTGTACATTCTATTCAATATTATAATCTGGATCATCACTTTTATGTGTTTGCAGTACGCGAGCGCGGGCAATGGCTTAGCTGGGAAGAAACAAAGTATTATGCAGCTATGCTGGACCTGCCGGTAGTGCCGGAGATCAAAGTATTTCCTGCACCGCAGGACAAGCATGTTTTTGAGCAGGAGGTACAAACCATTGTATCCGGCAGGGGCGCCTTTGATCCCTATGATACGCATAACGGGCAGCCAACTATTATAGAAGGCATTGTAACCCGCAACACCGCCGCTTACCCGGCCACTGCATTTGCAGAAAATGTATTTAAATATGTTAGAAAAGGGCACGTGAAAACAGACCAGCACTGGACGCGCAACTGGAAACGTGCCCGCTTAAATTATGAAGGAGGTAAACATGTGGACGATCAGTGAAAATAAAACCTGGGATCATTTAGCCGGCACGTTTGATTGGGTAGCGCGTATGGCCGCCGTGCCGCAGGATGCCCGCCACCATGCAGAGGGTAACGTAGCCGTACACACGCAGATGGTATTGGATGCGTTAGTGCAGATACCGGCTTTTGAACAGCTGCAGGTTCAGGAGCAGGAAATACTATGGGCCGCTGCCTTACTGCATGATGTGGAAAAATACAGCACCACTGTTACGGAGCCGGATGGCAGCATTACGGCGCATGGGCATGCCCGCAAGGGTGCGCTGAAAGCCCGGAATGTCCTGTACACAGCGGTGCCGGCCCCTTTTGAGATCCGGGAGCAGATAGTGGCATTGGTGCGTTATCATGGCCTGCCCATCTGGATCCTGGAAAAGAAAGATCCGCTGAAAGAGCTGGTGAAAGCCAGCATGGAAGTAAACACACAATGGTTGGCGCTATTGGCCCGGGCAGATGTGTTAGGCCGTATCTGCACAGATCAGGCAGAGATGCTGTACCGGGTAGACTGCTTTGAAGAGTTTTGTAAGGAACATGACTGCTGGGGTACTTCCAGAACATTTGCATCGTCACACGCCCGCATGCATTATTTGCAACGGGACGATGTGCATGTGGACTATGTACCTTTTGAAACACCGGTCATGGAAGTGATCCTGATGAGCGGCTTGCCCGGTGCAGGAAAAGATACGTATGTAAAAAAGCATTTTCCGGACCTGCCGGTAATATCGCTGGATGATATCCGTAATGAATGGGATATTGACCCTGCCGATAAAACCGGCAACGGGCAGGTGATACAGGCCGCTAAAGAAAAAGCCAGGGAATATTTACGCAGGCAAACCGCCTTTGTATGGAATGCCACTAATACTACCCGGCAAATGAGGACCCAGCTTATTGAGCTGTTCCATACGTATAAGGCCAGTGTGAAGATCGTGTATGTGGAGGCACCGTATAAACATCTGCATCAGCAGAACCGGAACCGGGAGGCTGTTGTACCTGTGAGAGTGCTTGAAAAGCTGATAGATAAGCTGGAAGTGCCCGCCTTATGGGAAGCCGCAACCGTAGTGTATCGTACCTGATACACTACGGTTATTCATTTACACCCATTGCAGATCCTTCACCGTTCTTTCATGATCCACATTGCCCGTATGTAAAGTAGCTTTGGGCTCTATCAGCATAATCCATACTTCTTCCCCGTTAGTGCGCGGGTTATGTTCCACACCTTTGGGCACAATGATCATTTCGCCTTCTTTTACTTCCACCATTTTATCGCGGAAATGCATGAACAGCGTGCCTTTGAAAACCAGGAACATTTCATCTTCATTATCATGGCTGTGCCATACAAATTCATCCTGTACCTTGGCCAGCTTTACGTATTGGCCATTCAGCTCGCCAATGATCCTGGGCGACCATTGTTCTGTAAATAATCCGTACTTCTCTCTGATGTTTATGCTATCCATGAATACTAATTTAACAGGCTTAGATCTGCACGGTAAGCAAGCGTTTCAGAGGTAATGCCGGTAATGGTGTGCAGCTTTAAAGTGCTTTCCAACCGTTGTATTTCCTCCGGCAGGCCTTCGCTTAATCCGTACAATTCAAAGTTACTAAAACCAAGCAATAAGATCAGCTGGTTAACCGGTCCGCCGTCTGTTAGCCGGTATGCCAGGAAACGGCAGTCCTGGTAGCTGCGTTTTAAGCCGGCCAGCAGTTTGGCGCCCTCATTCATATCACTTACCTCTAAGGTGAGCATCCGCAAAAATTTGGAATGCAGCAGGCTACTGTCGCCGGTACTGAGGGAGCTTAAAAAAGCAGCCTTGTAAGCCAGCTTAAAATCGGCATAAGGTTCTACGTTCAATTGGTTATCTGCCCCATCGCCGGCCGGGTTTACACGATGGTCAAAATCACGCCAGGCATGGCCAAAGGTAGCATCCAGGAACTGCCCGTAGCGCGGGCCGGAAATAAAATACCAGCCATACCAGCTCCAGGTATCGCCATTGCTTTGGTGCCATACCAGGTGTTTTTTATAACCGGTTTCAAAAGCGGCTGTTTGCCCGTTCCTGGGCTGCCATAGCGCAAACTGCGCTATGTGCTGCTGGGCCAGTAAGGTGTTGCAAAAGAAGAATGGCAGGAAGAAGAGTACTTTCATTTTTTTTAATGCAAACCTAGCCAACCGGCCTGGCGCAAAATTGTAAAAAAATGAACTGCCTTACATGCCGGTAAAATGTTTGTTAATGATATTTACCTCGTTAAAATATGCTTTGGGCAATTTGCCGGTAAAGGTTTTGAATAATTTTATCAGGTGCGACTGGTCATAAAAATTGGCCTCATAGGTGCAGTCAGTAAGGCTTTTATCCGGGTGTTGCTCCCGGTAATGGATGAAGTAATTAAGCTTAATGATCTGGCACAGTGTTTTAGGGGTAATGCCTACATATTTTTTAAAGGAGGTATCCAGGTGTTTAACAGACACGCCGGTAGCCTGTATTAACCGGTCTACTTTTACATTTCCTTTCTGCTGTAATATTAAACCCACGGCGGCATTTACATAATCAAACCCTTTACCGGTATTAAGGGCCACTACCTGTTTGGTGAGCAGTTTTTCAAAACGGGCAAAGGTACGGGCGGGGTTTTCCGTAATACAATGGCGCAGAGCATCTGCCGCCGGCACATCATTTAAGGGCAGCAGCTGACCGGTAAGCAGGTCGGCAGGGAAATTAAATAACAAAGCCAGCGTATGCGGGTAAAAGCGGATGCCGTATAACATAGCGCCCGCCTGCAATTTTAGCATATAGCTGTGCAGGTTTTGCACGGCAAAAAAAGCATCCGGCTCATAACCGCAGTTTTGCAGGTCCGGGCTCCTTTGGGCACTATGCGGTTCCATGTGAAAAATGATCTCATGGTGCCCGTCCGGTATAATATCTTCTATATACGACTGCTGAATACCGGCATCAACCCGCAGGCACCAGAACGACTTTATGAAGGGCGCCAAGGCAGCTGGAATATAGGTTTGAACAGATACCATGCAGCAAAAATACGCCTTTAGGGCTACCCACCATCTTATCAGGAGGCATTACGGCGGTATTTTTTATACGATTTCAGGAAGCCGGATTTATCGGCATACCCTACTTCATCGGCGATATCTTCCAGGCTCAGGGATGCATTACCCCGCATCCAGGCAGCTTTTTTCATACACTCCTCCCGTACAAATTCATGCAGGGTCTGATGGAAGGTTTCCTTAAAATATCTTTTCAGGGTAGACTGGCTCATGTTATACTTCCTGGCAAAATAGGCCAGCGTATGCTGTTGTATATGCGGGTTCAGAAGGATCTCTTCCCGCATGGTAATGAGTGTGCCGGTATAATAGGAGGCCCGTAGCTGCTTCATACATTCCACATCATTTAAGGATTTACGATACAGGTTCAGCAGATTGCTGATGCCGGTGCTAAGCTCTACCAGCAGGTTACCGCCGGATTCTTTGCTTTGCAGCATACTGGCAAGTACATCGTGTACCCGGTAATTCATTTGCCGGGGAGTAAGGCAGCAGCCTTCTTCACTGGCAGTGCGCAGATGGGTTAGCACTCTTTTAATATCCTCCCGGCTGGCCGCCAGCTCATCCAGCATAAGTCCGTCCGGTACAATATGTATCAGCTCAAATTCCCCGGCCCCCAGGTTAAGTTCGTGCAGGCCTGCAGGTAAGTAAAAGAAATTGAACTGGCCTGTTTGCAAAGTGCTTTCACCATATCCTTTTATATTGCTGCTGACCGGGCCCATAATAGCCAGCTGCAATACTGCCGTGCCTATGGTGCAACGAAAATGGGCAGTTGCCGCCTGCTCTGTAATGAAGCGCTGAATATAAATGCGGTAACGTTTGTACATAAATACCTGCAGCAGCAGGTGACCGAAGTCATGTTTTGTATAGCTGGCCGTAGCCCAGCCGGCAATGAAAGGCATCAGCCTGTCGGGTACATCCGTGGGTGTACCTTTTGGAAAAATCTCCATAGATGAAAAGCTTTACCTGGCGCTGTTGTCGCCGCCCCGCCATCACAGCAGGTGTTTGGGGTGCTTCTTTAATGAGTGATCTCCCTGAAATAATTTCAACGGCCGGGAGATAGCGCAGGTGTGGTTAAAGATCCTATCGTTTGTTATTGCTGTTATTTGGTTCCTGCTGATGATACATTTGCTCTAATGCAGCCAGGAACAGCTTTCCCACAGCATCCCGGAAAAACTGCTCAGTGGCTTCCTGTGCAGATGGGTTATAATGTTCCATACTACTAAGAATTTTCTGCATAGCCGGGGTAATGGCGCCGCTGCCTAATATAGTAGCGGCATTCAGATCAGCAGCAGGCTTTTGCGGAACTACAGGCTTTTTGTGCATAGGCTTATAGTATTAGTTTGCTCAACAAATACAAATAGCATGAGAAAATAAGATCCAGGGAAAAACGAGTAATAAATGATACGGTATTATTCTGTGTTTGTTTAATGGTAATTTTGAGTGACTTCCTTCGCCTGAACAAATTTCTTTAAATCAATTGTTACCTGCTTGTAGTATTTAAGAAGAATGACTTGTAATTTTTACCAACAGGTGGTGTTTTTCATTGCAGATCCTTGCCTGCATTGCCTTTTACTGTTTTTTGGTATTCAGTTGGCGTAAGGCCTAATTGTTTTTTAAAAGTGTTGGTGAAATAAGCAGCATCTGAATAGCCTACGGTATAAGCCACATCAATAATGGTCATTTTCCCTTCTGCCAGCAGCAGACGGGCTTTTTTCATACGTTGATCCTGTATGAAGGATTTAATGGTTTGCTGGTGCACTTTCTTGAATTCTTTTTCCAGCACCTGCAGCTGCAGCCCCATCTTGCTGGCCAGCTGCCCTATCATCAGCGGGTTTTCCAGGTTTTCTGTAATATAGCTGGCCAGCTGCCGCATTTCTTTTTCATACTTGTTGCCGTTCACCACTGCCAGCTGCTGGCTATCGTCCAGTGCATGCAGGTATAACAGCATCAGGTCATTGATACGGGCCTGGTAATACAGCTTCCGGCGGTGCCCCTGCAGCTCGCAATGCTTTATTTTTCCGATCTGGTCCAGGGCCTGCAGGCTTAAGGCGCAGGTGCCGGCATTACTGCCTTTGGGGGCAGCCTGCTCCAGCTGCGCGAGCTGCTCGCTTAAAGGAGAGCCCTTCTGTGAAAAATTAGACAGGTAATCTGCTGAAAGGCCTACCTGGAAAGATTCATAATAACCTTTGGAAAACAGGGCCATATTGCCTTTGCCGGCAGGTACATAAAAGAACTGTATTGCATTTTCGCGAAGCAGCACTTCGCCAAAACCGCTTAATACAGTAGGCACTGAGCCTGACAGCATGCAATGCAGCACGCCCAGCGGCTCCACGGCTACGGGGTATATACGTACCATTTTAGATATAAAGAATTGTGCCTGCTGAACGATCCATTCTCCATTTTCGATCATTTGCCGCAGCACAGTGCCAAAAGGGCCCTGCATGCATTCCGTATAGGTAGCACCCGGTAAACGGTGCTGCTGGTAATGTTTCGGGATCTCATTGCTCACAGAGGTATATGCCGCCGTTTTACTTGAAACGTGGTACTGCATCATGTGCATTAATTGAAGGGTCAAAAATAAAGGCGAAGTTCCTGGTCGTTATATCCCTTCTATGCTATGTACTTGTGGTGCAGGTGTAAGATGAGGCTTCTTGCCGCAATAATTTTGCAGTAAGCACAATATTTATTGTCTGTATTAGCTGAGTTTACTTACCTGCTGATAGTATTTTCATGATCTTTTCAAAAAGCGCCGTATTCTCGTATATACCTCTGAAGTCCAGGGAATGCGGGCCGTAGGCAAAAACCGGCACCATTACAGCAGTATGGTCATTGGTGCTGAAATGGCCGCTTACGTATCCTTTTTGTATATCCCCGCTTAACAGGCTTAATCCACCTGTTTCATGATCTGCTGTTACAATCACCAGTGTTTCGCCATTGCTATCTGCAAATTCCATAGCAGCGCCTATTGCTTTGTCGAAATCCATCATCTCCGTAACATTATAGGGCACATTGTTGGCATGGCCGCCGGCATCTATCTGCGCGCCTTCTGCCATCACAAAAAAGCCGTTCTTGTTATCCTGCAAAGTATGCAGGGTCTTCTGTAAGGAGCGGGTCAGGAAATCCCCACGGCCTTTTAATACGGGTACCACGGCGCTATCGTCCAGCAGCAGCCACTTGCGGCCTGTTATGTTATCCAGTTCTGCAAAACGCGGGTAAATTGTATAGCCTTTTTGCTGCAGCTGCTGTGTAAGCGGCTGGCCTTTAAGCGGCTGTGTAAAATGCAGTCTGCCGCCGCCTATCATAATGCTCACAGGGCTTTTTAAGAAATCTGCAGCAATGTCATCTTCAAAAGAGCGGTCTCCCTGGTGGCCGTAGAAAGCAGCGGGCGTAGCATCCGTAATATCGCCGGCGCTGATCAGCGCACTTTCCATACCGTAACGCTGTATAAGCTGAGGTATAGAGGGATGAGCCATGCCGGTGGCATCTACCCCAATGTAACGGTTATTTGTTTTTTGTCCGCTGGCCATGGCAGTTGCGCCGGCAGCAGAATCGGTGATGTAGCTATCCGCTGAGCTGGTTTTGGAAAAACCGATATTGATCATCTGCAACAGGTTCAGCTGCCCGCGGTTACCGGTGTAGCCGGCATAAATTTCCGTAAGGCCCATACCATCCCCGATCAGCAGTATCACGTTCTTTACTTTGGATAGCTTATCATTATTTACATAACGTGCTTTGTAAAGCGCATGCGTATTTTCCGTAGACTGGTATTCGCCGGCAGGGCGGGTTTCCAGATATTTTGAAAGCTCATCCAAATGGTCGGTGCCAATATAATCCACGCCCATGTGCGCCAGTGTGATCCAGGTATTCACGTTGTCCGGTGCGCCCCAGAAACGGATCTTTTTATGCAGCTGATGCACGCTGTCTATCAGTGACTGTACGCGCTTTATATCTGCAGCTACCATTGTGCCCTTCCCGTTCCATTTCGTATATTCCTGGAAGTTATAGCTGAACAGGGGCATGCGTTGTAAGGCGCCTTCCGGGTAGCTCCCCGGCTTGCCATCAAATAAAATATAAGCAGGGTATTGCGCCCACTGCGCCGGCAGGGGCTGGCTGCCGCTGATAACGATCTGCACATGCACATTGCCGGTAATATCGGGGTATTGCTGTAATTGCTGCACCAGGGTTTGCATGGTGAGCACACTGTCTGTTTTAAAATCGATCAGCAGCTGCAAGGGTTTACCATCTTTAAAAGCATTGCCATTATTTTTCCGGATCATGGCCCGCAGCGGCTGCAGGTATAAAGCGGCCAGTGTACGGCTGCTGTCAATATCTTTTTCGTTATGGGCTACATACAGCTGCCCATTGCGGGCAAATACATCCGCTTCTATGGACCCAAAGTTCTTGTAATAAGCGGTATAAAAAGGCAGGGGATGTTCGTAATCGTTATGTGCATGTGCATTGGCAGTAGTATGCTTAATGGTTTGCGCGTATGCAGAGGGTAATATCAGGATGGCCAGTAAAATATTCCGGATGTGTTGTTGCATAAAGATGGCTGCTGTTTAAATGAAAAAGATCAATTACGAACTACGAATTTAATAATCGGTTTGATCATCTTTCATAGTTCGCAATTGATCATACTATTAAAAATTATGAGCGGTTTACCAGCCTGTGTTCTGGGTTACAACACCGCCACTGTTATCGATCTCACTTTGCGGCACAGGCCAAACGTTATGGATGGCCGGGTTAAAAGTGCGGGCAGGCCACACTTCGCGCCCACCGGTGCCATGCAGCGCTTTACTGTAGGCTGCCTGCGCATCGCCCCAGCGTACCAGGTCGTAATGGCGGTTAGCCCATTCACCGGCCAGCTCACAGCGGCGCTGTTTTTTCAGCTCATCCATGGTAGCATTGGTTACATTGGCTAACCCGGCCCGGTGGCGGATCTGGTTGATCTCTGCGTCTGCATTTTTCCCCTGCATCAGCTTGGCTTCTGCTTTTATAAGGATCACTTCTGCATAACGCAGCAGCGGTACACACAGGTCCGTAGTAGGGTGGTCGCCGTTAGGGCTCAGGTGAATGCCGCCGGCATAGCTGAAAGGCTCCATGTATTTGCGGAACTGGTAGCCGGAAAGGCTGTTCAGCGATCCATACACAGTATCTTTTCCCCAAAAGGTGAAATGATCACCGGGCTTAAGAATAGTGGCTTCCCTGCGTTTGTCGCCGGTTTCATAGGCATCATACAACTCTTTGGTAGGCATGTAATAACCCCAGCCGTTGTACTTGCCCCAGCCTTTGTTTTCCAGCATTACACCGGGTAATATGCTGCCCCAGCCGCCGGTGCCTTTCATGGTGGAGTAAGCGCTCCATATATATTCTTTAGACCAGTTGTTGGCAATGGTGAACACATCGCTGAAATTATCCAGCAGCTGGTGTTTGCCGCTCAGGATCACAGAATCCGCATACTGTTCCGCATGTGCATAATCTTTTTTATACAGGAACATTTTGCTCAGGAATGCCAGGGCAGCTGTTTTATGAGGGCGGCCATAATCGGCCTGCGCCAGCTGGTCAAAATAAGGCAGCAGGGCAGACGCCTGTTTAAATTCCTTCTCCGCGTATTCATACACTATATCCGCGCTGGCTGCACGGGGAATAGGTTTATCATTCAGCAGGCTGTCGCGGTTAACAATGGGTACACCGCCATACGTATACGCCAGCTGGAAGTACATTAAACCGCTCAGGAAATAGGCTTCTCCCAAAATGCGGTTCTTCAGCGCAGCATCCATATTAATGGACGGCACTTTCAGGATAACGTCGTTAGCGCGTTTGATCACAATATAGCGCAGCTTCCACTGTCCTTCCGTATATGAGCCGCCTATAAAGTTGCGGTTAAAGTTCTTGATGTTATCACCTTCCGCTTTTATACGGCCGGTAACCATATCATCGCTGGCATTAATGAACCACCAGTAACCGCGGCCGTAAAAATTTTCATCGTCAAACTGTTCATACATGGCGTTAGCGCCGGCTATGGCGTCTTTATCAGTGGTCCAGAAGTTGCCGGTGGTAGGCGCGCCTTCCGGCACAATGTCCAGCTTTTTATTACAGGCGCCCAGCAATACTATAACCATAACTGCCAGCAGCATTTTATTTATAATCATTTTCATATTATCAATGTATTTTAAACGATCAATGCCTTCAGCTTTGTGCTTTTCGCTTTATGCTTTCAGCTTTTTACATCAAATGCTTTCAGCTTAAAAATTCACATTCAACCCAAACAGTATGCTGCGGGCCTGGGGGTAGCGGCCGGCGTCTATGCCGTATTGGTCCATACCTACTTCCGGATCAAAACCTTTATACTTGGTAAAGGTGTACAGGTTATTAGCAGTAACGTATACACGCAGGCTGTTTAAACCTACCTGTTTCGTAAGCGCGCCCGGTAGGGTATAGCCCAGTGTTACGTTCTTAATGCGCAGGTAAGATCCGTTCTCAATATACCAGTCGGAGGTAGTGCCGTAGTTGCCGTTAGCATCGCTGGCATTAATACGCGGTATATTGCTGTTGGGGTTTTCCGGTGTCCATGCATTCAGGATGTCGCTGAGCATATTGTAGTTAGTGCCTATGCTGGCGTTCATGTTAGTGTACTTCAGCGCATTGAATAATTTATTGCCTTGTACACCCTGCATAAACAGGTTCAGGTCAAAACCTTTGTAGCTGGCATTAAAGCTAAATCCATAGCTGAAGTCAGGATAGGGGCTGCCTGCAAACTGCCGGTCATCATTCGTGATCATACCATCGCCGTTCTTGTCTACAAAACGAATATCACCTGGTTTGGCATTAGGCTGTATCAGGTTACCGTCCTTGTTCTTATAACTATTTACCTCTTCCTGTGTTTTGAAAATGCCATCGGTTCTTACCACGTAATAAGAATACAGCGGGTGGCCGGTTTCAATACGGATGGGGGTAAGGCTGCTGCGCACGTTAATGCTGTTGGGTAAAGTGGTTCTGCCTTCACCCAGCGACAGCAGCTTGTTATGTAAGCTGGTTAAGGTAACCCCTGCGCTGTATTGAAAGTCTTTACCCTTGCTGCCGTTATAGTTTAATCCCAGCTCAATACCATTGTCGCGGAACTTACCGGCATTTTCCCATGCGCCGGTGCTTACACCGGCGGTGCTGGGTGGTGCGGTTATCATCAGCATTTTTCCGGTGGTCTTCACAAACACATCGGCCACTAATGAAAGGCTGTTGTTAAACAGGCCAATGTCGGCGCCAATGTTCACCTGGCGTGAGTTAGCCCAGGTAAGGTTGGGGTTGGAAAGGGCATCTTCCGCATAGCCGCCTATCTGTGTAGGATCCACGCCCATATAAATCTGCGTGGCTTTCATGGGAATGTTCAGCGCGTTGCTGGGCAGGCTGGACAGGTTGCCTAAGAGGCCATAGCTGCCACGCAGCTTCAGGAAGTTGAGCCATTGAATATCATGTAAAAAATCTTCTTCTGTAAGCACCCAGCCACCGGAAACAGAGTAATAATTTTCATAACGGTGATCGGCTGCTACACGTGAAGTACCATCCCTGCGGCCTAACACTGTTAACAGGTACCGGTTCCGGTAATCATAGTTCACACGGCCCAGGAACGATTCAATGGCCCATTTATCTTTTCCGCTGGAAGGTTTGTTAAGGATGGTGGCATTATCAAAATAACGGTATTCTTTCCGTTCATCGTTAAAGCCATTGGCAAATACGGTCAGGAAATCACCATCATGCCGCTGAAAGGTGTAACCGGCCAGTACGTTCAGGTGATGATCGCCCAGCTGTTTGTTATAGGTCAATGTTTGCTCAGAGAGGATCTCAGAAAAGTTATTGATCTGCTGGCGCAGCTCATTGCTGTTGTTGATCTTACCGATCTCCGGCGCTTTGGTGGTAAAGCTCTTGGTGTTGTCGAACGATTTGGTAACTGCAAAGTTGGAGCGGAACAGCAGGTCTTTGGTCAGCTGTATCTCTGCATAAGGGTTCAGATTAATGTTGTTTACAGGCTCTTTATAATCCAGGCGTTGCAGGATGGCTACCGGGTTTGCCAGATCGCCATAGGCGCCGGCATATTGTTCCGGCATGCCGCTGAAAGCGCCGGTGGCTGTGTAAGGCGTTATGTTACGCGGGTAGCCTAATGCTGTATAAATAACACCGGTATAAGGGCTGGTGGTGTTGGTACCGTTACCGTTCGTGTAAGTGTAGGAAAGGTTTTCACCGATCTTTAACCAGGGCTTGATCTGCGCATCGGAATTCATACGGAAGGAGTAGCGCTCACTGTAAGTGTTCAGCAAAATGCCTTCGCCTTTGCGGTAGCCAAAACCCATGTAGTAGTGTGATTTGGCATTGCCGCCATTTACATTCACATTATAGTCCTGGATCTTACCGGTGCGGAAAATTTCATCCAGCCAGTTGGTGCGGGTAATTTGTCCGTCAGGGTATTTGCTGGCGTCAAATGCATCCAGACGCTGGTTGCCGGCTGCATCAGCAGCCGTGTTCATTACGTCTGCAAACTGTTTGGCAGTAAGTGTATTTAATTTTTTTGCCGCCATCTGGAAACCCACCTTGGCGTCTAATGTAACGGTGGCTGTACCTTCTTTTCCTTTTTTAGTGGTAATGATCACTACACCGCCGGATGCACGTGCGCCGTAAATAGCGGCAGCAGCGTCTTTCAGCACGTTCATGGATGCAATGTCATTCGGGTTAATGGGGCCGCCGGTATAAATGGCGCCATCCACCACGTACAGCGGTTCTTCCCCGTTAATGCCACCCAGGCCGCGGATATATACTTTAGGTACGGAGGTAGGATCACCACCCTGGTTTTGTACCACCACGCCCGGCGCCTTGCCCTGTAAGGCTTCTGCAAGGTCGTTCAGGGAACGGGAGCTTAGCTTATCCAGCTGCACATCTGCTACTGCGCCGGAAAGCGTGGCTTTACGCTGGGTGCCATAACCTACAACTACCAGCTGATCCAGGTTCAGCGCATTTTCTTCCAGCAAAATGGTAAAGCTGCGTTGAGCGCCCACCGGAACTTCTGCTGTTTTAAAACCTACCATGCTAACCTGTAAGACCAGGTTGTCGGCAGCGGTTACCGACAGGGTAAAACGTCCGCCTGCATCCGTACCGGTACCAATAGTTGTGCCTTTTACTATAACCGTTGCGCCTATTAAGGGGCCGTTCTTGTCTGCTACTGTACCGGCAAGGGTGATCTTTTCAGCCGCCTGTTGTTGTGCAGAGCTGTGTTGCAACATTTCCTTATCATAAATAAGAATGGTGTTGTAGCGCTCTTCAAAAGTGAGCGATGTATTACGCAGCAGCACCTGCAAAATATCTTCTACTGCGCTGGCTTTGTAGGTACCGCCGGTAACGGATACTTTCTGCAGGGCAGTTTCATCATAGGCCAGGCTGATACCCGCCGTGGTCTCTAATTTCTTCAGAGCGCTGGAAAGGCTGCCGGCAGGCACCTGCAGCTGGCGTACTACTTTTTTAAGCACCTGTGCGGAGCCGGGTAAGGCCATGGCTACTGCGCTCACCAGCATCAGTGCCAGTGAGGCCGCAAAGGCCAAACGGTAAAAAGCGGAATGCAATAGTGGTCTGTTTTTTTCCATATGGGTAATTGTTAAGGTCATGACAAGGCCATTAGCTTTTAGCGTGCTTATTTTTTACGCCAAGAGCTGCAGGTAGTTGTAGTTTTTTCTTAAATAATAGTCAGTGGTGCGTTATAGCCAGGCTTAATAAACAGTTAGTTGATGTTGCTGCATGCGGAAGCGGATTTTTGGTTTATAACTTATTTTTTCTACGATAGTTAATACCTGCTCCAAAGGCATAGCTGCCTGTAAGCGCAGGGTATAATTGCCCTGCTGTGTATTTAGCCGTGTATGGGGCGTAACGCCATACTGCTCCTGTAACATATATAACAGCTCCTGCAGGCTGGCATTACGCAGCACAATAGTGCCGTTGGCCCAGGCCATCGCATCGGGCAGCGCTACACTGTCGCGCAGCGCTGTTTTTTCTGCAGCTGGTATAGTAATGCGTTGTGCGGGCGTTAAAATGCCATAGTTATGTACCTGCACCTTGCCCGTTATTACAGTTACACGGCAGGCATACATTTGCTTATAAGCAGCTACAGAAAAGGAGGTGCCCAATACGGTAGTATGTATGCCATTGCTTTCTACGGTAAAAGGTTGCTGCGGATTGCTGCGCACATCAAAAAATGCCTTGCCCTGTAATAATTTAATAGTTCTGCCGCTGGGGGTGTATTGCAGGGTGGTATGTGCACCCAGCATTACCAGGGAGCTATCCGGCAATAACAGGCGCTGCACGGCAGTGCTGTTGTTCTGCTGCGTAAGCCAGTGTGGCTGCCTGGGCGTAAGCTGCTGGCGTAATAAATAAGTGATGCCTGCCAGTAAGATAATGGCAGCTGCTGCCTGCAGCCAGCGTAAGCGCAATGGCAGCCTGCGGCGGGAGGGGGCCGTAGCCGAAAAAATGTGCTGCAGCATATTGTTCTTTACCTGCTGCTTTTCCTCTGCGGTAAGTAAGGCCTGTTCCGGGGCTTCCTGCTCCAGCCGGTCCAGCCAGCGGTATAATAGCTGCTGCTCCACCTCCGTGCAAAGGCCTTGTTTGAACTTATCCAGTAAATATAGCAGGGTAGCTTTGTCCACGATACAGCTGTCTTTTAGATAAAGACACGCCTGCGGAAGGGTTTAACTATTTTTTAAATCGGCTTAACAATTCGGTAACATTGGGCGTTATATAGATAGGATGCTAAAAGTATGAGATATACGCAAGGCCAGGTACATAAGTAATAAGCCCAAGTAGTAGTTAACCGGTATACCCTATCTCCTCTTTTTTTATGTCCTCACAAAAAGAACCAGGCAATTGAATTCCACCTGGTTTTTAAACGTTGTAAAGCAGTATTCAGCTGGTTACGGATGGTTTGTTCGGAGGAACCCGTACGGGCGGCTATTTCAGTCACAGACAGGTTTTCAATACGGTGCAGGTAAAATACATTTTTCATTTTCGCCGGCAGGGTATTGATAGACTGTAATAGTTGCTTTTCGGTTTCTTTTCCCTGCAGGTCTTCCAGCAGCGAATTATCGCTATCAAGGGCGGCTTGCCGGAACGCAGTTACATGGTGTTCGTACACCTGCTGGTCCCGCAATACGTTCAGCAGGCGGTTGCGCAGCGCCTGGCGCAGGTAAGGGGCTACGGCTTTTACCTGGGGCAGCGTAGTATGTTTTTCCCAGAGGTGAATGAATAAGCTTTGCAGGGTATCCTGGGCAAGGGCGGGATCTCTTAATATTTTACAGGCATAGGTAAAGAGGGGTTCCCAGTGTTCATCAAACAGCTGCTGAAATGCAGTAGCATCCCCTTGTTGTACCCTGTCCCATATCGTAGCCTCGTATTGCATATGGCTATTGCCCCTCAAAGATATTAACTGCGTGGAAAGTTTTACGCATGAACGAATTTATGAAATTGTTAAGGGTTAACAGAGTATAAAAAGAAAAATGTCCCGGCGTGAGCCGGGACATTTTTTCCAATAAGGTTAGCAGGGTTATGTTGCAGGGATAGGGAGGGCGCGCTTACATAGCGGCCAGTTGCACTTTTTGTTGTAATTCGATCACGCTGTCGCGGAAGGTAATATCAGTATCCATCAGGTCTTTTACCGTTTGGCAGGAGTGTATCACCGTTGTGTGGTCACGGCCGCCAAAATGTTCGCCAATGGTCTTTAAAGAATTTTTCGTAAATGATTTGGCCAGGTACATGGTGATCTGGCGGGCCTGTACAATTTCGCGCTTGCGTGTTTTCTGCAGCAGCTTATCATAAGGCACATCAAAATATTCGCATACCATCTTCTGGATGCTTTCAATGGTGATCTCTTTGGAAGATGTTTTCACAAAAGATTTCAGCACGCGTTTAGCCAGCTCCAGGTCAATCTCTTTCCGGTTCAGGGATGATTGCGCCAGCAGGGATATTAACGCGCCTTCCAGCTCGCGTACGTTGCTTTGTATATTATAAGCCACATACTTGATCACTTCTTTCGGCATCTCCAGCCCATCGTTACGCATCTTCATTTCCAGGATCTCCATGCGCGTTTCAAAATCAGGCACCTGCATGTCAGCGCTCAGGCCCCAGCGGAAACGGCTCAGTAGTCTTTCCTGTAAACCATCCAGGTCTTTGGGTGGTTTATCAGAAGTTAAGATCAGCTGCTTACCGGATTGGTGCAGGTGGTTGAAGATGGCAAAAAAAGCATCCTGCGATTTTTCAGCACGGGCAAAGAACTGGATATCATCTACGATCAATACATCTATCAGCTGATAAAAATGTATGAAGTCATTAATGATACTGTTCTTGGAGTGATCAATAAACTGGTTAATGAATTTCTCCGCGCTTACATATAATACCGCCTTGTTGGGATGTACTCTTTTTACCTCGTTGCCAATGGCCTGTGCAAGGTGCGTTTTGCCTAAGCCTACCCCACCATATACTACCAGGGGGTTAAACGAAGTACCGCCGGGTTTCTCTGAAACAGTTTTACCCGCCCTGCGGGCTACACGGTTACAGTCGCCTTCTATAAAGGAATCAAAAGTATAGTTGGGATTGAGCTGTGAGTCAATCTGTACACGTTTGATGCCCGGGATAACAAAGGGATTCTTAACCGGGTTTTGTATGGTTAACGGGAAGTCCACTTCACTGTCTTTCTGGAGCTTCGTGAACTGCGTAGGCATATTCACCGTTTTGGGATGCTGGTGTGGTGTTCCATTTTCAACTACTATTCTGTACTCTAACCTTGCCTCTTTACCTAATTCCCTTTTGATGGTTTTTCCTAACAGTCCAACATAATGTTCTTCCAGATATTCATAAAAAAACTGACTGGGGACTTGGATCGTTAAAACATTGTTTTCAAGTTTGATGGGCTTAATAGGTTCAAACCAGGTTTTAAATGGCTGCCATTCCACAATATCCCTAATTATATTAAGACACCTTTCCCAAACTTGTTCGCAAGTTTTATTCATTGAGATTAAAAAAATTATATTGTTGTTAATTAAGGATGTTCTCGAATTCAAAATTTTCCAACGGTGGATGCCAGAAAATTTTCAGACAGGACGACGAATATCTGTAGAAAATGTTGAAAAAAAAAATTTTCCTACCCTTGTTTATCTCCATCTGTTTACAGTCTTTGTCCTCCTGCTTGGTGTTGCTTTTTCCTTTATTTACGCGTTGATTTTCATTGTGTACTACACTAGTATAATAAAGGTAAAATACACTGGTCTGATATACAGTTGCTTCTAAATTTGATTAACCTGTTTACCATAGATATGCTATATGAAAGATAAAATAACATGGTACAAAAAAAATGATGTTTACAACTCGTTAACAAAGTTCAACGCGGGTGTAAAACTATGTTAGTATCTGCATTAAAAAAAATGTCGTTCCTGTATCAAATACCGTGCAAATTTATTATATGAACGCGGGGCGGTGCATAGCCTGTGTAAAATTTATTTTCCGGCGAATCCTTTCAAAAGCCTATCTTTGGCGCATCTGAACAGTTAAAAAAATATTTTTATGAGTTTTGAAATCATAGGAAAGCTGATCGTAAAATATAATACGGTTCAACGCAGTGAAACCTTTAAAACAAGGGAGTTCGTTATTGAGAAATCAGATGATATCAATGGCCGAGTTATTAATAACTATATTAAGTTCCAGTGCGTACAGGACCGTACCGGTATTGTAGACCGTTATAATGAAGGCGAAACCGTAAAAGTATATTTTAATATTAAAGGCACCCGCTGGGAAAAAGATGGTAAAGTGAACTATATCACTAACCTGGATGCATGGCGTATGGAATCTGTAGTAGCCGGCGCAGCGCCAGGTGCAGACCGCATGCCTAACTATAATACCTCCCAGGAAGTGCCTGCCTCCCAAAGCGGAGGAGATTCTGATGATCTTCCGTTCTAAGTGTTGGTGTGATTTGCTTTCAATTTAATTCTAAGTATAACTACTTAAATGAATAGTAAAAGGTGAGAGGTGATTCATTCACTTTTCACCTTTCACTTTTTCCCCTGTCATACATAATTGCCATACATAATGGCTGCATTGTTTTAGGATAAATACCTAACCTGCATGATACAACAGCTCTCTTTAAAACTATTGCCTCAGGAAGCGGCCTCAGATGCAGACATTACCCAACAGGCCGCAGCATCCCTCGGTATTCCAGCCAGGAATATTACCGGTTACAACATCTTAAAACGTTCTATTGATGCCCGCTCCCGGCAGCAGGTATATTATATATTAACGCTACAGGTATTTGTAGATGAGCCTTTCCATGCACGCGAAGTTTTCATACCATCATATGGGCCGCTTGGCCTGAACGCACCGCGCGTAGTAATTATAGGCGCAGGGCCTGCAGGATTATTTGCCGCATTACACCTCATCAGCGAAGGTATTAAACCCATTGTGCTGGAACGCGGGCCGGATGTGCGTACCCGCCGCCGCGACCTGGCTGCATTAAATAAGAACGGCGAAGTAAACCCTGAATCCAATTACTGTTTTGGAGAAGGCGGCGCCGGTACCTATTCAGACGGTAAGCTGTATACGCGCGCTACAAAGCGTGGAAATGTTGATCGCGTGCTCAACGTTTTTGTCCATTTTGGCGCAGCAGAAAAAATATTGTATGAAGCGCATCCGCATATAGGTACTAACAAGCTGCCGCATATTATTACCGCAATGCGTCAGCAGATCATTGATAGCGGCGGTGAAGTGCACTTTAATGAAAAGGTGACACAATTACAGTTGAAGGATGGCGCGATTACAGGTGTAAGCACCGCTGCCGGACATACCTTTGACGCAGCGCATGTCATACTGGCTACCGGCCACTCTGCACGTGATATTTTTGAAATGCTGTATCAGCAAAAGATCCTTATTGAAGCCAAACCCTTTGCGTTAGGTGTACGCGTTGAACATCCGCAGGCATTAATAGATAGTGCGCAATACCATTGTGCGGTACGGGGCGAATACCTGCCGCCTGCCAGCTATAGTTTGGTTGAGCAGGTAGAAGGGCGTGGCGTATTTTCTTTTTGCATGTGCCCCGGTGGCATTATTGCACCCGCTGCTACTAATCCTGGTGAGCTGGTGGTGAATGGATGGTCACCCTCCAAACGTAATAACCCCTTTGCCAATTCCGGTATGGTAGTAACGGTAGATGAAACAGACTTTGCTCCCTTTGCAGATAAAGGCCCTTTGGCTGCCATGTATTACCAGCAGCAGGTAGAGCAGCAGGCCTATAAAATGGGCGGCGGTAAATTTGTAGCGCCTGCACAACGTATGACGGATTTTGTGAACGGCAAAGTATCCGCCACCCTGCCGGAATGTTCTTATGTACCCGGCGTACACAGCGCCAACTTACGTAAGGTATTGCCCCAGGCCGTGCACACGCGGCTGGCAGCGGCTTTCAAAGCCTTTGGCCGTAAAATGAAAGGTTACTATACAGATAATGCGATACTGGTAGCCACTGAATCCCGCACCTCCTCGCCGGTGCGCATACCCCGCGATAATGATACGCTTATGCATCCGCAGATAAAAGGTTTATATCCCTGTGGCGAAGGCGCCGGTTATGCCGGCGGTATTGTATCCGCCGCTATGGATGGCGAAAGGGTTGCCGATGCCATCATAAAATTTAATGCAGGATAACTTGTAACAATTCACCGCTTACAGCTACTCATCATATAAATGGAATCATAATGCCTGGCGCAAATACCACAGCAAAGGGGCTATTATGAATTAAAGTATGGCTACGTTGAATAACAAGGAAACAGCATTCCTTAATCTTATGGAAGTGCATAAAGGCATTATCCATAAAATTTCCAAAATGTATATGGATACCCCGGAAGATCAGCAGGATCTTTTCCAGGAGATCATATACCAGCTTTGGAGATCCTATGATTCATTTAACAGTCAAAGTAAATTCTCTACCTGGATGTACCGGGTGGCTTTGAATACTGCCGTAGTTTTTTTCAGGAAAGAAAATAAAAAGATCAGCAGCATCCCTGAGCTGCCGGAACATATAGCGGTGGAAGAAAATCCGTCAGTCCTCAAAGAGCTGCAGCTGGCGCACTTTTACAAAGCCGTACAAAAGCTGGATAATATAGAAAAGGCATTGATCTTTTACCACCTGGAAAATTATTCGCATAAAGAAATAGCCGCCAACTTGGGCATCAGCGAGGGCAATACCCGGGTAAAGCTTAACAGGGCCAAAACAAAATTGAAAGCACTTATAAAACTACAAGGTTATGAATTTTGACGAGCTACAGTCTGCCTGGAACAGCGATGAAGGGAAAGATGCGGTGCTGCCGGAAACCCTGCAGCGCCTGAAAAGTGCACACATGCCGGTAACAAAGCTCAGGAAAAATATGCGCAAAGAGTTTATTATGCTCATCGTAATTTTTTCCCTGATGGGATTTTTTCCCTTGTTGTCAATACGGGGCGTGCCGCCTATTCCCTTTTATGCCATGTATACGGCGCTGATCATGCTTACGGTGTTCCATCTCACAAAATTCTACCGCTTTTACCAGCGGTTGCATGCCAATACGCTCAGCTCAAAAGATAATTTATATGAAGTGTATTATGATATAAAGCTGAATATTGAAATGTACAGGTCCTTCAACTATTCCATTGTACCCCTGATAATGCTGTACCTGGTCATGATTGTGCTGGACCTGGATCATTTTACTGCCACCCCGGTTACGCCGCATAAAAAAATGACGATCGTCATTTCTTTTGTGGTAGCATTCATTGTAACGGTAATTATAGTAATAGTGCTGGTAGAGTGGTGGGTGAGCTACGCTTATGGAAAATACCAGCGCCAGGTAGGCAAACTGCTGGATGAACTGCGGGAAGCATAATTTTTTCTTTTATATTGGGTCTTAATTGTAAGTTATTTCCTAACCTTACCTGTTATAGCATGAACTTACTGGAGGTGCAACACCTTAAAAAATACTATGCCACACACAAAGCGGTGGATGATATCAGCTTTGACATACCCAGGGGCAGCATTTTTGGTTTACTGGGACCTAACGGCGCCGGCAAAACCACGCTGCTGCGCATGATCACCGGTATCTTTTACCCGGATGAAGGTAATATATTGTTTAACGGACGGCCCTTTAACCCCCATGAAGATGTGCACTCCATTGGTTATATGCCGGAAGAAAGAGGGCTGTATAAAAAGATGAAGGTGGGAGAGCAGGCCCTGTACCTGGCCCAGCTGAAAGGCCTGTCTGAAAAAGAGGCCCTGGAAAAAGTGAAGTACTGGTTCAACAAGTTTGACATGAATACCTGGTGGAATAAAAAGGTAGAGGAGCTGAGCAAAGGCATGCAGCAAAAAGTACAGTTCATTTCCACCATCCTGCATAACCCCTCCCTGCTGATCCTGGACGAGCCGTTCTCCGGCCTGGACCCGCTGAACGCAAACCTCATTAAACAGGAGATCTTTGACCTGAGCCAGGCTGGCACCACCATCATCTTCAGCACCCACCGCATGGAGCAGGTAGAGGAAATTTGCGACCGCATTTTACTGGTAAATAAAGGCCGGAAGCTGCTGGAAGGGCAGGTGCAGGAAGTTAAACAAACCTTTAAGCAGCACCTGTTCCGCATTGGCGTAGGTGTAGTACCCAACTTTGCGCAAATGGCCACGCACCACTTTACCATCATTAAGCAGCATGACCACGCCTATACCGTGAAGCTGAATGAGGACAGCAGCACCAACGATATTCTGCTGCACTTCATCCGGCAGGAGATACCGGTAACCCACTTTGAAGAGATATTACCTACCCTCAACGAAATATTTATTACACAGGTTCAGAAAACCGAAGAATATGCATAAGATCTGGCTCATCATAAAAAGGGAATTCCGCACCCGCGTACGCAAGAAAAGCTTTTTAATATTAACCTTATTAATACCGCTGTTCTTTGCCGGTACGATCATCATCCCTATTCTTATAGCAGTAAAAGGGGAGGATAGTAAACGTATAGCCGTAATAGACGAAAGCAAATTGTTCATTGGCAAGCTGCCGGATGCCAAAGGCATTTATTTTAAACCGCTGGAGCTGGTGAAGATAGACACCTTTAAACACAAGTACCAGGAATACGGTTACGCAGGCGTATTATACATTCCCGATATAGACATAAACCGCCCCAGCGGCATAGAATACTACAGTAAAGGCCGCGCCAGCATTATGCTGGAAGGCAACCTGAACCGGCAGGTAAATGATGTAATAGAAAAAAAGCGGATGGAAATAGCCGGAATTGACCGGCAAAAGCTGGATGAGGTGAAGAGTGATGTGAAAATAGATTTCCGCAGCGGCGATGAGGAAACCAAGGGAAGCTCCGCAGTGGCTTATGCCGTAGGCTATGGCAGCGGGTTTATTATTTATATTATATTGATGGTATTTGGCATGTCGGTAATGCGTGGGGTAATGGAGGAAAAGGTAAGCCGCATTGCAGAAGTAATGATCTCCAGCGTAAAGCCCTTTCAGCTGATGATGGGTAAGATCGTAGGCATTGCAGGGGTAGGTTTATTACAGTTCCTGATCTGGGGCGTATTGCTGATGACGATACAAATGTTGTTACCCTTATTCCTTTCTGCTGATACGGTGCATACCATTAACCAGGGCGGCGCTATGGCGCAGAATGCCAATAATGCTGCGATGGCGGATGCAATGGAGAAAATAAACTTTATAGTAGGCAGCATTAACTGGAGCCTGCTCATTAGCTGCTTTATCTTTTATTTCCTGGGTGGATACCTGTTCTACTCTGCCTTGTTTGCAGCAGTAGGCAGCCTGGTAAATGAGGACCCGAATGATGTACAGTCCCTTACCTTTCCCATCACCTTGCCGATCATTATTGGTATTATGGTTATGATATCGGCTGTGCAAAACCCTAACAGCGCACTGGCAGTGTGGGGCAGCATTATACCTTTTACATCCCCGATGGTAATGATGGCGCGCCTGCCTTACGGCGTACCGGGCACGGTAGCTTATTGGGAGCTGGCATTGTCCATCATTTTCCTGATAGCCGGGTTTTTATTAACTACCTGGCTGGCCGGTAAAATATACCGTACCGGTATTTTAATGTATGGTAAAAAGATAACGCTGAAAGAAGCGGCTAAGTGGATTGTTAGAAAGGGTTGATAGCAGCTGTTTACAGCTTAATGTTGTAGAGGTGCAGCTTATTATATAATGTTTTACGGTCTATATTCATAAGCCGTGCTGCTTTGGTTTTATTATGCAGGGCCTGTTTCATTACAGACAGGATCTTCTTATACTCCGCCTGCCGCGAAATAGTTTTTAAATGGTGCTGGTTTTCCTGCTCAGCTGCAGTGCTATCCTCCTGCTGTGCGGCTTCCGGTGTAGCAGGCATCATTTCCTGCGGTAAAAAAGAAAGGGGTATTTCCTGTAAACCTACAGACAGCAGGCACAATCTCCTGATCACATTTTTTAGCTCACGAATGTTGCCGGGCCAGGCATAGTTGTAAAAGTATTCGATTACATCATCGGAAAAGGCGCCGCATGTCTTCTGCAGCTGCTGTTGTATCTCTTGTACAAAACCGTTAATGAACAGGGGGAGGTCCAACAGCCTTTCCCGTAGCGGCGGAACGGCAATATTAAATTCATTCAGCCGGTAAAAAAGGTCCTGGCGGAAGCTGCCTTTTTCTACACCTTTAGCCGGATCTTCATTAGAGGCCACAATAATGCGAATGTCTACCGGTATTTCCTGTGTGCTGCCCACGGGCCTTATGGCTCTTTCCTGCACCACACGTAGCAGCGCTACCTGTACATTATAACTCAGGTTGCCTATTTCATCCAGGAACAGGGTGCCCCCCTGGGCTTCCCGTAAGGCGCCCTGCGTTGCATTAACAGCGCCGGTAAAGGCGCCTTTCTCATGACCAAACAATTCACTGGCCGCCAGCTCATCGGTCAGGCAGCCGCAATCCAGCGCCACAAAGGGTTTTTGGGCCCGTGCGCTATTCATATGTATCAGGCGGGCAACCGATTCTTTACCGGTACCCGTTTCCCCAAAAATTACAATGCTATAGTTGGTGGGCGCTACCAGCTTAATTTGCCGCAGCAGTTCCTGCGCGCTTTCACTTTCGCCATATACATAATGGTCGCTAAGCTGCAGGCCGGGCCCCTTTTTAGGAGCGGCTATGTTTATCTGCGCCGGCGCCGGTGTTATAAAAGTGGTAACGGGCAGCGGCTGCGCGGCTGATGCGCGATTGGCTACTTCCGTTATTTGCGTGGCAGTAAAGGGCTTGGGCAGGTAGTCATAGGCGCCCTCTTTTAACAGGCGGATGGCGATGCGTACATCCGGGTACCCGGTCATAATGATCACAGCGGTTTCCGGGCTGGCAGTGTGTATCACCTGCAGCAGCGTACTCCCATCCTGTTCCTTATCTTTTAACCGGAAATCACAGAACACAATATCATATGATTTTTCCTTAATCATTTTTAGTGCTGTGTTGCCCGATAAAGTAGTGTCCACCATAAATCCCTCTTTACCCAGTATGGTACGTAACAGGGAGCAAATGCCAGGTTCATCGTCAATGATCAGAATATTTTTCATGGTGTTCATTTTAGGATGATTGCCTGGCAATATCACCGGCAATAGGGGCGCTGGGGCTATTTACACCATTAATACCGGTAGTTCCTGCCATTGCTGGAGGAAAGCTGCCGGCGTTCTTTAGCCATGCTAACCGCAATAGGCCGGCCGTTCACACGGTATCCGTCCAGCTGGGCAATGGCTTCCATGGCGGCATTGTTATCCGGCATTACTACATTCGCTAATCCTTTGGAGGCGCCGGTGAATATATCGGTAATAATACTACAGGAGGCCACCTGGCCAAATTTGGTAAAAAGGTTCCGTAAGTCTTCTTCACGAAAAGAGGGCATCAGGTTTGACACATTGATATTCATACAAGTTCACTTTTAAAAAGAAATTCAACAGGCAATTAAGTAAGGCAACAGATTAGAAAACTACCGGGAGTTTGATTGGCAGTAAAAACGTCGTTGGAGATGCTTATCGCTGTAATTGGTTAGTAAGTTAACAATAATAATGTTAAATAAATCATAATCACGAAATAATATGACCAGTGGTGCTAATATATTTTGGTATTACGCACTTTCAGAGGGGGCCGACAATCGTTTACAGGTTTGTAAGTACTCTTCCCAGATCTCCTGCACAATGCTGGCCGCAGGTTTAATAGCATGTATCAGCGCGCTCACCTGGCCTATTTCCAGCTCCCCCTCTTCCAGCTGCCCTTCAAACATACCTTTTTTAGCGCGGCTGCGGCCCAGCAGTGTAAGCAGCTCCTCTGCCGTGGCGCCCTGGTCTTCGGCCGTTTTTACACTTTCGTAAAACCGGTTCCTGAGCAGGCGTACCGGCGTTAGCTTTTTCAGTGACAAGGCGGTATCCCCCTCTTTGGCCTGCAGCACGGCTGCTTTAAAATCTGCATGGGACGAGGCTTCCGGCGTAGCTACAAAACGGCTGCCCACCTGCACCCCTTCGGCGCCCAGCGCAAAAGCTGCTGCCATGGCTTTTCCTGAGCCAATGCCACCTGCGGCTATCACAGGGATCTGCACCTGTTCGCATACGGCAGGTATCAGCACCATGGTGGTAGTTTCTTCCCGCCCGTTATGCCCGCCTGCTTCAAAGCCTTCTGCCACCACAGCATCCACACCGGCGGTTTGGCTTTTTAAGGCAAATACGGAGCTGGATACCACATGTACTACGGTAATGCCGGCGGCTTTAAGCTGCGGCGTCCAGGTTTTGGGATTGCCGGCGCTGGTGAATACGATCTTCACCCCTTCGCGGATAATGATCTGCATTAGTTTATCAATTTCCGGGTATAGCAGGGGCACATTTACACCAAAAGGCTGCCGGGTGGCCTGCTTGCATTTGCGGATGTGCTCCTGCAGCACATCAGGATACATGCTGCCGGCGCCAATTAATCCCAGGCCGCCTGCATTACTAACCGCACTGGCTAAACGCCAGCCACTGGCCCATACCATGCCGGCCTGGATAATGGGGTATTTTATGTTGAAGAGTTGTACAATGCGGTTAGCCATTTTCAATTACGAATTATTTAATTACGAATTACGAATGAATGCAGCGGAAGGCTGAATGTTTAACGCTACCTGCCCCAGTGCCATAGCTGTATAAAAGTATGAATACTTATATTCACGCATTACATAATTGATCTTTTACCTACATAGCAATCCTATATATGCGAACACTTTCCCAATTCGTAATTCGTAATTAAATAATTCGCAATTAAAACTACCCCAGGTCTATTTCCGTATTATCCCCAATATTCAAACTCTGGCTTAGCCCGCGGATATTGGCATCGCTGCCGATCAGAGATGATTTTAATACCACCTCATACAGGTTGGTGAAAGAGCCGATAATAGAATCTTTTACAATGGAATAGCTGATCACTGTATTATCCCCTATGGCTACATTGGGCCCAATGATGGAGTGTTTGATATTACAGCCTTCGCCAATACTTACCGGCGGTATAATAATAGTGCCCTCATAAGGCAGCACCGGGTTGTTTGACAGCTTGTACTTTTTAAGCAGGATGGCATTGGTTTCCAGCAGGGTTTCCTTGCGTCCGCAGTCAAACCAGTTGCTTACTTTAAAAGGTTTGAACTGCACGTTGTGCTGTATCATACATTCCAGTGCATCGGTAAGCTGGAATTCATCGTGCGATTTTATTTTCTGGTCAATATTGTTTTGCAGACACTCATACAGCTGCGCCGTTTCCTTGATCTTGTACAATCCCACCAAAGCCAGGTTTGACTTGGGGATCTGCGGCTTTTCCACCACGCGGGTAATATGTCCATCCTCATTTACCTCTGCTACACCAAAATTGCGCGGATCATCTACTTTTTTCAGTCCCAGCATAGATACGGGCGAGTTGATCAGCTCACTGTAATCCCCTTCGCAGATGGTATCGCCCAGCACGATCAGGATCTCATCATTCTTCACCAGGTCCCGGGTAAGTAAAATGGCGTGGCCGGTACCTTCGCGGCTGTTCTGTTGTACAAAGTGGCAGGTGAGGCCCGGGTATTTCTGCTGTACATAATGCTGGATCTTCTCTCCCAGGTAACCTACTACAAACACAAATTCCTGTATGCCTGCTTCTACTAGCTGATCTATAATAATACTCAGGATGGTTCTCCCGGCTAGTGGTATCAGCGCTTTGGGTTGTGTATATGTATGCGGACGTAGCTTGGTGCCGGCACCTGCTACTGGTATTATGGCCTTCATTCTTAGCGTTAGGTTTAGAAAATCGGTGCTGCTGTTTGTTGTTCCAGCGCTTACTCTCTGGCCGGATATGGCCCAGGGGCGTGAAGATAGTAATTTTTTTTAAGTCGATGGCCGATGGTCCATAGTCCATTGCCTACCGCGCCTGATTAAATTTCACGGTATAAGACTACTCACTTGTCACGTACAGTACTCTTTACGCACCAGGCTATGCACCATCGGCTATCGACCATGGACCATTTACAAATTGCATTTCATTCCCCTTTAACCTATTTTTGCAGCAAATTTTTAAGCTCCATGCAAAGAGACAACCAGATATTCAATATCATCGGCCAGGAACTGGAACGTCAGCGCCACGGCATTGAACTGATAGCTTCTGAAAACTTTACCAGCCTGCAGGTAATACAGGCCATGGGTACGGTATTAACCAATAAATATGCAGAAGGGTATCCCGGACGTAGATATTATGGTGGTTGTGAGATAGTGGACCAGAGCGAGCAGCTGGCTATTGACAGGGCTAAGCAGATCTTTGGCGCAGAATATGCCAACGTGCAGCCGCACTCCGGCGCACAGGCCAATGCCGCTGTAATGCTGGCCGTTCTGCAGCCCGGTGATAAAATTCTGGGGCTGGACCTGAGCATGGGCGGCCACCTGACCCACGGTTCTTCCGTGAACTACTCCGGAAAGCTGTACCAGCCGTTCTTTTACGGTGTTAACAAAGAAACCGGCCTGGTAGAATATGATAAAATGGAGGAAATAGCGCTGAAAGAAAAGCCGAAGCTGATCGTTTGCGGCGCCAGCGCCTACAGCCGTGATTGGGATTATAAACGCATCCGCGCCATTGCCGACCAGGTAGGCGCCTTTGTAATGGCAGATATTGCCCACCCCGCAGGCCTTATTGCCAAAGGATTGCTGAATTCTCCTTTTGAGCATTGCCACTTTGTAACCACTACTACCCATAAAACACTGCGCGGCCCCCGTGGCGGTATGATATTGCTGGGCAAGGATTTTGAGAATCCCTTTGGCCTGAAAACACCCAAAGGTGAGATCCGTATGATGAGCTCTCTGCTGGATACCGCGGTATTTCCCGGCATCCAGGGCGGCCCGCTGGAGCATGTGATCGCTGCCAAAGCAGTATCCTTCTTCGAGATCCTGACAGATGAATACGATGCATATGCCCGCCAGATCCTGAAAAATGCCCAGGCCATGGCCAAAGCATTTGTGGACAAAGGATACCAGATCATTTCCGGCGGTACAGATAACCACCTGCTGCTGATCGATCTGCGCAACAAGAATATTTCCGGTAAAAAAGCTGAGCAAACACTGGTAAAGGCAGATATTACCGTGAACAAGAACATGGTGCCTTTTGATGATAAATCTGCTTTTGTAACCTCCGGTATCCGCGTAGGCGTGCCGGCCATCACCACCCGTGGTATGAAGGAAGAGCATATGCCGCAGGTAGTACAGTGGATGGATGAGCTGCTGCTGGATGCAGATAACGAGGCGCTGATCACCAGGATCCGTAAAGAAGTGAATAGCTTTATGGGCCAGTTCCCGCTGTACCCGGAGCTGTAATTCAATTACGGATAAAATAAAAAAGGCCTCAATCATTTCAATAATGATTGAGGCCTTTGTATTTAAAATATCTTACACAGCCAGCGTAGCCGCCAGGTAAGCCATGGCGCCCATACCTATCTCAATGGCATTTTCATCAATATCAAAAGTAGGCGTATGTACGCCGGAGGTGATGCCCCTGGCCTTGTTGCCTGTACCCAGCCTGAAAAAGCAGGCCGGTACTATCTGGGAGTAAAAAGCAAAATCTTCTGCGCCCATGCGCACTTCCGTATCTACCACCTGTTCCTTACCCATATAGGCTTCCGCTAAGGAACGTGCCTGGGCAGTTACTTCCTCGTTATTATACAAAGTAGGATAGCCTACTAAAATATCAATGTCAATATCCGCCCCCATGGCATGCGCCAGCTCAGTGGCCTGCTTCTTAATAAGCTCATGCGCCTTAAAACGCCAGGTTTCATCCATAGCACGGAAAGTGCCCATCAGCTTAACTTCGCTGGGAATTACATTGGTGGTATGCCCGCCATTGAATGCACAGATAGATAATACTGAAGGGGAGAAGGGATCATTATTCCGGCTCACGATCTGCTGCAGGCTTACCACCAGGTGGGAGGCTACTAAAATAGTATCCACCGTAAGGTGCGGCGCTGCAGCATGCCCGCCTTTACCTTTAATGGTAATGTAGATCTCATCCGCGCTGGCCATGTACTTGCCACTCCGGAAACCCAGCAAACCGGTTTCCATGTTGGGTAATACGTGCAGCCCTAAAATGGCTTGCGGGCGTGGATTTTCAAGCGCGCCGTCCTTGATCATGAGGCTGGCCCCGCCGGGATGTTTTTCTTCACCGGGCTGGAACAGCACTTTCACAGTGCCTTCAAATTCTTCCTTAACCTGCTGTAATATTTTGGTAGCGCCCAGCACACAGGTGGTGTGCACATCATGCCCGCAGGCATGCATTACGCCTTCATTCTTTGATTTATAGGGAACATTATTGGCTTCTATGATAGGTAAGGCATCAATATCTGCGCGGATAGCCACTGTGCGTTTGGAGGGGTTTTTCCCTTCTACCAGCGCTACTATACCGGTACCGGCTACATTGGCCTGGTAACGAACGCCAAATTCATCCAGCTTTTGTTGAATGAACTGTGAGGTGGCATATTCCTGGAAAGAGAGTTCAGGATGGGAATGAATATGATGTCTGATATCTATGAACGCTGGTGCAAATTCCCTGGCTAATGACTTAATTCGGTTCTTCATTCGACAATTCTTTATCCGGAGATACGTTGATGAGGGCAGGTACTACAAATACGTTGGGGAACAGGTCAGAGAGCCTGTCGCGCAGCTCAGTGGCTTCTTCCCGGGTCTTAAAATCACCCACACGCACTTTAAAATAAGGCGCCTGAAAGTCAAGATAGGTACGGTAATCAGGAAAAGAATGCATCACGCGGGCTTTGGCGTCGCTGGCATCGTTCCTGCGGTTGGTGGTGATCACCTGTACACGGAAACCCGGCTGGTTGCGGATAGCCAGCGTATTGATGTAGATCTGTTTTTTGATCAGCATATCAATACGGCTGTCTTTGATCACTTTTACATTACCACCGCTGGCAGTTGCAAAGCTACTGTCCTGCGCAGCGGCTATGCCACCCATCAATACTAAAGCTGCTGTAATCAGATATTTCATATATAGTTAATAATGAAGAATTAATAATTAATACCGGAAGCGCCATTGCTGCCTTTTCCCTGGCTTTCCTTCATAATGGCAACGCTGGCACTGCACCCTAACCGGGTAGCGCCCGCAGCTATCAGCTCCTGGGCAAAGGCAAAGGTACGAATACCTCCGGAAGCTTTTATCTGGATATTAGCCGGCAAATGTTGCCGCATCAGCTGTACAGCTGCTACACTGGCGCCTTTTTCCGCATAACCGGTAGAGGTTTTTACAAAATCCACCGCGTATTTGGTGTACAGCGCGCAGCACTGTATGATCTCATCTTCCAATAATATGCCACTTTCAATGATCACCTTGATCACTTTCCCCTTGCTGCGCACAATGGGCAGCAGGGTGGCAATTTCCTTTTCCAGGTAAGCCCAGTCCTGGTTGCGGATGGCGATCAGGTTGGCCACTACATCCAGCTCATCGGCCTCGTCCACAATTGCCAGTACCGTTTCCGCTACTTTGGCCTCTATGGCCGAATACCCAAACGGAAACCCGATCACCGTAGCCACTTTTACTCCCGTATTACCGGTAAAGGTCTTCGCTATTTTCACAAAGGGCGGCGGCACACATACGGCTGCAAAATCATATTCCACCGCCTCCATGCACAGGGTTTTGATATCCGCTGTAGTGGTAGTAGGCTTTAGGATAGTGTGATCGATGTATTTGTTTAGCTGCATTTAATTATGAATAAGGGTGAGCTGCTTTATGGATACAATGGATTAACTACAAAAAAAATTACGAATTACGAATTTAACAGATTTCTCCATTCATTCGTAATTCGTAATTGATATTTCGTAATTAATTACCTACAGGTCTTTTCCGTGGCACTGTTTGTACTTCTTGCCGCTTCCGCAGGGGCAGGGATCGTTACGCCCAACTTTGGGGCCTATACGAACCGGCTCCTGGCGCACAGGCTCCGCATTGGTTGCATATTCCTGTTCTGCAGTGGCGGTAGCAGCGCCCTGGCCATTACCTTCAAACTCCTGGTGAGAGGCGCGCATACGGCTCATATCTGTTTTCTGCTCGCGGCCTTCGCGGATCTGCTGTTCCTGTTGCCGGTCTTCCCGTACAGGAATACCGCATTTGCACAGGAACGATACGATCTCGCGGCTGGTTTCTCCATCCATTTGTTTGAACAGGTTAAACGCTTCAAACTTATAGATCAGTAACGGATCTTTTTGTTCGTACACCGCGCCCTGTACAGATTGTTTCAGATCGTCCATCGCACGCAGGTGCTCTTTCCATGCATCATCTATCAGCGCCAGGGTAATGCTGCGCTCCAGTGCGCTCAGCGTTTCCTGTCCCTGGGTATCGATCACCTTTTGCAGGTTAGCCAGCACGTTAATGCCTTTTTTACCATCGGTGAAAGGAATGGAAATGTTTTCTATCTGGTGGCCCTGGTCCTTATGGATCTGGGTGATCACCGGCAGGGTTTTGGCTGCTATTTCAGCGGTTTTACGCTCATAGTTTTCCTTTGCCTGGTGGTATAATTTAGTTGTTAACAGTGCAATATCTGTTTTCTGCAGATCTTCCGCCGTAATGTCGGTATCTATAGAAAAGTTCATGATCACATCCAGCGTAAAGGCTTCATGGTCGCCGCTTTCCTTGTGTGTGGTGATAATGCTTTCAGCCACATCGTAGAAAGAGTTGTCAATGTCAATGGCCAGGCGCTCGCCAAACAGGGCGTGGTTACGTTTGGAGTAGATCACGGTGCGCTGTTTGTTCATCACATCATCATACTCCAGCAAACGCTTACGGATACCGAAGTTATTTTCTTCCACCTTCTTCTGCGCACGTTCAATGGAGCGGGTGATCATGCTGTGCTGTATCACTTCACCTTCTTTATAACCCATGCGGTCCATAAGGCCTGCAATACGGTCGGATCCGAACATACGCATCAGGTCATCTTCCAGGGATACAAAGAACTGGGAAGTACCGGGGTCGCCCTGGCGGCCGGCACGGCCACGCAGCTGGCGGTCTACACGGCGGCTTTCATGCCTTTCCGTACCTATAATGGCCAAACCACCGGCTTCCTTAACACCGGGGCCCAGCTTAATATCCGTACCACGGCCGGCCATGTTGGTGGCAATGGTTACAGCGCCTGCCAACCCTGCTTCTGCCACTATCTGGGCTTCACGGGCGTGCTGCTTGGCGTTCAGTACGTTGTGCGGTATTTTTTCAAAGGTGAGCATTTTGCTCAGCAGCTCGGATACTTCTACGGAGGTGGTACCTACCAGTACCGGGCGGCCTTTACCCTGTAATGTCTTGATCTCGTCTATTACGGCGCGGTATTTATCGCGTTTGGTTTTGTATACCAGGTCTTCCGCATCAATACGGGTAATAGGCAGGTTGGTGGGAATGGTTACCACATCCAGCTTGTATATTTCCCACAGCTCACCGGCTTCTGTAACCGCTGTACCGGTCATACCGGCCAGCTTGTGGTACATACGGAAGTAGTTCTGTAAAGTAATGGTAGCAAAGGTTTGGGTGGCAGCTTCCACTTTCACGTTTTCCTTGGCTTCAATGGCCTGGTGCAAACCGTCGGAGTAGCGGCGGCCTTCCAGTATACGGCCGGTTTGCTCATCCACGATCTTTACCTTACCATCCATTACCACGTATTCCACATCATTATCAAACAGCGTGTACGCTTTCAGCAGCTGCTGTACGGAGTGTATGCGGTCGGATTTCTGTGCAAACTCCTGCAGCAATACATCTTTGCGTTGCAGCTTTTCTTCAGCGGTAATATCCAGCTTTTCTATTTCAGCGATCTCTGTACCTACATCCGGCATTATAAAGAAGTTGGCATCTTCGCCGGCCTGGGTGATCAGGTGAATGCCTTTATCCGTAAGGTCTACGCTGTTGTTCTTCTCATCTATATGAAAATACAGCTCCTCGTCCACCTTCGGCATTTCACGCTGCTGGTCGGCCAGGTAATAGTTCTCTGCTTTCTGCAGCAGCACTTTGTTACCGGGTTCGCTCAGGTATTTAATTAAAGCGCTGTTCTTGGGCAACCCGCGCCAGGCGCGCATAAGCGCTAAACCGCCTGTTTTGGGATCGTCCTTACCTTCTGCTATTAATTTCTTGGCTTCGTTCAGGAACTGGGTGGTTACTTTTTTCTGGGCTTCTACCAGGCGCTGAATACGGGGTTTCAGTACATGGAACTCCTGCTCTTCGCCACGCGGTATGGGGCCGGAAATGATCAGCGGGGTACGGGCATCATCTACCAGCACACTATCCACCTCATCCACCATGGCATAATGGTGTTTGCGTTGCACCATTTCCTCAGGGCTGTGCACCATGTTATCACGCAGGTAGTCAAAACCAAATTCGTTATTGGTACCATAGGTAATATCAGCGTGGTAGGCGTTGCGGCGTTCCGCGCTGTTGGGCTGGTGCTTATCTATACAATCAACCGTAATACCTAAAAATTCAAAGATAGGGCCGTTCCATTCGGAGTCACGGCGGGCCAGGTAATCATTCACCGTTACAATGTGCACCCCTTCGCCAGCCAGCGCATTCAGGTAAGCCGGCAGGGTAGATACCAGGGTTTTACCTTCACCCGTAGCCATTTCGGAAATTTTACCCTGGTGCAGCACCATACCACCTACCAGCTGTACATCATAATGCACCATATTCCAGGTTACATCACTGCCGGCAGCAGGCCAGGTGTTCTTCCACGTCACTTTGTCACCTTCAATGGTCAGGTATTTTTTGGTAACTGCCAGCTGGCGGTCCAGCTCAGTAGCGGTAGCAGTAAGGGTGGTGTTCTGGGAAAAGCGGCGGGCGGTTTCCTTTACCACGGCAAAAGCTTCCGGTAACAGCTCATCCAGCACTACTTCTATCTGTTTGTCCCGGTCTTTTTTCAGCTTATCTATTTCCTGGTAAATACTGTCTTTGGTAGAAACATCGGCTTCGTGTTCTGCGGCTTCCTGTTTGGCAGCAATAGCATCATCTATATTGGCCAGGTGTTCTTTAATCCGTTGGCGGAAAACCTGGGTTTTATTACGAAGCTCATCCAAAGGAAGGGATTGCAGTTTTTCATACGCCTCATTGATCTGTTTCACACGCGGCGCTAAAGCCTTAACATCTCGTTCAGACTTATGTCCGCCAAAAATTTTTGTCAAAAAACCTAACATGAGTATAAATTATTGAATGCGATAATGGTCAACACAAATAACATGCTTGGAAAATACAGGTGACAAGCTGTCAGCAATACACCCTTTTTTACAAGGACTGTAAAATTATGAATTATTTACTGATAGGGGAGTATTAATTAACTGGTACTTATAAAGTGATCATTTAAGCCGGCGGGAATTGTCATTTTTAGCGCCGGGCTTTTCTGACGGCAACCCACAAATGCAGGCATCCATCTATCAAAAAAACAAAATAATCAGAGGCGGGAGTGGAAAATATGCAATAAGTTTTTATAAATTTAAACGTTTTAAGGTCCATACCCGGTAATAACACGTATAAAACTAAATCTAAAATTCACACGTAATATGGAGAATCTGATACAGTCAAAAAAACTGTTCTACACAAGTTGTTTGGCGTTAATTGTCACCGCCATGACCTTTGCAATCAGGGCTAAGATCATGACCATGTGGGGAACCGATTTTAAGCTTACCGGCGAACAGGTAGGGCTTATTGCCGGCACAGCCTTCTGGGGTTTTACCCTGGCGCAGATCATAGGTGGCCCGTTAATAGATATAGTAGGGATGCGTAAAATATTAACGCTGGCTTTTGTGGGCCATCTGCTGGGGGTGGTAGTTACCATTTTTGCTACCTCTTTCTGGACGCTTTTCCTGGGTACCTTGCTGATAGGTATTGCCAACGGCAGTGTAGAAGCAGCCTGTAACCCATTGGTGGCCACTATTTACTCTACGCAGAAAACCAAAATGCTCAACCGTTTTCACATGTGGTTCCCGGGTGGTAACGTAATAGGCGGGTTAATTGCTTATTTTATGATCGATGCATTGCACCTGGGCTGGCAGGCGCTGATGGGCGTGTTGCTGGTACCGGCCTTAATATATGGTATATTGTTCCTGACCCAGCGCTTCCCGCAAACAGAGCGTGCCGCTTCCGGCGTTTCGTATAAAGGAATGCTGAAAGCCTGTGTAGGCCCGCTGTTTATATTTATGGTATTGTGCATGTTCCTTACTGCATCCACAGAGCTGGGAACCAGTCAGTGGATAGAGGCGCTGCTGAAACAAGTGGGCGTATCTGCCATCCTGGTATTTGTGTTCATAAACTTTATAATGGCCATTGGCCGTTTGTTCGCAGGTCCGGTGGTACACCGTCTGAACCCGGCCGGCATGCTGCTATTCTCTGCCATATTTGCTACATTAGGCCTGTTTTGGTTAAGCCATGCCAGCGGATATGAAGCTTTTGCCGCCGCTGCCGTATTTGCTGCAGGGGTTTGTTACTTCTGGCCTACCATGCTGGGTTTTGTATCAGAATATATTCCGGAAACCGGCGCGCTGGGCCTGAATATTATGGGCGGCGCAGGTATGCTGTCCGTAGCCATTATATTACCTTTTATGGGTAGCTGGTATGACGGTAATAAAGCCAAAGCATTACAACAGGGCGCCGACCAGGTAGCCGCAGAATTACAGGCCGGCAGGGATACCATGATGACCGTGATCATTTTACCGGTGATACTGATCGTAGCCTTTTTGTTCCTGTTCCTGAAATACCGGAAAAAATCAAAAGTAGCCTTAACACAAACACAGCCCGCTGCACAAACTATATAGAGCCTAAGCAGTTACAGCAGTGATGCGTAAATAAATTACTAAGCATAATTGATAAATTGATTTGCCAATGAACCGTAAGCTAAGAATGGGAATGATCGGAGGCGGTAAGGATGCCTTCATCGGAGCAATCCACCGTATTGCCGCCAACATGGACGGCCTGATCGAACTGAAAGCCGGCGCGCTGAGCGTAAACCCGGAAATAGCCGTGGATTCAGGAAAAATGTTATTCCTGGACCCCGAACGTACCTATACGGATTTTAAAGTGATGCTGGAAAAAGAGGCCGCCCGCCCCGCGGACGACCGCCTGGATTTTGTAACCATTGTTACACCCAACTTTGCCCACTTTGAACCCGCCATGATGGCCCTGGATAAAGGCTTTAACGTAGTAATTGAAAAACCCATCACCTTTACCCTGGATGAAGCCAAACAGCTGAAAGCCAAGGTAGAGCAAACCGGTTTAACCCTGCTGCTCACCCATACCTACACCGGCTACCCCCTGGTAAAACAGGCCCGCCAGATGGTGAAGGAAGGCGTGTTTGGCAAGATCCGTAAAGTGTGGGTAGAGTATCCGCAGGGATGGTTAAGCAAAATGTCGGAGAGGGAAGGTAATGCGCAGGCAGCCTGGAGAACAGATCCCAAACGCTCCGGCAAAAGCGGCTGTATGGGAGATATTGGTACCCATGCCGCCAACCTGGCAGAATATATTACAGGCGCTAAAATTGAAAAGCTGTGCGCCGATCTAAACATACTGGTGCCGGGCCGCGCCCTGGATGATGATGGCGGTGTGCTGCTGCGTTTTGATAACGGTGCAGCCGGCGTATTGCAGGCATCACAGGTAGCAGCCGGTGAAGAAAATGCACTACGTATAAGGGTATACGGTGAAAAAGGCGGCCTGGAATGGGCGCAGCATGAGCCCAATACACTGCTGGTGAAATGGCTGGATCAGCCCGCGCAGATCTATCGCGCCGGCGGCAATTACGGCGGTTACCAGAGCAGCTATGCCGTTCACAATACCCGCACCCCCGGTGGCCACCCCGAAGGTTACCTGGAAGCATTCGGTAACCTGTACCGCAACTTTGCCCTTACGCTCACGGCTAAGCTGGATGGCACACAGCCATCGCCCGAAGCGCTGGATTTCCCCGGTGTGGAGGAAGGCATACGTGGCATGGCGTTCATTGATAACGTAGTGCGGTCATCACAGAGTGAGCAAAAGTGGACTACGTTCGAGATTTAATAAAATTATAAATGTAAAATGCTAAATGTAAAATGTGAAAGTCAGGGAATATGTGGGCGCTTTATGCCAACGTTGGCTTGCTGCATTCACCTTTTACATTTAGCATTTTACATCTAACATTTTACATTCTTCACGGAAACATACTTGCACATGAAAACAATCAAAGGACCAGGCATATTCCTGGCGCAGTTTGCAGGAGATGCCGCGCCTTTCAATAACCTGAAAAATATTTGTGAATGGGCCGCCGGCCTGGGTTTTAAAGGGGTGCAGATCCCTACCTGGGTAAGCAGCTTTATTGATCTGCAAAAGGCTGCGGAAAGCAAAACCTATGCAGATGAGATTAAAGGAATTGTAAACGCTGCCGGCCTGGAAATAACAGAGCTGAGCACTCACCTACAGGGCCAGCTGGTAGCCGTGCACCCCGCGTATAATGAATTGTTCGATGGGTTTGCACCCGCGCAATACCATGGTAACGCTGCTGCACGTACGGAGTGGGCGGTGCAGCAATTAAAGTATGCCGCCAAAGCCAGCCAGAACCTGGGCTTAAAGGCGCATGCCTCCTTTAGCGGCGCGCTTTTATGGCAAACCGTATATCCCTGGCCCCAGCGCCCTTCCGGCCTGGTAGAAACCGGGTTTAAGGAGCTGGCCAAGCGCTGGCTGCCCATCCTCAATGAGTTTGATGCCAATGGTGTGGACCTGTGTTATGAGATCCACCCCGGTGAGGACCTGCACGACGGTATTTCCTACGAGCGCTTCCTGGAAGCCACTGGTAACCATAGCCGTGCCTGCCTCCTGTACGACCCCAGCCATTTTGTATTACAATGTTTGGATTATCTGGAGTATATTGACATCTACCACGAGCGCATCCGCATGTTCCATGTAAAAGATGCGGAGTTCAACCCAACCGGCCGTTCCGGCGTATATGGCGGTTACCAGGGCTGGATAGACCGCCCCGGCAGGTTCCGCTCCCTGGGCGATGGACAGGTGGATTTTAAAGCGGTTTTCAGTAAATTAACGCAGTATGGCTTTGACGGCTGGGCAGTAATGGAATGGGAATGCTGTATAAAACATCCGGAAGACGGCGCACGTGAAGGCGCGCCTTTCATCAAAGATCATATCATAAGAGTAACGGAAAAAGCCTTTGATGATTTTGCCGGCACCGGCCCTAATGAAGCGCTCAACAGGAAAATATTGGGACTTTAAAAAGCAATTGGCTTTTAGCTTTTAGCTATTAGCATGCACTTAAAATTACAAACGCGTGAATAATTGGCTAACAGCAGCTAAAAGCCAACAGCCAAAGGCTGACAGCTTAGAAATAAACGATCAACATTTAACAACTAAACTTCGAGAATCAAACATGAGAAAGCGATTTTTGGCGCCGTTTGTACTGAGTGCCTTATTCTTTGCAGCCTGCGGCGGTGGACAGAACAGCGGTGAGCAGGCCAAAAGCAGCAATGCAACAGCGGGCCAGGAAGGTGGTGCGGTAGATACTTCAATGGTATCACCCGGCGCCAATGCACCCGTAGCCAAAGGCAAAACCCTGATCGATGACCAGGATTGCAAAACCTGCCATAAGGAAGATACCAAGCTGGTAGGACCAGGCTATAAGGAAATAGCCCAGAAATATGAGAATAACGACAAGAACGTGGAAACCCTTGCCGACAAGGTGATCAAAGGCGGAAGCGGTAACTGGGGCGAAGTAGCTATGCTGCCACATCCCAGCTTACAGAAAGAGGACGCTAAAGAAATGGTGAAGTACATCTTGTCATTGAAATAAATGAACGATCCCGGAAAGACACCTGTTTTTCCGGGATACTGTTTTACTGCCCTTGTTGCGCAGGAACAGCCCCTACACACAAATTGAGAGATCCGGAAACCATGCGGCCAGTGAATGAACGGCACGCACAGGATACGAATTGTCTGTTACGCAGGAGCATAGGCAGCAGCAGGAAAACGGCCCGTTCCGTTCATATAAAACAATACTAAAAAGCAATTAATCTTATCTACATTACAAGTGCTAAAATTCTAAATGTACTCAGTTATGAAATTACCATTCAAAAGCTTGCTCCTGGCTGGTACCCTCATTACCACGTCTGCCATGGCGCAACAAGTGAATACACTGTCATCAAAGGAAAAAAAAGAAGGTTGGAAATTGCTGTTTGATGGTAAAACCACCAAAGGCTGGCATACCTATCTGCAAAAAGATGTAAGCCCCGCCTGGAAAGTAGTGGACGGCGCGCTGGAGCTGGACCCGGAAGCTAAAAAGAGCGGCGCACCCGGTGGCGACCTGGTAACAGATGGTGAATATGAAAATTTTGAGCTGTCAGTACAATGGAAAATATCCGAAGGCGGTAACAGTGGTATCATCTTCATGTCACATGAAGATCCTGAGTATAAACAAACCTATCTTACCGGTCCTGAAATGCAGGTGCTGGACGATGCTAAACATCCTGATGGTAAGATCACCAAGCATAATTCCGGCGACCTGTATGATCTGAAAAAATCAACGCAGAACGCAGTAAAACCAGTAGGAGAGTGGAATACGGCTAAGATCAGAAAAAATAATAACCAGCTTACTTTATGGCTCAATAATGTTGAAACCGTGAATGTAACCATAGGTTCCGATGAATGGAAAGAGTTGCTGGCCAACAGTAAATTCAAAACCTGGCCGGGTTTTGCCAAGTTCTCCAAAGGGCACATTTCCCTGCAGGACCATGGCAACAAGGTATGGTACAGAGATATTAAGATCCACGTTCTTTAATTAATTACGGATTGGCAATTACGAATTACGAATTGCATACTTTATTGTTCTTCGTTTGTAATTCTGATATAACGTTAAGGTACATACGGGTTCATCTCCGCTGCATTTTAATTCGTAATTCGTAATTGAACAATTCGTAATTCCATATTACGCGCATATGAAAACTAAAAACATTACACTCCTTCTGTTAATGCTGGGCTGCTTCCTCTCCGCCCAGGCAAAGCCTAAACCCAAATTACTGGTATTCTCCAAAACAATGGGCTTCCGGCATGATTGTATACCCGTTGGCAAGCTGGCTATAATAAAGCTGGGTGAGGAAAACGGCTTTGCCGTAGATACTACGGAAGATGCCGGTGTGTTCACGCCCGATAATCTGAAACAATATGCAGCCATCTTATTCCTGAGCACTACCGGCAATGTGCTGGATGATGCACAGCAGGCAGCCATGGAAGGTTACATCCGCGGCGGTGGCGGTTTTATGGGCATCCATGCCGCAACCGATACGGAGTACGACTGGCCCTGGTATAATAAGCTGGTAGGTGCCTGGTTCACCAGCCATCCCAAACAGCAGGAGGCAACTTTGCTGGTGGTAGACAGGAACAACCCCGCTACCAAGCACCTGCCTGAAAAATGGATCAGGAAAGATGAGTGGTATAACTTTAAAGACATTAATCCGGATACGCACGTACTGATTAAGATAGATGAAAGCTCCTATGAAGGGGGGAAGAACGGGGATAACCATCCAATGTGCTGGTATCATGATTTTGACGGCGGCCGCGCATTTTACACTGAAATGGGCCATACCAAAGAATCCTATGCCGATCCTCTGTATTTACAACATGTGCTGGGTGGCCTGCAGTACGCTATGGGCACCGGTCATACAAAAAAGAAGCATTAAGCACTTACCATAAAATGAGATACATACTAGCTATTACGGTAATGCTGGGCCTGGGCGTCCTCATAACCGCTTGTCACAAAACCCGTCCCGGAAAACCCAAAGTACTGGTGTTTTCCAAAACCACAGGTTTTCGTCATTCCTCTATACCTGCCGGCATTAAAGCAATTCAGAAGCTGGGCGAAGAGAATGGCTTTGATGTGGATACCACAGAAAATGCCGACCGGTTCCGGGAAGACAGCCTGCAGCAATACGCAGCCGTTATTTTCCTGAACACCACCGGCGATGTTTTAAACAACTACCAGGAGGCCGACTTTGAGCGCTACATACAGGCCGGCGGCGGATTTGTAGGGGTGCATTCCGCTACAGATACGGAATATGACTGGGGCTGGTACGGCCAGCTGGTAGGCGCTTACTTTGATAATCACCCGCCCGGTGTGCATAAGGCTACCTTAACTATTAAGGATAAAACCTTTCAGGCCACCAAAGACCTGCCGGAGAAATGGGAGCATACCGATGAATGGTATAACTTCAAAAAGCTGGATAAGAACACGCATGTGCTCATAACGGTAGATGAAAAAACTTACCAGGGCGGCACCATGGGTGAGCACCCGATAAGCTGGTACCACGACTTTGACGGCGGCCGTGCTTTTTATACAGAGCTGGGGCATACCGATGAAAGCTATACGGAGCCTAACTACCTGAAACATTTACTGGGTGGCATCAAATACGCCATTGGCAGTAATCAGTACATGGATTACAGCAAAGCCACCACCCTGCGTGTACCGGAAGAAGACCGTTTTACCAAGAATGTACTGGTATCCGGTGAGTTCTTTGAACCCACGGAAATGGCTATACTGCCTGATCTGAACATACTGGTAGTGCAACGCCGCGGTGAGATCCTGTATTTTGACCAGGCCACTAAAAAACTTACACAGGTGGGCGCCTTACGGGTATACTGCAAAACAGATGTACCCAATGTAAATGCAGAAGAAGGTTTGCTGGGTATTACAGCCGATCCCGATTTTAAGAACAACCACTACGTTTATTTATACTATTCACCGGCAGATACGTCTGTGAATCGCCTGTCGCGCTTTAAGTTCGAGAATAATAAATTAGATACGGCATCTGAAAAGATCATCCTGCAGCTGTACTCACAACGTAACATTTGCTGCCATACCGGTGGCTCATTAACGTTCGATGCCAGCGGCTTGCTGTACCTCTCTACCGGCGATAACAGTACGCCGTTTGATGAACCGGGTCAGAAATATGTAAGTAAAGGTTACGCTCCGCTGGATGACCGTCCCGGCCACCTGCAGTATGATGATCGCCGCACCGGCGCCAATACCAACGACCTGCGGGGTAAGATCTTACGTATAAAAGTGAACGAAGACGGCAGCTACTCCATACCTGAAGGTAACCTCTTTAAGCCTGGCACTAAAAATACCCGGCCTGAGATATACGTAATGGGTACACGAAATCCGTATCGTATCTCTGTAGATAAAAAGAATGGTTACCTGTACTGGGGTGAGGTAGGCCCGGATGCCAACAACGATGATCCTAACCGCGGCCCCCGTGGTTATGATGAGGTGAACCAGGCTAAGAAAGCCGGTAACTTTGGTTACCCCATGTTTGTAGGCAACAACTACCCTTACCGTTTATATAATTATGAAACCGGCGAAAGCGGTCCTGCATTTGATCCTGCCCACCCGGTAAATAATTCCCGCAACAATACCGGTATAAAAGACCTGCCGCCCGCGCAGCCGGCCTTTATCTGGTACCCGTACGCCAAATCGCCCGACTTCCCGCAGGTAGGCAGCGGCGGCCGTAATGCCATGGCAGGTCCTGTATACTACAGTGATCTGTATGCCAACCAGCAGGCTACCCGCTTCCCGGACTATTATAATGGCAAGCTGTTTATTTATGACTGGGTACGTGGCTGGATCAAAGCCGTAACCCTGAACCCGGATGGCAGCTATTCCAAAATGGAGCCTTTTATGGAGCATACCAAGCTCAATGCACCTATTGATATGGAAATGGGCCCGGATGGCCGTATCTACATCCTGGAATATGGTAATGGCTGGTTCAGCAAAAATCCTGATGCAGCGCTTGTGCGTATAGATTACAATGGTGGCAACCGTGCGCCTAAAGCCGTATTAACGGCAAATAAGCTCACCGGCGGCCTGCCCTTTAAAGTAAAGCTCAGCGCCCGCAGCTCCATAGATCCGGATGGCGATAAGCTGAAATACCTGTGGTACTTTGGCAACGGCAGCAAAAAAGAAACTACAGAGCCGGAGACAGAATATACCTATACTACCGCCGGTGAATACCCGGTAGCAGTAGAGGTGATAGATGATAAAGGCGCCAGCACCCGTAGCTATACCACCACCTTATATGCCGGTAATGAAACCCCGGATGTGAAAATAGATATCATTGGTAACAAGATGTTCTACTTCCCCGGTAAACAGGTACACTACACGGTAACCGTGAATGATAAGGAAGATGGCAGCAGCGCGGATGGTAAGCTGGATGTAGCCAACATCTTTGTAAAAGCAGAGTATGTGGAAGGCCGCGATAAGGCCGCTCTGCCGCAGGGCCACCAGATTATTACCGGCGCCATTGCAGGTAAGAATATGATGGAAGCCAGCGATTGTAAAACCTGTCATAAGCTGGATGAAAAATCCATCGGGCCTTCCTTTAAGGAAGTAGCGGAAAAGTATAAGAACGATCCTGCTGCACCGGACTACCTGGCCAATAAGATCATCAAAGGCGGTGGTGGTGTTTGGGGAGAAACTGCAATGTCGGCCCATCCCACTATTACCAGCGGAGAAGCGCACCAGATCGTGGAATACATCATGTCACAGTCGGCAGATGCCAAGAAACCGCAATCCCTGCCGCTGAACAGCTCTATAGATCCTACCCTGGGTAACCCGCTGAAAGATAAAGGCGTGTTTTACCTGATGGCCAGCTATACGGATAAAGGTGGTCCCGGTATTAAACCTATTACCGGTACTGCAGCTGCGGAGCTGTTTAATGCTAAGCTGTCTGCCGCGGATTATGACAAGGCTGATGGGGTATCCACTTTCAGTGTAGACGGGCAAAAGTACCTGTTACCGGCTGCCAATGTAACCGGCTGGGCCGCTTATGATCATATAGACCTTACTGAAGTAACCGGTATTGAGCTTACCTACTTTGCACAACAGGCCCCGCAATATGGCTACACGGTAGAAGTGTTGCTGGATGGCCTGCAGGGCACCAAGCTGGGTGAGGTAACCATTGGCCCCGGCATGAAAACCGTACCGGCGCCTAATACTGCGCTCATTACCTTTGCGCCGATATCAGATGCTAAGCAGCATACCATCTACCTCCGTTTAAAAGCAGCAGATGCTGCGGAACAATCGCCGGTAGCTATTGCCAGCTTGCAGCTAATGTCAAAATAGTTTAATTATAAAGTTGTTTAAGAAAAGGGCAGCCTGGTACCAGGCTGCCCTTTTTGATTAAAATTGAAAGCTTCCAAATCCCATTATCTTTCCTTAACTTATTACTCCGTTCCCAACCCATATTTCAGTTATGAAAAAACAACTGCTTCACCTCCTGTTAATGGTTTTTGTATTACCCGCCATTGCTCAAAGCCATCACCCGGAGCCCAAAACCTTAGCCATAGGCGCTGCGGCGCCAGCCTTTTCCCTGAAGGGTACGGATGGCAAAACCTATACCCTCAGCAGTTTTGCCAAAGCCCAAGTGCTGGCTATTGTTTTTAGCTGCAACCATTGCCCCACGGCACAGGCCTACGAAGAGCGTATTAAACAGCTGGCCAAAGACTATGGCCCGCAGCAGGTAGCCGTGGTGGTCATTTCTCCTAACAGCCCCACAGCTGTGAACCTGGGTGAGCTGGGTTATACGGAAATGGGAGATACCTATGAGGAAATGCAGCTCCGCGCCAAACAACACGCATTTAACTTCCCATATTTATATGATGGCGATGATCAGAAAGTAGCCCTGGCCTACGGGCCGGTAGCCACGCCCCATGCCTTTATTTTTGATGAAAGCCGCAAGCTGCGCTACACCGGCCGCCTGGATAGTAAGGAAAAACCCGGTACCGGCCAGGCAGAAGATATCCGCGGGGCTATTGATGCGGTACTGCACCACAGGGAAGTGAAAACACCGGTGCAGAAAACCTTTGGCTGCTCTATTAAATGGGCCTGGAAAGATGAGTATAACGCACAACTGTATAAGGAATGGGCCCAGCGGCCCGTAAGCCTGGATACCCTGGATGCCGCCGGCATTAAAGAATTATTAAAGAACAAAGGTGATAAGCTGCGCCTCATTAATATCTGGGCCACCTGGTGCGGCCCCTGCATACAGGAGCTGCCGGCCTTTATAAATACCGACCGTATGTACCGTGAGCGGGATTTTGAATTTATTACCATTACCACTGATAGCCCTGAGAAAATGAGCAAAGCCCTGGCCCAGCTTAAAAAGCTGCAGGCCTCCAATAAGAATTACCTGTACTCGGGCAGCGATAAATACCAGCTCATAGAAGCCGTAGATCCCGACTGGCAGGGTGCTTTACCATATACCGTGCTGGTTGAGCCCGGCGGTAACATCGTGTACCGGCACCAGGGTGCAGTGAATATACTGGAGCTGCGCAAAGCCATTGTTGAAAATAAGCTGATAGGGCGGTATTATTAAGATCGGGTGTCTTTCTCATGTGTTTCCCATGAGTTTCTCATGTCTTTCCCTGCTGGATCCCATGTTTTTCCCTAGTGAATCCCTAGTGAAGTTCATGTCAGGCACCCCAAAAGAGCCCGGCAATTTCATTGCTGTTTTATTCGGGTGCAACTGGTACCCTTCCCTCCTAAAAAGGCCCCGTAATTGCTGCGACATTGCTGCGCAACTCGTCCCCCCTACATAAAACCCTACATATTTTCTACCGCTTCGTGATCTTCATCATCTGCTTCCTTTGCTTTTTCAGTGAGCGTTGGCTGGCATAGGTATAATTGATCAGCAGCACAATGATCAGAATGAACAGGCCAAAGAACTCCCGGGTTTCCTCGATCCACGGTTTGGTGGCCTTCATGGTTTCTGCAATATTTTCCGCATGGTGGTGTACCGCCCAGTCCATTACCCCGTATTTATCAAAGAACAGGTACACTGCATAGGCCAGGTATACAAACACCCCCGCCAGGTAGGCGCCCCGGTAATACTGTTTACGTGCCGCCAGCGCACACAGCACGGCAGCATACAGGTAAATGGGCATCCATACATAAGGGTCCGGGTCGTTGTATTGTAAACCGGCAAATACAATAAAAACCAGGCAAAATAGTATGTTGAATATTTTCATGAGCACTTTCATGATATATAGCTTTTTAACACAAATTATAAATGTTTATATGAAATGCGCTTATTTTATACAGTGTGTTGGCATTCAGCTAAAATTTTTTCAAAAACGTTAAATAAACACTTGTAAATGTTAAAATAAAGTTATAAATTGGTCAGGCAAACGAGCAATGATAAGTAAGAAATAACCGTACAACCAAAATCTATTTAGCCAGGACTTGTTATCTACGTATGCGAACAAAGCTTTTACCACGTTAACTTAAAAAGACCAAAATCTTCTAAAAGATAATCACATAATTACATACTATTAAGTCTTTATAAAGCCACGTTATGAAAAAAATCTACCACAACCTGGTGGCAGGGTGCTGTTGCATGCTATTACTACTGTGCGTCAACAGCACCTTTGCCCAAACCAAGAAAATTTCCGGGAAAATTACTGCAGAAAACAATGAGCCTGTTACGGGTGCAACCGTTCAGGTGAAAGGTACCAGCACTGGCACCGTCACAGATGTGAGCGGTGCCTTTTCATTAACGGTACCTGAAAACGCAACACTGGTAGTTTCTTTCGTAGGGTACAAACCACAGGAGCTCACCGTAGGGCCAGGCTCCGTTTACAACATTAGCCTGGAAACCTCTGCCAGCGCGCTCAATGAGCTGGTGGTAACAGGTTACACCACCCAGCAGCGTAAAGACATTATTGGCGCTGTATCCACCGTAAAAGCAAAAGAGCTGGTAGCCGTACCGGCCGGCAACGCAGAACAGCAGTTGCAGGGCCGCGTAGCCGGTTTAACAGTATTGTCATCCGGCCAGCCGGGTACCACCAGCCTGGTGCGCATCAGGGGCTTTGCCTCTTTTGCCGGTAATGAACCCTTGTACATTGTGGATGGGGTGCCTACCTTCAGTATCGAAAACCTTAACAGTTTTGATATTGAAACCACTACTGTGCTGAAAGATGCCGGTTCCGCCTCCATTTACGGCGCCCGTGCCTCTGCAGGCGTAATTGTGATCACCACTAAACATGGCAGCCGCCGTAATGATGGTAAGATCCAGGTAACCTACGATGGTTCCTATGGCTGGCAAACACCCGGCAAAGGTTTTGATATCCTGAACCCGGAAGAAACCGCCAAATGGACCTGGATAGCTGAACGTAATGCCGGTAAGGTAGAAGCCAATGGCAACCCTACCCACCCTCAGTATGGTACAGGCGTAAACCCGGTGCTGCCGGACTATATTCTGGCAGGCGGTAAAACCGGTGTGTTTGCAGGAGACCCGGCCATTGACCCCAGTAAATACAATGTAGACTTTAATAAAGGCGATATTTACCAGATCGTAAAGGCTAACAAAGCCGGCACGGACTGGTATGATGCAATTACCCGCACAGCACCCATCCAGCAGCATGCAGTAGGCCTGTCCGGCGGCAGTGAGAATTCCCGCTTCTATGCCGGTTTTGGGTATTATAACCAGGAAGGGGTGGTGCTCAGCACCTACCTGAAACGCTACTCCATCCGCGCTAACTCTGAGTTCTCTATCAAGAACCGGGTGCGCATCGGGGAAAACATTCAGATGACCTTCCGCGATAACCCGCAGCTCACCAACCTGAATGAGGGTAACGCCATATCCCTGGCTTACCGTATGAACCCGCTCATACCAGTGCATGATGAATTTGGTGGCTGGGCCGGTACTGCAGCCAAAGGGTTTAATAACCCCAGCAACCCGGTAGCCAACCAAACCCGTTCAAAAGATAATAAAGGCCATGCCTTTGGTATTTTCGGTAACGTATACGCTGAGGCAGACCTTTTAAAAGACCTCACCTTCCGCAGCAGCTTTGGAGGGAACCTGTTTAGCTTTTACGCAAACGGTATTACCTCCCGCACCTATGAGAATTCTGAGAATATAGGTAGTGATCAGCTGTATGAAAGTTCAGGTTATGGCTACAGCTGGACCTGGACCAACACCATGCGCTATGAGCATACTTTTGGTATAAATAATATTAAAGCCCTGGTAGGCATAGAAGCCATCCGTGATGGCGCCGGCCGTGATATGAACGGTACCGGCCTCAATCCCTTTACCAATGTAGTGAACTACCGCACCCTTACCGGTACCCAGTCATCCGGCCGTACCGTAGGCAGTGAAGGCAGCCCCGGTAATGATATCTTCTCCATGTTTGGTAAAGTGGATTATACCCTGATGGACCGTTACCTGATCAGCGCCGTGCTTAGAAGGGATGGTTCCTCCAATTTTGGTATCGCCAACCGTTATGGTACCTTCCCGGCTGTTTCCGCCGGCTGGCGTGTTAGCCAGGAAGAATTCCTGAAAGGCGTTTCCTGGATCAATGAATTAAAGCTCCGTGGTGGCTGGGGTAAAATGGGTAACCAGCGTATAGATCTGAACAACCAGTACAACCTGTACGCCGCCAGCGCCTCTTTCTCCGCTTACGCCATAGACGGCGCCAGCACTGCCACCTTTGAAGGTATCAACAAAGCCAGGATCGGTAACCCGGAAGGCCGTTGGGAAACCAACATCACCACCAACGTAGGTCTGGATGCAACCTTGTTCAACAACACACTGGACTTTATATTTGATATCTATAATAAAAAGACCAGCAATCTGCTCTTTAACCCGGAACTGCCCGGCACAGTAGGTCAGGTAACTTATCCTACCATTAACGTAGCCAGTATGAGCAACAAAGGCATAGATATGCAGCTCATTAAACGCGGCACCTTTGCCAAGAACTGGCGCTACGAAGCCAATTTAACCTTAACAACATATAAGAACAAGATCACCAAGCTGTCCGAAGGGGTAGACTATTTTGACGGTAACAGCTTTGGTTCATCCCGTATCGGTACTTTCACCCGTAATGCCGTAGGGCAACCCATTTCCGCCTTCTTTGGCTATGATGTGGTAGGTCTTTTCCAGGACGATAATGATGTAAAGAACAGCGCCGCACAGGATGGCGCTGCCCCCGGCCGTTTCAAGTACCGGGATGTGGATGGCGATAAAAAGATCACGGCTGCCGACCGTACCTTTTTTGGCGATCCTAATCCCCGCGTAACTTCCGGCCTGGATATCACCATCGGTTACAAAGGTTTTGACTTTAACATGTTCTTCTACGCCGTAACCGGCGCCAAGGTAATTAACTACACCCGCTGGTTCACCGACTTCTTCCCCTCTTTCCCGGGGCAGGCCATCAGCGGCCGTGTACGCGATTCCTGGACGCCTGAGAACAAAGGCACTACCGTACCCATTTTTGAGGATGTATCCAACTTCAGCACCAATACCCAGCCTAACTCCTATTACATGGAGAATGGCGCTTACCTGCGGGCCCGCAATGTGCAGCTGAGCTATACGCTGCCCGCATCCACTATCCGTACTATTGGTATGGAAAAGCTGAAGATATATGTGCAGGCTGTTAACCTGTTCACCATTACCGGTTACAAAGGCCTGGACCCTGCCGTAAGCGGTGTGGATACCAACTTTGGGGTAGACTATGGTAACTATCCGCTTACACGCCAGTTTATCCTGGGTTTAAACGCCATTTTCTAACAGGTAACGATAGAATATAAAAAAACACCTGCAACCGGGCAATTGCCTTAAAGCAGCAGGCCCGGTTCCAGGTGATAGCTCAAAGAACAAAAAATTTCCACATGAAAAATAAGATCATCATAGGCATGTTGCTGGCCGGAGGAATTGCGGTGGGGTTATATGCATGCAAAAAATCTTTCCTCTCACGGGATCCCATCGGGCAGCTGGGCGATGCTGACGTAGCAACCAAAAAAGGCGTGGAAGAGCTGCTCATAGGCGCCTATGCGGTGCTGGATGGTAACTACAACGGTTTTAACTGGCAAGCCTCCTGTACCAACTGGGTATACGGCAGTATTGCCGGTGGCGATGCGCATAAAGGCTCCAACGCCGGCGACCAGGCAGATATAAACCCCATTGAAAGATATGAGGCATTATCTACCAACGACTTTTTTAATGTAAAATGGAAAGCCGTTTACGATGGGGTAGCCCGCACTAATAACGTGCTCAAAGCCCTGGCAAAGGCCGATGTGTCCGACGCGGACCGTGGCCGTATACGGGCAGAGACCCGCTTCCTGCGTGGTTTTTATCACCTGGAAGCTAAGAAGATGTGGAACAACATCCCTTATGTAGATGAAACGGTTGACTATGTAGCTAACAACTACAAAGTAGCTAACACAGAAGATGCCTGGCCTAAAATAGAAGCCGACCTGAAGGCTGCTTATGATAGTCTGCCGGCAATAATGGCACAGGTAGGCCGCGCCAATAAATGGGCCGCTGCCGCTTTCCTGGCTAAAGCCTATATGTTTGAGAAAAAGTATGCAGAAGCCAAACCACTGCTGGAAAGTATCATGGCAAACGGCACAAATCCCAAGGGCGTAAAATATGCCCTGGCCGCCCGCTACCAGGATAATTACAATGCAGATACCAAGAACGGCCCGGAATCCATATTTGCTGTACAGGCGTCTGTAAATGACGGTGGTCAGGGAAACAACTCCAACCCCGACCAGATCCTGAACTTCCCCTATTCCGATAAAGGAGCCCCCGGCGGCTGCTGCGGATTTTTCCAGCCCACACAGGAGCTGGTGAACTCTTTCCGCACCGCAGGCGGCCTTCCTTTGCTGGATGGTACCTACAATGCCAACCCTGTAAAAAGCGATATGGGCATAGCTGCCGACAAGCCTTTTACCCCCGATGCAGGTCCGCTGGATCCGCGCCTGGACTGGACAGTAGGCCGCAGGGGTATTCCCTACCTGGACTGGGGCGCACATCCCGGCATTTCCTGGATCCGCGACCAGTCAAACGGTGGCCCTTACTCACCTAAAAAGAACGTGTATTACAAATCACAGGAAAAGGTGCTTACAGATGGTTCCTCCTGGACCAATGGTCTCACCGCCATTAACTACATCCTCATACGCTATGCAGATGTAATTTTGTGGGCAGCAGAATGCGAGGTAGAGATCGGCTCCCTGGAAAAAGCCCGGCAATATGTGAACCTCATCCGTGAGCGTGCTGCCAACACGAACGGCTGGGTAAAAAATGCAGCCGGTACTGCACCCGCCGCTAACTATGTAATAAATGAGTATGCAACCCCCTGGACCGATAAAAATGCGGCCCGTAAAGCAGTTCACTTTGAAAGGAAGCTGGAATTTGGTATGGAAGGCCACAGATTTTTTGATTTAGTGCGCTGGGGAGAGGCAAGTTCCACTTTAAATGCTTATATTGCATACGAAACAACAATAATGAGCCTGTTAAAAGGCGTTAAGTTCACTGAACCGAAAAATACTTATTACCCGATACCGCAGCGGCAAATTGATTTGAGCGCGACCAATGGGGTCTCCGCTCTGAAACAGAATCCTGATTATTGATCAGGTTTTAGAATGGCGGAAGGAGAGGCACTTGTGCCTCTCTTTTATTTCCCCCCTGGTTTATAGAAGAATACCACAACAACAGATACCTGCAACACGCATTACAAGAGAACAAATCACACCGGACAATGAAAGCGCCTGAACACTTAGGCTGGTGCATGTGGATGTTATTATTTACTGTAGCCTGTACGCATACACCTGTCTTGTTTGAGCAAATAACCGCATCCCGCTCAGGGATTGATTTTGCAAATACCATAACAGAAAGTGACAGCCTGAATGTGCTGAACTTTGAATACATCTATAACGGTGGCGGCGTGGCCATAGCCGATTTTAATAAAGATGGTAAGCCCGATGTGTTCTTTACCGGCAACATGGTGCCCAACCGCCTGTACCTGAATACAGGCAGCATGCATTTTAAGGATATTACAGCCAAAGCAAATGTAAATGTGCCCGGCCGCTGGAATACCGGCATATCAGTAATTGATATTAATAACGATGGCTGGCCGGATCTTTATGTGTGCGCCGCCATGAAAAAAGACAGCGCCAGCCGGCAGAACATGCTGTTCGTGAACCAGGGCCTTGATAAAAGCGGTACACCGGTGTTTAAGGAAATGGCACGGGAATACGGTGTTAACGATGCCGGCTACTCCATTATGGGCGCTTTCTTTGATTATGATAATGATGGGGATCTGGACCTGTATGTGCTAACCAACCAGATAGATTCCGCACACTTTCCCAGCAAATACAAACCCCGCCACCTGGACGGCAGCAGCCTGAATACCGACCGCCTGTACCGGAACGACTGGAACGATTCCCTGCATCATGCTTACTTCACCAATGTATCCAAACAGGCCGGGATCCTCATAGAAGGCTATGGCCTGGGCATAAACATTACAGACATTAACCGCGATGGCTGGAAAGATATTTATGTGGCCAACGATTACCTCTCTAATGATATCCTGTACATCAACAATCATAACGGCACCTTTACAGACCGTTCCGCCACCTATCTGAAACATACCGCCTACTCCGCCATGGGTACGGATGTTAACGATATTAATAACGATGGCCTGGCCGACATCATCAGCCTGGATATGCTGCCGGAAACCAACCTGCGCAAGAAAATGATGATGAATGCCAACAACTATTTCACCTACATCAATAACGATCAATTCGGTTACGAATACCAGTACCCGCGCAATATGCTGCAGCTGAACCGGGGCCCGGTACCCGGTAAAGACAGTATACCCGCCGTAGTCTTCAGCGATATTGGTTTTATGGCCGGCATTGCAGCCACAGACTGGAGCTGGACGCCCATGGTAACAGACTTTGATAATGATGGTTACCGTGATATTGTGATCACCAATGGCTTTCCGAGGGATATAACGGATCATGATTTTGTATCCTTCCGCGCAACCGCTACTCCTTATGCCTCTACAGAATTTATGCTGGAGCAGCTGCCCCGGGTAAAAGTGCCCAACTATGCCTTCCGGAATAACGGCGATCTTACTTTTTCCAATGTTACCAAACAGTGGGGCATGGAAACACCTAGCTTCTCCAATGGCGCTGCCTATGCGGACCTGGATGGAGATGGCGACCTGGATTATGTGGTCAATAATATAAACGATGTAGCCATGGTGTATGAAAACCATAGCAATGAGCAGCCCCATGCTGCGCACTGGTTACGCGTACAGTTCAAAGGCCCTCCGGGCAACCGCCAGGGCCAGGGCGCCTGGGTACAGGTAAGGGCAGGTAACCAACAGCAGCAGGTATACGAAAACACCATTTACCGTGGTTACCTCTCGTCCGTAGAAAATGTAGCGCACTTTGGTTTGGGCATTGCAGACACGGTTACTGCCGTTAAAGTAACCTGGCCGGATGGTAAGGTGCAGGAGTGGAACAACATACCCGCCAACCAGGTGTTAGCTGCAGACTATGCCAATGCAGCGCCTGCGCCGCCCGCCGCTACACCGGTGCTCAGTGCCCCGCTGTTTGCAGATGTAACGGGCAGCAGCGGCATTACCTTTAAGCACAAAGAGTATGATTATATAGATTTTAATGACCAGCGCCTGCTGCCGCATAAGCTGTCGCAATACGGGCCCGCGCTGGCTGTAGGCGATGTGGATGGCAACGGGCTGGATGATATTTTCATAGGCGGCGCCACCCAGTACAAAGGCACTTTCCTGCTGCAGCAGCCCAATGGCAGGTTTATGGAAAAAGACCTGCTTCCCGGCCAGGCAGATAGTAAAGCCGCAGAAGATATGGGCTGCCTGCTGCTGGATGTGGATGGCGATAATGACCTGGACCTGTACATAGCCAGCGGCAGCTGTGAGAACAAAGCCGGCAGCCTTAGCTACCGCGACCGCTTGTACCTCAACAACGGCAAAGGCGGTTTTACAGAAGCGCCGCAGGCCCTGCCCGCCATTTATACCAGTAAATCGTGCGTAAAGGCTGCAGATTTTGACCGGGATGGTGATCTGGACCTGTTCATTGGCGGCAGGGTAGAACCGGGTAAATACCCCGTCCCTGTTAGCAGCTACCTGCTCAGGAACGATACACATAACGGCACGGTAAAATTTACAGATGTTACTGCCCGGGCAGCACACGCGCTGCAGCACCTGGGCCTGGTATGTGACGCCCTGTTCACGGATTATGATAATGATGGCTATACAGACCTGCTGCTGGCAGGGGAGTGGATGCCGCCCGTATTCCTGCATAACAATAAACAGGGACAGCTATTGCCCGCTAAAACCGGGCTGGAAGCAGAAACCGGCTGGTGGGGCAGCCTGGTGGCCGGCGATTTTGATAATGATGGGGATATGGATTATATAGCCGGCAACACCGGCCTTAATACTTTATACAGCGCCGGCGCGCAGGAGCCGGTATGTATGTACGCTGCCGATTTTGACAAGAACGGTAGCTACGATGCCATACCCACCCTGTTCCTGCCGGACAGTATGGGCCGCCGCCGGGAGTTCCCGGCCCATACCCGCGATGACCTGATCAAACAAATGATCATGATGCGGGCGCGCTTTCCTAAGTATCACGATTTTGCGGTAGCCACTATCCAGGATATTTTAAAACCGGAGGAGTTAAAAGAGGCCCTGCAGCTAAAGGCCACCAACCTGCGCTCCTGTTATTTTGAAAATAAGGGCAATGGCCGTTTTACCTGCACCCCGCTGCCTTTGCAGGCGCAGGTAGCGCCCCTTTACGGCATGGTAGCGGCTGATGTGAATGGAGATGGTAACCTGGATGTAGTAATCAATGGAAATGATTTTGGAACAGAAGTATCTGTAGGCCGTTATGATGCGCTGGATGGGCTGGTGCTGCTGGGTAATGGCAAAGGCGCTTTTTCACCCATGGATATACGCAGCAGCGGTATTTACCTGCCTGGTGATGGTAAGGCCCTGGTACAATTACAGGGGCCGCGCGGGCAGCTGCTGCTGGCAGCCTCCCAGAACCAGGGACCATTAAAATTGTTCAGCAGCCGCAAAGCTGTGCGCCTGCTGCCTTTGCTGAGTAAGGATGCCTGTTTAACAGTACATTACGCCAACGGGCACACGCAAAAGCAGGATTGCAGCTACGGGCAGGGATTCCTGTCACAGTCCGGCCGTTATGCAGCATTTACTGCACCGGTAACAACGGTGGATATTACGGATTTCAGCGGCCGCAAAAGAACGGTTAGCTTACGGTAACATCAGCAATAAAAGAATTCCACAGTGCAACGTATCATTCATATAAGTATCCTGTTATGGCTGGCAGCTCTTTTTGCGTGTAAGCAGCCGGCGCCTGCACCTACTAAGGCCAATCCTGCGCAGCTGCAGGATCCGGAGGTGATGCATGCTTCCGTAAAGCGCTTAACAGATGTAATTGTATACGATATTTTTTCACCCCCGGTAGCCAGCCGCATCTACGCCTATTCCTGTTTGGCTATGTATGAGGCGGCACGGTATAACGAGCCCGCATACCCTTCACTGGCTGCGCAAATGTGGGCTTTTGCACCCATGCCGCAGCCGGAAAAAGATAAGCAATACAACTTTCTGTTAGCCGGCGCCCGTGCCTTTGAGGTAGTAGCGCAAAAAGTTACTTTTTCAACCGATTCATTGAAGCTGTTTGAGCAGCAGCTTTACAACCGCTTTAAAGCAGCCGGATTAAATGATACTATCTTTAACAACTCGGTTGCTTTTGGAGAAGCCGTTGCAGCCAAAGTGCTGGAACGCGCTGCCAAAGACAATTACAAGGAAAGCCGCGGTTACCCGCGTTACACCGTACCCCGGCAAAAAGGTACCTGGCAGCCCACCCCGCCGGATTATATGGATGCGGTAGAACCTTACTGGAGCAGCATTCACCCCTTTATGCTGGATACCTGCAGCCAGTTTAAGCCCCTGCCTGCCAATAAATATAATGAGGCAGATACCACCAGCCATTTTTACCGGGAAATGATGGAAGTATACCGCACCTGCACGCATTTAAGTAAAGAGCAGATAGCCATTGCCAGCTTCTGGGATTGCAATCCCTATGTAATGCACCATACCGGCCACGCTATGTTTGCCACTAAAAAAATTACCCCGGGCGGCCACTGGATGGGTATTGCAGCCATTGCCTCCCGGCAGGCCAAAGCAGGGTATGTGCAAACTGCACAAGCCTATGCATTAACCGCTGCTACCTTACTGGATGCTTTTATTGCCTGTTGGGATGAGAAGTACCGCAGCCGGGTTATACGCCCGCAAACGGTCATTAACCAGCTGGTAGACCCCGGCTGGGAGCCGCTGCTGCAAACGCCGCCTTTCCCGGAATATACCAGCGGCCATAGTGTAATATCCGGCGCCGCAGCCGTTACACTTACCCGGCTGTATGGCGATAATGTAGCCTTTGCAGACACTACGGAAGTGGAATACGGCGCCGGGCAGCGCAACTTTACTTCGTTCACACAGGCGGCAAATGAAGCCGGTATCAGCCGTTTATACGGCGGCATTCATTACCGCTCATCTATAGAGAACGGGTTGCACCAGGGCCGGAGTATTGGTGCATTCATTGTACAAAAAATGCAGGTGCGCACCGCCGGCGAGCCGGTAGCGCAAAACGCCACTGCCTCCCCGCAAGCCGCTATACTCAAGGCTAAACGGTAGATCCTGGCAGGCGCTGTCATACCAGGCATTCATTTTCAAACACCTGTTCACCGGCCGCCATTCCGGCGCCGGCCGCAGCCGGAATTCCTACGCTCCCAGCCAGCGTTATGCATTCGCCATTCAGCGTTCCGCCTTTTTTCCCGTTCATCAAATTCTGTTATCTTTATCCCCTTGATCACCTATTTTTCGCGATCAGAATACAGGCGCAATGGAGCAACCATATGACTATGACAGAGATAAGGTGAGCGCTTATCTATATGCTATTATTGAGCAGCACAGTACCGGTCAGGCCCTTTCCTGGCTGACGCAGCGCAGTAAAGTGCTGCAGGATACAGGATCTGTACAACAGTTTAATCTGACCTTTAGTGCTATTCCGCGTTTTACCGGAAAACAGATTGTTACGTTACCTGCCGGTACTACCCATGAGTTACAGGAAACCGCCCATGGATTCTTCGTACAGGGCTATACGTTAGACCGGCTGGCGCGCACCTGGTGGTTATTACAATGGCCGGCAAATGACCGGAACAATTACGTACAAACCATAGAAGGGCTGTTTAACGCCGCAGAAATGAATGAGCTGGTAGCGCTGTATGGCGCACTGCCCCTGCTGCCCTGGGCACAGGAGTGGAAGCTGCGTACTTCAGAAGGCATCCGCTCTAATATAGGCACTGTGCTGGAAGCCATTATGCTGCACAATCCGTACCCGGCCCGGTACCTGGATGAACCGGCCTGGAACCAGCTGGTGCTGAAAGCATTTTTTACAGAGAAAGCTGTACATGATATCATAGGGCTGGATGAGCGGGCCAATGCAAAGCTGGCCGCCATTCTTATTGATTATGCGCATGAGCGCTGGGCTGCCGGCCGCCCGGTAAATCCCATGCTCTGGCGCCTGGTAACCCGCTTTATTAACGATGCCAATATGCCGGATATACAAAGGGTATGGCATTCCGCAGAAAATATTGAAAAGGAAGCCGCTGCGCTTACCTGTTATTATTCCACGTATGCACCCGCCCGCGCATTATTGCAGCAGGCGCCGGTGCTGGAACAGGAAATAAAGGAAGGCCTGTTAAGCTGGGCCAGGGTAGCAGCAAAACAAGTGAACTAAAAAAAGAGATTTTCCATGTGTTATAGTCATCAGTTATCAGAAAAGGACCTGCAGCCATTATCCGTGCTGCCGGATTACCTGGAGCATATTAAGGGAATGCGTTTCTTTGATCCGCATGTGCATATGACTTCCCGTACTACAGACGATTACCAGGCCATGGCAGATGCCGGGGTCACCGCAATAATAGAACCCGCCTTCTGGCTGGGACAGCCCCGTACCGGGGTAGATACCTTCCGTGATTATTTCAGCAGCCTTATTGGCTGGGAAAGGTTCCGGGCAGGCCAGTTTGGAATAAAACACTATTGCACCATAGGCCTTAACTCCAAGGAAGCCAATAACGAAAAGTTAGCAGAAGCCGTAATGGAAATACTGCCCCTTTTCATTTATAAAGAAGGTGTTGTAGGCGTAGGCGAAATTGGTTTTGATGACCAGACAGCCCTGGAAGAAAAGTATTACCGCGCCCAGCTGGAGCTGGCTAAGGAAGCCAATTTACCCGTACAGATCCATACACCGCACCGCGATAAAAAACAAGGTACCCAGCGCAGTATGGACATTGCCATAGAACATGGGCTGGATCCCGCCATGGTGATCGTAGACCATAATAATGAAGAAACCGTAAAAGAAGTGTTAGACCGCGGTTTCTGGGCAGCATTCACTATTTACCCCTTTACTAAAATGGGTAATGAGCGCATGGTGGAAGTAGTAAAACAATATGGCAGCGAACGTATTATGATTAATTCTGCGGCCGACTGGGGTATCAGCGATCCCCTGGCAGTTCCAAAAACAGCAGCATTAATGCACGAAAGTGGTATTGACTTGCATGATATTCATTTGGTAACTTACCGGAACGCTATAACAGCCTTTGCCCAAAGCGGCCAGATTAACGAAGCCGACTTTGAAAAGGTGAAAACAGTAGATCAGAGTGAAAAATTTAACGGAAGCACAGTGCTAAGAGGTGGCCAGCAGCCGCGGATGGACAGGAACACTATGCGGATCCGCTAACGTAAAGGATTGTATGGAGAAAAGCAGATTTATTGATAAAACCCCTATAACCGGTGAGTAGTTATATACTTAGCAAATCGTTGGGTTATTTGAAGTTGGTGCGACCAGCCAATTTGTTAACCGCAGTAGCAGATATACTGGCAGGGATAGCTGTTTCCGGTTTTTTGCACAAAGCATATACAAACTACCTGGATCTATTACCCGTAGCCTGTTTGTGCCTGGCCACTGTAGGCCTGTATGGCGGCGGCGTGGTGTTCAACGATGTATTTGACGCATCCCTCGATAAAATTGAACGGCCCGAAAGACCCATTCCCAGCGGGCTGATAACAAAAACACAGGCAGTGATCCTGGGCAGCTATCTGTTCCTGTTAGGCATACTGGCCGCATTTACGGTAGGCCGTGCTGCCGGTTACATAGCCCTTGCTATTATGGCTTCCGCGCTTATTTATAATAAATGGGGTAAGCACCTCAGCTGGGGGCCGGTGAATATGGGCCTGTGCCGTGGCCTGAACCTGCTGCTGGGCATTAGTTTAATTGAACCCGTATTACAACATTATACCTGGCTGGCCGTAATACCTGTTATTTACATTGCAGCGGTAACCGCCATCAGCCGGGGAGAGGTGTATGGCGGCAGTATTAAAACTTTGCGTATAACCGCTGTGTGTTATGCATTTGTATATGGCACTATCGGGGTATTAGCTGTGGCTAACAATCATTTATTACCGGCATTACCCTTTTTAGTATTAATGATCGTAATGATCAATGCACCCCTGATCCGTGCTATGAAAGATCCCAGCGGGCCTAATATTGGAAAGGCCGTTAAAGGAGGCATTCTTGCACTCATTGCCATGGATGCCGCCTGGGCAGCGGCTTTTGGCTCCTGGCCATATGCATTGCTGATCTTATTGCTGCTGCCGTTATCGGTGCTGTTGGCAAAAGCCTTTGCAGTAACCTGAGTTAATGTGCTGATGTGCTAATGTGCTGGTTAGCTTTGTAAAAAGCAAATATTATTTATAGCAAAAAAGACCTGACAGGTTCCAAACTTGTCAGGTCTTTTTATTGATATCATAAATTAATCTCCTCACCAGCACATCAGCACATTTTTCTTATCTGCACATCAGCACATCAATCCAGCAACCCTCTCCGTATCGCCTCCTTCACCAGCCCGGCCGTATTCTTCACTGCCAGCTTCTGGGTTAGGTTCAAACGGTGCGTTTCTACTGTGCGCAGGCTAATGAACAGCATATCCGCTATTTCCTGGTTGGAATGTTCTTCCGCTATTAGTTTCAGTATTTCTTTTTCCCGGCGGGTTAAAGGTATTTCGTAGCTGTTCCTTTTCTGTCCGGTCAGTACTTCATCCAGCAGGCTTTGTTTCAGGGAATCATCCAGGAACTGTTCGCCTGCATGTACTTTTTCAATGGCGGTTGCCAGTGTTACAGGGTCGGTGTTTTTCAGCAGATAGCCCGCTGCCCCGTTGCGCAGCATTTGTTTAATGTAATGGGTTTCCATAAAGCTGCTAATGGCAATCACCTTAATATCAGGATATGCTTTTTGCACCTGCCGGCAAAGCTCCATCCCGTCCATACCGGGCATTTGTATATCCAGCAACAGCACGTGGGGCGGGTTGGTGCCAAGCCCGTTAAGCAGTTGACCCGGGTCAGTGGTTTCATAAACAACGGAAATATGCGCGTAGGGCGCCAGCATAGTTTTTATGCCATTGATCACCAGTAAATGATCATCAGTAATGGCCACTTTAATCTGCATATAGTTTCAAATTATGGCTACACTATAAACGGGTTACTTAATACGGAAGACTTACCGTTTACAGCTAATTATTAGTTACAATGCTTACGTCAAATTCAATGTATGCGGTAGTACCCTGCCCGCTGGCCGCATCAATGGCAATGTTACCATTCAGCGCCCGTATGCGCGACTGCAGGCTAATAAGGCCGTTGCCATGCTGCTGCATATGCTGTTGGTTAAAGCCTATGCCGTTATCCTCTACCGTAATGGCCAGGGTCCCGTCGTGCTGGGTTAGCTGCACCAGGGCCTCGCTGGCCTTTGAGTGTTTAATAATATTGTTTACCAGCTCCTGCACAATGCGGTATACTGATAGTTCAAAGTTGGGCTTGAACCGGCCAACATCCCCGTTGGTATAAAAGCTTACCTGCAGCGTGCCGGAGTAGCTGATGTTCTTGCAGAATGTCTGCAGCGCCTCTTTTAGCCCCAGCCGGTACAGGGTTTCCGGCATCAGGTTATGGGCGGTTTTCCGTATATCCGTAATGGCGTCATCCAGCAGGCCAATGGCATGGGTATACGCCGGGTTCTGTTTTAATACTTCCTGGTTTTGCCGTATGGCGCTGAAGTGCATTTTTACGGCGGATAGCAGCCCGCCCACACCATCATGCAGGTCTTTGGACAGGCGCACCCTTTCCTTTTCCTCACCCTGCATCAGCGCTTCCAGTACCTGCACGGTTTTTTCCTTTTCCAGTGTTTGCAGCTGTTGCGCCTGCAGCTTATTCCGTTGCCGGTAACGGTACCAGAACAGGAAGGCCAGCGCCGCTAACAAGCCAATGGCCAGCAGGAAAATAGCCTGCCACTTGGCTTTGGATGCCAGCTCAAGGTCTTTTTGTGTGAGCAGCAATTGCTTCTCTGCAAGCGCTTTATCTTTCTCTGCTGTTTGAAAAGCTATTTCCAGCTGGTGCACCTGTTTGCGGGTGCTGGCGCCTAGCAGCGTATCATTCAGCGCTTCATATAGCTTACGGTATTGCAGGGCCTGCGCCGGCTGGTTAAGCGCTTCTTTTACTTCCGCCGCTGTCTGGTAGGTTTGGCGCAGTTCATCATTAGCCTGCATCCGTTGGGCCAGTGCAATGGTGGAGGCAATCACCCCATCTGCTTTGCCTGCCTGCCCTGTTTTTAGCAGCTCCTGCCCAAAGCCCAGCTGTGCGTATAAGCGGTAGTCCTGGTCATCATAAGTATCTGTAATGGCCATGGTTTGCTCATACTGGCGCAAGGCTTTCTGGTGCTGGTTCAGGTCAGAGTAAATGCTGCCGGTATTGATCAGCCCATCCATTACCAGCGTGCTGTCGCCCAGGTAACGCCCCAGCTGTATCACCTCCTGGTAGGTGGCTATTGCCTCGGGAATGTGTTTTTGCCGGGTAAGGGCCCCGCCCAGGTTCACCAGTGCAGCCGCAATACGGGCGGTATCTTTAAGGGCCCGCGATAATGCAAGGGCACGGGTGGCGTACAGGTGGCTCTTATCATAATCACCCGTATTAAAAAATACCGAGGCCAGGTTATTATACAGCTTGGTCAGCTGTTTGTTATTCTTATGTTTTTCAGCCAGCGTTATAGCCAGCAGGTAGTAGCGCACAGCTTCCGGGAAGGCGCCTATATTCTGATATGCATTGCCAATATTATTGTAAGCCGCCAGCAGGTTAGGCTCATCTTTCAGGGCTTTAAAAATAATAGCCGCCTGGCTTACCAGGTGCAGGGCTTTGGTATACTCTCCACGCTGGTTCAGCACAAATACATAATAGGATGTAAAAAGAGCTACGCCGCGCTGGTAGCGTATTTGCTGCGCCATGTGCAGGCCCTTCCGGTAATAGAAGGCAGCACTGTCCAGCTGCTCGGGGTAATACAGGTCGCCATAATAAAAGCAGGCCATTACACTGTTGGTATCAGCCGGCTGGCGCTGCATGATGCGGTATAAGCTGTCTTTATGCAACGGTTGCTGGGCACGGGCATAAAAGCCCGTGAAGCAGCATAACAGTATGTAAATAAAAATCCTGTTCATACTTGTGATCTTGGTGTTGGCGTACCCCACAATATGCACCGGAGTGCTATTGCAACAAATTATGTGCACGAAAAACCTACAGCTTTGTTACAGGGTTAACAGTTGGGTAGTAATGTTTTAAATGTATTGTCCGGTGCAAAAGTCGTTATTTCAATTTAGATGCACAATAGGGAACAGTGCTGATCTTTTACGTACTAATACGTAACACGGAAATTGGGGATTACTACGCTTATGGGCCCGCTGGAAATCCACTTACTTTACAGCCTTAAGGATCCAATAATCTCTGCATATAGATAAGAGGCATAGGTAATGCCCTCAAAACACCCGGCCCCGGTATTTACCGGGGCTTTTTACCGTTAAAATAATTGCAGCCTCTGCCCCGGCTAATTTTAGATATTTTTGTACTTTGATATTTTAAACTTATTCAACAGAAAGGAGTTTGGGAGATGCAGATCAGCAATTATATCCAGCAGTCATTCCAGGTAAACTATGCTTACCGGGTTTTCTTTACCCATCATATTTTTAGCCCGGATAATAATACACTCTCGGCCTACCTGCAGGAGCAGGGCAGTCCCTATTATCAGAAGCGGCTGCTGGTAGTGGCCGATGAGGGGGTATGGCAGCAGCACCCCTACCTGCAGCAGCAGGCAGGGGCTTACCTGCAAAATATACCCGGTTTTGAGCTGGCTCCGGAGATCATTATTATTCCCGGTGGGGAAGCCGTGAAGAATGATGAAGCGTTGTTTTTCCGTTTGGTTGATGCCATTGATAAATATGCCATTGACCGCCACTCTTTTGTAATAGGCATTGGCGGCGGCTCTGTGCTGGACCTGGTAGGTTTTGCGGCAGCAGTATCGCACCGCGGGGTAAGGCATATTCGTATACCCACTACCGTATTATCGCAGAATGATTCCGGTGTAGGGGTAAAGAACGGTATTAACTATAAAGGCAAAAAGAATTTCTTAGGCGCTTTTGCGCCACCTGCCGCCGTGTTCAACGACGCACATTTTCTAACCAGCCTGGAAGACCGTGACTGGAATGCCGGTATGGTAGAAGCAGTGAAAGTAGCGCTGATAAAAGATGCCGCTTTTTTTGAGTGGATGGAACGGGAGGTAACAGCCCTGGCTAACCGCGATATGGAAGCCATGCAGCAGCTGGTGTACCGCTGTGCAGAGCTGCATTTGAGCCATATTGGCGGCGCAGGCGACCCGTTTGAAAGCGGCTCATCCCGCCCGCTGGATTTTGGTCATTGGAGCGGGCATAAGCTGGAGCAGCTTACCAACTTTACTTTACGCCATGGCGAGGCGGTGGCTATAGGCATTGCGTTAGACAGCGTATACACGCAGCTGTTAGGCTGGCTGGATAAGGATGCAACAAACCGCATCCTGCATTTATTGCAGGAAATGAGCCTGCCCATTTATCATCCCCTGCTGGATATGCAGGCCGGCGCCACATCGCCGGTAATAAAAGGGCTGGAAGAGTTTCGTGAGCACCTGGGCGGCCGCCTTACCATTTGCCAGCTCAAAGGCATTGGTTATGGTGCAGAGGTAAATGATATGAATATAACATTGCTGCAACAGGCCGGTGAAATACTCAAAAAGCTATCAGCAGCCGGTGAATAGAATAATGTATTGTATGTACCACTAAGTACGCATCAAAAGAACTGTAACTATGCAAACACCTTACGGTCATCTTACCTACTGCACTAATATACACCCCGGTGAAAACTGGGACGCGCATTTTAAACAGCTGCAGCTGCATATACCATTGGTAAAAGCGGCCTTAAGCCCGGATCAGCCTTTTGGCATTGGCCTGCGCCTTTCCAATAAGGCCAGTCTGGAGCTGAGTAAGGAAGCGGCTTTGCAGGAGTTTAAAGACTGGCTGCAGGAGCAGGGCTGTTATGTGTTTACCATGAATGGTTTCCCTTACGGCGGCTTCCATAATGTAACAGTAAAGGACCAGGTGCATGTACCCGACTGGACCACCGGCGATCGTGTAACCTATACCATTCGCCTGTTCCGCTTACTGGCAGCGCTGTTACCGGACGGTATGGAAGGCGGGGTATCCACCTGCCCCCTGTCTTATAAATTATGGAACCGCTGTGCCGAAGAAAAAGCATCCGTTACAGAAAGCGCTACCTTAAATCTGTTACTAGTAGTAGAGCAGCTGGCACGTATACGCCGTTCCGGCGGGCCTTTGCTCCATATAGATATAGAGCCCGAACCGGATGGCATGCTGGAAAATTCGCAGGAATATATTGACTGGTATTTTCAGCAGCTGCTGCCCGCAGGCATTCCTTTCCTGTCAGATAAATTAGGTGTAACGGAAGAAGCAGCAGCTCAGATGCTCAAAGATCATGTGCAGCTGTGTTACGATGTGTGCCACTTTGCGCTGGCCTATGAGCAGCCGGAGGCCGTGTTGAATACCATGCGGCAGTATGGCCTTAAAATAGGTAAGCTTCAAATAAGCGCAGCGTTGAAAGCCTTACTGCCGGCTGCCGGCAGCCAGGAGCGTGCCAATGTTATAGACGCTTTCCGCACCTTTAATGAACCCACTTATTTACACCAGGTAATAGCGCGTACCGGTAACGGCTACACGCATTATCCTGATCTTCCGGAAGCTTTGGCTGATGCAGAGAACCCGCAGGTGCAGGAATGGCGTTCGCATTTTCACGTGCCCCTGTTCATAGACCATTATGGTTTACTGGCTGCCACGCGGGAAGATATTCAGCAGGTGCTGGCGCTGCAGCAAACGCAGCTCTTTACCACCCACCTGGAAGTAGAAACCTATACCTGGGAAGTATTACCGCCGGATCTGAAGCTGCCAATGGACCAGTCTATTGCACGTGAATTGGCCTGGGTACAACAACAGTTGGAATTATAAAGCATTCATTATAGCTTTGTTTAAGGATTTGTAAGTACGGTCATATCAATGTTCTATGAGAAAAACAGTAGTGTTGGATGTAGTAGGGCTGTCTACATCAGTAATAGGCAGGCATACACCATTTTTGCAGCAATATGTACAACAGCATCACCTGGCTACGGTAAAGCCCATGTTACCCGCCGTAACCACCGCAGTACAAAGTACCTATGTAACCGGTAAATGGCCTGCGGAACATGGCATTGTTGGCAATGGATGGTATGACCGGGAAGATTGTGAGGTGAAGTTCTGGAAACAATCCAACAAACTGGTACAAAGCGAAAAGATCTGGGAAAAGGCCCGCCGCCTGCAGCCGGATTTTACCTGCGCAAAAATGTTCTGGTGGTACAATATGTACTCCACGGCAGATTACTCAGTAACCCCGCGCCCGCAGTACCTTTCAGACGGCCGTAAAATGCCGGACTGCTATGCGCATCCCGCTTCTTTAAGAGATCATTTACAGAAAGAACTCGGCCAGTTTCCGCTGTTCCAGTTCTGGGGGCCGGGCGCCAACATTAAATCCACTCAATGGATAGCAGATGCATCCCAGGTAACAGATAACCTGTACGACCCAACGCTTACGCTCATTTACTTACCTCACCTTGATTATTGCCTGCAGAAGTTTGGACCCGATGAAAGTAAGATCAGCAAAGAGCTGCAGGAAATAGATAATGTATGCAAGCAGCTGGTTACCTTCTATGAAAAGAAAGGTGCGCAGGTGATCCTGTTATCGGAATATGGTATTAACCCGGTGAATAACCCCGTACACCTGAACCGCATATTACGGCAGGAGGGGTTGTTGCAGATCCGCGAAGAAAGAGGACTGGAGCTGCTGGATCCCGGCGCCTCAAAAGCCTTTGCCGTAGCGGATCACCAGGTGGCGCATATTTATATCAATGACCTGGCCAGCGCAAAAAAGGTGCGGAACATTATTGAAAATGTGCCGGGCGTAGCCCAGGTGCTGGACCGGGAAGGTAAGCGTAAGCACCAGCTGCACCATGAGCGGGCCGGTGATTATATACTGGTAGCAGACAGCGATAGCTGGTTCACGTATTACTATTGGTTAGATGATAATAAGGCGCCTGACTTTGCGCGCATTGTAGATATTCATCGTAAACCCGGTTATGATCCGGTAGAGATGTTCCTGAACCCCGCAGACCCGCTGGTGAAAGCAAAGATCGTAGGTAAGCTGCTGAAAAAGAAAATGGGCTTCCGCTACCTGATGGATGTTATACCGCTGGATGCTACGCTGATCAAAGGCTCACATGGCGCTTTGCCGGCAGATAGCGTTTACCACCCGGTGCTTATTACCCCGCAGGCGCTGAATAAAGAGCAGCTGGTAGCAACAGATGTATATGATGTGATCTGGAATACCATGCAGTAACGCATTATTATTGTCCTATACCATGTCCTACACCGCAACGGTGTAGGACAAATAGATGCTCACCATCCCTTTAAACCCAAACGCCTCCCTCACTGTTAACTATAATCGCTCGCTCATCACTAATTATTTGCATTTCTATGCTTTGTTCCCTTATTTTATACTTTATGCAACCGATTGTAGTTGCGGAGATCATCCTTTAAAAACAACACGTAATGAAAAGACGAGATTTCTTGAAAACCGGTACCATGGCAGGCATGGGCGCTGGTCTTACCTATCTTAACTTCCCGGTGTTCGGCCAAAAGGCCCCCAGCAATAAAGTAGTACTTGCTGTAATGGGTGTAAACTCACGCGGTAACTGGCTGGCCCAGGTAGCCGCCAAGTTGCCCGGTGCAGAAATTGGTTATATATGCGACGTGGAGGACGGCGCCATTGATAAAGGCCTGAGAGCCGTTGCCCGCGCGGGGCAGCAGCGTAAACCCGAAGTAATAAAAGACATCCGCAAGCTGCTGGAGAAGAAGGATTTTGACGGGCTGATAGTGGCCGCTCCTGACCATTGGCATGCACCAGCTGCTATTATGGGCTGTGCAGCCGGTAAACATGTGTATGTTGAAAAACCCTGCAGCCAGAACGGGAATGAAGGCGAGCTGCTGGTACAGGCCGCCCGCAAGCATAACCGCCTGGTGCAAATGGGCAACCAGCGCCGCTCCTGGCCCAATTTGCAGCAGGCTGCAAAAGAGGTGAAGGAAGAAGGCATTATCGGTAAAGTATATTATGCCCGCGGATGGTATGTAAATAACCGCGCACCTATTGGCATTGGTAAAAAAATTGCCGTACCCGCCACCCTGAACTGGGACCTGTGGCAGGGCCCTGCGCCGCGTAAAGATTACCTTGATAATATAGTGCACTATAACTGGCACTGGCGCTGGCATTGGGGTACCGGCGAAGTTTGTAATAATGCCACGCACGAGCTGGATTGTATGCGCTGGTTCCTGGGCGTGGAGTTTCCCACCAAAGTAACCTCTGCCGGTGGCCGTTATGCCTACCCGCCGGATGATTGGGAAACTCCGGATACCCAAACCATCAACTTTGAATTTGAAGGCGGTAAATCCATTTCCTGGGAAGGCCGTAGCTGCCATCCTTTTGAGCTGGAAGGCAGTGGCCGGGGTTTCGCTATTTTTGGCGATAAGGGCAGCCTGTATAACTCCGGCGGCGATAGCTACAAGATCCTGGATACTAAAGGCAAGCTGGTAAAAGAAGTAAAACAGCAGGATGCACAGCAGAATGTAACCAATACCGTAAGTCCGGGTGGTGAGTTCCTGGATGGTATTCATATCAACAACTTCCTGGAAAGCATTCGGGGTAAGGCTAAGCTGAATTCAGACGTTGAAACCGTGGGCCATCCCTCAGTAGTACTATGTCATTTGGCTAATATTGCACAGCGGGAAGGGCGTGTGCTGCACTGCGACCCTAAGAACGGGCATATCCTGGAAGATGCCGCAGCAGCTAAGCTGTGGGCCAGAACGTATGAGAAGGGCTGGGAACCAAAAGTATAATTCCAATATATGATTTACGATTTTAGATTTGGGGGTTAGTGAGAGGTATACACGATCGCATAGTCAAATCTAAAATCGTAAATCTAAGATCTAACCATTTACACTCTCGCCTTTAAAACAGCATCCCGTTCTTCCGGAGGCAGCATCTTCACCACCAGGTCATAGGCCTGTTGTATAAAAGCCTGCAGCTCGCTCCAGTCAAGGTTGGAAGGATGTTTTACCTGCACCCAGTGATAGCGGGCCAGGTAGGGCATAGGCACAATATCAGGCCTTGCTATCAGGCTGTGAAACTGGTCCGGTGTGCATTTGAAGGACAACTTGTTCGGAGAATCTACCCGCATGGAGCAGAACAGCTTTTCTCCTACAGAGAAACACATTTCCTCATTCCACTTCTCTTCGGCGGTTACGCCCGGAAATGACAGGCAGTAATTGAATGTAAGATCTAACATAATGCCCCAAGGTTAAAGCAGTTAATAAATAAGATAACCTGTGCTGATTAAAGCACCAAGCCGCAAAAAGAAGAGGTCGAAAGCTGGATTGACTGTCAAGAACCAGTCAGCGGCGTTTCATAGAATAAAGCGTGGCTGAAAGTCGGTAACCGTCCAATAAAAAGATATGGTCAATCTTGCCTCTGACCTGAAGGTTCCCTCGAATGTTGTGTTGATCCCGTATAGCTATATAAATTTAAGTATCTTTTCTCAAACAGAAATGATAAAATTGTTAATGTTGGGCCTGACAAAAACGCCTGCTGGCAACGGGCTGTATGCCATTTTAGGAAAAGAGTGCTGTAAATAACAAATGGTAAAAATGAGAATGTATAAAAACTGTGGTCACAATGCCCTACTTAAACAAGCAATAAGGGCAATAAAACAATTTTAGGCACTGCTCGCATTGTTTTATTGCCCTTTTTGATGAAAACTTTCAGGTTAGCTTTCTTAACCCATAGCCTTATTTTTCAAAGCGGCGTTTCATTTTTTGTTCCAGGATGCTTAACGGCACGCTGCCATCTTTCAGCAGCTCATCATGAAAGTCCTTCAGGCTAAACTGGTTACCCAGCAGCTGCTCATATTTATGCCGCAGCTCCAGTATTTTCAGCTCACCGGTTTTGTAGGAAAGCGCCTGCCCGGGTATGGCCATGTACCGCTCTATTTCGGCAGTGGCTTCATGTTCAGAGGTAGGCTCATTATCCAGCATGTATTTCAGGGCCTGCTCCCGGCTCCAGCCTTTGGCGTGCATACCTACATCCACCACCAGGCGGATGGCGCGGTGAATTTCATCGCTCAGGCGGCCAAAGTATTGGTAAGGATTGGTGTACAGGCCCAGCTCTTTACCAAGGCTTTCACAGTACAGGGCATATCCTTCACCGTAAGCCCCATTCCAGCTAAAACGCCGCAATTTGGGCAGGGAATCATTTTCCTGCTGCAGGGATATCTGGAAGTGGTGCCCGGGAATAGCTTCGTGTAAGAACAGGGATTCCATGCCTACATAGCTGAACTCTTTGGCGTTCAGGATAGGTACGTAAAAAATACCGGGACGGGTACCATCGGCGCTGCCCTGGTTATATTCAGCACTGGCCGATGCGGCGCGGAAAGCCTCTGTTTGCCTGATCTCAAACGGTGTTTTGGGAATATGCCCGTATATGCGCCGCACGTTAGGCATGATCTTATTTTCAATAGCTTTAAAAGAATCCAGCACCTGTGCCGGTGTTTTAAAGATCTTGAACTGTGCATCATTGCGCACAAATTCAAAGAAGGCCGGCAGGTCGCCTTTAAAGCCGGTGCTGTTCTTTACTTCTTCCATTTCACCGCGTATGCGCGCTACTTCTTTTTCGCCGGTCGCAAATATTTCATCCGGTGTTTTATCAGTAGTGGTCCAGTAGCGGATCAGGTAAGCGTAATAGGCCTTACCATCCGGTATGCCTCCAATGCCGCTGCTGGTGCGGGCTTTGGGTAGGTACTCCTTTTCAAAAAAGGTTTGCAGCTTGGCGTATGTAGGTAATACATACTGCTCAACGGTTTGGCGGTAGGTGCCGGCAAATGCAGTGTCAACCCCGGCTGGCAGGGTTTTCAGCGGGCTGTAAAAAACATTGCCGGTATCTTTTTTAGCCAGGTCCCTCATTTGCGGGATCACTTTTACCACCAGTGTTTTAGGTAATACATAACCTGTTTCAATGCCTTTGCGCATGCAGGCAATAGCTGTATCGCCCCACTCTGCAAAGCTTTTCATGCGCTGCATAAATTTCTCATAATCCTCTTTGGTCTTAAACGGCTGTGCGCTGGTGCCGGAGCCCAGCTGCCCCAACGTAAGCGTAAGCCCCCAGAACTGTTGTATAGGCATCAGGTGATCATGGAACTGCAGCCCTTCTTTGGAGATGTTTAATTCACGTTGTAATACATCGTAGCTAATACGGTCATTGGGTGTTAAAGCAGCAGTGTCCACACCCTGTAGCTGTTGCAGGTAGCTGCTGAAGAAGCTATCCTCACGCTGGCGGAAAGCCTGGCTAATATCAATATTCAGTAAGCCATCATATTGATGTTCGCCATTGAAAGTAGCATCCAGGGGAAACAATTGCATTTTCCCGTCATAATACTTATCAAGTATATGGTGGAGTGAATCGGCAGCAGCCTTTGTATCCTGCCCGCCCTCATGGGTGCTGCAGGCGCTGAATGCCAGTACTGTGGCCAGTAGTAAGCAAGTAGATCTTATTGTAATCATTGAAGTGGGTTTGACTAAAAATAAAAAAACACTCCGAAGAATCGGAATGTTTTATATAGAACAGTGAACAATGAAAACTTTTTAATGACGGTGTAGCATGATCTGCAAACGCACTTAATCGATTACCACTATATTAAGACCGCTGCACCGGTTATAATGTTTTTATACGCAGGCTGCGGAAGGAAACCTCATTACCATGATCCTGTAAGAGAATGTGACCTTCCGGCCATAAGCCGAAATTTTGCCAGTTTTTATATTTGCTGATGGCTACTAAGTCTTTGAAAGCCTGTGACCCACGTTCATACTCCAGCACTTTGAAGCCGTTTAGCCAATGTTCCACATGGTTATTTCGAAACACAATAATACGCCCTTTATTCCATTCTCCAATCGGTTTCAACGCTTGTTTTATCTGTTTTCGCGGCATCAGGTCATACAGGGATGCCAGGGTACGGTCCCCGTCACGCCCCAGCTTGGCATCGGGATGTTTTTCATCATCCAGCACCTGGTATTCCAGCCCAATAGCTGACTTCCCATCTGTTTTATATGACTCGTTCACGAAATATTTCAGACCGCTGTTGGCGCCTTCTGTTAGTTTAAACTCAAATTCCAGCTCAAAGGTGCCATATTCCTTATCAGTTACAATATCGCCTCCGGAGCCCATTTCATTCCCGTTAGACTGGTGAATGGTAATGGTACCGCCGTTCAGCGTCCAGCCGGCGGTGGGAAACTCTTTTTTATATGCGCCTCTCCAGCCTTTACTGGTTTTGCCATCCCATAACAGCTGAAAACCATTCTTTTTCTGCTGGGCAGAAAGATCGTTCGGGATGTTATCTACGACATAGATCTGATCATAAGGAGAATACTGGTTACTAGCCGGATCTTCTATGATGCGGATATTACGCCAGCGGATATTCTTACCGGCATCGTCGGCTTTATTGCCAATGCTATGTACCTGCAGGGCAATGAAACCTTTTGGCAGGGCCGTATCCACCAAATGAGCAGTAGGCACTCCGTTTACCCAGGTGCGTATTTCAGCGCCCCTGCATTCTATACGGTATTTATTCCAGTCGTTTTTCTTAAAAGCGTTTTGCCCGGCCGGATTAAGCTCCATGGGATATTGCCAGCCGCGGCGTCCCTCCTCATAAATACCTCCGCTCCATTTCCTGTCCGACGGATCTATCTCCATCTGGTAACCAAACACACGGCCGTTCTGATAATCCGGCCGGCTTTGGCTGCGGAACTGAATACCGGAGTTAAACTCCTTGTCCAGCTTAAATTCCAGTTCCAGTATAAAATTGCCGTATTCTTTTTCTGTAGCCAGGAAAGAGTTAGGTGTTTCTAATACAGTTGTCCCGATGATTTCGTTGCCTGTTGCGCTGTATTGAGCTTTACCCCCCAGCTGTTTCCACCCCTTCAGATCCTTGCCGTTAAAAAGTGATTGCCATTGTCCTTTCTTGTCGCCCGGACCGGCGCTTACTACGCCGTGTAACAGCAGTACACTGCTGCAGAGTATTAGTAATTTTTTCATCCCGTGTATTTATAGTTTTAGCAGGTGCCGCAAGTACGGTGTCTGTTTAGTTCTCTACATGCTGATTATGACCCAATTTATAAAATTTGGGGAGAAAATACTCAACCGATTGCATGAAATTGTGATGAACGGAAAACTTATCAGGCCGGACCGTTGTTACAGCCGGTTGAAATGCTTAACTGTTCAGTAAAAAGTCTTATGCAACCGTTTGCGTAAAATTGCAAAAAAAGAGTGTTAATTACTGTTAAAATTTACACGGTTATTTGCCGGATAAACCGGCTCCGGGGGTAGGAGGATTTGCATGCAAATGTTGGCATTCATTCGGCGGCAAACCTGCTTTCCCGTTTTTTCCTTCCTGATTTTACTTTTTCTTTGTGCCATGCAAACACTTTTACAACAGATCAATGACACGGCAGCTTATTTGCAAAAGTTCAACTATCACCAGGCTAAAGCAGGTATTGTGCTGGGTACCGGCCTGGGAGTGCTGGTGCAGCATATACAGGTCGAAAAAAGCATTCCTTATCATGAGATCCCCCATTTCCCGGAATCTACTGTGGAATCGCATAAAGGGCAGCTGATCTTCGGGCGTATAGGAGAGGTGCCGGTAATAGCTATGCAGGGGCGTTTTCATTACTATGAGGGGTATACCATGCAGCAGATCACGTTTCCTATACGCGTAATGAAAGCATTGGGCATACAACACCTGCTGCTTAGCAATGCCGCCGGCGGCATGAATCCTGCCTTCAAAAAGGGCGACCTGGTGTTGCTGGATGATCATATTAATCTGCAGCCGGAAAGCCCTTTGCGTGGTTTAAATTCCCCTGCTTTCGGCTCCCGCTTCCCGGATATGAGCAGCCCGTATGATAAGAACCTGGGGCAGCTGCTGTTACAAGCTGCTGCGGATAAAGGATGTACCCTGCATAAAGGAGTATATGTTTCCGTAATGGGTCCTAACCTGGAAACCCGTGCAGAATACCGTTTTCTGCGGATGATCGGGGCGGATATGGTAGGTATGAGCACTGTGCCGGAGGTGATTGTTGCCAATCAGTTACAGCTGCCCTGTGCTGCTGTTTCCGTGATCACGGATGAATGTGATCCGGATAACCTGCATCCTGTTTCTATTGAGGAGATTATTGCTGTTGCGGGTAAGGCGGATGAAAAGCTGAGCGGCATTTTTGCGGAGGTAGTGAGTCGGATCGGTTAATCCTTTACATTCAAGCCAAAGGCGTTCTAAGATATCCTATAAATAAGAAGTCCCGCAGGCCGCGGGACTTCTTATTTATTATTTCTTATTATCATCATCGTCCTCCTCCTCATCATCGTCCTCCTCCTCATCATCGTCCTCCTCTTCATCTTCGTCTTCCTCTTCATCTTCGTCCTCCTCTTCATCTTCGTCTTCGTCGTCAAAATCCTCCTCATCATCGTCTTCCTCTTCATCATCGTCTTCATCCTCATCTCCCTCTTCTTCATCGTCAAAGTCCTCTTCATCGTCATCATCATCGAAATCCTCATCATCCTCATCATCCCCCAGATCCTCATGCAGGTCGTCTTCTTCCACATCTTCTACTTCATCATCACCAGGGCCGGGGCCAATGGCTTCTATGTCAGGAGTAGCTGCTTCGTTATCAGCGTCTGTATCAGCAATAGGTTCATCATCAGCAGTGGCTTCCACATCCGTATCTGCATCCGCTTCCGCTTCTGTATCTACAGGCGGTACTTCAGTTCCGGTATCTGTGTGGGCTGCTTCGTCTATGATGTTTACGGTTGGAATAAATGCATCTTCCAGCAGCTCACCATTTTCTGATACCATCAGCACACCATTATTATCTGTAAATGCTTCGTCGGTAATAAGGGTCGGCTGTATCATGGCTTCTTCATCAAATACTTCACGCAGCTTGGGCAGGTCAGCCGGGGAGTTCAATCCAAAGTAATCCATAAAAGCCTTGGAAGTGCTGTACAGCAGCGGCTTTCCGGGCAGCTCTTCACTACGGCCGGAGATCACGATCAGCTCTTTTTCCAGCAGTTTCTGAATAGAGTAATCAGAACTTACTCCACGTATATGTTCTATTTCGCCTTTGGAAATAGGCTGTTTATAAGCAATAATGGCCAGGGTTTCCAGCGCGGCGGTAGAAAGGCGTTTCAGGAACTTTTCCCCGTTCAGCTGTGCTACCGTCTGGTAATAATCTTTTTTAGTAAGGAACTGGTAACCTCCGCCGCTTTCCCGCACTTCAAATGCATAAAATTCAGACAGGTATTTTTCACGGATGGCTTCCACGGCAGTTTCTACCTGGTCTAAAGTAGCCCGGTCTTCCAAAAAAGCTAAAGCGTTATTGAGCAGATCCACTAATTCCAGCATAGGCAGGGGCCTGTCTGCAGCAAAGATCAGTGATTCAACATGCGGTATGATCTGAGAGATTTCCATTGATAATTAGTTTGCAACATTACAGCCTCACAGGCAGTTAAAACCTGCGTGTGCTGTAAACAAAAACGTCAAAGACCGAAAGTTACAGTCTTTGACGTTATGTAAGAAATCGAAATTTTTTGATGTTGATTTGTTGTGAATAACCTTCACTTTTAACCTGCCAAAGCGGCGGCGCCACTTACAATTTCTGTAAGTTCTGTAGTGATGGCAGCCTGACGGGCACGGTTGTAAGAGAGTTTCAGGTTACGCAGCAGCTCATTGGCATTTTCTGTGGCTTTATCCATGGCTGTCATACGTGCGCCATGTTCTGATGCATGTGCATCCAGGATGGCTTTAAAGAACTGCGTGTTTAAGATCTTGGGCATCAGCTCCGCGATCAGCGTTTCTTTTTCAGGCTCAAAAATATAATCAGCTTTGATCTTCTGTTTAGCATCCCCGTCTTTATTTTCTACTTTGGCAATGGGCAGGAACTGTTCTGCTACATATACCTGTGTAGCGGCATTGCGGAACTGGCTGTACACAATATCCACAGCATCATATTCACCTTTGATAAAACCGTTCAGTGCAATGGCAGCGGCCTGTTTTACATGATCAAAGTTCAGATCGGCAAACAGGTGCCAGTACTGGTCATTGATCTTGTAACCATTTTTTACAAAATGTTCCCAGCCTTTTTTACCAATGGGCATTATCTGCACCTGGCCTTTGGCATATTGTTCCGCGTATTTTTCACGGATCAGCTGTTTGGCCAGCTTAATAAGATTGGAGTTATATGCACCGCACAGCCCGCGGTCGGAAGTAATTACCACAACCAGCACTTTTTCTACGGCACGTTGATTAGCCAGGGCCATATCAATATCGCCTTCTGTGCTGGAAACAATGTTCTGCAGGATCTCCTGGAGCTTAACAGCATACGGGCGCATCTGTAAAATGGCATCCTGCGCACGCCTTAATTTGGCGGCACTCACCATTTTCATAGCCTTAGTGATCTGCTGGCTGGATTGTACTGATTTTATGCGGTTACGAACTTCTTTAAGCTGTCCGGACATTTTTAATTACGAATTTTCAATTACTAATATGATGGGGGATCCCCGCTCAATTTGGCTGCAAAGGTAAGTATTGCCAGCCTAATTAGGAAATCGTAAAGGAGATTATCCAGCACTTTTATAAATAACTCATAACAAAAGAATTACGAATTATTTAATTACGAATTACGAATGTGATTGACGCGTATAACAGTAAACGAAAAGTCCTGCATTTTACTGCAGGACTTCTCTATAAAGTACTCAATTCGTAATTCGTAATTGAGTAATTCGTAATTAATGCTAGTATCCGTCGTTCTGCGGAAAATCGCCCGGGTTGCTCACACGGTCTATCTGGTCCTGCGGAATAGGCCGCAGCAGGTGTTTGGGCAGTATATTCTTAGCAGCATCCGGGTTATGCAGCTTTACCCTTTCCAGCAGCTTGCCGGTACGCTTCAGGTCAAACCAGCGGGTTTGCTCACCTACCATTTCGCGGTCCCTTTCATCCAGCAGGAAGTCCAGGGTTATCTGGGCTTCGGTTATTTTCATGGCCTCTTTATGGGCCGTGGTTTCTTCAGGCGTAGCACCTACCCTGGCAGCCCGCATACGCAGGGTGTTCAGCAGGGGCACAGCTGCTCCTTTTTCCCCTTTCATGGCCAGCGCCTCTGCGGCATTCAGGTAATCTTCCGCCAGGCGGAAGGCAATAAAGGGTCTTACGCCGGAGGCCTGGTTATCCGGGCGCATGGCATCTGCAAACTTATTCAGGGATGGGTATAGCACCAGCGTATAGTTACGGGGAGGCACCAGCAGGTAAGGCTTGCTCTTGATCATATCATCCGTTACATCATACCCCGGCATCCATACAGAGGTGTCACCAACTTTCAATTTTGCCGTAGCACTGTTGGCGCGCCATACTGAAGTAAAGAATTTTTCGTAACGGGTATCGTGTACACGTTCCTGGTAGAGGGTATCCAGCAGGAATTTTGTAGGCTTAAAACGCTTCCAGGGCGTACCATTGGCCAGGTCGCGCTTCATACCGGCCAGTATATCATACTGCATCAGGAAAAAGCGGCAGGCATTGTTATCGCTGGAGTTGTACAGGGCATCGGTGGTATATTGCACGGCCCATACGGTTTCCGCGTTATTTTCCTTGCCCTGTGCCCAAACCTGTCCTACATCCGGCAGCAGCGCAAAGCCATAATTGTTGATCACCATTTGCGCATACTTGGCGGCATTGTCAAAGTCGGTAGCCTGTTTATAGGCGGTGTAGCCACGGGTTAAATATACGCGGCCCAACAGGTGCTCTGCAGCCGGTTTGCTCGCGCGGCCCCATTCAGAAGGCGCATCCGGCAGGTTCTGTTCCGCATACAGCAGATCATCAATAATGGCGTTATAAATACTGCCCACAGAATCGCGGTGCGCTTCTGTTTTGATCTCTGTGTTCTCATGCAGATTTAAAGGCACGGCGCCAAACATCTGCGCCAGTATAAAATAATAATGCGCGCGGCAAAAGCGTGCCTGGGCCACCCCATTCTTCTTAACCGCAGAATCAAGGTTCGGGATCTTATCCGCCCGGTCTACCACCACATTACAGGTATTAATGGTTTGGTAAATGGTATTCCATAATTCCCGCAGGTGGGCATAACGGCCGTCCAGCTGGGAAGTATATTGATTTGCAAATTTAAAATCACCATCAGAACCGTTGGTATAGGTATCTGTACCAAATACAGAAAGCGTCATACCTCTTTCTGTGCTGTAAAAGCTGCGCATGGCCACATAAGAGCCGTTAACGGCGGCGGTAAAGCCACTGGGGGTATTATAGAAATCGTCGTTTACAGTAGATACCAATTTTTCTTCCAGCATCTTATTACAGCTTACTGCTGCAAAGCCCAGCAGCGCTATTAACCAGCATATTTTTCCAGTATTCATAACGTTCGTTTTTTAACATTAAAAAGTAGCATTCAAACCAAACTGCAGCATCCAGGTGGCTGGTGCGTCCACGGAAATGGTGGTCACGTCTTCCGGGTCAATGCCTTTGTATTTCTGACGGTAAGGTGCTATGATCAGCGGTTGTTTCACATCCGCATGCACGCGTAATGCCTGCATACCCCAGCGTTTCATTAAGCTTTCCGGCAGGTTGTAACCTACGCCTATGTTACGGATCTTGAAGAAAGAACCGTCAAAATAGCTAAGCGAGGTATAGTTGTTAGGCCGCTCCTGGTTACGGTTAGGACGCGGGAAATCGTTGGTTGGGTTAGAAGGTGTCCAGTAATTTACATCCAGGTTATTATAACGGCCGAACAGGGTATTGTAGTTCTGGTAAAAATCACTTTTAACCATACCGCCTATACGTGCAAATGCTACAATGGAGAGGTCTATGCCTTTCCATGAGAAGCGCTGCGTCATACCACCGGACCAATCCGGCTGCTGGGATCCCAGGATCACGCGGTCATTGGCATCCAGCTTTTTGTCGTTATTCACATCATTCAGGCGGATCTCGCCCTGGTGCTGCTGGTACACCTGCGCTTCTGCTTCGGTTTGCCAGATGCCTACTTTCTGATAATCGTAGTACACTGTGATCGGCGCGCCAATGAACCAGGCGTTACCCGGATCGCTTTTAGCGCCATTGCCTAAGGAAAGTATTTTTTCACGGTTGGTGAAGAAGTTTACATCCATGTTCCAGTTAAAGCCGTTTGGATTCTGGATAATGGCGGTGGATAAAGCTATTTCCACACCTGAGTTCTGGGTTTCACCCACATTCACCAGCACAGAGCCAAAGCCATTGCTGATAGGCAGCAGCTTGTTTAACAGCAGGTCGCTGGTTTTCTGGCGGTACCAATCCACGCTACCGGTTACACGGCCTTTAAATACGCTGAAATCAAAACCTGCATTCACAGAGCTGGTAGTTTCCCAGGTAAGATTGGGATTACGCAGCTGATTGGGTATGTAGCCCAGCACACCCTTGTTGTTATAGGAATAAGGGCTGCGTAACAGGGAGCCCTGGGTAGCATAGGGCGGAATACCGGTGTTGCCTATTTTACCATAGCTGGCGCGCAGTTTCAGGTTATCCAGCCAGGTAACGGATTTCATAAAATTTTCATTGGTCATGTTCCAGGCAAGGGCCACGGAAGGGAAATAACCCCATTGCTTACCGGGCGCAAAGCGTGAGGAGCCATCGGCACGCAGGGTTAAGGTTACCAGGTAACGGTCATCAAATCCGTAGTTAATACGCCCCATGTAGGAGAGGATGGTCCAGGTGCCCAGCTGGCTGCCCAGTGCTGTTACGTTGCCGGCTTCGTCCAGGTTATAGAACTGCTGCGCTTCCACAGGAATGCCTCTTACGCTGGCGTTGCTGGAATCTTCCCGCTGGCGTTGTACGCTATACAGGGCAGTAATGCCAATGTTATGTTTCTGATGTATTACTTTGTTATAGGTTAAAAGGTTTTCTACCGTGTAAGCCAGCGTAGTGTAGTTGGTTTTCTGGGCAGTAGCATCACCGCCGCCAATCAGCAGATCGGTATTGTTCTTACCCTGGAAAAGGCCGTAGTTGCTTTGCTGAATATCCGGGCCTACATTCAGGCGGTATTTAAGCCCGTCTATAATATCCACTTCGCCATACAGGCTGGTGAACAGGCGGAAGCGGGTGCGGTCCTCTACGCGGTTGCCAGGCACATAATCCAGCAGGGCATTGGGTTGCTGGCTATCGCCAGTGGGCAGTATGATCAGGTTACCATTGGCATCATACGGATCTGCAATGGGCAGCATTTTTAACGCTGCGCTCATGCCGTTATAGGTTTCCCCACGGCGTTTGCTGTAAGTACCCAGCAAGGATACGCCTGCGCGTACACGCTTACTGATCTCCTGGTCCAGGTTCACATGTATATTATAGCGCTCATAGCTTTGCAGCTTGAATACGCCCTGCTGTTTAAAGTATCCCAGGCTGGCTGCATACTTGGTTTTTTCTGAACCGCCGGATACGCCCAGGTTATGGGAGGTTTGCCAGCCGGAAGAGAGCAGCAGCTTTTGCCAGTCGGTATTTACGCCTCTTTTAATATTGGCGTATTCGGTGGCATTAAAAACGGCTGCGTCGGAAGAATCGGGATTGTTATCATTATACTTGCCAATGGCGCGGTTGGCTTCCCGGCGCATGTTGGTATACTGGGTGGCATCCATCATATCTGATTCGCCCAGGGCCTTAATAATACCATAGTCTGCATTATAGGTAACGCGGACAGGAGAGGAGGATTTACCCCTTTGCGTAGTTACCAGGATAACGCCGTTGGCCCCACGGGAGCCATAGATAGCTGTTGCAGATGCATCTTTCAGCACATCCATGGAGGCAATATCCGAGGGATTAATATCATTCAGATTGCCTGCATACGGAATACCATCTACAATATACAAGGGATCATTACCCGCAGTAATGGAGCGGTTACCACGTACACGTACGCGGGGCTCATCCCCGGGTTTGTTACTATTGATCAATACATCAATACCTGCTACGCGGCCCTGCAATGCCTGTTGCGGGTTGGTAACAGATACTTCCTGTATGGATCTGGCATTAATGGAGGCAATAGCGCCGGTTACGTCCTTTTTCTTTTGGGCGCCGTAACCTACTACTACCACTTCTTCCAGTTTCTTAAGGTCTTCGGCCAGCTGAATATCAACGCTGGAGCGGCCATTAATAGGCTGTTCCTGTGACAGGTAGCCAATAAAAGAGAACACCAGTGTGGTGCCACCGGCAGGCACCTGCAGCTTATAGCTACCCTGCCCGTCTGTTTGGGCGCCGGTAGATTTACCTTTTACAGATACGGTTACTCCCGGCAGTGGTGCACCGGATTTGGCATCTGTAACTTTTCCCTGAATAGTGGTGGTGTTTTGTGCGTGGATGACGAGGTGGTGGCATAGCAAAAGCAGCAACAGTCCCCCCGTTTGTAACAAGTTCTTCATACCGTGTGAATTTCTATTTAACGATTAGCGGTTTGGTTCAAAAATGTCTATAAGTTTTAACACTATTTAACAGTACGCGTACTCCAAGATAGCTAATTCCGTGGAAAATGCAAACGATTGCACAAATAAAACAAAAAACAGCACACAAGCTTTATTCCAAAGGAACAGGCCGGTTGTGTGCTGTTTGAAAATATGCTGAAGAATTACAGGGTGCGGATGCGGATATTGCGCCACCTTACTTTAATACCGCCCCCGGAGTGGATCTGTAAAGCGATCTGCCCGGTACGGGCGCCGATCTTTTCATCGGTTAAAGTGATCATTTCATGCCCATTGAGCCAGGTAGTTACCTCATTACCCTTTACTTTCACTTTCATAGTATTCCATTCCCCCATTTTCAGGTATTGCTCCTTATCGGCCGTAGGCTGTATCAGCCATCCGCGCCCATAAGATTCATAGATACCGCCGGTGTGCATGTTGGGCGGGGCTACCTCTGCCTGCCAGCCGGTAATTTTAGTGCCATCTATACTTGAGTGGAAGAATACGCCGCTGTTGCCATTAGCCTCCTGCTTAAATTCCACGGTAAGCTCAAAATCTTTGTACTCTTTTTCAGTACCCAGGTAACCATACTCTTTATCCGGGCCGCTTTCACATACCAGGAAACCATCTTCCACATACCATTTTTCTGTTCCGTAAATTTTCCAGCCATCCAGGTTCTTGCCGTTGAATAAGGCTTGTGTTTTCTGCGCATGGGTATTGTTGGCAAGGCATAATAAAGCGATGGCCAGCAACCCGGCGCCCAGGTAGTAGCGTAATGACGTGAATTTTTTCATGATGCTGCTTAGTTAAGGAATTAATGATTCACAATGCCTTAAGATAAGCATTTCTATGAAAGTTAGCGGGTACAATCCAGCTGACCGGCAGCGGTATAGAACAGGGGGATGGTGGATTGCTGGTGGGCTGTAGCCACTACCTGTCCGTTTTGTAGGGTACTTTGTGTATACGTATAACCGGAGAAGTTATTGGCCGATAAGGTACGGTAATAAAGATCATCCCACAGCCACAGGCCTTTCAGCGGGTTGGGCTTATTATCATAACCGGTAAAGGTTTCCTCCTCCTGGTAAACAACCTGATCATCGTAACGCGAAACACTGGTGCTTTTTACATTTTGCAGGTTGCCGCTGTTATCAAAAACGAAGCTGCGGGTAATGTGCGCGCCAGTGCTGAATGTTTCTGTTTTAGCGGGCTGGTTTTTAGCGTTGTAATAAAAATAGGTGGTATCCGGGGCTTTAACAATGCGTTTTAACCGGCCGTTTTCCAGCAGCAGGTTACGCTGGTTGGGGACCATGATAATATCAGGCCCGTGGTAATGTGTGGTAAGGGTAACATTGTTACCATTATACACCACGGTATCATACACCAGGGGGCTGAATATATAGCTGTAGCCGCTGCTGACTGCTATGGGCAGCCATCCGCCGGTGCGCACATTCGGGCGCCCGTTCAGATAATTGAACCCGATCATGATACTGCCTCCGGGATTGTACATCACCGTTCCGGTAGTAGTGGTGGCATAAAATCCATGAGCTACGGGTAAGATGAATTTAGCGTATAAACTATCCACCTGTGGTGTTTCCGGTTGCGGGTTATCAGACTTTCCACAGGAAAATAGGGCCATTACTGTTATAACAGCCAGGTATAGGTAAGGGCGGTTGAGCATGGGTAAACAATATTTAGGCTAAGCTACAAATTACCGCATAAAAAAAGTCCCGTTCACCAGGTGGCAAACGGGACTTTTTTGTTATCCTTTTAGCAATTACCGGGCTATGTTCACGGCGCGTTTTTCGCGGATCACCGTTACTTTGATCTGTCCGGGGTACTGCATTTCCGTTTGAATTTTGGTAGCAATATCAAAAGAAAGACGGTCTGCATCGTTGTCCGTTACCTTATCACTTTCAACAATCACGCGCAGCTCGCGGCCGGCCTGTATGGCGTAGGCTTTTTCCACACCATCATGGGCCAGGGCCAGGTTCTCCAGGTCTTTGATACGCTGCAGGTAGCTTTGCATAATTTCACGGCGTGCACCGGGACGGGCGCCGCTGATAGCATCACAAGCCTGTACAATGGGGGAGATCACGTACTGCATTTCCATTTCATCGTGGTGGGCGCCAACGGCGTTCACTACGGCAGCATGCTCGCCGTATTTTTCACACAGCTTGGCGCCTAAAAGGGCATGGCTCAGCTCAGTTTCTTCATCCGGCACTTTACCAATATCGTGCAGCAGGCCGGCGCGTTTGGCCAGCTTAGGGTTCAGGCCCAGCTCTGCCGCCATTACACCGCATAGGTTAGCGGTTTCTTTGGAGTGCATCAGCAGGTTTTGTCCGTAAGAGGAACGGAAACGCATTTTACCTACCAGGCGTACCAGCTCTTTGTGCAGGCCATGGATGCCCAGCTCTATCACGGTTCTTTCACCAATTTCCATTACCTGCTCTTCCAGCTGTTTCTTGGTTTTTTCCACTACTTCCTCAATACGGGCGGGGTGTATACGGCCATCCTGTACCAGGCGCTGGAGGGAGAGGCGGGCTATTTCCCTGCGCAGGGGATCGAAGGAAGATAATACGATGGCTTCCGGGGTATCATCCACGATCAGGTCTACACCGGTAGCTGCTTCAATGGCGCGTATGTTACGGCCTTCACGGCCAATGATCTGGCCTTTAATTTCATCGCTTTCCAGGTTAAATACGGTAATGGCGTTTTCAATGGTTTGCTCAGCTGCCGTACGCTGGATGGATTGTATAATGATCTTCTTTGCTTCTTTATTGGCCTTGCTCTTGGCGTCTTCAATAATTTCCTGGATGTGGGCCAGGGCCTGGCTGCGGGCTTCTTCCTTCAGGCTTTCCACCAGCTGGTGCTTGGCTTCTTCGGCAGTAAGGCCGGCTACTTTTTCCAGGCGGCGGATATGTTCTTCCTGGTGTTTTTCAAGGTCATTGCGTTTAATGGCTACCAGCTCCATCTGACGGTTCAGGTTTTCCTTGATGGCTTCATTTTCCTGTACCTGTTTCTGCAGCTGCTCGTTCTTCTGGTTCAGGCTTAACTCTTTCTGCTTAATGCGGTTCTCCGAATCGGCCAGCTTCTGATTACGCTGCAACACTTCCTTTTCATGCTCGGTTTTTAACTGCAGATATTTTTCCTTGGCTTCCAGTAACCTGTCTTTCTTCAGGTTCTCTGCACTTATCTGGGCATCACTTATGATCTTTTGGGCCTGTTGCTCTGCATCCTGTATCTTCTGCTGCGTGTTTTTGGCAAATATCACCTTACCTAACACTATTCCAATTACCAATGCCACCACCGCGGCTATTGCTGTTATTACAGTTGTATCCATACAAAAAATTTAAAATTGAATATATATTGCATTCTTCATCACCGCCTTTTCCGGGAGGTGGTAGAACTTGACGCGCGAAAATAACAAAAATAATGTGCAGATGTGCGATGTGCGGGTATGCAGAACAGTGTAAATGGCCTGTTTTACAACTTCTTTAACGAAATGGTAAGTAATTAATCTGCTTTATTTCAGTTGATTACGAATTAATGAAATAAATTTATATTACTCCCTGTTAATCTATTTTTTCAAAAGATCCCAACACAATCAAAAAACACACATCATTTCAATTGCTCATCCAACAGTGCTTCCAGCCTTTGCAATTTTTCCTGTAAATAGGGTGCTCCTTCTGCCTGTGCCTTTCCACCACTGGTAACGGGGTGGGTGGCGTACATGATCAGCGCCATGGCAATGTAATCCTGGAGGTCTTTACCGGCATAGGCCGTTTTGAACTCAATGATCTTGTCATTCACTTCTTTCATGATGCGGCGTACGGCTTCTTCTTCTTCCGGTTTGATCTTGATCCGGTAAGAGCGGTCTGCCACTACTATATTTACAGGAATCAGTTGTTCCATAACTACTAATTAACACTTTTCCCGGCTAACTGTTTAATAACGCTATACAACGGTCTATTTCTTTTATATAGTCGTTGATCCTGGTGCGCATTTCCTTTTTAAAGTCCTCATCCTCTTCCGGGGAGGCGGGCGGCCCGGCTGCTACCGTGGCTATTTTGGCCAGGTGCAGCTTTTGTTCCAGCTGAATAATGGTTTGCTGCTGTGTCCGCACCTCCTGCTGCTGGTGCTGCAGCTGCTCTTTCAGCCACGCATTTTCCGCCTGCTCCTGTTGCAGCTTTTTCAGCAGCAGTTGCAGCTTTTCTTCAATGCGTTGTATGTGTTGCTCCAGAGCCATTATTCAATGTGCGGATGTGCTAATGTGCTAATGTGCTGGTTTTTATTGAGGACCTGTTTAGATCATCCTAACCGGCACATTAGCATATTAGCACATTGAATCATTATTTTCTTATCTGCGCCTGCAGTTGTGTTTCAAAAGTTTTTACCAGCTTATCCATTACAGCATCTATTTCTTTGTCTGTAAGCGTTTTCTGCGTATCCTGGAAGGTAAAGCTTACCGCGTAGGAGCGCTTGCCGGCCCCCAGCTTTTCGCTTTCAAAAACGTCAAACAAATTGATATGTTGCAGCAGTGCCGATTTCACGGTGCGTGCAGCGGCTTCCACATCCGCAAACCGTACCTGCTTGTCCAGCACCAGCGCTAGGTCCCTGCGTACGGCCGGGAATTTCGGAATTTCGCTGTAAAAGGTATCCTTTTTTGGCAAAGCGGCCAAAACAGCCTGCCAGTTAATATCGGCAAACCATACCGGCTGCTTAATATCAAACTGCTTCAGCTTGGGGCCGGATACGGCGCCTAGCTGCACCAGAGGCTGGCCGTTACCTTTTATCTGCCAGGCAAACTGCAGCCCGTCCACTTCCAGCTCGGCCCATTGTAATGAGCGGATGCCCAGCTGGGCCAGCACATTCCCTACATATCCTTTCAGGAAATAAAAATCTACCGGGGCGGCTTCGTATAGCCAGCTTTCCGGTCTTTTACGGCCGGTAAGGTACAGGCACAGGTGCTCTGTTTCGTGGTACTTGCCCTGGCCGGTGGTGGCATAGGTTTTACCAAATTCAAAGAACAGCAGGTCCTCATTTTTGCGGTTCAGGTTATAAGCTACGCTTTCCAGGCCGGTTTCCAGCATGGAGGGGCGCATTACATCCAGGTCTGCGCTGAGGTTGTTGATCATTTTTACCGTGCGCTCCAGCACTTCCGGCGTAAAATATTTGCTGTTGGTAATGGAGTTGGTGAATATTTCATTAAAGCCGTTACCTGCCAGGTAACCGGCTATTTTTTCACGTACTGCTTCCCGGTCGGGCCTGGCCGTAATGGCCGGGGTAATCAACACCTGGGAGGGAATCTCCACATTATCCAGGCCATCGATCCGCATTATTTCTTCTACAATATCGGCCGGTATGGAAATATCCGGTTTGCTGTAGGGCACATTCACCTTCAGGTGCTCCGCTGTTTCCTCCAGTATTTCAAAACCCAGGCTGGCTAATATGTTGCTGATCTTTTCTTTGCTGTATTCCTTGCCGCTCAGCTTTTTAATATAAGCCCAGGTAGCGGTTACTTCCGTTTTAGGCTTGGCCTGCGGGTAAATATCTGTTACTTCGGATGCAATTTTACCACCGGCCAGCTCGCAAATAAGAGCGGCGGCGCGTTGCAGCACAAATACGGTATTGGATATATCCACTCCTTTTTCAAAACGGGTGGCAGCATCGGTACGCAGGCCATGCCGGAAAGAGGAGGCGCGGATACCCGTGCCGGTAAAGCAGGCGCTTTCCAGGAAAATGTTATGCGTGGTATCTGTTACACCGGAGTGCAGGCCGCCGAATACGCCGGCTATGCACATGGGCTCACTGTTACCATTGCAGATCATAAGGTCTGCGGCATCCAGCTTGCGTTCTTTACCATCCAGCGTTACAAAGGGCGTTCCGGCAGGCAGGTTCTTTACGATCACTTTATTGCCGGTAATAGCATCTGCATTAAAAGCATGCAGGGGCTGCCCGGTTTCGTGCAGTATAAAATTGGTGATGTCTACTATATTATTAATAGGCCGTACCCCAATGGCTAATAATTTATTGCGCAGCCAGTCCGGTGAGGGGGCGGTTTGCACCCCGGTAATGGATATACCGGCGTAGCGGGGGCAGGCGGCAGTGTTTTCCACACTAACGCTAATGGGTAATGGCGTTGCTGCTTTGGGCAGCTCCGGTATTACGGGTAGCTTAGCCTGGTACCGGCGGGTATTTTCCAGGTTATTATAATAGGCGCATACATCCTTAGCCACGCCTATATGGCTCATGGCGTCCATACGGTTGGGGGTAAGGCCAATTTCATATATCCAGTCCTGTACGGGCTTAAATATTTCGCGGGCAGGGGTACCGGGTTGTAAGGCTGCATCCAGCACCAGTATGCCGGCATGGCTGCTGCCCAGGCCAATTTCATCTTCTGCGCAGATCATACCCTGGCTTTCCTCACCACGGATCTTTGCCTTTTTCATGGTCATGGGCTCGCCGCTTACCGGGTAAATAGTAGCGCCAATGGGGGCTACCACCACTTTCTGGCCTACGGCTACATTGGGTGCGCCGCATACAATGTTCAGCGGTTCCGGGCCGCCAATATTTACGGTGGTCAGCTTCAGCTTATCTGCATTCGGGTGTTGTACCGCCGTTAGCACTTCGCCTATCACCAGCCCTTCCAGGCTGCCTTTTACGGATTCAAATTTTTCCAGGCTTTCCACTTCCAGGCCTATACGCGTTAATATAACAGACAAATCCTCCGGTGAGGGCTGTACCGGCAAATATTCACAAAGCCAATTGTAAGAAATAGTCATTTTACAAGATAATAAAGTGGTGTAAAGATAATTAAAAAGTCCACAGTCCACGGTCTTTGGTCCACAGCCTGTTATGCTGTTTTTGAGAGGGAAAACAGAAGCCTGGCCATCAAAAACACGCATTGAAATAGATCGTGAGCGGCGAACGCGCCGGCACTTTTCTCCCCGGACATGTGAATTACGGTCCAAGGATTATGTGGAAAATCTTTTTACACAAAGTGTGTGAATAATCGGAAATTTGCAGGGTATTTTTGTGCCAGTTGGTGGATAACCATATTGCAGTCAGTGGATAACTGACAATTTGCGTGTGAATATCGTGTGCGTGATGTTTTATAAATATTATCCGCTGATGGTACGGCTTTAATGAAAAAATGCGTTTACCTTAGTTTTTACAGCTCAAAAAAGTTTACAATTTGTTAAAGAAGAACTGAACACCGGGATGCTAAAAATTTGTAGGACCCATTGGGGAAGCAGGCCATAACAACAGTACAGTAATCAATCTATTTCATTCATTTTTCTTAATTCTTTGAACATAAATGGATCTTAATCTCAAGAAAGACCGTAAAGATGTACGTAGGAAGCCGTCCATTGATGTATCCAGCATGGTATACGGGAAAATACCACCACAGTCAAAAGATATGGAGGAGGCAGTACTGGGGGCCATCATGCTGGAAAAGGGCGCTTTTGATACCGTGATAGAGATCCTGAAACCGGAATGTTTTTATGTGGAGGCGCATCAGCGCATTTTCCTGTCTATGCAGCGGTTGGCCGCTAAATCCATGCCGGTGGATATCCTTACCGTGGTGGAAGAACTGAAGTCTTCCGCAGAACTGGAGATGGTAGGTGGGCCTTTTTATGTTACCCGGCTTACTAATACCGTTGTTTCCTCTGCCAATATTGAAGCGCACGCGCGTATCATCCTGCAGAAATTTATTCAGCGGGAGCTCATACGTATATCCGGCGAAATACTGAGTGAAGCGTATGAAGATACTGCCGATGTGTTTGACCTGCTGGATGGCGCGGAATCCAAACTGTTTGAAATTACCAATAATCACCTGCGTAAGAACTATGATTCCATAGACCGCGTACTGGTGAATACCATGAAACGTATTGAGGACCTGCGTAATAAAGGCGATGATATTACGGGGGTACCTTCCGGCTTCCCATCGCTGGACAAGGTTACCTATGGCTGGCAGCCCACGGATCTTATCATCATAGCGGCCCGTCCGTCAGTAGGTAAAACCGCGTTTGCGCTGAACCTGGCCAGGAATGCGGCCTTACACCCGCGTTTTGCCAAAGGCGCTGCGGTGTTCTCACTGGAAATGTCCTCCGGGCAGATCGTACAACGTATCCTGTCCGCGGAATCAGAGATCAAGCTGGAAAAAATTTCCCGTGGTAAGCTGGAAGAGTATGAGATGAAGAAGCTGATGACGCACGGTATTGAACGTTTGGCCAAGGCGCCCATCTTTATTGATGATACGCCGGCGCTGAACATTTTTGAGCTGCGCGCCAAATGCCGCAGGCTGGTGCACAACCACGGCGTAGGGGTAATTATCATTGACTACCTGCAGCTGATGAGCGGTGGCGGGGAAGGCCGTAACACCAACCGTGAGCAGGAGATCAGTAAAATTTCCCGCGATCTCAAAGGCCTGGCAAAAGAGCTGCATGTACCGGTGATAGCACTGTCGCAGTTAAGCCGTGATGTGGAAAAACGTAAGGATGGCAACAAGATGCCGCAGCTGAGTGACCTGCGTGAATCCGGCGCCATTGAGCAGGATGCGGACATGGTAATGTTCCTGTACCGTCCTGAGTACTACGAAATTACCGCCAATGAAATGGGCGAATCCAATAAAGGTGAAACGCATGTGCGTATAGCCAAACACCGTAACGGCCAGCTGGATACCATTAAGCTGCGCGCGGTGCTGGAATTCCAGCGTTTTGAGGACGATGGCAGCCTGGAAGGCGGCGGCGGTCCCAGTGGTGGCGGCAACCCGTACGCAGGTTTGCGCCAGGGCGGCGGCAACGATGAAGCCAAGGTATTTATCCAGAAGGGTTCTAAAATGAACGATATGGATTTTGATGATGAAGGGCTGGAAGACGCTCCTTTCTAAATTCCGGTACTGTAAAGAAATTCAAAGAAAAGGGAGAGGGGCACTTCTCTCTTTTTCTTTTTGTATCAGCATCATACTATTCTAGTTCCATGTTTTCAAAGTACAAACCGTTTTATAAAGATAATTTCCGTTTGGCCTACCCCGTTGTTATTTCCCAGCTGGGGCATACCCTGGTAGGCTTATCGGACAGCATTATTATAGGCCATACCGGCGAAGTGCCGCTGGCGGCCGTTTCCCTGGGCAACAGCATTTTTACCATTTTTATGGTAACGGGTATTGGCGTGTCTTATGGATTAACGCCGCTGATAGCGCAGGAGAACGGGCGGGGAAACCGGTCGTATTGCGGTTGCCTGTTAAGTCAAAGCTTACTGATCAATATAACCGTTGGGTTATTATTATGCGCGGTAATTGTTACCGGCAGCTATTACATACCACTGCTGGACCAGCCGGAGGCTGTAGCTACCCAGGCCAAGCCTTTTTTGCAATTCCTGGGATTTTCCTTTTTCCCCTTAATGATCTACCAATCGTTTAAACAGTTTGCAGAGGGGCTGGGCTTTACCCGGCAGGCTATGAACATCAGCATTATCGGGAATGTGATCAATATCCTGGTGGGTATTACGCTGGTGTTCGGGTTGTTTGGCTTACCGCGTATGGGCGTAATAGGTGTGGGTATTGCCACCTTAACAGACCGTTTGCTGATGGCAACTGCCATGGGCTGGTACGTACTCAGGGCGCCACGGTTCAAGCCTTATCTGCAGGAGTTCCATTTCAGGGATGTATCGCGGGCCACTATAAAAAAGATCCTGGGCATTGGTGCACCGGTGGCGCTGCAATACCTGTTTGAGGTAAGCGCTTTTAGCGGCGCCGTGGTAATGGTGGGCTGGATAGGGGCGCGTGAGCAGGCTGCCCACCAGATAGCCATTAGCCTGGCTACCATGACCTACATGATGGCCAGCGGCGTATCTGCCGCAGCAGGTATTAAAAGCGGTAATTTCTTTGGGGCCCGGCAGTTCCGGGAGCTGCGCCTGTCGGCCATTGCCAGCTATCATATGGTGCTGGTGCTGATGGGTACTGCGGCCCTGGTATTTATGCTGGGCAATCATTTGCTGCCGCTGATGTATATTAAAGAGCCGGATGTTATTTTGATTGCCAGCCACCTGCTTATTATTGCTGCTTTTTTCCAGCTGTTTGATGGTACACAGGTAGTTGGCTTAGGCATATTAAGAGGTATGGGCGATGTGAAGGTGCCTACCATTATTACGCTGCTGGCCTACTGGGGGCTGGGTTTGCCCATTGGTTATTTACTGGGCATTCATTTGAGCTTTGGTATTCAGGGTATTTGGTGGGGGCTGTTACTGGGGCTGCTCACGGCTTCTGTGTTATTGTTCATCCGCTTCCAGGTTAAAACGCGTAAGCATATCCCTTTGCCGGAGACTGTTATTTCAAATTAATCCTTAATTTTTAGCATGGAATTACCTGTTTTCTACGCCAAGGGCCTGGACCCTGCAGCTACTGCTTACATAATGGACGAACCTACCTCTAAATACTGTGTGCAGGTACTGCGAAAGGAAAAGGGGCAGCAGGTGCTGCTGGCCAATGGGCAGGGGCAAAAATTTACGGCCACGATCACAGACGACAACCGGAAGAAATGCATGGTGCAGATATTGCAATGTGAAACCCTGCCGGCGCCCGCGCCTGCCTTACGTATAGCCATTGCCTTTACTAAGAATACCAGCCGTATGGAGTGGTTCCTGGAAAAAGCTACAGAAATTGGGATACAAGGTATTATTCCCCTGCTTACCCATCGTACGGAAAAAGAAAAATTTAAAACAGAACGTTTAGAGAGTATACTGGTAGCCGCTATGCTACAATCCCAGCAGTATTATTTACCGGAGCTGGCCGCCCCTGTTGCATTTGAAACCTTGGTAAAGCAGCCTGCAGCTACGCAGCGTTTTATAGCGCATTGCTTACCGGAGCAGAAAATGCATTTACAACAGGCCATGCAGCCCGGGTTGGATACCTTATTATTAATAGGGCCGGAAGGCGATTTTACACCAGCGGAAATAGAGCAGGCCCTGGGAGAGGGCTTTCAGCCGGTATCTTTAGGCAATACCCGCTTACGTACGGAAACCGCCGGAGTGGTGGCATGTGTGCTGATGAAGGCAGGGAATGGAAGCTAAAAGAATGTAAAATCATAAATGTAAAATTTCAAATGTAAAAGTGGAATGCACCGGTATCTTATCCGCTGCATTCCACTTTTACATTTAGCATTTAAAATTTTACATTTTACATTTTTTTTGGTTCCTCCTCCTTCACCGTTGGCCCCCGCAGCTCCACCGGTTTCGTGGTTTTCTTGCGCATCACCATGTTCAGCATTTCTACGCCAAAGGAAAAAGCCATGGCAAAATATACGTAGTTCTTTAAGTGCAGGTCATGCGCTCTTTCTGCGTCCCAGCCTTCTATGATCAGGATGGCGCCTACCATTACCAGGAAGGAGAGGGCCAGCATTTTCAGCGTAGGATGTTTATGTATAAAATCGCTGATGCGGGGTGCAAACAGGAACATAATGATCATGGCTATGATCACTGCAATGATCATTATGGGCACCTGTTTGGCCAGGCCCACGGCGGTAATAATACTATCAAAGGAAAACACGGTATCAATTACAATGATCTGCCCTACTACATTCAGCAGGGATAGCTGTTTTCCGCCTCCTTTTATATTCAGCGTTTCTTCTTCCCCTTCCAGCTTGTGGTGAATTTCGCGGGTGGTTTTAATCAGCAGGAATAAACCACCGCCCAGCATGATCAGGTCGCGGAGGCTAAACCCATGGCTGCCAATGTGGAACAGCGGGTTCACCGCGCGTACAATATAACCAATACACAGCAGCAGTATAACACGCACGCCTATACCGGTAAACATCCAGATGCGGCGTGCCTGCAGGCGTTTCTGCTCCGGCAGGCGGTTCATAACAATGGATACAAAAATAACATTGTCAATACCCAGTACAACTTCCATCAGCACCAGGGTCAGTAAGCTGATGAGGGATTCTGTTGTGAACAATTGTTCCATGATGGTATAAGTTGATGAATGGAGGATCAGCCTTTTAGCAATCCTTTACAAATATTTTTAACAATGGCAGGGCCTTCATAAATGAACCCGGTATAAACCTGCACCAGGGAGGCGCCGGCATCCAGCTTCTCTTTAGCATCGGCAGCTGTAAAAATGCCGCCAGCTGCAATAATGGGTATTTGCTTACCCGCACGTTCATGAATATAGCGGATCACCGCGGTGGACTTCTCTTTTACCGGCAGGCCGCTTAAGCCGCCCGCTCCTATGGTCTCTACTTCGGCGGCGGGTGTTTGCAGTCCCTCCCGGCTAATGGTGGTATTGGTAGCTACAATGCCGGCCAGCTTGGTTTCCTGCACAATTTCAATAATATCATCCAACTGTTCGGCGGTCAGGTCGGGTGCTATTTTCAGTAAAATGGGTTTGGGTTTGCTTTTTTGCTGGTTCAGCAGCTGCAGGTGATGCAGCAGCTGCTTCAGCGGCTCTTTTTCCTGCAGGGCGCGCAGGTTGGGCGTATTGGGCGAGCTTACATTTACCACAAAATAATCCACCACATCAAACAGGGCATGAAAGCACTTTTCATAATCGCTTACTGCTTCCTCGTTAGGGGTTACCTTGTTCTTACCAATATTCCCTCCTATAATAATATTGGAGCGGCGTTTTAGCAGGCGTTTGGCTGCTGCAACGGCGCCTTCATTATTAAAGCCCATACGGTTTATGAGTGCCTGATCTGCCGGCAGGCGAAAAAGGCGGGGCTGGTCATTACCCGGCTGGGGCAGGGGTGTTACCGTACCTATTTCCACAAATCCAAATCCCAGGCTGGCCAGTTCGTCGGTATAGCGGGCATCTTTATCAAAACCGGCTGCCAGGCCTACCGGGTTGCGGAAGGTAAGTCCCCACAGCTCTTTTTCCAGGCCGGTGGTTTTGGTATTAAAACTGGCATTCAGGATGGTTTTGCCCAGCGGCAGGCCATGAAGCAGCTTAATGCCCCGCATTACGCTATGGTGAATGCGTTCCGGGGGAAATTTGAACAGCAGTTGCTTAATAAGTTGATACATGTGTGGTGCAAAGATAAAAACTAATGGGTGAATTTGCGGGTACACCGGGGCATGTTGGCAGGTATAAACTGCTTATGTACCGATTTAACGTATTGGATGCCTGTACTTCCGCTATTATTATTCTATTTTTGAGCCCGGAATAGGGGAATGCATGTGCCGGTACGTCTCATAAGAGAAGTCCGGTCGGTTTTATCCCCGCTGTACTGTGCCATTCCGTAGTATGTCGCATAACTGTTTAACCATCAAACGATCAGTGTATCTATGTCACTAACCGCAAAGCTGCTGCTTGGAATGCTGTTGTGCTGTTTTCCCCTGCAGGTGCTGGCCTGGGACTGGCATATCAAAGTAACGCTTAGCCTGAATGATCAACCCCTGCTGGTGGCCTGCCAGCTGCTGGAAAAAAATTATGGTATCCATTTTTCGTATAGCCGTGATGTAGTAGACCTTTCGCACCGCATAACGCTGGACGTGCGCAACAAGCCGCTTAAAAAGGTGCTGGAGCTGTTATTTGAGCCTTATGATATTGTCAGCTCCCGCATAGGCAACCAGATTGTGCTGACCATGAAAAGCAAGCCCCTGCGTACTGTTAGCGGGTATGTGGAGGATGCCCGCACCGGTGAAAAGCTGATCGGCGCCACTGTTTACTGCCCTGCGCAGCGGGCCGGTACAGTTACCAACCAGTATGGCTTTTATAGTATTACCCTGAAAAAAGATACCAGCAGCCTTTATACCTCTTATATAGGTTATACCCCGCAACGTTATAAGCTGCCGGCTACCGGTAACCGGCAAATTGCCATGGGGCTGCAGCCCACCAACAGCTTACAGGAAATAGTGGTTACAGAAAATATGAAGGAGCATTTGCAGGAGCAAACCCAGATGAGCAAGGTAAATATTCCTGTTACTGAAATAGAGGCGGTACCCCGGCTGCTGGGTGAGGCCGATGTGATGCGTACCCTGCAAAGCCTGCCTGGCGTAACTGCCGGTGCAGATGGTAGTGGCGGTATGAGCGTGCGGGGTGGCAGCCCGGATCAGAACCTGATATTGCTGGATGGCACCCCGGTATTTAATTCGGAACACGTGTTCGGCATCTTCTCCGTATTTAACCCGGATATCATCAAAAATGCGGACCTGTACAAAGGCGCTTTTCCGGCGCGTTACGGAGGCAGATTATCGTCTATTGTAGATGTTTCCATGAAGGATGGAGATATGAAAAATTATCATGGCGAGGTTTCCATCAGCACCATTGCCGCTAAGTTTATGATAGAAGGGCCGTTGTGGAAGAATAAAACTTCATTCATCCTCTCCGGCCGCCGCTCTTATCTTGACCTGTTAATGGATGACGCTGTCAAGAGTGTATTGAAACTGGGTGAAAATGGCGACTTCTATGCTTTTTTTTACGATGCCAATGCACGCATCAATCACATTTTTTCTCCCAAGGACCGGCTTTACCTGAGCGCATTTGGCGGGGAAGATGCGTTGATCATAAGCCAGGATCATGATTATGAAACCACCGATGCGCCGGACCAGCGGCGTTACCGGGAGCAAAGCTCCTTTAAGCTGGGCTGGGGCAACCTTACCGGTACGCTGCGCTGGAACCATGTATTTAACCAGCGCCTGTTTTCCAACGTAACGTTCAATTACTCGCAATATTTTTTCCTTACGCACTACCATTACAATTTTAAATCCTATACAATTGATGAACACTCACAGCTGTATGGCCGTTATACTTCCCGGATCCAGAATGCAGTAGGCAAAATAGATTTTGACTACCGCCCGCGGCCCAGCCATGCTGTTAAGTTTGGAGTGGCCTCTACCACGCATATTTTTAAGCCCGGTACTTTTTTCTTTGAAGATGATTCTGCTATGCCGTCCCTTCCGGATACCTCCTATAATAACTTTAACACCGTGGGAGTGGATATGGTATTGTACGGGGAAGATGACTGGCAGCTAACTCCTAACCTGCATTTGAATGCAGGCCTGCATGCTGCCGGTTTTTTGGTGGAGAAACGTTTTTACCGTTCCGTACAACCCAGGCTGGGGCTGCGTTACCTGCTGCCTAAAAGCTGGGCCTTAAAGGCGGCCTACACACATATGTACCAGCCCATTCACCTGCTTACCAATAACGGCACTAACCTGCCTACAGACCTCTGGGTTCCTTCTACACCCAAGGTAAAACCCATGTTGTCAAGGCAGTTTACTATAGGCATGGCTAAAACCACGGAAGATCATCAGTATGAATTTTCACTGGAGGGATATTATAAGACTATGAATAACGTGATCGAGTATACGGAGTATGCTTCTGCATTTAATTCTGCCGGCAAAAAGTGGGACGACCAGGTGATCATTGGTAAAGGCCGCAGCTATGGTACGGAAGTGCTGCTGGAAAAAAAGCAGGGCAAAACAAAAGGCTGGCTGGGGTATACACTGGCCTGGTCTGACCGGCAGTTTGCAGAAGTGAATAAAGGTAAACGTTACCCATATAAATATGATGCCCGGCATAACCTGGAGCTGACGGTTATACACCAGTTTAATAAGAACTGGGAAATCTCCGCCGGCTGGCAGTTCTCAACCGGCAAACCTTTAACGTTGCCGGTTGCCAGCTATGAAGGGATACAGGAGCCATCGCCCTACGATCCACAGCTGCCTGTACCGCCAAGAGTAGATGAGCTGGGCGCGCGCAATCAGTTCCGCACCAGTAATATACACCGCCTGGACCTTAGCGTTACCTACACTAAAAAGAAAAGGTTGTGGACCAAGAGCTGGAACCTGAGCCTGTATAATGCCTATAATCAGAAGAACCCATTTTATTATTACGTGAAATCGGACCCGGCGGCAAAAGAGCGGTACCTGGTGCAAAAAACCATTTTTCCCATACTGCCCAGTATTTCTTATTCAGTTAAATTTTAAAAAGTTGTTTATGCGTTTTATTATCGTATATGCTATGGGGTTAGTAATGCTGCTTGCCGCCTGTGACAAAGAAGCCCGGCTAAACCTGCCTTATGAAGGCGATAAAATTGTGTTGAACACTTTTCTGCTGGTGGATAGTGTGGCTTACATCCGTGTAACCAAAAGCGAGCCGGTGGTATCCAGCAATGGTCCTGAATTTACCGAGCTTGTGAATGCGCAGGTGACCATACTGGAAAACGGGCAGCCCTTTTCTGCCGTTCATCACCAGGTAATAAACGGGCGCGGGTATTTTGTATCTGACAGTGCAATAAGACCGGGAAAAATATATACAGTTACGGCCGCTGCTACGGGCCTAACGGCAGTAACCGCTACCGACAGCATTCCTGCCCAGCCGGAAGTAAGCGGTCTTTTTGCGCAGAAAACAGCCAGTCAGCTGAACTTCACTTTGAAAGACCCTGGAAATGTTATCAATTACTATCGCATTCATATTTATGCAGCCGACAGTACGGACGGAGCCATCCGCCCGCTGAGCCGCATTGAGTACCGCCTGGATCCTTCCTTTAATAACAACTTTGCCGATATTATCAGCGATTCCTATTACCAGGACCTGGTAGTAAAGGATGAGCGGATCTCCGGCAAAAGCATAGTTTTTGTGCTGCAAACTTCCAAGCCCGTTACCTATAAATATATGATAGCAGAAGTGGTTGGTTTAACAGAGCAGGGATACCGTTACCTTAAAAGTTTGGATGATCAGCAGGACAACCAGGAGGAAGACAACATCCTGGCGCAGCCGGTAAAAGTTTACTCCAACGTTGCAAATGGATATGGCATAGTAGCTGGCATGTATGCAAAACGTATTACCTGTAAGGTGAAGGAGTGATCAATCATTGATATGATACCGGTTAATTACCTCGTTGATCTTACACGAAAATTTTACGCATTCCGTAATAATTACTGATTCCAGTTCCTTATAACCCTCTGATTCCAGGTGGTATAATTGCGGGTACACCGTTTCTATCATTTTTTTGGTAGCCTCTATCAGGCCATCCTGCATGCTCACCAGCTGCTGCTGTTCATACATTGCATCCTGGTATAAAGGCGATAGCGGATTTAGAATTTCATCCCAGTCCATAATAGTGATGTGTGGTTTAATGAATGGATATGTGTTGTAATCAGCGCAGGGCCGTAAAGAATAAAACAATTTTTAGCCGGTTTGGTTCAAAAGTGGACCCGGCAGTTTTTCTTTTTGCGTAAATGAGCCCGGTTTAAATTCCCGATTTGATTAACGTTTTACATTTTCATGACGTAGCTTTGTCCCACTCCTTTACTCCGCCGCATGAATGTAGCCGTCTGCTGCTCCCGTGTAAAATCCGCTTACACGCAGGCAGGCCCTGATATTCACATGAATCTGCTGTTTTAAGAAACGTACCCCGCTGTACAGCACATTGTACGGTACGGGATCAGTTTGCCCCTGAAGAAACTTGCCGGAACATGGCGGAGTAAAGTGTTCCTGGTAGGTGGTGGTTGGCCCAAACCCCGGGTAGGGTCAACCATTTTTTAATCCATACCATTAACAGATCAAACTACTTATCATGCAACTAATCCGGCTACGGCCCCTGCTCATATTATTATTGAGTTCCCTCTTTTTTGCTGCTACCACACAGGCGCAGCGCCGCATTGTATCCCTGAATGGCACTGTCACGGAAGTAGTGTGCGCCCTGGGTTTTGAAAGATCACTGGCAGGGGTGGATGTGACCAGCACTTACCCGGCCTCCGTACAAAAGCTGCCTAAAGTTGGGCACAACCGCAACATTTCTGCTGAGCCTGTACTGGCCCTGCAACCGGATCTGATACTGGCTACTTCTAATTTCCTGGCGCCGGCGGTGATCGGGCAATTCAATGCTACCGGTGTAAAAACCGTAGTGCTGCAGCAGGAATATTCTGTGGAGGGAACTAAAAAGCTGATCCGCGAAATAGCAGCTGCCCTGCAGGCTACCGAAAAAGGCGCCGCCCTTTGCAAACAGCTGGATCAGCAGCAACAGGCGCTGAAGGTGATCCCGCAGGCAAAAAAAGTATTGTTCATTTATGCACGTGGCGCCGGTACCATGATGGTCGCCGGCCAGGAAACGCCGCTGGATAAAATTATTACGCTGGCCGGTGCAAAAAATGCTGCCAGTGGTTTTAAAGATTTTAAACCGCTTACAACCGAAGCGCTGGTTGCTGCTAACCCGGATGTGATCTTATTATTTGACACCGGCCTGGAAAGTGTAGGCGGGGTAGCCGGTTTATTGAAAGTGCCGGGTGTGCCGCAAACCACTGCCGGCAAGCAGCAAAAGATCATTGCCATGGATGGGCAGTTCCTGTCTGGTTTTGGGCCGCGTGTGATAGAGGCGGTTAAAGTGTTGTCTGAAAAGCTTAAAAATGCTTAATGCTAAACGCTTAATTCATACTTCAAAGGGCCATTAATCTGCAGCATTAAGCATTCAGCGTTCGGCATTCAGCGTTTAGCATCTGAAAAGTTATGCAAAACAAAAAAAGTTTGAGTCTTTCCATATTAAGCACCGCTCTGGTATTCGTAATGATCATTGCCATTGGTACCGGCGCTATGCATATGTCGCCATTGCAGGTAATAGGTATTTTACTAAAAGGTATTGGCATACAGCTGCCGGTAACCTATACGGAGCAAATGCCTGCGGTGCTGTGGATGATCCGCCTGCCGCGGGTAGTGCTGGCGGTAATAATAGGCGCCGGTTTAGGTATTTCAGGGGCTGCCCTGCAGGGGTTATTCCGTAATCCGCTGGCAGATCCGGGCCTGATAGGCATTAGCGCCGGCGCTTCATTAACGGCGGCCATGCTGATAGTGCTGCATGTGTATTTACCGTTTATGGTAAGCGGCAGCATTTTTCAAACCTATGCGCAGAACATCATTACCTTTTTGGGAGCTATGCTTACGGTGCTGATTGTATTTCGTATGTCCGTGGACGGTGGCCGCTCCATTGTATCTGTAATGCTCCTGAGCGGTATTGCCATCAATGCCCTGTGCAGCGCTTTTACCGGGTTAATGACCTATGTGGCGGATAATGAGCAGCTGCGAAACATTACCTTCTGGACGCTGGGCAGCCTGGGTGGCGCCACCTGGCAAACAGTGCTGGCGGTGCTGCCTTTTGTACTGGTACCGGTATTAATGCTGCCACGGATGGCGCCTGCGCTTAATGTATTTGCATTGGGCGAGCAGGAGGCTATGCATAGCGGTGTGCAGGTGAATAAGCTGAAAACGCAGCTCATCATTTATGCTACCATGGCCGTAGCGGCGGGGGTAGCTGTAGCGGGTATTATTGGTTTTATAGGGCTGGTGGTGCCGCATATCATTCGCCAATTCACCGGGCCCGATCACCACATTCTTATACCCAGCACAGCTTTGGCCGGCGCTATCCTGCTCACCGTGGCCGACCTGCTGTGCCGTACTATTATTGCCCCGGCTGAGCTGCCGGTGGGTATTATTACGGCCATTACCGGCGCACCGGTTTTCATTTGGCTGATCTTAAAAGAGAAACGTTTAATTGCTGTATAATGCTGGTTGTAAAAGATGTTTCATTGTCGTTTGGAAATGTGCCGGTGCTGGCGCAAATGCAGCTGCAGGCACAGCCGGGCGAGCTATGTGTGCTGATGGGCGCTAATGGCGCCGGCAAATCTACCCTGCTGCGCACCATTGCAGGGGAGTATAAACATTACCGCGGCAGCATTCTGCTCAACGGGCAGGAGCTGCATCATATGCCTGTGGATGCGCAGGCCCGGCAACGTGCCGTGCTTTCACAGCAGCTGAACCTGCAAATGCCCTTTACTGTGGCTGAAGTGGTGGCCATGGGCCGTTATGCTTACCGCGCATCAGAAAGATTATACGATAAAGAGATCGTGACCTATGCCTTAAAATTATTGCAGGTATACGACCTGAAAGACCGCAGCTATCCCACACTTTCAGGCGGGCAGCAGCAACGCGTACAAATGGCGCGGGTATTGGCACAGCTGCTGGAAGCGCCGGCCCTGCATGCTATGGACTACACGGGTAAAAAAATGTTGCTGCTGGATGAGCCGGTAACGGGAATGGATATACTCCACCAACAGCTGGCTTTACAGCTGGCCGTGCAGTTAAGCCGGCAAGGTGTGCTGGTAATAGCCGTACTGCACGATTTTCAGCTGGCAGCCGCTTATGCGCAGCGTGTATTTTTTCTGAAGAACGGCCGTGTATATGCACAGGGGCCGGTAGCTACGGTATTATCGCCCCTGCATATCAGGCATTGTTTTGGAGTAGATGTATCGGTGCTGCATCATTCATTATGCGCTTATCCCCTGGTGGTTACCAATACAGCCGCCACTTTATTTTCATCATCTGCCTTACAGGCAACAAACGCTTATTAATAACCATGAACAATACAATCACCAATAGCCTGCAAGCTCAATGGCAGGCATACCGCCAGCAAAATCCTAAAACCAGGATCCGGGATGCCGCCCGCGCCCTGCAGGTAAGCGAAGGCCAGCTGGTAGCTGCCTGCACCGGCAGCACCGTGCTGCATTTACGGAACGATTATCCCGCTTTGCTGCAACGCATGCCGGGCGTAGGAAAAGTAATGGTGCTTACCCGTAATGAAAGCTGTGTAATAGAAAGAAAAGGCGTGTTTGAAGAGGTGAATACAGAAAGCCGCCACGTAGGCGTGGTAGTAGGTAAAGATATAGACCTGCGCATGTTCTTTTCAAAATGGGTATATGGTTTTGCCGTAAAGGATGATGAAGCGCTGGGCTTCAAAAACTCCTTACAGGTATTTGACGGGCAGGGTAATGCTGTGATCAAAATATATACGGTAGCCGATACTAACCTGGCGGCCTGGGATCAGATGGTGCAGGACTTTACCGCGCCGGAACAACCGGCTGATATTACCGTTACACCTGCTGCAGCAGCACCCGCCTATGCACAAATCATAGATGCCAAAGCATTTTTGGATGAGTGGGCTGCGTTGCAGGATACGCACGACTTTTTCCCCTTACTCAATAAATACAAAGCCGGCCGCCTGCATGCGCTGGAAATAGCAGCAGGCCGTTTTACCCGCAGGGTAGCAACTACCTGTGTAAAGCCGCTGCTGGAGCAGGCAGCAGCCAGCGGGCTGGAAATTATGGTATTTGTGAGCAACCATGGCAACATTGAAATTCATACCGGGCCGGTACATAAGATCGTGGAAATACCAGGGTGGATCAATGTGATGGACTCTGACTTTAACCTGCACCTGAAAACAGATGATATTGCCCAATGCTGGGTGGTAGAAAAACCATCTGCAGATGGTACGGTTACTTCTATAGAAGTATTTGATGCCAATAATGAAATGATCGTACAATTCTTTGGCAAACGCAAGCCTGGACAGCCAGAGCTGGTGCAGTGGCGGGAATTGGTGAAGAGCCTTTAAGAATGTAAAATGTAAAATTTTAAATGTAAAATGTAAAAGTGTAGAACTGCTGCACCGGACTTTTACATTTGAAATTTTACATTTATCATTTTACATTTTCTCCCTTCCTTTTCCTTTTAGCGTAAATACTTTTCCTGATCCGATCATTACTACTACTTGCTGCTGCTTATTTTTGTATTGCCGTTCTCCGCCGGCTTACACAATAATATCTTTTTTAGCATAATAGTTTTTTACGAATCTATGAAACCCATCTGTCTGCCCGCTATGCCGGCCGGGTACCTGCATGCGTATGGCGGGTATGACAGGCCAATAACAGCAGTTTGTTAAACAAGTAATGTATGTGCGAAACCAGGATACTGGCCCGCAAAGGGCAAATGCATATAGGCCATTGTATGCATTGTAAAACCGTTTTTCTGTGGCATGGTAATGTGCTGCTGCATTTTACCCCGAACGATTTTGTACAGTTCAGCGAAACGCTGGGCCATCGTGAATTTTGCGATCATTCGCTGCCTTTTCCGGATGATGAGGAACGTGTGATCATTCACACGCCCTGCCAGGATATCAGCTTCACCTTTACCAAAGCGGAATGGGAAACCCTGCGGGCAGCGGTGGAAGAGGCTTTGCTGATGCAGCAGGTGTACGCGCTGATATAAGCATACCAACAATAAATCAAATACCTGATGAAACAATTGATGGCACTGTTCTTTTGCTGCCTCTTATGCCGGGTGAACAGTTTTGCCCAGGATACCGCTGTTCAGTTAAGGGATGTGGTAGTAACCGGGCAATACCAGGCGCAGTCTGTTAAACAATCCGTGTACCGGGTGCGCACCGTTAACAGCGAACGTATTCAGCTGCGGGGCGCTACCGATGTATTGGGAGTGCTAAGCAATGAGCTGGGCATCCGCCTTTCAAACGATGCTACGCTGGGCGAAACAGATGTAGAGCTTATGGGCATGCCGGGCCAGAATGTAAAGGTATTGCTGGATGGCGTGCCGCTGGTAGACCGTGGCAGCACCAAACAAAGCTTAAGCCAGGTTGATGTTAACTCCATTGAACGTATTGAAATTGTAGAAGGCCCTATGTCGGTGGTATATGGTACGGATGCGCTGGCAGGCGTTATCAACATCATCACAAAAAAGCGTACGGATAACCTGACAGTTACGGCCCGGGTGCAGGAGGAAACAGTGGGCACGGAATACAAACCCTTTAATAGCAAAGGGCTGCATAACGAAAATATTGGCCTGCAATGGGGCCATGGCGGCTGGTTTGCCAATGGTGGTTATACCCGTAATAATTTCGGCGGCTGGCAGGGCAATTATACCGGCCGTAAAAAAGAATGGCATCCGAAGAACCAGTCTTTTGCCAGCGGTATGTTAGGCTATGGCAATGGTACCTGGGAAGTATGGTACCGGCTGGATTACCTGCATGAGAATATTAAAAACCAGGGCGATATTAATACCGGCAACTACAAAGCTACCGACCAGTTCTTTTATACCAACCGTTATACCCACCAGGCCCAGGCAGCCTGGAAACCCGCTGAGCGCCTGAGTGTGAACGCTGCGCTCTCTTACCAGGATTACCAACGTAAAACGGAGACCACCATTAAAGATTTTCGTACCAATACCACCACGCTCTCGGGCGATGCCGGTGCGCAGGACGTATCTAAATTCAGCACCATTTTTTTCAGAGGCACCGTACAATATAAAATATCAGAGCTGGTATCACTGCAACCGGGTGTGGAATATAAAAGGGATGCCAGCAGCGGCCAGCGTATTGAAGGTTCACCGGTGATCAGTGATTATGCCTTTTTTGCATCTGCAGAAGTAAAACCGGTTGGCTGGCTTAACATCAGGCCGGGCCTGCGTTTCAGTAAAAATTCGGTGTATGATGCGCCGCCGGTTATTCCATCCATCAACACTAAGTTTGCATTAAGAAAAGACCTGGACCTGCGCCTGTCATACGCGCGGGGTTTCCGGGCGCCCGCATTGCGCGAACTATACTTTTACTTTTTTGATGCCAGCCATTCCATTAAAGGAAATCCCAGCCTGAAGGCGGAATATTCGCACAGTGTAAACGGCTCGCTTAGCTGGCAGGCGCTTAATAAAGATCTGCTGCATTACACCATTGCCCTAAGCAGCTTTTATAATGATTTCAATAACCTCATAGATCTTGGGTACGATGCGGCTGATCCCAGCATTAGCACCTATGTCAACATCAATAAGTTTAAAACTACCGGGGGCATGCTGGAACATACCCTGCAATGGAAGCACCTGCAGGCCACCCTGGGCTTCCTGTACATAGGCCGCTACAACCGCTTTGCAGATGATACGGCTTATACTAAAGCCGGCAGCTCGCCCACCTTTACATGGACACCGGAAGTGAATGCAAATATCATCTACCACATTAAGCGTATAGGCGCTACCGTAAATGTGTTCTACAAATTCAGCGGGGTGCGGCCTACCTATGAGCTGGTAAGTGTGAATAATGTGGAAGTAGTGCATTTGGCAAAAACAGCCGCTTTCCATTATGCGGATGTTACGGCTTCCAAACGCATTAACAAATACCTGACACTGAATGCCGGAGTAAAGAATGTGCTGAATGTGGACCGGCTCAAAAGCACCTCGGCAGATATCGGGCAGGCGCACAGCACCGGCGGCCCGGTGTTGATGTGGTATGGCCGCTCTTACTTCCTGGGGCTGAATTTTCGTTGGGCAAAAAATTAACTCTAACAACTAATAAATACTGATAGAACATGTACACAACAAAACACTCAAAGGCCGGTTGGAAGCATATGCGGCAGGTTTTTGTATCCCTTACCCTTATAGCAGCGCTCAGCGCCTGCAGCAATGATGATGACGCCATACCGGTTATACCACCTTCCGACGGTTCTGAAATGAAGCTGAACGGCGGTGGCGGCACCGGCGCACCCAATGCGGTGTTTGTAGATCTGAGCGCAGCCAAGCAAACTTCCTTAGCCCGCATAAGCTGGGACTTTGGATTTTATGGCGGTGCTGACTACCGTGTGATCCTGAACTATACCTCTTCCCTATCCGTAAAAGCCCTGGCTAAAACAGATCTTACACAGGTTAGCCTTACGGATACCGTTGGTATAAGCCTGTCCCTGGGGCAGGGAGCCGGTACCCTGGATATGGTAGACGATGTATATGGCGACCTGTCAAAAACAGCCATAGCAGCCATATCCGCTACGGACACGGAAAACAAGGTATACCTGGTAAAACCGGAAACCGCCAACGCTGCAGATCCCAAAACCTGGTATAAAGTAAAGATCAGCCGTAACGGTAACGGTTATAAGCTGCAATATGCCAGGCTGGGGGAAACCGCCATTCAAACCGCTGATATCAGCAAGGATGGCAGCTTCAACTTTACCTTTTATTCCTTAACCACCAATAAGGTGGTAACGGTGGAGCCCAAAAAGGCGGAATGGGATATTCAATGGTCGTACGGCGTATACCTGACCGGCGGTGGCGGCGTATTCTTACCCTACCTGTTCTCTGATTTTGTGTACAGCAACAGCCTGGCTGGCGTGCAGGCTGCAGAAGCCACTACGGTCGATGGGTTTAGCTATGATACCTTTGCAGCTGCGGACCTTTCCAATACCAAGCTGGTATATAGCGCCACCCGTGATGCTATTGGCAGTAAATGGCGGGTAACTTCCGGCGCAACAGTAGGCATAAAAACCGACCGCTTTTACGTGGTAAAGGATGCCGGCGGCAACTACTATAAGCTGAAGTTCATCAGTGCCGGAATAGGGCAGGATGGCGGCCAGCGCGGATATCCTGAAATTGCGTATAAATTGATAAAGTAAAGCGTGAAAAGCACAAGGGCAGGGGTTGGCGTTAGCCGGCCCTTTTTTTATGCCTGCGCCCAGCCGGTAAAAGTGACAGCAATACGGGCGGTGGTATATTTATTGATATCTTTAGTGCATTATGGAATTCAAGGATTATTATAAAACACTGGGAGTAGAGAAGGGCGCAACAGAAGCGGAGCTGAAGAAGGCGTACCGCAAGCTGGCAGTCAAGTATCACCCCGATAAAAATCCTGGTGACAAAGCGGCAGAGGAAAAGTTCAAGGAAATAAACGAAGCATACGAGGTGCTGGGCGATCCTGAAAAACGGAAAAAGTACGACCGGCTGGGTGAGAACTGGAAAAATTACGAGCAGCACGGCGGCCGCGCCCAGGATTATGACTGGGGCCAATGGGGCAGTGGCGGCCAAACCTATAGCTACCAAGGTAATGCAGAAGATATGTTCGGCGGAGAAGGCGGTTTTTCCGACTTCTTTGAACAGCTGTTCGGCCGCTCTTTTGGTGGCAGCAGCAGCAAGCGGCAGCAACGGGCCACACGGGGCCAGGATATTTCGGCCACCATGGAAGTATCCCTGGAGGATGCCTATGCAGGCGGCACTAAACAGGTGAACGTAAACGGATCACGGTTAAATATAAAGCTGAAACCCGGCCTGTACGAAGGACAGGTGATACGCCTGAAGGGCAAGGGCGTACCGGGCCGCAACGGGGCAGAGAGCGGCGACTTGCTCATTACTATACATTTAGCGCCGCACCCGCAGTTTGAGCTGAAAGGCCAGGATGTGTATGCTGATGTACCGGTGGACCTTTATACGGCTGTTTTGGGCGGTAAGATCACCGTGCAGGGCCTGGGAGGACCGCTGAATATGAATATCCCGGCAGGCACCGACAGCGGGCGCATCTTTCGCCTGAAAGGGATGGGCATGCCATCCTTCAATAATGCCTCCCAGCCGGGAGACCTGTACCTGACGGCTATGATCCATATTCCCCAGCATTTGAGCGAACAGGAAAAGGAGCTGTTTACACAGCTGGCTAACCTGCAAAAGAAATAACCTGCCAGGAAAACATTATTCAACAGATTTTTTGACAGACCGCAGTAAAAGCGTACTGAACAAACAACAATTGTTGTAAATTTAGCTTTAAACCCAATTTGAATGATCATTAACGGTAATGGCCATACCAATAAGAAATGCATATTGGTGGCGGACGATGATGCCGATGACAGGGAGTTAATAAAAGTAGCTTTTGAGGAGAATGAGACTGATACAGCCATCTATTTTGTGGAGAATGGAGAAGAGTTAGTACACTACCTGCACCGGCAGGGGAAGTATAAAGACGAGGGGAATTATCCCTTTCCCAGCCTGATACTGCTTGACCTGAACATGCCTAAAAAAGACGGCAGGGAGGCCCTTCGCGAAATAAAAAGCCATCAGCAGCTGAAAGCCCTGCCTATGGTCATCCTCACCACTTCTACAGCAGCCAAGGACATAGTACATTGCTATGAGCTGGGGGTGAACAGCTATATGATCAAGCCGGCTAATTTTTCCGACCTGGTGCAATTTGCCGCTATGTTACACGCTTACTGGTTTAATACTGTGCAGCTGCCCTTATAGAGCCTGTTTGAAGAAATCTGTTTCCCTTGCCCATTCAATTAGAAAGGATACCAGGAAATAACCCGATGATACGATCATCAGTCCTAATGCAAGCAATCCAATTTCGAAGAATGCCTTAATACCAAGAAGGCCCGCTGCATTTGCGGCATAGGTAAGGAGTGCGAGTAATGCGCCGGTTACGAGTAATGTAAGGGCAAATTTTTTCATTGATGAATTTAATGTGACGGGTACCTGTATACCCTATACGAAGGCGCAAAGATATCATCTTTGCCTATAGAAGTAATCAAACCCGGCACGGTTTAAACTACTCCTGAAATAATTATTTTTTTACCATGTAAAAAGAGCTGGCTAAAAGGCGTGAAGAATGTTGTTGCAACACACCTTTCAGCCAATAAATTTTATACCGCCGGATCATTTTCCGTAATATCCGCCTGCTTTTTCTTCTCGCTGCGGCCCTTTTCCACCCACCAGTATAACGGCGGTATAATTAATGGCGCAAACAGCAGGGTGCTGGTTAAGCCGCCTATGATTACGGTGGCCAGCGGGCGCTGCACATCCGATCCAATACCCGAAGAAGTAGCTGCCGGTATTAAGCCTGCAATGGCCACTACCAGTATCGACAGCAGCGCACTTAGCTGCTCTTTGGATGCCAGGTAAACGGTTTCCTTCAGTTCATGATCGCCCGCCAGCTTTAAGCGGGTAATAGCTGATACCAATAGCACACCCGCCATTACCGAGATCCCGAAAATGCTTACAAAGCCCACGCCTGCCGACACGTTAAAATGATACCCGCGTATGAACAATGCCATAATACCGCCGGCCATGGCAAAGAAAATGCAGCTGATGGTAACCGCGGTATGCGGCATATTGCGGAACAGCATAAACAGCACCAGGAACACCATTACAATAGTTAAGGGAATGGTGAATGAAAGCTGTTTGCTGGCCCTTTGCAGGTTCTCATACTGCCCGCCGTAAATAATAGCGTAGCCTTTTGGGATGTGCAGCTGTGCATTTATTTTGCTGCTCACCTCCTTTACAAAGCCGCCCTGGTCGCGGCCGCGTATGTTGGTGCGCACGGTGATCATGCGTTTGTTGTTGTAGCGGTAAATGTTCGTTTGCCCCTGCACGTAGTCTATGCTGGCCAGCTGGTTCATGGGTACCAGCGCGCCGTTGGCAGCCGTTACCTGCAGGTTCTTCACCGCTTCAATGTTATTGCGGTTCTCTGCCAGGTAGCGGATCACAATATCGTAACGTTTGGTACCATCATACAGGGTGCTGATGGCTTTGCCGCCAATAGCCGCTTCAATAATGTTCTGTATATCGGCCACGTTAATGCCAAAACGCGCGGCATTTTCCCGGTTAATGTTAATAGCTATCTGCTCCTGCGGGCCTTCCTGCTCAATGTTCACGGATTCTGAGCCGGCCATGTGCTGCACAATATTGGCAATGGTATCTGCTTTGCCCCGCATCATGGTCAGGTCGTCGCCTACAATGGAAATGGCCAGGTCGGCGGCGCTGCCCGTTACAATTTCCATTACCTGGTCAATGATAGGCTGGCCGGAGGAGAAGTGCACCGCGGGCATGGCCCGTTCCAGGTCATGCCGTATGCTGGTTACCAGTGTTTTTTTGGCAATGGTATCGCTCCACAATTTATACTCCTTTAAGCCCACCAGGATCTCATTACGGTTAGCCGGGAAGGGATCGGTACCATCATCATTCCGGCCGGTTTGCGTGATCACAAAATCTATCTGCGGATATTTGGCAATGATCTCCCTGATCTTAGGTGCGTAGCGGGCATTTTCCTGGATGGTGATCCCGGAGGGGAAGTTGCCGCGTAAAAAAATGGAACCTTCGTCCAGCTCCGGTAGAAACTCAGAACCCAGGCTACCACCTACCAGTATCAGCACCACTACAATTGCAAAACCACCTATCACAGACGTCTTGGGACGCTTTAACACCGTGCGCAATGCTTTACCATACCCATTTCCCAGGAAAGTAAGCACCACGTTCTTATGCTCTTTCAGTGGTTTGCCCTGCCCGCTGAATGCTTTCTTATATGCAAAGGATATTAATACCGGTATCAACGTGAGTGCTGCCAGCATGGAGCCTATTACGGCAAAGGCAAGCGTAAGCGCCATGGGTGAGAACAGCTTGCCTTCCACGCGCGTCATCAGCAGAATGGGCATATAAGCCAGTATGATGATGGTAACGGAGAAGAAGATCTCCCGCCCTACTTCCTGTGCAGAGAGCAGGGTGAGGGCGATGATGCCTTTGCGTTTTTCTTCCATGGGCGCTGTTCGGTACGTTCGTATCAGGTGCTCTGCCATTACGCAGGCGCCATCTACAATAATCCCAAAGTCAATAGCGCCCAGGGAAAGCAGGTTAGCCGGTATGCCGGTGAGCCGCATTAATATAAACGCAAATAACAGTGAGAAGGGAATGGTAAGCGCCACTACCAGCGCGCTGCGCAAACTGCCCAGGAAAAACACCAGGATAATGATCACGATGGATACCCCTTCCAGCAGCGTATGGCCTACGGTTTCCAGCGAGTGATCGATCAAAAAGCTACGGTCGTATAAGGTGCGCAGCTTAACGCCTTTGGGCAGCTCATCTGTTTCCAGGTCGGCAATGCGCTCTTTTAATATTTTTAATACTTCACTGGGATTTTCGTAGCGGCGCAGGAGTATAATGCCTTCTACACCATTATTGGAGCTGATGCCGGCGCTTTTAATGGTATACCCCATTACGCCGCTGGGTGGGGGCGGCGCAATTTCCACGGTGCCTACATCGCGCAGGAACACGGCCATACCATTGCTTTCCGTAAGCACAATGTTCTCGATATCCGATTCTGTTTTTACGGCGCCCAGGCTGCGCACGGCAAATCCCTGCTCACCGCGGGCAATAATGTTACCGCCGGTGTTCCGGTTATTCTTTTGCACGGCGTCTATTACATCTTCCATGGAAAGGCCGTATTTCCGCAGCTTATCCGGCGAAGTAAGAATGTGGTATTCCTTTAGCGGCCCGCCAAAGGTGGTAATATCTGCAATGCCCGGTACCTGCAGCAGGTAGGGTTTAATCACCCAGTCCTGCAGGTCGCGGATATCAGTGGGTGTGTAGGAGGGCGGGGCTTCTACCACGTACCGTAATATTTCGCCTACGGCGGTGGTAAGCGGGGCCAGCTCCGGGCTTACGCCATCCGGCAATTCGGCGGTGGCTATACGCTCATTTACCTGCTGCCGTGCAAAATAATCGTCTGTACCATCTTTAAAGGTTAGCTGCACTACACTCAAACCAAAAATGGTGCGGCTTCTGCGGTCCAGCACATTGGGTGTGTTCTGCAGGGCCCTTTCAATGGGAATGGTTACCTGCTGCTCCACTTCTTCTGCTGCCCGGCCGGGATACTGTGCTACTATGATCACGTTGGTATCTGCAATATCGGGATAGGCCTCTATTTTCAGCATGGTAAAGCACCAGTAGCCAATGCCCATCAGGGCAGCGCCCATGAGTATAACAGCCCAGCGGTTCTTAAGCGAGAATATTAATAAGTTACGAATCATCTGGTCTTAGATTTTTTCCACCTGGTTCACTACAATAAAACCGCTGCTTATTTCCCTGCGCAAGGCTTTCAGCGCGTGCCTTACCTTTTCATCATCATCAATAAAAGTGATGAGCATGGGAGGTTCATCAAAACTAAACCAGCTATCCGGCCGTTTCAGCTGGTGATGCACTCCAAAGCCTATCTGGCCCCGGAATGCAGTGGCGCCGGCTATTTTGTGCCGGATCAGGAACCGCATGATGAACTCGTATAAAGGCTGTGCACCGTACACTTCATCTTTGTCAATATAGATCTGTGCCTGAAGCATGAGGAAATGGTGTTTTGAAGTTTTTCAGTATCCGAAACTTAATCCCTTTAACTGCATTACGCCATTCACAACTACCTGTTCGTTTCTTTCAAGACCTTTATAAATATTCACCCGGTCGCCTATTTGCAGGCCGGTGCTTACTTCTTTTCTTTCAAAGGTGGAGGGCGCTGTTTTTATAAATACGTAGCTGCGGCCCTGTGAAGTAATGAGCGCAGATTTGTTAATGCTGATCATGTTGCTGCTGCTACGCTCAGGGTCCGGCTTTACCGGGAAAGTTACCGTGGCAAACATACCGGCCTTCAGCTGCTGGCCGGGGTTGCTGATACGGATGCGCAGCTTTACCATACGGGTGGTGTTATCTATTACATCGGCCACATTTTCGATCTTGCCATTAATATGCATTTCCGGGAAAGAGGGCAGCACCATAGAGCAGGCATTGCCTTCCTTTACATTGCTGATCTGCGTTTCCGGTATATCACAAATTACATATGCGGTGCCGGGTGTAGCAGCGCGTAAGGCTACCGGCTCAAAACCTCCTGCTTTTAACCTGGCCTCATGTTCAATAATAGCGGCTCTTTCATTAGCCAGGTTGGTTTGTTCCATTGACAGCGCTGCCTGTGCATCCAGCAGGTCCTTACCGGTGGCAGCGCCGTGGTTAAACAGGTCCTGCGCGCGGTCCAGCTCTATTTTACGTTGTTTAATATTGATATCCTGTATATGCCGGATGTTGATCATGTGCTGCATCAGCTGTGTGTAGCTGCTTTCCAGGTCAGGATTATCAAACAGCACTACATTCTGTGCGCCTTCCTGTGAGGTGAGCACGGTAGCGGCTATACGTGCCGGGGCATGCAACTCGCCGGAAAGTGCGGAATCGCCGGCCGGCTCCGTCTGGAAAAAAGATACCATCGCCGTATCTGTAAAGGTGATGCGCTTGCCATCATTCTCCACTTTAGGCACCGGATCTGCCTCGGCGGCAGCTTCCTTTTTTTTATGGGTACATGCTGTTAAAAACAGGCATGCCGTTAAAAAATATGTGGTTGTGCTGTTCATTATAATTGATTAATAAGGCCGGTTACAAATAATAATTGCAGGTAGCTTTGGTAGTAGGATTGCAGCGCGTCGTAATACAGCAGGCGCGTGTCATACCAGTTACGCTGGGCATCCAGGAAATCAATAATGGTGGTGCCGCCGCGCAGGTATGCATACTTCACATTATCCAGGATCTGCTGTGATTGTTGTAACACTCCGTTATATTGCTGTATGTTATTTTTTTGCACCACGTAGGTTTTGTAGGCCGTGCTCACATCTGTTTGCACCTGCAGCTGTGTGGCCTGCAGGCTTTGTTCTGCCTGCGCTTTCTGGATCTCTGCTTTTTTGATCTGTCCCTGGTTGCGGTCAAAAATGGGCAGGCTGATGGTGCCAAAAAAACCAACGTACGGCACGGAGTTCTGCGGGTTATAGATCACGCCCAGTTCCGGCTGCGGCCAGGAAAGGGATCTCTGGTATTTGATGCTGCTGGTGGTTTGTGCAATGGTACTTTTTACCAGCATTACATCTGAACGGTTTTCCTGGCTCTGGTTAATTAAGCTATCCAGCGTGGCAGTGGGTATTAATGTTTCCACGGCGCTGCTGGTATCTACCTGCACGCTGTCGGCCGCGCCGGTTAACAGCTTCAGGGTTGCCAGCTCGTTGTTATAATCCTGGAAGAACACGGTTAGCTGCAGGTTATATTGCTGCAGTAGCACCTGTGTACGGGTAAGGTCTGTTTGTGTGATCACCTGGTTTTTGTAACGCAGCTCGTTGATCTTTACCAGGCTATCCAGGTTGGCGCGGCTTTCCTGCAGCAGGGTAAGCTTCTTTTTCAGCACCCAGGTGTTAACCCAGCTGCTGCCTACATTCCAGGAAAGGTTACGTACATTTTCCTGGTAGGTATTATTGGCAACCGCAATATTCTGGTTGGCAGATTCAATCCTGTACTTACGCTGGCCCGGCCATTGGATTGGCTTGGTCAGCTGCCACCATACCTGCCGGTTGCTGTTATCGGACCATTTGGTGCCGGCCGGGAAATGCCCGGCATCTGCCAGCTGCAGGGTTTGATTGTTGAGATTTGGATTAGGCCGCAATTTGGCGGTGATCACATCTGCCTGGGCAGCGCCAATATTCAGGTACTGGGCCTTCAATACCGGGCTGCTTTGCCGTGCCGTGTCTATGGCGGAGGATAGGGTAAATACTGTTTGGGCAACAGTATTTCCGGCGCCTGCAAGCAGGAAGATGGCTACAACAATAACAAGCTTTGGGTTCATGCTAATAGTTCCACATTTTTAGATAACCGGGATAAAGTTCAACAAAGTTCATGCTCATCATACAACACAGCGCTTATTTTAAGGGCATTTTAAGACACCTTAAAAACAGCTTATAATTGTTATAATTATCTATTAACAAACATTTGTGCATAGGGTTCACCAAAATAGAAAACCGCCTAAAGAGGCGGTTACATTAATATTCACGTTATGAAAACCCAAAAACAAACACCTTACAGGTGTTGTAAATCGCTTGATGATACACAATATTAGCCCTTTCCTGGTCCATAGGTAGTTAATCGCCGGTTAAGGGTAATGTGCCGATATGCTAATGTGCTAATGGGTATGGTAAAATGTGATCCTCAACATATACCAGCACATTGGCATATCATCATTCCATTGCCTGGTACACTGCTACTTTAAACTCCTCACCAATACGCCAGTACGGGGAAAGGTATTCCTGCGTGAACAGCAGCCCTACCAGCTGCTCCTGCGGGTCGGCCCAGTAATGGGTGTTAAAAGCGCCGCCCCAGCCAAAGGCGCCGGTACTAAAGGGCAGCAGGTAATTGTTCTTTGCTGTTTCCAGCGCAAAACCAGCCAGGCTGAATTGAAAGTTTTCCGGCTGCGGCGGCAGCGGTGAAATGCGCATACTATCCGTAAGCTGGTTGGTAAGCATCAGCTCCACTGTTTTGCGGCCCAGCAATCTTTTATGCTTATATACACCCTTATTTAAGTAAAGCGACAGGAACTTTGCATAATCCGCCACCGTGGAGCTTAAGCCTGCCCCGCCGGATAAATAGGTGCCGCTCAGGTTAGGGAACAGGGGATTTACGCCTTCATAAATAGGATGGGTTACCGGCAGCAGCGCCTGGCCCTTACTTTCATATAAGGTTACCAAACGGTTTTGCAGGCCGGCAGGCAAGTGAAACCAGGTATCTGCCATTTCCAGCGGCTCAAATACCCGTTTGCGCAGGAAAACATCAAACGGCTGCCCGCTCCAGATCTCCACCAGGTAGCCTAACAGATCGGTATTAAGGCCATAGGTAAATGCGGCGCCGGGATCATGCTGCAAAGGCATTTGTGCCAGTAAGGCCGTCTTTTCTTTAATGGTGGAACGGGTAGTGCCAATACCGCTGGGAATACCGGCTTTGGTATAAATAGCCCACATAACGGGGTCGCTGAAAATGGCCGGGTATGCAATACCGGAGCTTTGGCGCAGCAGGTCGCGGATGGTTATTTCCCTGCTGGCCGGGCGGGTGGTATAGCTGCTGTCTGCCGCATTAAAATGCACCAGCACCCGAGGGTTTTTAAATGCAGGAATATAATCGGACACCGGGTCATCCAGCAGAAACTTTCCTTCCTCCCACAGCATCATTACCGCCAGACTGGTAATGGCTTTGGACTGGGAGGCAATACGGAAAATGCTGTTGGTTTGCATGGGCTTTTTAGCGGCAGCATCTGCATAGCCAAATGCTTTGTTATAGATGATCTGCCCGTTGCGGATGATCAGCGCAGTGGCGCCGGGTATATGCTGCGCGTTAATGTGGCGGGTAATTAAACTGTCAATACGGGCCAGGCGTGCAGGGTCAAAGCCCTGCTGTGCATTTGCCAGGGATGTGGCAAAAAGGATCCCTGACAAAAGCAGCACCTGCTTTTGCAAATATTTCATGATAAAAAAGTTATGATGGAATGTTATTGGAAGAAGAGAGGAACTAAAAGGAATGTAAAATGTAAAATTCTAAATCGTAAATGTAAAAGTGAAATGCAGCGATAGACTGCAATCCAACTTTTACATTTATCTCGTTCATAAAGTCTTTTCAACGGTCTCTATGAACCTCCTTTGCCGGTTTATCTCGTTCATAAAGTCTTTTCAATGGTCTCTATGAACCTCCTTCGCCGGTTTAAAATTTTACATTTATGATTTTACATTCTTTTATACAATTGATCTTACAAGACCACCGTCTGCACGCAGGGCGGCGCCGTTGGTAGCAGCAGAGAGGGGGCTGGCTACGTAGGTTACCAGGTTGGCTATTTCATCCACACTGGCAAAACGTTGTATGAGGGAAGAAGGGCGTATGGTTTTAAAGAAATCTGCTTCCACTTCTTTCTCCGTTACGTTTTTGGAAGCGCCCATCTGTTTTATAAAATCTTCCACGCCTTCAGAGCGGGTAGGGCCAGGCAGCACACTGTTCACCGTTACGCCGGTGCCTTTGGTCAGCTCGGCCAGGCCGCGGCTAATAGACAGCTGCGCGGTTTTGGTAGTACCGTAATGGATCATTTCTTCCGGGATGTGAATGGATGATTCACTGGAAATAAAAATGATGCGGCCCCAGTTCTTTTCCAGCATTTTGGGGAACAGTGCGCGTGACAGGCGTACACCGCTTAATACATTCACCTCAAAAAAGCGCAGCCATTCTGCATCGGTGATCTCTGTAAAGGGTTTGGGCTCAAAAATACCGGCGTTGTTAACAAGGATGTCAACTGCCCCCAGCTTAGCGATCAGCTGATCTACTTCTTCGGCTTTGGAAAAATCGGCAGCTATACCGGCTGCTTTGGCCCCGGGTACCTGCTGGTTCAGCTTTGCTACTGCTTCATCTACTTTCTGTTGTGATCTGCCGTTAATAGTAACGGTGGCGCCTTCCTGCAGCAGCTGTTTGGCAATGGCAAAACCAATGCCCTGTGTAGAACCGCTCACGAAGGCTGTTTTGCCTTTTAACTGTAAGTCCATTTTATTAATGTTTTATAAAGTTTATTATCAATTTCCGGGTGTAAAGGTCCGCATGAATTTTCTATAAATAAAATAGTTTGATTTATGGGTTGGTATAAATTTATTTATAGCTTTGCCGCATGATCAACTTTGAGTGGTACCGCACCTTTAAAGCCATTTACCAAACCGGCACCTTAACGGGTGCTGCACAGGAGCTGCTGATCTCCCAGCCTAATGTGAGCCAGCACCTTTCCTCCCTGGAAAGTTACATAGGCCAACTGCTATTTGAACGTAAGCCCCGTAAAATGGTGCCAACTGATTACGGCAAGCTGTTCTACACCCAGATCATTGAAGCGGTGGAGAAGCTGGAAAATGTAGAAACGCATTTCCGCCATGATTGTTTAAGCAAGCGGCTGCCCTTAACCAGCATAGGCGCGCCAAAAGAATTTTTTACCGCTATGCTGGCGCCCCATGTAAGCCAGCTGCCGGCGCCTATTGTAGCGGAATTTGGCGTTACCAAAGACCTGGTGCCCCGCCTTACCAAAGGGGAGCTGCATTTTTTAATTTCCACCAAACAGCTGGACCTGCCTAATATTATATATGAACCGGCCATGCATGAAAAATTTCTGCTGGTAGCTAACACGGGGTTAAATACCATGGAGTTTGAGCAGCATATTGATAATGGTGAGCTGGATAAGGCAGAGGAATGGCTGCTCATGCAAAACTGGTTTGCCTACAGCAGTGATCTGATGATCATTCGCCGCTTCTGGTTAGAGAATTTCCGTAAAAGACCTTCCGTAAAACCACAATTTATCATTCCCGACTTTGATGCCATTATCAGCTCCCTGGTGCATGGGGAGGGCGTTTCCATTGTTGCCGATTACCTGGTAAAAGACCTGCTGGCACAGGGGCAACTGAAAGAGCTGTGGCCGGGCATTGCTACTACCGGGAACACGCTGTACCTCGCTTATGACAAAACCAAAGTTACCACTACCCAGTTGGATATGATGCGCTACTGGCTGCAGCTTTCTGTGCTTACTGTTGCTTAATGAACATATATTAACCGGAATTTTACCTGATTTTAACGCATCGGGCAAAAACTGGTTAAGATATGGGCATCTTAGGTAAAGATCAATAAAGGCATTTGTTCGGGCAATAGATAATTTTATGGCACTACAGAATGAAGGGGGGAAATTATCTATAATTCTTTTTATATTAATGCTGCATACATGTTGAGTGCTTTATCCATTGGATGATGATAGTACGTTGCTGCCTGCCAACAAGCAGCAAAAGCTGGTTTCCCCGAACAATGAAAGAACAATGAAACAACTGTGAACCAAAACTAAAATCTAAGTCGTCATGAATCCTAAGCCGTATCTGCTATTCATAATAGCAATCGTATGCTGTGTGGGAATGCGCGTCTATGCACAATCTGTTCCGCTTAAAGGTAAAGTAACCGACCAAGCCGGGAACCCTGTGATTGGCGCCACCATTAAGATCCAGCACAGCAGTAAAGGCACCACTGTAGGCGCCGATGGCACTTTTGAGCTCAGCGTGGAAGCTAACGCTGTACTGGAAGTAACGGCCATTGGCTTTGATCCGGCCCGGGTGAATGTAGCCAATCAAACCACTATCACCATTACGCTTACTGAAAACAAAAAAGAGCTGAATGAAGTAGTAGTAACTGCTTTGGGCGTTAAGCGTGAAAAACGTGCGCTCACTTACAGCACGCAGGAAGTAAAAGGCGCTACGCTGGTAGAAGCTAAGGAGCCTAACATTGTAAATGCACTATCCGGCAAGGTGGCCGGCGTGCAGATCACCAGCTCTTCCGGTACGCCAGGCAGCTCATCCCGTATTGTGATACGCGGCGCCACCTCCTTTTACGGGGAGAACCAGGCACTGATCATTGTGGACGGGGTGCCGGTGAATAATGATGAAACAGGCAATCTCAATTCCGGCCCGGGTACCAACCGCTTAGCAGATATTGACCCGGCTATTATTGAAAATATCAGCGTGCTGAAAGGCGCTGCAGCTACGGCGTTGTATGGCTCTGCCGGTGCAAGGGGCGTTATTATGATCACTACCAAAAGCGGTACCGGGGTTACTAAAAAGCCTTCGGTAACTTTTTCGCAGGATGTTTCTTTTGAAACACCCTGGCTGCCGGAAGTGCAGGATAAATATGCACAGGGTGAATACAATACGGTTACCAAACAGTACGAATATTTTAATGGTGAGGATAAAAAGACCAGCAGCTCCTGGGGCCCGTTAATGGATACTTTAACGGTGAACGGGCAAAAGTTAAAGAAGTATAACCAGTTGAAAGACTTCTTTAAAACAGGCATTACCAGCAATAGCACCGTGAGTGTGAATGGCGGCAATGGCCTGTCAGACTATTTCGTGTCCTACTCTTACCTGAAGCAGACCGGTACCACTCCCAAAACGGATTATGACCGGCATGCGCTGTTTGCAAAATACAATACCAAAATATTAAACAACCTGACCAGCACTTTCCAGCTGAACTACTCCAGCTCGCAGAACGACCGCCTGCCGGAAGGTTATATCCTGGAAGCGCCCATCTGGACGGTGCTTACAGCGCCTATTTCCTGGAACCCGCTGCCCTATGAGAATGCAGATGGTACCCAGCGCGTGTTCCGTTATTCAAGGAACAATCCTTACTGGGTGCTGGATAATATTTATAACAAAGCAACCGTGAACCGTTTTATACCGGTTATAACGCTGCACTATACACCTACCAACTGGTTAACCATCACAGAAAGAATGGGTGCGGATATTTATTCTGAACAGGATAAGTACCGCGAATCCAGGGGCTCTGCAGCAAACCCTCCCGGCCGTATTATTGAGCAGAATTTAAACTACCGCCAGTTTAACCACGACTTTATTGTAAATGCAACTAAAGATGTGGGCAGCTTTAACCTGAACCTGCTGCTGGGTAATAACGTATACTCCGCTTATAACCAAACAGAGTATGCAAAGGGTACGGGTTTGAATATTGATGATTTTGATAACATTGGCCAGGCATCTGCCATCACCTATAATGAAACACATTACCAGAGCCGCAAAGTAGGTTTTTACGCGCAGGCTAATGTGGACTGGAAGCGGATGTTCATCCTGTCCCTGACCGGCCGTTACGACGGCAGCTCTGTACTGTCGCGGGATAAGAGCTTTTACCCTTACGGTTCTGTAGCCGGCAGCTTTGTATTCTCTGAGCTATTATCACCGGCCGTTACAGATGTAATGAACTTTGGTAAGATCCGTTTGTCTTATGCAACCGTGGGTAATGATAATGTACGTCCATACCAGCTAAATACGCCTTACCAGCTACCGCAGGGTAGTGGTGATGCTGCGGGGGTGGCAGGTATTATTTTCACCAACTACGCTTTCCCCTTCCAGGGCCAAACCGGTTATTTGCTGAGCCAAACGCTGGGTAACCCTAACCTGAAGAATGAACGCCTGAATGAGGTTGAAGTAGGTTTGGAAACTAACTTTTTCCACAACCGCTTAGGACTGGAAGCCTCTTACTTTGTACGTAAAACAAAAGACGGTATTATTCCCGGTGTGCCCATTGCACCCTCTACCGGCTATGCCGGCACTACCGTAAACTCAGCACAAATGCAGAACAAAGGGCTTGAAATACTGCTGAATGCCAAACCGGTACAAAGCAAGGATTTCAGCTGGGATATGACGATCAATTTCACCCGCATCCGCAATAAAGTATTAGCTATTTACAATGGCCAGTCGCAGATAGGGAATGGTTTTACCAGCATTATTGTAGGCCAGCCTTACGGCGCCATTGTAGGCACCATGTTTAAAAGAACCGCCAGCGGGCAGCTGCTGATAGATGATGCCGGTTTGCCCTTTTCTGATTCCACCGGTGTTATAGGGGATATTAACCCCGACTGGATGGGGGGCATCTCCAACACCTTCCGGTACAAACAGTTTAGCCTGAGCTTTTTGTTTGACATGAAAAAGGGCGGCGATATACAGAATAACGTAGACGGCTATGGGTACTTTTACGGTACGCCCAAAGCAACAGAAGACCGTGCAGACCGGGTAGTGCCAGGCATCAATGCATCGGATAACAAGCCCAACACGACCGTGGTGACGGGGCAGGATTACTGGCGCCGTTTAAACGCGGTAACAGAATCTATAATACAGGATGGTACTTATGTAAAGCTGCGTACCATTAGCCTGAGCTATGATTTTGGCAAATCGCTTTTCCCGAACAGCTTTGTAAGATCAGCTTCGTTCATTGTAACCGGGCGTAACCTGTGGATCTATAGCCCACACTTTACCGGCGGCGATCCGGAAGTAAGCTCCTTTGGCTCTTCCAGCGGGTCGCAGGGTATGTATTCATTCTCTACGCCCACCTCACGTTCTGTGAACTTTACCTTGAAAGTAAGTTTCTAAAAACTTAATTGAACTGTCATGAACAAAGTAATATATATCATTGCAATAGCGGGTTGCCTTCTGGTGGGTGGCTGTAAGAAATTCATTGATGTGAATAAGGATCCCAACCGCCCTTCCTCCGTACAGGAACCGCTGATACTGGCGCCTGCTGAGCTGGTGGTTACACAGTCATTATACGCCGGCAATGTATCCACCATTATACAGGAGTACGTGCAAACCATGGCGCTGAACCAGCCCGTACCCAATTCCGGCACCTACTTCATGGTGCAATCGGATATGAACGGCGACTGGACCGTTCTATATGCCACTTGCCTGAATAACCTGGCGCGGCTGGATTCTGTGGCTACCTTAAACGGCAATACGAATTATGCAGCCATTGCTAAAATACTGGAAGCATTCTGTTGGGGACAAGGTACTGACCTGTGGGGGGACATTCCTTACACCCAGGCACTGGCAGGCGCCGGTAACTATACGCCGGTGTATGACAAACAGGAAGATATTTATAAAGGTATTCAGCAGCTGCTGGATGATGCCATTGCGGACATTGCCAAACAAGGCGTTGTATTACCGGGGGATGATGATTACCTGTACAAAGGAGATATGGCTAAGTGGCAAAAGCTGGCCTATACATTAAAAGCGCGCTTTTACATGCACCTTACCAAGGCGCCTGGTTATAATGCCGCTACCCAGGCCGATCTTGCGTTACAGGCGCTGGACAAGGGTATGGCCGCCAATGATGATGACCTGAAGTTTCCTTACCAGGGTATTGAAGGGCAGGAAAACATCTGGTTCCAGACCTTTTTACCAGGATCTACCTTTATACTGGCCTCCGGTTTTGTAGATACCTTAAAAGCGCGTAACGATCCCCGGCTGACCTATATGGTAAAACCTGCAAAAGAAACCGGTTTATATACCGGCCGGCAGATCGGATCGGCACCGGGCAGCCTGGAAGCCTACTCCCGCCCCAGTGATTTTTACCAGGGAGCTAATGCCTTCAACTATGTCGTGAACTATTCAGAGGCGCTGTTCCTGAAAGCGGAAGCGACCCTCATTAAATCTGGCTTTGCAGCGGCGCAGCCTGTTTACCAGCAGGCCATACTGTCGCACATGACAAAGCTGGGCGTAACCAGTGGGGCTATAAGCACCTATATGACTGCACGTGGTACGCTCACTGCCGCCAATGCGCTGCAACGTATTATGGAAGAAAAAGCTACCGCTAACTTTTTATCTATAGAGAATTTTACGGATTGGAGAAGGACCGGGTTCCCGGTAATAAAGAAAGTGCTGAATGGCTCTTCAGAAGTGCCGCGCCGCCTGCTATATCCACAGGTAGAGGTGATCTCTAACCCGCAGCCGCAGCAGAGCGCCAGGCTTACTGACCGTGTGTGGTGGGATCAGCAATAACGGGTTTGATAAATAGCGATTAATAAAACGGGCCATCCCGGAAAAGCAGCAGCCGGTTTGTGTAAAAGCAAACCGGCTTTTTTTTAGATATTTATTCGCTTCTTAAACTCTTTATTGGGTTCATTAAGGCTGCTTTCATTGACTGGAAGCTGATGGTGAACACAGCTACCACCATCATCAGCAAACCGGCTATGGCAAAGGCCCACCAGGGTACGGCAATACGGTAGGCAAAATCATCCAGCCATTGGTTCATGGTCCACCAGGCAATGGGCGTAGCTATTACAACGGCTATTACTACCAGGCGAATAAAATCCCGCGTCAATAAATGTATAATACCGGTTACGCTGGCGCCCAGCACTTTGCGGATGCCTATTTCCCTGGTACGGCGGCTTACGCTGTAGGCAGTGAGCCCCAGTAAACCCAGGCAGGTAATGAAAATGGTGAAGATGGAAAAGATGGTAACGATCTGGCCTAAACGCGTGTCTGCCAGATATTGCTGGTTAAACATATCGTCCAGGAAAAAGTAGTTGAACGGGTGATCTTTAAAATAGGCCTGCCATTTCTTTTCTACTATACTCACAGTATTGCGTATGTCGCGGGCATTCATTTTTACCGCAAAATAGTTAGTATACCGTGGCTCATACATATGTATCATGGGCAGCAGGGCTTCTTTTAAAGAGCGCTGGTGATAGTTCTTCATTACGCCTGCAATTACTGGCTGCCCGCCCCAGAAATTTATTTTGCTGCCAACGGCTGCTTCCGGCGATGCAAAGCCCAGCAGGCGCACGGTTTCTTCGTTAACCAGCACCTCATCCTTATTAGGTGCGCCGGCTATGAAATTGCGGCCGGCGGCCATTTTAATATCCAAAGCCGGTACAAAATCAGCATCTACACCATAGAGGTAATAATTGTAGCTGGTCTTCTGGTCAGCGCCCATCCGCGTTACATTGCTGGTAGAGGAAATGTTGCTGATATCCATACCCGGCATAGCGCCGCCCAGGGCTACCCTGCTTACACCGGCCAGCTGCCGCAGCTCATTTTTAAATGCCTGGCTGCTGGTGCTGTCATTTACCAGCGCAGGCGCTTTTATAATCATAAGCTGGTCAAGGTTTACGCCCAGGTCCTGGCTGCGCATAAAGTATAATTGCTTGTATACAATAATAGAGGCTACCAAAACTACAGAGGCAATGGTGAACTGCCCTACCACCAGTGTTTTTCTTAATGCCCCGCCTTCCAGCGCATTGGTAAAGCTGCGGTTCAGCGCACTTACTGCTTTTACGGATGATAAGGCTATGGATGGATATAAGCCGGATAACAACCCGTTCAGCAGGAACAAGGCAGCGCAGGTGATCCAGAAATGAGTAGAGGTAAAAAGGCCTGTTGTAACGCCTTTGCCAACAATGTTGGCATACATGGGTATGCACAGCTGTATGAGCAGCAGCGCCAATACAAATGCCATAATATTAATAAGCAGGGATTCGGTAAAGAACTGTTTTACCAGGGTCCAGCGGTTGGCGCCCAGTATTTTCTTTATGCTGGCTTCCTTGAGACGCTCTGCAGCGCGGGCGGTAGTAAGGTTCACGTAGTTGATGGTGCCTATCAATAATATCAGGAAAGCCACTACCAGCAGGAACTGTACGGTTTTGGCATCGCCGTTCACCTCCGGTTCATAGGTTTTCCGGGAATGCAGGTGTATGTCTTTGATCAGCTCTGCTTTAAAGATCTTATCCTTTAAACGTCCTTTGGAAAAGGCCTTCAGCTTTTCGTTAAAGGCTGCCAGGCTGGTATGCGGGGCCATTTCCAGGTAGGTGAAATTATTATTGCCATCCCAGCTGTTCAGGTCAAAACCCTGCTTTGCCACAAAGTTCAGCGACAGCAGGATGTTATATTTCAGGTGGGTATTTTCCGGCACATCTTTTATCACTCCGGTAACGGTAACTACCTGCGATCTGAAATTCAGCGTTTGTCCAATTGGATTTTGGTGCCCGAAGATCCTGGCTGCGGTGCTTTGGGTGATCACCGCGTCCATAGCGCCTTTTAGTGCCGTGGAAGGATCGCCCTGTATGAACTGGCAATTAAAAATAGAAAAGAAAGAGGCATCTGCTGCATATACCTTATCTATCAAAAAGGCCTGTTGCCGGACATTGGTTACTTCATTTTCCCCCAGCCGCTGTACCCGCACAAAATCCTTTACTTCCGGCAGCTGTTTTTTTACTGCAGGGGCCATGGGCGGGTGGGTTTCACAATCCGTTACCACGTAAGCGCCATCTTTATACAGGTCCAGCGTTACACGGTAAATATTATCTGCTTTGGTATAAAAGTCCTCGTAGCTATTTTCAAAGCGCACATAGTTTATGATGAGCAGGAAAGCAGCCATGGCTACGGCCAGCCCGGTAATATTAATAATGGAATAAAAACGGTCTTTCCAGAGATTACGCCAGGCAATTTTAAGCGAGTGATTTTGCATGTCGGGTAGAATGAGTTGCATATAAGGCACAGTCTTTATGCCAAATACGCATTCTGCTCATTTTCAATGAATAAGCGATATGGGCGCCGGTTGCTTTGTCCGGAAACGGACAGGGTCTGTCCGCTAATGTTAATCAAATAATTCCTGCTCTTCTGTGTAGTAGGTTTTGCGGCCACCCACTGCTTTGTGCTGAATGGTGGCGCCGGAAGGGCTATGTGTTTTTTTAGGGTTATGAATATCCATGAAATCACGTACTTCCCCGCTGATAATATCCGGGTGTGTTTTCAGGATCTCTTTTTCTGCTTTGTGCAGTACATCTTTAATGGATTTAGCCAGTGCTTTTATTTTAGGCTCCGGAATTTTCTGGCTGCTGGAAAAGGGGGAGATGCCGGCATCCCACAGAATTTCATCAGCATAAGCATTACCAATACCGCGAATAATGTGCTGGTCCAGCAGCAGGTTTTTGATATTGCCTTTTGTTTTGGAAAGCTGTTCTTTCAAAAAGGCAGCTGTCATTTTGGGAGATAACGCATCGATGGCCTCCCGCTCTTCCGGGTTCAGGGTAGGGGTAGCTTGTCCGAAACCGTCTGTCATGGCCAATCCCGTGTCATCATCAAACAGCAGCTCAATAACGGTATGTTTATGGGTATTCTTCTTTTCAAATAAATGCAGCTGCCCGCGCAGCATTAAATGTAAGGCCAGCACATCGCCGCTGTCAAAATCAAAATGCAGCTCTTTGCCTACGCGGTGCACTTTTTTCAGCTTTTGATCCTTCAGGGTTTTTTGCAGGGCTGCGGCAGATACATTCAGCTTTTTAGCGTTGGGCACCGTAACTTTCTGCAGCGTTTTTCCTGCCAGTTTTTTTTCCAGGTTACGGCTAAACACCTGCAGGTCGGGTAATTCAGGCATGGCGGTTTATTTTTTATTGTACCAATTTAAGATTTCATTCCCAATGGCCTTTATAAATTTCTTATCGGTATTGCTGTCTGTTTTCCAGCCGCTTTTCAGGTAGCGGAGAATGCCTATCTGCTCATCGTTCAGGGTTACATCCAGCTTGGTGCATACCCCGTTTAAACAGGTTTGCGTAATGGGAATGGCTTCTCCTTTATAATCTTTTCCATTGTAGTTAAAGGCAACGGGTATGGGCTCCTGCTCCAGCTGAGCGATCAGCTCCTGTAAAAATTCCACTAAATGTTTGCGTTGGGTTTTGGCGCTCACGCTCCACTTTTCACTGTCGAAACGTTTATGCGCCAGCTTTAGCTTAAGCCCGCTCATGGAGGTGGTGTAATCATCTGCATTCAGCTTGCGTACATTCTGGTGTGCAAATATATACCAGTGGTAAGCCGTGCCCACCGGCACCCCGCTGCCTTCCGGCGCTTTACCTGCGCGGCGTTTGGTTACGGCATAGGATATTTCCCAAAGATCCGGCGTGATCTTGGTTTCATGCCATTCCCCTTTATCATAATACCATTTGTGGCTTTTACCCACTTTCATACCGGTATACCGCTGTCCTTCAAATTCCTTGAACTGGTCGTAGGTAACGGAAAGGTCTTTGAGCGCTTCCTTTTTTTTACGGGTAGCAGGCACCTTTTCCGTGGCAGTTGCTTTCTTTGCAGGTTTACGTTTAACCGGTTTACGTTTGGCAGGGTTTACCCTGGCTTTGGATGCAGTGGCCATAAAAATATTTTTAATGAGCAGATGCTTATAGCCTAAAGGCTGTAATACGTTACAGCTCATCAGTAGCGGGCTGTAGCTACATACTGCTCTTTTTAAGGGTAGCCTCAAAGCATGTGCCTAAATGTGACAGCTTTACCGTATTTTAATGATATGATCTGCCGTTTGGGACTATTTACTTTTTTAATGATGGCTTATTTTTCCGCATCTGCACAGCTGGAACAATCCGTAAAGGATACGCTGGCTAAATACCCCGGTGTGTTTGCCGTGGCTTTTAAAGACCTGCAAACCGGCACTGAGCTGCTGATCAATGCACAGGAAACTTTTCATGCAGCCAGCACCATGAAAGTGCCGGTAATGATAGAAGTGTTTAAACAGGTAGCTGCCGGTCGATTTGCATTATCGGATTCCGTACTGGTGAAGAATGAATTTAAAAGCATTGTGGATAGCAGCGTTTATCATTTAAACCCGGAGGACGACAGCCAGGAAGAACTGTACCAGCAGCTGAACACACGTAAAACCTTATCTGCATTAATGTATGAGATGATCATCATGAGCAGCAACCTGGCTACCAATCTTATCATTGAAATGGTGGATGCCAGAAATGTAACCCAAACCATGCGGGCCCTGGGTGCTGCGCATATACAGGTGTTACGGGGTGTGGAAGATGAGAAGGCCTTTGAAAAAGGATTGAATAACACTACCACCGCTTATGACCTGATGTTGTTATTTGAAAAAATAGCAACGGGTAAGACGGTAAATGCTGCAGCCTCTCAGGCTATGATAAAAATATTACTGGATCAGCACTTTAATGATGTGATCCCCGCTCTTCTGCCACCGGACGTAAAAGTGGCCCATAAAACCGGTGAGATCAGCGGCGTGCGGCATGATGCAGGTATCGTGTTTTTGCCTGATGGCCGTAAGTATGTGCTGGTGCTGCTCTCCAAACAGCTCCCCGATGTTAAGGCCGGTGTGCAGGCCATGGCCAACGTTTCTGCCCTTGTTTACCGTCATATGCAGGCAAAATAAACTATACTATAGTATACTACCTATTTGTTTGTATATTGTGGTATTGATAGTTCCTGTTATGAAAAAGTTTTCCATTGCTGTTCTTTTATTAATAAGTGTCTTTGAGACAGATATTCTGTATGCGCAGCCAAAGGCTACCTGGATCTGGTACCCCGGTGATTTTGAAATATGGCTGGGCAATAAAATGCAGAACCGGCGTACAGAGCGCGGCGCTTTCCTGCCTCCTTTCTGGCGCATGGACAGTCATTATGTGCTGATGGACTTTCACAAAGTATTTAATCTTGCTGCGCCGGAAGAGGTAAGCCTGTATGCGGAAGGATCGTATAACGTAAAGCTGGATAGCAAAATGCTGCCGGGCCGCCCGCAAAAAGTAGCCATACCGGCCGGAGAACACCGCCTGAATATAAAAGTATATAACCAGAACCAGGTGCCTGCCATTTTTGTGCAGGGCCAAACAGTGATTTCCGATTCCACCTGGAAGGTAACTTACGAGGATAAAGAATGGATTGATGCCACAGGCATGGTATCCTCCCAGTCAGGCACTAAATGGCTGCAGGCCGGTTCCTGGAACTTTCATGACCCCTTAATGCCACCCTCCCAATTCAAGCTGAATGTGGAGCCGCAATCGCCTGTAAAAACCATGCGCAATGCGCAATCTATGCTGGTGGATTTTGGAAAGGAAACGTTTGGATTTATACAGCTGCATGGCTTAAAGGGAAATGGTAAAGTAGCTATTTATTACGGCGAATCGCAGGAGGAGGCCCTGGCCACCACTACCTGTGAAACGCTGGATCAGCTGGATGTACAGCAGGCGGCTGCAAAAGATTCCACTCTGCCTCTTTCCAAGGCATTCCGTTTTGTGAACATACAGTATGAAGGGGATGTTAAGATAGATTCCGTATCCATGTTGTACGAGTATTTACCTGTAGCTAACCGGGGCAGCTTCCGCTGTTCCGATGAGCAGGTGAACCATATCTGGAACGTGGCCGCCTATACGCTGCACTTAAATACCCGTGAGTTTTTTATTGACGGTATTAAGCGCGACCGCTGGATCTGGTCCGGCGATGCGTACCAGAGCTTTCTGATGAACTATTACCTGTTCTTTGACGCGCCTGCAGTATCCCGCACCCTGCTGGCCCTGCGCGGTAAAGATCCGGTAAGCAGCCATATAAATACCATCATGGATTATACCTTTTACTGGTTCCTGGGTATTTATGATTATTACCTGTACACCGGTGATGAAACTTTTATACAACAGTTTTACCCGCGCATGCAAAGCCTCATAGAGTTTTGCCTGCAACGCCGCAATAAAGACGGTATGCTGGAAGGCCTGCCCGGCGACTGGGTATTTATTGATTGGGCAGATGGGTTAAGCAAACAGGGAGAGGTAAGCTTTGAGCAGCTGTTATTTTGCCGCAGCCTGGAAACCATGGCCCTGTGTGCAGATCTTGTAAAGGATAAGGCCGGTGCAGCGCAGTATAAGCGGCTGGCAACTGACCTGCGCGCCAAACTGTTTACCTATTATTGGGATGCCGGCAAACAGGCGCTGGTGCATAGCCGCGTAAATGGCATGCCTACCAATTATGTAACACGTTACAGCAACATGTTCTCCATATTTTTTGATTACCTCAATGAAGCGCAGAAGCAGGGTGTAAAACAGCATGTGCTGCTGAATGACAGTGTGCAGCAGATCACCACGCCATATATGCGTTTTTATGAGCTGGAAGCCTTATGCGCCATGGGTGAGCAAAATTATGTGCTGAAGGAAATGAAGGATTACTGGGGCGGTATGCTTAAGCTGGGCGCTACCTCTTTCTGGGAAAAGTACGATCCCAAAGAAAAGGGCGCGGAACATTATGCCATGTATGGCCGGCCATTCGGGCGCAGCCTATGTCATGCCTGGGGCGCCAGCCCTATTTATTTGCTGGGTAAATATTATTTGGGTGTACGGCCTACAGCGCCGGCTTATAAAAGCTGGATAATGGAGCCAGCTTTGGGTGGTCTGCAATGGATGGAGGGTACTGTGCCTACGCCGGATGGCGATATTAAAGTGTATTGCAGCGCTAAACAAATTAAAGTGCAATCTGCTACGGGAACGGGTATACTGTGTTTTAAGAGTAAAAGTAAGCCTGTTTGTGCGGGAGCGGAGATTAATGCAAAGGGGAATGGGGTGTATGAGATAAAGGTGGAGAAAGGAAGGAACTACATAGTGAACTACCAGTTACCCGGATAAAAGGGCAATTTTGGGCCTGTTATAACCGGTTGATTATCAGATATGTTGTGGACATGACGTGGACTTGATGTGGACTTGATGCGGGGTAGATGTGGCGGCTACCTGCCAAATACATCTTTTAACGCCTTTTGGGCCGCATGAAACCCGCACATGCCATGCACGCCGCCGCCGGGCGGCGTAGAAGAGGAACAGACATAAACACCCTTAGCAGATGTTTTATACGGCGACCAGCGCAATGCCGGGCGGGTGTATAATTGCTGAATGTTCTGTATGCCGCCATTAATATCGCCACCAATATAGTTGGGGTTATAAGCCTGCATTTGCGCGGTATGCATGGTATGCCTGCCTATGATCAGCTTTTTAAAACCCGGTGCATAACGCTCTACCTGGTTTTCTATAATTTCTGTCATATCCTGCTGCGAGCCATTGGGTACATGGCAATACGCCCAGGCTACCTGTTTACCTTGCGGGGCACGGGAGGTATCAAACAAGCTTTGCTGCGCCAATAATACATAAGGTTGCTGTACATGCTGCCCGGCGGCAGTAGCTTTTTCACCGGCTGCAATTTGTTCAAAGGTGCCGCCTAAATGCACGGTACCTGCCTGCCTGCATTCTGCTGCAGTAAAGGGAATGGGGCCATCCAGCGCCCAATCTATCTTAAAGACGCCCATACCATACTGGTAGTGTTGCAGCTGCCATTTGTATAAAGCGGAGAACTGATCGCCGGCTATGCTCAGCAGCTGCTTCGGCGTTACATCCAATAATACGGCACGCGAGGGCGGCAGCTGGTTTAGCTTTTGTACATAAAAGCCGGTCTCAATTTTTCCGCCCAGCGATACAAAATAAGCGGCCAGCGCTTTGGCAATTGAGATCGATCCGCCAACCGGAACAGGCCAGCCCTGGGCATGCCCTGCTGCCAGCAATACCAGCCCAATGGCCGATGTGGTGAGATTGCTAAGCGGTTGTATGGCATGTGCGGCCATGCCGGCCCATAAGCCCCTTGCTTTTTGCGTATGAAAACGTTTAGCCAGGTACGTTGCAGACGTTAATGCGTTCAATCCAAAACGGGCCATTACTATGGGGTGCCTGGGAAAGCGTAAAGGACCCAGTATGTCAGGGGCCAGCTGTGGCAGGTCGTTTACCAGCGGTTGTAGCAGCTGCAAGTAAGTTTGCTCATCGCTGCCTAATAACTGTGCCGTTTCCTGTATGGATTTCTTTAGCACTGCAGCGCTGCCATCATCAAAAGGATGTGCTGCGGCTACTTCCGGGTATATGAATTGCAGGCCATGCTGCGCTAAAGGTAAAGAAGAGAAAAAAGGGGAAATGACAGCTGTGGGGTGAATGGCTGAACAGATATCGTGCACAAAACCCGGCAACGTAAGCTCTGCAGAGCGTAAGCCGCCGCCAATCGTTTCCTTTCCCTCTACCAGTAAAACGGATAAGCCTGCCTGCTGCATAGCAATGGCTGCTGCCAGTCCGTTAGGGCCGGAACCTACTACCACCGCATCATATTCGGATTGCTGCATGTTGTCAAAAATAGATGTTTTTTACTGACAATGTGGTGCGCTCATTTCCATTTTTCCGGTTTGAACAACACCTTACCATCCCGCTGTATTACCCAGGCGGTAATGGGATTCATATGATACCCGCCCATATCTGTGCCGCGTGCATTCACCAATTGTTGTAAGGTAGGCTGCATGTATCCTGTTTCATCAATGGCCCGGCTCATGATCTCAGTCGTATCGCCATTCCACTGCCATAAATAACGGAAACCGGTATGCGCCTTGTCCAGCACCGGCGCCTGCAAACGGGCTGCCTGCCAGGTTTTGCCGGCATCGGTACTCACCTCTACTTTTACAATCTTGCCCCATCCGCTCCACGCAATACCGCGGATCTCTATCCAGCCTTTGGCCACCTGCTGCGGAAAAGCAGGGAAGGTAATGATGGAGCGTGCATCCATCTCAAAGCTGAACTGGCGGATGCGGTCTTTTACGGCGTAGGTATATTTAGAGGTTTCTTCCCGCGTCATATAAGGCTGGTCGGAAAGCTCCAGGCGGCGCAGCCATTTTACACTGGTATTGCCTTCCCATCCGGGCAGCAATAAACGTGCGGGATAACCCTGTTCCGGGCGAATGGCTTCCCCGTTCTGCGCATATACGATCATGGCATCATCCCAGGCTTTTTTAACAGGAATGCTGCGGGTCATAATGGCGGCATCGCCACCTTCGGCCAGGAACCAGCTGGCTTTGGGCTGCACGCCTACTTCGCGGAACAGGGTAGAGAGCATTACGCCTGTCCATTCACTCTGGCTGGTAAGGCCGCAAATTTCCTGCGGGGTAAGCGTTTCCTTACTATTGCGGAAGTTACCGGAGCATTCTAAAAAGCAGATGCGGGATACAGAGGGAAAACGTTTCAGATCGGCCAGGGTGAACACCATGGGCTTATTCACCATGCCATGGATCAGCAGCTCATATTTATGCGGATCAATAGCCGGTACCCCGGCATGATGGCGCTCGTAATGCAGGTCAGACGGTGTAATGATCCCATACAGATCCTGCAGCGGTGTGCGCGAAGAAATATCGGAAGGTTTTTTTACAACATGCTCAAACGCAGAGCGGGTACCTATTTCGCCGGGAAGCGGCCCTATTGTTTTAGTAGGATCGGTTTCCTGCAGCACAGATTCCGGTATAGCTGCCTGGATCATTTTCCCATAAGAGGATTTGAACAGCATCACAGCGGCAGTGGCGGCGCCGCCTAGCATAGTGCGCCGGCTGATTTTTCTTTTGCTCATACGATCACGGTTAGCGAACCTCCGGCCCACCATGCCGGTTATCCGGTACAAATAATTTTTTTGCAGGCATGGTCACCTTGGGTAAAGATGCTGCGTTCATCACTGTTTGCGCGGTAATAATATTGTTGGCATGTAAAAGGTAAGCGGTAAGGCTGTATACTTCATTATCTGTTAAGGTACCTGGCGCATTGTAAGGCATGGTTCTGCGTACATAATCAAAAATAGTAGTGGCATAGGGCCAGTAGTTACCAATGGTCTTTAGCTTGTTACGGTCTGCACCGGCGCTGTCATTCATCAGTACAGGGCCCTGGAGCTTTACATCCATCGGTTCTGCACCGGTGCCATGGCAGGCGGCGCACTTAGCCATATAAATGGTTTTGCCGGTTGCGGCATCACCGGCGCCGGGTGGTAATCCTTTTCCATCCGGCCGTATGTCTATATCCAGCTTTGCTATTTCGGCCTGCGTGGCCGGCCGGCCCAATCCAAAGGTAGCCGGCCAGTTAGCAGTATCCTGTAAAACCACTGTGCTGTTACTATTGTGCTTACAGGATATGCAGAGCATATAACCGTACAGCATATACGTTTTAATATTTACCTGCATCCAGCGTACTTGGTTTTACCTGGTAGGGCCGGTTTATGCGGTCCAGCACTACGTAAATAGAATCTTTATGCTCATCCACACCTTTCAGTATTACGTGCGATCCGTCTGTTGTTTCATATTGCAGCACCATGCGGTTCCTTTTTTCATTTTTGAGCGGCACGGCAAATTCACGGTCGCGGCGGGCGGTCCATACTGTTTTATCGATCATGTGGTTCTCATCGCCAATATGCGCCCATGCTGCCTTGGAGATCCAGTTACGGTCTGAGGTATCCTTGTCGCGCTTGCGGCCTTCTTTGGCCAGCGGCCTGCCTGCATTCAGATCATAATTCTGATCGCCGCCCACACCGGCTACGCGGTTCCTGCGGTCGGGGATGGCTTTGTATTTATCCTGCAGGTATAATACATGATCAATACTATCTGCATAGTAGTGGAATACCCGCTGCCCGCCACCGGTACCGGTAAGCTCAAAGGTGCGGTTAATATCCCGCATAGGATCGCCACCGCCGTTAGAGAGATCAATGAACGTTGCACGATTGACCGTATACGTCAGGCTGGTCCATTTTTCAAAGGTTACCCGTTGCCAGCGAATGCTATCTGTAGGGTCATAAGGAATAACCTTGTTATTAATTCGGAACTCCGTTACCCGGTAGTTGCCCCTTAAAGCACGTACACCGGCAGTAGAGGGTTGTTTGTAGGGATCATACTTATAGTTCACCAGCTGCAGGTAATACAACACACCCAGGAACAATACGATCACACCGGTTTTCAACGCAACGCGTGCATACTGCCAGCTTTTTGATAATACCGGGAAATGGTATACCGGAACGGTATATTCTTCCTTGATCCAGTACCGGTACAGCTTGGGCACATCCTGCACCAGCAGGAAGCTGCCTAACAGCACAAAGTAAGAGCTGTATACGTGCACACCGCCGTCATAGGCAAAGTTCACATACACAATATCGCCTAAAGCGCCTACCAGCAGTGCTGCGCCCAGGGTAGTGGTTTTGCGGAAGAACAGCAGCGTACCGGCTGTTACTTCTACTATACCTGCAAATACCTGGTACCAGGGTACTATACCTATGATGAGCCAGTAGATCTTTTGTGCAGAGAAATCGCCAAAGTTAGTGTTCAGCAACCCCAGGGAGGGGAAAGGCATTTGCACCGGCAACAGCTTGGTAAAGCCAAAGCCAATAATACCAATGCCGGCGCGGTAACGCACCACTACCCGCAGCCAGTAATACAGCTGGTTATATTCCAGCGGTGTATTTTTCCGGCGGCTGTCTATCACTGTCCAGATTAAACCTCCTACAACAGATACCAGGAAAGTAATGATCCAGTTAGCATAACCGTATAAGGGACTGCCAAAGATGGTGTTGCCAAAAACGTTGATCCCGGAGCCGAACCGCGCAATATCATACAGGTCGCGGTAATGCAGGCGCGCCCAGTTAATATGAAATACATGGCTATACCATTCCGCATTATTGGGAATGGAGATGGCCACAAAAAAGATGAATGCAATGCGGAAAGCAATCAGCTCATATGTTTTCCAGGGCGTGGAAATGCCAGGCAGGGGCGGAAGCTGGTTATTCCGTGCGGCATGTATTTCGGGAATGGTGATGGTAGACATAACAATATTTTTCAGATGAACCGATTATAGTTTGATGGACTTGCTGCGGCCTTTTTTAGTTACTTCTTCCAGCAGGTATTTCTTATTTACCCGGTCTAATACCACGTACACAGAATCTTTGGCCTGGTTCGCCCCGGACAGGATGAGCGTACTATCATTGGGCCGCTCATAATGCAGCAGCCATTGCTCCGTACGATGATGCGGGTTGCGGTTTTGCAGCACCAGCAGCTGGTGTACGGTATCGGCCTGGTAGCTGTAGTAATGCCTTGCAGCACTACCTTGCAGCTCAAACGTGCGGTCCTGGTCGGTAATATGAATGCTGTCCACATTCGTGGAATCAATAACCACCGGGCGGTTGGAGCGGATGCTGAGCGTATTCCATTTTTCCAATACCACATCCTGCCAGCGGATGGGATCAATATCACTGTAGGGTAATGTCTGATGATTGTAACGGAACTCGCGTACGTTATATAAACCCTGCGCGCCCGCCAAACCAGGTGCAGCAGGATACTGATACGGATCATGATGTATGGCGGCATAGGTTTGCGCGCCATAGATAACGCCAAAGAACAGCACTACAAAAGCTTTCAGCGCCAAGCGGGCATACCGCAGCCTGGGCCGGGTGAATGAAGGCCGGTAATTATTGGGTGCAGTAGGACGGCCAAAAGCCAGCAGGTTGGTAAGCTTAGGCACATCATACGCAAACAGGAACAGCGCAATTAACACCAGGTAAAAGCTATACACTGTTTCACCGCCACCATAAGCCAGGTTAGACATAAACACGTTGCCGGTAAAAGCCAGTACAATGAAAGCGCCGAGTGTAGTAGTTTTGCGGTATAACAGCAACACTGCTGCAATAATTTCCACCAGCCCCAGGAAAGCTTCATAGCCCGGTACAATGCCCAGGCTTAAGGAAAATAATTTCCACTCCGTAAAATCACCGTAAGGTGTATTCAGGTTACTCAGGGAAGGAGGAGGCGACTGCAGCGGGAAGAATTTTATGAACCCGTAAGCCAGCAATGCAATGGCCAGGCGGTAGCGCAGCAGCACGCGCAGCCAGTAATACAGGGCATCATAATTGGTGCTGTACTGGTTCTTTTTATCTAAATAGCTCCATATAACGGCGCCGGCAGCTGCAATGCCTGAAAAGATAGCCCAGTCGGCAAAACGCGTTTGCCCGGCAAAAAAGCTGGGCGTATAATGCGCAATGTTAAAAATATCTGCATACTGCAGGTGCAGCCAGTTAATGGCAAAAAGGTCCCGGTAAAATTTCCAGTCCAGCGGTAGTACCTGGATGAGGAAATAAATAAAGAAGAACCGGAAGAGGATCTTCTCATATGCTTTCCACCCCGTGGATGCAGGAGGCGTATGCGCGGGATTGTAGGTGGCTGTTGTCATGTTTTAAAATTTATGATGACACATTAATATCCTTTGTTTTGTTCAAGGTCTGTATCGTTCAGCACTTCGCCGGCAGGTATGGGCAGCACCAGCTTGTTAGCATCGGTAACGCCCAATACAGCAGTAGCCCTGTTTGTACGCACCAGGTCGTACCAGCGGTGCCCTTCAAAAGCAAATTCCAGCCGTCTTTCATTTTCAATGGCCAGCAACAGGGCGCTTTGTGTAGCTGCTTCGCTGGGCGGCACACCGGCCCGGCTGCGTACTGCATTCAGATCGCTTACAGCGCCCGTTAAATTATTGAGCTGCGCACGCGCTTCTGCACGTATCAGCCACAGCTCTGCAATACGTATTACAAATGCAGGATCTGTAGCAGGGCTGCGGTAATACAGGTTGCCATACCAAAGGCCGGCAGATGTTTTTGCTACCAGTGCGCTGCGGTTACCGCCAATAGCAGGATCATTTACCAGTGCGAGGAAAGCATCATTGGGCGCCCATTGGCGCGTACCGCCATTAGCAGGCGGCTGCCAGCTGTTGCGGTGTGAGTTGGTATAGGTGGCGCTGTAAGAAAGCTCCAGCACAGATTCAGATGTGGCAGTGGCATTATTGGCAAAAAATGCGCTGTAAGGCTGCACCAGCTTATAGTTGGCAGAATCGGCAATCACTTTGGTAGCATAGGCTTCCGCATCGGCCCATTGCCGGCGGTATAAATGATAACGCGCGCGTAAGGCCCAGGCAGTTTTTTGCGTGGCGCGGAAACGGTTGGTAGTGGCGGGCAGAAGGGAATCTGCAGCTACCAGGTCGCTCAGCACCTGGTTATAGGTTTGATCCAGGCTGCTGCGTTTAATGCCGTATTTATCAGCGGGAGTAATGGTGGGGGTAAGCGTGATCTGCACTCCGCCCCAGGTACGCGCCAGGTCAAAATAGCCCAGGGCTCTTACAAAATAAGCTTCCCCGGTAAACTGGTTTTTCAGCTGCTGGGTAAGCAAAGGATCTGTAACAGCCGGTACTTTGGCAATGATATGATTGGCGCGGTTAATAGTGGCATAAATGCCGGACCAGGCGCTGGCAATATTGGCATTGTCGGCCCGCACATTATGGCTGATGAACTGCTGTATAATGGATTGGGAGCCGGTCCATACAATATTATCTCCGGATAAATATCCAATGGAAACAAAGTTGCTGCCATAATAAGCGTCGGCAGATAGGGCCCTGTAAAGCCCCCTGGTTGCAGTTTCTGCGGACGCTTTGTCCGTGATCACCGCTGAATTATCATCTGAAATAGCATCCTGCGGCTGCACGTCCAGGAATTTTTTGCAGGACAGCAGCAACACGGAGGCCAGTAAAGGAAGTATATATTTATGTGTTTGCATTGTGTTCTTTTTTAACGGTTCATTAAAGTGTTACATTCACTCCAAACTGCACGGTGCGGGGCTGTGGCGGCGTGCCCAGGTCAAGCCCCTGTACGTTCTGCAGAGAGGTTACATTCACTTCCGGATCGGGCCCTGAATACTTTTTTAACAGTAACAGGTTGCTGCTGGTGAAGTATAACCGCACGGTCTGGAAACCTGCGCGGGAAGTAATGCTTTTGGGAACCGTGTATCCTAATGTGAGAGAGCTGAGCTTCAGGAAGGAGCCATCTTCCAGGAAACGGCTGTTCTGCTCCAGCGTATAGTTGTTACCGTAAGCAGTAACGCGGGGCACATCGGTAATATCGCCGGGTTTCTGCCAGCGTTTTAGCTGGTCGGCAAATAATACGCGGTTGGCATCGCGGGTACCACCTCCTTCACCGAAGAAACGGTTCAGGTTATATACATCGTTCCCATACTGGAAGGTGAAGGCAACACCCAGGTCAAAACCCTTATAGGTGAAGTTGTTGGTAATACCGCCAAAGAATTTGGGAATAGCGCTGCCCATGATCTGCCGGTCGGCCACGGTGATCTGCCCGTCTTTATTCACATCTTCAAACACTGCGTTACCGGTTTGCGGATCTACATACAGCTGTTTATACAGCCAGAAGGAGTACATAGAGTAACCCTGCTGCAGCCTTACCCAGTCGCGGTTGTAATAAGTGACTGGTATTGGCAGCTGTACTATTTTATTGCTGTTTCCGGAGATATTAAAATTGGTTTGCCAGGTAAAGTTGCGGTTGCGGATGTTAGAGGTGTTAATAGATACTTCATATCCTTTGTTGTTGATCACACCTGCATTGCTGGCGTAGGAGTTAAAACCGGAAATGGCGTTCACCGGCAACTGTAACAAAGCATCTGTAGTATGTTTTGAATACAGGTTCACCTCAATGCCTATACGGTCATTGAATAATCCCAGGTCTACACCAATGTTGGCTTGTCTTGTTTTTTCCCAGCGCAGGTCAGGATTGGAGAGCTGCAAAGGGTAAATGCCCGGCTGATCGCCGCCGGTGGTGTTATCCGGATACCCGGCGCCGCCAGACCATAAGCCTTGTGCGGCAAAGTTGTTAATACCATTCTGGTTACCGGTAAGTCCAATGCTGCCGCGCAGCTTCAGATCGCTGATGCTGTTCACCTCTTTCAGGAAATTCTCTTCCTTCAAACGCCAGGCAGCGCCTACTGCAGGGAAATACCCGAACTGGTGATTGGCGCCAAAACGGGATGACCCATCTGCACGCACACTGAACTCTACAAAATATTTGTTGGCATAATTATAATCTACCCTGCCAAAGAAGGAGGCCAGGTTAGCTTTGCTCCATAATTGTGAGGAGGTGCGGGTAGCGGCAGCAGAGATGAGCTTAAACGCATTGCTTGGAAAACCGGAACCCTGTGCAGAGGTTGTGCTTTGAATATTACTTTGTAAAGTATTACCCACCAGGATGCCAAAAGTATGTACCGTGTTCAGTGTTTTGCGGTAGGTTAATGTTTGCTCATTGATCCAGGTAGTGTTCTGCGTAAGTGCAGAAGTGGCCAGGCCATTGGTGGGCGCGGCGCCCAGCTGAGTAAGGTTGTTCCAGTACTCTGATTCATCGTAGTGGTTATAATCCAGGCTCCAGCTGGTGCGGAACTTCAGATCCGGGATGATCTCTGCCTCTGCATAGATATTGCCGATGTAACGCAGGCTGGTAGTATTTACATCGTAGTTATTCAGCAGCACATCGAGGTTATCGAAACCTGCGTAACGGGCCGGCGTACCATCCGGATTCACTTCCGGTAAATATGTAGGCGTGTGCAGGGCCGATTGTAATAAGCCACCCTGCGGGCCATCGCCGGAGCGGGCCTGGTTGCGGAAGCTGCGATACAGGCTGTTGCTGGTACCTACGGTAACTTTATCGCCTATCTTCTGATCAAAATTGAATTTTAAGCTGGCGCGGTTAAAATCAATGGGCTTAATATCCGCCTGCTGCTGCGTGTAGCCGGCGCCGATATAATATTTGTTGGTAGGGCTGCCACCCTGTAAAGCCAGGTTATAATTATGCAGCAAGCCGGTGCGGAACAATTTATGCAGCCGGTCGTAGGTCTGCTGTTGTTCCGGTGTGCCGCGGCCGCCGGCTGATACAGGGCGGAAGGGCACCTGCGCATATTTTTTTATGCCTGCCTGATCGCCGGCTGCAATAGCATCTGCTTCAGAGTTCCTGTAAAACTCATTCACGATCTCCGCATGTTGCGGGCCGGTGGTAAGATCCCACAGCTGCGGCGCCCATGCCCAGCCATGTGAAGTATTAAAAGTGACGGTGGGTTTGGTGCCAAACTTACCGCGTTTGGTAGTAATGATCACTACCCCGTTAGCGCCGCGTGATCCGTAGATGGCGGTGGCGCTCGCATCTTTCAGCACTTCAATGCTTTCAATATCTGCCGGGTTAATATCTGCGATAGGAGAGGTTGCACGGCCACCGGTGCTTACGGTTTGCAGGCTGGTGTTGTTAATGAACACGCCATCTACTACATACAAGGGATCATTACTTGCGTTGATAGAGGTGGCGCCGCGTACACGTATAAACACTCCATCGCCCGGCACGCCGGTGTTGGAATTAATTTGTACACCGGCTGCTTTGCCCTGTAGCTGGGCATCTACACCCGCTACAGGGATATCCTTGATGCCGCTTGCATTTACTTTTGAGATAGAGCTGATGAGGCTTTTACGTTGCTGTGTGCCATAACCTACTACCACAACATCATTCAGCTGTGTGTTGGCAGCCTCTAATGCAAGCACAATGCCGGTGCGCTGGTTGGCGGTTATTTCTGCCTGTTTATAGCCAATGTAAGAGATCTGGAAAGTTACCGGTAAGTGCTGGCCGGTTAAGAAATTAAACTCACCCTTGTCGTTGGTTAAGCCATCATGTGTGGTGTTCTTAATATGTACGGTGGCGCCGGGTAAAGGTGTTTTTGTTTGTGCATCGATGACTACGCCCGAAAGCGTGATGTTATCCTGGTTCTGTGCATAGGTAAAGAGCGGGAGCAGCACGATCCACGATATAATGGCAATCTTCATTATATTTGTATTGGTAATAAATAATAAGGCAGGCAGCTAGTGATTTATTCACTAACAGCCCTTTAGCTCAGCCTTTTTTTACTCGCCGGAATTGTTGCAGCAATTCCGGTTTTTCATTTTAACGTGCGTTGTAACATAGGCAGTCACGCGGCCTCACACCACCTGCGCGGTGAAGGCCATTTCCTTTAGTTGTGTTCATGTTCCCCGATGTATTATAAAGTATGAATAAGATCCCAAAGACCTGTATACAGCACTACAGCTACGCTGCTGGGTAGTGGTGGGCTTAGCGGCAGCGTATTACCTGAAGGTGTTAAATCTGTCACAATATTAGATAAAAAATATTTAGTCTACAAGAGTAGTGGACTATTTTTTATTAATTAATGGATGAACGGTGGTGGGGGCCGAGATGCACTCAGATGGATCAACAAAAAAACTTTTAAAAAAACACTGTTTTCCCCGGTCCTTTCAATCAGCCCCTTCGTCTTTATACCAGATGGCCATCTATTTTGAAAAACTAATGTAGTATGTACCCTTACTCTCATTGATTAACACTAAAATGGAAAACTATGAAACCCAAAGTAATGAAAGCATTCATTGCAGGATGTTTGTGCCTGCTGGTGATCACCTCCTGCAAAAAGGAAGAAGCAGCACAATCCCCTTCAAAAGGGAAGGCAAAAACTGAGCTGGCTATTGTGAGCTACTATGTTAATGGCGCCTCCGGTAACGACGCTAATGCCGGCACCAGCACCTCTGCTGCTTTAAAGACCATACAGGCGGCATTGAACAAAACAACAGAAGGTGCAGGCGCTACCATTTATGTTGTAGCAGGCACCTATAAAGAAAGGCTATGGTGGCCGCATTCAGGCGCTTCTGCCGACGAGCCTATTACGCTCACCAATTATAATGACGGCGTGGTGATCCTGGATGGGGTAAATGCAACCAATGATGCACAAGCTGCGATGATAGCTGTTAACAGCAGAAGCCATATCCGTATTGACGGGATCAGGATAGCGAACAACATCCGGAATTTTGCTTCCGGTATTTATGTCATTGGGTCAGGAACAGATCTGCAGGTATCCAATTGTAAGATCTATAACATTGGCTGGATTGCAGATTCCACCGCTGTACCTTCTTCGTCAGATAATGCCAATCCGCTGGTAGTGGTGGGTTCAGGCGCTGATTCCTACAATGAGATCTTTATAGGAGATAATGAAATATACAGCTGCAATACCGGGTATAGTGAAGGGCTTACCCTGTCCGGCAATGTGGAGAACTTCCTGATAGAAGGTAATATTGTGCACCATATCAGAAATATAGGTATTGACATGACCGGCCATTATAATACCGGCGCGCCGGATAATGTGAACTTTGCACGTAATGGTAATGTGAAGTACAACATTGTACATCACTGCGTATCGCCGGTGGCTACCAATGGCGGTATTTATGTAGATGGCGGCAAGTGGATCAACGTGGAAGGCAATACCTGCTATGAGAACCTGGCCGGTATTACGGTTGGCTGCGAGAACAATAACTACACGGCTGATGGTATTAACATCCGCGATAATTTTATCTATAATAACAGGGATGCGGGTATCATTTTCGGTTCCAATGCGCCTAACAGTAAGGTGATCAACTCAAGCATCACCAACAATACCTTCTTCAGGAATTATACGAAAGGAGGATGGGGCGGCGAGATCAGCCTGCAGAACACGGATGAAGCTACCATCAAGAATAACATTGTACAGTCCAACAGCAATATTGTTGTGATTGCCCTTTCCGGTTATACTTCTACTAACCTGCATATGGATTACAACCGTTATTATTCTGTTTCCGGCAGCGCAGCAACTGTTACGTTTGACTGGGCTATGACTGCAACAACCTATGGCTCGCTTGCTGCTTTTGTAAGCGCCACCGGGCAGGATGTGCATTCTACTTATGGGATCCCGTCTTTTGTGAACAGTACCCTGTCAACGCTTAACCTGCATCTTGCCAGCGGCTCTGCTGCTGTGAATGCGGGCGATCCGGCATTTGTGACCGGGTACCAGGAGTTTGATATTGATCAGCAAACGCGTGTAAGGAATGGGAGGGTGGATATTGGTGCGGATGAAACGTCGTTTTGAAGAATGTAAAATTTAAAATGTAAAATTTAAAATGTAAAAGTGGAATGCAGCGAAGTTTGGCCGGAACCAATTGCTGCATTCCACTTTTACATTTATGATTTATCTCGTTCATAAAGTCTTTTAAATGGCCTCTATGAACCTCCTTTGTCGGTTTGAAATTTTACATTTATGATTTTACATTCTTTCAGCTCCTTTACAGCGGGCAATTCTCGTGGTAATCGATCAGCTCAATGGGCGTTCTTTGCAGCTCAAACCCGGCATAGGTTGTTAAGATCTCGTCCAGTACAGCTTCTACTTCTGCTACTTCTGTTAGCCGGTTCAGCCTGTTGCGGTATTCTTTAATATTGGGTAAGCCTTTGAGGTAGCTGGCATAACGGCCCCGCATTTCGTTGATGCCTACACGTTGGTTCTGCCATTTAATGGCTTCGCGTAAATGTTTTCTGCAAACGGCTACTCTTTCCTCAACGGTTGGCGGGGGCATTAATTCGCCGGTTTGTATATAATGTTTTATTTCGCGGAAGATCCAGGGATAACCAATGGCGGCGCGGCCTATCATTACGCCATCCACGCCGTAGCGGTTCTTATAGTCCAGCGCTTTTTGCGGGCTGTCGATATCACCATTACCGAAAATGGGAATATGAATGCGGGGATTGTTCTTCACTTTGGCTATCAGGCTCCAGTCGGCTTCTCCTTTATACATCTGGCTGCGGGTGCGGCCATGGATGGAGAGGGCCTGTATGCCCACATCCTGCAGGCGTTCTGCTACTTCTTCAATATTCTTGGTTTGCTCATCCCAGCCCAGGCGGGTTTTTACAGTAACCGGCAATTTGGTGGCTTTTACGCAGGCAGCGGTTAAGCGCACCATGAGGTCCACATCTTTTAATACGCCTGCCCCGGCGCCTTTGCAGGCTACCTTTTTTACCGGGCATCCAAAGTTAATGTCCAGCAGGTCGGGGTTGGTTACATCCACAATACCGGATGCCAGCGCCATGCTCTCCTCATCCCCGCCAAAGATCTGGATGCCTACGGGCCGCTCCTCCTCAAAAATATCCAGCTTGCGGCGGCAGTTAATGGCATTGCGGATCAGGCCCTCACTGGAAATAAATTCCGTGTACATGAGGTCTGCCCCGTTATCCTTACACAGGATGCGGAAAGGCGGATCGCTCACATCTTCCATGGGCGCCAGCAGCAGCGGGAAATCCGGCAGTGATATGTTTCCTATTCTGATCAAAACTCTTTGTAAATTTGCGCCCGCAAAGATACTCAATTTTCAGGGATGGAACTTAAAGACGCAATTGCACTGGTACAAAACGGGGGGATTAATACGAACAACAGCGCCACCTGGGCCGATCTGGGCTGTGGCGGAGGCTTATTCACGGCGGCTTTAGCCAGCCTGCTGCCGGCAAACAGCACTATTTACGCGGTTGACAAAGCGCCCGTAAAATTACAAAACAACGACTTTCCGGCAGGAGTGAAGGTACAGCCCCTGCGGCTGGATTTTGTGGCGAATGAGCTGCCTTTCCAGAACCTGGATGGGATATTAATGGCCAACTCCTTACATTATGTAAGCGATCAGCCGGGATTTATCCGCAACGTGAGCCGGCACTTAAAAGCGGATGGCTGTTTCCTGATCTGCGAATATGATACGGATAGCGCTAACCGCTGGGTGCCTTATCCGCTGAGCTATCATACACTGCTACGGCTGTTTCACAAGGTTGGTTATACTACTATTGAGCGGCTGCATGAACACCCTTCCATTTACGGCCGCGCTAATATTTATTCGGTGCGGGTTAGCCGGTAAAATCTTCGGGTTTGGGCAGCAGCTTCCATAATTGTGCGGGAGTGTTGGCCCATTTTTTCAATACCACCTTTGCATTTACGCCGGTACCTTCTACGCTTACTACCAGGTCAGAATGCAGGGCGGCAATTTTAGTCTGCATTATTGGCGTCCATGGGGCGCAGTAACAGGCCGGTGGCTTTGTTTTCCAACTGGTAAGCATTTACGGTTTGCTGTGCGTTGCTGATCTGCAGCAGGCTACAACAAAGTATGAGCATCAGTATCTTCATGATTTTCCCTTTTTATGTTGAAGAATAAACTCTGCCATTTCACCGATCTCTTTATCAGTTAACACGCCCTCCCAGCTGGGCATGCCTTTGGCTACAATACCACTGCGGATGCTGCGGATAAGATCCGGGCGGGCGCTGCCATGCAGCCAGGTACTATCCACCAGGTTCTGCGCGGGCGTAGTACCTTTCAGATCAGCGCCGTGGCAGCTGGCGCATAACTGGCTATATAAAGTTGCCGGCCGGCGGTCATGCGGACTGGCAGTGGCGGCAGCAGGTGCTGCAATGGCATTTGCCTGTATTGCATCCTTTAAGGAGGCCGCGGGTCTTAAGCGCAGAATAAGATCCACGCCATTTGTGCCGGGGGCTTCATTACTTTCCGGCGGATCTATCTGCGAGGTAGAAATATACAGGTAACCATCCGGCCCTTCTACCAGGGCGCGGATGCGGCCAAACTTATTTTTAAGCAAAAATTCGCTGGAAACTATTTTTTGCTGCGCCAACTGCAGCCGTAAAATGGCTTCGCCCCGCAGGCAGGCTACCAGCAGGTTACCTTTGAGCGAGGGGAAAGCGCGGCCGCTGTAAAACAGGGCTTCAGAAGGGCCAATAGAGGGCGTAAATGCCAGGAGGGGTGTTTCCATGCCCGGCCGTGTGTCCTTATGATGAATAAGGGGCCAGCCGTAATTGTGTCCTTTTTTTATAAGGTTGATCTCATCGCCGCCTGTGGGCCCGTGCTCTGATTCAAACAAATAACCTGTACCCGGCTGAAAGGCAATACCCTGCGGGTTACGGTGCCCATAGGTCCAGATCTCATGGCGGGCGGTATCGCTGCCCACAAAAGGATTATCCCCTGGAATGCCGCCATCATCATTAAGGCGTAATATTTTCCCGTTCAATGCTTTCAAGTCCTGCGATTGCTGGGGCACATCCGCATCGCCGGTAGTGATGTACAATTTTTTATCCGGCCCGAATTTCAAACGGCTGCCGGTATGATTGAACACACCGGGGATGTTTTCTATGATCAGCTTAGGATCTGTTAATGTATCCCTGCCATAACGGTAACGGGCTATACGTAAAAAAGTACGATCTCCCTGCCGGTAGTTATAGGCCAGGTACACAAAATGGTTCACCGCAAAGCCGGGGTGCAGGCATAATCCCAGCAATCCCATTTTGCCTTTAACCTCTACATCATCCAGTATTAAAATCGGTTTTTCAACCAGGTGATTATTACGGTACAACCTTACCCGGCCGGGCCTTTCCGTAAACAGCATGGTCTTGTCCGGTATAAAAGTAAGGTCCCACGGCACATACAGGTTAGCAGCCAGCGTATCGATTGTAAAGGAAAGCGGCGGCGTTTTTTCTGATGCCCGCTCTGCAAAAGAGAAGCATAATGCCGCGCCGGTTATTCCGATCAAAAAAGTGAAAAGACTTTTCATAGCCGGATCTGCATTTAAGATGGCAGATAGTATATGAAGATAACTACGGGAACAAACAAATGCCAGTGTAATTTATCAGCGGTTGCGGAGGCGGGATATATGGCCGCCCATACTGGGACAGCAGAAAGGCACAGCGTTTCCACTGCACCTTTCTATATAACTTATTGCTAACTCAGAAATTCATTTCATCTGCACTGGGGCCATAGCTGCCGGGGATGGGCACATCTAGCAGGCGCAGATACACGCCTAACTGGGCGCGGTGGTGCACTGTTTGGCAGTATGCCATGCGGATCACCTCTGCCTTGGTCCGGGTGCTATAAACCTGATCGCCATTACGCAGCGTCCAGCTATCGGCAAGCTGCTCGTCTTTACCGCTTTGCAGGGCGGCTTTGCCCTGGGAAAGGCTCCTGTTAAAATAGGCTAACAGGTCATCGGTGCTCTCTATTACTTCCTGCTTGTAAGGGTTATTGGCAAAATCCAGTTCGCTGGTGTGCAGGGTCATTTCTACCCAGCCTGGCAGCTCCGCAATGTGGGTGGCTAACCATTTCAACGTACCGCTTTTAGGATGGGGTTTCCAGTCAAATTTATCAGCTGGTACGCGTTCCAGCATTTTAAGGGTGGTGCTGGCTTCGTTTTCGAGTTCTGCGAGTAACAATTGCATCTGTGTCATGGTAGGTAGTTTTTTGTTTGTTGATACAAAGGAACTACCGGGTTGTGACAACATTATGTCAGCAGGTTTTTAGAAAGTTGAATTTATTTTTCCCGGGGCCATGCCTGATGTCAAGTATTCCATTCCCCTTGTCAAGACCCGGCAGGGAGCATTAACCGGATGTTGTTGTTTTGTGGCGAATAACAAATGATCCTTCACCTCAAAAACATGATTGTATGCAAAACGTAGCTTTCAAACAAACCCTGTTAAGAACCGGCCTGCTGGCCTTTTTTTGCCTGGCGCTGTTTTCATTTAAAGCCCCATTTGGGGTAGACAGTTATGAGATTTACCTGAACAACAAGCTGGTATTAAAGCAATACGCTTCCAAAGAGGTTAGCTTACAAAGCCTGGCGCTGGATAAGGCCAGCCCTGATGATCAGCTGGTGGTGTATTACACGCATTGCCACAACAAAGCATCCGGTACGGGCCGCAGCCTTACCATTAAAGATGATGGCGGCTGCATTGTAAAAGAATGGAAGTTTGAAGATGGTAAAAAAGGAATGAGCATCCCGGTAAAGGCATTACAGCAGCTGGAAAAAAATAATGCCAAAAGCCACCTGACCCTGTACTACGCAGCATCAGAGCTACCGGGCGGGCAAATGCTGGCTGCGTTGTAGCATGCTAAATATTCAGCCAGTACACCAGCTTTAGCACCAATGCCCTGTTCTTTACATAAAAGGGCGCCGGCAGGTAATTGTCGGTATATACAATGAACAGGTCCGACGCCGGGCGGTAACGCCACTGGAAGCGGGTATTGAGGTTCATATTCTTCAGCTGTTCATTATACTGCATAAAACCGGTAAAGAACAGGGTGTTGGTCATGGTAACATCCAGGCGGGGACCTACCAGCCAGAATTTATTATTTCCCCAGGGCTGTGGCAGGCGAATATCATTATACGTGGTGCTTAGCGCAATGCTTACATAGGGCTGAAAACGGTAACCCAGCTCAGAGCCCAGCGTAGTACGCGTACCATCTGCATAGTAGCCGCCATAGCGGCCGGAGAAGGAGTAAGTGAAAAGGCTTTGCGGTTTTGATACATAATCTACGCCCACTGTATTCCAGTTATGCTGCGAGCCGGTTGGCAGGCTATCCTTACCGGTGTTGGTAGGGTCAAAAGGTAATAACAGCTTAATGTAGTTGTTGGATGCCCAGGCTGTGAGCGTATTGCGCTTGCGGAATACAATGGCGTAAGAGAGCATGGTTTCATTATCCGTACGCTTCATGTGCTCATCATAAAAGCTGGTGGATATGAGCTGCGGCCCGTGGCTCAGTACCGGGCCTGTTTTCGGGAAAAAGAGGTGCGTGATCTGCGGCACCAGCTTTATATAACCCTGGCGGGGTACATACCCTACCTCTGCATTATAGTTACGGCCCACGTATTCATGCTGCCAGCCAATGTTCCAGGTGCGGCTGGTGTATTGCAGGTTAGCCGCCTGCGCCCAGTCATGCCCGCTTTTACCCGGGCTGGCGGATTTTAATAACAATGCTTTACCGGTCCAAAAATTATTGGCGGAGGCCAGGTTGTACTCCAGCCCCAGGTTGCGGTTATAACGGGAATACAGGGGTTTTTCCGAAGGATTATTCGGCGTATAGTTCAGTGATTCTTTGTTAATGAACAGGAAGCCCACATTGGAGCGGGCAAACACGCGCCGCTGCAAAGCCGCTACAGTAAAGTTCTGCGCCGGCAAACCCAGGCTTTCATCCTTAGCTGTTTGCATGTTCATAAAACCCATGCGCCAGTTGCGGTTCAGCTTTCCGCTCAGGCGTGCGCCAAAACGGATAGGCACTCCTAATCCAATACGGCGCGAGAAAAAAGGCCGCAGCGTAGCATATCCAAAGTTGGTGAACTGATCCCCGTTTTCCAGGAAGAACTGTCTTTTCTCGGGGTAAAACAGCTCAAAGCGGTCCAGGTTAGTAACCTGTTTATCTACATCCACCTGGGAAAAATCCGGGTTTACGGTCAGGTCCAGGTTCAGGGAAGAGGTTACGGCTATCTTGGCATCCACACCGGCTTCGCGGCGGTAATTATTTTTAGTGCCGGCTACATAATCTTTATTAATGCCGCCCAGCAAATAGGGAATAATGGAGATATTAGGCCCGGGGTCAGGCGGCGGCACATCCCATACCAGCACGCCGGTATAGGCCAGGGAGGCGGATGGGAACTGCCGTGGTACGGGCGCCCAGCTGCTTTTCTCCGTTGTTTTCAGATCATTGCGGCCAAAGTTAATACCCCATTTACTGATGCCCTTTTTATAACGTATAGTCTTAAACGGTATAGAGGCTTCAAACACCCATTTATCGGGATAGTTCTTCACTACAGAGGTCCATTTGTTATCCCAGCTCAGGTCTACCTTGCCGCCATCATACATCAGCCCGTCCCACTGGGCCCCGGCGGCATTGGCGCCAAAGGAAAAACCATTGGTCTGGTCATCAAAGGGGTCCATGAACAAAAGGAAATTATCATTCTTCAGAAAAGCAAAATCGCGCTTCAAGGATTCCACCATGTAAGGTCCGGGAAGGGCGTTGTAGTTTTCTACCAGCAGGTAAAGGTGCTGCGCATCATAGGTCATGCGCACATCTGTACGCACTTTGGCGTAGCTGGTATCCATGGGCAGGATCATGTAAAAGTTGGTAGCAGTGTCGGCCTGCTGCCAGCCTGCATCGTCAATAATACCGTCTACCTTCACCGGGGTAGCGGTTCTGCGTATATGAAGCTGAAATGTTTCGTTCTTCTTTTGCGCTATTACCGGAAGGCAAAACAGGCAAAGGCAAAGCAAACGTGGAATAGTGCGCACAATAGTCAGTTGCTGGTTTACTGACAAAATACAAAAAACAGCTACTAAATACCAGTTTACACCTGCCGCTCATCATATTGTGCGGGTAAAGACACTGCTGCAATGATCACAATGGCATCGTTGGAGAGCGCTTCCAGCTCAATTTCCTTTGCACCCCACAGCGCCAATCCATCCCTGGCATTTAGCAGCCGGTACTGGACCTCAAAAGCGCCTTCCAGTATAAACACAAATAAGCCCTGATCCGGGGCAGCCAGGGAGTGTACGGCTTCAGCCCGTCCGTTAAACTTCCCTATCCGGCACTGCCTCCCCATGGGGATCAGCTGGTCTTTATGCAGGTTCAGGTCAAAGCCGGTAAGCTGTGTGGCGTTGTACTCTGCAGCTGCGCTGCGTTTGAACCACCACTGCAAAAAGTTCACTAAAGCATTTTCGTAAGGGTTGCTGATAACCAGTACAACCTCCTGCTGTGCGGTGTAGTATAACGACTGGCCGGCCATCACCTGCCCGGACCGGCCGGTACTGTCTTTCCAGGTAATGGCGCCCACAGTCGGCAGCAGCAGGATCTCCGTAGCTGCATTTACATGCAGGGTAATGCTTTGCTCCGCATCCAGGGTATCTTCATGCAGGGCATACAGCGCGCCAAAAGGCGTTTTATGCTCATTATAGAATCCATCGGCATTAAAGGTGTAATAGCGCCTGTGTCCTGCATGCTCCTGCAGGCCTCTTTCATCTGCCAGGAATATTTTCCCCTGAGATTGCGGTAGCATATTAAAGTGGTTTTATATCATGAATATTCAGGAAAGGCTGCAGTGTAAACAGCTCTGTAGCTATGCGCCCTTCCTCATCCGGGGTATCGCTTAAGGCTACCAGCAGCTGGTTGCCGATGGTATCGTACCAGGTAAGCGGTTCCGATAAAAAATTGATGGCTACCTGGTGCTGCGTTTTTTGCCGGATGTTGCTGTTAATGATCTCGAACTTAAAATTCCTGAACGGTAAAAAATGTTTTCCTACGGTATTCAGTATATCCGGAACCTTACCGTTTAAAGGCATGAGATGCCCTGTTACGGCGGGGCTTACCAGGAAATGTAATTGCTCCGCACCCGGCACATAGGTAAGCAGCTCGCCAAAGGTGCTGTACTTTTTTTCCTGGTTGTAGTACTGCGCCTGCATCAGAAATTCGGTATAGCTATCCTCAAACACATGCTGCTCCCATGTTTTGCGGGATTGTGCATCAATTATTTTCCGGTATAATAAACGGATACTCTTTTTTGACATAGGTGATCATTATTATCAGGCGCTTACATAAATGGTTTGCGTGAGCGTATAACCGCTGCTTACGCTGCCTGTAACAGTTGCCAGCTCACTGCTTAAAGAATCACTGAACACCATGTCGGCGGTATTGGCGGTATCCTGCATGCCGTGTGCTTTATAATCAGCGGCGGTAGTATATACCGTGTTGCACACATCTGTTGGAAAAGCAATTTGCGTTACCATTAAAGAGGTGCCGCTGGCATTGTACACATGCACATGGATATGCGGCGCGCGGCCGGAATACCAGCCGGGAAAAATGCTGGTGAAGGTTACCAGGCCGTCTGCATCCGTAGTCTGGCGGCCACGCAGAAAGTGGGAGCCGCTATAGTCTATGGAGGAATAGCCGCCGCCCGGGTTTACGGTGTATTCAGAATAATAACCTACAGCTGTGCAATGCCAGATATCCACTAATGCATTGGCCAGTGCATTACAGCTGTTCTTAACATTTTTGATATAGATCTTAACGGTAAGCGGTACACCTGCCTGTCCATCTACAATATTGCTTCTTACATAAGAAGAAGGACTTTTAGTAGGATAAGGCCCGGCGGTTTCAGTGGGTGTGGTGGAGCAGCTGCCGTCGCTGCTGGTTTCAGTGCCGGTAGTGGTAGTGGTGGCGGCGGCATCGTCTTTGGTGCAGGATTTGGCCAGTGGCGCTATGGCGGCCAGTCCTAAAGCGGCTAAACTGTTCTTTAAAAAGAGCTTTCTTTCCATACAATTGTAGTTTTAGAAGGTTCCTGTGGTCGTTGTTGTGGCTTATTGCTGGTGTAAAGATTGGGGGAAGCAGGGAGGTAAAATGTTATCTGCCGTTAAAGGGAAGGTTTGTGCCGATGAACATTGAGGGGATAAAAAAAGTCCTGCACCATGTGCAGGACTTTTGAAAGAATGTAAAATGTAAAATATTAAATGATAAATGTAAAAGTGAATGCAGCGGATTAGCTGCCGGTTTTTCAAATGTAAAATCTAAATAGCAAAACTATTAACCACCACCTTTTACATTTATCTCGTTCATAAAGTCTTTTAAATGGTCTCTATGAACCTACTTCGTCGGTTTGAAATTTTACATTTATTATTTTACATTATTAAAGCTCTCTTACCCAAATATTGCGGAAGCTAAGCGGCTCGCTCTTATCGCCATGGGCCTGCAGTTTAATAGGCGCAGGACCGTGAGCGGCTTTCTCATAAGAAGCTTTACCAATATAGCGGGTAGGGCCCTGCAGCTCAGTATTGTTCTGCACCAGCACGCCATTGTGAATCACGGTAACGCGGGCAGGTGATTTCAGAGAACCATCGTCGTTAAAACGGGGGGCTGTCCAAAACACATCATACGCCTGCCATTCGCCGGGTTTTTTACAGGCATTTACCAGCGGCGGTGTTTGCTTGTACAAGCTGCCGGCCTGCCCGTTCACATAAGTAGCGTTGTTGTAATTATCCAATACCTGCAGCTCATATCCATCATCCCCTTTACCAATAGATGCCAGGAAAATGCCGCTATTGCCGCGCGCCTGGCCGGTGCCGGTAATGTTGGCAGGGATACGGTATTCAATATGCAGCTGGTAATCGGTGAAGGTACGTTTGGTTTCTATGTTGCCCTGGGTTTTATCAACCGTTAAAATGCCGTTGCCTACTTTCCATTTGGCGGGCTGTCCTTCATTGTTTACAGATACCCATTCACTCAGGTTGCTGCCATCAAAAAGCTTAATAGCGTCGGAAGGTGCATCGGCAGTGCTTTTGCCGGGTGTAACTACTTTTGGAACCGGAGACCATACCTCTGTTTCTTCAGGTTTGGTTTGAGCGAACGCGGAAGTGCTTAGCAGAGCAGCCGTTGCTGCTACAAGTATTCTCTTATGCATGATCACAAATAATTTAATCCTCTAATTTAGCTTTCAAATTGATAAATTAACAGGATAAATTACCAGAAACTGGACGAACGGTTTTAGCGGTGTGCCTGCGCTACCCTTTCCACAGCATGCAGGAGTGATTCGTACGTTTCATTATAATCTATTTTTTCCCCGTTCACAAAAAACGTAGGCGTACCATTTACCCCGCTGCGGATGCCGCTTTCGAAATCGGCTTCTACCTTTTGCTGCAGGGCCTCACTTTTCCAGTCCTGCGCAAACTGCTGCAGATCCAGGTCCAGCGCTTCTGCAAAGGAAAGCAGGCTGTTACCATCCAGGTTATCCTGGTGCTCAAAAATAAGATCGTGCATTAGCCAGAACTTGCCCTGCTGGCCGGCTGCTTCTGCTGCCAGCGCGGCTATATAAGCAGCGGGGTGCGCTTCCTGCAAGGGGAAATTGCGGAACACGAACAGGAGATCCTTTTCTTTTTCGGCCAGTAATCTTTTGATGAACGGATGTGCAATACCGCAATGGCTGCATTGATAATCGCCGTATTCAACCAGCGTAACAGGTGCGCCAGGGTGGCCGGTTTGCCGGTCGCTGCCGGAGACAGGGGGCTTTAATGTTGACATAAACTGTTGTTTTAATGTTGATCATTATCCATGGTTTCCAGCGCTTCCAGGATGCCGTCTGCACCGGGATTAATGCCATCCGGTGAAAGATAACTCCATTGTATCACGCCCTGTTCATCTATCACAAACAAAGCACGTTTGCTTTGTCCTTCTTCCTCATTATAGGCGCCGTACAGGCGGGATACTTCCCCCTTGGGCTCAAAATCAGCCAGCAGTGGAAAATGCAAATGGCGGTCCTGCTCAAAGGCCAGGTGGCACCATTTACTATCCACTGAAATGCCGATCACTTCTGCGTTATGCTGCTGAAAAAGCTTGCGTGCTTCATTGTACACTGCCATCTGATCGCTGCATACCGGGCTCCAGTCGGCCGGGTAAAAGGCCAGGATCACCCGTTTGCCTTTCAGGTCCTGCAGCTTTAAGCGTTGGTCCGGAGTGCAATGCAGATCAAAGTCCGGGGCAGTGGCGCCTTTTTCTAAAATGGATCCAGCCATAATGTTGTTGTGTTTTAAGTGTTACAACATAAAGCTAATATCATACCGTTGCTACCGGACAGGGCTATACAGGCTTAATTGCCAGCATGAATCCTGCCCTGCGGGCTATTCAGAGCGGAGGAATAATGCCGGGACCGGCGCCCTGCGTGGATTTTTATTCACATTCCATCAGCATGGATCATCCTTACCCATGGTATGAGCGGTCCAGGTATGGCCCTGGCGCGCGATCAGCGCTTCTGCATTTTCCGGGCCCCAGGTACCTGCCTGGTAGTTGGGAAAATCCAGTGAATCGTGCGATTCCCAGTTCTCTAAAATGGGTGTGATCACATCCCAGGCAGTCAGCACCTGGTCAGAACGCATGAACAGGGTAGCATCGCCCCGTAACGCATCCAGCAGCAGGGTTTCATAAGCCTCGGGTGTTTTCGTAGTGGCGTTATCGTAATGGAACACCATTTCCACGGGGTTCAGGCTCATTTCGAGCCCCTGTTTTTTAGCAGTAAAGCGCAAACGGATATCCATTTGCGGCTGTATGTTTATGATCAGGCGGTTGGGTGTAAGGTTATCCGCATACTTATCCGGGAAGGTGGAATGCGGTACAGGTTTGAATTGTATGGTAATGGAGGAGGTTCTTTCCTGCATACGCTTGCCGGTGCGTAAATAAAAAGGCACATCCTGCCAGCGCCAGTTATCCAGGTAAAATTTAATAGCGGCATAGGTTTCCGTATTGGAATCCGGTTTTACGCCGGGTTCTTCCCGGTAGCCCGGCACTTTTTTACCCTGCAGCCAGCCCGGTCCGTATTGCCCGCGCACCGCATATTTATATACTTCCTCCTGCTTAATGGGGCGTATGGCGCGCAGCACATCTACCTTGCGGTTGCGGATCTCCTCTGCTTCAAAAGATACCGGCGGTTCCATGGCTATCATACACAAGATCTGCAGCAGGTGGTTCTGGATCATATCGCGTAAAGCGCCGGCGCCTTCATAATAGCTGCCGCGCTGCTCTACGCCTACCTGCTCTGCCACGGTGATCTGCACATAATCAATATAGCTGCGGTTCCATAAGGGCTCAAACAGCGCATTGGCAAAGCGGAAGGCCAGTATGTTCTGCACCGTTTCCTTGCCCAGGTAATGATCTATACGATAGATCTGGTTTTCCGGGAAAGTGCTGGTGATCATATTATTCAGCGCTGTAGCGGTTTCCCGGTTAGAGCCAAATGGCTTTTCTATAATAATGCGGTCGGCCTGCGGGTCGGGCGCCAGGCCTACCCGGCCCATGTTAGCGGTAATAGGGCCAATGAAATGCGGCGCTACGGATAAATAAAATAAGCGGTCGGCACGCGCACCCCGGGTTTGGTCCAGCTGCTGCAGCCGTGATAACAGCGTGCTGTAAAAAACCGGATCGTTAATATCCGACTTCAGGTAATGCACCCGCGATTTGAATGCATGCCATTTGGTGTCTTCCGGCGTGCCGCTGCGGGAAAACTCCATTAATCCATTCAGTAAATGCTGGTGATATGCAGCATCGTCATAGTCTTCCAGTCCTAACCCAATAATGTTAAAGCTTTCCGGCATCCAACCTTCAATAAACAGGTTATAAAAGGCGGGGATCAGCTTCCGTTTAGAGAGATCGCCCGTGCCGCCGAAAATGACAATAACGGAAGGGGTTGATTTTTGTGCAGGTTTCATCTAAGCATCCATTTATAATAATTAATAATTAAGAATGAATAATTAATAATTGTGATGCATGAGCTTCAAGTAAACACAGCCCCTTTATTATAATTGTTCATTCTTAATTATGAAAGGTACTAATTACCAAAGTAATATTCATGTTTGCCATACGGAAATGCGGTAGCCCGAACCAGCCCCCGGATGCCACCGCCATTGCCTGCCTTTGCCAGTATGCAACTTTGTAATTTTAATCTCTATATTTATGCGGGCAGTTTTAACCAATTAATAATAGACATCAAGCCATGTTGGCCAATGAACGGCGCACGGATGAAGAATTGTTGCACTTGCTGCAAAGCGGGGACGAGCAGGCATTAACATGGCTGTACAGGCGCCACTGGGAACCTTTATTCCTGGCCGCTTACCAGGTGCTGAAAGATAAAGAGGCCTGTAAAGACCTGGTGCAGGAACTGTTTACAGAGGTATGGCAAAAGTGTAATCATATTCAGCTTACCGGCTCCTTTAAAGCTTACCTGGCTGCCAGCATCCGTTATAAAGTATTCCGTTACATTCGCCAGCATCCCGCGCAGGAAGCCCTGTTTGAGCACCTAGCGGAAAGAATGCAAACCCCCTCCCCGGAAAGTGAGCTGGCTGTTAAAGAATTACAGGCGCAGTTAAATACGCTGGTAGCTGCGCTGCCCGAAAAATGCGCTGCCATTTACCGTATGAGCCGGGAACAGCATTTGTCTTACAAGGAAATAGCCAGCCGCCTGAATGTATCCGTAAAAACGGTGGAGAACCAGATCAATATTGCCCTGCGCCGTTTGCGTACAGGCCTGCATTACAGCATAGGCCCTTTGTTGGTGCTGGTAAAGCTGCTCTCCTGAAATCTTCTCCATTACTGGTGTTTTTTTAACATGCCTTGGGGGTAGTGGATCTTATTTGTCACTTCCCTACAAATACTCCCTATGGACCGGCAGGCTTTTTTTATGCTTATAGATAAATGGATGGATGGCTGTGCAACGGATGCAGAGGTACAGGCGCTCATGAACTATTACTATAGCTTCCGGGAAGCGCCGGAATGGGAGGGGCATTTATCAGGCGCAAAAGCGCAGCTGGAGGCTGAAATGGAGCAGCAGCTTTTATTAAACATCCGGCAGATACCACAACAGCAGCCGGCTGCTATACCGGTAAGGCGTACCGGTTGGTTACGCATAGCCGCAGCGGTTGCATTGCTGATAGCTGCGCTGGGCATTACCTATTATATGGTATGGAAACCCCTGCCGCCGGTGCAGCAGCAGGCTTTTAGCACACAACCCGGGCAGCACCGGCAGCTACAGCTGCCCGATGGTACTAAGGTATGGTTAAGCCCCGCCTCTTTCCTGCAATACCCGGAAAAGTTCAGCGGAAATACCCGGGAAGTGATCCTGCACGGAGAAGCTTTTTTTGATGTAGCGGCTAATGAGGAACAGCCTTTTATTATTCACAGCGGTGCAGTAGATACCAGAGTGCTGGGCACCTCTTTTAACATACAGGCCTATCCGCAGCAGCCGAATATAGGCGTTACCGTTGTAACGGGTAAGGTAGCGGTGAAAACCGAAAAAAGCGAAGCGGTGGCCGTAACACCACAGCAACGGGCTGTTTTTAACAAACAAACCGGCAGCATTCGGCGGGAGGAAAATGTGGATACGGCACAGCTGTTACTGCGCCGCGCCGGCATCTTAAAATACAGGGGCGCTGCGCTGGCCGCCGTGGCAGCGGAGCTGGGATATTATTATAATGTCAGCATCAACATAGCAGGTAGTACGGAAGGGTGTTTTTATTTCGGGGAATTTAATACCAATGGCCAGCTGGAAAAAGCATTAAAACAACTATGCCTTACACTCAATGCCACGTTAGAAAGGAACGGGGATACCTATGTGATCAAAAAGGTGCGTTGCTGAACAGGCATCCGCCTCCCACGCAGCAAAAAAAAGTCCTCCCGGAAAAAAGGAGGACCCATTAGTTAAGTTTTTACACCGCGTATGTTCAAAGGCCTCGTAAACCAAAAACATAGCGGCTTTTACTCAACCATAATCGACGTAAATGTATGAAAAAATGTACACCGGTAACCAGGCTGCTTACCAAAAGCTCGCTGTGCATCCTCGTTATCTTATGCAGTACCACACTCTCACTTATGGCCAAAAGACCGGCCGCACAATTACTGGAAAAAAAGATCACATTAAGGATGGAGCAAAGCGCCTTATACCAGGCGCTGGACCGTATTGGCACTGCGGCCAACATCTCATTCAGCTATGCGGTCAGCAAAGAAGTATTGAGCAGCAGGGTCAGTATTAACGCCCGCAACCAAAAGGTAAGCCTGATCCTCAAAAAAATACTGGACCCTTTTGCGCTGGAATATTTTGTGGCAGATGATAAAGTGATCATACGCCATGAGGCAGATAAAATAAACACCCCGCCGCTTACGCCCCGCGCAACAACAGCCGCCGTAACCAAACCGCTGAAAGGGCGGGTGGTAAGTGAAAAGGGCGATCCGCTGCCCGGCGTATCCATCCAGGTAAAAGGCAGCAACCAGGCCATTGTAACTAATGACCATGGCGAGTTTGAGCTGAAGAACGTACCGGATGATGCGGTGCTGATAGTATCGTTCATTGGTTTTATAACACAGGAAGTAGCTTCCGGTGCACAAACGGAATTAGGCATTGTGCTGGCGGAAGACACCAAAAAGCTGGGCGAAGTAATTGTAGTAGGTTATGGCTCCCAGAAAAAGACCAGCTTAACCAGCGCCGTGGCCACCATTAAAGGCAGCACCCTTGCGGAGCGCCCGGTGCCCAATGTGGTGAATGCTTTGCAGGGGCAGGTGCCTGGCTTGTTTGTACAGCAAACAGACGCTATGCCCGGCAGCGGCAGCACCAAGCTGAATATACGCGGCATCAGCACCCTTTCCAATAACCCGGTGCTGGTGCTGGTGGATGGGGTAGCCGGTCAGCTGGAAACCCTGAACCCGCAGGATATTGATAACATCAGCGTATTAAAGGATGCCTCTGCCACCGCTATTTACGGGGCACGCGCATCGGGCGGCGTATTGCTGGTCACTACTAAAAGAGGGCGGCAAAATACCAAGCCCGTACTTTCTTATGATGCATATGTTGGTACACAGCAGCCCACTTATTTACCCAAGCTGGTAAATGCTGTGGACTTTATGAAAAAGTGGAATGAATCGCAGCTGAATGATAACCCAGGTACCACGGTTCGTTTTTCAGATGCCGACATTGCCAAATATGCCAGCGGCGAAAAGCCCAGCACCGACTGGATCAAAGCCATCTTCAAAGAAAATGCACTGCAAACGCAGCACAATATCAGCGTATCCGGCGGCAGTAAGAATACGGATTATTTGGTATCCCTGGGTTACCTGCGGCAGGAAGGTTTGGTGCAGGGGGTGCTGAACCAGCGTTACAGCTCCCGCATCAACATCAACACACAAATAACGGATAACCTGAAGTTTGGCATTAATACCGTGTACATGAATGCGCCCAAGAGTTTTGCCGGCGCAGGTATTTATACCACGGCTATGCACTGGGCTTACATCCTGAACCCTACAGAATGGCCCTACACACCGGAAGGCCGTAACCGGCATTACCGCGGCGGCTCCCAGCCGGTAGCTATTATTAATGATGGCGGGTTTGAACACTACAAGGATAATTACCTTAACACCAATATGAGCCTGGAATATGGCATCACCAAAGGCTTATCCCTGAAAGGGCAGTATGCATACAGCACCCGCGATATTAAACACAAAGTATTCCGGGCTACCTACCGCCTGTATGATGATAATGAGAACCTGGTGTTAACGGACCAGTCGCCCAACTCCTTAACGGATAACCAGAGCACGGAGGTGAACCAAACCTTTATTGCTACCATGAATTACGGGTTAAACATAAACCGCCATGATATTAAAGCACTGGCAGGTTTTAGCAGGGAAAGCTACTCATATGAAAGCCTGGGCGCAGGCAGAAGCGATTTTTTGAACAACAGCATTCATACCATTAACGGCGGCAGCGCAGATAAAGATTTCTGGCAAACCAGCGGCTCTGCCAACGAATGGGCTATTCAATCCTATTTCGGACGTTTGAACTATAGCTATAACGACCGTTACTTATTTGAAGCCAGCGCGCGTTATGATGGCTCTTCCCGTTTCAAAAATAACCGCTGGGGTTTCTTTCCCTCCTTTTCTGTGGGCTGGCGTTTGTCAGAAGAAGATTTCCTGAAAAGCTCCCGCACCATCAGCAACCTGAAGCTGCGCGGCTCTTATGGTAAGGTAGGCAACCAGAACGCCACCGGCCTGTATCCCTGGGCCAACATTATTGGCACCGGCGCTATTTATTTCAATGATAAGGCACAAACCACCACCTACTATAACAACACGGCCAACGCCAACCTTACCTGGGAAGAAAAAACCACGGGCAATATTGGTGTGGATGCCGGTTTCCTGGATGAAAAAATTACGTTCACGGCCGATGTGTTCAGGGAAAGGACCGCAGGCATTTTGCTAACGCCCAGCGTACCCTCCACCTTTGGCCGCGATGCGCCCATTATGAACCTGGGGCGCATGAGCAACCGGGGATATGAGATCAGCATCGGTTACCAGAACCGTGACCATGCATTGAAATACGGGGTGCTGGTAAATTTCTACGATGCACGCAACAAGATCCTGGACCTGGGCGGCACACCGGACATACTCGATGTGAACCCGGTAATGGTAGGCCAGTCGCGCTGGACCTGGTACGGCTATAAGGCCGTTGGTTTATACCAGTCGGATGATGATGTGAAAAATTCACCCAGCTACAAACCGCAGAACAAACCCGGTGATATTAAATACCAGGACCAGAACGGCGATGGTAAGATAACCCCGGATGACCGTGTAATATTAGGCGATGCAGACCCGCACCGCATGTTTGGTATTGCCGCCAATGCCAGCTGGAAACAGTTTGACCTTAGCCTGCTGTTCCAGGGCGTGCTGAAAAATAAAACCTACCTCACCGGTTATGCGGTAAGCCCGTTCAATTACGGCGGCAGCTTTACACAGGACCTGATGGATTCCTGGACGCCGGATAACCGCGCTGCGCGCTATCCCTTAATGCGGCAGGACCTGAGCGTGAACTACGATTTCTCCGACTGGTGGTTATTTGATTCCAAGTACATGCGCCTTAAGAACCTGCAGCTGGGGTATACGCTGCCGCAGAACTTACTGCAACGTTTAAAAATAAACCAGCTAAGGCTGTATGTGATGCTGGAAAATGTGTTCACCATTAAGTCAAAGAACTTTCCCAAAAGCTTTGATCCTGAAATTGACAACTGGCAAAGCGGTGTGAACTTTCCGCAAATGAAAACCTATACGCTGGGCCTTAACCTGAAATTCTGATAACATGAAAAAGATACTCACTTATACGGCTATATTATTTTTTACCCTGCTCAGCGCCTGCACCAAGGATTTCCTGGACCGCTCGCCGCTGGACCAGTATTCGGATGAAACCTACTGGACCACCCCGCAGGATGCAATAAAGTTTGCCTCCCGGGTATATGAGTTTATGCCTACGGCCGATTTTTTTGTGTGCTATGAAGGCATGAGCGACAATGCTTTTTCCAAAACCGCTTCCTGGGGAAATACGCTGCGTAATGCGCAACTGATAGGCAACAGCACTTTTGTAGTAACCACCGGTAACCTGGGCGATGAATGGCAGTATGGCCAGGTGCGCCACTGCTTTGAATTTTTTCAGAATATAGATAAGGTGCCGGACCTGGACGAGACCCTGAAAAAGCGCCTGGTAGGCGAAGTAAAAGTAGCGCTGGCCTACCGTTATTTTATGATGGCCACTTTGTACCGCGATGTGCCGCTGGTAATGAAAGTGTTCACTGATATAAAAGAATCTGATGTGCCGCAGGATAAAAAGGCAGCTGTAATAGCTCAGGTATTAAAGTGGCTGGATGAAGCTGCCCCCGACCTGCCCGCTGCCTACAGCGGCGATGATAAAGGCCGTTTTACAAAAGGCGCTGCCCTGGCATTAAAGGCGCGGGTATTATTGTACAACGGTGATTATGCCAATGCTGCTGCTGCCGCTAAAGCGGTAATGGACCTGAATGTGTATAGCCTGTACCCCGATTATTACAACCTGTTCCAGCAGGAAGGGGATTATTCCCCCGAGGATATTATGAGCTTTATTCACGTAAAGGAAATTAAAGCCAACGGCCTGCGGGATATACTGGGTGTAAATTCCGTATGTACGGGCACGTTATACCTGAACCCTTTGCCTGCTTTGGTGGATGACTATGAAAGCGCTGCGGGTTATTACCCTTATACCAAAGACCCCGCGTATGATGTACATGCGCCTTATAATAACCGCGATCCGCGTTTGAACGCCACCATCTATTATCCCGGCAGCACATTGCCCAATAACAAAGTGTATGATCCATTTAACAATACCCTGGACAAAATAGGCGGCGATAAAGCCACTTATACCGGTTATGCCTTTAAGAAGATGTTTGATAAAACAGAATCTGAAGCGCGGGATAATGGAGGCAACGACTGGAAAATACTGCGCTATGCAGAAGTGCTGCTCACCTATGCAGAAGCCGCCAATGAAGCCACGGGCCCCGGTGCAGCCGTGATCAGCGCTATAGATCAGATAAGGACCCGTGCGCATATGCCCACGGTAGCCGCCACCTTTGCGCTTAACGGCTGGACGATAAACCAGGAAACCATGCGCACGTTCATACGCCATGAGCGCCGCATAGAGCTGGCCGGTGAAGGGCACCGCTACTTTGACATACTGCGCTGGCGTATAGGGCAACAGGTATTAAAAGGACCCATTTACACGCTGGATGCCTCACAAGGGCTTACAGCCATAGATGCCAGCAACGGCAAAACCAATAAGTACCCTAAAACAAAGCTGGAAGAAAGATATTTTAATTCAGATAAGTTTTACGTGTGGCCGGTACCGCAAAGTATCCTGGACCAGGCCCGCAACCTGCAACAGCAGCCGGAATGGAAGTAACCAATTAAATCAAGATAAGTGAAAAAGCAATTCATCATCAGCCTGGGCACAGGATTGTTGCTGCTGCTTGGCAGTATTGTTCATGCGCAAACAGCCGCGCCTAAAGGGAAAGACCTGCATGCTTTGCAGCAGTCATTTGTAGACCTGCGTTTTGGCATGTTCATCCATTTTAACATTCCCACTTTTATGCAGGACGACTGGGCGGACCCGGATGCATTGCCGGCGATCTTTAACCCTACTAAGCTAAACTGTGAGCAGTGGGCGCAGGCGGCAAAATCGGCCAATATGAGCTATGGCTGCCTTACCACCAAACACCACAGCGGGTTCTGTATCTGGGATACCAAAACCACGGATTATAATGTGATGAACAGCCCCCTGAAAAGGGATGTGGTAAAGGAATATACAGATGCTTTCCGCGCCAAAGGGTTAAAGGTAATGTTGTATTATTCCATACTGGATACGCATCATAAGCTGCGGCCGGGCTGTATCACCAAACAGCATATTCAGATGATAAAGGCGCAGCTGCGGGAGCTGCTGACACAGTACGGCGAGATCAGAGCGCTGATCATTGACGGCTGGGATGCTCCCTGGTCGCGCATTTCATATGATGATGTACCGTTTGAGGAAATTTATAATCTCATTAAATCCATACAACCCAACTGCCTGGTGATGGATTTAAACGCTGCGAAGTATCCTGCTGAAGGATTGTTCTATACGGATATTAAATCTTATGAGCAGGGTGCAGGGCAGCATATTTCCACGGCCACCAACCGCTTGCCGGCGCTGGCCTGCCTGCCCATTAATGATGCCTGGTTCTGGAAACCGTATTTCCCTTCGCAGCCCGTAAAAGACCCGGCAAAATTGATAGCCGATGATATTGTACCGTATAACAAAGCCTGGTGCAACTTTATTTTAAACGTAGCGCCTAACCGCGAAGGTTTAATAGATGATAATGCGCTGGCAGCTTTAAAAACCATCGGGCAAAGCTGGAAAAATGACGGCGCCGTAAGCCCGCTGCCCCCGGTGGAAGCGCCCATCATATCCTCCAACCTGGCTAAAAAACAGGCTACAGCCGGCAGCTGGAGCAATGATATGAACATTATGGATTTTGCGAATGACGATAATTTCAGGAGTACCTGGCAATCGAACCCCAGCGTAAAAGCCCCCTGGCTGGAAGTAGATCTGAACAGGGAGCAGGGTTTTAACATGATCACTATTGTGGAAGACAAACCCCGCATTAAAAAGTACCGCCTGGAATATAACCTGAACGGGGCATGGCTGCCCCTGTTAAGCAGTGAAAGCAAAGGCCGTGTAAATGTGCACCGCTTTAACCGGGTATGGGGGAACCGCATACGCATTTTAATAGACACGTACAGCGAACCGCCGGCCATTGCAGAACTGGGCGTGTATAACGAAAGAAAATAGAGCAAGCATACATCCGTTACCGTTAACCTTTTGCAGCGGCTGACTAAAAAGAATGTAAAATCATAAATGTAAAATTTAAAATGTAAAAGTAGAATGCCACGATTCCAGGTATGGACTTATGTTCCTGTATTCTACTTTTACATTTATGATTTATCTCGTTCATAAAATCTTTAAGTGGTCTCTATGAACCTCCTTCGTCGGTTTAAAATTTTGCCTTCTTTTTAGTCAGCCCAGTTTACCAGGTATTTGTACCGGGAAGCAATGATAGCCCGTTCTTTTGCTGAAAGTGAATCAAGCGGAACCGATTTATCCTGCGGGCGCGATTGCTTTTGGTTGATGGTACCTAACAGGCTCCATTTCCGGGTCATTTCTTTGGGTTCAGCAGCAAGCAGATCATAGCGGGTAAAGTCTATTACTTTTTCAGGCGTATTATTCTTCCGGTCTTTTAGTAATGCCAGGCGAAAGTCTTTATTCATAAACCTTATCTCCTTATCCACATCCGAACCGCAGGAAGGACGGGTGCAGGGGGTATTTTTTTGAAATTATTTAAAAAAGAAAAGCCGTCTGATAAAAAGAGGCCTTTGAGTGAATGTTGCGGAAAAGAGGGCGTAAGTGACTGATCCTGATATAAAAACAAGAAGATTATACATGATAAATAATTTTTTTATCTTTATATCAACACATACAAATTTATCCAGTCTATGAAAAAGCTACTCGCCGGCCTGGCACTGTTCTATTGCAATGCCGCCTTTTCTCAAAACATCACGGCCGCTGAAAAAAGGCTGGTGGATGCATTTAAATCGTTAAATCATTGGGTAAGTTTTAAAGATGCCAGCAACAAGGATTCGCTGCAGGAAGCCAACCGTTACTTCCGGGAAAGCCTGCTGGCCGTTACTTCCACCGATCCTGCTTCTTTAACCTACGATTTTAAGGCGCTGGAACGGGAAGGATTAAAGATTGCCAGCTCCGATGATAAAACATTCCGTATTTACTCCTGGCCTTCCGGCGGCGGTACTGCGCGTTTTGGTAATATTTATCAATACAAGATCGGCAATAAGGTAACGGCGGTGTTAAAAGAGGATGTTGCCGGTGCGCCCGGGTACTGGTACTCTGAGGTATATCCGAAAAAAGCAGGCGGTAAAAATTATTACATCGGTATCAGCAACGCTACTTACTCTGAACATGATACTTACCAGGGCATCCGCATTTTTGCTACAGACCGCAATGGTTTGAACGATACCCTGTCTATTATTAAAACAGATAAGCAGCTGAGCCCTGAGCTGGGTTTTACCTACGATATTAATACCGTGGCAAAAAAGCGCGGCAAACCGGTGGACCTGATCGAGTATGATGATGAAACAGGTACGCTTACTTTTCCGGATGTGGCGGAAGATGGTACGGTGAAGAACAAAAAGCTGAAGTACCGTTTTGTAGGCCGTTATTTTGTGAATGTGAAAGAGTAGCTTAGCCCGGCAGCTTTTCCGTTAAGTACTTCCAGTACCGGCGCGGCATATGCTGAATATGCAATTTCATATTCCTGCGGGCCTCTATGTTGGTGCTGCCAAAATAAGTTTTCCATAAAGATTGGTAAAGGTCTTCCTGCTCATCGTGCAAGGTGCGCAGGGAGGCCTTGTCATTTAAGGTAGCTGCAAAATCAATGGTTACTTCTGTTACGCTGTGCAGATCGTAATACAATCCATACTTACGCCGGGTATCATAAATAAGCCAGCGCTGATCGGCATAGCGGTCCTCAAAATGTTTACGGATCAGGGGCAGCACATTAAAATCTGGTGCTACGGTGGCGTAGAACAGCCCATCTTTTGTTTTTTGAAAGCGGATAAAGGCTTCCATACGGTGTTTTTCCCGGCCCATCTTACGCACCACCTGCTGGATCCACAATACATCGGGGTGGCTGTAATCTGTTTCAATGGACTGCGCGGCCTGCAGGGCGTATTGGATATAGCGGAACAGCACATTCTCCATGCCCGGCTTTTCTGACAGCAGCACCCGGTAAATGTTTGCAAACGCATCTGCAGATAATTTTTCTTCCAGCTTTTTAACAACGCGCATGGCTTTGGCAGTATCCGTGTGCACGGTATGCTGCCCGCCAAACAGGCTCACAGGGGCTGCGCCCTGCTGCCGAATGTCCGGGTCTTTTATTTTGTACTCGTAGATCTCGAATACCGCGGTAAAAAAGCCTTCAAAGCTGCTATCGTATAAAACGGTTTGCATTACTAAAACAATTTCAGCTGCGGTGAAAAATTCGGCTGGTATTTGCTGCTGCCTTCATTTAAAATAAATTCTTTGATCTGCATGGGCTGGTAATCTTTCAGCACAGGCGCATCGCTGGTGGTAATAAAGTATTTAGCGCGGTTCACAGCAATGCCTATTTTTTGCAGATGATGCATGCCCAGGCGGCTGAATTTACGGGCCTCGCAGATCTTGCGGGCCGATTGGATGCCGATGCCGGGGATGCGCATAATAAGCATGTAATCGGCCGTATTAATGTCAACCGGGAATAATTGCAAATTGCGCAAAGCCCAGCTGAGCTTGGGATCTATCTGCGCATCCAGCAGCGGTTCCTGGGGGGATACAATTTCATCTACCCTAAAGTGGTAGAACCGCATGAGCCAGTCGGCCTGGTACAAACGGTTTTCGCGGATAAAGGGCACCGGCGTGCCTATGGCAGGCAGGCGGTTATCATTACTTACCGGTACATAACCGGAATAGTACACACGTTTTAAATGGATCTTCTGATAAAAAAAGTGAGACATGTACAGGATCTGCAGATCTGTTTCCGGTGTGGCGCCAATGACCATTTGCGTGCTTTGCCCGGCAGGCGCCAGGGTAGGGGCTTTTTTGAAAACCTTTTTTTCTTCCTGGTTCTGTGTAAGCGCTTTGTCAATATAACGCATGGGTTTCAGCATGTCGTTACGGTTCTTATCCGGCGCTAACAGCCGCAGGCTTTCTTTGGTGGGCATTTCCACGTTCACGCTCAGCCGGTCGGCATACAGGGCGGCTTCCTGCATCAGCTCATCGCTGGCGCCGGGAATGGTTTTCAGGTGAATGTAACCATTGAATCTATGTTCTGTGCGCAGCTTTTTGGCTACCAGCACCAGGCGCTCCATGGTATAATCCGCGTTCTTGAAAATGCCGGAGCTCAGGAACAGCCCTTCAATATAATTACGGCGGTAAAAGTTCATGGTGAGGTCTACCACCTCCTGCACGGTAAAAGCGGCGCGTTTAATATCATTGCTTTTACGGCTGATGCAATAGGCGCAATCATAAATACAGTAATTAGTAAGCAGTATTTTGAGGAGGCTTACACATCGCCCATCCTCTGTGTAGGCATGGCAGATCCCATTCGAGGCATTGCCCAGCCCTTTGTTCTCATTCTTGCGGTCGCTGCCACTGCTGGCACAGCTTACATCATACTTGGCCGCATCTGACAATATGGTTAGCTTCTCACTGATCCGCTCGCTCATGGTATGCTGGTTTAATGAGGATGGCACTCTCAAACATCCTTCTTCAAATATAGGATAAATGCTAAAAAATTTAGTATTTTATTTGTCGTTTTGTTACCCTTTTTTTCAACACTCTGCCACAGAAACAATAGCTTTGACCCCGAATGAATACAGATATGGATGTACACGACCCCTTTATGCAACGCTGCCTGGAGCTGGCTGCCAGGGCTGCTGCGGAAGATGAAAGCCCGGTGGGCAGCCTTATTGTGAAGGATGGTATGATACTGGGCGAAGCTTATGAAAAAAGCAAACAGCTGAAAGATATAACCCGGCATGCCGAAGTGCTGGCGGTGCTGGATGCCCTGCAGCAGCATGGCAGCTGTGCCGGCGCTACCTTGTACAGCAACGTAGAGCCCTGCGCGTTATGCGCCTATGTGATCCGCCACCACCGGATAAGCCGGGTAGTGTTTACCAACACCTGCGGGCAGCTGGGTGGTACAGCACGGTTTAATGTGCTGACAGCTAATGATATTACAGCCTGGGGGCCGCCGCCGGAAGTGGTGGTGTATCCTGCGCTGTGATCCGCTTAAACCATAGCCTGCTAACTTTTCGGCCGCATGCCTTTCTGTTTACAGCGGCTCTTTTCAGGAAATAAACTACTGCGGCAATGTATTTCTTATTACTTTAGTAAGTATACCTATATAACCTGATCTAAACCATCAACCAAAACTGCTTATGAAAACTGCGACCGGCAAAGCAGCTATCCGTAAAAATATTGCTACGTACCTGGTGCTTACCACCCTCTTTTGTCTGCCTATTTATATTTTATGCGCCCGTAAGGGCAGCCTTAGCGGCGGATACCCTCCTGCGGGATATGCATTAATGGTGATGTGGTGCCCCGGGCTGGCAGGCCTGCTTACCTGCCGGTTAAGAGGCATTCCCATTGCTTCCCTGGGCTGGAAATGGGGCCAAACCAAATACCAGCTGTGGTCTTACGCTGTGCCCATTTTATATGCACTGGCTACATACCTGGTGATCTGGATCAGTGGTAAAGGCGGTTTTTACGACCATGAATTTGTGGCTAAGATAAAACAGGGCTTTGGCCTGAACTTGCCGGATGGCGTAATGATCTTTTTGTTTACGCTACTGGCAGGCACCTTTGGCATGGCCCGTTCTTTAAGCTCTGCCCTGGGCGAAGAAATTGGCTGGCGTGGCTTCCTGACCCCACAGCTGGCAAAGATCAATTCCTATACCGGTACTTCGTTATGGATGGGATTGATCTGGGCTTTATACCATTATCCCTTACTGTTATTTTCCGATTACAATTCCGGCGGTCCCAAATGGTTAGCCCTGGTATGTTTCACGGTGATGGTAGTATCTTCCTGCTTTATTTTTACCTGGATGCGGTTAAAGTCAGGCAGCTTGTGGACCGGCGCCATTTTACATGCCAGCCATAATCTTTTTATACAGGTTATTTTCACACCGCTCACCACAGATACCGGCAATACCAGCTTTTATATAGACGAATTTGGGATAGGCCTGCCCATTGCCACCGTGATTGTTGCATATATTTTCTGGCGTAAAAGAAAGGAGCTGCCGGAGCCGGAAAATACTTAAGATAACACCATTTTATGAGCGCGGCTGGCGCTAATTTTGTCTTGTCAAAATCATTAAAACAAACATTCATTATATGACACAGACAAATAAAATAGCGCTGGTAACCGGCGGCAGCCGCGGCTTAGGTAAAGATATGGCCCTGAGCCTGGCACAAAAAGGCCATCATGTAATTATTACCTATAACAGCCAGCAGGGCGCTGCGCAGGAAGTGGTAAAAGCCATTGAACAGCTGGGCGTAAAAGCCGCTGCCCTGCAGCTGAACACCGGCGATGTAAAAAGCTTTGATAAGTTCTTCAACGAACTTAAAGGCATCCTGAAAAACACCTTTAATACAGACCAATTCCATTTCCTGGTGAACAATGCGGGTACCGGCATTCACCAGTCCTTTGCAGATACTACTGAAGCGCAGTTTGATGAGCTGCTGAACATACACTTTAAAGGCGTATTCTTTCTTACACAAAAAGCATTGCCTGTTATAGCAGATGGCGGGGCTATTGTAAATGTATCCAGCGGCCTGGCGCGTTTTTCTACACCCGGGTATTCAGCCTATGCAGCTATGAAAGGCGGTATTGAAGTGCTTACCCGCTACCTGGCCAAAGAGCTGGGCGCAAGGGGCATACGCGCTAACATCATTGCACCGGGCGCTATTGAAACGGATTTTGCCGGGGGCGCTGTGCGCGACAATGCACAGGTGAATGCCGCTATTGCTTCACAAACCGCATTGGGCAGGGTTGGCTTACCGGAAGATATTGGCAGCGTGGTAGCCTTCCTGTGCAGCGACGACGCCCATTGGGTAACTGCCCAGCGCCTGGAAGCCTCCGGCGGTATGTTCCTGTAAACATTTTTTCTATAAAGGCCTGGCTGATCATAAGCCAGGCTTTTTTATGCGTGAACAGGAGCTAAGCGTTCGTTAAGATAATCCTGTTCAGCGTAATGGCAGGCTATGTCCCGGTTCATTTTTTCCCTTTTGCGTAAATAATTTTCCGGATCGGATAGTAAATAGTAATCCCCCTGCACCATCTTGCGCCATCATTTCAAACAAAATTTGGGGTATGGCGAAAGTTTTTAACTATTGGGCATTTTTACAAAGGACAGTATTAGTAATTGTTTTGTGCAGCCTGTGCTTTGCAGGCGCTTTTGCAAATGATAACGACAATGAGAACGGGGGCATCATCAAAGGAACCGTTACCACCTCCGATCATCAGCCTGCAGCAGCCGTATCCGTATTGCTGAAAGGCAGCAAAAAGGCAGCCCGTACTAATGACGACGGCACTTTTGTATTACGCAATGTAACTCCCGGCACTTATACCGTGGAAGTATCACTGATAGGTTATGAAACGGTTTCCGAAACAGTAACGGTAAAACAGAACGAGGTTATCAGCGTGCAGCTGCAGCTGAAAGTATCGTCAAAAAGCCTTTCAGAAGTGGTGGTCACAGGCGCCTATAGCCGCTTTACCCCAAGCAACAGTGAATATGTGGCCAAGCTGCCGCTTAAAAATATCGAGAACCCGCAGGTATATGCCGTAGTAGGTTCGGAAATGATCAAAGAACAGGTAATTACCAGCTATGACGATGCGTTAAAGAATGCGCCGGGCCTCAGCAAGCTATGGTCCTCAACCGGCCGTGGCGGAGATGGCGCCGGTTATTATACGTTGCGTGGATTTGCAGTGCAGCCCACGCTGGTGAATGGCCTGGCCGGTTTAACCAACAGCGGGCTGGATGTAGCGAACGTGGAAAGGATCGAAGTGATCAAAGGCCCATCCGGCACCCTGTTTGGCAGTACGCTGGTTTCTTACGGCGGCCTTATTAATACGGTTACCAAAAGACCCTACGATCATTTTGGCGGCACCGTAAGCTTTGTTTCCGGTACCTATGGCCTGAACCGTTTTACGGCTGATATTAATACTCCGCTGGATAAAGATCAGACAGTATTGCTGCGCGTAACAGGCGCTTACCATGATGAGAACAGCTTCCAGGATGCGGGCTTTAAGAAAACCCGTTTTCTGGCGTCCTCCCTTACCTACAAGGCTTCAGACAAGCTCACCTTTTTGCTGAATGCGGAATTTCTGAGCGCTGAGGGCACTAATCCCACCATGCTTTTCTTTGACCGTGCCTCGCCGCTGAAGGCCAAAAACCTGGCGGAGCTGGGATACAATAACAAGTACTCTTTTACCAGTAACAATCTTTCCGTTAAAACGCCTACCACTACCTTACAGGCGCAAATGCAATATAAGTTATCAAACCAATGGACCTCACAAACCATCTTGTCCAGAAGCAGCGCCAAATCACAGGGCTACTACTCTTACCTGTATGAGATCTCCAGCTCCCTGCCGGACTATCCCAATGTATCCAGCACCTTTGGACGTTATGTGAGCGACCAGAATTATACCACTACGGCTACGGATATACAGCAGAATTTTATTGGCGACTTTAAGCTGGGCAGCCTGCGCAACCGCGTAGTGATCGGCGTGGATTACCTGAAACAGGATGCTACTGATAACGGCGCCGGTTATGTGCTGAACGGGGTGGTAAACATGACGGGTTTTGATTCAGGCATTTTATCCAGGCAGCATACGGATTCCCTGTTGCAGGGTGCAGGTGTAAGTAACAGCAATCTTTCACAGGAAGTGCTCAGCGGTTATATCTCCGATGTAATTAACTTTTTGCCCCAGCTCTCTGCTATGGCCAGCTTGCGGGTAGATCATTTTAAAACAGGCGGTCTTAGTATTACTGAAGATGCTAAATACAATCAAACCACCCTATCGCCAAAGTTTGGCCTGGTGTACCAGCCGGTGCTGAACATCGTATCCCTTTTTGCCAACTACATGAACGGGTTTACCAATAGCGCACCCCGCCGGCAGAATGATAATACGATCAAAACCTTTAAGCCGGAGCACGCTAACCAGTGGGAAGTGGGTGTTAAAACCAACCTGGTGGCAGACATATTAACCGCCACGGTTAGCTATTATGATATAAAGGTTTCCAATACCATTATGCAGGATCCTACCCGGGTGGGCTTTTATACCCAGGGCGGTAAACAATACAGCCGCGGTATAGATGCGGATATTGTGGCCAGCCCTGTGAACGGGTTGAATATTGTGGCTGGTTACAGCTATAATAACAGCAAGGTAACAGCAACAGATGCGAAAGACTATCTGAACCGCCGTCCGGAAGGCGCGGGTCCCAAACATATTGCCAATGCCTGGATCAGCTATAAATGCCCGGATGGTTACCTGCAGGGCTTTGGCGCAGGTTTTGGCGGCAACTATGCCGGTGAGAATATGGTGCTGAACCGCGAAGTGACCGGTGTTTTCACCCTGCCCTCCTATACGGTATTAAATGCGGCATTATTTTACGATACCAAAAAATTCAATATTTCCCTTAAGCTGGATAACCTGACCAATAAGGAATATTACAAAGGTTGGTCTACCATTGAGCCGCAAATGCCCCGGCGTTTTTCTGCCAGCGGCACGTTTAAATTCTGATCTTTTAACTCATATTATATAGCGGGGTAAATGCGCATAAGCATTTACCCCGTGTTCATTTATATAACAGACTTTCTTTTTAAGGTAGAGAGGGTAGCATTGCCCTGCTGTTGTATCAGCTCCGCCAGCTTTACACGGCCTTCTTCGCCGTTGGCGATCACATAATCCAGCTCTGCCAGGGTTAGTAATTTTACATTCACCAGCTTAACGGATTCCAGCGAAAGCTGTACACTGTCAGGGATCTTTTCATCCGGCAGGCCCAGTAAAACCCCTACTCTTCCTTCTGCATTCCTGTATTCAGCCGGTACATCCACATTATAAAGCTCTGTGGAAAGAAAAGGCATTTCTTCAAATAAGTTAATGATGCTGCCATTCTGAGCAACCAGCTGTGCTGCCTGGTATAAAAGCTGGAACTCCCAGGTGGTTTGCACGCCACCGGTAATAGGTTCAGCAGCCACATATACTTCCAGCCCAAAGCCATTATAGGGTGCATTAGCAGGATTGGTTTCCGAATCATCATAGGGATCGCTTAAGCCATCACTGGCTATTATAGTACGTTCCGGGGTGCGGATGGTGGCAAAGGCCTGTCGCAGCGAAGGCCAGGCAGGGCCGCCCATGAAGGTAGGGTTTATCATATGGGCTATAACATCGGGGTCCAGTTTACCCACACTATTCCATAAGCCGTTGCGTAGCTCGCAGGAGGTATCAAAATGTTGCTGGTAAGTACTCATGTGTCTTTTTTTGTATGTGTAAGATAGGACAAGTGGATGTTAAATAAGATGGTTATATAGATTTTATAGGCGCGAAAATAAAAAAGTGAATACAGGCTGATGCTACTGTAATGACTATACGCGGTAAGTAACAACGTTTTGTGTAGATATAAAAACAGATAACCTGCCGGTTCCTGTTGAGGACGGCAGGTTATGAATTGCTGATATAATTGATATGGCTGTTAAATGGTAGGCATACCACCGGTTACCTGTACGGTTGCGCCTGACATGTAGCTGCCTTCCTGGCTGGCCAGCAGCACAAATGCGGGGGCAACCTCTGCCGGCTGGCCGGCCCTGCCCAGCGGGGTGTTCTTACCAAATTCTTTTACATGATCTGCCGGGAAGCTACCGGGAATTAAGGGTGTCCAGATAGGGCCGGGTGCTACGCAATTTACACGGATGCCTTTTTCGCCCCACAGCTGCGCCAGCGTAGAGGTGAAGTTTTGAATAGCTGCTTTGGTAGCGGTGTAAGGCACTAAGGTAGGCCGCGGCGTGTAGGCGTTAACTGAAGTAGTGTTAATAACGGCGCTGCCGGGTTTTAAATACGGCTCTGCTGCTTTACACAAGTAAAACATGGCGTAGATATTTGTTTTAAATGTGTAATCCCAATCTTCGCTGGGTATTTCCTGTAAGGATTTATACTCCATCTGGTAAGCGGCATTATTTACCAGTATATCTATACCGCCCAGCTCCTGCACGGCTTTTTCAATCAGCTGTTTGCAGTGTTCTTCCTCGCTAATGTCGCCGGGAACCAGTACGGCTTTGCGGCCTACATCTTCCACCCATTTAGCAGTTTCGCGGGCATCCTCATCTTCTTTCAGATAAGAGATCAGCACATCGGCGCCTTCCCGTGCAAAGGCTATTGCAACCGCTTTACCAATACCGGAATCGGCGCCGGTAATAAGCGCTTTACGTCCTTCCAGGCGGCCGCTTCCTTTATAGGTAGTTTCACCATGATCCGGTTTGGGATCCATTTCCTGTTCAGTGCCGGGCATGGTTTGTTCCTGTGGAGGAATTGATTGAGGGTATTGTTGTTTAGGGTCCTGTACCCCGGGCCTTTCAACTGTTTTCGTTGCCATGATTGAATGATTTTATGATGATGAATGTTTTTCTGTAGAAAGCGGGCGCTATTATCATGCCAGTGGCGGGGTATAGAGGGAGAGTGTGGGTTATGCTCCAGGCTGCTCTACAAAATTTTTCCCCACCCTGTCCTATTTCCCTTTTCCCATTTGTTATACCCATATAACATCAAAAACATAATAACATGAGAAAGTTAACCGTATTCAACTTTATCACCCTTAACGGCTACTATAAAGGCCCCGGTGGTGATATCAGCTGGCATAAGCAGGCAACAGGCGAAGAGGAAAGTGAATATGCCAAAAAAGGCGCACAATCCGGATCCGTGCTGCTTTTTGGCAGGGTAACCTACGAAATGATGGCTGGCTACTGGCCTACGCCGGCCGCCCTGCAGCAAAACCCCGGGGTAGCAGAGGGCATGAACCGCTCAGAAAAGATCGTTTTTTCCAGAACCCTGAAAAGCGCGGACTGGAACAATACCACCCTCGTAAAAGAGGACGTGGTTACCGCGGTAAAACGGCTGAAACAACAGCCCGGCGGCCCTATGACCATACTGGGCAGCGGCAGTATTGTAGCCCCGCTGGCAGCAGCAGGCTTAATTGATGAATACCAGTTTATGCTGGACCCCCTGGCGCTGGGCAGCGGTACCTCTATTTTCAATGGCCTGCAACAGCAGCTGAACCTGCAATTAAAGGATACGAAAGTATTTAAAAGCGGTATCGTACTGCTTTGCTATCAACCGGTTAAATAGTATATTAACTAATAAAACTCAAACCATATGGAAGAGTTTCTTGTAATAATGCGCCTGGATATTTTAACCAAAGAAGCGCAGCCTTCCCCGGAACAAATGCAGGTGTATATGCAGCGGTATCATGATTGGGTAGGCGGCATTGCAGCACAGGATAAATTTGTGGGCGGCACAGGATTATCTAAAGAAGGCAAGGTGTTAAAGTTCAATGATGTGATGACGGATGGGCCTTATGCAGAGACCAAGGAATCCATTGCCGGTTTCATTACCATCCGGGCTAAAGACCTGGAAGAGGCCGTGAAGATGGCTAAGGAATGCCCTATCTTAAAGGGAGAAGGCAACACTGTGGAAGTAAGACAGATCGTAACCAGACATAATAACCCCTGAGTAGTTTCCCCTGTATACGCGTTACGGGGGAAATTTCATTATGCAGCACACAACGCTCATACCGCATTTATTCAGAACGGAGTACCGTAAAATAGTATCCGTGCTATGCCGGCATTTTGGCCTGCAGCAAATGGAAATTGCTGAGGATATTGCCAGCGATACTTTTTTGACTGCTGCGGAAACCTGGCCACTGAAGGGTATTCCGCCGCAGCCCACGGCCTGGTTATACCAGGTAGCCAAAAATAAAACAAAGAACTATTTACAACGGGGGCTGTTGTTTGCCACTAAAATTTCACGGGACATAAAAAGTAATTCCACTGAACGCTATGAGGAAGAAATTGACCTTTCCCCGCAAAATGTGAACGACAGCCAGCTGCAGATGATGTTTGCCGTGTGCCACCCTGCTATTTCAAAGGAGGCGCAGATCGGGCTATCATTACGCATCCTTTGCGGGTTTGGCATAGAAGAAATAGCCGATGCATTTTTAACCAGCAAGGAAACCATTAATAAACGTTTATTCCGCGCCAAAGAAAAGCTGAAAGAGGAGAAGATCCATATTGAGCTGCCGCCGGCAGCCGCCATGAATGAACGTTTGGAAGCTGTGCTTAGCATCATTTATTTATTATTTAACGAGGGCTATTATTCCGTTAGCCAGAACAAAACCCTGCGCAAAGATCTTTGCCTGGAAGCTATGCGCCTTTGCACCATGCTGGTGGAAAATGAAAGCACCAACAAACCGGCTGTAAATGCGCTGCTGGCGCTCATGTGTTTTCATGCCTCCCGCTTTGATGCACGTATCAATGAGCATGGTGAGCATATTTTATATGAAGAGCAGAATGCAAACTTATGGAATGCGGACCTGATCAGCAAAGGCGGTTATTTCTTAAACCGGGCTGCCAGCGGTAATGAGCTTTCCAAATACCACCTGGAAGCTGGTATTGCTTACTGGAACACTCAAAAGGAGGACACTAAAGAAAAATGGGAGAATATTTTATACTTCTATAACCGCCTGCTGCAGATAGCCTATTCGCCCATTGCAGCGTTGAACAGAACGTATGCGCTGGCAAAAGTAAATGGCAAACAGGCGGGGATTGCTGCTGCGGAGCAGCTGGAGCTGACTAATAATCATTTTTATTTTGCGCTGCTGGGAGAGCTGTGTACCAGCGTTGATGGCGCAAAGGCAAAAGCGAATTATGAAAAGGCGTTAGGGTTGGCAAAGACGGAGGCGGATAAGGCTGCGATCAGGGCCAAGTTGGAGAAACTTCATAGTGACCCGGATTAATGCGGTTTAATTTCCATCCAGGTAGCGATCCACATTTGTGCATAACCGTTCAGCTCTTTTACCTGTTCCAGTTGTAAGAGTATATTGTAAATAGTATACCAGCCATCAGGGGTGGGACGATTAGTAAATTCCTGCATTGGAAATTCCAGTTGTGCTAGATTGTATTGCAGGAATTCATTCCCATTATATTCAAAATATAATTTTGTAGCAGCCCCCCATATTTTCATGGCCGTAACAACAAGCGGGTTGTTATTTCCTCCGGAGAGTGAGGGGGCATGCCGGGGTGAATTTTGGGATGGTGCGTTAAAAGATGATGTATTACGGCTGGTAAAAGGAGGAGGGGTATCAGTCATGGAGTTGTCTTCAAGGGGCTGGTCTCTAAACCGGAAAGGCCCGTTTTTTTTGGGTGGTCTTCCTTCCTGTTCCTCCCCGGTTTGTTCCCGTTTACGCTTAGATGGATTAAACTGGGGGGACTCCGGCCGCTCATCTTTCCTTTCTTTTACGGGTAGGGTTAATTTTGCGGGCTGCTTACGGGCTACCTCAAGTGCTATACTAAAGGCTTTATCCAGGCTGCCTTTGGCGGAAGACAATAATTGGCCTTTATCCGCCTTTATCAGATCTGATTTCTCTTCCCATCGCCCGCCGTAGTAATTGAAAATGTTCTGCACCTCTTGCTTGAAATAAGAGCGGGCATTATCTGATTCCAGTTTTGGAAAATATTCCTGAGCTACCAATTCCCGTAACTGCTTGAAAAGGTCATCAATAATCGCTTCTTTTTTTAATGCTATTTCTAAATCCAGCTGTCTTTGCTGTTCATCCATAGCGTCCTGTTTCTCTTGCCGTGTCAATACTTTATCTTTTACATCCAATAGTTCTTTCCTTATGGGGTCCAGCAAACCTTCTATGTCCCGGTTAAAAAGCTGCTCATCTTCTTTCCATTTCTTATTGGCATCATATAGTATCCTTTCCCGGTAGCGGATAAATTGTTCCAGGAAAGCATCATTGAACTTGGTTTCATACTTTTGTCCATACAGGCGTATACGTTTAAACAGCTCATGACGGTAGTCATCGTTTTTTTTCTTTTGCAGTTCCTCCTCGGCCTTTTTTTCCTTCCTCAATCTTTCCTGTTCTTCCCGTTCCTCTTTTTCCTTTTGTGCTTTGGCTTGCTGGCTTAGCACCTGTTGTTTTTTTTCTTCTTGTTCTTTGAGCACTCTCTTCTTTTCTTCCTCAAAATCACTTTTCAGTTTGGCCTGTTTGGTGGTATTCACTATCAGGAAAGCGGGTGTTATGGAGGTGTGCTTATTGATCTTACCCGACTCAATATATTCCAGCTCTGTTGCGGGAAAGGGTTGTATGATATGGTAGCCCGGTGGTACCTGGTATTCTGTTAAAACTTTTTCTGCAATATAATCATGAGGTAAGTTGGCTGTATCGTCCATTGCAAGCGCAGGTAACAGGTGGCGCTGATTATTAATATTAAAATTGCCGAGAAGGCGATAGGTATTTGGAGTGGGTGCCGGCGCAATTTTTCCGCCGGGATGAAAATAGAACCCCGGTACAAAATTTTTAACCGTATTTGCTACTACCCCTGGCATTACATCTACCGGAATATCATGGGGCAGTGTTTTCTCATAAATAGGTTTGATCGTAGTATCTTCCTGCCAGTGGGTTATCTGGCTGCCATCATTTCCGGGGATCAGCTTCATTTGGGTGATCTTAAAATAGAAGTTGGCCGGCAGCGCCTGTTCATCCGGGTATCCGAAGGCGCCGGCAAAGCTGCCCCAGTTCCGCGCTTCTGCTTCAAAACGTACTACTTTATTATTACCGTTCACTGCATCTTTAGCCGCTTTTTCTACCCCAACCTTCATGGTGCTGTTAAATGCGGTAGATATAGGTACCAGGTTATTATTTGTACCCGGGCCATGCAGGTGATCATTTAACATATGGCCCCGTTTATAGCCTGCTATATTCGTTAGCCTTTTCCATAATTTTGTTTCCTCCTGGGGGGTAGAGCCCACAATACCATCATCCCTGCCCAAAATGCTAAGCGGGGCCATAACCACCTTTGCACAAAAGGTATCCGGGCCAATTGTTTTGGTCACTAATTGCGCCTGGTGGGAAGGCGGGCGTTGCTTTTTCATTACCACATTGCTTAGCTGATTCAATTTTGCCAGCAGTACGGCAATTTTCTTTAATGCCAGCTGCGCTTGTTGCCTGTCATGCACAGTAGGCGCTTTCCGTTTGGCTTTTCCAACACTGGAAGTACCTTTGGTGCCATATTTCCCGGTGTGTACAGTAACCGCGGTGTCTTCAATTTCCTTGAGCAGTTGCTGTTCTTTAACAGACAGTTTCTTCCTTCGTTTGCGTTTAAGGAAAAGGCTGAGGGTTTGCGCATCTGAATGCAGCCATAAGGTTCCGTCCTCCGGGTGAATAAAAAGAATATGCAATTCATCTTTTCCATCTTCATCCATATCCATGATCAGGAACTCCTGCAGTTCAGCATCCGGCGCGGCTGGTTCCTCTAAAGCATTTTCTGCTGCATAAGTTTCCGGCAGCGGGGACATTGCCGGTTTAGATATCCCGTTAGGCGATATATTATTTGCCACTGATTGGGTGGTATGCTGGGCCGCTTGGGTTTTATTATCGCGCTCCATAGAGGATGGTTATTTAAGGGGATAAGCTTCTTTAAAAATACGGTTTTCCTGCCCATCCCCCAAACTTCATAATCACTTAACATAAAACCTCCCGCTCCTTCTCTAACTTCACACTTTAAAAGCGTTCTCCCAATTGCTCATTCGCCAACATGCGTGAACTAACTGATAAGGAATTACTGCAACGTATCCAGCAGGATGATGTAGCTGCATTTGAAACGCTGTACCTGCGCCTGTGGGAATCATTGTTTGTATTTGCCATGAAGCGGCTTGGGTCAGAAGATGATGCGGAAGATGTGGTGCAGGAAGTATTTGCCAGTCTGTGGGTCAAACGCCACTCCCTGCAGATCCGGGAAAATTTTGACGCCTACCTTTACTCCGCCGTTAAATATAAAGTGATCAACAAGGTGGCTGCTATGCTGCAGAACCCCGAAAAGCTGGAGCTGGTGCGGGAATCCCTGCTGCCCGCTGTAGATAATGCCGCTGAAACATTACAATCCAAAGAATTACAGGCCATTGTTAACCAGGAAGTACAATCCCTGCCGGAAAAAATGCGGGAAGTATACTTATTATATATAGAACAGCACCGCTCCGTGGCGGACATTGCCCGCGTACTTTCCCTCTCTGAACAAACCGTACGCAACCAGCTGGGCCTGGCCAGAACCCGCTTAAAGAAGTCGTTACAGCACGCTATGCTGCTCACTTTTCTTTGTTAATATTTCCTTAACATTCGGATATGGTTAAAAGGTGGTTTTGCCGGACATATAGGTAAAGACGCTTTTTTAATGGACATAAACGGGTTTGAACAGGTTGTAGAAAGATATCTGAACGGACAGGCTACCAACGAGGACCTTTTGCTGATAGAACAATGGCTGCAACAAACGGCCAATAAAGAGTACGAGCTAACAGCTGAAAAGAAAAAGATCATTGCCGCACGCCTGCTGCCGCGGTTAAAAGCCATTACCCAAACCGCAGCCCCTGAAGCGCGGAAGCCGTTATACCTGTTCCCCAAACGTTTGGTACGTATTGCAGCCGCCATCCTGGTGCTTATTACTACAGGTACACTGGGCTGGATCTATCGCCAGCCCCTGGCGGACCGTATTGCACCTGTAGCAATGAACACCGTTAAAGCAGGGCCTTATGAAATAAAAAAAGTGCAGCTGCCGGATCAGACAATAGTTACCCTGAATACAGGCGCATCCATCAGCTTCCCGGTCGCTTACCATGGCAACCAGCGGACAGCCACTGTTGAAGGAGAAGCTTTTTTTGAAATAGCCACAGATAAGCACAAACCCTTTATAGTACATACACCCTCGCTGGATGTAACGGTGCTGGGAACCTCTTTTGTAGTAAAAGAACAATCACACTTTACTACCGTAAGCGTAATAACCGGTAAGGTAAAGGTTGCAGCTGCAGAACAGCCGCTGGCAGCGCTGGAAGCCGGCCGGCAGATGCAGTATAATAAACAATTGCGCAAAGCAGCATTGCAGCTTGTGGATGTGCAGCAGATAATGGGCTGGACCCGGCATAGCTTTTCTTTCCAGGAAGTGCCGCTGGAACAGGTACTGAAGGCCATTGCACAAAAATGGAATGTAACGCTGGAATTACCGGGCGTAGCATCCGGGAAGGAGTTCTCCGGCGATTTTAGTAATAACGATAGTTTGGATGATATGATGGCAGCCCTGGCGCTGGCCACCGGCATTCATTGGGAAAAAAATGGAGCAGGGATCATCAGGATAACCTATCCCTAACGAAAGCCAGCACCTCCAGGTGAGCAAGTTTAACAGAAGCAGATTTTTTTCATTGTAAGCAATGATCAGGGCATCGCATTTTTAAAAATAAGTGAACGCATAAACAACCAGACAATCAATACTTATATGTACCGCACAAAAAAAATTTTTACAAATTGGGGCAATAGTATGCAGCGGGCCTGCATACTGATGGCAGGTTTGCTCCTATGCCTGCGGCCGGCCATGGGTTTTACCCAAACGGAGAAATTAGCAGAGAAAAGAATATCTATTGAGCTGGCAAATGAAGAGCTGACAGCAGCCATCCATAAAATTGAGAAAAAGGTGAACGCTCATTTTATGTATGATGCATCTGAATTAAAAAAACTGGATAAAAAGATCACCGGCACCTACCGGAATGAAACCGTGGCCATGGTGCTTTCAAACATCTTATCCGGTACCGGTTTTGGATATGAGCAGCTGAAAGAAAAAATTATTATTCACCGGCTGGCCAATACACTAGCGGACAACAAAACCGCACCGGCCGGCGCCTCTGCCAGCATGGAAGATATTGTAGTACGGGGCCGGGTAATGGATGAAAAGGGAGAACCTTTAATAGGGGTGAACATTAAATCCAAGCACAGCCGCCAGGGAACAGTGAGCGACAGGAATGGCTTTTATACCATTACCCTGCCTGCTGATAAAGGCGTGCTGGTTTTTTCCTTTGTAGGATATACCAGCCGTGAGATCCCCGTGGAAAGAACACAGGTGATAGACTTAAAGCTAATGCCTGATTCCAAAGGCCTGAATGAAGTGGTAGTAACCGCGTTGGGAATAAAACGTGAGGAGAAAGCGCTCGGTTATGCCACTACTGTAGTTCAAGGAGAGCAGCTTACAGAAACCCTGCCCGCTAACTGGACAGAAGCTTTGTCCGGAAAAGTAGCAGGCCTTAACCTGGTAAGATCCAATGCAGGACCTACCGGTTCCAATAAAATTATTTTGCGTGGTGAAAATAACCTTACCGGCGATAATGAAGCGCTGATAGTAGTGGATGGAGTAGTGATAAACCAGGGCAGCGGCCGCCGTACCGGCGTTGCCGGTGAAAACCCGTATGGCACCGGCAGCGATAATATGCCGGCAGATTACGGCACCGGTTTGAATGATATTAACCCGGAAGATATAGCGGCTGTTACGGTACTGAAAGGACCCGGTGCAGCGGCCCTGTACGGACAGCGCGGCGCCAATGGAGCCATCATCATCACTACAAAATCAGGCAGCAGCAAAAGAAAAGGCTGGGGTGTTACCTTTACCTCCAACGCATCTATGGAGCAGGTGAACCGGTGGCCCGATCTGCAGTATGAATATGGGCAGGGCCTGGCCGGTGCGGATTATTATTCGTACGGCGCGTCTGCTGATGGCGCCAGCACCAGCGGTACCAGCTCAGCCTACGGCCCTAAGTTCGACGGGCAGCAGTTTTACCAATATGATCCGGTAACGCAGGCGCAGGGTACTACCAAAACGCCCTGGGTGCCTTATAAGAACGTAAACAAGTATTTTAATACCGGCAACACCCTTACCAACACCATCAGCCTGGATGGCGGTACGGATAAAACCACTGCGCGTTTTTCTTTCACCAATGTTACAAACGAATGGATAGTACCGAATACCGGCTACAAACGGAATACCGTTGCATTGTCTGTAAATTCAAAAGTGAATGATAAGCTGCAGATCTCATCCAAGATCAACTACACCAATAAGTGGAGCGATAACCTGCCGGGATCGGGCTATGGCAACCAGTCTATCATGTACTGGTACATATTCTGGCAACCCAATGCCAATATAGACTGGCTGAAGAATTACTGGGCCAATGGCCAGGAAGGACGCGCCATAAAATATCCCTATAGTTCTTATCCTGAAAATCCCTATGCAATAGCCTATGAGTTTATCAATAGCTCTAACCGGCATGGGGCCACAGGCAACGTACAGGCGGTATACAGCATCACCAATGAATTAAGCCTGCTGGTGAGATCGTCTGTAGATTTCAGCTATGAGAGTCGTGAGCAGAAACGCCCTTATGATGCCGGTACAAAATATCCGCATGGCAGCTACCGCACACAGAATATTTTTTCTATGGAAGCCAGCAGTGATTTCCTGCTGAAATATGCAAAGAAAGTAAATGAAGATTTTGACTTTACCATAACAGCCGGCGGCAGCACGCTTACCAACAATTATAACAGGGATGAGGTGCGTGCAGATTCGCTCGTGTATCCCGGCATTTATACTATGGCCAATGCAGCAGGTCCTTTAGTGACCATGCCCTGGAAAAGTAAATACAAGATCAACAGCTTTTACGGCATGATCACTGCCGGTTATAAAGACTTTTTGTTTATGGACCTCACCGGCCGGCAGGACTGGAACAGTGTGCTGGCTTCCCCGGACCGTACAGACAATGCAGGATTCTTTTATCCTTCCCTGAGCATGAGCTTTATTCCATCTGAAGTATGGACGATGCCGAAGTTCATCAACTTTGCAAAAGTGAGGTTCTCTGCATCCAGCGTAGGCAGCGGGCAAACCACACCTTACCGTACCGCCTATACGTATCCTACTGCCGGAAGCCAATATAACGGCGGCCTGGATAACCCAACCACATTAGCTAACCCGGACCTGAGACCACTGCGCACAATTACCTATGAAGCAGGCGCGAATGTAAAAATGCTCAATAACCGCCTGGGCTTTGACCTGGCGCTGTATACCGGCAGCACCAAAGACCAGATCCTGGAACGCATTGTAGACCGTGCATCCGGTTATGCGAAAGAGATCATTAACGTGGGCAAAGTGAATAACAGCGGCATAGAGCTGGCTGTGAACGGTACGCCTTTAGCACTAAAGAATTTTAAATGGAATACCAATATCGTATTCTCCTCAAACCGTAATGTTATTAAAGAGCTGGCAGATAGCTCAGTGGTATTGCGTACCGGCAATGTTGGCGGTGGCCAGATCGTTGCCAAACAAGGCGGCAGCATGGGCGCGCTGTACGGGAAAGGTTATGTACGCGCACCGGACGGGCAGATTGTATATGATGCCAATACCGGCTTTGCGCTGCTTTCCGAAGATGTGAAATACCTGGGTAATGTTACCCCCAAATGGAAGCTGGGTTTCAGTAACGATTTTCAGTACAGGCAATTTCATTTAGGACTGCTGTTCGATGCCCAGTATGGTGCGGTTGCACATTCACTGATGCATTACAAAATGGTGGAGCAGGGCAAGCTGACAAAAACACTGCCCGGAAGATATAGTGGTATCATCGGCAATGGCGTAATAATGGAGGCCGATGGAAAATACCGTAAGAATGATGTGACGGCAACAGATGTAGATGGCTACTACCGTTCTCACTGGGGCGCGGATAATGCGGAAGGCAGCACCTTCAGCACTGACTTTGTGAAATTCAGGGAAGTCCGCCTGGACTATACCGTGAACTCGCAAATGCTCAGAAGATTGGGCTTGCAGAAGCTGCTGATAGGCATCTATGGCCGCAACCTGTATACCTGGTCAAAATGGCCCATGTTCGATCCTGAATTTGGTACGCTGAACGGATCGGATATCGTAACGGGTTTTGAGGTGGGTCAGTTCCCCTCCACACGCTCCTATGGCATTAACCTGGTTGTTGGACTTTAATTAGAAAAAATAATGCAACAGATCATACATAAATTATTGGTGGCTGCAGGCATGTGCAGTATCATGCTGGCTGCCTGTACTAAAAATTTTAAGGAAATCAATACCGATCCGAATAACACCACACAGGCCCTGCCGGAACAGTTGCTGGCGCCGGCGCTGGTAAACACCTTAACGTACAACATGCGGCGGAACCGTGACTTCAACAATGAGCTGATGCAGGTAACCGTAAACATGAATGAGGCAGAAGGGCAGGTGTTCCGGTATGACTATCGTGATAACACATCCGATTATCTTTATAATGGCTGGTATACGGAGCTTACCAATTTTAAAGACATTTATAAAACCGCCAGCGGCGAGCTGAATTACAATACATCCTACATGGGCATATCATTGATCTGCCAGTCTTGGATCTATTCCATGCTCACAGATACCTATGGCGATGTGCCTTATTTCCAGGCTAACTCCGGCAGGGACTCCGCCATCCTGGAACCTGCTTTTGACCGGCAGAAAGATATTTACCTGGATATTTTTAAGAAGCTGGACTCTGCCAATTCCCTGCTGAGCAACGGTACTGCTATCAAGGCCACCAGCGATCCGGTATATAACGGCGATGTAGGCAAATGGCGCAAGTTCGGTAACTCCCTGTATTTACGGCTGCTGCTGCGCCTTTCCGGTAAAGCGGAAGTATCGGCGCAGTGTATTGCAAAAATTAAGGAAATAGCGGAGACGAACAAAGACAAATATCCGCTGATATCCAGCAACGCAGAATCGGCCATTTTAAAGTGGACCGGCGCCGGCCCTTATGTTTCACCCTTCTATGCCAGCGTAAGGGAGCAGGATTTCAGAACACCTGCCATTGCCAGCTTTTTCATAGATCACCTCTCAACCTGGGGCGATCCGCGTATTGATATACCTGTTTATGGAACTGATGGTTTTAACAGGTGGGGCATTGCACCCTACTCCGGATCCTACCAGGGCGTGGCCAGCGGTTATGCACCCGGAACCAATCCAATAAAAAAGTGCTATTTCTATTCCTATACCTCTGCTGTTTCTTTACAAACCGATCCCCTTACCGGTATGATGCTGAATTATGCCGAAGTGCAGTTCATGCTGGCAGAAGCAGCTGCAAAAGGATGGATAGGCGGTGTGGCCGGTACTTATTATAACAACGGTGCTTTGAACAGCATCAGGTTATGGCTGCCCAACTGGCCGGATACGGTTAAAACCACTATTCACAACATTGATGAATACCTGGCAGCAGCAGATATCCAGTGGGACGAAGGCGCATCCCTGAATGACAAGATGGAGAAGATCCATCTGCAGAAATATTATGCGCTGTTCCTGGCCGACCTGCAGCAGTGGTTTGAGTACCGCCGCACCGGCCACCCGGCATTGCCCAAAGGAGCGGGTTTGAAAAATGGCGGGGTAATGCCTGCACGCATGAACTACCCGGTGTATGTGCAATCTACCAATCCAACCAATTATAAGCTGGCCGTGGCCGCGCAGGGCCCTGATGAAATATCCACCCAGGTATGGTGGCAAAAACCTTAAAAAAATAATACAATGCAAAAGAAGATCTTCATATATGCCTTCCTGTTAGTGGCAGCTGTTTTTTCAGGAGGATGCAAAAAAGATAATTACCCGGGTGGACAGATCAGCCCCTATATTGCCATATTTGACGTGAGGAATTTGTATAAAGGGCAGGATGTAAGCCTTACTACAAACAACATGTTCGGCTCTGACTTCATTACCGGTGTAGTGGTATCAGACCATTCCGGCAACAACCTGCCGGCCGGGCTGCTGGTAATACAGGACAACCGCCGTTTATCAAAGCTGAGGGGTATTTCTATTCCTTTGGGCGATGCTGCCGCTGATTATATACCGGGCGATTCCCTGGTGATTAAAGTAACGGGCGGCGTGCTGAAAAGGGTAGATGGTATTTTACAGATCACCGGTATTACCAGCGACAAGGTTAACAAAGTAGGTACCGGAAGTACCATTCTTGCCAATGAAATATCCTCCAAAACTATACTGGCTGATCCGGAGGAGTATGAAAGCAGCTTATCGGTAATTGTAAAAGGTGGTTTTGATCCCCTGCCGGCCGCCGGCGATGTGTTGGCGGGTGATAAGATCCTGAATGATGGATTCGGTAGCATTATGCTGCATACGGAAGCTACGGCGGCTTTTGCCGATACTACTGCGCCGGTGCTAGCCAATTTTTACGGTATTATTTTCAATACAACCGGGAAAGATGGCGCGCTGGTACCCCAACTCCGTATGCGTAAAGCCAGCGACCTCGAAGTGCTGAGCTCCACCATAAAAATTACGCCGGTGCTGATAACCGGTTTTATGAGTGATGTGGTGAAAGGCAGCAAGGCCGATGGTAATTATGAATATATACAGCTAATGGCTACGCGGGATATTGATTTTTCAGTAACGCCTTTTTCGGTAGTAACCACTAACAATGCCAATGCCTCTACCCCAACAGGATATCCTGCCCAGGGATGGGCCACCGGTGGCTTACGCACCTATAAGTTTAACCTTACCTCAGGCAAGGCCGCTAAAGGCACCTTCTTTTATGTGGGCGGCACCGCAAAAATGATCAATGGTGAAGTATCAACGGATATAAGCGCTGCCAACTGGATAAATCCCTATAATTACGCCACCAATGGCGGCGCAGATTTTGGTACTAAAACCACCAATTTACTGGCCAACAGCGGGAATGCTTTTGGAATGGCGGTGTTTGAAGGTACAACGGTAACGGCTGATACTGAACCGGTAGATGTGATCTTTATATCCACCGGCGGCAGCTTGTACACAGCCGGCCCGCCTGCGCAGGGTTACCGCATAACCAATACAGACTGGTATGATGTGAAGAACCCGCGCACACGGAAGGATCAGCCGTTCTACCGAAGCGGCACCAACACCCTGGCTCTCACCTATAATACTTCAGACCTGGGCATTTTTAACCTGCTGGGCGGGGAATATAGCACTGCTTTGGGAAGGTGGACAACTGCCAGGAGCCAGCATAATGTTTTGCTCACCAAAACATCGTTGCTCACTGAAATTGAAACGCCGGAATCTACCAAGCTGAAATAAGGAGGAATTGCATAGTAAGAGGTAAGATGCAGGATATTTCTGCATCTTACCTCTTATTTACTTAGCTTTGCTTATTCATTAGCCCCAACATGAATAAGAGAGCAACCCCATGGATCTTTGTAACCTTGCTTGGTTTATCCATCGTATTCCTGTTCATTTTAGTGCTGTCAAATTACAGGTCCAGGTTTGAGGTGCCCGTAACTACTTTCTTTTTCCTCCTTATTATCTTTGACCTGGGAGCTACTTATTTACTTACCAAAGCGCTCAGGAGCGCGGCTTCCTATTCCGGCACTGTGCTGAAAGGCAATCTTAAATTAACCGGGCCTGCAGTAGTGTTCTTCCTTATACTGCTCATTGGCTACCGGTTCCGGCCGGTTGAAAAAAGCCCGCTTTTTAATATGGCTATTTATGTAGCAGCGCCGGCCGGTGATCCGGCGAGGCCGGAAGGAACCATCAGTATTCTTGCTGATAATGATGTTATAAATGCTGCTATTGATGTGAATGGGAAAGCCATGTTCCCCAACCTGAACCGTGATCACCTGGGCGATTCCCTGCACCTTACCTCCAGGATAGAAGGATATAAGATCTCAAAAAATAACGATACGGTGCTGCCCATGCCGGGCGCAAGAGGCATACAGCTTAAGCTGCTGCCGGCAGTAGATTCGATATTGTATGTGGGATATATTTTAAAGCGTAACAATATACCGGTGGCCCATGCAACGGTAAAATTTTCTGACTACCTGAAAAATGTACAAACAGATGAAGATGGTATGTTCCATGTTTACCTGCGCGCAAAGCCCGGGGAGCGGGCAGATGTAATGGTTTTTAAGGACCAGGTAATGCGCTATTCAGACAAGATCTATTTAGGGAAGAACATTAAAATTGTTATTGATGACTAACCGGCTGACCGGGATAATAGTGGCAGCGCTGCTGGTTTGCAGCGGGCCTGCTTTTTCCCAGGCAAAGGAATATGGTTTTCAGTTTGAAGTGCTGCTGAGCGGCAGTAAAACAAAAGCTGCCGCTAACATTACCTTTTTGTTTAACGGCAGCCGGCAATCTACCAATACACAGGGAATGGCCTATATAACGCTAGACAACCGCAATACGCCGCCCATCAACATTCGCCCGGTAGATGAAAGGGAATACACCATTGTTGGCAATGAGGTTATTTACCTGCCGCCCAATGCTAACATCACAACCACAGTTACCATTGTGCGCTCGTCCCAGAAGGAAGCGGCAGCCGCGGAAGAGATCACTAAATTATACCGGCAGCAGAATATGGACCGGAAAGAGATGGATAGTATGAAGCGGACGAACCAGGCCATGTATACACAAATGCTTAACCGGCAGGATTCCATTCTGAAAACAGTGATGAAAAATTTTAAGGTAACGGAAAGCGACCTGCGCTCTGCACGCGAGCTTATGGAAGGCAGGGATAAATACTTTGGCATTATTTCCGGGAACCTGGAAGGCTACCTGAACGAAGCTAAGGATGTAAGAGATGCTTTTCAGAACCTGGTACTATACTCACTGGAAAATCCCAAATCATTCAAGCTGCTGGATTCAACTATAGAAGTATATAACCAATACTACAACCAGCTTAATAATACGAACGCCGAATGTGAAAAGGCCGTGCAGGACTACTGGAAAAGCTATGAGCTGGCTATGAGCTATCATAACCTGGTTGATTTTTCCATTAACAATATACACCGGGCCAGCATTATACCGCTGAATGCTTCCCTGATCAGGAAAATAAACATTTACCTGAATGAGCCATCTAAAAAAAAGCGGAACAACTTAAAACAGGAGCTGACCCTGGAATTAAACAGCATTCTGCCTGTTTTTGATAATAACATCGGGATCCTGGACGTAAAAATTAAGGGCTTTGTTACCAACCTTAGAGCAAAGAGAGATTTTCAGGGAGAATGATTGATTTATTTAACCGCTAAATCTTTTTTATGAAATGCATCTCCTCTGTACTTTCAGCAACAGCGCTATTTTTAGCTGTTTCCTGCGGTGATTCCCTGGGTGACCTGGGAAACCTGGTAGGCAACTATGTACACAATTTTTCCAATCAATGGGAAGTGGTAAAAGGCAAACCCACCGGCCTTTTTTTCTTTAATGTCTCTAATGTAGATAGCACCAAAGGCACCGGCAACTTGGATATCAATGAAAATACCCCGGGAGAAACATTCCTGCTGAAAGGAACCTTTGATAACCTGAAAGTGAGCATCCACTACCTTACAGGCGATGAGCGTAAAGCTATTGATGGCATAGATACCAATGGCCCGCTGGCCGGCACGGCTTATAAGGGCCTGCTGGATACCCTGCGCAAGCCGGTGATATTAAGAATGGTGAACACTGCCGACGGTACAGATTCCCTGGTGCTTAAACAGGGCTTCTGAAGCCATTACTGGTTATTGTTATTCTGCGGGGCAGCAGGTTTTTTCACCGGCGAAGCGCCATCTTCCATGATCATATAGCTGGCCTGTTTAAGCCCCTGGTTGGCGTTTACCCGTTTTTCAACATCCCCGTAATGGTTGTTGCGGATAAGTACATTGGAAGTATTGGTACCTACACCGCCCAGTGTGATGGCCTCTTTGGCGGTATTAATGCTGTTATCTTCTATAATAACATCTGTAACGGAATTAGGATCTTTACCGGTAGAGGTGATGATGCAGCTGTAATCATATAAGTGATTACGCCGTACCAGCGCCCCTATATTTAAACCGGCGCCACCGGAGCCAATGAGATTAATGGACTGGTAACCGGAATGCTGATCGCCGGTGCCGTACCAGTGGCTGTAATTGCCCTCACGCAGCTCACACTCCACCACATCATTATACCAGCTGGGCTGCTTGCCATGGTACAGCAAAGAACCCCGGCATACAATACCAGCGCTCCTGCGCATTTTTAAACCGGCTATTACACAGTTCTGCGCAGAACCGTATAACTGGTACGCACCTCCGTCACTAACCTCGTTATTTACAAAGTATAAATTTTGCCGTACAGTGGTAATGCTGATAACAGAGCTGGCATCGGGCGCTACCAGGAAGGGCTGATCCAGCTGAATAGCATCGGCCGTATGGCCGGTAATGCGCCTGAACTGCCCGGCGCCTCTGCCTTCAATAATAAATACGCCGCCGCCGTTCCATTTATTGGCCGGCGCCTGAATGCTGCCGCCGGGCAGTTTAATGGTATTGCCGTTTGCGCCGGCTATTGGGCCGGCATAGGCGCCACCACCGCCATCCAGGGTCATTACCTCACGGTCATTGGTATAGTCAAATGGTATAACGTTCCTGGCCTCATACAGATCCCGGCTTTCAACGATCGTAGCGCCGTATGCGTAACCATCTGCCTGCTTATAACAATCTTCAAATATTAATCCCTTGGACTGGATGGTCATGTAGGGCTGGTTAATGCCGGTATTATTCCGGGTGAACCGGCAATGCTGTATAAAGCCGGTACCCGCAACGGTGTACATACCGCTGGCATTAAAATCGCAGTTACGCACTTTCAGATTGTTGCCGCGAATTACAATACCGGTTTTGGTCCAGCGGCTGTTGAGCTCTGCATCCACAGAATCACGGCTGGCTTTTGTACGGTACATTTTGCTGCTCATTTGTGCGCTTTGCCGTACTACCAGATTTTCCAGCAGCACATTGCCCATTTCCTCCATAGGGCCGTTCTGCATAATGATGCCCCAGGCCCTGGTGGCCCATATATTCAGGTCTTTTATTGCAAAGTCATGGGTGCCGCTGATCAGGCTATTGGGTAATTTGCCATAGTCCCAGCCCAGCGGGTTCCAGAACAGCTGTGTTACAGCAACGGATTCGCCTTTCAGCATGGTGAAGGGAGGCAGCTGCAATTCAGCGGTGATCATATACCGGCCGTGTGGTACATACACGGTGCCGCCGCCCTGCTGTTTGGCTGCATCCAGGGCTGACTGAAAGGCACTGGTTTCATCATTCACGCCATCGCCTTTGGCGCCATAGTTTTTTACATTAAAGGTTTTTTTATCCCACTTATTGGGGGAGGGGTTCACTACGTTTACCTGTAAAGGCTCGCTCCACGCGGTTTTACCTCCCTGGCCGTTGTGGTAATATAAATGGTAAGCGCCGGGGCTTATGCTGCCGGGAATGTTCACGCTTACGGAAAAATCGTCAAAAGCATTGGCCACTTTAGCTCTTATTACCTGTTTGTTTTCTTTGGAGATCAATGCTACCTGCCCGCTAAGGCCTTTTCTTAGCAGGTTTTTACCTTGTATACGTAAGTAGCCGCCGGCGGTTACATTCAGGCCTTCTTCGCTGATCACCCATTTTACCTGGGGTACATTCACATAAAAATCCGTGGCCTGGTTGCCATTGTCGGTAAGCCTTACGCTGTATACACCCTCTTTCCAGGTGGCCGGTATTACGAATTTGAGGGATTGGCTGTTTTGCAACAGCTTATCTGCCGGCTGGTATTTATTTTCAGCTACGTCTTTTGCCCTGCGGTCGGTACCGCCATGGTCCAGCGCATCATCTTCCCGGGGAAGAGGCATATAACCCGGCGAAGTATTGTCCACATTGTCATCGGTCAGGCGGGCCACCTGTACCTGTGTAACCTTGTCCAGGTCTTCGCCCCGTACCAGTACGGCGTCACCTGGCAGCGTTTCTGCAGTGGTAACCTGGAAAAGCTTTGGCGAATTGCTGCTGCCATTTTTAGCGTTTTGCGCCTGTGCGGCAAAAGTGAGCAGCGTACAAGCGGCTATTACTGTGAGCTTGCGATATGGTTTTAATGTTGGCATATGCTGGTCCCTGTTTTTAATGAATGGTCCTGAAGGCCGGAGTGTTATTTAAGCAACCTAATATCAGGCCAAATAACCACCGGCGGCCAAAAATTAACGATCCCAAAATAAGATAATTGCCTGGCGCGGGTTTGCCGGCCCTATTTTAATACTATTTTAAGGTGAACGTTGAGGAATAAAGGTTTTTTATTTTATACGGTTATAGCCTATTTTAGATGGATATACCTTAACCCGATACCCATGAACAAAGGAACTGCCCGGATCTTCAGCATTATACTTTATATGGTAACAGTGGTTTCAGCAAACAGCTGCGCACCAACAGCCGCCCAAAAAGCAAAGGAGGGTAATGCCGGTGCCGCCGCGCCGCAGCTGACTGTAAAAGGTATGCGGGATGACCTTTTTATACTTTGGTCGGCTATTAAAGAAATGCACCCTGCCTACGGCATTTACACACCGGCAGATAGCCTACAGCAGGTGTATGATGCAACGCTGGCATCCATTGACGCGCCGCTTTCTGAAACGGATTTTATGAGCCGGGTGTATCCTTTACTGAGCCGGCTGCGTTGCGGGCATACACAGCTAAGGCATTCCGCCGGTTTTAAAGGAATAAATGAGCCGCACCTGCCTTTTGAAGTATTGGTACGGCAGCACCATGCCTGGATCACAACGCATAAAACACCTGCATTAAATACCGGCGATGAGCTGTTAACGCTGAATGGTGTGCCGGTGGCTGATATTGTCAGCCATGGCGCTGACCTGTATGCGGGTGATGGCTATAATGAAACCTTTAAGGAATTATTTTTAAGTGAGTTCGATGGGTTTGAAGATGCCTGCAACCATTATTACCACTGGCAGCCTCCTTACCAGGTATCGCTGCGTACCAAACAGGGCCAGGTAAAAAGTCTGCAGCTGGATACTGCGGTGGCAGCAGGTACGGTAGCAGCGGAAGTGCCGGCAGCAGCAGATACCAGCTGGATCACCGCCACCGGCACGGACCACCTGCAGCTCCGGTTCCTGAAAAACAAACCCACCGCATGGTTCCAGGCAGCCACTTACCAATATGAGGATACGGTTATTTATAAAACGGTTTTTAAACAGATCCATGAAAAGGGGGTCCAAAACCTGGTGCTGGACCTCCGGCACAATACCGGCGGCGATCTGAGGATTGCAGCTAAATTAATGTCGTACCTGGCCGATGGGCCTTATCACATGATCAGCAATGTGCAGGCCAGGGTCCCCAACCCAGCTATTAACCATTTTGAGCAATACTTTGATACTTCCCGTACCGAAAGTTTTAACCAGGGCTTTAAACCCGGGAAAAAGGAAGGCGCTTTTTACCATATTGATTTTACACCCGCTTTTGGAGATATGCTGGGCGTGCTGCCGCTGGATGCTGCCGATCATTTTAATGGCCGCCTGTTTGTGCTGATAGATGGCGCAACTTTTTCTGCAGGGGCGCATACTGCAACGGCAATAAAAGCCCAGTGCAAAAATGCAATATTCATAGGCCGTGAAACAGCCGGCGCCAGTGACGGCTGCAGCGGCGGTACGGTGCAGCATTTAACGCTGCCCAATACCGGCATAACGGTTGAATTTCCATGGATGCGGCTTTTGTCGGTTGATAAACACGCCACCTTTGGCCGCGGTGTGCTGCCGGATTATGAAGTGGTGTACGATCCGCAGGATGTGGTGGCAAAAAGGGACCGGGATATGGAAAAGGCGATGGAGGTAATGAAATGATGTAGGCTTTATTTAATACTTATTATAAAACCCGCGTAATAACTGGATTTACGCGGGTTTATTTTTTATGTTCCCATAAGTATACACATCATTTTATCAAGCTCCTAAAACTTTACATAATACTTGCTTTTAGCAAGTATTATACTTTATCTTTGCTTTATGAAAAAAGAGCTGGTAAATACCCTGCGTGATTTTAACCGGTTTTATACAACGGTGCTGGGTGTTGTTAATAACCACATCCTGGAAAGCGATTATTCACTTACGGAAGCGAGGATTATTTATGAAGTGAACGAACAGGAAGGGATCACCGCACGGGCCATAAAGGAAAAGCTGCAAATAGACGAAGGTTACATGAGCCGGATGGTGGCTAAGCTGGTAAAGCAGGGCATTCTAAAGAAAAACCAATCCAAAGTGGATAAGCGGATCTTTGGCCTTGCGCTTACTGCCAAAGGCCGGCAAATAGCCGCAGATATTAACCGCCAGTCGGATGAGCAGGTGAAAAGCCTGGTTATGCACCTGGATACAAAGGAGCGGGAGCAGCTGGCAGGCTTAATTATACAGGTAAAGCAGCTGTTGGAAAAAGGTAATGCAGAAAAATAGAATACAGATGGAAAACATTCACTTTAAAATAGCAGCGGCTGCGCAGGACTTTGAGGAAGGGAAAAAACTTTTTGAAGAATATGCGGCCTCTCTGGATTTTGATCTTGGATTCCAGGGATTCAAAAATGAGCTTGCGGCCATAAGCCTGCAATACCAGCCTCCTGAAGGAGCTTTGCTGATCTGTATTTATAATGATAAGGAGGCAGTCGGCTGCGCCGGTATCCGCAGGCTTTCTGAAACAACTGCAGAACTAAAACGGCTGTATGTAAAACCTGCCTTCAGGCGCCTGAAGATCGGGAAGGAATTGCTGACGCTGGCAATAGATACTGCAAAAAAGCTGCACTATCACTATATCCGGCTGGATACTGTGCCCGGCCAGGAAAAGGCGCAGGCCTTATACCATCACCTGGGATTTTACACCATTGATGCCTACCGGCATAACCCCATTGCCGGAACTATTTATATGGAGAAGAAGCTGATTGATTAATTTTGATAGAAAGTAAAGGGTCATGAAAAATACACCGCTTACACATATTAAAACAATTACTGAATATCATACACGCATCGGGATCGCAAAACCGGCGCATCCGTTGATCAGCGTGGTAAGCTTTGAAGATATCAAAGGCTCACCGGATGGCGAGCCTAAAAGCTTTGTACATGATTTTTACTCCATAGCGCTTAAAAAGAATTTTAATGGCAAAATGAAATACGGTCAGCAGGAGTATGATTTTGATGAAGGGGTCATGATCTTTATTGCTCCCGGCCAGGTTTTTACAATTGAGGCAGATGAGACGCTGGAACATTCAGGATGGCTGTTGCTGGTGCATCCTGATTATTTATGGAACACCTCCTTAGCCAAAATAATAAAGCAGTACGAATATTTTAGCTACGCAGTAAATGAAGCCCTGCATCTTTCAGAGAAAGAAGAAGCAATGGTTACCGGTATAATGCAAAATATTGTGCAGGAATACCATGCAAATATTGATAAGTTCAGCAAAAAAGTAATTATTGCCCAGCTTGAATTATTGCTAACCTATGCCGACCGCTTTTATCACCGACAGTTCATCACCCGGGAAATTACGAACCACAAGCTGCTGGAACGGCTGGAAGATGTGCTTGCGGAATATTTTAACAGCGATGCGCTGACACAAAAAGGATTGCCAACGGTTCAATATATTGCCGGCGCATTAAATGTATCCCCCAATTATTTAAGCGTATTGCTAAACGTATTAACCGGTCAAAGTACCCAGCAGCACATACATGATAAGTTAATAGAAAAGGCAAAAGAGAAATTGTCCACCACCACTTTATCCGTCAGTGAAATTGCCTATGAATTAGGATTTGAGCATTCACAGTCTTTCAGCAAATTATTCAAAAACAAAACCAGCCTTTCGCCTTTAGAGTTCCGGCAATCTTTCAATTAGTAAAGAAACGGCTACAACAACCTGAGATTAAGCTACAGGAATAGATCCTGTGGGCAGGACCTTTGTGTAAGAAACAAAAGCGAAATATTTATGAAAGTTGTAGTAACAGGTTCATTGGGACATGTTGGCCTGCCGCTGGCAAAGGGGCTGGTGCAAAAAGGGCACAAGGTAACCGTGATCAGCAGCAAAGCGGAAAAGCAAAAGGACATTGAAGGCCTGGGCGCCGCAGCTGCCATTGGCTCATTGGAAGATGTTGATTTCCTGGTATCCGTTCTTACCGGTGCGGATGCTGTGTTTGCCATGGTGCCGCCAAACTTTGCTGAACCCGACCAGATAGCCTATTACAGCCGGATAGGCAGCCATTATGCACAGGCCATTCAACGGTCGGGTATAAAGCGCGTGGTGCACCTTAGCAGCTATGGCGCTCACATGGAAAAAGATTCGGGGTTCATCCTTGGGTCCCATAAAACAGAGGGATTGCTGAATAAGCTGCCGGGCGTAGCCATTACGCATTTGCGCGCAGGTTATTTCTACTATAATTTGTACAATCTTACAGACATAATAAAAGAGCAGGGTTTTATGGCTGCAAATTATGGTACAGATGATAAGTTGATATTAGTGCACCCGGAGGATATTGCTGCTGCTGCCCTGGAAGAGCTGGAAACAGCTGCTGCAGGTAAGCAGGTGCGGTACGTGGTAAGCGATGAGCGTACTGCCAATGAAATTGCAGGCGTATTAGGCGCTGCTATTGGCAAGCCGGATCTGAAATGGCTCACCTTTACCAATGAGCAAACCTTGGAAAGGCTGGAAAAGAAAGGAGTGCCGCTGCATATTGCTGCCAAGCTGGTAGAAATGGGCGCCAGCCTGCATAGCGGCGCATTGATAGCGGATTATGAGCGGCATAAACCGGCTGCCATGGGAAAAATAAAGCTGGAAACTTTTGCAAAGGAGTTCGCTGCTGCTTTTTAAAACCGGTTATTGTATTACACAAAAGGCTGTTCCAAAAAGGGGCAGCCTTTTTAATGCCACCCCATATGTGTGCCACACCTCAAAGGTCAGCCCCACATCCTTGTCTAAACTACCCCATTATAATGTCTGATAAATACCCCGTAACTTATAGGTTTAGACATTAGCTTTACCAGCTCTAACGGGAGTTAAAAACATTTCACGTATAGGCTGCCCCGTAAACCAGGTTTAAATTTGAATGATCACAGCTATGAAAATGAAACAAGGCGAGTTTATTGCGCTGTCGGCCTGCACCATGATCCTGACAGCTTTGGGAATAGACATTATGCTCCCGGTGTTTGCGGAGCTGCGCAGGCATTTTGGGCTTAACCCTGAATCTACGGTTACAGCGCAGATCATTACGTTCTTTTTCCTGGGGCAAACTGCGCAGATCATTTTTGGCGCATTTTCAGACCGTTTCGGACGGCTGGCCATTCTGCGGGTAGGGTTTCCGCTTTACATTATTGGTGGAATAGCTGCTGCCTTTGCACCCAGCCTGCAGCTGATGTTTGCTGCGCGCTTTATAGCAGGGGTAGGAGCATCAGCCGTATTTATGACTACTATCGCGGGGGTACGTGACCGCTTTGTAGGAGACCAGATGGCCCGCATTATGTCGCTGATCTTTACCATTTTCCTGTTTACGCCAGTACTGGCTCCCTTTTTAGGAATAGCTATTCTGTCTGTTTCATCCTGGCAAATGGTATTTCTTACTCCACCTTTGTTTGCAGTTATTATCTTTCTCTGGTCGTTCAGGCTGGAGGAATCCTTGCCGCCGGAACAACGCAGCTCCCTCAACTGGACCGGTTTCGGTCAATCCATCCGCAAGGTTATCAGCAACCGCACCTTTCTTCGCTATACCACTGTTACCACCGCTCTTTTCACGGCATTAAGCTCATACATTTCCAGCTCCGAGCATATTGTGGGGGAGATCTACGGCAAGCCCAAACTGTTTCCCTGGATCTTTGGAGGTATGGGGCTGGTCATGTCGCTTTGCACCTTAATGAATGCCCGCCTGTCATCGAAGTATGGGGCGCGGCGCACCATCCGGGGGCTTCTTGTTATTTATACAATAATAGCAGGCCTTTTGCTGTTGCTTACCTTCACTTTGGGCGATCCGCCCGCTATGCTTTTATTCTTTATTGCGGTGGCTCTGCTGATGGCGCTGAATTTAGCTGTGGAGCCAAACAGCAGCGCGTTAGCGCTGGAACCAATGGGAAACATGGCAGGTATGGCTTCTGCCGTTTATGGCACCTACTTTTTTTGCATTGGCGCATCCCTGGGATCTATCATTAGTCATTTAATGGTTACAGATGTTTTTCCCCTGGTACTAAGCTTTTTTGTAATAGGCGTTATTGCATTGCTGCTGGTATTTAGTGACCGCCGGCCGCTTTCTGAGTGAAGTATGTTAGCAGGAAAAAATAATTCCATTTTCTGAACTACTGCGCCTGCATCGCATAACAGATGAGAAAAGTATGAGTAAATGCTAAAATTGAACAAGTAGCCCCAGGCGTTTTTTCAATACCTTTATTTACCTTTAAAATTGTGTTCCACTGTTGATTCATGTGCCGGATTAGTACGTTATGACCAATTGATTGTATCAGCCAAAACATCATTCCACTTTCTTCAAATTCAACAATTACTTATGAGGTAAAATTTTTCAACACTGTTTTTTTTATCCGTATATGCAATCGTTTGCACATGGATAGATAACTTAACTCTATTGCTCATTTACAAACAAATGGGACAGGGATTTTTTTTTGTCGTTATATGCAATCGTTTGCATAAATCTAATAATAAAAATGCTTCTTAGCCTGCTATTGTAAATGTTGCTGAATGCTTGTCCAAAAGTTCCATCAGCATAATCTCTTTTCCACCTAAAATTTAATTCCGTTATGAAAGATCTGATCCGTGCTATCACGCACAATGTCTGTAAAAGGGAGAGGGTGTGGACCATCACTATATGGTGCAGCTTAATTTTTCTGTCAGACAATTTATATGCCCAGCAACCTGCAAACAACAGTGCGCCGGTGCCTGTAAGCGGTACGGTTACAGGCGAGCAGGGAGAGCCGCTTCCGGGAGCCATAGTAAGAGTGAAAGGGGCAACAAATGGAACGGTTGCATCTGCCGAAGGCCGGTTTAAGATCAGCGCTTCTCCGGGGAGTACGCTCAGCATATCTTTTACCGGCTATCTCCGTAAGGAGATCGTGATCGGAGCTGAAAACCAGACCGGGCTAACCATTCCACTGAAGGTGGATAACAAAAGCCTGAATGAAGTAGTAGTGATAGGATATGGTACGCAAAAGAAAACAGATGTAACCGGCTCTATTGTTTCTATAAAGGAAACTGCGCTCAGAAATGTGCCGGTGGCCAATTTAAGTCAGGCATTGCAGGGACAGGGTGCGGGTATTGATGTACAAAAGAATGGTGGTAACAGTAAGCCGGGCGCAAAACCAAAGATATTGATCAGAGGCACCCGCTCTATCAATGCAGATAATGATCCCCTGTTTATTGTAGATGGTATTCCTTTTAACGGGGATATTAATGACCTGAACCCCGATGATGTTGTGTCTGTAGAAGTATTGAAAGATGCTTCTGCAACCGCTATTTATGGTTCAAGAGGCGCCAATGGCGTTATACTGGTAACTACCCGCAGGGGTAAAATAGGTAAGCCGGTGATCTCCTACAGCGCCTATGCCGGGTTCGTGAAAAATATGGGTGAGTATGATGTAATGGATGGACCCACCTTCACCAACTTCAAAAAATGGGCGCTTATTAATGAAACGCCCGGTAAATATACGGGCCTGGATGATCCTTCCTTTTATACCAACGGCAGCTTCAGCCAGGAGGAAGTGGAAGGCATAAAAATGGGCCGCAACACCAACTGGCAAAAGCTGATCTATAAAACCGGTATGACCACCAACCACCAGCTGGGTGTTACCGGTGGCTCTGAAACTACGCAATACGCCTTATCCGGCGGCTATTACAGGGAAACCGGTATTTATACCGGGCAGTCATTTGAAAGATATTCAGTGAAAGCCAGTGTGGATCAGCTGCTGGGCAAATCAGTAAGAATAGGTCTTAATACACTGAACACTTATTCCATTACAAACGGGGAAAATGCAAATCCCATGGGGCAGGTGCTGCGGGCCAATCCACTGGTATCGCCCTATGACAGTGCCGGTGTTTTGATGGATGCCTATGTGCCGGGTACTGCCAGCCAGGTATGGAATCCATTGGCAAACGACCTGCCTGGAGCAGTAGCAGAAACGCGTAAAAGATTTGGCACCTTCACTACTTTCTATGCAGAGGTGAACCTGGCTAAAGGACTGAAATACCGGTTCAATGCAGGTGCAGAATTAAGAAATGATGTATATGGTAATTTCTACGCCAGCAAAACAACTTACAACCAGGGCACCTTATCTACCTCCAGCAACCAAACCAAGATGACGCTCGACTACACGCTGGAAAACCTGTTGATCTATGATGCCACTATCGCTGAAAAGCATAAGATCAACTTCACCGGATTATACAGCCTGCAGGAATCAGCGCTGCAATCCAACGAGTTTAATAACAATACTATCCTGGCCGACTTTCTGCAGTATTATAACCCGCAGTATTCAGCCAACCTTACCGGGAAGGGCAAGTATGAAAAATGGGATATCCTTTCCTATATGGCAAGGTTGAACTATGGTTACAATGAAAAATATTTATTGACACTTACCCTGCGTGCAGACGGCTCGTCCCGTTTAGCCCCGGGAAATAAATACCATGTATTTCCCTCTGTGGCAGCAGCCTGGAACGTGTTTAAAGAACCTTTCCTGGGCGATGCGCATGCCCTCTCTAACCTGAAATTAAGAGTAGGATATGGTTCCGTTGGTAATACAGCCATCTCTCCTTACCAGACACTGGGCGCATTATCTCCCATTACCTATAACTACGGATCTTCAAATGTAACGGGCGCATACCCCACCAATGTGGCTAACCCGGCGCTTACCTGGGAATACACCTCTACCCTGAATGCGGGGATCGATTTTGGCCTTTGGGATAACCGGATAACAGGTTCCGTTGATGTTTATGAGCAGCAAACACGGTCTTTGTTATTACCGCAAACCCTACCGCCTACTTCAGGTATTCCCAATGCTATACTTACTAATGTGGGCAAAACATCCAACAAGGGTATAGAGCTGCATCTTAGCACCGTGAATATACAACAGGCTGGCAATGGATTTGGCTGGACAACAGACCTGAATGTTTTCATTAACCGCGGCAAAATAACCCAGCTGGCCAATGGCGTTACAAAAGATATCACTAACAACTGGTTTGTAGGATCTCCCATAGGTGTCATCTTTGATTACAAAAAACAGGGCATCTGGCAAAACACAAAAGGAGATTCCCTGCTGGCAAAAAGATATGGGCAAACCGTAACCGGTTCCGGCTCTGTTATAGGCCAGATCAGGTATGCAGACACCAACGGCGATTCAGTGCTGAATGCAGATGACCGGGTGATCATCGGATCCAACCAGCCGAAATGGGAAGGCGGCATTACTAACCGTTTTACTTTTAAAGGATTTGACCTGACCGTGGTAGCATTTGTAAGAGTGGGCGGAATGATCGTAAGTAAAATGCACCAGAGCGGTAGCTTTATCAATACCTACCAAAGCAATTATAATAACCTGGATGTGGATTACTGGACGCCCGGCAGCGGTGAGAATTTTTATCCCAAACCCAACCACGCCAATACCAATACGCCGAATAGCTCGCTGCTAAGCTATTACGACGGCAGCTTTCTGAAGATCCGGACCATCAGCATGGGCTATACCCTGCCGCCCGCCACGGTAAAACGTATAGGCGTTGGCTCCATGAGGATATATGCTACTGCACAAAATCCTTTTATTCTTTTTTCCCCGTACCGGAATAAATACCATGGCATAGATCCTGAAACCGCCATGGGATCAGGCTCGGGTACCGGTAACCAGGGTGCATTGAACGTGGATACACCAGGTACCTGGTCTATGATCTTCGGTATCAATGTATCATTATAACGGAAAGGTGTATACGACATTTAAAAATATTAGTTATGAAAAAGTTGGGTATATATATTATCGCTTTCCTGTTTGTAACAGGACTGTTATCCGGTTGTAAGAAAACGCTGGTGGAAGAGCCGCATTCCGTTCTTACACCTGATTTTTTTACTACGCCACAAGGCTTTGATGCCGGCCTGAACGCCGCTTATGCAGGTAACCGCTGGATCTGGGGCCCGCAGGATTACTATACCCTGTCGGTAGCGGGAACAGATGAATTCCTGAGAGGCGTGGATGGCAATGCCGATCTGAATTCTTACTCCAGTAATTATACACCCTCAAACGGGAATGTAACGAATGTGTGGAAATACTGCTATACCTACATCAATACCTGCAATGGTCTGGTAGATAATGCACCAAATATAGCCGGCATGGACGAAGCGCTTAAAAAGCGCATGGTAGGGGAAGCAAGATTCCTGCGGGCGAATTATTATTTTATCCTGGTGCAGTTCTGGGGCGATGTTACACTGAATAAGAATTTCCAAAGCACGCCTGCCACATCGGCCACCCGCGCGCCCATGGCTGATGTGTATGACTTTATTATTGAAGATCTCACCGCCGCTATTGCCAGCCTCCCTCCGGGCCCGCTGTCTGCCGGTGTGCAGCCGGGCAGGGCCACCGCTGCTGCAGCGCAGCACCTGCTGGCGAAAGTATACCTTACAAGAGCCGGATCAGCTGCTAAAAAAGCAGATGATTATAAAAATGCCTACACAACAGCATCAACGCTGATCAGCAACAGCGCCTCAATAGGACTTGGATTGTTGCAGGACTTCGGGAAGGTATTTGCGGAAGGGAATGAGGGGAATGCAGAAGTTCTATGGGCTGTACAACATACCTCCAACCTGGCCTACAACGGTTCTCCAAAACAGGATAACCGGGATGCAGATAACCTGTTATGCCATTTATGGGCGCCGCAATATGAAAATCAGCCGGGCATGCAGCGAAGCCTTCTTTACGGCCGTCCTTACATACGGGTGATCCCTACCCGTTGGCTTACTGATACGGTATTTGCAGAAAGAGTGAATGATACACGGTATGTAAAAAGCTTCCAGGTAGCCTGGATCTGTAATGCGCTAAAATTAATTCCCACCTGGCCGGATCCGTTGCCACCGGGCGCGCCGGCAAATGCACAACCGGGGAAACCTAAGTTTGGGATAGGGGATACCGCCATCTTTATGCCTGGTTATGAAATGCCTGATGCGCAGATAAAGGCAAAGGCCTACCAGGTTATTCCACCCAGTAAATATGTACCCGCTTTAGCGCCAACGCTGATAAAATATTTTGATACTAAACGTTCGGACATGAATGCGCCTTCCATCAGGCCCATTATCGTTTATCGTTTGGCAGATACTTACCTGGTAGCCGCAGAAGCAGCCATCATGGATGGAAGGCCCGCCGATGCAGTGCCTTTTGTAAATGCTGTTCGCAGAAGAGCAGCATACCCTACCGGGGATCCGTCGGCGATGGAAGTACAGGCTTCCGATCTTTCACTTGATTTTATTTTGGACGAACGTGCGCGGGAGCTCTGCGGAGAATTAACAAGATGGCAGGACCTGGTAAGGACCGGCCAGCTGCTGAAACGGCTAAGGTTGCACAATACGGATGCGCAGAAGAATGTACAGGAAAAGCATAAGCTCCGGCCCATTCCGCAGGCGCAGATTGATGCAACCACTACCGGCACTCCATATCCTCAAAACCCACTTTGGTAACTTCTAAACTGAATAATATGAAAAGAAAGCGTGTAACCATGCTCGTTGTTATTACGGCCTTTATCCATTGTAGTATCGCTTATTCGCAATCCGGTGATTTAAAGCAGTTCCCTAAAGGCAGCTCACCGGAAGAAGTAGGAAAACGGGTAACTGCCCGTTTTCTTGCATCTCCGCATCCCAACTTTGGCCGGCCAACGCCGCCCTCTGTTATCACCTACCCGGAGGTGTGCGCCTGGTATGGCGCATTGGCATTTGCAAAAGAAAGCAGGGATAAAGCGCTGGCAAATGACCTGGCCAAACGTTTTGAACCGCTTTTGGGTGCAGATTCGGGTTTAGTGCCAAAGGCGGATCATGTGGATCATAGCGTATTCGGAGCAGTGCCTTTAGAGCTGTACCAGCAACAGAAAGATCCGCGTTACCTGGCAATGGGAAAAAAGATAGCAGACAAACAATGGGGTACACCCGAGGGGCCGCATGTAAAGCCGGAATCCCAGGGGTATGCCAGCAAAGGACTTACCTGGCAAACCCGTATGTGGATTGATGATATGTTCATGATCACAGCTGTGCAGGCGCAGGCCTACCGCGCTACAGGGAATAAGATGTACATAGACCGCGCTGCAAAGGAAATGGTGGTATACCTGGATTCATTGCAGCAACCCAACGGGCTCTTTTATCATGCACCGGATGTTCCTTTTTTCTGGGGCAGGGGTAATGGCTGGATGGCCGCGGGTATGAGCGAATTACTACGCTCATTGCCCAAAGACAGCCCCGACCGGCCCCGCATTATGGAGGGATATAAAAAGATGATGGCTTCATTATTAAAATACCAGGCAGCAGATGGCATGTGGCGGCAGCTGATAGATGATCCGGCTTCATGGCCAGAAACATCCGGCACCGGCATGTTCACCTTTGCCATGATCACAGGAGTTAAACAGGGCTGGCTGGATGCAAAGACCTATGGGCCTGCAGCACGTAAAGCCTGGCTGGCATTGGTTACTTACATCGATGACAATGGAAATGTACGTGAAGTATGTGAAGGCACCAACAAAAAGAACGACCGGCAGTATTACCTGGACCGGAAACGCATTACCGGCGATATGCACGGGCAGGCGCCACTGCTGTGGTGTGCAGCCGCATTATTACGGTAAAGGGATCACATGGCTAACGACAAAAAAAGTATAATGAAAATAGGAACGCTTCTTTGCACACTGCTTTTTGTATCCAAAGCTTTTGCAGCAGATACAACAGTGGTGGCCAGTCCGGACGGGAAAACCAGGTTTAAGGTTTTTATTAATAATCACCAGCTCTATTATGCAGTTACTTCCAGGGATGTTCCGGTTATTGATGCATCCCCGATGATCTTATCGGTTGATAACAAGCTGTTGACAGACAACGTAAAAACCGGTGCGGTCAAACTGTATACCATCAATGAACGTTATCCCTGGTCAGGCGTACATGCAGTAGCTGTCAATAATTGTAAGGGCGCGACTATTGCGCTGCAGCAGGCCGCTACCAATTATACGCTGGATGTAAGGGTCTTTAATGACGGTATTGCTTTCAGAACCATGGTGCCCGGCGATGCCGGCGTATCTCGCGTTCCGGACGAGAGCACTGTATTTAATATTCCTGTCGGCAGCGAGATCTGGTATCATGATCTGAACATGCATTATGAAAGCGTGCATACTAAAAAGATCATTTCCGCATTGCAGGCGGGGGAGTGGGTAGCGCCGCCTGCTACGCTTAAGCTGCACCAGGGCATATACGCCGCTATTACGGAAGCTAACCTGGTGAACTATAGCGGCATGGCGCTGGAAGCAAATGGCAAACAGGGACTGGTGCTGCGCTTAGCGCACCGGCAGCCGGTTTCATACCCTTATAAGCTGCGCTATAGTGAGGAAGATGTGAAGCGCTCCCTTACACCGGCCGTCATTAGCGGCACTATTACTACGCCCTGGCGGGTAGTAATGATCGGTGAGGATCTGAATGCAATGGTCAACAATGATATGGTGCATAATCTTTGTCCGCCACCTGACCCGAAGCTGTTTCCTCAGGGCATACAAACAGACTGGATCAGGCCGGGCCGCGCGGTATGGAAATACCTGGATGGCGGCGGGGAAGGTACGCCGGAGGTTATGAAGCAATTTTCAGCTAAGGCAGCTGAGCTGGGATTTGAGCATAATATCCTGGAAGGTTTTTGGCGGCAATGGAGCGATGACCAGATCCGGGATGTGGTAAATGATGGCAAAAGCCATCAGGTGGGCATCTGGCTATGGAAGCATTCAAAAGAGCTGCGGGATAAAACAGTACGGCAGGCTTTTTTCAAACGCTGTCATGACCTGGGCATAACAGGCGTGAAGATCGATTTCTTTGATAGTGAAGCCAAAGAGGTGATAGACCTGTATACGGCTATCCTGCAGGAAACAGCAGCGGATCATTTGCTGGTGGATTTTCATGGCGCCAATAAGCCCACGGGTCTTTCACGCACCTGGCCCAATGAATTAACGCGGGAAGCAGTAAAAGGAATGGAAGCCAGCAAGCTGGCAGATAGGGCCGTGCATGAAACCACGATCCCTTTCACGCGCTTCCTGGCCGGCCCTGCGGAGTATACGGTAGTTCATTTTGGAGAAAAAAGAAAGAACACTACCTGGGCGCATCAGATAGCCAGTGCTGCAATATTAAGCGCGCCACTGCTCACCTATGCCGCGCTGCCGCAGCATTTGCTGGATAACCCTGCAAAAGAGGTGATCAGGCAGATCCCTGCTACCTGGGATGAAACCATTGTATTACCACCGTCTGAAATAGGGCAGCAGGCAGTATATGCACGGCGTAAAGGTACAACCTGGTTCCTGGCAGTTATGAATGGCGGGCAGGCTCAAAAGATCAGCATACCGCTCTCTTTTTTGCAGGGCGGGAATTACAAGGCCACTATTGTAAAAGACAGCCCGGATAGCGCCGCAGCTGTGAAAATGGAAGATGCTTCCTATACACAGAAAGATGCGATCTCCCTGGACCTTGCGCCGGGCGGTGGATATATAGCCATGCTTGCTACCCCATCCCCACAAAAGAGCGTGTATAATGTGCGGGAGTTCGGGGCTAAAGGGGATGGCTATACGCTGGATGGAGCCGCTATTAATAATGCAATAACAGCGGCGGCTATAACCGGGGGAACCGTTTATTTCCCTGCCGGTAATTACCTTACCTACACCATCCGCTTAAAAAGTAATGTGGCGCTGTTTATTGATCATGGCGCTACCATACTGGCTGCAAAAGAGGTGAATGGTGTTGGCTATGATGCGCCGGAACCTAACCCACATGATGCGTACCAGGATTTTGGACATAGTCACTGGCAAAATAGCCTGATCTATGGTGAAGGCTTGCATGATATTGCCATCCTGGGCACCGGCATGATCTGGGGAAAAGGATTAACGCGCAGCACCAACCAGCCTCCAGGCGGCGGTAACAAAGCCATAGCGCTGAAATCGTGCTATAATGTGACTATCAACGATGTTTCAATACTGCATGGCGGGCATTTTGCAATACTGGCCACCGGGGTGGATAATCTTAACATACGCGGCCTGAAAGTAGATACCGACCGGGATGGATTTGATATAGACTGCTGCAAGAATGTACGCATCTCTGATTGTACAGTAAACTCGCCTTTTGATGATGGCATTTGTCTGAAAAGCTCTTTTGCGCTGGGCTATGCAAAGGCTACAGAAAACGTAACCATTACTAATTGCCAGGTAAGCGGCTATGATGAAGGCACGCTGCTGGATGGCACTTTTAAAAGGGAATATAAAAAGTATTCGGATAATACTACCACCGGCCGCATAAAAATGGGAACAGAATCAAACGGGGGATTTAAGAATGTAACCATCTCCGACTGCATCTTTGATTATTCCCGCGGACTTGCACTGGAAACAGTAGACGGCGGCCTGCTGGAAGATGTAACGATCACCAACATTACCATGCGGGATATTGTAAATGCACCTATCTTCATTCGTCTGGGTGCAAGAATGCGCGGGCCGGATACCCTTGCAGTAGGGACCTGCCGCCGCATCATCCTGAGCAATATTGTGGTGTATAATGCAGATGCACGCTATGGCTCCATTATCAGCGGCATTCCGGGACATGATATTGAAGACCTGCAGATGAGCAATATCAGCATCTATTATAAAGGTGGCGGCACACCCGAAATGGCAGGCCGCGAAGTGCCTGAATTTGAAAAAGATTATCCGGAGCCTTACCGCTTTGGCCTGATGCCTGCCTACGGCTTTTTTTTCCGTCATGTAAAAGGGCTAAGTGTACATGATGTAAAGGTGAGCTTTATGAAAGATGAGCAGCGCCCGGCCTTTATACTGGATCATGCAGCAGATGTATCCATGTATCAGGTTGATGCGCAGAAAGCGCCGGCAGCAGCTTTTATAAGTTTAAAGAATGTGCAGCAGTTCAATATTTACCGGAGTAAGGGGATTAAAGATACTTCGCTGGATAGCTCAGAAAAGATGGTGTTATAGCATTAAGCTTTGTAAATTTTAAGGGTTTCAGCTTGTTCAAAGCTGAAACCCTTTTTGCGTTAACAATGGATCTGATTAAAGCTGTTCAGCAGAAACAAACTCTCCTTTCTCCCTTACAACCTGGTTGCCGCATGCGGTGATTGCTTCCAGAACCGGGACGAATGTTTTGCCAAAATCGGTTAAGGCATAGACGACTTTGATAGGTGGCTTTTTACCATAAACCTTTCTTGACACCAGGCCGTCTTTCTCCAGCTGCTTTAGCTGCAGGCTCAACGTCATTTCAGTAACAGACGGCATTTCTTTGCGGAGCTCATTATATCTTTTTGCTTCATCTTTTAAGTGGTAAAGAATGACTGCCTTCCATTTTCCGCCTATCAGATCCATTGTAAGGCTAACTGTACAAGGATAAATTTTCCCTTTCAGCTTTACATAATCGCCAATGCATTCTGTTTTCATACTGCAGTTTTTGACCTATCAGTTTGGATAGTTATTGCAAATTTATGTCACTAAAGATAGTTTTGCAACTATAATTTTTATAGTTCAAACCAAAATGATCTTATAATTTAAAAACAAAGACAATGAAACAGAAGGATAAACCACTCATAACTATCACCGGTATTTTAGGCAAGCAGGGGCGCAGTGCTGCGCATACGCTGTTACAGAGCGGCCGTTATCGGGTACGGGGCATCACCCGCCGCACCGATTCACCACTGGCGCTTAGTTTGATCGAACAGGGAGCTGAGCTGGTGAGCTTACCACTGGATCTGGGATATAAAAAGGAATTTGTGAAAGCATTCCAGGGTTCGGATGGTGTTTTCATGATGACGCCGGGTATTGTTCCTCCGCAAACTCACGAAACGGAATTGGGTAAACAGCTGGCGGATGCAGCGGTTGAAGCAGGAGTGCGGCACCTTATTTTCAGCAGTCTGGAAAATGTAGATAAAATTTCAGCGGGGAAAAAGTTTGCGCCTCATTTTACGGATAAGGCCAGGGTTGAAGAATATATCCGCACGCTTCCGATCACAAGCTCGTTTATCTACATGGCCTTTTTTTATACCAATCTTATGGAATTTTATCCTCCCCGTACAGAGGGCGATACGATTGTGTTCCCGATTTATTTACCAAAGGATTTCCGTGCGCCGTTTGTTGATCCGCTTACTGCAACGGGGCCGGCTGTTCTGGAAATTTTTTCGGATCCAGTTCAATATGCAGGTAAGTCGCTGCCAGTGATCGGCGATATTATTTCACCACAGGAAATGGTAGATACTTTTGTCCGTGTCACAGGCAGGAAGGCGGTGTACAGTTCTGCATTTACACGGGAGGAGCTGCTTCATCATTTTCCGGAATTCGGCTCAAATGAACTTTTAGTGAATGAGATCATAGGAATGGTAGAGTATGCAGTTGAATATGGTTATTTCGGCAAAGACCGTGATCTGCTATGGAGCCGCCGGATAAATCCGCAGAGCCTTAACTGGGAGCAATTTCTGCGCAATACTGGTTGGCAGGGCCAGAAGCTTTCCTATTGACCATTTCTTGTTTAAGCAATTGCCTGGAAAATTGGCGTCCCCATCTATCACTTTAACCTGGCCTGCAAAGCCATAATTACAAAAAGCAGAAGAGGAACAGGCTATATCATATTTTGATACAGCCTGTTCCTCTTCCTGAATGCATAACTATAAAAAATATTCTTTTCAAGTAGTACCAAACCCCGTTACAAACGACACCCCATTTGTGAACATGGATCCGTGAGCAAACAATACGACCTATATTCTATCTGCGCAAGCTATTGAGCATGAGAGCCAATTCCTTAAAAAAAACCATATACAATGAAAACAACTCTATGGATAAGAGCAGGCATCCTGTCCTGTGCATTGCTTATCACATCCCTATTTTCTTTTGCACAATTTAAAGTAGTAGGGTACATGCCCTCCTGGTCCGGTGATGTAAATGCTATACAATACAGTAAGCTTACGCACATCAACTATGCGTTCCTGTTACCAACAACAACCGGTGGTTTCCAGGCTATTGAAAACCCCGGCAAGCTGCAAAGCCTGGTTTCTTTGGGCCATGCCAATGGCGTAAAGGTATTGATAGCAGTAGGCGGCTGGAATGATGGTAACGACGGTGGTTTTGAATCAACGGCAGGTAACAGCAGTTACCGTACTGCTTTTGTAAACAATATTATCAGCTTTATTAATCAGTATGGCCTTGATGGGGTGGATATTGATTGGGAATACCCTGACCAGGGCGCATCCGCTAATAACTATGTGGCCCTGATGACAGAGCTGGCCTCTGCGTTGCATGCCCGGGGTAAATTGTTAACATCTGCAGTAGTGGGTACGGGTGGTGAGAGCATTCTTCCCGCTGTATTTTCACAGGTTGATTTCCTGAACCTTATGGCTTATGATTTTAACAATTATGATCACTCCACTTATACCTATGCATCACAGTCGCTTGCATACTGGAAAGGCAAAGGATTGCCGGCTTCCAAAGCCGTACTGGGTGTGCCTTTTTATGGCCGTCCCAGCTGGGAAAGCTATGCTACGCTGATAGGGCGCGGCGCCAGCCCCTATTCTGATACCTACAATGGAGTGGGTTATAATGGCATTACCACTATTAAAAGTAAAACAGACCTGGCCTATACCCAGGGCGGCGGTATTATGATGTGGGAGCTTTCACAGGATGCTGTTGGCACCTACTCCCTCTTATCCGCCATTCATGACGAAGTGCTTGCCAATGGTGGTAATGGCAGTAACCACGCACCAACCGTGAACATTACTTCCCCGGCAAACAATGCCACCTTTACACCGCCCGCCACTGTAAACATACAGGCCAGCGCAAGCGATAACGACGGCACTGTAGCTAAAGTGGAGTTCTTCAACGGCGGCGCCAAGCTGGGTGAAAGTACTGCAGCGCCTTACAGCTATAGCTGGACTAACCTGGCTGCAGGTACTTATACGCTTACTGCCAAAGCTACCGATAACAAAGGCGCATCAACCACTTCTGCTGCCGTTACCATTGTGGTAGGCACCAATAATGGCAATGGTTGTAACGGTATTGCCGCATGGAGCGCAACAGCCGTTTACACCAATGGTATGCAGGTTGTTTACAACAGCAAAGTATACCAGGCTAAATGGTGGACACAGAATGAGCAGCCTGACATCAACAGCGGCGACGGTAAAGTATGGCAATATGTAAGCGATTGTAACGGTAGCGGCAATAACGGCGCTCCCAGCATCAGCATCACCTCACCTGCCAATAACGCATCTTTTGCAGCACCTGCCAGCATCTCCATACAGGCTACTGCCACCGACAGCGATGGCTCTGTAGCTAAAGTGGAATTCTTCAATGGTGGCAGCAAACTGGGTGAGAGCACTTCTTCCCCTTACAGCTATACCTGGTCTAACGTAGCGGCAGGTACTTACAGCATCACGGCCAAAGCAACTGATAACTCAGGCGCATCTGCTTCTGCGGCTGTAACCGTAGTAGTGACCAGCGGCGGTAATACCGGCAACTGTGCAGGCGTAGCCACGTACCAGCCGTATCCGAAAATTTACAGCAAAGGTGATCGTGTAGTGTACAATGGCAATCTTTATGAAAGCCAGTCCGATGCGCTGTACAACGTAACGCCCGGAACAGCTGATTGGTGGTGGAAGCCATTGGGCGCATGCGGTGCAGCTGCAAGAGTAGCGGCAACCAGTGCTGCCGTGCAACCTGCTGCTGAAGTGAAAACGCTGACAGTATATCCTAACCCGGTTACCGGTTCAACCTTACAGGTAGCAGTAAAAGGAGCTGCTGCTGAAAAGATCTATATTGATGTTTGGAGCGTGAACGGTAATAGCCCTGTATTACACAAGGAATATGTTACCGGTGCAAAGGGCCAGTTTATCAGCATTGATATCAGCCAGCTGCCGCAAGGTACCTGGATCATCAAAGCCAGCGATGCCAGCGGCGCACCTAAAGGCAGCGCCAAGATCATACGTATGTAATATCACGTGTAGTATCAATAGAAAACAGGGCTGACCAAAAGGTCGGCCCTGTTTTTTTAACTGATTATCTGCTGAATGTTTTTCGCTCAATACCTGCCCCTGTGATCGTGAGTTTTTTCCAGCCGGGCGGCAGGGCGCTTTTGATTTGTACAATACCTTTGGGCGTGATCTCCAATCCGCCAAAACCCATGAGCACGGCCTGCAGCAGCCCTCCGGCGCCTGTTGCAAAATAAGGATTGGTACCACCTTTCGTTTCTGCGATCACACGGAACGGGAGATTTAAATTCTGCAGGTAGGCATCCTGAAACCAGTGATAAGCTTTATCTCCATTTCCCAAACGTGCATATAACAAAGCAAAAACAGCTTGTGTCATGGCAGGTGTTCCTTCATTAGGCACTCTTGTTTCATAATATTCCAGGTCTTTTTGTACCTGCTTTGGATCCGTGGTTTCTGCTAAAGGATAGGCCAGCAGGTTAACATCCGCCTGTTTAATACCTTCACCATGATAGGCGGCATGCTCCTGCGTAACGCCGTTATCCATTTTTAAGATGGGGATGTTGTTGGCAACCACCATCCAATCAGCATCCGGTTTAATGCCAAGGATGTTTGCTGCCTGTGTGGCATACTTTAGATTGGCTTTTGCTGCTGCATTGGTGAATGCGTTGTTATCAACATTCTCCGCCCATTCATCTGCTGCCACAACATTCTTTATCTCATAATGGCCGGGACTATTTCTTTCAACGCGGCTTGCCCAAAAGTCGGCGGTGGCGGACAGGATCGGATAGCCTTTTTCACGAAGCCATTGTTTATCCTGTGTTACGGCATAATAATTCCATGCTGCAGCGGCAACATCTGCCGTGATATGGTGTTCAAAAGGACCGCTCAGCGCCCATACCGGCGTTTCTTCCACACCGCTTTCCGCGCTCTCCCAGGGATACATGGCCCCTTTGAATCCATTCGCAAAAGCATTCCGTTTGGCGGCTTCCAGCCGCTGGTAGCGGTATTCGATCATACTTTTTGCGAGCTCAGGATGAAGTATCAGCAAGGCAGGATACATCCACAGCTCAGCATCCCAGAAAACATGTCCGTTATAACCAAGGCCGCTTAGTCCCATGGGCGAGGGTGAATACGCGGTACCTTCACGAACAAAGGAGTAAAGGTGATACATCATGCTGTGTACATCCTGCTGCACCTGCGCATCGCCGTCAATTACAATATCGCTTTTCCAAAGGCTGTCCCAGGCTTGCTGATGGTGTTGCAGCAAACGGTCGTGCCCTTCCAGCTTTGCATAGATCGTTAAGCGTTCTGCTTCATTTAAGGGATCATCATGGTGGGCTGATGTGAGCGAAGAACCTGCAATGGAAAAGCGGTAAGGCTGCCCGGCTTTGAGCGTTTTCGAGAACTTCATCAGGTGCATGTTGTTGTCCCACATTTCGTGGATCACGCGGGGCTCCTGTCCGTGCAGTTCACTAAACAGGAATGTATTGGAAGCGCACATCAGCAATTTACCGGTGGGCGATTTTGCAGTGGAGGTTAACAGGCTAATAACCACATGCGGGCGGTCAATTTCATTGTAATAATTCTGTACATCCTTTAATGCATCGGGCGCTTCCATTACACTGGCGCCGGTAATAGTAATATCTTTTTTAGGTGTGATGCTTACATCCATTAACACGGTGTAGGGCAGCTGACGTAATGAATAGTAAGTATAGCTGATGGTAGCTTTATCACCATATTCAAAAGCCGTGGTAAAGGCAGCCTGCCGCATATCCAGCTCCTGCTTAAAGCCGGAAATGCTTTTAGCGTCTATACGGCGGCCATCCACCTCCAGGTACATGTTCAGCAAATTAAAGCTGCGAAGAAAATTGCTCACGCGGCCGCGGCCATACAGGTCATATGCACCGGCCAGCACCACATCCTTTACCTTAAACGGCTCCGGCGACGATACAATGCCGATCATACCATTGGCAACGGTAATGCCGTAGTAGTTGGCCGGATCTATCTGCGTAGCGCTGAGCTTCCAGGGATCCTGGGAAAAGGAGCGGGGAGCGAAAAGCAATGAAAAAATAAGAACAAGGAGCGCACATTTCATAATGTAGAGTTTCTGTTTAACCTGGCAGGCATAAGTTCCTAAGCCTGTATGAATTTAGCAACAAAGCTGCATAAAATACATAAAGCTTTTTAAAGCGCTTCCAGAAGGAAATATTTCAGATCAGCTATGCTATAGGTGCCGGGAAGCTGATACCCGTTTAAAAAAAAGGTGGGCGTATATTCAATATTCATTTCATCACACCATCTGCGCATGGTTTCTATCTGCTTGTCCTGCTGCTGCAACAACCCGTTTACCGGGTATTTCCCGGCAAATGTTTTGTAATCCTTTTTATCAGCAAGATACCATTCGTCCAAGGCTCTTCTGGTGGCATGCGGGTCGTTCATGGCTGAAATGGCCAGTAAATGTTTGGCAGGTTTGCTACGGATATCAGCATCACTGTTGGTAGCATTGAAAATGATCTTCACCTTTAGATCAGGGATCTCATCCAGCAGCTTTTCAATTTCCGGATGCGCTTGGGCGCAGGGACCGCAATAGGGGTTACAAACTTTTATTAACGTATTTTTTGCTGCAGGGTTTCCCAGATCAATCCCCAGGCTATCGGCAGGAATGTTCACCTGCTTTTGTTTCCTGAGCAGGGTGTCAAAAATTTGGGGGTTGAATTTAATCCGTAAATAATCCCGTTTCAGATGTTTGGCTTCCGGGAGCTTTAAGATAATTGGTTTTATAGTGAACCATACCAGCAAAGGCAGAACATACAGTAAAAAGCTTTGCGCTAATACTGGCAGCGTGATCTCATGCATAGCGCCATGCAGCTGGTTAGCCAGTACATTGATCACGCCGGCAATAAGCAGCGCCTGCACTGCAAGGCAAAGCACACACCACTGCTTTACCACCCGCCACTGGTAGTAAACTGAAAATACGGGATAAGGTATTGCCAGCACGTTAAACAGCGCAATAAGCGATAAATAAGGCCGCAGATGCTCGCCTGCGAAAATGATGCAAAGCAGGGCGCCGGCATAATAGAAAAAACCAAGCTCGCTCCAGCTAAGCCAGCTGAATACTTTTGACGCCTTATGTGTAAGTACAGCCGTACAGCTGCCGTTGGTTATACCGGTGCATACCTTGTGCAGCAACGGGTTGTTTTTATCCATTTCGTACCATAACAACAGGGCGGATACTAACAGGCCGGCAAGCGTAATAAAGTATTGTAAAAAGGCGCCGGTTGCCGGGAACCTATTTTGGGCAAAGCCTGTTTGGATATTTGCCAGAAAAACGAACGTTGCTGCAAAAGCTACCATAACAGGCATTACAATACGGAACAACGCCGCGGCGGTTTCCTTTCGTTTGATCTTTTCATAATCACGTTCACCTGCAAGGCTGTTAGGTTCTGCAATAAGATAAATGCCATTCCAGCGCTTTATGAAATCATGCCTGTTCTCCTTTATGGCTGTTTGGTAATTATCGTAAAGTGAAAGAACATGGTTATCATTTACTGCAGTTACAACCGCAAGGGGCGTTTTCCTGTTATTTGTAACAGCAATAAAAGGCAGGGGCAATTCATCAATATTCGCCGGCGCTGTTTTTCCTGCGCCGTTGGGTACATCCCATTTATGCAGCACATCGCTAATACTCAGCAGGCTGGGCCAGTCCGGGTGGTTTTGCAGCGTTTCATTTACAGTGGAGGCGTTTACCTTTACACGGAGCTGCTGAAGAAATGCAATGGTAGCTTTAACATTGGGTTCAAACGCAGATAACATTCAGATAAGGTATTTTGAGTTCAATAATTATCAGCCCTTAATTCAGGCGGCATAGATATATATGATGACGTTGAGCAATTATTCAGTTACTATCCCCCAAACCGGACGAATAAATATTGTTGTTGCATAATAAACATACTTTTAGTAGATTTAAAAAGTGAAATTCCACGTACCCGTGACCGTATGCCATCTTCTTCCATAGATTAAATTATAAAAATTAAAGTAAAACACCCATAAAAACGAAACCCTTTTGAGGTGGTGTTATCCTTTCTATACTGAAGGATGATCGCGCTGTCAGCTGCCGGGATAATTCCGGCAAAGAAGCTTGCATTGTTCCCGGTTAACGTCCGTTTTCTTATTTCTTGATATAAAACCCTCATCAAATGAAAAAAATTGAATTGAAATCATTAAAGCTGAATGCCAAAGACATGCTCTCAAGAGAACAAATGAGAACCGTAGCAGGCGGCGGCAGTGGGGACCTTTGCACGAACAGTCCCGCTGGATTGGGTAGTTTAAGAGTGCAGTGCAATTATATCCCTTATTATCATCTGGCACTGAGCGGAAACGACTATTGCTGCGTACCATGCGCTGATCCGACTTCTGATTGTCCGGATACGGTATGACCTCTTGTTGAAGATCTGCCTGCTGCCTGGCCGGGTCCCATTGCGGATGCAGCCGCAAAGGCAGATCTTTTTTTAATGGCTTTGTTACAAAGGACAATTTTAATCTTCAATGAGAATCGTTCAATCCTTTTGGTCCGGTGATCAGGATATCCTTCAAAATAACTTCGGCTGGTTTTCCGCGCAATATCATTTAATGGCCTGGGCGCTCAGCTGTCTCAAATTAAAAGCGCATTACGATGATGTTCATTTGTATACTGACACAAAGGGTTACAAATTTCTCATTGAACAATTAGGGCTCCCGTATAAGAGCGTGAAAATTTGCTATGACAGCATTCCTCACTATAGTGAAAACCTTTGGGTGCTGCCTAAGATCCTGACCTATGCCGCACAGCAGGAACCCTTTATTCATGTGGATGGGGATGTATTTATCTGGGAAAAATTCCCGGAAGAAATGGAGAAAGCCTCCCTGTTAGCACAGAATTTTGAAATAAGTACTGAATACTATGAGAATGCTTTAAGGCACATAGAAAATGATCTCAATTACCTGCCTGATTTTCTGCGGGAGTCGTTAAGGGAAAGCCCCATTCCGTCATATAATGCCGGCGTGCTGGGCGGAAGCGATCTTGCATTCTTTAGGGAATATGCACAAACCGCACTGGACCTGGTTGACAGGAATTATGATAAGAACCAGCTTGTTCATTCCGGGATCTATAATATCTTATGTGAACAGATACTTTTTGCATCCATAGCTGCCAGGGACCAAAAAGAAGTAAGCTGTTATTTTAAAGAGAAGTATAAGGATAATGGGTATTCGGCGAAAGACATAGCCGATCTCTCATCCATTTGCCACAGGCTTAAATATATACATCTTCTTGGGCCGCACAAAAAGAGCAGGGATAATTGTGAATTAATGGGCAGGATCCTTTATAAGGAATACCCGGAGTATTTCGGGAGGGTAGTATCCTTATTCAGTCATGAACACCGGTATTTTACCACAAAAATTAAAGAGGTTTTTTCAGTCCCATCTGTACAAGGGCAGCCTCCCGCCACCGGAAAGGGAACCATCTATCCAAGAACCTTATATGCAATTTCTGCAACAGAGAAGACGAATGAAAAATTAACCTCCGCGCAAATTGAAGAATATGTGACCCGCAGCAGCCGGAAAGTAATAAAAGAGATCTTTAACTATGAGGCCGGATTACTCAAGTGCATTGCCTCTTGGAATGAATTGCCTGCAGGCCGGCTTTATTCTATGGAGAATGAGCACCCGGTTAATTCCGGGTTTTTCTTTTTATCAAAGGAAGAACAGCTAAGTACTGTAATAGAAAAGAATAGTTTTTTAACAATTATAGAAACCTCGTTTGACTGGACGGCAAGCCTCTCCTGTATTTTAAAAGAGGCCTTTGATCCGGAGGAAACCGTAAATATAGCTTGTGTGCCTGAGCTGTTTTTCAACGGGTTTTCCGAAAAGGCGATCGATGAGCTGGAGTATAATATCTTAGTATTATTAGAGGAAGCAATTCCGTTGGAAGCATTATTGAAAGCACTGGAAGCTTGTTTTTCCGCAGATGAGATCGAGCATGATTATGACAGCATTTACGAATTGGTATTAATGAAAATTAAACGGCTGGCACTGAAGAAATGTGTTTTCATTAAGGGATAACTTTATTAGTATGTGGCAAATGGCCCGGAATTTAATGTTAGCACCTCATCCGTATTTGTTATATTTAGTCAGGAGTAATCTTAGCAATATTTTTATACAGTAGCCCAAGGTAAATAGACAGGAATTCCAATAATAGGTTTTAACTATTGAATTATAGAATTAATTGATTTTATCTATAGTTTCAATATCCTACTTTTATGAATCTGCACGAATATCAGCAAGTGTTCATTCAATACCCATAAACTTATAAAAATGGAAAAAGAGTCAAACGACATCAGTAAATGCCCCTTTCACAATGGCAGTCTAAAGCAGAATGTTGGCGGCGGTGGCACCAGGAACCGCGATTGGTGGCCCAACCAGTTAAAGCTGAATATTCTTCGCCAGCACTCGCCATTATCCAGCCCGATGGATGAAGATTTTAACTACGCCGAAGCATTTAAAAGCCTCGACCTGGAAGCTGTAAAAAAAGACCTTCATGCACTCATGACCGATTCACAGGATTGGTGGCCGGCAGACTTCGGGCATTATGGCCCCTTGTTCATTCGTATGGCCTGGCACAGCGCAGGCACCTATCGTGTGGGTGATGGCCGTGGTGGCGCAGGCTCGGGACAGCAACGTTTTGCCCCGCTTAACAGCTGGCCTGATAACGTGAGCCTGGATAAAGCCCGCAGGCTGCTTTGGCCTATCAAACAAAAATATGGACGCAAAATTTCATGGGCCGATCTGCTGATCCTTACAGGTAATGTAGCGCTGGAATCAATGGGCTTTAAAACATTTGGCTTTGCCGGTGGACGTGCAGATGTATGGGAGCCGGATGAAGATGTGTATTGGGGCTCAGAAACTACCTGGCTGGGTGGCGACCTGCGTTATGCGCATGGCTCCCCTGGCGTGGTGGAAGGGCATGGCGTACTGGTGTCTGATGATGATGCGGACGGTGATATTCACTCCCGTAACCTGGAAAAACCGCTGGCTGCCGTGCAGATGGGGTTGATCTATGTGAATCCTGAAGGTCCGGACGGTAATCCCGATCCTATTGCTGCCGCTAAAGATATCCGTGATACTTTCGGCCGCATGGCAATGAACGATGAAGAAACAGTAGCCCTGATAGCAGGCGGGCATAGCTTTGGTAAAACCCATGGCGCTGCTCCTGCCACTAATGTAGACAAAGAGCCTGAAGCCGCCGGCCTGGAATTGCAGGGCCTGGGCTGGCGCAATAGCTATGGTTCCGGTAAAGGCGCCGACACAATTACAAGCGGCCTTGAAGTAACCTGGACAAAAACACCCACCCGGTGGAGCAATAATTTCTTCGAGAACCTTTTTGGCTTTGAATGGGAGCTTACCAAAAGCCCCGCCGGCGCACACCAGTGGGTAGCTAAAGATGCAACCGGTATTATCCCGGATGCATATGACAGTTCAAAGAAGCATTTGCCTACCATGCTAACGACCGACCTTGCTTTAAGGTTTGATCCGGTTTATGAAAAAATATCCAGGCGTTTCCTGGAAGATCCCGAAGCATTTGCAGATGCTTTTGCCCGTGCATGGTTTAAATTAACGCACCGCGATATGGGACCCCGTGCACGTTACCTGGGCCCTGATGTACCGCAGGAAGAGCTGATTTGGCAGGATCCCGTTCCCGCAGTTGACCATGTATTAATAGATGCAAATGATATTGCAGCTCTGAAGGCAAAAGTGCTGGAATCCGGATTAAGCGTATCTGAGCTGGTTTCCACCGCATGGGCTTCAGCCTCCACCTTCCGTGGTTCCGACAAGCGCGGTGGCGCTAATGGCGCCCGCATTCGCCTGGCGCCTCAAAAACACTGGCGGGTGAACAATCCTCCGCAGCTGCAGAAAGTGCTGGATAAATTAGTTAGCATTCAGTCGGCATTTAACAGTGCGCAAACAGGCGGTAAAAAAGTTTCGCTGGCAGATCTGATCGTGCTGGCCGGTTGTGCCGGCGTTGAAAAAGCAGCGAAAGATGCAGGACAGGCGATCACCGTTCCTTTTACACCTGGCCGTACAGATGCCTCGCAGGAGCAAACCGATGTTGAATCAATTGGCCACCTGGAGCCCGCTGCTGATGGTTTCCGTAACTACCGCAAATCAAGGAATCCCGCAGTATCTACGGAAGCTTTGTTGATAGATAAGGCTCAGCTGCTCACACTTTCAGCGCCTGAGCTAACCGTATTGGTGGGCGGTATGCGTGTATTGGATACTAATTTTGAAGGCGGTAAACATGGTGTTTTCACGCAACGCCCGGGCCAGCTTACCAATGATTTCTTTGTGAACCTGCTGGATATGAACACTGCATGGAAAGCAGTATCCTCAGACAATGAATTTTACGAAGGCAGCGACCGTGCCACCGGTGCAATAAAGTGGATAGGTACCCGTGCAGACCTGGTGTTTGGTTCCAGCTCAGAGCTGAGAGCTATTGCAGAAGTGTACGGCAGCGCAGATGCCCAGGAAAAATTTGTGAAAGACTTTGTTGCAGCCTGGAATAAAGTGATGAACCTGGACCGGTTTGATTTGGTTAAATAGTAGAATTTTGTTGTTTAAATAGTTAATAAAAAGGCGCCGGATCACGGCGCCTTTTTATTTGGAGGCCGAATATTATTGTTTTGCCTGTCTTTTGCGAAGTAGGTAAGGAGCTTATCCGGCATGCCGGGTAGCTACGTTTCTTTTTCGGCATCGCCTCACTGATGGTTACTATCAATAAATTTAATCTCCATGATCTTCTGCTCAAAATCATTGGCCGGTACCAGCGCCCGCGACTTGATCCTCATTTTATAGGTATACACGGTGCTAACGCTGTAATCCAGTATTTTGGCGATGGCCTCATGCTCATTGATCCCCAGGCGCATCAAGGCAAAGATCCGGAGCGTGGCATTAAGCGTTTCCCCGGATTTGGGCCAGATCTGATCTTCCTTCTTTAAAAGCGCATTAAAAGAGCTGATGAAATTTGGGAACATGGTTAGAAAAACGCTGTCAAGCATATTGTATAACTCCCCTTTTTCTTCTTCAATATGAACATTATTTAAAAACTGGGTCACCTCTTTATATTTCCCCAGCTTGATGTTGTGCAGGGTTTGGTGTTTTATTTTATCCAGCGTTTCTATGTAGGATGAACAGGTTTTAAAGAATAGCCCGATCAGCTGCTCCTTTATTTTGGAAGATTCCCACAGCTTCCCGTTCACGCTTTCCAGCTCATGGTTCTTTTCCTTGATCATCAGCTCATTGGCCTTGATGCGCAGTATTTGCCGCCGGTAAATGACCAGCAGGAAAAATAAGATAACGGCAACGATCAAAAAGGTCAGGAAGCCGATGAGCAGCTTATCCCTTTCATGTTGCTTCTCATCGATCAGCTTACCCGCAACCAGGGGCAGCATGGATTCAATTTGCACGGCACGGTTCCTGGCGCCATAGAATTTGGCGTTGCGGGCGGCTTCCTGGAGAAAAATATAGGCATCGTTTGTTTTACCCAGCTTAAACAGCTCCTGCCCCAGTAAAAAGATGGCCAGTGTTTCTTTGGTGGAGGAGCGCACATCATTTATTACCGCCAGCGCAAGAAAAAGGATCCGGTCGTACTCCTTATAGGCAAAGCTGATCCTGGTGGCCACCATCGCAATGCCATGTTCAGGCAGGCCACGCTGTATAATATAATTAAAGAAAAAATCGGGTGTTAGCTTTTTGTCCCTTATTGAATCCGGAAGAAAGGCCAGGTTGATCGTTTTCTCAAAATCATTGGAAGGGGTAACAATTTCGGCATTTTTAAAATCATTCTCCGATTGTTTATAATAGTTCTGTGAAAAATAAGCATCATTATCATAGTCGGCAATACCGGCATGCAGCCGCGCCCGCAGGATCAGGTACTCGGTTTTAAGGGCGTTGGATAATCCGCTGGTATCTATTTCCCCGGTAACATCAAAAGCTTCCTTATAAAATCCGGAATTCAGCAAAATGCTTCCCAATAGCATCTTGCTCTGGGTCAGGGAGTCCTTTTTTTGGAACTGTGCTGAGAGGTCGATCATCCTTTTCACATAAACAAATGCCGAATCGAACTTAAAGGAACGGTACTCTTCAAAGATCTTTGAATAAAGGCCGAACTGGACATTAAAATCTGTGTGGTCAGTATGAAGCAGCTGAAGCTGCAGCCTGTTTATCCGTTTTTCTTTGTCCTGGTTGTAAATGTTTTCCCGGGCAATCTCGGATTTCAGGACGGTTAAAAGACTATCTGATTTTTTGTTTTGTGCATATCCATTCAAACCCGCGAGCAGGAAAAGTGAGACAAATAATATTTTATTCATATAGATCTGAGATCTAATTTAAGTAATGCGTAATCTACCGCCCGGTATAGCGGTAGTCCCCCAATAATTGTTTTTCGACCCGGAATGATCAGCCCATTTTTAAAAATTCAGTAACGGCCATTTTCCGTTTTTCTGAAATAATCCTGATGCTTTAGTAGCTGATCCTGGTGATTTTATGCCGTTAAAAGTACAGCTTTTTGCCGTGTAATTGAGTGAAAACGTGTTCGGCAACCTTAGATTTTTCAGTACGATCTTATCGGTAATAGATTGATTGTCATTAATTTAATTTTTAAAAAAGTTAGATTTTTAGATCGGGCTGCGCCATAACGGCATCACTCGCCTGATTAGTGATTTAATTTGGACCCGCCAAAGAAAAAGCCGTGACTGGCATGGAAGTCAACAATCATCCGCTGCAGCGATGAACGATGAATGTCCGCGTTAATGAACCAATCAAGCAGACCGTTATGTTAAAAAAAATTCTACGATTATTAAGTGCTTTCGCCCTGATCGTTGCCTTCGCCTATCCGGCAGCTGCGCAGAACAGGGTTTTGGAGGGGAAAGTAATTGATTCGGCTACGGCCACTCCGTTACCAGGGGTAACGATCAGAATTAAAGGAACCAGCTCCGGCACCACCACCGACGCAACCGGTTCTTTCCGGTTAACGTTGACAATAGCTGCTGGTGAGCTCATCTTTTCTTCCATCAACTATACCACACAAACAATCCCTATAAGCAATCAGAACTACTTGGAGGTTAAGCTGGCGCTCGCCAGCCAGCTGCTTGAAGGTGTTGAAGTAGTGAGCGTGGGGTATGGTACCCTGAATAAAAGGGAAGTGTCCAGCGCAATAACGCACATAAGCGCCAAAGACCTGAAAACCGTGGCCGCCAACAACCCTTTAATGTCCTTACAGGGTAAGGTGGCAGGGCTCACCATCTCCAATACCTCCACCGCCGATCCTAATTCCTCTCCCAGCATCCAGCTGCGCGGGGTATCATCCCGCAGCGCCGGTTTAGGGCCCTTATATGTTATAAACGGGGTACCGGGGGGTAATATTGATAATATTAACCAGAACGATATTGAATCGATAGACGTGCTTAAAGGCGGGGCGGCATCAGCTATTTATGGTACGCGCGGCGGAAATGGTGTTATTATTATTACCACCAAAAAAGGCAGCGGCGAATCAAAGCTGGTTTACAATGGTTATGTGACCATGGACAAACTGACGATGGTACCGGAGGTGCTTAGTCCTGATGAGTTCCGTAAAAACCGCATCAATGTCTCCACACCCCGTGGTTTTGAATTTGGAGGGAATACCGACTGGATGAAGTCTGTTACCCGCCAGGCAGCTTATGCACAAAAGCATACCTTACAGATCTCCGGCGGAACACCTAACGACAACTATTTTGCCTCTGCCGACTACCGGAATGCCAATGGTATTGATCTGCGCGCCTATAAAAAAGAATACGGCGCCCGTCTGAACCTGAACCATACTTCAAAAAGCGATGTGTATACCGTTTCCCTGAACGTTGCACCCAGGTACATGCATACGAGCAACTCTGACCAGGGAAATTTCAACAACGCTATTACGTTGAACCCAACCATCCCTATTTACGACAGTACGGGGAAATATAATTTTATTAATACCGGGTTTTTCTCAAACAACCCCGTTGAAAATGCAAGGCTTATTAAAAGTGAGGCACAGATAAAGGAGCTGGATATGAGCGGCTCTCTGAAGGTGAACCTGATGAAGAACCTGTTTTCAACGGTAACGGTATCTACTATTAAATCATCCTATAAGAACCTGAATTTCCGGCCCTCAACCCTGACAACTATTGTGCACTCAGGGCAGGTGACCAAAACCAACGAAGCTTCACAGGAACAGATAGATAACGACCAGCGGAACATCGAATGGACGATCAATTATGCGCTTAACATTAAAAGAAACCACGTTAAGGTACTCGGCGGCTATTCATATAGCTATTTCAATTACCAGCAATTCAGGGCCCATAATTTTGATTTCCCGTTCGATGCGTTCCTGTGGAACAACCTGGGCTCCGGCACCTGGAATGGTGGCGATAAGGGCAATGGGCAGGACGCTGTATCATCCACTCAGAATGATTCCCGCCTGGCCTCCTTCTATGGCAGGGTGAATTATGACTTCGATAATAAATATATATTAACCGCAAGCCTCCGGCACGAAGGCTCATCAAAATTTGGCGCCGCCAACAAGTGGGGTAACTTCCCGGCAGTTTCTGTGGCATGGCGCATTTCCGATGAAAGCTTTCTGCAGGATAAGATCAGCTGGCTGAACGACCTGAAGCTGAGAGCAGATTACGGTATCACCGGTAACCAGGATTTTGACAGCTACAAGTCACTGATCCTGTATGGTGGTTATGGATATTTTGCTTTCAATGGACAAACCTACCAGGTGTATGGTCCTTCGCAGAACGTGAACCCTAACCTGGGCTGGGAAAAAGCGATCAATTTTAACGCAGGCATCGACTTTGAAATACTCGACAGTCGCATATCAGGTTCATTGAACTATTATGTGCGTACGAATAAAGACCTGCTGGCCAACTACCGGGTACCGCTTCCGCCTAACCCGCAAACGGAAACCTTTGCCAACGTAGGCACCATGAAGAACTCAGGGATAGAGCTGCAGCTAAGCGCAGCAGTGATACGGCGGAAGGAATTTGGCTACAACCTGTCATTTGCAGCCGCTTATAACAACAATAAATTCGTTTCCTTTTCCAATAAGCTTTACCACGGTGATCCTTACCGGGATATGGCAGGATTGCCTGCTCCGGGTTCTCCCGGTACCATCCAGCGTTTGCAGGAAGGGCGCCGCATCGGGGACTTTTATATGTTAAAATCAGCCGGTGTGGATGAAAATGGCTCACTGCTGGTTTATAAAAAAGATGGAACCATTGTGCCCGCCAACCAGGCAAATGCAGATGACAAGCAGTTTGTGGGCAACGGCCTGCCTAAAGTCACTGGTTCACTGGGTAATGTATTCACCTATAAGAACTGGGATCTTAACATTTTCCTCAGGGGGAATTTTGGATATAAGCTGTTCAACATGCAGGCTTTTTACCTGGGCACACCAGCCACACAAACCGATGCGAATACGCTGAAATCGGCCTACGATCCGAAAAGCAAATATTCAAAGCTTACGAATCCGGCCACCACGGCGCTTGCTTCAGATTATTTCCTGGAATCAGGTTCCTTTGTTAAGATCGATAACATAACACTGGGTTATAATTATTCGGTTAACTCCAAGTACCTGCAGGCCATCAGGATCTATGGAGCGGTAAGTAACCTGCACACCTTTACCAGCTTCACAGGCGGCGATCCCGACCTGTACCCGGTGAATGATATAACACCCGGTGTTCAGGGTAATCCGCGTACGAACATTTATAATATGAACTTTTACCCGGCCACCATTCAGATACTGGCAGGCATACAGGCTACATTCTAAACAACTAACCGGTACAAGATGAAAAAGAACTATAGGAAATATATAATAAATGCCGCTTTGAGCACCGCGCTGTTTTTAGGCGCCTGCACAAAACTGGATGAAACAGTTTATGACAAAGTAGATGCAGGGCAGTTCCTCACCCGGCGGGATGATGTGATCAGGGATTTTTTACGGCCATTTGAACACGCCTACTGGAGCATCCAGGGGAATGATGTTTATGCTGTAGGTGAGAATAGCACCGACGAAATAGGTACCTACAACCGCCAGGGCGACTGGCAGGATGGTGGCTATTACCAGCGTATGCACTATCATACCTGGACCACGCAGGATGGTTTTACCAGCGGCGCCTGGACGGCTTTTTACCAGGGCATTGTACTTGCCACCAACTCACTGCAGGATATGGAAGGGATCACAGATCCCGCAAAGCTGAGCATTACAGCAACCGAGCTGGCAGACTTTAAAGCCGAGCTCAGAACATTAAGAGCCTGGTTTTATTTAAGGGCATTTGATTTTTACCGCAATATTGAAATTGTAACAGACGTAAAAAATACCACTACTGCTAACAAGCAGTCGCCACCGGCTGAAATGTTCGCCTATATCGAATCAGAGCTGAAAGCCGCGCTGCCCGATCTGCCCAAACGCGAAACATTGGGTAGTAATGGCATTGGCCGGTGGACACAGGCCGGGGCAGCAGCACTGCTGGCACGCCTGTACCTGAATGCAAAAGTGTATATAGACCAGGACAAGTTCGGCGATTGCGCTACGGTTTGCCAGGATATAATCAACGGCAAATACGGCAGCTATCAGCTGGATACCCGCTGGGATGCGCCATTTGATTATACCAATACATCGCTTAATTCAGAAACCATTTATGGTTTTCCATCCACCCTTGCACGCACGCACTGGCAGTATGATGGCGGCATGTTCTTCTGGGGAGTAACCTACGATGCAGCGCCCTTATATTGCGGCTTCACGGATTTTGGCCAGGCCAATCCAAGATATGCGCTGCAGCCCGGCAGGGATGTGGACAGCGTTGAATACAGCTTTAAGCTGGGCAAACCTTTCGTTAAGTTCCAGCATTATCCTGACGACTATCGCCTGAAGCTGTACAAAAACTTGGGCGACAGTAAACGTGAAGGTATGTTCCTGTATGGATACCTGCCCTTTCAACGCCTTGTGAACGGCGTACCAAAGCCCGACACTGTTCGTGGTAATAAAGGCCCTTACGCGCTGTTTATCCGTGATCAGGTAGGCTGGTTCCTGGATGCAAAACCCGGAACCCGGATTGCGGATAAGGAATCAGATATGAATCATGCTGATCACAACTCAGGTGTGTTCATGGTTAAATATCCTTTATACCCAACGCCCGATCCTAACCGTATCACATCTGCCTATGCGGAGATCCGTTTGTCGGAGATCTATTATACACTGGCTGAATGTAAATACCGGGCCGGCGATAAGGGGGCTGCTGCAATACTGCTGAATGCAGTGCGTCAGCGGAATTATCCTGCAGGTTCACCCAGTTTGTATAAAACCGATGGCAGCCAGCTGAACGACCAGGAAATGCTGGATGAATGGGGCCGTGAATTTTTAGGTGAGAACCGCCGCCGTACAGATCTGATCCGCTGGGGCGTATTTAATACCGGCACCTGGTGGGATAAAAAACCGGATGCCGATAACCACACGGCTATATTCCCTATAGGCCGCGATATTATGGCTGTTAACCCGCAATTTGTACAAAACCCAGGTTACAGTAATTAATACACCACTATATGCCAGCTGCCCCGGAGTACGGGGCAGTTGGTTTTAAATGAACATTCAATTCATGTCTCTATTGTCAAAATGTTACCTGTTTGTCCTTTCTATTCTTATCTGCTCCGCAGCGCAGGCACAACATATTCCGGTTCAGCGCTCGGGCCTTGTAGGTAATTCAATCGCAACATTTATCCCGGCAGGGTTTGATGTTTCCAAAACGCCATCACTTATGCTGAAAGGCAACCCTGCTATACAAGGGCCTGTGCCGGCAAACTGGAGCATTGTTCCTGAATTTTCTTTAACAGATGGTAAAGCAAGTGCCAGTGTTCGTTTAAAAGGCGACATCAGCCTGTATGGCGGCGGTGAAGTAACCGGCCCGCTATTAAGGAATGGCCAAACCATTAAGCTCTGGAACACCGATAACGGTGCTTACGGAACAGATGATGGCAAACGCCTTTATCAAACCCACCCCTGGGTGTTAGGTGTTAGAAAAGATGGAACTGCTTTTGGGATCCTTTTTGACAGTCCGTGGAAATCAGCGTTGACCACCAATCCGGATAAAGTTGAGTTTAATACAGAGGGCGCCTTGTTCCGTGTTTTTGTGATTGACCGCAAATCGCCGCAGGATGTATTGAAAGGGCTGGCCGAATTAACCGGCACTATTGAAATGCCGCCCAGATGGGCCCTGGGGTATCATCAATGCAGGTTCTCATACGGCACGGAACAACGGGTAAGGGAAATTGCCGACACCTTTCGTTTAAAACAGATCCCCTGCGATGCCGTGTGGATGGACATCGACTATATGGATGGTTACCGTGTATTCACCTTTAACAAAAATAATTTTCCCGATCCTAAACAACTAAATGCCGATTTGCATGCAAAAGGTTTTCATTCGGTTTTTATGATCGATCCCGGTGTTAAGTTCGACAGTACTTATTCCGTGTACCAGTCAGGCACCGCAAAGGATGTTTGGGTGAAAGACACTGCAGGAAAAGAATACCACGGGAAAGTTTGGCCGGGCGACTGCGCCTTTCCGGATTTTACGATGCCCCGCACCCGGCAGTGGTGGGCCGGTTTGTATCGTAACTTCCTGGCAAATGACATGGATGGTATTTGGAATGATATGAACGAACCAGCTGTTAATGATAATGATCTGCCTGAAAGCTTTCTTCGCCTGGGAACTATGCCATACAACACCCCGCATCGCGGTGGTGACGGCTTACCGGCAGGGCCGCACCTGTTATATCATAACGCTTATGGCCGATTGATGGTGGAAGCTACACGCCAGGGTTTTATGGCAGTGAAACCGGATAAGCGGCCTTTTATTTTAACACGTGCAAACCTGCTTGGCGGGCAGCGCTACGCCGCCACATGGACGGGTGATAACTATGCTGATGAGCGGTTCATGAAAGTTTCCGTGCCCATGTCAATTACACTGGGCTTATCGGGCCAGCCTTTCAGCGGCCCTGATATTGGTGGTTTCCTGGGTAACACTTCTCCCGATCTGTGGGCGAAATGGCTGGGCTTTGGCGTGTTTATGCCTTTTGCCAGGGGCCATGCCTGCGCCGGAACCAATGATAAGGAGCCCTGGGCCTTTGGTGCAGATATTGAAAAAACATCGCGGATAGCGCTTGAACGGCGGTATCGCTTATTGCCTTACCTCTACACCTTGTTCTACAACGCGCATAAAACCGGCTTACCTTTAATGGGGCCTGTGTTTTTTGATGACCCTGCGGATGTGAAGCTAAGGGCAGAGGACCAGGTATTTTTGCTGGGAAAAAATTTGCTGGTGGTGCCTTCATTTGCCAAAGATCCGCAGCTGCCCAAAGGGATCTGGGAACCTTTAAGCCTTGTAGATGGTGATGGCACAGATCCATACCAGGCAAAATTGCTGATCAAAGGCGGCAGTATTATTCCTGCAGGAAAGATCATTCAGCATACCGGCGAACCCTCCCTGGATCAGCTGACCTTATTTATATGCCTGGATAGCCAGGGTAAAGCCAGTGGCGAGCTTTATTGGGATGCCGGTGAAGGCTGGGGTTTTAAAAAGGATGATTATTGCCTGCTCAGATTTCAGGCAACAGAAAAAAATGGGGTAACCCAAATTAGGCTAACATCTAACCAGGGCAAATACAACATTAACAAAGACATTCACCAGGTTAAGGCGATAGTTGTTAAAAATGGGCGGAGTTATTCAGGCCCGGTAAACTTAAAGAGCGGTACGTTAAAAACGGATGTTCAATAAATAACTTCGCAGGTTCTTCAAAAATTTCATACCGGTACGTTTACGAATAGTTGAGCCAGGCATGTAAGACTGAATATCAGTTTACATGCCTTTTTTTGTTTTGGCTGTTACTTCCCTTATTTTGCCGGGGCTTATGTTGAAATTTCACTTCCACAAGTACAAATATGGAAAGGAGCTGCTGGTGGACTGCTTTAACCTTTCCGATATAGCCGGCCGCAGTATTGCGATGAAGGAAGTACATGCTACTACCTTTTACGAGATATTTCTTTTTCTGGAAGGCAATGGTTCCATAATGCTGGAGGGCAGCCAGCTTGATTTTGAAAGTCCTGCTGTTTTATTCATACCACCTGCCCGCCCCAGGATCTGGAACCTGCATGCAATGCATGATTGCAAGGTGGTGATATTTGAAGGGGAGTTTATGGAAACGTTCCTGAAAGATCACCTGTTCCTTCACCGCCTGTATTATTTCGGGAATTATGATTGTCCGCCCGTATTGCCACTGCAAAGCACAGATATACCTTTCTTTCAGTCCTTGTCCGGCAGGATCATGGAGGAAATAAGGAGCCAGTCGTTCGACAGCCAGCACCTGCTAAGGGCTTACCTGTACCAGCTGCTTATTCTGCTGAACCGCAGGTATACTGATTGCTATCAATTAAAAGGGAACCTGTACCAGAATACTGATATGCTGAAATTCAGGGAGCTGCTAAAGAAGCATATACAGGAAAAACAAACGGTTAAAGAATATGCGGAACTGCTTAAAATGAACCGTAACCGTTTAAACCAGCTGTGTCATGAAGCATTTGGCAAAGACGCCAATATGATCATACGTAATGAACTGTTGCAGTCCTGCAAAAATGAACTGCTGGGCGGTAATAAAACGATTGCTGAGATCAGCTATGAGCACAACTTTTCGGCCCCTTCCAATTTTGTTCGTTTCTTTAAATCCCTGGCTAAAGTTTCGCCCGCCGCCTTTAGGGCACAGTATGCAGATTGATAACAACTAGTGCATATTGATAACGTTATAGGGAGTGCTTCCCGGTAGCTTTGTATCGTAATTAATCAACAATAAAAAAATTACGATGACAAACAAACTAAAGAACATAACACTCTTTGCGCTTGGGCTCACAACGCTGAACCAGGTAAAGTCACAGGAACTGCGTAAAGCATCTGTTCACCTGGCCGCGCAGGATCAACGGATAAAAATATACACCCTGGTATCCCCACCGGAGATGTTTGCCAATACCAGCCATGTTATTGAGTTATCTCATGAGCTGATTGTTGTAGACGGGCAGTTTTTTGCGCCCTATGCGCAGCAGCTGAAGATGTTGACTGATAGTTTAAAGAAGCCGGTTACAAGATTTTATATATCACATGACCACCCGGATCATTACCTGGGCTTTGGCGATGCCTTCCCGGATGTGCAGGTTTATGCACTCGAAGAAACAAAGCAGCACATTGAAAAAGAAGGCCAGGAAGTGTTGAAGCAAAGACAGGAGCAATTCGGAGGGATTATTGCCAAAACTTTGAATATACCCACTCATGTACAGAAAGAAGGGAAAGAAGTAATCGACGGCGTAACGTTCATTTTTGAAAGATCCCTTGACAACGAGGCCGCAGCATCCCTGGTAATTAAGATCCCCGAAGTAAAGACTTACATTGCCCAGGACATTGTTTATAATAAGATCCATTTATTTATATCCGGTAACCTGGACGGCTGGCGTAAAGCACTAAGAAAAATAGAGAGTGAAAGTGAGTATAAGATCATACTTCCGGGGCACGGAGAGCCTGCCGGCCGTTCAATAATTAAGAAAGACCTGGAATACCTGGATTTTGTTGACAAAACACTAGCAGCATCCAAATCAAAAGAGGAGTATAAATCCAGGATCCTGGCGGCCTACCCGGATTATGGAGGTATAAAGCTTATAGATATTTACCTGGCTTACTATCTCAAAAAGGACTGGCAGGAAAAGTAAATTTTGGGACCACTGCTCAATTATGATTTTCTAATAAAGCACAAAGAGCCTTGTAATGTTTTCATTGCAGGGCTCTCTGCGCATCAATGAAGGTCAGGGTGTGATGGTAAGGCTGAAAGCAGATGCGTGAGTGGAAATATTCCATAAGGAATGTTTAAAGATTTTTGCATAGGAGTAACACCTGATAGCCCTTTAAAAGATAAACCTGTTCATGGGCCGCAATTATTTTAAAACCAAATTGAATTAAAATATTTGTATTATACGGATCGTATGAAATATTATAACACCTTATTGATAGCCTTACTGATAACGGGATATTTGAATGTTGCTGCGCAGGATGCGCAGCTGCCCACACCATGGACAAACGACGCCATACAGGCATCCGTTCCACTGTCAGAATATCCGAGGCCTCAGCTGCAAAGGAACGAATGGATGTGCCTGAATGGGAAATGGGATTATCAGGGCGGTAAAGGGGCGCCTGCTGCCCGTCATCCGCAAGCGCCTGCCTCATTTGAGGGAGTGCATGAAAAAATATTGGTGCCCTATTGCCCTGAATCTTTTTTATCCGGCATCCGGCGGAAGCAGGAAATAAATATGTGGTACCAAAAAACATTTGAGCTGCCGGCATCCTGGAAAGGTAAACAGATCATCCTGCATTTTGGCGCAGTTGACCATAGCGCCACAGTGTTCGTAAATGGGAAAAAGGCCGGCACCCATGAAGGAGGCTACGATGCGTTTAATTTCAACATCACCCCGTTTTTAAAAAGCGGTACAAATACGCTCGTTGTTGCGGCACAGGACCTGAATGACGGGAGAACACCCTCCGGGAAAAATGGCCCCCGGGGCGATTATACCTTTACTTCCGGAATATGGCAAACAGTGTGGCTGGAGCCCGTAAACAGCAACTATATAAAAAGCATCCGCTTACTTCCGGATGTTGACGGCCGGCGGTTAAAAGTATTCGTTAACAGTGAGGGTGCAAATAAGATAGTAGCGGCGGCTTCCGATGGCCATAAAACCATTTCCCAGGTAGATGCAACAGCGGGAGCTTATTTCTATCTGCCCATGGAAAAGCCCGTACTATGGTCGCCTGATACGCCCTTTCTTTATGATCTTAAGCTAACACTTTACAATCCCGATGGCAGTGTTGCTGATGAAGTAAAGAGCTATTTCGGAATGCGGGATATAAAGCTTGGCAAGCTAAACGGTGTTGTGAGGCCGCTTTTGAACGGGAAATTTGTTATGCAGCTGGGATTGCTGGACCAGAGTTACTGGCCGGATGGTGTATTGACCGCACCGACCGAGGAAGCGCTGAAGTTTGATATTTCGTTCACCAAAAAAGCAGGATACAATCTTATCAGGAAACATATGAAAACCGAACCGCAGCGTTTTTATTATTGGGCTGATAAAATAGGGTTACTGGTTTGGCAGGATATGCCGGCTATCTGGTATCAGCACGAAGATACAGCCGTTACCCGGAAAGCGTTCCGCCAGGAGCTGAAAGCAATCATCGATGAACATTACAATTCACCCTCCATTATAACCTGGGTGCCCTTTAACGAGAACTGGGGCGCATTCGATGTTAAAGAAATTACCAATTGGGTGAAAGCCTATGATCCCTCCCGGCTGGTGAATGGTAATTCGGGTTTTAATAATAATCCCAGCTATCAAAAGCCTTACGGCGATCCGGGAAACGGAGATTATGTGGATACCCATATTTATGTGGGGCCTTACGGTGCATCCGTACCGGACAACAAGCGCGCTGCATCATTGGGCGAATTTGGCGGTGTCGGATTATTTACCCGCGGGCATATGTGGCCTGTTGAGAATAATGCATATGCTTATGAACCAACCCAGGCTGCACTTACAGACCGCTATGTTCTTTTAATGGAGCAGGTGGAGCAGCTTATGAAATACAAGGGCCTTAGCGTGGCCATTTATACGCAAACAACAGATGTGGAGCATGAAGTGAATGGCGTATTGACTTATGACAGAAAAGTTGAAAAGATGCAGGTGGAGAGGGTAAAGGAGATTAACCAGACGGTGGTGGAGGAGGCAGAGAAAATGAATGGCCGGGAGCATTAACGCTCACGGACGTACATTTTTATCATCTTATATAAGCCTTATTCAATTTACCTGTGAAATATCAGCAGGACAACAAAACAACCAGCCGCAAGTGTGGCATGGTTGTTTTGTTGCCGTTCTGGTTTATGCCTTAAAATCGGTGGATCTGCTGACCTGTTCAAAAGCGGCCAGGTCACTTTGAACAGCCTGGAGTTTATTTTGTGCCATGCCAAAGGAATCAGAACCAAGGAAAAGGTGCAACGGGCGCTCTTTCATTTCCGCTACCCTGATTAACGCGGCAGCGGCTTTTTCCGGGTCACCTGGCTGGTTGCCGATGATTTGGTCGTTGTGAATAACCTCAAGCTCCCTGGCCTCTTTATAGTCTGCAATGGGATTTGCTGCTGTGCGCAGGGATCCCTGCAGCAGGAAATTGGTCTTAAAATAACCGGGGTATACAATGGTAGCTGAGATACCCATTGATTTGGTTTCTGCGGAAAGCGCTTCGGTGAATCCTGCTACCGCAAACTTGGTCGCATTATAAATGCCCCAACCGGGAAATGTGCCCAGGAAACCCGCTATGGATGAAATATTGAAGAACGCGCCCGCTCCTTTTTTCCGGAACACAGGCATCACATTGCGGATAACGTTCAGGGAGCCGAATACATTTACATCGAAGTTTTTGCGGGCTTCTTCGTCGGTGAGCTCTTCGAGTGTTCCCAGCTGGCCGTAGCCGGCATTATTCACTACTACGTCGATGGTGCCGAATTTGGCAATAATATCCGAAACCGCCTTACCAACACTTGCATTATCAGTTAGATCCACCTCGAGCGGGAGAAAATCGCTGCTGTCATTACCCGCTTCGCGGCGCAGCGCTTCAGCGTCTCTTGATGTAGCGGCTACTTTGTAGCCTTCTGTCAGCAGGCGTTTAACGAGTGACAATCCTAATCCTTTGGAGGCTCCGGTAACGAACCATACTTTTTGTGTGCTCATTTTGTAATCATTTTTATTTGATACAAAGTTGAGCCTATTCTGACTGGCCGTGTTTATCTGAACCGCAGGGTATTTTGCGAATTTCAAAGATGGGAGAGAAGCAAGGCCGATTTACGGAATGCAGAGGGTGAGACGTTTTCTTTTTTTCTGAAAAAAGATGTGAACGCAGCCTGACCAGAGAAACCCAGCCCGTCGCTGATCTCGTTGATACCCCAGTCGGTTTGCACCAGCAGGGATTTGGCTTCGTGCAGCAAACGGTCCTGGATATGTTCACGGAGCGTTTTACCGGTATGGTTTCGCACCAGGGAATTGAGGTAGTTGGGATGAACATGCAGCTGGTCTGCAAATTCCGTTGCTGTTTTCAGCTTAACCATAGCGTTCCTGTCCCGCACCTGGAAGGAAGACTCCAGCAGCGAAAGAAAGCGGTAGATATGACCAAAGCCTTCCGTTACGGTGGTCCGGACCAGGTGCTTTCCCGCCCGCTGGCTTTCCAGCAGCAAGAGTTGCAGCTGCAACAGTATCGCCTGTTTTTTGTCCTCATTATTGCCGCGGTCTTCGCGGTACATGTGCTCATAATAGCCGTTGATCGCAAGCGACTGGGCCTGCGTTAGCTGGATGACGGCCTTGTCTGTTTCAAAAAAAGGGTATTGCCGCAGCAGATTCAGGACATGCTCCGCATCCCGGTCGAAATAGGAGGGATGGACGAGGCAGAAGTGGCCGCCGGTTTCGTCAGAGGTCGTTTGCCAGGACATGATCTCATCCGGGTGAAGAAACGCGATCTGGTCCGGCCCCATTTCATATTTATGCAGGCCAATGGTCAGTATTCCCGTACCGGCGGTCATATGGAAGATCTTATAGAACTGGCGGCGATGCGGCGATATGTAATCCTTCACAGGGTACTGATCGCGGTTCTCTATCACAAAAGAACGCGAGTTGACCGGATAATGCTCCACATGTTGCAATGGTGTCTTGTAACCTTCGGCTGCAAAGGTTTCCAGCCCCATCCTGGGAATCGAAGAATTGTCCATAATAGTATAATGATTTTACTGCGGGATAAGCGCCTTGCTAAAGTTACATAAAACCTTGGGGAATTTGGGGCGCAGGGGCGCCCCTCTATGCATATCACCCGTTAAAAGCCTGCCGGAATGCTGCCGGGCTGAGGTTGGTTTTGATCTTAAACAGCCTGCTGAATGACTGCGGATGTTCAAAGCCTAACTGGTAAGCTACTTCACTGACGGTCAGATTGGTGTCCGATAGCAACTCTTTTGATCTTTCAATCAGCTTTTGATGGATATGCTGTTGTGCGTTAGAGCCAGTTAGCAGGCGTAACATGTCGCTTAAATAATTGGGCGTGTAGTTCAATTGCTCCGCCAGGTATTGTACCGTCGGAACACCCAGATTGAATGGCTTGTCAGTTTCGAAGTAACTGTTGAGCAGTTCCTCCAGTTGCGGCAGGAGGTGCCCGGTAACTGCTTGCCGCGTTATAAACTGCCGTTTGTAAAAGCGTTTGGCGTAGCTCAATAGCAGTTCAACCTGTGCGATGATCACCTCCTGGCTAAGTTCATCGATCCGGCTATTTAATTCTTCACCAATGATGCGGTAAATCGAAAACATGGTTGCTTTTTCCTGCTCGGAAAGATGCAGGGCTTCGCTGCTCGCGTAGGAGAAAAAGCCATACTGCCTGATCTTTTGGGCCAGTGGATAGCCCTGCAGGAAGTCGGGATGAATGATCAGGGAGTAGCCCTCATTACCGGCATAATCGGATGTATTGCCCACAACCTGGTTGGGGGCCGTGAATAAAATGCTTCCCTCGTCAAAATCATAATAACCTTGTCCGTATTTGAATTTGCCGGCCAGCTTAGTAATAAAGGTGACCTTGTAAAAACCGGTTATATAGCTGTGGGGTAGGCGGCCCAGGTTCACCTGGCCCCCGGTCATATCGAGTAAACTGATCAGCGGGTGAACAGGCCCTGGTATACCCAGCATCCTGTGTAATTCAGGGATGGATCCCAGTTTCCTGATCTTTGGCGCTTCACTTTTCATACCTAAAGATAATAACTATGACCGGCGGCTGTTGCAGTCGCCGGTCATGAATAAATAAGACAACACTCCGGTTGGGACGATTGCTGTTTACCAGGGGAGTGGTCCGTCCGGGCCGGTAAAGCCGGCAGTTGGGCCATCAGTTTCCAATGCAACGCGTATCGGTTCACGGGAACCTACCTCCAGGCTGTCGGTCCCCTGGAAATTGTTCAGTGCGGTCGCTGTAAAACCGGGGCTGGTTGCATTGACCTTAATGTTTTCTTTTTCCAGTTCCAAAGCGAAGGCCAGCGTCACTGCATTGAGGGCCGTTTTAGATGCTGCATACACAACACCAAAATGTTCTCTTGCCCAGCAGTTGGGATCACTTATCCAGGTAAGTGAGCCAAGGCCGCTGGATACATTTACGATACGGGCCGCTGATGATTTCCTAAGCAAAGGCAGCATAGCCTGGGTAACGGCAATAACGCCGAATACATTGGTTTCCCAAACAGCCCGGATCTCATCCAGCGATGCGATGCTGGGGCGGCTGTCTGCCATTATTTCTTCCAGGGTACGGCCCGGTTTGCCGGCGTGCGATATACCTGCATTGTTTACCAGGAGGTCAAGGCGCCCCTGTTCTTTTTCGATGTGCGCGGCAGCACTACCGATGGTTGATTGCTGGGTAACATCCAGATGAATGGCATGCGCGCCGGCGCCGATCTCGCGGGCAGCCCTTTCCCCGTTAGCCAGGTTACGCGATCCTACATATACAATATAGCCGTTGGCTGCGAGCGCTTTAGCGATTTGATTGCCTACACCCTGGTTGGCGCCGGTGACCAGTGCTACAGGATGGTTGTTTGCTGATTCCATGTTGTTTTTGATTTTGTTTTTTGAATAAGCAAAGCTCCACCATCACCAGCTAACCGGGCTAACCGAATCAAGGACATTTGTAACCAAACCGGAAACGGGAAGCAGTCCGGATATCGCACATCAAAAAAATAAATGCTTGCGCTGCTGACATACTGTTGTCGCAACCCATATCCATTTTTGCATGGATAACTCCTGTACGGTCAGGGTACAGGTAATTGTAGATCTTTTCAACCATTTAAAAATCAAATCATGCATCTTCTCTCCGTAAGGATCATTACTGCCGACATCCAGCGCTTAACAGCATTTTATGCCCATATCACCGGTACACCGCTCACTTTCTACACGCCCGAGTTTGCTGAGCTGCAGACAAAGGTGGCAACTTTAGCCATCGGCAGCACGAAAACCTTACAGGCTTTTGGCGGCGACCAGGTTGCCAAAGCCGCTGAAAACAAAACAGTCATTATCGAATTTAAGGTGGCTGATGTTGACCGCGATTATGAAAGACTGGCTGAGTTCCTGCAGCCATATATTGTGCAGCAACCGACCACCATGCCCTGGGGCAACAGGTCTCTTTTGTTCCGGGATCCTGACGGGAACCTGGTAAATTTTTTTACACCTGTTACGCCGGAGGCGGTCCGCAAGTCCCATCTGTGACCCTACCGGTACGTTTTTGAACTTTTTTATGGAGGATTTAAAGAGGCTCGCAAGTATAGCTGTTTAATAGCTAATTACTTGTGAGCCTTGTTGTGTATAAAGCCACCGCCGGCAGATCATGCATATCTGCACTGCCAGTTTTGTGTTTTGGGCTGGTACCCCGGTTTATCTGTCCTTTTTTTTCAGAAGATCGATTACAGTAAAGATCTCGTGACCATTCAAAGTTTGCTGATGATGCTGCAGACTCATTTGCTTAATCATGCGCGCGTGGCCGCACTATGTATTCCTGCTTTCCTTGCATATCCCATGGTAGTGTCCAAAGCGATCAGAGACTTTCATCTTACCGGACTGCAATTTATGGACATTCAAAACGGCTATGCGGGTGACTGGTGGTCGGTTCAGTTGAAGATCACTATTGTTCTCATTCCGCTTTGTATCTGGTTTTATCACGAAACATCGTACAAAAATGTTAATAAGCATTGGGTGAAGCTGTTCATTCAAAAAACATCGGGTACACGGGTGCGAAAGGCAATAGAGTTTATAAACGAAATTGAAGAGCTAAAGCGTGAAGCGTAATTAGTTTCAGTTTCCGCAGATCTTATTACCTGGCCCGCCCTTATACAAACACGATTTAAATTTTTATAAATAAAAAACAGGGAAGGCTGATCTGTTCAGCCTTCCCTGTTTATATCAAATTCATTCAATCTGACTTACCATTCATTATTTAGTGCAAACACCGGTTCGCGGTTTATCCACGCGCCACGGGTAAAGTCAGGAATGTATTGCACACTTCCGCCTTCTGACACAGACTGTTCGCTCAGCGGGGTAATAGCATACCAGGTGGCCAGGTCGTATACATCAAGTGCATAAGGAGCTCCGCGTTTTATGCTTTCAATGAAAGAGTTGATCACAAACCAATCCATACCGCCATGACCAGCCCCCGAAGCGTCATTTGCATAACGTTTCCATAATGGGTGGTCATACCTGTTCATATAACTGCCGGTTTCATCAGGTTTGCCGGCTTTTTCCCACTGGTCATAGGTGCTTTTACCTTCCACGTAAATAGAATCCAGATCATCCATCCATAAGCCGTTGGTGCCCTGCACTCTGAAATTAAGAGAATAAGGACGGGGAGAGTTGGTATCATGCGAGAGCAGGATAGTTTCCCCGTTATTGGTTCTGAGCAGCGTACTCACAATATCGCCCAGCTTAAATTCCACTTTGGCATTGGGATGATCCTGCCCGCCTTTATCTACTATGTATTTATGCAATCCCCTGGATTTGGTGGCTACAGCGCTGAGCGATATTAAACGGTTGCCCCGGTTAATATTGATCATATTATTAACAGGCCCTAATCCGTGTGTAGGATAAAGGTCGCCGTTGCGGTGTACGGAATGGTTGGTTCTCCATTTGGCTTCCGACATGGCTTTTTCGCCAAACTCCACACCGCCGCCATAGAGCTGCTGCCCGTTGTTAAATTTAACCCCGCGCAGATCGTGCTGGTAGCCGCCCTGTAAATGCGTGAGCTCTCCGAATAATCCCTGCCGCACCATATTCAGTACTGCCATTACATCCCGGCGGTAACATACATTTTCCATACCGAACACGGGCACGCCGGTGCTTTCACTGGTATTCACCAGCTCCCAGCATTCCTGTATATCACTGGCGCCGCAAACTTCCACTGCAGGCGTCTTACCTGCTTTCATAGCCGCTACGGCCTGTTTGGTGTGCCATTCCCATGGAGTGGCGATGATCACGGCATCAATATCATCCCGTTTAAGCATGTTCAGGAAATCCTCATTGCCATTGGTGTATGCGGTTACTTTCCTGTTAGCGCCATATGCTTTGCTGATCAGCTGCATTGCTTTGGGAACAGCCCATTTTGTATCGGGATCACAGATGGCTATTACGTCCACATCTTCACGCCGCAGGCACAGGCTCAGGTGATTCTGCCCGCGTGCGCCTACCCCTATCAGGCCTACTCTTACTTTAGCTTTTTTTACCTGGGCAAATAGTTTTGCCGGCGTATTGAATAATGATAAACCAATACCGGCAGTTATTGTTTGTTGAAGGAAAGTTCTGCGATATATCATAATGGTAGTTGTTTGTAGTTACTGATTAGTTGATGGTCCTTAGCTATGGCAGTGTGCTGAGGTTCACAGCGGGCGGTACGCCTGTAGCCGTGCGCGTAAAACTGGTATTGTAGTTCACATAGTTGGAAAAGAATCCGCCATTCTGAAGATAGAAGATCCCTGATTCAACACCGCCCGCATAATCACGGCGCTGGTCATTGTGAGCGGTGGCGTCTGCTGTGAAGGTAGCTGTAGACAGCTCTATCCACGTGCCGGCCGTATCCCTTACCCATTGGTTGCCATAGCGCGCTTTTCTTCCAAGATAGCCCTGCGTATCATTGAAATTTTCAAGGAAAGAGTATAGCCCTGTCAGATAGGTAACGGTATTGGGTCGTTTCCAGGTGGCAATAAAGCGCCAGCTGCCGGATTCCGGGGTATAGATCCAGGAAGAGAAATCTGTGGCGCCGGCGCCGTCAGGTTTGGCCTGTGTAAGGAATTTATACGTAGTGCCGGCCTTCCAGTTAAACACCAGGTAGCTTTGTCCGCCGGTGCCCTCCCCGCCAAAACTGTTGTCCACCACATTTGCGCCTTTCCGTACAAGCGATGTGGTACCGGTAGCGGGATCCCACACAGAGAACAACACCCGCCTTTCCGTGCTGCTGTTCACCTGTATACCGAAATAACCGCCGCTAAAACCGTTGGCCATAAAGTAAGAACCAATTTTGTCCTGGCCCGCCGGCACATACAGCTCACTATAGAACCATTCCGGTGTAATGTCTGCCGGAGGCTTGAACTGCAGATGCACGGAAGGCCCGCGTCTTGACCAGTAATAATTTTCCGGGTCATTGGCATACACCACATTGTTAGCCGTAGCAGCGCCACTGATAACAATATCAGATAAATCTGCAAAATAGCCGCCGGTCTTGCTAACGCCCTGAAGGTCTACTTTTACGTATCCGGCAGTAGTGATATTAACGCTGCCTGCGGCATAGGTGTTATAGGCATTGCCGCTGAGGTTTACGTTAAAGGAAGTACCGTTAACAGTTACCTTTATCACGCTGGTGCCATCCGGTACTTTTGCCTTCACGGCTACATTGAGCTGCCCTGTAAGGCCCAGGCGGAAATACACGCTGGTAATACTGGATGCGCTGGTCCAGTTGCCAAGTCCGTTGTCAGTGATCACTTCTGCGCCGCCGGCAGACAGCTTGGTAACAAAACCGTTTCCTGCCAGCGCTACATTATAGCTGGAAGCAGGTGGCGCGGCAGCAGGATGGTCCTGCATCTTCGGGGCGCCGGAAATGCCTTTGTCTTTTCCGCAGGCAAATATGCCGGCAATCATCAGAATGGCGCTGAGCATTCTTTGTTTAGGTTTCATGTAATAGTATTTGATTTTGCAGGCCTGCCGGACCTTCGCATGCGTAGCCGCGCACAGGCCCGTCAGGTGCATTTTTAAGGATTAAAAGATCATGGATTCTGGGTAAGCTTTTGATTGATCAGTATCTCCCTGTTCGGGATATAAAAGATCACCCTGTTATCAGTGGACGGTATGGTTTGCGTGATATTGGTAGAAGGTGTGTTATTAAGACTGTGCGTACCGGGATAGTCGCGCATCAGCGGCCGGTTATTCCTGAACAGGTCATAAGCCCGGTGACCTTCAAAGGCCAGCTCCAGCTGACGTTCCTCCAGTACTACATCCAGCACTGTTCTGGCACCTATATTGGCCAATGTATATAATGCATCGCCGCTCAGGCCTGCGCGTTTGCGGATGGTGTTCACATCATCCAGCGCCGCCTGCAGGTTTCCTTTCTTGGCATTGGCCTCAGCACGGTTCAGTATAATCTCCGCCAGGCGCAGATATACAGGAGAGCTGAGATTGACAAGACCTTCCTGGTAATTATACTTATTCACATAGTACATAGGCGTATTGGGGTTCAGCCTTGTATTGTAGCGTATAGTAGTTACCGGTATTGCATATGGATATTCCAGTGTACCGGTTGTTGTGTAGGGCGAGATGAAACTATGGCGCAGATCTTCCGGATGCTTGTCCAGCAGGTTCACATACTGCCTGGAAGCATAGATCTCTCCCCAGCCGGTCACGCCCTGTCCGCCTTCGCTGAAATACATAGAGCCAATGGCGGAGAAATCGCGGTTCTCCGTTGTCATATGCCGGATACAGAAGATTGTTTCGTCATTATCTTCCGGCACGCCCCTGAAGTAATGCTGATAGTCTGCTCCCTGCAGCAGCGCATACCGGCCGGAGCTGATCACTTTATCCGCGTATTCTATGGCTTTGTCATTGTCCTGCATATACAGGTAAACGCGGCAAAGCAAAGCATACGCCACTTCCCTGGAAGCGAAGTTGTTGTTCTTCTCTTTCGTCATCAGCGTAGCGGCTTTCTGCAGATCAGTGATCACCTGGTCGTACACTTCTTTTACGGTGTTCCGTGCGGGAAACTCCTCCTGCGCATTTTCCAGCACCAGCGGCACCCCTGCGCCGGCGCCGCTGTTCTGTGGGAAAGGCCGGCCAAATACGCGGGCCAGGTTGAAATACATCATGGCGCGCAGGTAAAGGCATTCTCCCTTCAGCTGGTTCAGGGCATCTGACTGATTATCTGCCACAAAGGCAATCACCTTGTTGGCTGCATTGATCACAGAATAGGCCTGCATCCACACATTGGTAGCATGGGCCCCGTCCACCAGGTGCGTATAGCGGTAACAGTTAGACAGGTCATCTGAGGAGGTCTGGCCCTGCGCAACATTATCGCTGGGATATTCAGAAAGGAAATGCATGCTCCTGACGTACTCTGGTTTCTTGAGTACGGCATATGCGCCAATGGTGGCGGATTCCACATCATCCGCGGAGTTCAGCGCGTCCGCTTCCGATTTGGCGGTGGACGGCTCATAATATTTTTTACAGGCTGTTGTACTAAATACCAGACAGCCGGAAAGGAATATATACAGAATAGGATGCTTCATGATCTTGTTTTTAGAATTCAACATTTACTCCAAATAATATCTTCCTGCTGATGGGATATTTGGTCCCGGATTCGCCGGAGCTGAGGTCTACTTCAGGATCCATACCTGAAAAGTGCGTAGCGGTCCAGAGGTTATCACCGCTTATGAATATCCGTGCAGTGCTGATATGGATCCTGCCAAGCAGATCCTTCGGAAGATCATATGCCAGGCGCACATTGCGCAGGCGTATGTAGCTGCCATCTTCCAGGTATCTTGAAGAGGGCTGGTTAGACGATTTATTCCCTCCCAGCAAAGGTTTGGGGTGCGTGGCATTATCTCCTGGCTGTTGCCACCTGCTCCAGCCATCTGCCAGCACCATCTGGTTGTAGCTGTCATATAATCCATCGGAATCAAAGAACTGCCTTGAATTATTGTACACCTGGTTGCCGCTGATGAAATTAAAGAACGCGCTCAGGCTGAAGCCCCTGTAGGAGAATGTATTCAATATGCCGCCAGTGAACTTCGGCGCGGCAGAGGTTCCGGTGTACTGCAGTGTGGCCTTGTTATAGGAGTTGGTGAGCGTAATGGTCTGCTTGCCATTCTGGTCAGTCTCCACTTTTTGCCAGAGCGGATCACCGTTGGCCGGATCTACGCCTGCCCATATACGCATGTACCATTTATCCATATCCTCATTCAGGCCTACGGGCTGCATGGCGCCCGGACTGGCAAACTTGTCGCTGCCATTCAGTTTGGTAACCTTGTTCCGGTTGTGCGCAATGTTAAAGCTGGTTTCCCATTTGAATGCGCCGGTGAGGTTCTGGGTGTTCAATGTCAGTTCAAAGCCCCTGTTGTTTACAGAACCTATGTTTTCCAGTATGGAGGAATATCCGCTGGTATATGGCAGGTTCTTTGTCATCAGCAATGATTTGGCATGCTTGTCATACACATCTGCTATCAGTCCTATGCGGTCTCCGAAAAAGCTGATGTTCAGTCCCAGGTTATTTACCCTGATCTTTTCCCAGGTAAGGTCTGGATTGGCTTTCTGGGAAGGGTAAGAGCCTGCCAGCCCTGCATAGCTTGCAGTTTGGTCATAGGAGTACAGCCCTAATGCCTGGTAGTCACCGCTGGGCGGATTGCCTACGGTGCCATGCCCCAGGCGCAGCTTCAGGAAGCTGATGGTGCTGTTGCCTGCCAGGAACTGTTCATTGGTCAGGATCCATGATGCGCCTAACTGGTAAAAGCTGCCGCCGGGATTATTGTTGCCGAACTTGGACGAGATATCGTACACATAAGAAGCAACCAGGAAATACTTATTGGCGAAGTTATAATCAGCCTGTGCCAGCCATTTGGTGAATGAATACTGGTTCCAGCCACCGCTGGGATTGTTCTTCACTTCAGTGGCGGTGGACATAGCCGTCATTCCCTGCGGCAGCCCGCGGCCAGTGGCGGTATTAACATCATAATAATACTTTTCTCCCTCCTGTACGGCCAGCACTGACAGGTTATGATCCCCGAAACTATTGTCATACCGCAGCCGGTTGGAGCTAAGCAGCCGGCTCGTATAGCTGTTCTCGTTAGAGAGGTAGCCATTATCAGCCGTTCCTTCCTGTGAGCGCCGGTCATAGTATTCCACTCCCTTATAGCTGTTAAAGTAAGCCCTGTTATAGGAGGAGATGGTAAAATGTTTGAAGATGGCATAATCAATATTCAGATCGCCTGTTCCTTCAAATTTTTTATCATAGGAAAGATTGTACTGCAATGAATGCAGGAAATTGTGCTGATCACGGCCCAGCCATCCATCGCTGTTGCCCGGGCGTGGCGTGCCATCCGGGTTATACGGGTTATCCCAGGGAAGGTCTGTATAAGCGTCGTAAAGGGTACTGCTCTGCTGATTATCATTCTTTGTAAAGATACCGTTCACCAGTACGCTTACTTTCAGCTTGTCCGTTATTTTATGCGTTACGTTGGTACGGAAGCTGTAGGCTGTCAGCTTATTGGTGAGCAATGTGCCTTCTTCGCTGTAGTAATTCCCGGAAGTGAAGAATTGTGTTCTTTCAGAGCCGCCTGATGCGGAAAGCGTGTAGCTCTGTGTTATGGCTGTTCTGAAAGCAAGGTCCAGCCAGTTGGTATTAGTGTGCAGCACTGTGTCGGGGCGGCTGGTGAACGTTTGCTGGTAGTCATATAGCTGCCGGGAATCCATGAGCCTGAACTTCCCGAAATTGGCCTTGTTAAATCCTGTTGTGGCGCTGAATGATATTTTTGATCTTCCTGCTTTTCCCTGTTTTGTAGTGATGATGATCACGCCGTTAGCAGCCCTTGAACCATACAAACCGGTAGCTGCGGCGTCTTTCAGGATGGTAACGGATTCCACATCATTGGGGTTAAAGGTGCCGCCAATGTTGCCATCCACCACGTAAAGAGGTGCTGAGCTGGCGCCCAGTGTACTCTGGCCGCGCACCAGTATCGCAGAGCCGGCAGTGGGATCCCCGGAAGGGGTAGACACTGTTACGCCGGCTGCTTTGCCTTGGAGCAGGCCGGCCAGATTATTGGAAGTAACGTCGCGCAGTTTTTCACCGGTAACAGTAGTAACAGCGCTGGACAGATATTTGACATTCTTGGAAGTATAACCCACTACCGTTACGCCTTCAATATCCTTGCTCACAGGTATCAGCTGCAGGTCCAGCGTTGTTTTTCCCTGTACATTCATTTCCCTGGACTCAAAGCCCAGGTAAGACACTTCCAGTACTGTATTTTCCGGCAGGTTGGTGAGGTTGTACACGCCATCTGCATTGGTGGTAGTACCCCTGCTTGTTCCTTTTACCTTAACGGATACGCCCGGCAGTGGATGACCTTTATCATCCGTGATCCTTCCCTTCAGATCATTGCCGGGCGGCAGCGCCTGCAGCGGGCTGCTTTCTTCCTTTGACCGGGAAATAATAATGGCTTTGTCTTCTATTACATATTCCAGCTGCTTGCCTGCCAGGATATCATGCAGGAATTTTTCCAGCGGCTGGTTTACAACATGTACATCCAGCGGGCCACAGTTCCGCAGAATATTTTTGTTGTAGAAGAACACATAGCCTGTTTGCTTTTTAACCGCATCGAACACTTTTGATAGCGTGACCTGTTCTCCTGAATAAGTGACGGTCTGGGAAAAGCTTGCTGCGCTGATCTGCATACAGGCGGCAAACAACAGAATGGTAGTAAGTTTCATTGTTCTTACCAGTGTTTTTAACTTCCGGCGGTTGGAATGACCTGGTCCTGCCGCAGCGTGATAGCTGATTTTGGTTAAATGCGCTGCCCTTTCTGTATGGGCATAGCAGTTACACTTACAAAAAGTGCGAAAATCCATACTTTTGTAATGATTTAGGTTCAAGAATAAAATGTAGTCCTAGTCGGCTGTTTTGTCTGGTTACCTGAATTATCTGCAGGGAGGTGGTGCAAACACTTCCCTGTTTTCATTACAGGTCTAACGGTTGTTCCTTCGATTTTGGTTACGGTAATATAATAAGACGTTTTTCTTCTTCTATGCGATATTTGACCTCTACCCGGCTTAATATTTTCAACATCTGGGACAGATGAAGGGTACTGGGCAGCTCTCCTTCAAACGTAATGTCAGGAACTTTACCCTCATACACCACCTCTATATCGTACCATCTTGCCAGCTGCCGCATTACCTGTTGCAGAGAGGCCCCTTCAAAATTAAAGTACCCTTCTTTCCAGGCAATCACCTGATCTGTATTAACTTTATCCAGCAAGGTAATGGATGCATCCTGCTGTACCTTTGCCTGTTGTCCGGGTCTGATCTGTAACTTCCTGCCGCCGGTGGTTTCCACCATTACGGCTCCCTGCAGCAGGGTAACATTGATGCTTGCTTCATCGCTATATGCATTAACGTTAAAGCTGGTACCCAGCACCTTTACCTGCATTTGATCGTTTACCTTTACATAGAAAGGTGTGTTGGAGTTTTGCGCTATCTCAAAGTAGGCTTCACCTGTAACCTCTACCAGGCGCTCTGCCCCGGTAAAGGCGGTAGGATACCGCAGGGAGGAACCGGCATTCAACCAGACCGTTGTATTATCAGGCAACACCAGCCGGAACTTACGCCCATAAGGTGTTGTAATGGTATTATAGCTAACCCCGCCGGCCGATCCCGCATCATATACAAGGCTGCCATTGTTATATATTACCTGCGTACCATTCTGACTGGCAATAACCCCGTTGCCTGTGCTATCCAGTACAATGGACTTTCCATTGGCAAGGACCAGCACCGCACCCTGCCTGCCGGGAGCAACATCTTTTACGGTATTGGCAATGGCCGCCGGTGATTTTTTTAAAGGCTGGCGGTTCAGCCACAACGCTGCACCGGCCGCAAGGCATACCAATGCTGCTGCTGCCCACCACATACGGGTCCTGAGTGGCCGTACAGGACGCTGAGCGGGCGCATGCCGCAGTATTCTGTCAACCATTTCATCTTTCCTGGCATCGGTATAAAGCTGCCCGGCCTGCAGATCATCCCATTCAGCCTTCAATAAGGCCGGCAGTTCCTGATCCGGGTCTGTACCTTCAAGCAGGCCCATTAGCTCTTCGGTCTCGGAAGGCGAGGCCTGGCCTTTAAACCAGCGTCGGAACAGTATTGAAAGCCTGGAGGATGTTTGCATGAAAAAGGTTACTTAATAATAGGAACAACAGGAAAATGAAAAAGGGGCTATGCGCCGGAAACTTTTTTTTAGCGCCGTATGAACAGCAGGAAAATAACCAGGAGATCGATCCGGGAGACAACATATTGCATAATGGAGCTGGTGGCGTATTGCAGGTATTTTTTGATCGTTTCCCTGGAAAGGCCGGTAGCTACGGCTATCTCGCTGTACTTCATTCCCTGTTTCCGGCTCATTACCCATACTTTCTGCTGCTGGGGAGGGAGCAGGAGAATGGCTTCTTCAAGAAGGCTTAACCGGTGTTCCAGGTGTTCCGGATCACTTTCCGTATGGAGGGCATTGCTTTCTTCCCACTGTTTTATCCGCCTGTTTTCGCGGATCATCTTTTTAATGATATTCAGGGCATGGTTGCGGGAAATAACAAATAGATAGCTTCTGAAATTGCGGACATTGTGTAATGTTTCCCGGCTTATCCAGATCTGCAGGAAAATATCCTGTACCACTTCTTCAGCCAGCTCGCTGGATTTCGTGATGTTTTGAATATAGGTATGTAAAAGATCGGCGTACAGATGAAAGAGTTGCCGGAATGCCTTTTCACTGCCTGCTGCTACAAGCGGTAGTAGGTTTTTGGTAATATCTGAAACATCTGCCGGCAATAAGGAACTTTTTAGCGAATATAAAATTTCCTGTTCAGATGATTGATATAGTTGGCAGGGTGGGGATAGGCTGATGCTTGCTATTTATTTTATTTACTCAAAGCTTTTTGGGCATGTGAGGGAAAAGATGAAATAAAAAAAGGACATTCTAGTCGCTTTGAAATGTCCTTTTGGTACTCCCAAGATATCGGAAACCCGAACTAAATTGTGCGGGATTTAGCAGACACTTCAACATTTAAATTCTAAAATAGGTAATAAAATATTAGAAAAGTTCCAGGCAGTACTACTTCCTTCTACAATCTTAAACAAATTAGAACTGTATATCCTATAGATAACTTTGGAGATACACAATTCTAATTTAGTTCGGTAACTTTTAGTATGGCTACAGATCGTAAAATACAGTCAGTAGCCGTTTATTTTGTTTCAATAATAAACTTCCAGGTTTCAATATTTGATTTCTCCAACACAATACTTTCAGTATGGGTGCCTTTATCTATATCTGTTGCCTTACCTGTTACGGCAGCTTTCACTATTTCACTAGAAGAAGGTAAATCAAGCGCTTTGTAGGTTTTTTCGACAGTTTCAGAAAATTTCGAGAGTGCCTTTTTCTTGTTAGCTGTATTGATATTTAATACCAGTTTTAATTTTTTAATGTTATTGGGGTCATCGCTCTCTAAGTAATAAGCCATATTATCCGGTAATCCACCTTCGCCAAAAGAAAAATATGGTGAGCTGCTCATATATCCTAAGCTACTCCCCTTCCACTTTCTTAATTCACCGATACCAGCAGCAGATAGCCTTTTTTGTACATCTTCAACATTGTTGAATTGGGCAAGCTTTACAGGACTAGAGACAGCAGTAGCCGCTTTTTGTGTTTCAGCGGTACCGCAGGAACCAGCAGCAATAATAATGGCTGCCATCCAAAGGACATGATAAAATTTCATACTTTTAGGAACTTAGGTTAGGGATTGATTACACCATAAAAATATGAATATTTTTTAATATGAAGTAGGCCTGTTTCGTGTTTGACTCAATATCCTTTAGAAGGAAAACACAATAATATCAAGCCAAATCGTACTTGCACAGTATCGCTTGCTCGCAGATATAAAATGCAGTTCAAGTAATTATTAATTGATTTTGAGGTACGTCCATTTATTCTTAGTTGAAATTAAAAGTGGGTCAAAATAAGATTTATGCATACTTATTCAGTCATGCCGTTTATTCAAAAAATTCAGGCATAACTAGGAGACCTATTAGTTCTTGAGGATGAATTAAGTTTGTAAACCAGTAAAAATGAAAAACGCTTCCTATCTGAATTAATCTAATCATTCGTATTACAGTGATTCAATTATTCCGGGATCGCGATAGTGATTCATGGTTGTTGAGTGTGGCCGAACACTAAGGAGACTCGAACAAGCTTGGGCATTGATGGTCGATCTGCTATATAAAACCCCTAAAAACAAAAACGCTCCAAGTTTTGAACTTGAAGCGCTTAATTTCCGTGACCCTGTAGGGACTCGAACCCTAGACCCGCTGATTAAGAGTCAGCTGCTCTACCAACTGAGCTACAGAGTCATAAACTACAATTCCCTTTAACAGGGTTGCAAAAATAAGACCTTCGTTCAAAATTCACAAAAGTTATTTAACTTAATATAAAATAAAAACCGGGGTCCTCTCCCGGAAAAGGAGTTAAAGCATGGAAACAGCATATATAGTAGCCGGTTACCGCACCGCCGTAGGGAAGTCAAAACGCGGCGGGTTCCGCTTTTACCGGCCGGATGATCTGGCCGTAGACGTGATCACCGCCTTATTAAAAAGTGTACCCCAGTTAGAGCCGCACCGGGTAGATGACCTGATCGTAGGCAACGCCGTACCGGAAGCAGAGCAGGGCCTGCAGATAGGCCGCATGATCTCCGTTAGAGCCCTGGGCGAAGGCGTACCGGGTATGACGGTGAACCGTTACTGCGCCTCCGGACTGGAAACCATTGCCATTGCCACTGCCAAAATACAGTCCGGCATGGCGCACTGCATTATTGCAGGTGGTACGGAAAGTATGAGCCTGGTGCCCACTGTTGGCTGGAAAACAGTACCCAATTACAATGTGGCCAGCACCACACCGGATTATTATTTGGGTATGGGCCTTACTGCAGAAGCGGTAGCCAGTGAATACAAGGTATCCCGCGAAGACCAGGATGCCTTTGCCCTGCGCTCTCACCAGAAAGCGCTGGCAGCCATCCAGAATGGTTATTTCAAGGAAGGTATCCTACCCATACAGGTAGAAGAAGTATATGTGGATGACAAAGGCAAAAAGCAGAAGCGTAATTACACCGTGGATACGGACGAAGGTCCGCGTGCAGATACTTCAGCAGAAGCGCTGGCCAAACTGAAGCCGGTATTTGCTGCCGGTGGTTCGGTAACAGCCGGTAACTCTTCCCAAACCTCTGACGGTGCTGCTTTCGTGATCGTGATGAGCGAAACCATGGTCAACGAGCTGGGATTAAAGCCTATTGGCCGCCTGGTAGCCTGTGCCTCCGCCGGCGTGCATCCCCGAATTATGGGCATAGGACCGGTAGCCGCAGTGCCCAGGGCATTAAAACAGGCCGGGAAATCCCTGCAGGATGTAGACCTGGTAGAATTGAATGAGGCCTTTGCCTCCCAGTCCCTGGCCGTTATCCGCGAGCTGGGTATTAACCCCGATATTGTGAACATCAACGGCGGCGCTATTGCTTTGGGCCACCCCCTGGGTTGCACCGGCGCTAAGCTCACCGTTCAGATCCTGAATGATCTGAAACGCCTGAACAAAAAGTATGGCCTGGTTACCGCTTGTGTTGGCGGCGGACAAGGCATTGCAGGCATTATAGAAAGGATTGATTAAGTCATTAAACTTCGTATAGCCTATATTGATAAAACCGTCTCATTTATTTGAGACGGTTTTATTTTTAAAACACTTACCTGCTCTTCAATATCCCGTCACACCCTGATTTCTCCACCATCTGAAACCGGACACCCTTGTACGAATACGGACAGTCAACACAATTTTCTCTCTCCCAATAAATTGATTTCCAATTGCTCCCGCTTTTGGCACTACCTTAGTGCTGCAAACAGCTATGCTACAAAACTACCTCCGCATTGCTCTCCGCAACCTGCAGCGGAATAAGCTTTTTTCAGCGATCAATATATTCGGCCTTGCCATTGGCATGACCTGCTGCATGCTGCTCATGCTCTACATCCGCAGTGAGCTGATGTTCGATAAACATCAGCAGCACGCTGCCGATCTGTATTTCCTGAAAAGTGAAAGCACCGTTTCCACCGGCGAGGTACGTTCCTTTACCACTATTTCCGCATTATACGGCCCCACATTAAAAAATGAATTTCCGGAAATAGCGCAAATGGCCCGCCTGTGGGCCAACGTCGTAGAACCTAAAACCCTGCTGCAGGTGCGGGAAGCCGGCAAACCCGTACAGTCGTTTTATGAAACCCGGGGCTACAATGTTGATTCCACTTTTTTTGACCTGTTCACCTATAAATTCCTGGAAGGCAATGCAGCTACCGCTTTGCGGGAGCCTAATGCCATTGTGCTGTCAGAACCGGTAGCGCGTAAGCTCTTCGGGCATGCATCCGCTTTGGGAAAAACCATTACGGTAGGCGGTGGCACCGGTAATGGCGAGCTGTTTAAAGTTACTGGCGTATATAAAGATGAGAGCCATCGCTCGCACATAGATGCGCGCTTTTTTGTGCCGCTGTCTGCCGGCTGGGTAGGCAGTTTTTTGCGTAGCGGACGATTGAACTTTTCGTTCAACAACATGTTTATTACCTACCTGCGTTTACGCCCCGGGGCCGACGTAAAAAAGCTGGAATATAAGTTCCCCGCTTTTATGGAACGGCATGCCAATAAAGATCTGCAGGCAGCTGGTTATACCAAATCGATCTCCCTGTTACCGGTTACAGACATTCACCTTTATGATAAAGTATCCTCCGTGGTAACAGATACCACCAGCAAAACCTACCTGTATATCCTGGGTAGTATTGCCATTTTTACGCTGGTAATTGCCTGTATCAATTTTATGAACCTCGCTACTGCCAGTTCTGCTAAGCGTGCAGCAGAAGTAGGCGTGCGTAAGGTGATGGGTGCTGATAAAGCTGCGCTGGTAAGGCAGTTCTTAGGAGAATCCATGGTGTTATCCATGATGGCATTAGTGCTGGCTGTAGCAGGTGTTGCCGGTGCGCTGCCTTTGTTTAACCAGCTTACAGGAAAAACACTGGCCTTGTCTGAATTAATGGAACCCTCCATCATAGGCACTTTTGTGGCGCTTGCACTAATTACCGGCTTGCTGGCTGGCAGCTACCCGGCATTTTACCTGGCAGTGTTTAACCCGGTGCAGGTATTGAAAGGCCGTTTTAATAATACGATGTCTGCCGTAACATTGCGCCGCGGGTTGGTGGTGTTCCAGTTTGTGATCTCCATTGGGCTGGTGCTTGCCACCATCATTATTCAGCAGCAAATGTCTTACCTGCGCAATCGTCCCTTAGGATTTACACAGGATCAGCAGGTGGTGATACCGCTGCGTACCGATGAAGCGCATAAAGCATATACGGCCCTGCGTGGCGAGCTGCTGCAAAATAACCAGGTGCTGGGCGCGGCGGGCACTTCGTCTTATCCGGGCATCATGAATCCAATGGGCTTTAGTGTACATAAGCTGGAAGAAACTGTAAACGAAGGGCAGCCCATTCAGGCCAATTTCGTATCGCCGCAGTTTATGAAAATGATGGGCTTTCAGTTAATGAAAGGGCATATTTTCTCCGAACAGTTTATGAGCGATACCAGCGGTCAGATAGTAGTTAATGAAACCACCCTGCGCAAGCTTAATATTCCAATGGATAAAGCGATTGGTCAGCGGCTGAAGTGGGAGCTTAACGGAAAGGCATCTGAAACCTACGAAATAGTAGGCGTGGTAAAAGATTTTCACTTCCAGGATCTGCACCATGCTATTCAACCCTATGCTTTTTTCCTCAGTAGCAATAACCAGTATAATTACCTCATCGTGCATGTGAACACTGCACAAATGGGAAAAACACTGGATTTTTTAGCAGATAAATGGAAAGCCGTTTGCCCGGATGAGCCCTTTGAATATACTTTCCTTGACCAGGATTTTCAGCATAACTATCACGCAGAAACGCGAACAGCCCAGATCGTAAGCTGGTTCACCGGGATCTCCATTTTTATCTCCTGCCTGGGATTGTTTGGCCTGGCTGCTTTTGCGGCACGCCAGCGTACACGGGAGATCGGCATCCGTAAGGTGCTGGGCGCCTCTGTGCTGAATATTACTGCCTTGCTGTCAAAAGATTTTGTCATGCTGGTGCTGGTGGCTATGTGTATTGCCAGCCCGCTGGCCTGGTATTGCATGCATAAATGGCTCGATGAATTTGCATATCGTATATCCATCAGTGGCTGGATGTTCATTGCAGCCGGCATTTTTGCAATGGTGGTTGCCATCATTACCGTAAGCACGCAGGCCATACGGGCGGGGTTAATGAACCCGGTGAAAAGTTTACGGTCAGAGTAAGTATTTTCCTTAAAATAAGCCGATGTTCAGTAACTATCTCAAAACAACCTGGCGTTACCTGCTCAAAGACCGCCAGTTTACCGTGCTTAACCTGATAGGGCTCTCTACCGGCATGGCCTGTACGCTGCTCATCTGTTTATGGGTAAATGACGAATGGCAAACAGACCGGTTCCATAAAAATGATCAGCGCCTTTTCCAGGTAATGATCAATGAAAAGAATGCAGACATGTTTACCACTACCCAGGGTACCGGCGGAGTAGTAGGGGAGATCATGCAAAAACAGCTGCCGGAAGTGGAGTATGCGGTGGCAACTACACCGGCAGATTGGTTCCAGCAGTTCAGTATTTCGTGGAAAGACCATACCGTAGGTGCAACGGGCAACCTGGTGGGTAAAGACTATTTTAAAATGTTCTCTTATCCGTTGCTGCAGGGAAATAAAGAGAATGTGCTGGCGGACAAAAATTCCGTAGTAATCTCCGCCCAGCTGGCACGTAAATTATTTAACACCACTAATAACGTTATCGGTAAAACGCTGGAATGGAAATGGGCATCCCTTAGCCGTCAATGTACGGTTACCGGGGTTTTTGAGGATATGCCGCTACATTCTACCAGCCGTTTTGATTTTGTATTGTCGCTGGATATATGGAAAGACATTATGCCCGTTACGCTGGCGCCCACCTCTACCGGGCCTTTTAATACTTATGTAATGTTAAGGAAGGGAACCGATGTTCAGCGCTTTAATGAAAAGCTGCCGTCCCTTCTCAAAAGCCAGTTTAAGGATTCTTCTTCCGTTATGTTCATGAGAAAGTATGCAGATGGCTACCTGTATAACAAATATGAAAACGGTGTACAGGCAGGCGGGAGGATCTCATACCTGCGCTTATTTTCCATCATTGCTTTGTTTATACTGATCATTGCCTGCATTAACTTCATGAACCTCTCTACGGCAAAGGCTTCTGGCAGAATGAAGGAGATCGGGGTAAAGAAGTCCCTGGGCGCTGCACGGCGTACCCTGGTGCTGCAGTTTTTGGGCGAATCCCTCTTCATGAGCATTGCTGCATTATTAATAGCATTATTAATGGTGGCCCTGTTATTACCGCGTTTTAGTGAAATGACCGGCAAGCAGCTGCTACCGGAATGGGATCTGCGATTTATAGCTGCCGTATTGGGTATTACCTTGTTCACCGGTCTGCTGGCGGGCAGTTACCCGGCTTTATATCTTTCCCGCTTTGCGCCATCTGTTACGCTTAAAGGAAAGTTCAGCAATACCGGAAATACTATGTGGATACGAAAAGGACTGGTAGTTTTTCAATTTGTGGTATCGGTAATTTTCATTATTGCGGTAATGGTAGTGTATAAGCAGGTGCAATTTGTGCAAAGCAGGAACCTGGGATATAATAAAGACAACATCGTTTATTTTGAGATGGAAGGACGGGCAGGAGAGAAGAAGGAGACTTTTCTGGCTGGCCTGAAAGCGCTGCCAGGTGTAGTGAATGCATCCAGCATAGAGCAAAAGATCGTACTATCATCGTTCCTGCCAAGCTCCAATATTAACTGGGAAGGAAAGAACCTGGATAATCAGATCCGTTTTTACCAAATGCCTGTGAATTATGGCCTGATAGAAACACTGGGCATCCGGATGGCTGCAGGCCGGGCATTCTCCAAAGATTATAGTACGGATAGCACTGCTGTGGTATTAAATGAAGCGGCTGTTAGAGTGATGGGGCTTACAGATCCGGTGGGTAAGATCATTAACCGGGGTAATACCGCGCTGCATATTATTGGCGTAACAAAGAACTTCCATTTTAATTCACTGCACGAAGAGATCCGGCCATTCATTTTTAATTTAGCGCCTGAGCAAACCCTGCTGGCAATGGCCCGCATTCAGCAGGGCCGCGAACAGGCTACACTGGCGGGTATACAACAACTATATAAAACTTTTAATCCCGGTTATTCCTTTAATTATAAATTCCTGGATAGCGATTACCAGGCACAGTATGCATCCGAAAAGCTGGTAGCGCAGCTGTCCGGTTATTTTGCAGGGCTCACCATTATTATTTCCTGCCTTGGCCTGTTTGGTCTGGCCGCCTTTACGGCAGAACGCCGCCGTAAAGAGATCGGCATCCGCAAAGTATTGGGCGCCACAGTTGGTAATGTGGCCGTGATGTTGTCCAAAGATTTTCTGCAATTAATATTGATCGCCGTTTGCATTGCTTTCCCGCTGGCCTGGTTGGCCGCAAGCGAGTGGCTGCAGGGCTTTGCCTATCATGTTCATATAGGCGTAGGCGTATTCCTGGCTGCAGGAGCGGCTACACTGGGCATCACTTTACTGACTATTGGTTTCCAGGCCTTAAAGGCCGGATGGACCAACCCGGTAAAAAGCCTGCAATCCGAATAACTGATTATGTATATTTGGTGCTTTATTCCACCACCATGCAGATACAGGTATTAAAACAGCTCTTCCAGCGTGATCTTAATAAGCTGAAACAAGAGATCAGCGCCTACCAAAGCGAGCAGCAGCTATGGGTTGTAGAAAAGAATATTCCTAATTCCGCCGGCAATCTTTGCCTGCACCTGATAGGCAATCTCAAACATTTTATTGGTAAAGTACTTGGCGGTACTGATTTTGTGCGCGACCGGCCTTCGGAATTTGCGCTGAAGGATATTCCTAAGGCGGTATTGATAAAACAGGTTGAAGAAACGATGGTTGTTGTGGATGCTGCATTGGATAAGCTTACGGTGGATGATCTGGAAAAGGAATATCCGATAGTGGTGTTTGAGGAAAAGATGAGTACAGGGTATTTTTTAGTGCATTTAGCGATGCATTTAGGGTATCATTTGGGGCAGGTGAATTATCATAGGAGGTTGTTGGATGTGTGAGGGGATTAATAAACGGTAATTGCATATTGATTAATTCCACCTTCTTTTCTGTGATGGCCAATCACCTTATGAACATATTGTACTTTATCCATTGGAATCAATTTAGGCGCCCAGCTAGGGTTACTAGATATTAATAGCAATTTGTTTTGCTTTTTATCAACATGCAAAGTTTTAATAGCATTTTCCCCATCGCTTGTCCCCACTAAATAAATATGTCCACTTATTATATCCTCAGAAGTTAACCGGGGCCCACAAATAATATAATCTCCATCATGAATTTCGGGTTCCATACTGTTCCCACTTACCTGAATGCCAAATTCTCCACCAGGATACATTTCTTCTGGAAGAAAAAAAGAAACTTGAACATTGCTTTCGTCTTGATAAAGGGGAATAATCCCAGCTGTAGCACTAATATTATAAATGGGGATTCTGGAAATGTAAGCGCCAATTTCTTTTAGCTGCTCAATTTTATACCAAGGCAGTTTGGTCCTATCAGTAATAACAATCCTTTTATCATTTACGGATATGTACAGGTCAATGCCTAATAAATCTTTATAGTTTTTATAAAATTTATGATTGCCATGAATTTTTTTGGGCCGGGCGCCTCTTTCATCAGCTCCATAGGTTTTTTCACTCATCCCTAGCTTATGGGCTAACTCTTCCTGATTTATATCAAGGATTTTTCTTACAGCCTTTAAAATGTCGCTAAGAGATTGCATTGATAAACAACGGGATACAATTGGCCATAAAAAATATCCTACATTTGTAGGATTTTATAAGGCCTTTAATTATATTTGTTTAGAAATCAACTAGTTAATCGTAAAGATATAGAAATGATCGGGATATTATCAAACTGACAGTAAGAAAATTTTGGGTATTTTTACAACGCAGAAGATGGGTTAATACCAAGAATAGGTATAGAGATAAAATAAAAACATCCCGATGTATTGTACACCGGGATGTTGGAATGAAAGCTGAAGATTTAATTTAAATTATCTCCTAATCTTAAAAAAAATCTTTAAATACTGGCCAATAGTGGCCTCAAAAAATACTCGTAGCGTTCGCTTGCTACGTTTCTTGGTCTGTTGTTTCATAATGTTTTGATTTTACAGCATATCCAAGTATTTAAAGGAGCCGCCCGAGAGTGAAGACTTGGTGGTTCCTTTTTCTTTAATATGCCAGGTTATGTTTCCAAAAATACTCACCTTAAGGGACATTAACAAGTGGAAAATGACGCAATATATTAAAAACCAACAGGTTAAATGTGATAATCATTTTGATTTTCTCTGTTAGATGATTATAACGAGAGGTAAATATTGATAATGATATTATACTCTCTCCCCATCCCGTAGAAATAATTCCCCCCTTTTCAAATAAAATAATCCCGTATATTAAAAAAATCACTAATTTGGTCCTGCGATTATTGTCGCTCCTATAAAAAACCAATACGCCTAACCATATCCTATAACATATGGATCGCAGACAATTCCTAACCTTATCCCCTACACGCCACAAAACGGCGAAAGCCCCTTTGGGCCGCACAGATTCCGGTATTGCACCCTTTACCGGCGCCTTTGAAACGGCTCAGGCAGTACACCTCTTAAAACGTGCACTGTTCGGCGCTTCTCCGGCAGATCTTAGCTGGGCTAAGGGCCTTGGCTCCATGGACCAGGCAGTAGATGCGCTGCTTACACCGCTTGCTACCATGCCCTCTCCGCCGGTAAACAACTACGGAGACGATGCTACCGGCATTGCACCCGGCGCCACCTGGGTAAATGCACCCGCTTACGTACGCATGGAAGATGATCCCCTGGGGCAGAACAGGCAACGTTCCTACAAAGCCTGGTGGACCGGCGTAATGCTCAACCAAACACGGAGCATACACGAAAAAATGGTGCTTTTCTGGCACAATCACTTCGTAACAGAAACACAAACGGTAACGGACCTACGTTACGTCTATAAATACAACACCACACTGCGGCAGTATGCCCTGGGTAATTTTAAAGCGCTTACCAAAGCCATTACCAAGGATCCCGCCATGCTCATTTACCTGAACGGTAACCTGAATGGCAAAACCGCTGCAGATGAGAACTATGCACGTGAGCTGCACGAGCTATTCACCATCGGTAAAGGGCCCGATTCCCATTACACGGAAGACGATGTACGTGCCTCCGCACGCGTCCTCACCGGCTACCGGGTAGATGAGAACACCATCACCAGCCACTTTGATAGCACCCAGCACGATTTTACCAATAAACAGTTCTCTGACTTTTACGGCGCCAAAACCGTAACCGGTAAAACCGGCCCTGCGGGCGAAACAGAGCTGGACGACCTGCTGAACATCATTTTTGCACAGCCGGAATGCGCCAAGTTCATCGTGCGTAAATTATACCGCTTCTTTATCTACTACAAAATAGATGATGCTGTAGAGCAGAACGTAATTGCCCCGCTGGCAGATATCTTCCGCACCAACAACTACGAAATACTGCCCGTGCTCAGCGCCTTATTTAAGAGCGAGCATTTCTACGATCCGCTGAATATGTCCTGCCTGATCAAAAGCCCTATCGATTTTTGCATAGGGCTGTGCCGTGAGTTCAGCGTGGTATTTCCTCCTGCATCTGATTACATGAACGCCTACGAAGCCTGGGACTATATCCGCGACTTTGCCGGCAAAATGCTGCAGAACATTGGCGATCCTCCGCTGGTGGCCGGTTGGGCACCTTACTACCAGGAGCCTATGTTCCATGAAATGTGGATCAATACAGATACCCTGCCTAAACGCAATATGCTGTCCGACTACCTGGTACAGGGGCAGGGAGCACCGCATAACCTGAAAATAGATGTACTGGCTTTTGCCGATCAGCTGTCCGACCCCGGTAACCCGGTAACCTTGGTAAAGGATTCGCTGGATCTGCTGTATCGTGTAGACGTATCCGATAGCCTGCGCAGCTTTATGAAAAATTCTATCCTATTGAGCGGCCAAAGTCCCAACAGCGATTATTACTGGACCGATGCATGGCAGGCCTATAAAGGCAATCCGGGAGATGCGGCGACAAGAACAGTGGTGGAATCACGCCTGAAGGCTATGTATAAATTCATCATGGACCTGTCTGAATACCAATTATCCTGACCTTCTGAAAGACCTCTAACATGCGTAGAAGAGATTTTCTCAAACATACAGCATCAGCCGCCGTACTGCCGTCTATTATTGATGGATTTTCTGTAAAAGCATTCAGTACTTCGCCTATGTTAGCCGCCTTACAAGGCGCCGCCACGGATAATGACCATGTGCTGGTAATGATCCAGCTAACCGGCGGTAACGACGGTTTGAACATGGTGATTCCCCTGGACATTTATGATAAATACCAGGCAGCCCGTAGCAACATTGCTATTCAGCAGGGCAAGGTGCTGCCTCTGGCCAACAATATAAAAACCGGTATCCATCCGGCAATGACGGGCATTCAGCAGTTATATGACGATGGGAAGGTGTGTATCCTGCAAAGCGTAGGTTATCCCTCACCGGATTACTCCCACTTCCGCGCTACAGATATCTGGCTGTCCGGCTCCGGCGCTAAAGATATCCTGAACACCGGCTGGGGCGGGCGTTACCTGGGTTTTGAATATCCCAACTTCCCCGAAGGCTTCCCGAATGCAGATGCGCCGGATCCGCTGGCTATACAGATAGGCTCCCTTGTATCACCGGTATTCCAGGGTACTGCCGCCAGCATGGGCATTGCTATTACCAGCGCCACAGATTTTTATGACCTGCTGGAAAATCCGCCCATTGATCCCGTGCCTAACACGCACTGGGGCGATGAGCTGACCTACATCCGCTTAATTGCAAAACAATCTGATAAATATACCGATAGCATCAAGCTGGCTGCCAGCAAGGTTACACAGCAAAGCCCTTACCCGGCTAATAACGACCTGGCCGCACAGCTTAAGATCGTTGCACGCCTGGTGGCCGGCGGTTTAAAAACCCGCATGTACATGGTGAGCACCGGTGGCTTTGATACGCACGCCAGCCAGACAGAAGCAGGCGATACTTCCAAAGGATACCACGCAGAGCTGTTAGGTAAAGTAAGCGCCGCCATTAAGGCCTTTATGGATGACCTGACCAAGCTAAAAGTATCCAAACGCGTAGTAGGTATGACGTTCTCCGAATTTGGCCGCCGTACCAAATCCAATGGCAGTATGGGTACAGACCATGGTGCTGCTGCACCTATGATCGTGTTTGGCGATTATGTGCTGCAGGGAGTATTGGGTAACTCGCCCAACATTCCGGACGCAGCTTCCGTAGGGGATAACATTCCAATGCAGTATGATTTCCGTTCGGTATATGCCTCCATCCTGGAACAATGGTTCTGCGTAAAAGAGTCAGACCTGAAAACCATTTTGCTGGATGATTATCAGCGCCTGCCCATTGTAAGCGGTATTGCCTGCGGTCTTATCACATCCACCGACGATGTGAACCAGAATGCCGGCATCAATTACATCACCAACTATCCCAATCCTTTCGCCGATAAAACCTATCTCAAGTATAAAACCAAAGGCGGTCATACCATGATCCAGATCTTTGATACCACAGGCCGCCTGATACAGGTGCCGGTAAATAAGATCCATACGCCGGGCGACTACACCGTTACTTTCGACGGGGAGGACCTGCCCAATGGTGTATATTATGCCCGCTTCCAGAATGGTACCATCCAACAGGTACGCACCATGCTGAAGGTGAGATAAGCTGCTGCCATGCCACTTATCATTTCTTTGTGCAACAAAGTTGCAAATAGGACCTTTTTGCCTATCTTTGTCGCTCACTATACAGATAGGTGAGAAAACAGTGGTTACATAAGATCTTCGCTATCATACTCCTGGGCGTGTTTGCTTTGCATACTACCCCCCGGGAATTTATTCACCTGTTTGCCCCTCACGAGGATACCATAGATGATCATGGTTATACTGGCGACGCATTCTCCATTCAGCATAAACACTGTGAATTTCTGCAAATAGGCGTAGAGCCGTATGAGCAGATCACCTTCCATTACGAAGCGCCCTCACAGCCCGTAACTTGGGTGTATACCTTACCGCATATACCCACCGTGGTACGGCTGCGCTTTGCAGATGCCTCCCTCCGCGCACCCCCGGCAAAAGTTTGCTAATAGTTTCCCTCACTAACAGCAATGGCTAAACGGCTGTTAGCTGCTCACATTATCCTTTATCATTTTATTTTATCAGAAGATATTATGCAAACTTTGCGTGTACTTATTGCCGGATTATTATGCTTAATCATACCAGGATTTTTATTTGCCCATACAGCCACCGACGCCAACGATAATACGCTAAGCGGTAAAGTGGTCGATAGATCCAGCCACACCGCCTTACCCGGCGCCACCATTTATTTCCCGGACCTGCATGTAGGCGCTTCTGCCGATGCACAGGGTAACTACAACATTAAAAACCTGCCCAAAGGAAGGTTCCTGGTAGAAGTGCATTACATAGGTTATGCCGCCTTTACTACCACCGTGATCATTAATGGCGCCACCACACATGATTTTGAGCTGGCCGAAACACTGATAGAAAAGAACGAAGTGGTGATCACAGGTGTTAACATGGCTACTTCTGTAAAGCAGAACCCAACGCCCATCAGCGTGATCCGCAAAGAATATTTAGACCAGCAGATCTCTACCAACATCATTGACGCTATTTCCAAAATACCGGGGGTGAACCAGGTAACTACCGGCCCCGCTATTTCCAAACCTTTTATACGCGGTCTGGGCTATAACCGGGTAGTGGTGGTAGGAGACGGCATCCGCCAGGAAGGCCAGCAATGGGGCGATGAGCATGGCATTGAAATAGACGATTACAACGTTAGCAAAATAGAAGTATTAAAAGGCCCTGCCTCTTTAGCATATGGGTCTGATGCCTTAGCCGGCGTGGTGAATATTGTGCCGCCCACATTGTTGCCGGAAGGCAGTATTAAAGGCAATGTAGCCGCCAACTATCTTACCAACAACGGGCAGGTATCTTACCATGCCGACCTGGCAGGTAACCAGAACGGTTTTAGCTGGAGCGTATACGGCACCCAGAAATGGGCGCATGATTACAAGAATAAGTATGATGATTATGTATTCAACTCCCGCTTTAACAATACCAACTACGGCGCCAGCATTGGCTTAAACAAGCAATGGGGCTACTCCCGCTTAAGCTATACCTCTTTTAACCAGAACTTAGGTTTGGTTGAGGGTGACCGTGATGAGCAAGGCCGTTTTATTCAGCCCGTGAATGTAAATGGTACGGAAGAAGAAGCAGTGGCTACTAATTTCAAATCTTACAGCATGAACGTGCCTAAACAAAAGATCAACCACCAGAAGCTGGTATGGGATAATAACCTGTACCTGAACAATGGCGGGCGTTTGGGCCTTACCCTTGGATACCAGTATAATCAGCGCCGTGAGTTTGGTAATGTGCTGGCGCCTGATGAACCGGAACTGCACCTGCAGCTGAAAACGTTTAACTATAACCTTAAATACTTTTTCCCGGAAATGGCCGGCTGGCAAACATCTGTAGGCGTAAATGGCATGCAGCAGAATAATCATATTTCCGGCGATGAGTTCCTGATACCGGCATATGACCTGTTCGACTTCGGCGCCTTTGCCATTACCCGCAAAACCTTTAATAAGCTAACCTTAAGCGGAGGCCTGCGTTTTGATACCCGTTCCCTGAACGGAAAGCCTTTGTACCTGGATGAAAACGGCGAGCCTGCCAGCGCACCCAAAGACGGTGGTTCTACCAAATTCGCTAAGTTCGACCGTAACTTTTCCAATGTATCCGGCAGCGTAGGTATAAGCTATGAAGCCTCTGATAAGGTAACACTGAAGCTGAATGCAGCCCGCGGTTTCCGCGCACCTAATATCGCAGAGCTGGCGGCCAACGGCGTACACGAAGGCACTATTAAATATGAATACGGCAACGCGGATCTGAAGCCGGAGGTAAGCACCCAGGGCGACGCCGGTGTGGATTTCAACACACAGCACGTGTCCATAGGAGCCAGCGTATTTTACAATCATATCACCAACTTCATTTACTCCCGCAAGCTGTTGAATACAGCAGGGGCAGATTCTATCCCCGCAACGGATAATGATGAAGGTTTCAGCGCCTTTAAATACCAGCAAAATACAGCCAACCTGTATGGTGGAGAGCTGTCGCTGGACATTCACCCGCATCCTATTGACTGGCTGCATTTTGAGAACACCTTTTCATATGTGCGCGCAGTGGCCGGCAATGGTACAGATTCTACCAAATACCTGCCCAATATACCGGCAGGCCGCTGGTTAAGTGAGCTGCGGGGCAATTTCAAGAAAGTAGGCGGTTGCCTGCGCAATGCCTATGCAGGTGTGCAAATGGATCTGAACCTGGATCAGAATAACGTATTCAGCGCTTATGAAACGGAAACACCTACTAAGGGATATACCTTATTGAATGCACATCTGGGGGCGGATATTGTAAATAAGAACAGCAAAACACTGTTCTCCCTGCACTTTGCCGTGAATAACATTGGCGATGTGGCTTACCAGAGCCATTTGAGCCGCCTTAAATATGCGCCGGAAAATGAAGCCACCGGCCGCATGGGAGTATTTAACATGGGCCGCACTTTTAGCGTAAAAGTAGCGGTGCCCATTGACTTTAAGTAGTGATTTCTAATGTGTTCACTCTTTATTACACGGCCCGGGCTTTTGCCTGGGCCGCTTTTTTGTAGATGTCTTTTTTGATATGTCATATTTACATATTATCTTTGTATACATTTAATTCATAATACATATATAAACGATATATATTACATCTATTGTTATAGCGGAGGTTCTGTAATGGGGCCTCCCTTTTTTTATAAACGGTACGCCCCGGTATTGTATGCTAGCCCCTGCTATCCTATTTTTGTTTGAACACCAAAAGTTATCCAATGCAAAAGCAGCTTATGTTGATCTGTACCTTCCTGGTACAGTTGTTTTCATTTTCCTATGCCGCAGATAAAGGACGGATCCACATTATTCCTGAACCGGTGGATGTAAAAGAACTGCCCGGGGAATTTGTGCTGGATAATACCACCACACTGGTTGTAAGCGGTGCTGATAAACAATTGCCCGGCACTGCACAATGGTTTGCAGACCAGGTGGCTGCAGCTACCGGTTTTCACCTGCAGCAGCAAAAAACAGCAGGGCAGGGAAAAAGCATTCGCCTGGAGCTGAATGCCAAAACCAATACTACCACGGGCCAGGAAGGTTATACCCTGTCGGTAAATAATAATCAGGTAACATTACACGCCAATACAGCCGCCGGCATTTTTTATGGCTTGCAAACCCTATTGCAGCTGCTGCCGCCTGATATAGCAGGTGATAAAGTAGTGAACCGCACCTGGACCATTCCCAATGCGGAGATCACGGATTACCCCCGCTTTGGCTGGCGTGGCCTGATGCTGGATGTAAGCCGCCACTTCTTTACCAAAGAGGAAGTAAAGCGTTATATAGATGAAATGGTGAAATACAAATACAATGTTTTTCACTGGCACCTGAGCGATGATAATGGCTGGCGCATTGAAATAAAAAGCCTGCCGCAGCTTACACAAAAAGGCGCCTGGCGTGTGGAGCGCGTAGGCCGCTGGGGACAGTTTGCCCCCGCCCAGCCGGATGAAGCCACTCCTTATGGCGGTTTTTATACACAGGATGATATTAAGGAAGTGATCAAATATGCGCAGGACCGATATGTAACCATCTTGCCGGAAATAGATGTGCCGGCCCACAGCCTGTCCATGATCACGGCCATGCCCAACCTTTCCTGTACCCAGCTGCAATACAGTGTAGGCCCCGGCGACAGCCTGCGTAAACGCAACGATAATGTGCTGTGTATTGGCAACGATTCCGTTTACCAGGTGCTGGATAAAGTATTTACAGAGATCGCAGCCCTGTTCCCCGGCAAATACATTCATGTTGGGGGAGATGAAGCTTTTAAAGGTTTCTGGGACAAATGCCCCAAATGCCACCAGCGCATGGAAAAAGAGCATTTGAAAGATGTGAATGAGCTGCAAAGCTATTTTGTAAAACGTATGGAGAAAATGCTGTTAAGCAAAGGCAAAAAGCTGATAGGCTGGGATGAGATCCTGGAAGGCGGCCTGGCTCCGGAAGCCACGGTAATGAGCTGGCGTGGAATGAAAGGAGGTATAGAGGCTGCCCGCATGAACCATCACGTAGTAATGACGCCCTGGGATTTCTGCTACCTGGATCTGTACCAGGGAGAGCAGGCCGCAGAACCGCCTACCTACGGCATTTGCCGCCTTACAGATTCCTATAACTATGATCCTGTACCGGACAGCGTAGATGAAAAATTCATCCTGGGCGGACAAGGCAACCTGTGGACAGAATCTGTTGCCAACCTGCGCCATGCAGAATATATGACCTGGCCCCGTTCCCTGGCTTTGTCAGAAGTATACTGGAGCCCGAAGTCAAAACGTAACTGGGATAATTTTGTGGAGCGGCTGGAAGCGCAGTACCCACGCCTGGATGCCGCGCATATCAAGTATGCACGCAGCGCCTACAATACCATTGCTATACCTGCACGCGATGGCAACGGTGAGCTTACCGTACGCCTGACCACAGAAGTAAAAGGGCTGGATATTTATTACACTTTTGATAATTCGGACCCGGATACTTTTTACCCGCATTACAAAGAGGGCGAATTACTGAAGTTCCCGAAAGGCGCCGCACAAATAACAGTGATCACCTACCGGGATGGCAAGCCCATTGGCGACCAGTTTGCCATTAAAAAGGAAGACCTTGAAAAGCGCATACTGGAAGGTCACCATGTGTATTAGCATACACAAAAAAAGAGGAAGGTATACCTTCCTCTTTTTTTTATTATTCAATTTTCTTTTCAGGTAATTTCTCCGCGTCTTCGTCATAATACACAAAGAAGTAAAGGTATATCACCCGGCTGATGCGCATGAGCCAGGGTTGAAAGATCAGTAGAATGAACCCGTTCACTCCCAGCCATATAAACACACTATTATCCTTCCAGGATATACCGAAGAACACCCAGTACCATATCAGGTTAAATACGGAGAAAGCCACTGCCAGCGCATAGCTCACATAACCGGTACCAAACCAGAAACCGGTTTCCAGCTCAAACTTCTGGTGGCATACCGGGCAATGATCGTACATGTTAAAGATCTTGGAAAAGCGCCAGTGAAAAGGGTTCCGGTCCCTGTACATAGGACCTTTCCGGCAGCGCGGGCACTTCATAGATAGCAGGCTCAGAAAATAATTAGGGCGCTTTTTCTTCATTTTGCAAATGTAATATTTTAATGTGCTAATATGCTGATGTGCCGATGTGCTGGTATTTGTTGTTTATTGCGTATTCCTTATGTAACATGCCACATGAATTTCATTAACAATCACCGGCACATCAGCACATCAGCACATCAGCATATTAGCACATTATCACACCGTTTCCAGCGTTTTCCTTTCCCCGATCTGCTGCCGCCACATGGCATAATACAAGCCTTTTTCAGACAGCAGGCTGGCATGTGTGCCGGTTTCAATTATATGCCCTTTTTCAAGCACATAGATACGATCCGCATGCATAATGGTAGAAAGCCGGTGTGCGATCATAACCGTAATATGTTCCCGGCTGGCAGTTACCTGCCGTACGGTTTGGCTGATCTCTTCTTCTGTAAGCGAATCAAGGGCAGAGGTAGCCTCGTCAAACACCAGCAGGCGCGGATGCCGCAGCAAGGCGCGCGCAATGGATAAACGTTGTTTTTCACCGCCGGATATTTTAATACCGCCTTCACCGATCACCGTATCAATCCCTTTATCAGCACGGGCCAGCAGGGTTTGGCAGGATGCTTTTTGCAACACTTCCATGATCTGCTCGTCTGTAGCACGCGGGTTCACAAACAGCAGGTTCTCTTTAATACTGCCGGAAAACAGCTGCGTATCCTGGGTTACAAAACCTATCTGGTGACGCAATGCTTCTATATCTATTTTCGTACTATCTACACCGTTATACAGTATCTTTCCTTCCATAGGTTTATATAACCCAACCAGCAGCTTTACCAGCGTAGTTTTACCGGAGCCTGAAGGGCCTACAAAAGCAATGGTCTCGCCCACATTCACCCGGAAGTTAATATCGTCCAGCGCTTTATTGGCAGCTGTTAAGTGTTTAAAACCAACCTGGTCAAATACCAGCTCATCTACCTTGGTCATGGGAACAGGTTGCGCGGGCATAACCTCTACCGGTGTTTCCAGTATGCTCTGGAAGTTCAGCAGTGATACCTGTGCTTCCCGGTATGCCAGTATAATATTGCCCAGCTCCTGCAAAGGACCAAAAATGAAAAAGGAATATAATTGCAATGTAAATAGCTGGCCTACTGTTACAGTACCGGGGTACAGCAGGTACAACAGCAGGAACAGAATGCTTTGCCGCAGCAGGTTTACAAAGGTACCCTGCACAAAGCTGATGCTGCGGATAGTGCGTACTTTCTTCAGCTCCAGCATTAATATTTTAATGGTGGTGGAGTTCAGCCGCCGTATCTCCTGCTGTGTAAGCCCCAGGCTTTTTACCAGCTCAATGTTACGCAGTGATTCTGTGGTAGAACCGGCCAGCATGGTGGTTTCCTTTACAATGGTTTTCTGAACGATCTTTATTTTCCGGCTCAGTACATTCATCAGTGTACCTAATAAGATACAGCCGCCAAAATATACAAACACCAGCGACCAGTGTACCGTAAAAGCATATATCATTACAAACACTACACCTACCAGAGAGGTGAACAGTACGTTGATGAAAGAGGTAATGAACTTCTCAGAATCCGTACGTACTTTTTGCAATACGGCCAATGTTTCACCACTGCGCTGATCTTCAAACTGTTGATAGGGCAGGCGCAGGGAATGACGTAACCCGTCTGTATACACAGAAGCGCCGAACTTCTGGATGATCACATTCACAAAATAATCCTGGAACGCTTTGGCAATGCGGGATACCATGGCTACGCCAATACCCGCCAGTAACAGCCACAACACGCCGCTCAGGTAGGCCGGCATACCACGGGGTACAGTTGCCCCGTCAATCTTCTCGTTTTGTGGATGAGAAGCAAAACGGTCAATGATCTTCCCAAAAATATATGGATCCAGTAATGAGAACAGCTGATTGATAGTGGCTAATAGCAATGCCAGCATAATCAGCCATTTATAGCTTTTTAAATAATGCAGAAATAGCTTCATGTAGTTTTAATATTGAGTTTTAGAAGGCGCAAAAGCGGATATTGGTAATATATTTTATGGCCGTACAGCGTGCAAAGATACGATAAAACGGCGTTATTACATGTTGCAACATCTTTTCAAGAGGTGTCAATTTTACGTAAAAAATGGTAACTTAATAGTAACATTCCACTTATGAAACCGCGAGGTTCCATCTGCCCCCTGCCATCTTACTACAGATGCAACCACAAGGTTCCGCCCGACCTTAACCTTTAAATCTTAACGGATGAAAACGTATGATGAGAAACACATTAAGAACATCGTACTGTTAGGCGCCGCTAAAAGCGGGAAAACGACCCTCAGCGAGACCATGTTATATGAAGCCGGCATTATCCACAAGCGCGGAACAGTAGAAGAAGCCAATACAGTATCCGATTACCACGAAATAGAACATGAAAGGGGCAGCTCCGTATACGCCACCTGCCTGCACACCGAATGGCGTGATTATAAGATCAATATTATAGACACACCCGGGCTGGAAGATTTCATAGGTGAGGTAATAGCCTCCATCCGCGTATGTGATACCGCGCTGTTGCTGCTGCATGCCCAATATGGTGTGGAAGTAGGTACAGAGCTTATCTGGGATTATGTAGATAAATACCGTAAACCCACTATACTGGCCGTAAACCACCTGGATAACGAAGAAGCCAATTTCAACAAAGTGGTAGACGATGCCCGCCGTACCCTGGGCCCGGCTGTAACTATTATGCAATACCCTGTTAATCAGGGTATTGGTTTTAATAGCGTGATCGATCTGCTGAAAATGACGCTGTACCGCTTTCCGGCCAATGGCGGTAAACCGGAAAAGCTGCCTATTCCCGACAGTGAAAAAGAACGCGCAGAACAGCTGCATAATGTGCTGGTTGAAAAAGCTGCAGAAAACGATGATACCCTGATGGAGCACTACTTTGAAAAAGGCAGCCTGGATGAAGATGAAATGCGCGAAGGCCTGAAAATAGGCATGCTTAAACATCAGGTATTTCCGGTGTTTTGTTTATCAGCCGAAAGGAACATGGGCAGCGGCCGTTTAATGGGATTCATTGACAATGTAGCTCCTTCCGCCACTGAAATGCCGCCGGAAATAACAGAAGCTGGTGAGCCAATTCCCTGCGATCCTGCAGCCCCGGCCTGTTTGTTCGTGTTCAAGACCTTACTGGAACCACATATTGGCCGCCTTACCTTTTTTAAGGTACTTGCCGGCGAAATAAAGGCAGGGCAGGAGCTGGTAAATGAAAAGGGTAACACCAGCGAGCGGCTGAACCAATTGTTTATTGCAGATGGTAAGAACCGCAATCCCGTGGAACGCCTGCGCTCCGGCGATATTGGCTGCACCCTGAAGCTGAAGAACACCTTAACCAATCATACCCTTAACGACCGCTCTTTTACCGGCCAGGTAGATCCTATTCACTTTCCCCTGCCTAAAGTGCGCGCTGCCATTGAAGCCCGCAGTAAAAGCGATGATGAAAAGCTGGGCGAAGTGCTGGCAGAGATACACATGGAAGATCCTACGCTGGAAATAGAATATAACCGGGAGCTAAAACAGGTGATCCTGCATGGGCAGGGTGAGCTGCACCTGGCCGTAACCAAATGGCGCCTGGAAAATATTTACAAGATGCAGGTTGATTACCTGCCGGCTAAAATACCTTACCGCGAAACCATTCAGAAGCCTGCACAGGCCTCTTACCGTCATAAAAAGCAATCCGGCGGGGCCGGACAGTTTGGTGAAGTATTTATGAAAATAGAGCCCTGGTATGAAGGTATGCCGCCTTTCAAAGAGCACCCGGTAAGGGATACAGAGGAAATAGCGCTTAACTGGGGCGGTAAGCTTGTTTTCAATAATTGCATTGTAGGCGGTGCTATAGATACCCGTTTTCTGCCATCCATTCTTAAAGGGGTGATGGAAAAAATGAACGAAGGCCCGCTAACCGGATCTTATGTGCGCGACATAAGAGTAAGTGTGTATGATGGTAAAATGCACCCGGTAGATAGTAATGACATTTCTTTTAAGATAGCCGGTATGATGGCTTTCCGCGATGCCTTTCACCAGGCATCGCCCCAGCTGCTGGAACCCGTGTATGATGTAGAGACCAGCGCACCGGATACTATGAGCGGCGATATTATGAGCGAGCTGCAAAGCCGCCGCAGCATTATAACGGGTATGGATACACTGAACGGTAGCCAGGTGATCAAAGCACGTACCCCGCAGGCGGAGCTTGATAAGCTGTACGCTGCTTTGCGCAACATAACCCAGGGTAAGGCCAAGGTAAAAGCGCAGTTTGCAGAATATGCACCTGTACCGGGAGAAATGCAGAAAAAGCTGAGTGATGAGTACCGGAAAACAGAGATGGTAAGCTGAGGAATTATAAGGTAAACGATCAGACCTCAATTAATGTTCAGCCAAAAAAAATAAAGTTTACGACACTGCAATCAGCTGGGAAATAGGGATATTTTAGCCGGGTAATCTATTTCTTTTATGATCCCCGGAACAAAAAGAACAGCTGTAGCACAAGCATTGCAGGAAGCTTTTGGCGTAAGCGGCTATGAAGATCTCAGGCACATAACTACCGGCCTTTCTTCCGCACTTATTTTTCGTATAGTGGTACAGGGTAGCCCGTACCTGCTCCGCATTGTTACCCGGGAAGATGAGCCGGGCGATCCCACACATTATTTTGCCTGTATGAAGGTGGCGGCAGATGCTGGCATAGGCCCGCGTATCTGGTATGCCAGCGCTGAAACCAGGATCTCGATCACTGATTTCATAGAAGCGCAGCCATTCCCCTTGCAGGAGGCCAGGATTAAAATGCCGGCGCTGATCCGGCAATTGCATTCCCTGCCGCCTTTCCCTGCGCGCATCAACTACCTGACCTTCGTTAATGGACTGGTTAAAAAATTTCAGGACAAACAATTGCTGCCTGAAAGTATGACCGGGGAATTATTCCGGCTATATGCAAAGCTGGCGGATGTTTATCCTTACACTCCGCAGGACCAGGTAGCAAGTCATAATGATCTTAAACCGGAAAATTTCCTTTTTGATGGTGACCGGGTATGGATGGTAGACTGGGAAGGCGCTTTCCTGAACGACCGTTATGTGGACCTTGGAGTGGTTGCCAATTTTGTGGTACGGAACGAGGAGGAAGAAGCCGCGTATCTCAGCATTTATTATGGTGAAGAAGCATGCGAATACCAGCGGGCGCGGTTCTTCCTGATGCGCCAGGTGCTTCATATGGCATACTTTACGCTCCTGATGTTGCTGGTCTCCGCAGCAGGCACGCCCATTGATCCGGATACGGCTGTACCGGATTTCAGAGATTTTCACGACCGTATATGGTCAGGTGAGATCAGTTTGGCCGGCAATGATGCGCGGCTGCAATATGCCTGGGTGCATATGGAGCAGCTATCGCGTAACCTGCGGTCAAACAGGTTCAATGAGGCGCTGGAGATAGTATCAGGGGCGCATATAATAAATTAATTCGGGCGGCCGTTATGCCTTCGGCTCAAAGATGGCCCGCCAGGTGATAGCGGCAAGAACACCGCCGGCTATGGGAGCTACTATAAATAACCACAGTTGTTGAAGCGCTTTACCGCCTGCAAGTACAGCCGGGCCAAAGCTACGGGCCGGGTTAACAGATGTTCCGGTTATGGGTATAGCTACCAGGTGTATTAATACTAACGTAAGCCCTATTGCCAAACCGGCCATGTTCGCATTACCCAGCCTGGAAGTAGTAGCAAAGATTACGAATAAGAAGATGAAGGTAAGCAGCACTTCCACAATGAATGCAGCTGTTGTTGAATAGTTACCTAAATAACCTGGCCCCCAGCCATTGGAGCCTAATGCCCATTCGCCCATGCTGAATCCGGGTGCATCTTTTTGAATGGCCAGTAGCGCACATGCAGCTACGGTTGCCCCGGCCATTTGCGCAATAATATAACCAATAGTATCTGCCAGGCTTAATTTTTTAGCCACCAGCATAGCAATGGAAATTGCCGGGTTTATATGACAACCTGAGATGGGCCCAATGGCATAAGCCATCACAACTACGGTGAGGCCAAAGGCGAGGGATATGCCCAGCAGGCCAATACCTATTGGTGCATCGGCAATCGTTATGGGTATGGTTTTACCCGCTACAACTGCTGCTCCGCAACCAAATAATACTAAAGAAAATGTTCCGATGAATTCAGCGAGGTACTTTTTCATAAAGGGGGGATTTTGACTATAAACAAAGTAAGACTTTTATATGATAGCAACCACAACAATCACAGTTATTATTATAACAAACCTTAGCAACGGTATCATTCAAAACCTCCATCATCCGCTGCATTCCATTATTAATTATTAATTCTCCTCATACGCCCCAGCTCTCCCTGTCCAAACTCCTGAACCGTATAGCCTCCGCTATATGCGCGGTTTGTATCATCTCAAAACCTTCCAGGTCCGCAATGGTCCTGCTTACTTTTAATATGCGGTCATACGCCCGGGCTGATAGCTTCAGTTTATTCATGGCATTCTTCAGCAGGTTAGCGCTTTCGTATTCCAGGTAGCATAACCGTTTCAGCAGGCTGCTGCTGATCTGTGCATTACAGTATATGCCAGGGTGTGGTTTAAAACGTTCGGTTTGTACCTCCCGCGCCAGCAATACCCGCTGCCTGATATACTCACTGGTTTCTGCTGTTTCTGTAGCATTAAGCGAAGCAAAAGGCACCGGCGTAACCTCTACATGCATATCGATCCTGTCCAGCAAAGGGCCGGATACACGGTTCAGGTATTTTTGTACAATGCCGGGAGCGCAGGTACAGTCCCTTTCCGGGTGGTTGTAATACCCGCAGGGGCAGGGATTCATAGCCGCTACCAGCATAAAGCTGGCCGGGAAATCAACCGTGGTTTTAGTACGGGAAATAGTTACCTGCCTTTCTTCTACAGGTTGCCGCATTACCTCCAGCACGGTACGTTTAAATTCCGGCAGCTCATCTAAAAAAAGTACGCCGTTATGCGCCAGCGATATTTCGCCCGGCTGTGGTATGCTGCCGCCGCCTACCAGCGCAGCATCGCTTATGGTATGATGCGGGGAGCGGAAAGGCCGGCGTGCTATCAGCGATGCATGCGCCGGCAGCTTGCCTGCTACCGAATGGATCTTGGTTGTTTCCAGCGCTTCGTGCAGGCTTAAAGGTGGTAAAATAGACGACAGCCTTTTGGCCAGCATGGTTTTGCCTGCGCCCGGCGGACCTATCATCAGTACATTATGACCACCGGCTGCCGCTATTTCCAGCGCACGTTTTACGCCGTATTGGCCTTTTACATCACTGAAATCCACATCAAAATGTTGCTGCGCTGTAATGAATTCCTGCCGCGCATCCACGTGTATGGGCGACAGTGATTGCGGCGCATGCAGGAACTGGATCACTTCGCGTATGTGTGATACGCCATACACTTCCAGCTCGCTCACCATGGCTGCTTCCCGTGCATTTTGCAAGGGTAGCAGCATACCTTTAAAACCTTCTCTCCTGGCCTGTATGGCCATGGGCAGGGCGCCTTTAATAGGTTGTATGGTGCCGTCCAGGGATAGCTCACCCATAATAACGTATTGAGATAATGCTTCACCAGGCACTTGTCCGGAAGCCGCAATAATACCCAGCGTAATAGGCAGGTCATAGGCCGATCCTATTTTACGGATATCTGCCGGCGCCATGTTCACTACCGTGCGGAACCGCGGAAAACGGTATCCCAGGCTAATGATGGTGGATTCAATACGCTTTTCACTTTCCTTCACTGCGTTATCGGGTAAGCCAACAATAAAAAATTTAGTGCCTTTGGGAAAAACATTCACTTCCAGGGTAATGGTAATAGCAGTTACGCCTTGCACTGCACTGCCAAAGGTTTTAACAATCATGGATGGATATGGTTGATGGAAAACGAAAATAAGAGAAAACCAAGAATCTGCCAATTTCACACAATAGTTTGATGTTAACATTGGATTAACCAAAAAAAGGTTTAAATTTTGTGAGCAACTATGAAAACCGTTGTAACCATTTTGACCCATCAACCCGGATTACACCTGAAACATTCATAGCAATATTCGTTTATACATGTAGGTTATATTGGTGAAAATAATCAGCCTGTTCAAATAACTCTGGCAATAAAGAATAACCATATGTGGTTTGCAGCCCTGCGTTTTAATTTAATGCTACTGTTACTATGCGTGTGCCTGGTAAGCGCTACCCTGCCTGCGTTTGCGGGTAATGTGATCCTTTTTCAGCACACGGATAAGGTAACCCTCTCTGCAGATCAATGGCCGTTGCGCGAAGTATTAAAAGCCATGAACAGGCAAACCGGTTATTATTTCTTTTACTCTGCCGACCTGGTTAACAACAATGAAAAAGTAACGCTGCATGTAAAGGATGCTCCTGTGGAAAAGGTGTTGCAACAATTGCTGAAGGGAAAAGGATTGATCTGGGTGTTTAATGGTAACACCGTTATAATAAAAAAGGCCCCGCCGGCAGCAGCTCCCATTACCGGCCCGCCGCGTGATTCATTATTCACATTCCTCAACGGGCAGGTTACAGATGTTACCGGTGTGCCATTAGCCGGGGCCACTGTATTGGTGGATGGCACGCCCAAAGGCGCCACCACCAATGAACAGGGCCGGTTTGTACTTGATGGCATTACCCGCCCCGTAACCCTGCAGGTAAGCTATGCCGGTTACCTGAAACAACAGGTACGGTTAAATGAAGCAGGAAATGTGCAGGTCCGTTTGCAAAAAGAGATCCTGGACATTAGCAGCGTATCCGTAGTAGCTACCGGTTACCAGGCCATTCCCAGGGAGCGGGCTACCGGCTCTTTTGTAAAGCTGGATAATGAGCTGCTGAACCGTAAAGTGAGCACCGGCATCCTGGACCGGTTAGATGGGGTGGCCAGCGGCGTATTGTTTGATAAACGCGATGCTGCCGGCACCAGGATCCAGATCCGCGGCTTGTATACCCTTACCTCAGCCATTGCGCAACCTTTGGTGGTGGTGGACAATTTCCCTTATGAAGGGGATATAAATGATATTAACCCTAATGATGTAGAGAACATCACCATCCTGAAAGATGCTGCTGCAGCCTCCATCTGGGGCGCTAAAGCAGGCAACGGGGTAATTGTGATCACCACTAAAAAAGGGCGGTATGATCAGGCGCCCCGCGTATCTTTTAACTCCAATGTAACGGTGATCAATAAACCGGAATTATTCCGCTTACCGCAAATGTCCGCTTCCGATCTTATTGACCTGGAGGCGTTTTTATTCAGCAAAGGTTTTTATAACAGTGCTATTAATAACAGGCGCTACCCGCCCCTGACACCCGTGGTAAACCTGCTGGTAAAGGAGCGGAACGGGCAATTGTCGGCTGCTGAAACCCGGGCCGCCATTGATAAATTACGTGGTATAGATGTACGCAATGATTTTCTGAAATACATTTACCGGCAGGGCGTAAACCAGCAATACGCCGCCAATGTAAGCGGCGGCAGTAAAAAGATAAAATACTTTTTCTCCACCGGGTATGATAAGAATAGCACTAACCTGGTGGGCAACACCTATCAGCGTGTAACCCTGCGTACAGATAATACCTGGCAGGCCGCCCCCGGACTGCAGGTACAGGCAGGTATTCAATATACGCAGCATGATGATACCAATAACAGCACCGGTCCTTATAACAGCAATGCCTACAAGCTGGGCACACGCATATTGCCGCCTTATAGCCGGCTGGCAGATGACAACGGCAACCCTTTAACCCTGGATACCCGGTACGCAGGTACGTATACAGATACTGCGGGGCATGGCCTGCTGCTGGACTGGAAATACCGCCCCTTGCAGGAGCTGGCCCTGAACGATAAAACCTCCCGCGCACAGGTGTTGATCGCTAACCTGGGAGTGCAGTATAATTTTTCCAATGCCATTAGTGCAGAGGTAAAATACCAATACCAGCGTGCAGACAGGAATAGCCGCGCCTATTACAGTACACAAACCTTTTTTGCCAGAGACCTTATTAACCTTTATTCACAGATCCGTGGCGACAGCGTAACCTATATAATACCCAATGCCCCTATTACAGACCGTTCCGCCAGCTTACAGCAGGGGCATATGTTACGTGGGCAGTTAAATTTTAATTATACCTGGGCAGGCAAACACCAGGTAGCAGCTATTGCCGGTGCTGAGCTGCGGCAGCTGCACACAACAGGTAACAGCTACCGCGATTATGGCAATACCGTTGCAGACCTGATCCGTTACTACCCGCTGTTCACCGGCCGCACGGCCACCATTCCATCTAATACGGATATAGATGACCGCCTGGATCGTTTTACTTCCGCATACGCCAATGCAGCCTATACTTACGATAACCGCTATACGTTTTCCGCCAGCGCACGGAAAGATGCGTCTAATTTATTTGGAGTAAGGGCTAACCGGAAAGGTGTGCCGCTTTGGTCTGCCGGCGCAGCATGGAAAATATCCAATGAAAAATTTTATCATGCAGGCTGGCTGCCTTACCTGAACCTGCGCCTTACCTATGGCTCCGGCGGTAATGTGAATAATGCCATTGCAGCATTGGCAACTATTTATAAGTATGATGCTCCCTTCCAGTTCACCAACCTGCCTTTTGCCACTATTGTAAATGTAGCCAACCCAGAGCTGCGCTGGGAAAAAGTGAATACCCTCAACGCAGGGCTGGACTTTACTTTCAAAAACAACCGCCTAAGCGGCAGCATTGAGTATTACCATAAGCAATCTGTAGATGTAATGGGCCTGGAAGCGCTGGATCCTACCACCGGCCTGGGATCAGCGTTCACCAACTCGGCGGATGTTAAAGGCCGGGGAGTAGAGGTACAGCTGTATGGTAAGCCTATAATTGCAGGCGCCTTTCAATGGCAAACCAGCCTGCTGTTTAATTATGTGCACTATGAAGTATCGCGGTATCTGCTGCCGCCGCTTACCGATGGTTTTGTGAGTGATGGGGGATCAATTATCCCGTTGCCCGGCTACAACCCTTATTTACTGGTGAGCTACAAATGGGCCGGCCTGGACCCTGCCACCGGCGATCCACGCGGATACCTTAACAAAAGCATTAGCACAGACTATGCAGCCCTGATAAAAAATCCGCTTACCGAACAGGTGATCCATGGCCCCGCATTACCCACTTACTTTGGTAATGTATTAAACACTTTTAGCTGGAAGAATATTTCTGTATCTGCCAACATCACTTACCGGCTGGATTATTATTTCCGGCGTAATACCATTGCCTACAATACACTGTTTGCTAGTGGTGCGGGCCACAGCGATTACGGGCAGCGCTGGCAGCAGCCGGGTGATGAAAAGTACACCGATGTACCATCGCTCGTGTATCCTAACCCTGCTTACCGTGATCAGTTCTATACCAATTCATCCGTCACGGTAGAGAAAGGAGATCATGTGCGCTGGGAAGATGTACGTTTAAGCTACACCCTTAAAAAGGGAATGAACAGCCGCACCTTCTTCAGTCAGCTGCAGTTTTACACCTACATTACTAACCTGAATATATTGATCTGGAAAGCAAACAAAGCGGGCCTGGACCCGGATTTTCCATCGGGGTTGCGTACACCGCGCGCTTTTGCATTAGGTATAAAAGCAGATCTTTAAATGAAAACAACGTATATACGATACCTGTATCTTATCATATGGCTGCTGCTGGCCTCCTGTAAGCATTACCTGGATGCCAGGCCGGATGTAAAGCTGGAAGTGCCTGTGACTATCCGGGACCTGCAGCTGCTGATGGATGATTACGCCACTATGAACAATACCTGGCCGGCTGCCGGTGGTTTAATGGACGATAATTTTTACCTGGCCGCAGCAGACTGGAATACTTTGCAGGAAAGCGACCGGAAGCTGTATATATGGCAAAGAACCGATCAGACCAATGATTACTGGAATGGGCCCTACCAGGCTATTTTAAATACAAACGTAGTGCTGGAAAATATTGACAAGGCGCGTAGTACGGGCTCTGTAGAGGACTGGAATAACCTGAAAGGTACGGCCCTCTTTTTCCGCGCTAAGTATTTTCATGCGCTGGCGCAGCTGTTTGCCAAACCTTACGATCCCGCTACCGCCGCGCAGGATCCGGGTATTCCGTTACGCTATACCTCCAATTACAATGATCCTACGGTAAGGGCATCTGTTGCACAAACCTATGACCGCATTTTGCTGGACCTGAAAGCCGCGCTCACTTTATTACCGGGAATGCCAATAGTAAAAAGCCGCCCGGGTAAGCCGGCTGCTTATGGCGCCCTGGCGCTTGCATACCTGGATATGCGGGACTATGCCCGGGCCGGCGCCTATGCAGATTCCTGCCTGCAATTGTATAACCTGCTGATGGATTACAATGAGCTGGATACCCAGGCAGATGCGCCTGTTCCGCGTTTTAATGATGAAGTGATCTTTGAAATGATCTCACAGAATGCCAGGGCGTTATTGCCGGCAGTGTGTAAAGTAGATACCCTGCTTTATAATACCTATGCGGAGAATGATCTGAGAAAGCGTATATACTTTACCGGCAACAGCTTTAAAGGAGATTATGCAGGGATGGGCGCAGACAATGGTTATGTTTTTGCCGGTATTGTTACAGATGAAATGTACCTGGTACGTGCAGAAAGCAGGGCCCGTGCCGGTAATGCCACCCAGGCAATGAATGATCTGAATGCCTTGCTGGTAAAGCGCTGGCGGCAGGGCACCTTTGTGCCCCTCACAGCTGCAGATGCAGCAGATGCGCTGAAACAAATACTCCGTGAAAGAAGAAAAGAGCTGCTGTTCCGCGGCGCCCGCTGGGCCGATCTGCGCCGCCTGCAATACGAGCCTGCTTTTGCAGTAACACCACAACGGATCTTAAACGGGCAAGCCTACACGCTGCCGTCCAACAGCCCGCGTTATATATTGCAGATACCAGGCAATGTAGTTAGTATGACGGGGATTGAACAGAATCCATGAAGAATGTAAAATAAAAAATGTAAAATGATAAATGTAAAAGTGAATGCCGCGATGACCTTATCTGCTGCATTCACTTTTACATTTTACATTTGAAATTTTACATTTAAAATTCTTTACGGTTTCTCCCTGAGAAACCCTCCCACAGAAGTACCGCCGGTGTTAAAATAGGTTACCAGCTGGTTATCCAGCGTGCTGCCCTGCGTAATTACCGGCAAATGGTTATTGGTTTGCGCCAGCACCGCACACAGGTTTGCTGTACCGTTGCAAATATCAGATACATCGGTACCCGCTTCAATATAATTTCCTGCATTACGGGCTTCACTAATATTAAAAGCAATATCGTCCCCGCCATCTGAATACAGGAACCACTGCGTAGCTGCAGGTTTTCTTACCAGTTTGCCCGCCTGGGTGTAAGACACTGCTGCTACCGCCAGTAGCACAGCCAGCAGGCAAATACGGTTTTTCTTCATACAAAAATTTGAACGTTTATGGATTAATAGGCTTACTCTTTTTTACAGGTTTTCAGCTTCGCCTGTTTTTATAGATGGTGAAACAGGATGGTGCAGCCTGGGGGCATGTAACCACATACCCAGCAGCGCCAGTCCAATAAGCACAACATTAAACACAAGGTGCTGCTGCCAGCTTAGCCGGCTAATAACGCCGCCACAGGAACAGGGCAGCCTGGGCACAAAAAGTAGCATGTAGGTAAGGTAAGCGGTAAACACCAGCATAAGCCCCAGGGAAGCAAGCATACCCTGCCTGCGGGTAGCCGGCAGGAACAATAATAACGCAACCAGTATTTCACCGGCAGGTATCAATACCGCCATAATACCGGCATTACGGCCTATTAAAGGAGAGCTGCGCAGGAAATGGCGGAACACCGCAAATTCACCTAATTTGCTTAATGCGGTATACAAAAACAGGAGAATAAACAATCCTGCAATGACTTCCGCCATCGTTTTGTTGGACATAGGTTTAAACGCTTGGTCAAAAAAGATTTGACGCTAATATATTAGTCTTCAGTGACATAGCTTACCCCATTGGCCCGGTGCGACCGTGGGGAATAACCAAAGAACTTTTTAAAGTCCCTTGCAAAGTTGGTAGGCATGTAGCCCAGATCCGCCGCAATATTGGCTACACTCTTATTCGTATGCAGCAGCAGCTGCATGCTGCGCTCCATACGCTGTTTGTGATGGTAGCTCCATACAGTGGTCATGAAATATTTTTTGAAGCCCTGCTTTAGCTTTGACTGGCTGATGCAGAAGCTGCGTGCCAGCTGCGCCAGGTCGGGCCGGGTATCCAGGTGGTTGGAGAGGTATACCTTAATGGTTTCAAACAGCTGGCTGTTGGCATCGCGGTAAGGGCGGTCGCCGGAGGTATCCAGGTCTTCCAGTACCATGGCCTGTATTTCCAGCAGCTTGCCAAAAAGCTGCATTTCCGTTATTTTTTTCACAGGGGTGCTGTGATTAATATCCTCTATCAGCTGGTACAGCTTATTCCAGGTAATGCCGGAAAGCGGTTTGGGTGCGCCGTCTTTACTCAGGGTTTGATGCAGCAGCTTTTTAGCATGAAAAGAATCCGTGGCCATTTCTTCCAGCAGCGTGTAAGGGCTGTCTACCCCCCAGGATGCATACAGACCGGGATTCAGGAATATTTCATGGCTGCCCTGGTGCAATTGCAGCAGGTTATACTGCCCCTGATACAAGCGTACGCGCTCCCTGCCATTAATACGGCAATCTATGCTGCCTTGCATCATACAGTACAGCGTAGCGCCTGTTTCATCGGGCTGCAGCAACAACTTTACCGGCCCTTTTACAAACATCCAGTGGTGGGATACCACGCAGCCTCTTACGGTAATTTTCTGTTCCAGGATCACCGTTAGCGGGGTGGAAATAAGCTGGCTTTGTGCAAAGGGATATTGGTAGTTCTTGTACTGTACCGGTATGTCATAGGTAACACTCACCAAATGTGCCGGCACATCCGGAAATGAATACTTCATGGGCTGTTAGTATTTAATGGTTAACATGATGAATAGATATGGTTTAATGATCGTTACAGGTTTTTCATAGTACTGCTGCAAAGCATTGCTACGAGGTTCATTCCAGAAAAAGCAGGTTCTCACACGGATACATAGGTTTTCATTTAATGGTCAAAAAAAAGAGGATAGCGATAAAATTAGTAGTTGCCGCTGCTATTATTCTGCAGCAATCCCTAAAAATCTTGTCAAAAATAAGCACTATTTTATTTCTTTCAGCAGGTCCAGCACTTTCTCCCGTTTCAGGATCAGATAACCGATCTTTTCACGGGCAATACCGTCTTTTAACTGGTAGGTAAAGTGCAGGTTATCCGCAATAACTTCCGATTCAAAGTACTTGAAAAGAATATTCTTTTCTCCCTGCAGCTCTTCTGCCAGCTCATATAAATGGGTCGATAGAATGAACAAGCAGTTAGAGCTCCGCAACAGGCCCTGTATCACGGCCAGGGAGCAGTTCTTGGCATCTTCCACATTGGTGCCTTTGAACATTTCATCTATCAGCACCAGCCAGTGACGGCCGTTACTGATCTTGATAATGGTGTTCTTAATGCGCTGCACCTCGCTGTAAAAATAGCTTTCTCCTTTAAAGATATTATCCTGCACCTGTATATTGCTGAAAATACCGTGAAAAAAGCTAAGCTTCATATGTTCTGCAGGTACGCCCATTCCAATATGTGCAAGGAACACCGCCACTCCTACTGCTTTAATAAACGTGGTTTTGCCCGCCATATTGGCCCCGGTAAGGAATAAAAAACGGGATCGCGGATCCAGCTCAATATCGTAGGATACCGGCGTCTGTAAGATCATGTGATACAGCTGCTTAGCGGCTATAAAGGGGTGAGGGGTATCTTCAAATTCAGGGAACTGCAGGTTATAATGTTTCACCGCTTTGGCCATGGCATAATAGGCATCCAGCTTTTTATACAGGTCCACCAGCTCCCAGAGGTGTTTTTTCTGACGCGTGCGGATCAGGTTATCATAACGTAAGATCTGTACAAAAGAAAGCTTTTCCAGGGACTCTATTTGCAGCAGCTCCATGAACTCCCGCTGCTGTAGCAGCTGTTGGGCCCTTTCCAGCAGCTGTTTAAGTATTTTGGGGGTAGTATCTGTATTGAATACTTCCACCAGCTTACGAAAGCCTTTTATGAGGTTCATGAGCTGGGAGAATGAGAATTTAATGAACCCGTAATCCGGCGCATAAATGGTTTTGGTCATTACAGCGCTTAGCAGCAGGCCGGGGCCGCCGGTGCTGGAAATAGGCTGTATCTGCGCTTCAAGGTAATTTTCTACTACTACAATGGTGCCGTTGGTAATGATCTCCGGCCACTGGCCTTGCTGCGCCAGTATGTATTGCAGCACCTGCTGCCGTTGTTCTATGGTTGCAATATCGGCCAGGGGAGCGCTGAACAGTTGCCGCAGGTATTCGCGGCCGCCCGCGGTAGTGGTAAAGTCTAGCCGGTGGAACAGCGAAAATTCTTCCTCCCGGTTAAAAATAGATAGATCGTAATAGGTCGTCTTGTCCAGCTCCATGCAACCGCATTTAATTTTAGTGAATATACGTTTTGTAAGGATGCAGGACAATCATATTTCCATAAAAGTTATTAGTAGTTAGCACAGCATTATGCATTTAACTAACTAGCAATCATTACAGGTAAGTTTTTTTATACCCCGAACGTAAGCCGGCGGCCCTGTACATTTTCATTGAATTGGCCGTTTTCCCAGGCCAGGTGGCCGCTTACAAAAGTGTGGGTAACGGCCGCCGGGAAAGTATGCTCTTCAAACGGGCTCCAGCCGCATTTGTAATAAATATTGGGCTTATCCACCATCGTAGCCTGTTGCAGGTCCACGATCACACAATCAGCAAAATACCCTTCCCGCAAAAAGCCCCTTTCCTGTATGCGGAAACAGGTGGCCGGTGCATGGCTCATTTTTTCTACCATTTTTTCCAGGGTCAGGTTGCCTTTGCTTACATGTTCCAGCATCATCAGCAGGCTGTGTTGCACCAGCGGTACGCCGGAGGGCGCCTGCATATAAGGCTGCTGTTTTTCTTCCCAGGTATGCGGGGCATGGTCCGTGGCAATAATATCCAGGCGGTCATCCAGCAGGCCTTTCCACAGGGCATGTTTATTATGCTCCGCTTTAATGGCGGGGTTACATTTGATCAGGTTACCATAACGCACATAATCATCGGCCGTAAAATATAAATGGTGCACACATACCTCAGCGGTTATACGTTTTTCTGAGAGGGGCAGCATGTTGCTGAACAGCTGCAGCTCTTTTTCTGTAGAAATATGCAGGATGTGCAGGCGGGAATTATGCTTTTGTGCAAACTGTACCGCCACTAAGGAGGATTCAAAACAGGCCTCCTCGTTGCGGATCAGCGGATGATCCGCAGCGGTAAGGTTTTCTTCTCCTTTCTCTGCCTGAAAGGCGGCCATATTGGTGCGGATGATCTTTTCATCTTCACAATGCGTGGCAATAAGCAGCTCGCTTTGGGAGAATATTCTTTCCAGGGTCAGGTAATTATCTACCAGCATATTACCGGTAGAGGAGCCCATGAATATTTTTATACCGCACACGCGGTCTTTTTTAGCATTGGTTTTCAGCACTTCTTCCGCATTGTCATTGGCCACCCCCATAAAAAAGGAGTAATTGGCCAGGGAGCGCTGTGCGGCGATGTCATATTTTTCTTCCAGTATTTCCTGGGTAAGGGCAGCAGGTTTGGTGTTGGGCATTTCCATAAAGCTGGTAGTGCCGCCGGCTACGGCTGCACGTGCTTCTGTGTAAATGTTGGCTTTATGGGTAAGGCCGGGTTCGCGGAAATGTACCTGGTCGTCAATAACCCCGGGCAGCAGGTGTTTGCCTTCCCCGTTTATCTCTTTGTAATCAGCATCCAGGGTGATCTGTGGAGCTATTTTTTCAATGCGGTCGCCTTTGATCCATACGTCCTGTACCGTAGTACGTCCTTCGTTTACGACTACAATATTTTTGATGAGATAATTCTGCATGCCGCAAAGATAATGAGTAGTTGGCAGTTTGCAGTCCGCAGTTGGCAGTCAGGAAGCAGTAGTTCAAAGTAAATAAAGCTGTAACAATTGGCAATAGCATGTCTAAAAATAATTGATGACAGCAAAAGCAATCTTCCCAGACTGCCCACTGCCAACTATCGACTGCCAACTAACCCTCCAGGTGTATAGAAAATACAAACATCCTGGATTGCATTTTTTCAACCACATTGGAGTAGCGGAGGTCCGGGTTTTTTACATGCACATTGCCCAAACCGTTACTGATCTTAATTTCAGGGGAGAAGATGAAGCTTTCAAAGTAAAACTCAAAACCGGCGCCTAATTCATAACCATAATCCGTAGTGCGGATCTTGGGAAGGTTATCATCGCGGCGGGCGCGGGCATTGGCTGCCAGGTCATAATCAAACTTTAAACCGGCAATCGTATATACGCGCATGTTACCTATGCGGTCCGATTTAAATTTGATCTGTACGGGAAAGCTTAAGAGAATGGATTCCACCTTTTTAGTGGTTTCCTGTATCGGGTACATCTCTTTATAATACAGGTTTTTGGAAGCAAATACCAGCTGCGGGTTAAAACGCAGGTCAAAATACTGGCTCAGGCGGGCATTGGCCAGCAGGCCCAGGTTAAAACCCATAGTGCGCAAAGGTTCTACCACCATAATGGAATCGTCCTTAAGGAAAGCCTGCGACTGGGCGAGCTTAAAATTGGAATTATTGGCCGCCAGGGTAATACCAAAGTAATAAGGTTTGGCATCATGCTCCAACATGTTCATCATTTGCTGGGCGCACACGGTTGTTGGCTTCCATAGGAATACGAAAAGGGATAGGATCAGCGCGTTGCGCAGTAAATTGAACATATGCCGAAAGTGAGCGTTTTGCATGTAACCGACTGGAAACCAGTGTTAGTTAAAATATTGCACATTACCTGCCCCTGTGGAAAAGCCTTCACTGAATCCGGCAGGTAGCTGTAAGCTGCCTGACTTTTCGCAATCCATTTTCCCAGCAGTGGTGTTATATAACGAAAATACAGATTATATAATTGTTTAATGGGAAAAACTGTTGGATTTGAAAATTCCAGGATCACCAGTTTTCCGCCCGGTTTCAGTACGCGGCACATTTCTGAGAGCCCTTTTTCCAGGTTTTCAAAGTTGCGCACGCCAAATGCCACCGTTATGGCATCAAACGTCCTATCCGGAAAAGTTATTGTTTCACTGTCGCCCGCCTGCAGGGTTATTTTATTTCCCAGTCCCAGCTTAGCTATTTTTTCCTGCCCGAAATGGAGCATGCCTTCGGAAATATCGATTCCCGTTATATGATCCGGTTGCAGCAGCCGGTTGGCCATAATGGCAAAATCGCCGGTACCGGTGGCCACATCCAGCATTTGTTTGGGTTGCAGGGTTTTCAGCTGCCGTAAAGCTTTTTTGCGCCACAGCACATCAATCCCCATGGACATAAAATGGTTCAGGAAGTCGTAGCGGAACGCAATATCATTGAACATGGACGCTATTTGCTCCTTCTTGCTTAATTTTGACTCCGCATACGGAACTACCTTCTGAACATTCGCTTTATCTGACATAGGGGGCAAAGGTAGTAAATGTGTAAATATGCAGCTGTGCCAATGTACAGATGCATGCTATTTTAAACTTCCATGGGCTACAAACCATGGATCATGGACTTTATAATGAACATCAAATCAGCAGCATACCTTATCAGTAACGTGGACTGGCAAAAATGCCCCGCATCCAATTTGCCGGAATACGCATTTATAGGCCGTTCCAACGTAGGCAAATCTTCCCTCATCAATATGCTGGCCAACCACGATAAGCTGGCCAAAACATCCGGTACGCCGGGTAAAACACAGCTGATCAACCACTTCGTTATTAATGAAGCCTGGTACCTGGTGGATCTGCCAGGGTACGGGTTTGCCAAAGTAAGCCAGTCGCAGCGCCGGCAATGGGAGCAAATGATTGAGAATTACCTGCGTAAAAGGGAGAACCTGGTAAATGTATTTGTGCTGATAGACAGCCGCCATACGCCCCAGAAGCTGGATATTGACTTTATTAATCAGCTGGGTAAATGGGAAGTACCTTTTAACCTGGTATTTACCAAAGCCGATAAAAATACCCAGGCCGAAACCAGCAAAAACGTAAAAGCCTTCCTCAATAAGTTGCGCGAAGAGTGGGAATTTCTGCCGCAGCACTTTATTACCTCTACTGTTAAAAAATCTGGCCGCGACGCCATCCTGGGCTTTATTGATGAAATGAACGCACAGTTCAGGACAACAGTGTAAGGTTGTATAAAACCTTATTACGCAGTTGTTTAATAGCCTGTTTAACCTGTGCTATTGCTGATGATAAACTGGAATACCGGAGTTGCCGGAGCTGGCTGGAATAGGGGAGACAAACCTACCGGACGCGTGGCCACGTCCAAAAACAGGGGTTAAGATCTACTTTACTTTTTCACGGTCAGTTCACTACCTTATTGGCGCAGCTGCTGCTGGCAAAGGCTTCCGGCTTGGCTTTAAAGGCAAAGCCCATACCCAGTATATAACCCATGGCTTCACGTAAGGCCAGGTTACTTTTGAACTGGGGATTGGTGTTAATGTCGGCGTGCACTTCCATGTCCACATCATACTCCGTGAAAAGATCGCATAGCTCATAGGCAATTTCAATGCTCTTGGCCACTTCGATCAGCATGCGTTCCTTAATGGAATACACATCCCTTGTTTTTTCGTTGTGGATGAACATAAACCCGCCGTGCCCTTCCCGCAGGAAAACGATCACGGTTGCAAATTCAGTTTCTACGCCCTTCACCTGGGAATCTGTGCCAATGCAAACTTTTAGTTTGAAACCACGGCCTGTTTCGCGGATAATGGCCTCGCGCACCTCATCCTTAATAGGTAAGTTAATGGGGTCGCCATTGAATCTTCTCCATTTAAACATGTGATTATAATTAAAAAGTGAATAGGCGTTGGTGTTATACGCGCTTAGTCGGTTACGGAAAGCCAGTCTGTATCTAAAGCCTTGCAGTAGTGGGAATGGATGGATCCAAAAAAGTCAACCGAATATACGAAAAAAAGTAACAGGTTAATATTGCCCGGTGCTCAGCATAACCAGGGTGCAGGCTTCCAGGGGCTCAATCCCATTTTCAATGGCCAGCCGCTCCAGCTCAGGGTTTTCTGTACCGGGGTTAAAGATGATGCGCTTGGGATGCAGTTGCAGGATATAATCATAATAGGCCTGCTGCCGCTGGGGATTCAGGTACAGGGTAATGGTATCTACCGCTTCTACTGCCGGATGTTCTTTGGTCACCGGCGTATCACCGATCTTTTCATCCTTTAAGCCGATGGCTACCACCGGATGCCCGTGCGCAGCCAAGCGCGATACGGCCAGGTAGCTGTATCGCTGCGGATTAGCGGATGCGCCAATTACTACGGTCAGTTTTTTATTATTAGTGTTGGTAGCCATAAAACTAAGTTAAGGCAATTACCTGGAAAACGGGGCGGCCTGAATAATGAAATCTTCATTCAATTATTCTGTATTCCGCACCCGTCATCTTACTTCCTGCATACTGTTTTTAAAACAAATGGTACGCCTTGCGTGGCAGCTGCTGTAAAATACTTTCAAACGCGGGCTGCAGCTGCGGATATTGAAACGTAAAGCCGGCCTGCGTGATCCTTGCCGGCAGCACCCAGCGGCTTTTTAACAGCAGCTCTGTTTCAGTACCGATCATACGTGCGCCCAGGGCCAGCATCCAGGCAGGAGCGGGCAGGCCGAAATTACAGTGGCCGGCTTTGCGCAGCATTTGCATAAACGTTTTGTTAGGTACGGGATTGGGTGCGCTGCAATTAAAAGTACCGGATAGCTGCGGCTGATCATATAACCAGGCAATCATGCGGCATACGTCGGTAATGTGCACCCAGCTGAACATCTGCCGCCCATTACCCTGGTATCCGCCCAGCCCGAATTTCATGAGGTTCAGGTAAGGCGCCATCACACCGCCCTGATGGCCCAATGTAACGGCTATACGTAAAACAACCTTCCGTGTATGGGGCAGCGTTATATCGTTAAAGGTCTGTTCCCATTTTTTACAAACCTGTACAGAAAAATCGTTTTCAATTTCACCGGTAAATTCGTCCATAGGCCGGTCTTCTGCATGCCGGTAAATAGTGGCAGATGCGGCATTTACCCACAAACGCGGTGGGTGTGCCAGGCTGCGGATGGCTTCCCCTAATACCGTGGTGGCCTGGGTGCGGCTGTCGAAGATCTCTTTTTTGTTGCGTTCCGTATACCGGCAGTTCACACTTTTACCGGTAAGATTGATCAGCAGGTCCGCATTTTCCAGCCGGCTTGCCCAGTCCCCCAGGGTTTGGCCATCCCAGTGTACATAGGTGGTGCGGCCCTGATCCGGTTTGGGATGGCGGGTAAGGATCACCAGGTCATTCTCCTTTCCAAAATGGTCTATCAGGCCCTGTCCTATAAAACCGGTGCCACCGGCTACCACGATCTTTTTATGTTGTAATAACGGTTTCATAACTTTCAATAATTATTGAAACATTGTGATAAAAATTTTTTACTTGAAGATCTTCAGCAGCGTACTATAGAACCAGCTCTCCTCTGACTTTACAAAAGAGTTGATGGTTTTATCCGTATGATGCGCAAACTTGTTGATGTTCTGAATGGAATCTTTGAAAGACTTTACATATTTATCTTTTGCTTCGCCTTCCACATCCTGCAGCTGGTTAAGTACTTTCATAATGGGATCCAGCTCCCGTTTTTTCCGCTCTTTGGCAATGTAGGTAGCTACTTTCCAGATATCTTTTTCCGCGGAGAAAAATTCGCGGCGTTCTCCGGGCACCAGGATACGCTCTACCAGGCCCCAGTTAATAAGCTCCCGCACGTTCATATTGGTGTTGCCCCGGGAAATGTTCAGCTCCTGCATAATTTCATCCGCACTCAGGGGATCGGGCATAATAAGCAGCAGCGCATGGATCTGCGCCATGGTGCGGTTAATGCCCCATTGCGCGCCCAGTGAGCCCCAGGTTTGAATAAATTGTGCTTTTGCTTCTGCCAGTTTCATATCTTTCCCTTTTCAGTACCGAAGATAGGAGAAGTTTTTGAATTTTCAAAAGTTAGTGAAAGAAAAGTGGTGAGCCGATGGTCGACGGTCCATAGTCCATTGCCTTATTCAAATAGGAGAAGTGTGGGATAAATAAGGTTAAAATGTAGGACTACAGGGCTTCTTGACAACCACTCACCCCATGGAATGCAAGGCCACTCTATTCCCCTCCGTATCCCTTATAATGGCGTAATAACCCAGCTCCATTTCATCCGATACCGGCGCTTTCTCCTGCTCCACATGCCCACCCGCGGCCGTAACACGCATCAGCACCAGGTTCAGATCATCACCGGCATTCAGGTACACCAGGCATCCACGCTGGCTGGGTATATAGTCAGGGCCATGTACAATAGCGCCTCCAATGCCGCCACCTTGCGGGTCAAACGGTAAAAAGCCCCTTTGATTAGGGCCCATAACGGAAACGGGCATCTCGTATTCAAAAAGCTGGCTATAGAACTGGCGGGCACGGTCAAAATCATTGACAGGTATTTCAAACCAGTTAAGGGTATTTACGGGCAATTTCATGACAGAACAGGATTAGGATGTTGGGGTATAATTAAATTTACTGAATTCAGCTGAACCGTCCAAGTAGAATAACGGCATACTGTTCATGATGGTTTCCCGGGGCGGTGCTGTTATACGGCAGTTATCCTGCCTGTTCACCTGCCAGTAGCATCAAATCGCCTGCAGATCCGCTGCAGCAGTGATATGTCTCAAAAATAAGCGGGAGCGTTTAAACAACCGGTACCCGAATAAAAAAAGGGCGAAGCACCTGCTTCGCCCTTTCGTATAGTTATTTGCGTAAGTGCTACACCAGCATGGTCACCGGGTTTTCCAGGAACCCTTTCAGGGTAGCCAGGAAACGGGCGCCTACTGCACCATCTACAATACGGTGGTCGCAGCTCATAGTCAGCTTCATGATGTTCTGCACCTTGAACTGTCCCTTTTCTGATACTACGGTTTCTTTGATATTACCCACAGCCAGGATTGCGGAATCCGGGGGGTTAATAATAGCCGTGAACTCGTCTATACCCAGCATGCCCAGGTTGGAAATGCTGAAGGTATTACCACTGAACTCCTGCGGCTGCAGTTTTTTGTTCTTGGCCTTTTCATACAGCTCTTTAGCTTCACCGGCTATCTGGCTCAGGGATTTCTGATCTGCAAAACGGATCACCGGAACGATCAGGCCTTCGTCAATAGCTACGGCAGAACCAATATGAATATGCTGGTTGGTGCGGATAAAATCGCCCATCCAGCTGCTGTTTACGAAAGGATGCTGGCGAAGGGCCATGGCAGCGGCCTTGATCACCATATCATTAAAGGAAACTTTTACAGGAGAGATCTCGTTGATGGTTTTGCGGGCTTCCATTGCCTTGTCCATCACTACATCTATTTTCAGGTAGAAGTGAGGTGCGGTGAACTTGCTTTCGCTCAGGCGGCGGGCAATTACCTTGCGCATCTGGCTCAGCGGAGTATCGGTATAGCCTTCCTGGCCGGCCGGTACAAATGCAGGAGCTGTTCCACCTTTTGCCGCGGCAGGGGCAGTAGTAGCTGCCGGCTTAGCGCCCGGTACAAAGCTATCCACATCTTTTTTCACGATACGGCCGCCATCACCGCTGCCGGTTACCTGGTTAATGTCGATACCTTTTTCTTCTGCCAGCTTTTTGGCAAGAGGGGAGGCTTTCACGCGGCCATCCTTAGCGGCGCCATTGCTCTCTGCGGGAGCAGCAGTAGCTGCAGCAGCCTGCGGTTGGGCATTACCGCTTTTATTTTCAGCAGCTGCACCACCGGCTGCGGGAGCGGGAGACCCGCCTTCAGCTGCCAGTATAGCATCTACATTCGTTCCTTTTTTACCTACAATGGCTATAATGCCATTCACTTTAGCGGCTTCGCCTTCTTTTACGCCTACGTATAAAAGCTCACCATCGGCATAACCTATCACTTCCATGGTAGCCTTATCGGTTTCCACTTCTGCCAGCACATCATCACTCTTAACGGTATCGCCTACTTTTTTATTCCATGCTACTATCTTGCCTTCTGTCATGGTATCGCTCAGCAGCGGCATGCGGATCACCGTTGCATTCTTCAGCGCTTCGGCTGCTGCAGCGGCATCGCCGGCCGGTTGGGCTTTTTGAGCAGGGGCTTCAGCCTTCGGCGCTTCTGCTTTAGGCGCAGGTGCTGCATCGGCCTTACCATTGGATGCAGGCGCTTTAGCGGCGCCGCCACCTTCCAGTAACGGTTTATAATCTTCCCCGGCTTTACCTACAATAGCTATGATCTCATTTACTTTGGCAGCCTTTCCCTTTTCCACGCCTACATATAACAGCGTTCCCTCCACATATCCTATTACTTCCATGGTAGCCTTATCGGTTTCCACTTCAGCTATTACGTCGTCTGATTTTACGGTATCACCCACCTTTTTATGCCATTCCGCAATCACCCCTTCTGTCATCGTATCACTTAAAAGGGGCATTCTGATAACTTCTGCCATAGTCTTTAGTCAAAATTTTGCCCAAACCTACAAAAGAAAGTCGAAAGTCGAAAGTCGAATCTCAAAGTAAAGCCGGGAGTTATTAAGTAAGAAATGAGCGGTTAGCGCCAACGTAGTCAGCAATAACCGGTTTAAAAATCCAATTCCATGTTCAGCCGGTCCTTCAGCTCTTTGATCATGGGATAATGCTCCGCCATTAGCTGGAATTGTTCCCGGCTGCTTAGCGGCGCCGGTCCAATATCCTGGGTTTGCTGGCTTTCATCCAGCTGCAGGGTAAGAATAATAGCCGGGTTATTGAACTTGCGTTTAAAAAAGTCGGAAATAGCCAGCTTTTCTTCCTCCATAAACCGGAACTGTACAATGTTCCGGCTTACGATCCCGATCTCTTCCTTTCCCAGCAGGTTAATAATGGCCAGCTGCAGGTTGCTCACCACCGTCATTTTATTGGCCTGCCGGAAAATGTCAATAAACTCTTCCCAGTAAACGGCCAGCGCGCCTGCCGTAATGGGCACTGCTTCGCGCACGGTGGTTTGCTGCTGTTTGGCTGCCAGGGCTTCCTTCATGGCAGCCAGGCCCGTAAGCTTGCTGCCGGTAGCGGGCGCGCCCTGTTTGGGGGGCGCAGTGCGGTTTGCCGGTGCAGTATTATTATTGGCGGGTGTAGTAGCAGTGGCATTGGTTGCAGCTGCAACAGGCGCCGCAGCTGTAGGTGAACTGGCGGCCGTTGTGGGGGCAGCAGTAGCCGCTGTTTTAGCCGCCGGTGGGGTCTCTATCGTTAGCTTAGCGCCTTCATTTTGTGCAATGGAGGCCGCTGTAGCCGGTTTGCTACTGGCCTTGGGCCCGGCTGCCTGGGCGAAAGGTGCGCGTAATTGCTGCGGCACTGCGCCGTCAGGTACTAACTTTTTTTTTACCACTTCGCCGGACTGGTCATCGCCGGCCAGGGTAACAGCCTGCTGCAGGTAGCACAGCTTTATCAACGCCATTTCCACATGCAGGCGTTTATTGCGCGCCATCCGGTAATTGATCTCCGTTTCATTCAGCAGGTGCAGGGCGGTGATCAGGTAGGCCGGGCTTATTTTGCCGGACAGCTGTTTGTACCGGTCCTTCAGGTTGCCGGATACTTCCAGCAGGTGCAGCACCTTTTCCTCCTTACACATTAATAAATTACGGAGGAACTCTGCCCAGCCGTTCAGGAAGTTATCCCCCTCAAAGCCTTTCTGCAGGATCTCGTCAAATATCAGCAGGGCGCCGGCCACATCCTGCTGCAGCACGGCATCCATTACTTTAAAGAAATAGTCGTAGTCCAGTATGTTCAGGTGCTCCAGCGTATTCTGGTAGGTGAGGCGCCCGCCGGTAAAGCTCACGATCTTATCCAGGGTGCTCAGGGAATCACGCATACAGCCGTCTGTTTTCTGGGCTACCAGGTGCAGGGCGTCGGCTTCTGCCTGTATATGCTCTTTCTCGCAGATCTCGTGCAGGTGATCTACCGTATCCTGTATAGTAATGCGCTTAAAGTCAAAGATCTGGCAACGGCTCAGGATCGTGGGCAGGATCTTGTGCTTTTCTGTGGTGGCCAGGATGAAAATAGCGTAGGAGGGCGGTTCCTCCAGTGTTTTCAGAAATGCGTTGAAGGCGGATGAGCTGAGCATGTGCACCTCATCTATGATATAGATCTTATACTTACCGGCCTGCGGTGCAAAACGTACCTGCTCTACCAGGGTACGGATATCATCCACCGAGTTGTTGGAAGCTGCATCCAGCTCATGAATATTAAAAGAGCTGCCTTCATTGAACGATTTGCAGGAGTGGCACTCATTACAGGCCTCTCCGTCCGGTTGAAGGTTCTCACAATTAATGGTTTTGGCCAGTATACGGGCACAGGTGGTTTTACCCACTCCCCGCGGACCGCAGAACAGGAAGGCATGCGCCAGCTGGTTGTTACGGATCGCATTTTTAAGAGTAGTGGTAATGTGGGATTGTCCTACTACGGTAGAAAAATTCTGAGGACGGTATTTACGGGCCGAAACGATAAAATTCTCCATATGCAAGCATTCGCAAAGCCCGAAAGTACACATTTTTTCGGACTGTTATCCGCCCAGGCGGCGCAGCTTGCCGGTGGCCGGATGCTAAGCGGATATGTAATGAAAAGCAGGACAGATCAGCGGTTCAGCACCCTCTTTTTTTATAGACTTGAAACCGTTTGCAAGAATTAAAATTTACCATGTCTGTAAATTTCTTTAATTTTCTTGCTGATACCCAATCGTTAATTCCCGACCGGTATCCCTTTGAAATAACTATAAACCAAAAGTAGGGGAGTGAATGTTTTACCCGTATGTACAATAAGTCGCAGCTGATCTATTAGGATCCTTCCAGGTTATCTGTTGAAAAGAGACAATACACCATGTATCAAATTTTAATTTAATTAAATGCGCGTTTTACGTATTGCACTGTTTGTCCTGTTGGCCTGTAAATTAATTGTTGGTGTGACAGCTTTCTATTACCACCGTCATAATGTGAACCAACTACGGCAGGCTACGCACCGGTTAGAGTTGGAAAATAGCGCCCTGCCGGTAAATGATGCTGCACAAAAGCAAGCCATGCAAGCCCGGCAAGCCGCCATTACCGCCGATTTCAACGGGCGCAGCGAGAATATAAATAATATTATGCTGCTGGTAACTGTGTTGTTGGAGGCTACCGCAGTAGTAACCATCATTATCCTGTGGGATAACCACCGTAAGGATAAACAGCTTAAGAAAGAAAAGCAGCATGCGCTGAATGCCGCCAAAGCCCGCTCTGTATTCCTGGCCAATATGAGCCATGAGATCCGCTCACCATTAAACTCTATTATAGGTTTTACCGAACAATTGGCGCATACTCCCTTACAGGAAAACCAGCATGAGCTGTTACATGCCGTAGAGATATCTGCCGGCATGCTAATGGATGTGGTGAATGATGTATTGGATTTTTCAAAGCTGGACAGCGATTATATCTCTATTCATAAGCAGCCCTTTACATTATACCAGGCCCTGGCAGATGTAACGAACACCCTGCGCATACAGGCCACCGGCAAACAGCTGCAGCTGCATTTTTCCTTTACGGGCAACCAGCAGCAGCACGTAATGGGCGATGTGTTCCGCCTGAAACAGATCCTGGTGAACCTGTTGGGCAATGCCATCAAATACACGGAAACGGGGAGTATTACTGTAACAGCGAAGCTGGAGAGTACCGGTAAGCAGGGAGTATTGTTCCTGTCTGTGGACGATACCGGCCCGGGAGTGCCGCCGGAAGTGCTACCCCGTATTTTTGAACGGTTTTACCAGGTACGTTCCGCCCACCATAAGCCTGGTGGTACCGGCCTGGGGCTGGCTATTACCCAGCGCCTGGTACAGCTGCATGGTGGCAGCATTAGCGTGGAGAGTGAAGTAGGCAAAGGCACATGCTTTAGCTGCCAGATCCCTTATGAGCTGGCCACCCCTGCACAAACAATAATTATTACCCAGCATGATATTGAGCAAATGACCGGTAACCAGCTGGAAGGATTGTATGTGCTGATAGCCGACGACCAGGAAATGAACCTGCTGCTGCTGAAAATAATGCTTACCCGCTGGAAATGCCGGTTTGATATGGCCAGGGATGGCGCTATAGCCTATGAGCTGTACCAGACCAATAACTACGACCTGATACTGCTGGACCTGCAAATGCCGGAAATGAGCGGGCTGGAAGTGGTACAGCATATCCGTGCCGATAAAGACATAAAAAAAGCAAAAGTCCCCGTTGTAGCGCTCACCGCTGATATTGACCGACACGATGAAGAAGCCTTCCGCAAAGCGGGGTTCAATGACTGGCTGCTGAAACCCTTTAAGGAAAGAGATATTTATAAAAGTATTCTGAAACAGCTGCCCCGGGCCAGAATGCAGGCGAATTAATTTCTAATGTGCTAATATGCTGATGTGCTGGTATGTATTTATTTACGGGTATGTCTTCATTTCATAATACTCCATCAACAAATACCAGCACATTAGCATATTAGCACATTACCAATTACACCAGCGGGTGCCGTTTAAACTCCTTTGTACGGTCAAATAAATACCGGTAGGTGGTAAGCTGGCGGCTGCGGTAAGCGCCCAGGCTCTCGCCAATATTGAGCATTTTGGGATTAAAATCACCGATCCATTGCATCTCATAATCCTCATACAGGTGCTCTCCCTGTATCAGTTTGGCGCCTTCCACGATCATATAGGCATCCACCCCCTTGCCCTGGAACTCCGGAACAACACCAAACACAATACCCGTGAATTTGCGGCATTGGCGGGTATACTTCATCCACAGCAGCCGCAGCTTTTGCCATAACCCGAACTTTCCGTTCATATGTTTGAAGAACTGGTTCAGCTCCGGCAGGTTTAACCAGCAGGCAATAGGCTCATTGTTGTAATAAACAAACCATACCAGTTTTTCATCCATCACCGGTTTCATTTGCTTAAAGATCTGCAGGGCCTGCGCCTGGGTCACCTCTTTGCCGCCGTCGTGGCTGGCCCAGGCTTTATTATAGATGGTACAAAAATCTTCCGCATACTTTTCCAGCTTGTTTTTTTGCAGGTACTGTGCCTTGTAGGCAGGGTCCTTGGCCAGGGCATCATGGCGGGTATAGAACTTATCCTGCAGCTGCACCCCAACATTTATGGCAAAGCAGATCTGGTAAAAGAAAGGCCGGAAACCATAGGTTTCAAACAGGTCTTTGTAATAAGGCGGGTTGTAGTTCATACAGTACAGTGGTTCATGAAAACCTTCCGTAAGCAGGCCCCACCAGTTATTACGCTCACCAAAGTTAATAGGGCCGTCCATAGCGCCCATGCCCCTTTCCTGCAGCCAGTGTTTGGCCGTATCAAATAAAAGGTTGGCTGCTGCCTGGTCATGCACGCAATCAAAAAAACCGATACCACCGGTAAGCTGCTCATCACCCTTAGTGCGGTATTTGCTGTTCACAAAAGCTGCGATCCGGCCAATCCATTTTCCCTGCTTGTTCTTCAACAGCCAGCGCACACATTCCCCATGCCGGAAGGTTTTGTTCTTCTGCGGGTCAAATACAACATTAATATCTTTATCCAACGGACGGATCCATTGGGAGTTATGTTTGTTAAGGTCTACGTGGATCTGTATAAACAGCCGGGCGGTTTGTTCGTTATCTACTTTGATGAGCTCCATAGGGGAGCAAAAATAAGGAAGTCGGGGAAATGAAGCGAAAAGGATGTATAAAGCAATTTTATCATGGCATCATTTTTTCTAATTGCCAGGATAAGCCCGGTAAAAAAGGTACAATACTATTAACAACTATTCCAGATGAAAAAAACATCACCTTTTCTTTATACGATCATCTTTTTCTTTGTGGCCGTTATCCTGGGACTGGGCTATTACCGCCAGCAGCAGCGGGTACGCAAGGTATTACAACAAAATGAGCGCCTGCTGAACGAGAACCGCGATCTGAAACAAAGCCTGAACCTGGCCAGTGGGGCGGCTCAGCAGATAGCCGACCGTAAAGATCAGCAGCAGCGTGTGCAGGGCAAGTTTGTGGAGCGCCGCACCTATTACCGCCGTAACTGGAAACAGTTTATTTCCGTTAATACCAGCGACTACAAAACCGGTTTCTTTGGCGGTATCAAAAACCTGCAGGTGATCGTGAAAAACCAGACAGAATACCCGCTGGACAATGTGGTGGTAAGCGTACAATACCTGCGCAGTAACGGGGATGTATTCAAAACAGAACAATATACGGTGAATGATATACCGGCTAAGGGAACCCGCGCTGCGGATGCTGCCGGCAGCCGCAAAGGCATGAAGGTGCAGCTAAAGCTGATCAGCATTACCAGCCAGGCTATGAACTTTTGCTGGGCATTTAATAAACCCGCTCCGGAAGGCAACCCTGACCCTTTTCAGTGTGTTGCTGACTGATACATGATATAAAAGAAGAGGGAAATAAGACTATGATGTGATTCATATATCTTATTTCCCTCTTTTCTATCTCCTGTTCTTACTTCCTGTTTCATCTTATCCTCTCTGTATCCTTCCTCCTCCGCCACCGCCATTGTTGTCGTTAACACGGCGTGGGGCCGGTGCAGGTGCAGGCGCAGGACGTGGTGCTGACGGCTGCTGCATACGCGGTTCAGGGTGTGGAGCAGGAGCTGGCATGGTCCGTTGCTGCTGCGGTGCAGGAAAACTCCTGGGTTGCGGCTCCGGACTTGTTCTGGGCTCAGGCCTTGGCGCAGGTGATGAAGGCTGTGTCCTTGGCATGGGAGCAGTTACAGGAGCAGCTGCCGGGCGGTTGCTTGGCTCGTTGAATATTCGCCGGGGCGGATTATTGTTCGGAGCCGGGTTGTTAACTGGATTACTGGGCCGGTTCGGCGCTGGATTATTAGGAGCCGGTGTTACCGGACGGTTATTGTTGTTATCAAACCCGCGGTTATTGTCAAATATACGCCTGGGCGCATTTCTGTCAGGAGTGTTAACCGGCTGATTATTGTTATTCGGCACATTAGCAGGCGGATTCACCCGGTTATCATCATTGTTATCAAATATCCGGCGGGTTCTGCCCGGTGCACCCGGCTGGGTAACGTTATTATTGTTGTTGTTGTTAGGCGTAGGCGCAGGAGTGACCCGGTTCCCATTATTGTTATTACCATTGATCCTGGTAGGATTATTTCCGCGGTTATTATCAGCCAGCGGGCGGCGCAGCTCTGCACCCTGCGGGCGGAAAATACGCATCTGGTTGTTGCTAAGGCTGCCACTACCCGGGCGGTCACTGTTCACGACCCGTACCGGGGTAATAGGCCGGCGCGTTACCCTTTCCACATCCCGCACTTCAGGGCCACGGTAGTAACGGTTATTATTTACCACCCGCACATTGTTGATTATGGTGGTATTGTTAATGATGGTTACGTTGCGGCTGCGGGGCACGTAATACTGGTGAATGCTGGGACTGCTTATATAAGCACAAGGCACAAATGACCAGTAAGCCGTCGGAATGTTCACATTTACCCCAATGCTCATACCTGGTGTTAACGGCGCCCAGCCATAATAATCCGGGCTGTTACGCCAGCTTACCCACGCAGGGCCCCATTCTGCGCCCGGCACCCATAACCATCCGTAATTATTATCAAAGGCCCAGCGGCCGTAGTGGAAAGGCGCCCAACCCCAGGGGTAGTCGCTCATCCAGGTCCAGCCATAGTCTGTATATACCCAGTGCCCGTTAGTAGAGTAGGGCTGAAAGTCCCGCCCTGCATTAGGCACCCATACCTGTCCGTATTGTCCGTAGTTCATCCATTGTCCGTATGGGCTTAAGGCATCGTAAAAGGCCGAAAAAGATACATTTCCCTGCTGGTAAGGATCGGGGTCATAATTTTGATCATAACCCTGGTCATAGTACTGTTGTGGTCTGGCCGTAGCGCAACTGTCGGCTAAAGTAGTAATGGTAAAGCTGGCAATAATTACGCTCGCATAGAAGCTTATCTTGCTTTTCATATCGCATACTTTTAAAAGGTATCAGGAAAATCTGTCACGCATTTCCTAAGGTTGTTTTGTACATTACGAATAATGCGATTATCGTACCAGAGGCGCCTTACCGGCACTTTCTTAACGCTAATTAACGGTCGGGCAGGGGATTTTAGGACGACCTTAACATTTATAAGGTATAACACGCAGTTTGGCAGGTGAATATTGTGCAGTGAGCGAAGAAAATAAGGCAAATAGCGATAAACAGGATGACCAGGAATTGGTTTGGTATAAGGTTATTTATATATTTGAATTTGACTCCGACGAATCCGGGCGTTTATTTGAATTTTACCCCTTTAACCATTACCTTTGCGCCAAATTTTATAAACCGCTCATTTAAAGATTTATAAATAGCAATAATATATGCCTAACACAGGTAAGATCAAGCAAATTATCGGTCCCGTAGTGGACGTGCATTTTGAAGGAAAATTACCCGAAATCTACAACGCCCTGGAAGTAACCCGTGAAAATGGTCAGAAAGTAGTATTGGAAGTGCAGCAGCACCTGGGTGAAGACAGCGTTCGCTGTGTAGCCATGGACTCTACAGATGGTTTCGTAAGAGGAATGGCCGTATCTGATAAGGGCACTCCTATTAAAATGCCTGTTGGCGACCAGATCAAAGGACGCTTGTTCAATGTGGTAGGTGAAGCTATTGACGGTTTGGGTGATATTGACACTACCAATGGCTACCCCATTCACCGCCAGCCGCCCCGTTTTGAAGACCTGGCTACCGATACAGAAGTGCTGTATACCGGTATCAAGGTGATCGACCTGATCGAGCCCTATGCAAAAGGTGGTAAGATCGGTTTGTTCGGTGGTGCGGGTGTAGGTAAAACCGTATTGATCCAGGAGCTGATCAACAACATTGCAAAAGGTTACGAAGGTTTATCAGTATTTGCCGGTGTAGGTGAGCGTACCCGTGAAGGGAACGATCTGATGCGTGAAATGATCGAAGCCGGTATTGTAAAATATGGTGAAAAATTCCAGGAATCCATGGAGCATGGTGGCTGGGAGCTTGGCGCAGTAGATATGGAGGCGCTGAAGAACTCACAGGCTACCTTTATCTTTGGCCAGATGAATGAACCCCCCGGCGCCCGCGCGCGTGTGGCCCTGTCCGGTTTAACCATTGCAGAATATTTCCGTGACGGAGATGGTTCTGCCAGCGGCGGCCGCGATATCCTTTTCTTCGTAGATAACATCTTCCGTTTTACCCAGGCAGGTTCCGAAGTATCCGCACTGTTAGGCCGTATGCCTTCTGCGGTGGGTTACCAGCCTACTTTGGCCACGGAAATGGGTTTGATGCAGGAACGTATCACCTCTACCAAAAACGGTTCTATTACCTCCGTACAGGCGGTATATGTACCTGCGGATGACTTGACGGATCCTGCTCCTGCAACAACCTTTGCCCACCTGGATGCTACCACCGTACTGGATCGTAAGATCTCCGACTTAGGTATCTATCCTGCTGTGAGCCCGCTGGATTCTACTTCCCGTATCTTATCACCTGCCATTGTAGGTGAAGCACACTATAACTGCGCACAAAGGGTGAAAATGATCCTGCAGCGTTATAAAGAGTTACAGGATATCATCGCCATCCTGGGTATGGATGAGCTGAGTGATGAAGATAAGCTGACCGTATTACGCGCACGCCGCGTACAACGTTTCCTGTCACAGCCTTTCCACGTGGCAGAACAGTTTACCGGTCTGAAAGGCGTATTGGTTCCCATTGAAGAAACGATCCGCGGTTTTAACATGATCATGGATGGTGAAGTAGATGAGTATCCGGAAGCTGCCTTTAACCTGGTAGGTACCATTGATGATGCCATTGAAAAAGGTAAGAAACTGCTGGAAGCAGCTAAAAATTAATTCTTCATTTTTAATTATTGATTATAATGTTGCTTGAAGTTTTAACACCTGAAAGAAAGCTGTTCACCGGAGAAGTGTACGGCGTGCAGCTGCCGGGTATAGATGGCTCCTTTGAAGTGCTGAACCGCCATGCGCCGCTGATCGCTGCTTTAGGCAAAGGCAAAATGAAGGTGCTGAAAGATAAAGTGCAGGCAGAGTATTTTCAGATAGAAGGCGGCTTTGTGGAAGTGCTGCGCAATAAAGCAACTGTGCTGGTAGAAGGAGCTTCGTTGATTGGCTGATAAGCAGAAATGCACATAAAATAACAGGCCGGGTATGATTACCCGGCCTTTGTTTTTGTCCTAACTATTCCAATCTAAGAAGACCCCGTTTAAAGCGCAGTAGGAATACTGGCCGGGTTATTCAACGAGCAGGTTATTGCCGATTATGATAATTACATTACATAATTACCATGCAGCAGGCATATAACCCTATTCCTATGAAAATGAATATATTTAAGCGCCTCTGAACAGTAGCTGCCGTTACAGAAGTACAGGTGTATCTTCAATAAGTTTTTGGGTGTTTTTTTATATATTATCCGATGCAAGCTGGCCTAAAAGAGGCCTACCGTTATCGTTTTCATAGGTTTAGCTATTCGGTATTAATGCTTTCGTTGCTCCTGCTCTCACAGTTGAAAAATGGGTTAAAATGCATCGCGCTCCGTGGTTGATCCTACCGTATCCATTTTACATTAGCAAGATATTTAAATTGTTTTGAATATTCTCACTCCGTTTAGTCATTTTTGTTAGGGAAAACAAAGGGCGGTACGTTAACCATTGGACTTCAAAGCATAGGCACAGAAAAAAAAATCAAAATTTTTATTAACAGATTGATGTGTAAAAATACACCGGGCTCACCGGCCAGGAGCCTTGCCAGCAGATGAAAGCAGCCGGAACTGTAATAATGCGGCAGCTGCAAGTTTACGAAAGTGATTGAAAGCGACCACACTATGAACCTTCCTGATCCCAATTGCTGTTAAATCACAGAAAAACCTACTTACGTAAATTTTTTTCAGCAGCGCTTAGGATACTCCTATCCGCTTGAAGATCAGGCCTGTATTGTTTTAGCTGCAGTTGACAGGGAAGCGCTTTTGCATGCTTACGCAGATAAAAAAGCGTAAATGCTTCATTTCCATTGCAGCTTAACCGGTTACGTTTATGCTTAAAGGTGTATTTTCACTTAACAATTCATTAACAAGTCATTAAGAATTCAGGCGTGCAGAATTAGTTAACTTAAAGGAAGAGGTTCTCTAAACTATTTTATAGCTATTCCTGTTAAACCATTAGACCATAAAGACACACTCCATTGTATGCATTAAATGCAATTGTTTGTTTGATAAACTGATGTACCATGTCCTTACACTTAACTTGCCCGCGTAACCCGGTTTATGCCTGGAAAAAACGAGTGATCACCTGCATGCCTAAACGTTGCTGTTTACCGTATAGGGGTGATAGTTAGTACTCCTGCATTAACATAATCCTGATCATATCCGTCTTTTACATAGCAACCCTCTCGTATGGATCAAAATACCGTTACACACACGTACATCATGCGTGTTATCCAAAAGCTTCGTTCACTACGCCGCAAAAAGGAATACTCGCAGGAGTATATGGCTTTTATGCTGAATATTTCTCAAAATGCATATAGCCGTTTGGAGAATGGTAAAACGCCGCTTACCATTCATCGCCTGTTCGAGATCTGTGATCTGCTGAAAGTAAAACCGGCAGAGTTCTTAGGGCCGGATGTATTGGGCTGATGCCTTAACGGCGCAAAGGAGATTGTTTTTACCTGACCAGCTTTAATCGGCAAACTACGCGTGCTGCAGGTTTTTTATGCATGAAAAAGGCCGGGAAAACCCGGCCTTTGCGGTTATGTCATAGGATGGCTACAACGGAAGATTTTCGTGTGCCAATGCATTCTCAAACAGTCACGAATAACTGTAGTACCATAATCGGCCTGCTGTTACCAGCACAATATTTTTGATAGTGATAAATAGCCTGGTTGACGGGTGTACCTCGTGCTGCCTGTAAGTTACAACGGGAATAGGCAATGGTCTTATCGGGGAGCAACGGGTATGCATACAATGACTTTCACAACGGGATCAGCAAATGTTTATGCTTATAAAGTTGACAAATATTTTTTCATTTTCCTAAACGTATAGTGGTTAAAGTATGCCTGTAGGTTTTAATCCCTGACGGAAATAAAAATCCCGTTGCAGCTACGCCACAACGGGATCAGTGCCTTTATAAAGCAATCTTTTTAATTCAGAGAGGGATCAATGGGGAAGTTGGCCATAATGGCAAAATTGTTCCCTAAATTCTTCAGCGATTGCTGCCAGATGTTTTGCTCCTTTTCATCAAAAATAAGGGCCGTATCGCTCTCTGATAAGATCCAGGATTTTTCATTGAACTCATTCACCAGCTGCCCGCTGCTCCAGCCGCTATAACCAATAAAGAACTTGATCCTGCTCAGATCCAGCCGGCCTTCATTCAGCAGCGATACCACATTCTCAAAACGGCCGCCCCAGTAAATGCCGGGAATGATCTCAAAACCACCATCTATAAGATCCGGCTGCTGGTGTACAAAGTGGATCGTATCCATTTGCACCGGGCCGCCAAAGAACACGGGTATGTTAGGTACCAGCACCTCAGGCACCAGCTCGTCCAGCGTTTGATCAAACAGCTTATTGATCACAAAACCAAAACTGCCTTTATCCTGGTGTTCACAAAGTAATACCACGGTGCGTGCAAAGTTCGGATCTTTCAGAAAGGGATCAGCTATGAGTAATATTCCGGGAGCAAGGGACACCATACGCAACAATTTTGATCACTAAAATAAATTTAACCAATTTTGATTGGAAATGAAATAGCTATAATAAAAAAAGGAGGCTAGAAAGCCTCCTTACCATTTTATCAACCAAAATCTAAATCGCTTATGGAACGAAATCCACGTCGATGTATGTAGAAAGTTTAATTATTCAATTTTGTCTCTGGTATCTACTTTACAAATTTGATACCAGTTTATACAGCAAAGGTAAGCAAAGAAGCAATAAAAAATGCAGCGGTACGCAGTTAAAATTACGTTAAAGTGATAGTGTTTTGTTAAAAAGAAGCTGCTGAACGGGTTACGTGCTCTAATTTTGTATTATCGTTGCTATAGCAATAATTGTTTTTGACAGAATTTAAGACACTTAATGTTATCTTAGAAAGTTACAAATCAGATACTTGCTTATTTAAGTTTTTACAAAATACATGCTACCGCTAAAGAAAACATTTCCGATCATCGTTGTGCTTATCACCCTGTCGCTGCTGGGCATTATTGTAATACAGGTCAGCTGGATCCGCAATGCGGCCATTTTGCGCAAAGAGCAGATGGAGCAGCGTTTCCTCAATGTACTGATGAATGTGCGCGATGAAATGGTGCGCCGCCAGGCCCCGCCCATCCGGTTTAAAATGGGAGGCACTGCCCTGAGCAAAGGGGCGGATAACAGCTTTACCCTGGAAAAATATGAGCTGAGTAATATAACCGTAGACGTAAGCGACCGCTTTACAACCGACGAAGTAGAGCAATTGATAGACAGCATATTACATAAGCAAAAGCTGGATACGGATATTGACTTCGGCATTGTGGGCAGGAGCAGCTTAAGCAATGATAAAATTGTTGTAAAGCTGCAGTCGGCGCACTTTTCCGATCATATGAACCTAGCCAATAAGGACACCCTGGATTATTCCATACAAAGTGTTCCCCTGGTCAGCAGCCTCGATCTGTTGACGGACCGCACCGAATTGTTGTATATTATATTCCCCAACAACAACCTCTCTATACTGCGCTGGCTGGGATGGGTAATAGCCGGTTGCGTACTGTTTACACTAATCATAGTCACCGCCTTTGCCCTTACCATCCGGACCTTGCTGAACCAGAAAAAGCTATCGGAAATAAAATCAGACTTCATCAATAACATGACGCATGAGCTGAAAACCCCGCTGGCTACCATTTCCCTGGCAATAGACGCCATTGGCAATCATAAGGTGATGGATAATAAGGAAAAGATCCAGTACTTCTCCGGCATCATTAAAGAGGAAAATAAGCGCATGAATAAACAGGTGGAAAGCATTCTGCAATCTGCCCTGCTGGAAAAGAACGAAATAGGCCTGAACCTGCAGGTGCTGGATGTGCATGAGGTGATACAGCATACCGTGGATAACCTGCAGCTGCAAATGGCTTCCAAGAATGGGCGGGTAGAGCTGCGGCTGGATGCTATCAACCCTATCATTAAAGCAGATGATGTGCATTTTTCCAACGTGATCTTTAACCTGCTGGATAATGCCATCAAGTACTCCAAGCAGCACCTGGAAGTAATGATCAGCACCTATAACACCCGCAAAAGCATTGTGATCACCATTTCCGATAACGGCATTGGTATGAGCCGGGATACGATTTCGCGTATCTTTGAAAAATTTTACCGCGCCCATACCGGTAACGTGCATAACGTAAAAGGTTTTGGCCTGGGCCTCAGCTACGTAAAAGCCATTGTGGATGCCCATAAAGGCAAAATAAAGGTAGATAGCGCCTTGGGTAAGGGCAGTAAATTCACTTTAGAATTTCCGCAGGAATAAGCTGTAAAACGCTGAATGCTTAACGCCGAACGCTTAACGCTCTGCTTGCGTTTTGCTGCAGGAATAGCATCATGAGCTTTAGCGTTCAGCATTCATTCGTAATTCGTAATTGACAAATTCGTAATTGACCTATAGCATGGCATTAACAGAAAAAGAAATACAACACTTCCGGCATCCTATAGCCGTACCCGGTATGGGACTGGCTATGCAGGAAAAACTCAAAGCATCCAGGGTATTGGTAATAGGGGCCGGAGGCCTGGGATGCCCGGTGATCCAATATCTCAGTGCCAGTGGCATTGGTGTAATAGGCATTGCAGACTATGGCGTGATCACGGATGAGGATATGTACCGCCAGCCCATTTACCAGATGCAGGACCTGCGTAAGCATAAAGCTAAAATGGCATCCAGCCGTTTATGGGCCACTAATCCCTTCACCAAACATTATCCTTTGCTGGTGCAGATAAAACCGGAAAATGTAGTGCAGCTGATCACTGAAATGGACCTGGTAATTGACTGTTCCCAGCACATACCCACCCACCTGGTAGTGAACGATGCCTGTGTGCTGCATGAAAAGCCGTTTGTAATAGGGGAAGTACATAACTGGGTTTCATGGTGGGCAGGATACAACATACCGCAGCCGGATGGCGCGCCTTCTGCCTCTTACCGCTGCAGTGCCGCCCTCACGGAAACCTACCGCAATTTTGACGCAGGGGCCATGGGCGTTACCCACGGCGCTACCGGTTTGCTGATGGTGAATGAAATACTGAAATACCTGGTAGCCGTACCGGATGGCCTCGTAAATAAGCTATACAGCATGGATTACCTGCACAACCAGTTCAGGAGCCATAACCTTACACCGGATAGGGATCTGATTGCCCAAACAAAAGCAGCAGGCATTTTAACCGCTGAAGACTACGGATTGGAGATTGTGCCGGACGTGGAGGATTAGCAGCTTTCCCTATGTCTTTCCCATGTGTTTCTCATGTCTTTCCCTACTGGATCCCATGTTTTTCCCTAGTCCATCCCTAGTGAAGTTCATGTCGGGGTTACTTGGCAGTATAAAGCGTACTGCCTTTAGCGCCTACCTTTAGCTGGTGCTTTACCCCCAGCCGCAGGGCATAATTCTCTACCTGGTGCCCGGAGGGGAAGTTGTAGCACACGGGGTATTTGTAATCTTTTACGATATTCTGGATGATCTCAAATTCATTCTGTCCAAAAGGGGTAGTGGTTTCCTTACCATCTACAAAAGCGCCTACTACCAGGCCTGCCAGCTTATCCAGCCAGCCGGCGCGTTTCAGGTTGTACATCATACGGTCCACATTGTAGCGGTATTCACTGATGTCTTCCAGCAGCAGGATCTTGCCTTTGGTGTCAATTTGTGATCTGGTGCCCGACAGGTTGGCCAGCAATGACAAATTACCGCCTACCAGCACACCGCTGGCTTCCCCGGGGCGGTTCAGCTCATGCGGGGCAGCAGCATACTTATAGGCTTTGCCGCGCAGCGCCTGGTGCAGGCTGTCCACATACACGTTTTCTGCAGTGGCTTCGGTAATGCCGCTGCACATCAGGGAGTGCAGGGTGGCAATGCCGTACCGGTGTTGTATATGGGTGTGCAGGGTAGTAATATCGCTGTAACCGCACAGCCACTTGGGATGCTTGCGGAATCGGGTAAAATCCAGCTTATCCAGCAGGCAGATCATTCCATAACCGCCGCGGCCAAATATAATTGCTTTTATGTCCGGGTCGTCCAGCATATCCTGCAGCTCTTCCAGCCGCAGCTCGTCCGGGGCGGAAAAATTATGGAAGCTGGTGCCTACAGTAATGCCCAGGTGCACCTGGTAGCCCCAGGAGCTGATCACACCGGCCGCATATTCTGCCGCAGCCAGCTCCATTTTACTGCTGCTGCAGGTAATGCCTATAAGATCGCCTTTCTTCAGATAAGGGGGAATTTTCATCATTCTAATGCGCTTTATTTACCTTTGCGGACTGGTTTGCCGGTTTACGCTTCCCTCATAAAAAGCAGGAGGTATGTTTTGGAAAACAGTTCCACCGAAAACTTCAGTCCAAAATAAATCAATAAACCAGAAAACAAACAAACCTTCAAACATTTAAGTATTGTTTAAACGGATATGGCAAAATTTAATAGATATTTAATAACAGCTGCGTTACCCTATGCTAACGGGCCGGTGCACATTGGTCACCTGGCGGGCTGTTATTTACCCGCGGATATTTATGTACGTTACCTGCGTGCAAAAAAAGCCGATGTAAAGTTCATTGGCGGAACAGATGAACATGGCGTGCCCATTACCATCAAAGCCATGCAGGAGAACGTAACCCCCCAGGATATTGTAGACAAGTATTACAGGATCATCAACGAAAGTTTTGCGGAGATGGGAATATCCTTTGATATTTTCTCCCGTACCTCGCGCCAGGTGCATCATGAAACAGCTGCCGCCTTTTTCCTGAAAATGTATAACGACGGCCGCTTTGAAGAAAAAGAAAGCGAGCAGTATTTCGACGAGGTTAAACAGATGTTCCTGGCCGACCGCTATATTGTAGGCACCTGCCCCGTTTGCGGTAATGACCGGGCCTATGGCGACCAGTGTGAGCGCTGCGGTACTTCCCTGAGCCCGGAAGAGCTCATTAATCCCCGCTCTGCCCTGAGCGACGCTGTGCCCGTGAAAAAGAAGACCAAACACTGGTACATGCCCCTGCAGGACTATGAGCCCTGGTTAAGGGAATGGCTGCTGGAAGGCCATAAGGAGTGGAAGAATAACGTATACGGCCAATGTAAAAGCTGGCTGGATAACGGGCTGCAAAGCCGCGCCATGACGCGCGACAGCAACTGGGGCATTAAAGTGCCGCTGCCTGATGCAGAAGGCAAAGTGCTGTACGTATGGTTTGATGCGCCTATTGGTTATATTTCCGCCACCAAAGAGCTAACGCCTGACTGGGCCGATTACTGGTGTAAGGACGATACAAAGCTGGTACACTTCATAGGTAAGGATAACATCGTGTTCCACTGTATTATTTTCCCGGCTATGTTAAAGGCCCATGGTGGTTTTGTAGTGCCGGAAAATGTGCCCGCCAACGAGTTCCTGAATATTGAAGGCGAAAAAGTATCCACCTCCCGCAACTGGGCCGTGTGGGTACATGAGTACGTGAAGGATTTCCCGGATCAGCAGGATGTGCTGCGTTATGTATTATGCAGCACCGCACCGGAAACAAAGGATAATGATTTCACCTGGAAAGATTTCCAGGACCGTAATAACAACGAGCTGGTAGCTATTTTCGGCAACTTTATTAACCGCACCATGGTGCTGATGCACAAATTGTGCAACGGTAAAGTGCCTGCTTTCCATGCCGATGTTAAAGATGCAAAGGATGATGCATTAATGAACGCATTGCAGGAAGCCAAACAGAAAATAGAAGATGCGCTGGAGAATTTCCGCTTTCGCGATGCCCTGCAGGAAATGATGAATGTGGCTCGTGAAGGCAACCGTTACTTGCAGGAAAAACAACCCTGGATCCTGGCTAAAACGCCGGAACTGCAGGCAGAAAATCAAAAGCTGATAGATAACTGTTTGCACCTATGTTTACAGCTCACCGCCAACCTGGCTATTTTCAGTAATCCCTTTTTGCCGTTCACCGCTAAAAAGATCTGCCACATGCTGAAAGTGGTGGACCGTATGCTGGAATGGGAAAATGCCGGCAGCCTGAAGCTGGTAAGCGTGGGTTATAGCCTGCGTCCACCGGAGCTGTTGTTCAAAAAGGTGGAAGATGAGCAGGTGAAAGCACAGGTAGATAAGTTGCATGCAGGTTTGAAGCAATCTGCTGCTGTTACTGCGCCTGCCACACCGCCGCCTGCACCTGTAGCGCCGCCCAAAGCAGAGATCCAGTTCGATGATTTCGCCAAGCTGGATCTGCGCGTAGGTACTATTATACAGGCAGAAAAAGTGGAGAAGGCTGATAAGCTGTTAAAGCTTTTAGTTGATCTTGGTACGGAAAAACGTACAGTCGTTTCCGGTATTGCCATGCACTTTAAGCCGGAGGATATTGTAGGCAAGCAGGTAACGTTGGTAGCTAACCTGGCCCCCCGCAAAATGAGAGGTATTGAAAGCCAGGGCATGATCCTGATGGCAGAGGATAACGGGAAGCTGGTGTTTGTGAACCCGGCAGAGATGGTGAGCCCGGGTAGTGGCGTAAGCTGATAATAACTATTAGCTTTTAGCCTTTAGCTTTTAGAAAAGCCAATGTAAGCTGCTTACATTGGCTTTTTTGTTATCTTCATTAAAACTGCTTCTATGAGGGATTTTAGAAATCTCCACGTTTGATAACAAGTAAAGCGTATGATACCTCAAAGGAAAAGGCAGAAAAAATTTCCCCGTTGATCAATGAAGTGCAAAAAATGCTAAATTCATTAATCGAAAAGTTAAAGAGTAACCGCACAAATGGCTAACTGCCAATGGCTAAAAGCTAAAAGCTATGAAAAGACACATTAATAAAATTGCCGTCCTTGGTTCCGGTGTAATGGGTTCCCGTATTGCCTGCCATTTTGCCGGCATTGGGGTGCAGGTGTTATTACTGGACATTGCCCCTAAAGAACCCAACGTAGCCGAGCAGGCTAAAAAGTTAACCCTGGACAGCCCCGTTGTGAAAAACCGTATTGTAAATGAAGCCCTGCAATCCGTACTTAAATCAAACCCTTCACCGGTATTTACAAAAGATGTGGTAAAACGCATTCAAACCGGCAACTTTACAGATGATATGCCCCGCATAGCCGATTGCGATTGGGTAATAGAAGTAGTAGTAGAAAACCTGGACATTAAACGTTCCGTATTTGAACAGGTTGAAAAATACCGCAAGCCCGGCACTTTCATCACCTCCAACACATCCGGCATTCCCATTCATTTAATGACAGAAGGCCGGAGTGATGATTTCAAAAAATATTTCTGCGGTACGCACTTCTTCAATCCTCCGCGGTACCTGCGTTTGCTGGAGATCATTCCCACACCGCATACCGATCCGGAAGTAATAGATTTCCTCATGCATTACGGTGACCTGTATTTGGGTAAAACCACCGTACTGTGTAAAGATACACCGGCCTTTATAGCCAACAGGATAGGCGTGTTCTCTATCATGGCCATCTTCCACATTATGCAGGAGATGAGCTTAAGTATTGATGAAATAGATGCCCTCACCGGCCCGGTAATAGGCAGGCCTAAATCCGCCACCTTCCGTACCGCTGATGTAGTAGGTATTGATACGCTGGTAAAAGTAGCTAAAGGCGTGGCTGATAACTGTCCGCAGGATGAGGCGCGTAAGATCTTTGAGATCCCGCCATTCCTGCAAAAAGTAGTGGAGAACAACTGGCTGGGCGATAAGACCGGTCAGGGTTTTTATAAAAAAACGAAAGGGGAAGGCGGTAAGGAGATCCTTACGCTGAACCTGCAAACTATGGAATATGGCCCTAAGCAGCGGCCTAAGTTTGGCAGCATAGAAGCCGCCAAGCCCATAGAGGATCTGAAACAGCGCATTCGTATGCTGAACGCTGCTACGGATAAAGCCGGGCAGTTCTACCAGTTGTTCCATGCGCAGCTGTTTTCGTATATCTCTCACCGTATCCCGGAAATAGCAGATGATATTTATAAGGTAGATGATGCCATGAAAGCCGGCTTTGGCTGGGAAATAGGCGCTTTCGAAACCTGGGACCTGCTGGGCGTGGAAGCAACGGTAAAGGCCATGGAAGAAAAAGGGTTTGCGCCGGCCGCCTGGGTGAAAGAGATGCTGGCTAAAGGCATCAAAACTTTTTATAAAGTAGAGAACGGCAAAAAATATTATTACGAAGTAGCTACCCAGGCCTACAAGCTGGTGCCGGGGGCCGATACCTTTATCATCCTCGAAAACCTGAGCAATAACGTGGTGTGGAAGAACAGCGCCTGTAATCTGTATGATCTGGGCGATGGAGTAGTAGGGCTGGACTGGAAAACCAAGATGAACACCATTGGCGGCGAAGTGCTGGAAGGCGTGAACAAAGCCATAGACCGCGCCGAAAAAGATTTTCGCGGGCTGGTGATCGGCAATGACGGCGCTAACTTTTCTGCCGGTGCTAATGTGGGCATGATCTTTATGCTGGCGGCAGAGCAGGAGTATGATGAGCTCGATATGGCTGTGCGCCTGTTCCAGAAAACCACTATGCGTATCCGTTATTCATCTATACCGGTGGTATTGGCGCCGCATGCGCTTACCCTGGGCGGTGGCTGCGAAATGTGCCTGCATGCAGATAAGGTGCAGGCAGCTGCAGAAACCTATATAGGCCTGGTAGAGCTGGGGGTTGGTTTGATTCCGGGTGGCGGCGGCACCAAAGAAATGGCAGTACGCGCCAGCGATGAGTTTAAAGAAGGCCGTATTGAGGAAGAGCCGTTAAAGGACCGCTTTATGACCGTAGCCATGGCTAAAGTAGCCACAGCTGCGCATGAAGCCTATGACCTGGGCATTCTGCGCCCAGGTAAAGATGAAATTACCATGAACCTGAGCCGCCTGATAGCCGATGCCAAGCGCAGTGTGATCACACTGGCCGATGAAGGATATACCCGCCCGCAGGAAAGAAAAGATGTAAAAGTGCTGGGCCGCACGGCGCTGGGCGCTTTGCTGGCAGGCATTAACGCTATGCAGGTCGGGAAATATATTTCAGCGCATGATGCCAAAATAGGCGCTAAGCTGGCTTATGTAATGTGTGGGGGCGACCTGAGCGAAACCTCCCTGGTAAGTGAGCAATACCTGCTGGACCTGGAGCGGGAGGCCTTTTTAAGCCTGGCTGCCGAACGTAAAACACTGGAACGCCTGCAAAGTGTTATTAAAACCGGTAAACCCATCAGAAATTGATCTTAGATTTACGATCTGCGGTCTTAGATTTGATCACAGGCTACCGTCAGCATCCTCAAATCTAAGATCGTAAATCTAAAATCGTAAATCCGCATATGTCCATCCTCTCCCTTCAGAACATTTCCAAACGATATGGGGCTATACAGGCACTGTCAGGCGTTAGCTTTGAAGTGCCCCAGGGCGCAGTGTTTGGTATCCTCGGACCTAACGGTAGCGGCAAAACGACGTTGCTGGGTATTGTAACCGATGTATTAAAAGCAGATACCGGTACTTTTACCCTGCTGGATGCACCGGCCACGGCCCGCCAGCGGCAGCGTATAGGCACTTTGCTGGAAACGCCCAACTTTTACCACTACCTGTCGGCATATCAGAATCTGCAGGTAGCCGCCTCTATTAAACAACAGTCCGGGCAGGATATACCCCGTGTGCTGGACATTGCAGGCTTAACCGCCCGGCAGCACTCCCGTTTCAAAACCTATTCCCTGGGTATGAAACAGCGGCTGGCCATTGCATCCGCCATGCTCGGCGATCCGGAAGTGCTGATACTGGACGAGCCGACCAATGGCCTGGATCCCGTCGGTATTGCAGAAGTACGGCAGTTGATCCAGCAGCTGGCGCAAACGGGTAAAACCATTATACTGGCCAGCCACCTGTTGGATGAAGTGGAAAAGGTATGCACCCATGTGGCCATCCTGCAAAAAGGAAAGCTGCTGTTATCAGGCCCGGTGAACCAGGTGCTGGTGCGGGAAGATTTTGTGGAGCTTTCCTGTAGCGATAATACAAAGCTGATGGCTGTCATTAGCCAGCACCCTGCCTTTGATCATATTATCTCCAGTCAGGAGCATTTACAGGTGGTGTTTAAACAACCGGTAGACCCGGCAACGCTGAATGCCTGGTGTGCCGATCAGGGCCTGTGGCTCAACCATTTGTATACACGCAAACAAAGCCTCGAAAAAGCTTTCCTGCAAATCACCAACAACTAAACGTACATGCTGCATCTGATACGTACTGAATGGCTGAAAATAAAGCCCTACCGCGCCTTTTGGGTAATGGTAGGCCTGGCGGTGGCCATTATCCCGGCAGGCAATTATATTGCCGCAGAGATCACCAGCCAGATCGTGAATAAAACCAAAGAGCTGATTGCGGTAGCACCCTATGACTTTCCCCTGATCTGGCAAAGCATTGCGAATGTGAACAGTTACATGACTGCGCTTTTCGCCATTCCAATGATCATATTGGTCACCAATGAATTTACCTATAAAACCCACCGGCAGAATATTATTGACGGATGGGAGCGGCGCGAGTTTGTACTGGCAAAGCTTTTCTGGTGGCTTGCATTGAGCCTGCTGGCTTTTTTAACCACTGTTATTACTGCGCTGGTGCTGGGGTTGGCCTATGGTACCCATTCGCTCAGCTTTGAGAATTTTGAATACCTTTTTTATTACCTGCTGCAGGTGCTGTTATCATTGGGCATTGCCACCTTGATAGCTGTGCTGGTACGCCGCTCTGGCCTGGCCATTGTGCTGTACCTGTGTTATATTATGATCGTAGAGCAGGTGCTGGTATTGGTGCTTAAACGCAATTTTGGCGAAATAGGCGGCCTGCTGCCCCTGCAAACAGGCGATGAGCTGATCCCCTTCCCGGTAATTGGTAAGCTGCTGAATAATGCGGACCATTATGATGATGGAGTATACCTGCTGATGTTATGTTTATACATTGGGTTAATGATCTTCCTGGTTTTCAGAAGAATGCTGAAAACAGATTATTAACATAAAATGTGATAATACATGCTAAATTTGTAACAAGTAAAAAAAGCGGAACGTGGAAACAGACGAAAAGATCATACTGGTCACCAACGATGACGGCATAACAGCGCCAGGCATACACGCGTTAATAGAAGCAGTACGCCCGCTGGGTAAAGTGGTAGTGGTTGCGCCGGACAGCCCGCAATCAGGCAAGGGACATGCCATTACCATTGGGGTACCTTTACGCCTGAACCAGGTGGAGCAGTTTGAAGGGATAGAGGCCTGGCAATGTTCCGGTACCCCGGTAGATTGTGTAAAGCTGGCCCGCGACAAAATACTGCACCGTAAGCCGGACATTTGTGTAAGCGGCATTAATCATGGCGCCAATCACTCCATCAATATTATTTACTCCGGCACTATGTCTGCCGCCATGGAGGCTGCTATTGAAGGCATTCCCTCCATTGGATTCTCGTACCTGGATTACAGCTTTGCCGCTGATTTTACACTGAGCAGGAAGGTAGCGTATGATGTAACGAAGAAATTGCTGGAAAGTGACGTATCACCCAATACCCTGTTTAACGTTAATATACCGGTGATAGCCGATACCCGCGAGTTCAAAGGCATTAAGATATGCAGGCAGGCCAACGCCAAGTATGTGGAAGCATTTGATGAGCGCCGCGACCCGCACGGAAAAAAATATTACTGGCTTACCGGTGAGTTTAAGAATATGGATCCCGGAGAAGATACCGATGTATGGGCGCTGGAAAATAACTACGCTTCACTGGTACCTGTGCAGTTTGACCTGACGCATTACCGGATGAAAGAGGAGATGGAAAAAACGTGGAAGTTGTAAAGCACATTAGCATATCGTCATATGAATTATGTTATGTTCAAGAAAGACAATTTACCCCTGGGCATTATGCTGGGCTTACTAACACCTATTGTTGGTTTTTTCTTGTATTACCTGCTCATACTTTTTAAGCAGCATATAGGGCTGAGTGAATTTATTACTATCCTCAGCACCAACCAGCAAATGATCCCCAAAGTGATCAGCATTTGCCTGTTGCTGAATGGCCTGGTGTTTTACCTGTACACCCGCAACAGGAGGGATATTACCGCCAAAGGTATTTTCCTGGTTACTATGCTGTATGCCATCACCATTTTGCTGCTGAAGTTAATTCACGGATAAAATTTAATTACGAATTACCAAATTGAGTCTTTCGTGGAAGCGGATTCAATTACAGATTTGAATATTGCAGGCATGTAATAATGTTATTTACACGGGTGACCCATGAAGATAACCGTATTAAGATAATGGCTATCTCGGCTGCATTAATTCGTAATTCGTAATTGAATAATTCGTAATTCATACTTTTGCCACATGAAATATTACCTCATAGCCGGCGAAGCCTCCGGCGACCTGCATGGCAGTAACCTGATCCGGCAAATGAAACAGCTGGATACGGCAGCGGATATACGTTGCTGGGGTGGCGACCTGATGCAGCAGGCCGGTGGCCATGTAGTAAAACATTACCGCGACCTGGCTTTTATGGGTTTTGTGGAAGTGGCCATGAACCTGCGTACCATTCTCCGTAACATGGATCGCTGCAAGGAAGATATCAAAGCCTTTCAGCCGGATGTGCTAGTGCTTATTGATTACCCCGGTTTTAACCTGCGCATTGCAGAATGGGCTAAAAAAGAGGGTTATAAGATCGTTTATTATATCTCGCCCCAGGTATGGGCCTGGAAGGAAAGCCGGGTAAAAAAGATAAAGGAGTGTGTAGATAAAATGATAGTGATCCTGCCCTTTGAACAGGATTTTTACCGGAAATGGCAGTACGAAGTGGAGTTTGTAGGCCATCCGCTGGTAGAGGTGATCAAGGCAGAAAAGGCAAAACCGGCAGAACTATCTTTTTCAGACAAACCCATCATAGCCATATTGCCCGGCAGCCGTAAGCAGGAGGTAAGCATTAAGCTGCCCATTATGCTTACCATGGCCAAATATTTTCCCGAATACCAGTTTGTAATAGCCCAGGCCCCCAGCCTGGACGATGAGTTTATACAGGGGCTGATTGGCCAGCACCCCAATGTAACCACCGTAAAAAATCAAACCTATACTTTGCTGCGGCAGGCGCAGGCTGCGCTGGTCACCTCCGGTACCGCTACCCTGGAAACCGCCCTCTTTGGGGTGCCTGAAGTTGTGTGTTATAAGGGCAGCGCCATCTCTTACTTTTTTGCCAAACGCCTTATTAAGGTAAAATACATTTCGCTGGTGAACCTGGTAATGGATAAGCCGGTAGTAAAGGAACTGATCCAGAACGAGCTGACGGAAGAGAACCTGCTGAAAGCCCTGACCCTGCTGTTGAAGGATGAACAAACCCGGCAGCAGATGCAGGCGGATTATGCCGCTTTATGGAGCCGCCTGGGCGAGCGCAACGCCTCCCGCCTGGCAGCTGAGATCATTGTTAAAGAAGGGGGAAAATAATTTATCGTCTTATCAGCTTTATCAGCATAATGATCAGCGCGATAAGGAACAATAAAATGGATATCCGGTTCATGCCGTGCATCATAGCCACATAACGCGTTTTAGGCGCCCCGGGATCCTTTTTGCCAATATACAGGTATCGTAATATTTGCTGCCAGATACTTTTCATAACGCAAAGATACACTCCCACCGTATTATAACCGTTGATAATATGCTATGCAAAACAGGTAAAGAACTGTAAGGGAATAGTGCTAATATTTGTTATTTTGTTCCCCAAATTCATATACCTATCACTCACACCACAAATACTATCATGCGCAAATTATGGATCACAGCCGCCGCCCTGCTGGCGCTGTTCACCGCACAGGGCCAGGAGCATGCGGAGCCGCCTTATGTACCTGAGACAGATCCGGCCGTACTGCAAAAGCTGGATGAATGGCAGGACTGGAAGTTTGGCCTGCTCATGCACTGGGGGCCTTACTCTCAATGGGGGGTAGTAGAATCCTGGAGCATTTGCCCGGAAGATGAGGGTTTTACCCAGCGCAAGCCATATGGCATTCCATACTTTGAATACCTGAAAAAATACGAGGAGCTGGGAAATACCTTTAACCCGGTGAAGTTTGATCCCTCCAAATGGGCCAAAGCCGCTAAAGATGCCGGCATGAAGTACCTGGTGTTCACTACCAAGCACCACGATGGGTTCTGTATGTTTGATACCAAGCAAACAGATTACCGCGTAACCGGCCCTCAATGCGCCTTTAGCAAAGATCCCCGTTCCAATATAGCCAAAGAGGTGTTTGAGGCATTCCGCGCGCAGGGCATTCATGCCGGGGCTTATTTCTCAAAGCCCGACTGGCATACAGAATATTACTGGTGGTCTTACTTTCCACCTAAAGACCGTAACGTAAACTATGATATTACCAAATATCCCGAGCGCTGGGAAAAGTTCAGGAAGTATACCTACGATCAGATAGAGGAGCTGATGACCGGGTATGGCAAGCTGGATATCCTTTGGCTGGACGGCGGCTGGGTACGTCCCCGGAAAACACAAACCGCGGAATCACTTTCCTGGCTTAAAACGCCTCCCCAGAACCAGGATATAAATATGGAGGGTATTACCAAAATGGCGCGGCAGCACCAGCCGGGCCTTATAGTAGTAGACCGCAGCGTGCATGGGCCTTTTGAAAATTACCGTACGCCGGAGCAGCAGATCCCGGAAAAGCCGCTGAGCTATCCCTGGGAAACCTGTATGACGATGGCCGGCTCCTGGTCTTATGTGCCGGATGATCATTACAAGTCCGTAAACACTATTATTCACAATCTTGTAGACATTGTGGCCAAAGGCGGCAACTATCTGTTGAATGTAGGCCCCGGTCCGGATGGGGAATTACATGATGCTGCCTATACCACTATGCATAATATCGGCCTGTGGATGCAGGTGAATGGGGACGCTATCTATGGCACCCGCGCCATAGCGCCTTATAAAGATGGGAAGGTATGTTTCACCACTAAAAAAGATGGCAGTGTATATGCAATATACCTGCTGGGTGAGAATGAAAAGCTGCCGGCCACCATTTCCTTTAAAGGCCTTACCCCTGCCAAAGGAGCTAAGCTGATCATGCTGGGCGCTAAAGAAAAGTTAAGCTGGAAAAAAACAGGAGAGGTGGTAGAGATCAGCTTACCCGCTGCTGTACAGGGCAAACCCTGGCAGCATGCAGTAGCCATCCGCATAGATCATGTATCTTAATAGTTAGGAAGCCTAATTATGGAATGCGCATGATATGATAATATAATTATTGTAAAAGCGCATTTCAATTAGTTAATTCGATTTTAATGGCTGTTAAAAAATTACTTGGAATAACGAATTATTAACGCGATGGCAACAATAAATTAACAATATTGCAGGTGTTACTATCCCCCGCATAGTAAAGCGAAGAACCTTATAACCATAAAGCTTTAACCATATCCCCATTGTTAATTTAAGATGAATCGTATCGCAAAAATATTGCTGGTTGATGATGACTACCAGTTCGGTGGCGTCGTCAAAAAGCATCTTGAATCAAAGGGGTTTGACGTAGTACTTTGTTTTGATGGCGAAATAGCCTGGAAGAAATTTCAGAAAGAAGACTTTGACCTGATCCTGCTGGATGTGATGATGCCGAAGAAAGATGGGTTTACCCTGGCACAGGAAATAAGGAAAAAAAACGGGCTGATCCCTATCCTTTTTATTACCTCCCGCAAGCTGGACGAAGACCGCCTGGAAGGATTCCGCCTGGGCGGCGACGATTATATTACCAAACCATTCAGCATCGATGAGCTGGTGGCAAGGATCAAGGTATTTTTGAAAAGGACCTTACCCCGGCCCCATAATGAACAAAATGAATTTACTTTAGGCAAACTAACTTTTAACTCAGAAAGCCTGCAGGTAAAAGATGAAAATGGTACGCGCATAGGCGTAATTACCCCGCGGGAAGTAGCCCTGATCCGCTATTTTAAAGAAAACGCCAACCAGATCCTGAGGCGGGAAGAGATCCTGCTGAATGTTTGGGGCAAAGAGGGCTTTTTCAGTGGCCGTAGCATGGACGTTTTTATTACCCGCATGCGGAAACATTTCCGGGCCGATCCGCAAATACAATTGGAAACATTACACAATGTGGGATTTCGTTTAAATCTGCCCGAGCAGGAAAATCACCAGGGACAACAGGAAGATCATAAAGAGCACTAAATACCTATACACTTAACATACAGGTGTTAAACCCAATATTTTTGTCATGAACTTTGAAAGAGGAGAACAACCCCACCGTCCACGGGTGGTACAGAACCGTCCATCTTCACAAGGTGGTTATGGTGGCAACAGGGAACATGGAAACAGTTATAACCGGGGCAACCGGTTTAACCAGGGCAACAACCGGCCTGCACCCAAAAGACGATTCAACAAACCGCCCAGGCAGGAGAAAAAGATCTATTTCATAGCCCTTTTACCCACCGCAGAAGCAGGCAAGGAGATCATTCGCTTGAAGCAGGAATTTGCAGAACATTACGGGGCGCGTTTTGCGCTGAAGGTGTTGCCACACATTACCCTGCAGGTACCTTTTACCGCCGATCCCTTCCTGGAAAAAACACTGACCGCCGGCTTAGCAGAATTTGCTGCCAGCGCCCATCCCTTTGAAGTTACCTTAAATGGTTTTGGAACCTCTTTGTTCAAAGCGCAGCGCATCCTGTACATAAAAGTAGCGCAGGAGCCGGCTATTATGAACATCCATAAAGAGCTGGTAACTTTTCTGCGCAGGGAGTACGGCTTTAGCAGAATGCTGGCCCGCGATGTGTTTAAACCGCACGTTACCGTAGCCTTTAACGACCTTACAGAACCCCAGCTGCAGGCGGCCTGGCCGGAATATGAGCACCGCCCGTTCAACATCTCCTTTAAGGTCAATAACCTTTATTTTATGCGCCATAACGGCTCCTCCTGGGAAGTACTGCAGAAGTGCAGGCTGGGACAGCCCCTGTAATTAATAATAAATAATAGGATTAATGGTTATGGAGGCTGGCTTTACATTGGAATGCCGGTGACCGCTATTAATTATTCATTCTTAATTATTAATTAAAGCCGCCGCAGGCGGCGGGTAATCGTATTGCATAAAATCGTAACTTTAGTGCAGATGGAAACAGTGGCAGTTCAAAAATATAATTTAGACGAGGAGCAGGAGAAAAAGGAGATCGTCCGCCATTACCGCGCATTATTGAGGGCTTTGAAACCCCGGTTGAAGAAAGGAGACCGGGAGCTGGTGCGCACCGCCTTTGAAATGGCGGCAGATGCACACAAGGACATGCGGCGTAAATCCGGAGAACCCTACATCCTGCACCCGCTGGCAGTAGCACAGATATGCGTGGAAGAAATAGGTCTGGGCGTACGTTCGGCTATATGCGCATTATTACATGATACCGTAGAAGATACTGAAGTAACCCTGGAAGATGTGGAACGCGAGTTCGGCAGCGAGATCGCTCATATTGTAGACGGGCTCACCAAAATCTCTACCGTTATAGATTCCAGCACCAGCACCGCACAGGCAGAAAATTTCAAGAAGATCCTGCTTACCCTGGCCGATGATCCCCGCGTGATCCTGATCAAGCTGGCCGACCGTATGCATAACATGCGTACCCTGGATAGCATGAGCCGGGAAAAACAGCTGAAAATAGCTTCTGAAACCGTATTCATTTATGCCCCGCTGGCCCACCGCCTTGGCTTGTATAACATCAAGTCGGAGATGGAGGACCTGGCCATGAAATATACGGAACAGCAAACCTACCGCGACATAGCCAAAAAGCTAAAGGAAACCAAGCGGGAACGCACACGGTATATCAACGAATTTATTAAGCCCATTAAGGAAGTGCTGCAGGAAGAAGGGTTTGACTTTGAGATCTATGGCCGCCCTAAATCCATTCACTCCATTTACAATAAGATCAAAACAAAGGGCGTAGCCTTTGAAGAGGTATATGACCTGTTTGCCATCCGCATAATCATGAACTCCGCCCTGGAAAAGGAAAAGGCGGATTGCTGGAAGGTATATTCCATTATTACAGACTTTTACCACCCCAGCCCGGAACGTACCCGCGACTGGCTTAGCAACCCCAAATCCAATGGATATGAGGCGCTGCACGTAACGGTAATGGGCCCCCAGGGTAAATGGGTGGAGGTGCAGATCCGCTCCAAACGTATGAACGATTATGCGGAAAAAGGCCTGGCAGCGCACTGGCGTTATAAGGAAGGCAACCAGAGCCCCGCCAGCCAGGAATCTAAATTTGATCAGTGGTTTACCCAGATCCGGGAAATACTCAACAACCCGGATTCCAATACACTGGACTTCCTGGCCGATTTTAAGAGCAACCTGTTCACCGAAGAAATTTATGTATACACACCAAAGGGTGATCTGAAGATCTTGCCCGTAGGCTCCACCTCCCTGGACTTTGCCTATGCCATACACAGCGCCATTGGCAACAAGTGTATAGGCGCCAAGGTGAACTACAAACTGGTGCCCCTGAGCCATAAGCTGCGCAGCGGGGACCAGGTGGAGATCATTACCTCCAACAAGCAAAAACCATCCGAAGACTGGCTGAACTTTGTGCTCACTGCCAAAGCCAAGTCCAAGATCAAGGATGCGCTGAAGGAGGAAAAGCGGCAGATAGCCATGGACGGTAAAGCCCAGCTGGAGCGTAAGCTGGATCATCAGAAAATATCCGCCAGCCAGCATAATATTAATGAGCTGGTGCAGTTCTATAAACAACCCTCCCCGCTGGATCTGTATTACCAGATCGCCATCAGGAACATTGATCTGAAGGAGCTAAAACAGTTCACCGTACTGGGCGATAAGCTGGAACCGCCTAAGCCGGTAAAACAGCCGGAACACCAGCACCAGCCGGAAGAGCATCTGAAGCATCAGGCGCCTTCCAAGAAAGATGCAGAGCTGATCATCTTCGGGGAAAGCTCTGACAAGATCGCCTATAAGCTGGCCAACTGCTGCCGCCCTATACCCGGCGATGATGTATTTGGCTTTATAACCGCCAGCGAAGGACTGAAGATACACCGTACCAATTGCCCCAATGCCGCCCAATTGCTGGCCAACTACGGCCACCGCGTGGTAAAGACCAAATGGGTGAAGAACCGTGAAATATCCTTCCTGACCGGCGTACGGATTATCGGGATGGATGATGTGGGTGTGATACACAAGATCACCAACATTATATCCGGTGAGCTGAAGGTGAATATTTCCGCCCTTACCATTGAATCACGGGAAGGTTTGTTTGAAGGGCTGATCAAAGTATACGTACACGATAAAGAGGAGCTGGATGAGCTGGTAGACCGCCTGAAACGCCTGGATGGCATTCAGTCTGTGAACCGGTTAGAAGAGGAGCAGTAGTTTTATAGTCCATGGTCCATAGCCGATGGTCCATGGCCTTTATCGGAGGTATAAATACTACGTGGCACACAAGTACTGAAGTGCAGCGGTGGTGCTGACGCATTTTCCCTGCGGTATATGCTATGGACCATCGGCGATAGACCATGGACCCAAACAACCAGAAAATTCTCTAAATCTTCATATTTCGCCTTAATTTTGCCACTTCTTTTCTAAACTTACACAAATTATGGTAGATGTTTTGTTAGGCCTGCAATGGGGAGATGAAGGCAAGGGGAAGATTGTGGACTATTTTGCAGGTAAATATGACGTGATAGCCCGCTTCCAGGGTGGGCCAAATGCTGGTCATACTTTATATATCAATGATCAGAAGGTGGTGCTGCATACCATTCCTTCCGGGGTGTTCCACAAAAACACCGTGAACCTCATTGGTAACGGCGTAGTGCTGGATCCCGTAACCTTCCGCATGGAATGTGAAAAGGTAACCGCATTAGGCGTAAACCTGCAGGAGAACTTATTTATTGCAGAAAGAACGCACCTCATAGTACCTACGCACCGGGCACTGGACAAAGCATCTGAAATAGCTAAAGGCAGTGAAAAGATCGGTTCTACGCTGAAAGGCATAGGACCGGCTTACATGGATAAAACCGGCCGTAATGGCCTGCGTGTAGGCGATGTGATGTTGCCTGACTTTAAAGAGAAGTACGAAAAGCTGAAGCAGAAGCACCTGCACCTGCTGGCAGGGTACGATACCCAGGAAGATATCAGCCAGGACATCATCAACTGGGAAAAAGATTTTTTTGCCGCAGTTGAGCTGCTGAAGAAAATGAATATTGTAAACGGAGAATATTTCCTGAATGAGAAGCTGAAAGCCGGTAAGAAAGTGCTGGCAGAAGGCGCACAGGGCAGTATGCTGGATGTGGATTTTGGAACTTACCCGTTCGTAACATCCTCTAACACCATTTCTGCAGGCGTATGTACCGGTTTAGGTATAGCGCCCAAATGGATCCGGGAAGTAATAGGCGTTACAAAGGCCTATTGTACCCGTGTAGGCGGCGGTCCGTTCCCAACGGAGCTGCATGATGCCACCGGAGAAAAGCTGCGCGAAATAGGCCGCGAATTTGGCGCCACCACCGGCCGCCCCCGCCGCTGCGGATGGATAGACCTGGTAGCCCTGGATTATACCTGCATGTTAAGCGGTGTAACCCAGCTGGTAATGACCAAAAGCGATGTGCTGGATGCATTTGATGAAGTGTACGCTTGTACCGCTTATGAAGTAAATGGTACTAAAACAAGGGAAATGCCGTTTCAGCTAACCAGCCTGGATGTAAAGCCGGTATGGGAAAAGTACGCAGGCTGGAGTGATGAAGCAGCAGCCAACAGTAACTCTTACAGCGAGTTACCGGCGGAAATGAAAGCATTTGTTAAGGAAGTGGAAGCCTACCTGAAGGTACCTGTGAAATACGTTTCCAACGGGCCTGGACGGGATCAGATACTTGAACAATAAAACCTAAAAAATTACAAAAAAAAGAGAAGAAAAAAAATTTGGCGAATAAAAAAAACTGTTAAAACTTTACGCTAAAGAAATAAGTGAACCTATTATGAAATCGAAATCTGATAACGAAAAAGAGAACAAGAAACCTACTTCTCCCAAGCCAACCAAAGGGACCCCTAAGGCTGCCGCCAAACCTAAGAAAGAAGTAGATGACGAGGACGAAGAAGATGATGACGAGGAAACTCCGAAGAAGTCTGCTGCTGGAAAGAAATCAGATAAGCCGGCCTCCAAAAGAAGTAAAGATGATGACGATGACGATATAGATGACGATGATGACGCAGCCGATGACGATGATGATGCATGGGAAAAAGGAGAACAGGATGAAGACTATGATCCTGACTTCGAAGAGTTTGATATACCTAAGCCTAAAGCACGCCGTGGCCGCCCGGGTAAGAAAACCGGCGACGATGACGATGATCTGGGTTTTGATGATGAGTTCAAAGACATGGACCTGTTTAACGACAGGGGTGGCTTTGATGATGACGATGACGATTTCTAAGCGTTAAAACAAACCATTATCAGGATATTTCACGATTTTCCAGTAGTCGATCATAAAGTTTTTAAACGGCAAATGTTGAATTGGTCTAACCGGTTCAACATTTGTTGTTTTTTGGACAACAATGATTACCCCTCACCGTATAACCGCTATGAAGCGCTGCTGGCAACTGAAGCAATAGAATACATTGCACTGCCCGCCGGTAACGCGCTGGCAGCATTACAGCAATTCCATGATACCTGCCAGGACTGGCTGTTTGGTCACTTAGCCTATGACCTGAAGCAGGAAACCTCCCATACTATCATCCCGTATAGCGCCGCCCGTGATAACGGCATTGCTTTCCCCGATCTGTATTTTTTCAGGCCCCGTGTAGTAATGCTGTTACAAACGCACAAGGTACAGATAGGAGGGGAAGATTTTACGGAGCAGCAGGCCCGTGAAATTTACAATGCCTGCCTGCAAATGCCTGCGCACATAGCGGCGCAACGAAGTACGATAGCTGCCCCGCAGCCCCAAAGCCGCCTGCACCGGGCTGCTTACCTGGAAACAGTGAAAACCCTGCAGGATCATATACACCATGGAGATTGTTATGAAGTGAATTTTTGCCGGGATAATTTTATACCGGACATCAGCGTACATCCCTTAACGTTGTTTGACCAGCTGAACCGTTTGTCGCCCGCCCCCTTTGCCGCTTATTACCGGGTAAAAGATCAGTACCTGTTATGCTCCAGCCCCGAACGGTTCTTACAGCAGCAGGGTAACAACATTATTTCCCAGCCCATTAAAGGCACTACCCGCCGTTTGGAGAATGCAGCTCTGGATGAGGAGGCCCGCAGCACCTTATTCCAAAGCCCCAAGGAACGTGCGGAAAATGTAATGGTAGTAGACCTGGTGCGCAATGACCTGGCGCATACCGCTATACAGGGCAGCGTGCAGGTGCAGGAGCTGTTTGGCATTTACTCTTTTGCGCATGTACACCACATGATCTCCACGGTAAAGGCTATACGCGAAAACAGCGTGCCTTTTACCACTGTGCTGCAGCATGCTTTCCCAATGGGTTCTATGACGGGCGCCCCCAAATTAAAGGTCATGCAGCTCATTGACCAGTATGAGCCTGTCCGCCGCGGCTTATTCTCCGGCAGCGTAGGGTACATTACCCCTACCGGCGACCTGGATCTGAATGTAGTGATCCGCAGTATCCTCTACAATGCAGCTACCCGCCACCTTTCTTTCCCTACCGGGTCAGCCATTACCTTTTACAGCGATCCGGAAAAGGAGTGGGAGGAATGTTTACTGAAGGCAGAGGCAATGGTTAAAGTGCTAAACGCTTAATGCTAAACGCTAAACACATAACGCCAAAGGCGTAACGCTTAATACAAAAAGATAATAGCAAAACATAATCAGCGTTCGGCGTTGCGCGTTACGCATTCAGCATTACGCATTTCTGCTTTTTTACCTAAATTTAATACTACCTTAATACTACGGTAAAGGTCATTTCCGATCTTTAGCGCTTGTAATCGATACGCTGCATATGCAGGAATATGTACCACAAATAAGGGAAGGAAATGCCGCCGCTTTCAGAGATCTGTTTTACGCAGTAAAGGATCCGCTGTTCGGCTATGCCTGTAAGCTGTGCCGGTCTCCGGAGCTGGCAGAAGAAGTAGTGCAGGAGGTGTTTATGAAGCTGTGGATCAACCGCCGGCAGCTGAAAGAAGAGCTTTCCATCAAATCTTACCTCTATACAGCCACCAAGCACACAGTATTTAACCTGCTGAAAAAAGCGGCCCTGGACGAAAACCTGCGCCAGGCCATCTTTTACCGCGAACCCACCTCGCTCAATACTACAGAAGAAGCCATTTCCCTGGCAGAGCTGCAGCGCTGGAACAACCAGGTGCTGGAACAGCTGCCGCCCCAAAGAAGGTTGATCTACTCTATGAGCCGCATTGACGGCCTTTCCCACGAAGAAATTGCCAGTAAGCTGGGTTTATCCAAGAACACGGTAAAAGACCAGATCACAAAGGCCAGCCGTTTCCTGCGCACACAATTTCATACCCATTACGACCAGCATGACATGATCGTGCCCCTGCTCATTATCACCAGCTGCCAGGTAATGCTGCATGCAGGCATCTGAAAAAAATTTTCAACCAGGATCGTCCCTTTTAACCGCCGGATTGTATTAATACAAAATGGATATCAGAGAACTGTTCATAAAACATGCGCAAGGTACCTGTACAGCGGAAGAAAAAGCCCTGCTGGTAGCCTGGTTGCAGGAAAATGAGGGTGCCGCAGCGCTGCCCGATCCGGAGGAGCTGATGGAAGTAGCCACCCTGCCGGTGCTGGAAGCAGCAGCTGCAGAGCGTATCCTCGGAAACATTCTCGAAACGCCTGTAGTACCTGTACGCCGGAACTACCGGCCGCTGATGATCCGTTGGGTGGCAGCTGCCGCAGTGGTATTGGGCCTGGTAGCTGCCACATTATGGTGGAACCGCCCGCAGGCACAATGGGTAAGCGTGCGCACGCCCTATGCACAAATGCGCACTGTTACCCTGCCGGATGGCAGCACTATTCACCTGAATGCTAACTCGCAGCTGAAATATGACAGTAATATGCAGCGCAGCAACGCGCGGGAGGTATGGCTGCAGGGTGAAGCCTTTTTTGAAATAGCCCCTGCCGCCGCGCAGTTCACCGTACATGCAGGCCAGGGTTTACAGGTAGCCGTATTGGGCACCCGGTTTAATATAACACATAATGATAGTATCATACAGGTAGTGCTGAACAGCGGCCGGGTAAGCGTAAAGGCGGCCAACAATACGCCTGTATTGCTGATGCCCGGCGAAATGGCCGTATACCATGGGGGGGCGCAAACCTTGCAGAAACAGGCGGCAGACACCCTGGTGCTCACCGGTTGGAAGGATCATGTACTCACCTTTCACCAAACCAGCCTGCAGGAAATTGCAGGGTTAATACAACGTCACTTTGGCGTGCAGGTGGTATTTACTGCACCGGAGCTGAGCAGGCTCCAATTCACAGGTACAGCGCCAGCAGGCAACCTGGAGCTGCTTTTATCTATTCTTGAAAGATCGCTTGATATCAGGGTCAATAAAACAAACGGGCAAGTAGTGATCCGGCCGGCTCACTGATCTATTTGCCTGCAAACATTCTTCATCGGAAAAAAATATGGTTATGCACAAAACGCTACTTATAAAAAGAGTAGTAACAGGCATTATTATTTTGCATGCATTGGGTTGTTGTTTGAATACCACCTATGCACAGCAAAATATGATGGCAAAGGCCGGCAAGGGGAACATCCAGCTTTTGCACCCGCTGGAAGCAGTGTTACTGCAGCTGGAAAACACGCACAAAGTAAAATTTAACTACAACAGCAATCTCCTGTACGGCAAAACCGTAAGCGACGCCATTTACCGTAAAGTAACGCAGGAGGAGCTGCAAACCGCCCTGCCACAGCTGCTGAACCCCTTAGGATTAACCAGTGAGCTGGTGTATGGTAACTATTACGCCATACACAGCATAGCCGGTGAGCAAAAAGCCGAACAGCAGGTAACAGCAAGCGGCAACATTACAGATGCTGTTACCGGCATGGTATTACCCGGCGTAACCATTACCGTTAAAGGAAAAACCAAAGGCGCTGTTACAGATGCTAACGGGCATTTTTCCATACCCCAGGTAGCTGCTACAGATATACTGGTGGTGAACTTTATGGGCTACAAACCTGTGGAGATCACAGTTGGCGGGCAAACCACCATTAACCTGGCATTACAGCCCGATGTATCGGGCCTGAATGAAGTAGTGGTAACCGCCCTGGGCATACAAAAAGAAAAGAAATCACTGGGATATGCAGTGCAGGAAGTAAAAGGTGAAAGCATGACGCAGGCCAGGGAACCCAACCTGGTAAGCTCGTTAACCGGCCGTGTGGCCGGCCTTACCATCCGCAGCTCCACAGATCTTTTCCGGGATGCAGGCATCTCCCTCAGAGGACAAAAACCGCTGATGGTAATTGATGGTATTCCCGATCAGCAGGCAGATATGTGGAAGGTGAACCCGGATGATGTGGAAAGCATTAGCGTGCTGAAAGGCCCCACTGCATCTGCATTATACGGCTCTATAGGCCAGTACGGCGCTATTATGATCACTACCAAACGGGGTAAGGGTAAAGACCTGGCAGTGGAATTTAATTCCTCTACCATGTTCCAGCCCTCTTTTATACGCATTCCTAAAGTGCAAAGCACGTATGGCGATGGCTACAAAGGCAAATATGCCTATGTGGATGGTTCCGGAGGCGGTACAGAAGGTTCCGGCTGGATCTGGGGGCCTAAGCTGGATCAGCCGGATCCCAATACGCCCAGTGGTTATTGGGAAACGCCGCAGTATAACAGTCCTGTAGATCCAAATACCAACCAGCGGGTGCCGCTGCCCTTTATATCCCGTGGTAAGGATAATGTGAAGAACTTTTTCAGAACAGGTATTATCTCCACTAACAACATCAGTGTTACCAAAGGCAGTGATAAAGGGAATTTCCGGGCATCAGCCTCTCATATTTATCAAATGGGAGTAGTGCCAAATACGGATCTGAACAACAGCTCCTTCAGCTTATCCGGCAACTATAATTTATCTGACCGGCTGAATGTGGATGCGCGCATCACTTACAACCGCCAGTACACGGATAATTACCCGGAAGTAGGCTACGGCCCCGGCAACTACCTGTATAACCTGGTTTTATGGACCGGTGCTGATGTAGATATCCGCGACCTGCGCAACTACTGGCAGCCGGGCCAGGAAGGCATCCAGCAAAAACACTATAACCAGTCGTGGTATAACAATCCTTACTTCCAGGCATATGAGCTGCTGAACGGTTATTACAAGGATAATACGTTTGGCTCCATGGCACTGAACTATACGTTCAGTAAGGATTTCAGCGCCAAGTTCCGCACGGGTGTTAACAGCTATGGCTTAACCTCCAATGTAAAAGAGCCTAAAAGTTATGTGCGTTACAGTGATAAATCGCGCGGTAACTTTTATGTGAGCAGCGGTAATTATATTGACATTGTTACCGACCTTATTTTGCGGTATGAGCATACCTTCAGTAAAGACTTTGCAGTGCATGCAGAATTAGGCGGCTCCAACTACTACCGCAATTACCGGTACCAGTCGTCTAATACGGATGGATTGTCGATACCTGATTTTTATAACCTCAGCAACTCTACCAACCCGGTGCAGGGTACCAATGGGCTGGAAGAAAGGCGTACCAGCAGCGCCTATGGTTTTGTGGACCTGGAATATTTAGGCGCGTTTTACCTCACGCTCACCGGCCGTACCGATAAAATATCTACCCTGCCGGTAAGTAACAATACGTTCTTTTATCCTTCCGTATCCGGTTCCATACTGGTGTCTGAGCTGGTAAAGCTGCCGCACTGGTTCTCTTACCTGAAAGCACGCGGCTCCTGGTCAAAAGTGTCCAGCGGTTTGCTGGATTCGGATAATACTTATACCTACAACTATTTGCCCGCTTACGACCGGGGCATTAAGTGGAATGGTACGCCCTCCCTCACTTATGGCGGCACGCTGCAGAACCCTGATCTGAAGCCCCGCACCTCCGCCTCCTGGGAAGCCGGCCTGGAAATGAAATGGTTCGGCAACCGTTTGGGTTTTGATGCTACCTACTACCGCATACAGGATTACAACAATATTGTGAACATTAATGTATCCGGTACCAGCGGTTATACCTCCCGCCGGGAAAATGGCAATAAGTATTTACGTAAGGGTATTGAGTTTGTGTTAACGGGTACCCCTATACGTAATAAGAATTTCAGCTGGGATGTGCTGATGAATTTCAGCAGCTATCACCGCTACCTGCAGGCCATTTTCAATAATGAAGCCGTGCTGGGCAAGCTGAAGGTAGGTGACCGGGTGGACCGCATCTTTGCATCCGTATATGAAAAAGACCCGCAGGGCAATATCGTATACCAGAGCAATGGTTTTCCAAAAGATGATCCCTTTACACGGTATATAGGCAACGACGATCCGGATTGGGTGTATGGTGTGGAAAATACATTCCGTTATAAGAATTTTTCGCTGCGCTTCCTGGTAGATGGGCGTATTGGCGGATTGATCTACTCCACCACCAACCAGAAAATGTGGTGGGGCGGTACGCACCCCGGTACAGTGAACCAGTTCCGTGATGATGCGAATGCCGGGCAGGCAACCTATGTTGGCCAGGGCGTAGTAGTAACCGGCGGCGATATCCAGTATGACGGAGCAGGCAATATTGTTGGCGACAGCCGCAAGTTTGCACCCAACACCAAAGCCGTGAACTATATTGATTATATGGTGAACACCAGCAACGCTGCCAACACCCGTTACAACTACTATTCAGAAACCTTTTTAAAGCTGCGGGAAGTAAATCTCACCTGGCAGGTACCGGAAAAATGGGTCAAAGGCACCTTCTTCCGTTCCGCTTCCGTAGCCCTGATAGGCCGTAACCTGCTGCTATTTGCGAAGCTGCCCAATGTGGACCCGGATACCGGCGAAGATAACCTGCAAACACCCTCTATGCGCAGCATGGGTTTTAACGTGAATTTTAAATTCTGATCATCAAAGCAAGTAAAGTATGCGAAAGATATTTATTGCCATTAACCTGCTGCTTATAACCGGTTTGGTGAGCTGTAAGAAGTTTGAGGCTTTCCAGACAGATCCCAATAAAACCACGCAGGCCTCGCCGGACCTGCTGCTTACCAGTATAGAGATCGATGCTTTTAATGAGGTAAGCCTGTCAGCAGCGCTGGCATCGCGCCAGATGGCCTATACAGACGGGGTAAATAATAACCAGTATTACGGCTGGCAACGCTCCGGCTATGGCGACTATGATAACCTGCGCCAGGTAGTGCAGATGGAAATAGAAGCTCAGCGGGTAAATAAGCCCGTGTACCTGGCATTAGCCAAATTTTTCAGAGCCTATTTTATTATGCGCCTTACGCTCACCTTTGGCGATGTGCCCTACAGCGAAGCATTACAGGGCAACGAGAAAAATTTTACACCAGGCTATGATAAGCAGGAGGATATTTTCCTGAAAGTGCTGGACCAGCTGAAAGAAGCCAACACTGCGCTGACGGACGATGCAGGTACCATACAGGGCGATGTAGTGTACAAAGGCACTATTAAACAGTGGAAACAGCTGATCAACAGTTTCAGCCTGCGGGTGCTCATCTCTCTTTCCCAGAAAGAAGGCAACACAAAGCTGAATATTAAACAACGCTTCAGTGAAATAGTGAATAACCCGGCCCAGTACCCTTTATTTACCGGTAATGCCGACAATGCGCAGCTTGTATTTTATGATCTGCAGGACGATCGTTATCCCTTCTTTAACAGCAACGATCTGCAAACGGCTTATTACATGGAGGAAACTTTTGTGAATATGCTGAAAGGGCTGAAAGATCCGCGTTTGTTCCGCATGGCAGCTAAAGCACCCATCCATTCCGGGCTGGCAGATGATGATTTTAATGCCTACGGCGGTGTTATGGGCAGCGCTACTATTGACGAGAACTCAACCCGGGTAGCAGCCGGGCAGGCATCTAAAATAGATGAGCGTTATTACCATGATCCCGTGAATGAGGCCAGCACCGCTATAGGATATGCAGAGCTGCAGTTCATACTGGCAGAAGCGGTGGTACGCGGCTGGATCAGTGGCAATGCCAGCGATTATTATAAGAAAGGCATACAGGCCTCCCATGAGTTCTATAAAACAGCGCCGGATGCCATTACCGCCTACCTGGCCCAACCGGCTGTACAGCTGCAGGCCGGGCAGGAGCTGAAAGCTATTATTACACAAAAATATATAGCCTGTTTTGTGAACACCGGCTGGCTGCCTTTTTATGAGCAACGGCGTACAGGCTTCCCCGTATTTGATGTATCCGGCGCCGGTGTGCTGAACAATCACCAGGTACCCAAACGCTGGATGTATCCTGAAAGTGAGTTTGACCTGAACCGTGAGAATGTAACCGCTGCCATTAGCCGCCAATACCCCTCAGGGGATAATATTAACGGACAAATGTGGTTACTGATCAAAGAATAGCTTAAAAAGAATGTAAAATCATAAATGAAAAATGTAAAATGTAAAAGTAAAATGCGGCGATACCGGATATACAATCATGTTCGCGGCATTTTACTTTTACATTTATGATTTAAAATTTTACATTCTTTTGTGGCAGCCTCACTTTTAAAACCATGCAAATGAAAAAAATCATATATACCTTCCTGTTAGTCGGCTTCAGTCTTACCCTTCACGCCCAGCAAGGCGCCCGTAAGGCGGTATTTATTATAGTAGATGGTATTCCGGCAGATGTAAAGGAAAAAGTTCCCACCCCGCACATGGACAGTATTGCAGCCGTAGGCGGTTATACCCGTGCTTACGTAGGCGGGGAAAAAGGCGGTTATTCTCAAACACCCACTATTTCTGCAGTAGGCTACAACAGCTTGCTTACAGGCGTTTGGGTAAATAAGCACAATGTATGGGATAATGATATTGCCGCACAGAACTACAATTACTGGAGCCTGTTCCGCTATTTTAAAGCAGCTTACCCGCAAAAGCAAGCCGCTATTTTCTCAACCTGGCTGGATAACCGTACCAAGCTGGTAGGCGACAGCCTGCCGCAAACCGGGTACCTGCATATAGATCATCATGTGGATGGGCTGGAGCTGGATACGGTACAGTACCCGCATGATAAAAGCAGCCAGTATATTCACCTGATAGATGAAACGGTGACCAACCAGGCCGCAGCCTATCTCCGTACCAATGCGCCGGACCTTTCCTGGGTGTACCTGGAATATAGTGATGATATGGGCCACCGCTTTGGCGACAGTGAAAAAATGTATGATGCCGTTAAGATGGTAGATGACCAGGTTGGCCGCATCTGGAGCGCCATCCAGTACCGCCGCAAACAGTTCGGGGAAGATTGGCTGATCTTTATTACCACGGATCATGGGCGTGATAGCATAAGCGGCCGTGGGCATGGCCGGCAGTCGGACCGGGAGCGTACCACCTGGATGGTAACCAATGCGCAGCAGCTGAACGATTGTTTTAAGCATGGTCAGCCCGGTATAGTAGATATTATGCCCAGCATTGCCCGCTTTATGAAAATTAAGATCCCTGAAGCAAATGCCCGTGAAGTAGATGGGGTGCCGCTTATCGGCCCTATATCCCTGGTACAGCCGCAGGCCGCGTATGCGGATGGCAAGCTGCAGCTGCAATGGAAAGCCATGGCGAAAAAAGGGAAGGTGAAAATATGGGTGGCCACTACCAACCGCTTCAAAGAAGGCGGCCAGGATGATTATCAGCTGCTGGCACAGGTGCCGCTGGAACAGGAAAAAGCAATGGTAGACGTACAACAGCTGCCCAAAGGCTTTTATAAAGTAGTGCTGGAAGGTCCGGATAATATGGTGAACCGCTGGATCGTGAAGTAGTGCGGAACGCTTAACGTTCAATGCCTAAAGCTAAACGCTGATTGTGTTTTGCTTTAGGCATTGTGCTTTATACTGTCAGCTTTCCGCGTTCAGCATTTAACTGAACACATCCAGCCCAATTCGTAATTCGTAATTGACTAATTCGTAATTAAACCAGCAGCTGTTCCATTGCTGCACCAATCTCCGGGTAGGAGAACTGGAACCCGGTGTCCTGTATTTTCCGGCAGGATACGTTGACGCTCTTTAATACCTCCGTGCTCATCTCACCTAAGCCCAGCTTCAAAGCAAAGGCAGGTACATGTACAGAAATGAAACTTTTGCCTTTCGCCACTTTTGCCATAGTCATGATCAGGTCCTTATGCTGTACCGGCTTTGGGGCCACAGCATTAAAAATACCGGTTAAGCCCGGGTTTACGATCGCATTAAAGTAAAGGCGTACCAGGTCGTGGAGGTGTATCCAGCTAACCCATTGTTCCCCGCTGCCCAGGATAGTGGCAAAACCAAACTGCAGGGGTTTATAAAATTCTTTTAGCGCACCGCCATTTTTGTTTAAGGCTATACCGGTGCGGAAGATCACTACTTTTTTATCCAGCTGTTCCATTTGCAGGGCGCCCGCTTCCCAGGCCTGGCAGGTATTGCCCAGGAAATCTGTGGCAGGCGGGTCCATTTCTGTAAAAGGAGTAAGGCCGTTATTTTCACCATAATAACCGGTGCCGGAAGCGCTGATGAATTTGCGCACCTTGTTAGGATGCTGCTGTAACGTATTGAATAACAGCTGGCTGCTTTGAATGCGGCTGTCTACGATCTCTTTTTTATAGGTATTGGTCCAGCGGTGGCCGGCTACATTGGCCCCGGCCAGGTGTACAATAAAATCAGCCGCCTGCACAGCCGCCAGATCTATGGTCTGCCGGCGCACATCCCAATGAGCATAGGTGAGCAGGTTGTTAGCGGAATTTGTGTGCGCATGTGGTTGACGGCTCAGGACAATTACATGATATCCATGTTCGGTAAGCAGTTGAGTAAGCGCTTCTCCAATAAATCCCGTACCCCCGGTAATTAACACTGTTTCCATCAGGTAAGACGGTTCTGAATTAAATTTATCTAAATGTACAGAATAAAAGTAAATAGTCCATAGTCCATAGTCCATAGTCGATGGTCCATGGCCTTTGGCGTATAGAAGGTTTTACACGTATGAGCAGCAGCCGTGCATCATCGCCATCGGCCATTCATCCGTAGTACAGGAGCACCGGAGCAGGCCGTGGACTATGGACCATCGACCATGGACCACTTCCTCTTTGTGAAAAGCAAATTTTCGTGTAGGTTTGACTGTAAAATTTTTCCTATGGGTATGGCCCGTCGCCTACAACAATATAGAATGAATTTACGTTACCACATTATTTAAAACATATACCGATGCTATACCGATTTTCTCTCCTGGCTTGCCTGCTTTTGTGTGGCGGATCACTCATGGCCCAAAAAATAGCCTACTCAGAACCGGAACGGGATGATTATAAAAGCACTGAATTTGAAATTATAGGCCGGGTTGGCGGTAACATCATGGTGTATAAAAGCGACCGGGGTGATAACGCGGTGTCCGTATATGATAACGCCATGCAGCTGAAACAACGGGTAAAGCTGGACTTTTTACCCCGTAAGATCATCAGCATGGATTTTGTTGCCTATCCCAACAAGGTGTTCATGATCTACCAGTTCCAGCGTAAGGATGCCGTGTACAGTGTATGCGCCACCATGAACCCCGAAGCCAAGTTTGAACAATCACCCGTGGTAATAGACTCTACCCGCATTGGTTTTTATTCTAAGGAAAACAAAGTGTATTCCGTAGAGTATTCGGAAGATAAATCCCGGATCCTAATCTACAAGATCAACCAGGACAAGGAAGACAACAATGTGTTTTACACCTTCCAGTACGATAGCTCCTTCAACTTTGTAAATAACAGCCGGCTTTCATTGCCCATGGAAAAAAAGAGCTTCCTCAGCAATTTTAACCTCTCCAATGGCGGCGACCTGATATTTACCAAGCTGGAACGTACCAGCAACCGGGATTATACCGTGAACGGGGAGCTGGTGATCAAAAGATCTGCAGTAGATTCCTTTGAGATCACCCCCATGAAGCTGCAGAACCAGCTGCTGGATGAAGTGAAATTGAAGCTGGATAACAACCAGCACCGGGCCCTGATCACCGCTTTTTACTACAAACAGAAGCGGGGCAATGTAGAAGGCCTCTACATCAGCAAATACGACTATGAGCAGAAACAGCAGGTATTTGAAAAGCTGGCCCAGTTCTCCAATGAGCTGAAAATGAACGCCCGTGGGGAATCCTCTACCAATGCCGCTTTCAACGATTATTTCATTCGTAAGGTCATTAATACCAAAGATGAAGGGTTTCTGTTAACGGCAGAATCGTTCTACACCACCTCCCGTTACCAGCCCTGGAACCGCTGGAACTATATGTACGGCCCATACGGCGGCATGTCGTACCCGTACTCCTATTATTATTCCCCGTATTCCCCCATGTATTATAATCCCTGGGGATGGAATAACTCACAGGGGAACCGCTACCACTATGATAATGTAGCCATCCTGTCATTTGATAATGAGGGCAACCCGCAATGGAGCAACTTTGTACGCAAAAGCCAGTTTGACGATGGAGCCGATCTGTACCTTTCCTTTATAATGGTGAACATTGGCAGTGAGCTTCGTTTCCTGTATAATGAGCTGGACCGCCGTAACTACATCTTAACGGACAATAGCATCCAGCCGGATGGGAAGATCAGCCGCCTGCCTACCCTGCGCAACCTGGACAAAGGTTTTACCTGGATGCCCCGTTACGGGAAGCAGATCAGCAGCCGCAGCGTGTTGATACCCTGTGTTTACAGGAATTATATTTGCTTTGCAAAAGTTGACTTTTAATCACACCTTTGCACCGTGGTAAGATTTTTCCGCTCCGGCAATCCGTTAACGGTATTGCTGCTGTTAATATATACGTTACTGGTTAAGTTTTTCTACCTGTTACATCCGTCAACCTTTATTGCAGACGGGTCAGAGGGCCTTTTGTACGACCTGCTGGTAAAATGGCTGCAGGTGCTGGTAGGCAAAAGCCCGCTGTTCTTTACCTCCATAGCCATTCTGCTGCTGTTCCTGCAAACGCTGCTGCTCACCAGGATCATTAATCACCACCGCCTGTTTCCTAAGTCCACCTACCTGCCGGCAATGAGCTACCTGCTTTTTACCTCTTTATGGCAGGGCTGGAATGTATTTTCACCGGCCTTGCTGGTGAACTGTATTATGCTGTGGGTATTTTCCAGTACAACGGAGCTGTATACACGCACTTCCGCAAGGGATGTAGTATTTAATATAGGATTTGCGCTGGGTATTGCCGGCTTGTTCTACTTCCCGGCCATTGTATTTTGCGTGCTGCTGCTTATCAGCCTGCTTATTATGCGGCCTTTCCGGCTGGCAGAGTGGATCATTGCCCTGCTGGGACTCATATGCCCGCTGTACCTGCTGGGCACTTACCTGTTCATTACCAACCAGGGGGCTTTGCTGAAAAGGATCCCCCGTATAGGTTTCAGCCTGCCAATTCTTAGTGATTATAAAGCATGGGGCGCTGTAATAGCCAGCCTGTTCTTCTTTATACTGGGGTGGATGCTGTTACAGCGCCCGCTCAAGAAAATGCTTATTCAAACACGTAAAACCTGGGCCGTGCAGATCGTTTTTGTGATGGTGGCTATCCTGGTACCTTTGTTTAATGTGCATTTTTCACCGGACTATTGGGTGCTGGCTATATTACCTATTTCTATGTTCGTGGCCAATGTATACTGGACCATTACCAATGAAACAGTGGCCAATATCATTCACTTTATTACGCTGGGCTACGTGATTGTAATGCAGTATTTTAGTTAATGTGCTAATGTGCCGGTATGCTAATGTGCCGGTTAGGATCTAAAGTAATATATACCAGCCTACTTGTCAGCACATTAGCAAATTAGCATATAAGCACATCAACACATTAGTATAGACGGCTATGGAAATGTGCGGACGGCTCCCTAATTTTGCAATTTACCTGTATTATTGATTAAAGATTTTCACATGAAATTTGGTGTTGTCACCTTCCCGGGCTCTAATTGTGACCATGATATGATAGATGCCCTGCGTTATGACCTGGGGCAGGAAGTTATAGAATTATGGCATAAGGATAAGGACATTAGCACTTTTACTACACAGGACTGTATTATACTGCCGGGTGGCTTTTCCTATGGCGATTATCTGCGTTGCGGCGCCATAGCCAGGTTTAGCCCTATGATGCAGAGCGTAATTGACTTTGCCAACAAAGGCGGCCGTGTGATAGGCGTATGTAACGGTTTCCAGATCCTGTGCGAAGCCGGTTTGCTGCCGGGCGTGCTGCTGCGTAACCAGAACCAGCAGTTCGTATGTAAGAATATCTTCCTGAAAAGCGAAAATACCGCCACCTCCCTCACTAAAGATGTAACCGGTCGTCCGCTGATGATACCGGTGGCCCATGGCGAAGGCCGCTATTATGCAGATGATGCTACACTGGACAGCCTGTTTAAGTACAACCAGGTGCTGTTCCGCTACTGCGATGAGTTTGGCAACATTGTGGACGCTGCCAATCCGAATGGCGCTATCCGCAACATAGCCGGTATCTGCAATAAGGAAAGGAATGTTTTTGGCATGATGCCACATCCGGAGCGCGCCACCAGCGCCGCTTTGAACAATAGAGACGGTCAGCTGATATTCCAGAGCCTGATCGCAAATAATTAAGACACCAAGACCAGAACCAACCAACCATTTAAAAAGAAAATTGATTATGAAGAAACTGTTCACCGCACTGCTTTTGTTTGCCTTGCCCATATTGGCAAGTGCGCAGATCGAAAATCCGGTAAAATGGAGCTTTGCATCTAAAAAGATCAATGACAAGACCTATGAGCTGCATATGACAGCCACCATAGAGCCGGGATGGCACCTGTATGCGCAGGAAGCCGGTGAAGGACCGGTGCCTACCTCCTTTAAGTTCAGCAAGAACCCGCTGGTAGCTGCTAACGGCCGCATAAAGGAAGATGGTAAGCTGCACAAAGCATTTGATAAGAACTTTGATTCTGAATTAAAATATTACGAGAACCAGGTAAACTTTGTACAAACCGTTACCATTAAAGGGAAAGCGGCTACCAAAGTAAAAGGCTCTGTTGAGTTCATGGTATGTGATGATCACCAATGCCTGCCGCCCAAAGAGGTTGAATTTGCAATAGGCGTAGGAGGAAAGTGAGGCAGTATTTGACTGGTAAATATTTTTAGCTGGCAGTCTGCAGCCTGTAATGAGTCGTGAATAAAATAATATGGCATTAGCTATTATTCACCGTTCATTGCAACGTTTGCGGACTGCTGTTCTTTTTTATAAACACCCTTATGAAGCATTTACTCGCTTTTTTATATATCCTGGGCGTGGCTTTTACGGCACACGCACAAGACTCTGCCAGCCATGTAGTAAAATGGCAGTACACCGCCGAGAAAAAAAATGATAGTGAATATATCTTACACCTGAAAGGCACTATTGACAAGGACTGGCAATTGTTTTCCACTACCATGAAAGATGATGAGCCGAATACCCGTGTAGTAATAGACAGTGCTAAAGCACAGCTTACAGGTGTACAGGAACAAGGCAAACTGGAAACGCATGCAGAACCTTTGCTAGACAATGCCACCGTAAAAACCTTTCGGCAGGATATTGAGCTGCTGGCTACCGTAAAAGTAAAATCCGGCGTTAGTATTATTGAAGGGACCATTACTGCTATGGTAATGAAAGGGCAGGAGATTAACCAGGATGAAACCACTTTTGAAATAAAGATAGATGCGGTAACACCACAGGCCGCAGCTGCCGGTGTGGCAGCTGATGACGCCTCCAACAAATCACTGTGGTGGATCTTTCTGGCTTGTTTAGGCGGCGGTTTCATTGCATTAATAACACCCTGTGTGTTTTCTATGATTCCTATTACCGTTAGCTTTTTCACTAAGCGTAGCGAAACAAGGGCACAAGGCATTAAAAATGCTTTCCTGTATTCTTTGTCTATCATCATTATATATACCTTGCTGGGTTTCCTGATCACTAAGATCTTTGGCGCCAATGCGCTAAACTCACTGGCCAGTAACGGTATTGCCAACATGATCTTTTTTATCATCTTTATACTGTTCGGGTTCTCCTTCCTGGGTGCATTTGAAATAAATCTGCCCAGCTCCTGGGCCAATTCTACTGATTCAAAGGCAGGTATGAGCAGTGTGGCGGGGATCTTTTTCATGGCGCTTACCCTGGCCATTGTGTCCTTCTCCTGTACCGGCCCTATTATTGGCAACCTCCTTGTGTTGGCAGCTAAAGGTGGTAACTCAGGCCCACTGGTAGGCATGTTCGGCTTTTCGCTGGCACTGGCTATACCGTTCTCTTTGTTTGCATTGTTCCCCAGCTGGCTCAATAAATTAGGTAAAGCAGGTGGATGGCTGAATGCTGTAAAGGTTACACTGGGTTTCCTGGAACTGGCGTTGGCATTAAAGTTCCTGTCTAACGTAGATATGGCTTACCACTGGAATCTATTGGACCGTGAAATTTTCCTGGCTTTATGGATCGTGCTGTTCTCGCTCACTGGTATTTACCTGTTGGGTAAGCTTAAGTTTCATCATGATAGTGATGTACCTTATGTATCAGTTACGCGTTTGTGTTTTGCAATAGTGGCTTTCACTTTTGTAGTGTACATGATACCCGGTATGTGGGGCGCACCGTTAAAAGGGATCAGTGGTTTTCTGCCGCATGAAGGTTCGCAGGATTTTAACATCAACCGTTCCCTTACCGATATTCAGGCGTCGCTGGAAGGAGGCGTTAGCACAGGTGGTGCAGCCAATGCAAATACCATACGCCCTAAAAAGTATGTGGATATTCTGCATTCAGAAATTCCAGGTGTAGAAAATCTTTTCTTTGATTATGATGAGGCAATAGCAGCTGCCAAAGCCGCCAATAAGCCGCTGATGCTGGATTTCACCGGTCATACCTGCGTGAATTGCCGCAAATTTGAAAAATCAGTGTTGTCAGATCCGGCAGTAATGAAAATACTGCGTAATGATTTTATAGTGGCTTCATTATATACGGATGAAAAAACAGCGTTGCCGGATAATGAGCGTTACGTATCAAAGTTTGATGGCAGCACTATTAAAAATGTAGGCCAGAAGAACCAGGATTTTGAAGTAACCCATTTCTCACGTAACTCCCAGCCTTATTATATTCCGGTTGATCTGAAAGGAGCGCCGCTGGTAGATAAGGGGTATGGTTACGATCCGAAGGAAGATGTAAATGCCTTTTTACAATACCTCGAAGGTGCGAAAGCAGAGTTTGAAAAACGTGCACATTAAAAATGCATAAAGCTAAAAGCACAAAGCATAAAGCTGAACGCGGATTTATCTTCGCATCATTCAGCTTTATGCTTTGTGTTTTATGCCCTGATTGCCGTTAAAACGCAAACCCCAGCAGTTCCCCGGCTCTTATCTTCTGCTGCTCCCCGGTTTGCAGGTTTTTAATGCTCAGCATATTTTCCTGCAGCTCACTTTCTCCAATGATCACTACATAAGGAATACCGCGTTTATCAGCATACTTCATTTGCTTATCCATCTTTGCCTGCTCATGAAATACTTCTGCCGCAATACCTTTATCGCGCAGCTGCATCACATGGTTAAACGCCACGTGTAAAGCCTGCTCACCTAAATTCAGGAATAATACTTTGGTGCTTTGCTGTGCAGTGGAAGGGAATAGCTGCAGCTCCTCCAGCACATCGTAAATACGGTCTACCCCAAAAGAAATACCTACGCCTGATAAACCGGGCAGGCCAAACAATCCGGTAAGGTCGTCATAACGGCCGCCGCCGCCAATGCTGCCCATTTTCACTGTTGCCGGCGCTTTAGCTTCTACGATCATGCCGGTATAATAATTCAGCCCGCGTGCAAGCGTTACATCTACGATCGGGGCCGATTGAAAACGGCCTAAGCCACTGTTCAGTACAAACGATAATTCTTCAATGCCTTTTTGCGCGATGCTTGAACCCTGCAACAAGGTTTGCAATTGCTGTAGTTTTTCAGTATTGTTGCCCTCAATGCGCAGGAAGTTGTTGATTATGTCCACATCTTGTTGGCTCAGTCCGCGATTTAGTAATTCCTCATTCACGCCGGCTTCTCCGATCTTATCTAATTTATCAATGGCAATGGTAATATCCATCAGCAGCTCAGGTTTACCGATCTTTTCAGCCAGGCCGCTTAAGATCTTGCGGTTATTTACCCGCACTTCGTAGCCCTGCATCCCCAGTTTAGTAAATACCCGGTCGTAGATCATCAGTAATTCCACTTCATTCAGCAGGGAGTTACTGCCCACCACATCGGCATCGCACTGGTAAAACTCGCGGTAGCGGCCTTTTTGCGGCCTGTCGGCCCGCCACACAGGTTGCATCTGGTAGCGTTTAAAAGGCAGGGCCAGCTCATGCTGGTTCATCACTACATATCGTGCAAAGGGAATGGTAAGGTCATATCGTAAAGCCTTTTCGCAGATCAGGGTAGCCAGCTCCCGGCTGTCTTTGGCTTGTTGCGCACGGCCTAAGATCTCTCCATTGTCCAGGATCTTAAAGATCAGCTTATCACCTTCTTCTCCATATTTACCCGTCAGTGTGCTCAGGTTTTCCATAGCCGGTGTTTCCAGCGGCTGAAAGCCGAACAGCTCAAATGTTTCGCGGATGGTTTGAAAAATATACTGCCGCTTCTTCACCACTGCCGGCCCAAAATCACGTGTACCCTTGGGGATGCTGGGTTTTATCATCTAATGAATAATTAAGAATTAATAATTAATAATCGGGAACAATAATATAAAAATGAAAAATCAATACTCTAACAGAACAATTAATATGGGACTCCTAACCGGACTTCGGCTATCAGCCTCCAGAATTATTAATTATTCATTTTTCATTATTAATTATCCGCTCACACGCCTTATATATCATCTGATACACGGGCTCAAAAAGCTTATCGTCATACCAGGGATCAGGCACTTCCTGCTGGTTGGCCAGCAGCAGCTGCACCTTTACCCGGTCGGCCTCGCTGCGGGCTTTCCGCAGTACATCGCGGTAATTGTCCAGGTCCATCACATAAATGCGGTCAAACTGCTGAAAGTCGGCCACACCGAACTGCCTTCCCCGGAGCCCTGAAATATCCACTCCATGCTGCCGGGCCACTTTTACAGAGCGGTGATCCGGCGGATCGCCAATATGCCAGGAGCCCGTGCCGGCTGAATCAATCTCCCAGTTAAGTCCCTTTTTTTGTGCCAGGTCCCGTAAAACGCCTTCTGCCAGCGGAGAGCGGCAAATATTGCCCAGGCATACCATTAATATTTTCATATGAGCGCCCGGTTTGGCCGGGACCGCAAACCTACAAGATTTTACGGGAAGTCTCTATATGGAAAATAGCTGTGGGCTGCATCTATTTATTGAATGTCCGCTGATACAGCTGCTGCATTAACGGTCGCTTAACGCCTTCATACCCAATTGTTAAATATATTAACAATAAATAAGGAACAAAAAAAGTTAATGCCCGCAAAGTCAGCAGCAACGGCCATTTGAACATATGCCGGCCCGTAGTTTTAACATTTTACTGGCTTTGAATATGTGAGATTAAAAAAATAATTTTTGTATAATTGTAACTTACTATCATGCTAATGCAACAGGAAAGATCAAGTAACCGGCGGATACAGATAGCGTACCGCCCACTGGGGGAATTGTTAAGAGGTATATTTTTTCTGCTCTTTGGACTCTTTGCCTTCTTTGCTGAAAAACTGGGTTTAGGCAACTTTAGATTAGACCCATGGGTAATGAATATCTTTGGTGCAATACTGGTAGCGTATGGATTATTTCGTGTGTACAGGGGCGTAAAGCAATTATTTTTTGATAAAAGAACAGAAGAAAACTAACCGGAGGAGCTATATTATGTTTTTGAAAGTATTAAAGCATAAGGCGGCTTGGCTGGCATTGTTGGCTGGTGGCCTGTTTGCATGTAACAGTAACAATGGTAAACAGCCTTTGGATACACCCACAACAGGTACGATCCATATTAGTGTAGATGAAACGTATGAACCGCTGATAGAAGCAGAGCTGAAAGTATTTCACTCCCTGTATCCCAAAACAAAGATTGTGGCGGAATACAAACCGGAGGCAGAATGTTTTAAAGATCTTTTAAATGATAGTGCGCGCATGGTCATTGTCACGCGCGAATTAACGGAGAAAGAAAAAGCCTACTTTAAAGAGTTAAAGATTACTCCGCAAAGCATGCTGCTGGCCTGGGACGCGCTGGCGCTGGTTACTAACCATGAGAATCCTGATTCCATTCTAACTATGGACCAGGTACGCCACATAATGGATGGTACCGACACAGAACGCAAATGGCAAATTGTTTTTGATAACGAAAATTCCAGTACCGTAAGGTATATACGTGATTCCCTGAACAAGGGAAAAGCGCTGCCAACCAATACCATGGCGGCTAAAACCAACCCGGAAGTTGTGGACTACGTTACGAAGAACAAAGCCGCCATCGGCGTCATTGGTGTGAACTGGATCTCTGATCCGAATGATTCCACATCGATCGAGTTTACCAGCAAAGCAACAGTAGTGAAAGTGCGGGCCGACTATGGCTCCGAATTTGTAAAGCCTTACCAGGCATACATCGCTACCGGTTCTTACCCGCTGAAACGGGGTTGCTTCTTTGTGCTCAGAGAGCCCTACCGGGGCTTAGGCACGGGATTTGCAACCTTCCTCGGCAGTTATGAAGGACAGTTGGTGATAAAGAAATTCAGATTATTCCCTGCTAAGATTAATGCGGTGTTCAGGGAAGCCAATATTCAATAAAGCAAAAAAACACAACACAACTAAAACCAGATTGCTCATGAACAGACGGAAAAGCTTAATTGTAGCATTGCTGTGCGTCGCGAATGGCGTAATGGCTCAATCTGTAGAAGATGGCTTAAAGGACATGTACTACGGTAAATACAAATCTGCCAAAGAAACATTTGAAAAAGTAGCCGCCGCTAAACCAGACGAAAGAGCATACTATTATATGGGTATTGCAGATCTGAGCCTGGAAAATAAAGATGCTGCCGCTGCTGACTTTCAGAAAGGATTACAGGCTATTCCCAACTCGCCTTTATTACAGGTAGGTATGGGCCGGATAGACCTGATCAACAATAATGCAGCTGCAGCCAAACAAAAATTTGAGGCTGCTGCCACTGCTACACAAGGCCGTAATGGTGATGTAGCCCGCGCTATTGCAGACGCTAACTCCTCCATAAAAGGTGGCGACCATGGTTATGCGCTAAGCACCATGGAAAAACTGCTGAATAACGAAGGCCGTAAAAAGAAAGAACAATATACTGCTACTGCAGCTGATTATATTGAGCTGGGTGATGCTTACCGTGTACTGGGTGGTGAAAATGGCGGTAAGGCCATTTCTACTTACGAGAAGGCACTGGAGCTGGAACCTAACAATGCAGAAGCTATTATGAAACAAGGTTTGGTGAACTACAACGCCAAACTGTTACAGGAAGCAGTGAACGACTGGACCAAGGCTACCAATACCGATCCTAAGTATGCACCTGCATTCTTTGAGCTGTTTGAGTTCTACATCACACCTAAAAAGAATCAGCTCTCCTGGGATAAAGCAGCAGAATACCTGCAGAAATATATGGAAGTAGGCGACCCTGCTGACAAGCTGAAAAATGAATATTACCTGGCCGCTATCTCTTTCTATAAGAAAGATTATGATGCAGCTATCAATAAAGCAAAAACTGTATTACCGCAGGTTCCTGCTGAAGAAAAAGGTAAATTCACCCGCCTGCTGGCAGATGCTTACCTGCAGAAAGGTGATTCCATGACAGCAAAACAAACCATTGACGAATACGTAAAAACTGTTGGCGAAAGTAAGCTGGAACCTAACGACTATAAGCTGTTGAGCGAAATTTACGGCCGCGTAAAAATTAAGGACAGCGTGCAGGCTGCAGTGGTTGATTCATTGGCTTCCCTGTACCTGGAAAAATACGCAACCCTGGATACTACCAAGGATGTAGACCACTACCGCGAAGTAGCAGAGAAGTTTAAGAGCCTGCGCGATTATGACCGTTCTGCTGAATGGTATGGCAAGCTCACTAACGACTTTACTGACGAACAGAACACCGGTAAGATCCAGGATTATTTCTGGAAAGGCACCATGGAGATCTATGCTAACAAACCTAAAGATGCGGATTCTACCTTCGGTACTTTCGTAAGCAAATATCCTGCCCAGGAAGCGCTTGGCTTATACTGGAGAGGCCGTGCCAACATGCTGAACGACAAGGAAGCAAAAGAAGGATCTGCAGTACCTTACTTCACTAAATTCTTTGAAGTGGGTGGTGAAAGCAAAGTAAAGCCTAACCTGCTGATGTATCCTTATCAATACATGATGATCTATTATTATAATAAAGAAGATAAAACCAACCTGAAAACCTGGATGGATAAGGTTTTATCACTGAACCCGAATGATCCTGCTGCCAAGCAGATCCAGGAGAACCTGGCCAGCACTGCAAAAAGCAATGCTAAACCCGGTGCCAAACCTGCCAAAGAAGGTCAGAACAAGAAATAATTTTTCCGGTTAGAATATTTTTCCTGAGAAGGGGAGTGCTGCCAAAGCGCTCCCCTTTTTAACTTTTTAATAGTTCCGGTTCCGCCCGATTTTTGTTATATTACAGTAAGAGTAAAGGATAAGGAGACAACTGGTTTATATCACAAAATCAGACCGCATGAGACAGCAACTTTTTATTGCAACATTACTTTGCATTACTAACAACATAATGGCTCAATCCATTGAAGATGGGCTGAAGGATCTGTATTACGATAAATACGAATCTGCCAAACAAACATTCACCAAGCTAAGTACAGCCAAGCCGGATGACCGCGCCTATTATTATTTAGGTATAGCGGAGCTGGGGCTGGAAAACAAAGATGCCGCTGCTGCCGCTTTCCAGAAAGGATTGCAGGCTGTACCTAATTCGCCGCTATTACAGGCGGGTATGGGTCGCATTGATCTGCTGAATGGAAATGCAGCCGCAGCCAAACAAAAGTTTGAAGCAGCCAATACGGCTACACTGGGTGCCAATGGCGATGTAGCGCGGGCCATTGCAGATGCGAATACAGAAGTTAAAGGGGGCGATCGTGGGTATGCTATGACTGTAATGGAAAAGCTCCTGAACAATACCGGGCGTAAAAAGAAAGAACAGTATACGGCTACTGCCGCTGATTATATTGAGCTGGGCGATGCTTACCGTGCCCTGGGTGGGGAAAATGGTGGTAAAGCCATTACCACTTATGAAAAGGCCCTGGAGCTGGAACCTAACCGGGCAGAAGCAGTAACCAAACAGGGGCTGGTAAATTACAACGCCAAGCTGCTGCAGGAAGCAGTGAACGACTGGACCAAGGCTACCACCATGGATCCTAACTATGGCCCGGCATATTACGAACTATACCAGTTTTACATTACGCCCACTAAAAACCAGCTTTCTCTGGAAAACGCCGCCAAATACCTGCAGAAATACATTGATGTAGTCGGCGCCGGCGCCGGTAAGCTGGAAAACGAATATAACCTGGCCGCCATCTCCTTTTATAAAAAAGATTATGACGCCGCCATTGCCAAAGCAAAAAGCGTATTGCCACAGGCAACCGATGCCTATAAAGGCAAGTTTACCCGCCTGATGGCGGATGCTTACCTGCAAAAAGGCGATTCTGTGAATGCGAAGAAAACGATGGACGACTACACGAAAGCTACACCCCCGGAAAAGCTGGAGGTGCTGGATTATAAGTTGCTGAGCGCTATTTACAGCCGTATAAAGGCTCCGGATTCCACTCAGCAAGCCGCGCTTAACAAACAATCGCTGGAATACCTGGAAAAATATGCAACCCTGGATACTACCAAAGATGTGGCCCGCTATGAAGATGTAGCCAAGGCTTACATTAATGCAGACGCCTTTGATAAGGCAGCAGACTGGTATAAGAAGATCATAGACCTGAAAACACAGCAAAAGGAAACGCTGGGCGCGCTGGACTATTATAATGTAGGGCAAAACTACTTCCGGGCAGCCGGTAATACCACTCCGCCGGATACCCTGATGCTGAACCGTGCAGACAGCGCTTTTGGCGTACTGTCAGAAAAGTTTCCGGACATTACCACCGGTGTTTACTGGCGGGGCTCGGTAAATGCGGTAAAAGATCCCGAAGCTAAGAAGGGGCTGGCAGTGCCTTATTATGAAAAGTATATTACCATGGCCGAGTCCGATCCTGCCAAGAACAAGGTAGGGCTGGTGAAAGCCTACACCTACATTATGGTGTACTATTATAATAAGGAAGACAAGCCCAACCTGGAAAAATACATGAATAAGCTGCTGGCGCTGGATCCTACCAGCGAGGCCGCCAAGCAGATCAAGGAAAATATCTCCAATACCAATAAAACGGCCCCCAGGGGTCAGTCCGGTAACAGATCCGGACATAGATAAAAGATAATTCATTCTAAATGAATGGTTAACGATGTATGCCACACCCCAGCGGTGTGGCATACTTATTAAAACGGGGTTAACACGCATTAAAAATCATTGCATACGGGGCATCATAGCGTACCCCCGGGGTTTTTTAGTTTCCGGTTGGTAAAAAAAGATAATATTTTAGACGTTCATAGATTTGTATTTTGCCGTTTGTTGCAGTATTTTTGCACATTCGCGTGAACGTTTTATTGGGAAGCTTATGTTTTTAGACATTGAACTATTGTCAGCAACTACTCCTTTCAGCTATTTTCCTATTGTTTTGCAGCTTTTGGCTGCCGTAGGCTTCGTAGGCATTACCATGCTGGCAACGCATTTCCTGGGACCTAAAAGGAAAACCAAAGACAAACTGATTAACTTTGAAAGTGGAATAGAACAGATCGGGAATGCCCGGCAACCTGTGGCCATTAAATATTTCCTGACTGCCATTCTTTTTGTACTGTTTGATGTGGAGGTGATCTTCTTTTACCCCTATGCAGTGAACTTTAAGGAGCTGGGCTGGGACGGATTTTTTGCTATGCTGATGTTTGTAGCATTCTTTATGGGCGGCTTCTTTTACATTATTAAGAAGGGCGCCCTGAAGTGGGAGGATTAAGAGAAAAGTAGCAATACAATTATAAACCGTATTTAAATTTTAGGAGGGATTGTCTATGGCACGTCCGGTTTCGCATAATACAAAAGTGAAGATGGTGGAAATACCCGAAGGGTATTCCAGTGAGGGGTTCTTTGCTACCTCTTTTGACAAGGTGATCGGTTTGGCGCGTAAAAACTCCATCTGGCCCTTACCTTTTGCTACATCCTGTTGTGGTATTGAGTTTATGGCCACGGCCGCCTCGCATTATGACCTGGCCCGGTTTGGCTCTGAACGTATGGCTTTTACACCCCGGCAGTGTGATCTGCTGATGGTAATGGGAACCATTGCTAAAAAAATGGGACCGGTATTACGCCAGGTATATTTACAAATGGCAGAGCCCCGTTGGGTAATAGCTGTAGGCGCCTGCGCATCCAGCGGTGGGGTGTTTGATACTTATTCTGTACTGCAGGGTATAGACCAGATCATACCGGTGGATGTATATGTACCGGGTTGCCCACCCCGGCCGGAAGCTATCCTGGACGGTTTTATGCGCATCCAGGACCTGGTAGGCCAGGAAAGCATGCGCCGCCGGCACTCACAACGCTACCAGGACCTGATGAATGAATATGGCATCCAGTAAATCAAGAATCGTAAATCGTAAATCTGAAATCGGATGTCCTTGACAAACGACTATATAAAGCAAAGATTGGTTGAAAAGTTTGGAGAGGCCTTAACCAATTTTGATGAATCTTTTGGCGTACTGTCCTTTGCAGCACCTGCCGCCCTCAACCTGAAAGTAATGCAGTTCCTGTACGATGATGAGGAGCTGCAATTCCGTTTTTTAACAGACCTTACTGCGGTGCACTATCCTCACCAGGTAGATGCAGAACTGGCCGTAGTATACCACCTTTATAACTTCCGCGAAAAAGTACGGCTGCGTTTTAAGGTATTTGTCCCTGTTGCAGCACCTCAGGTATTTACAGCTACCAAACTATTTGAATCCGCTAACTGGATGGAACGGGAATCTTATGATTTCTTCGGGGTTGAATTTGTAGGTCACCCGAACCTGAAACGTATCCTGAATGTGGATGAAATGACGTATTTCCCTATGCGCAAGGAATTCCCGCTGGAAGACCAGAGCCGTATAGATAAGGATGACGAGATGTTTGGACGCTAATAATTAACAATTAATAATTAAGAATGAATAACCAGCATGCAGCGTACCAATGTCCTAACGAACTGCTTAATTGTTCATTATTAATTATTCATTATTCATTTTGACTATGTCAGAGCAGCAACATATACATTTGCCGCAAGGCTCCGTGGAAAAGCAAACCACCACGCTGAACCTGGGTCCTACCCACCCGGCCACGCATGGTGTGTTTCAGAATATACTGGAAATAGATGGTGAGCGGGTAATGAGCGCAGAATCTACCGTAGGGTACATTCACCGTGCATTTGAAAAGATAGCAGAGCGCCGTCCCTATTACCAGATCACGCCGTTAACAGACCGGTTGAACTACTGTTCTTCCCCTATCAACAACATGGGCTGGCACCTGACCGTAGAAAAGCTGTTAGGCATTCAAACACCCAAACGGGTAGATTACCTGCGTGTGATCATTATGGAGCTGGCCCGTATTACGGATCACCTGATCTGTAACGGGGTAGTAGGGGTGGATACCGGCGCTTTTACCGGTTTCCTGTACCTGATGCAGTTCCGTGAGCTGGCCTATGAGATCTATGAAGAAGTGTGTGGCTCCCGCCTTACCACTAACATCGGCCGTATAGGCGGTTTTGAAAGGAACTTTACACCGGTTGCTTTCCAGAAAATAGAAAAATTCCTGGCAGAATATCCTAAAGCGCTCACCGAGTTTGAAACCCTGATGACCCGTAACCGCATTTTTGTGGAAAGAACTTCCGGGGTAGGGCCTATCAGCGCTGAAAGGGCTATGAGCTACGGTTTTACCGGGCCTAACTTAAGGGCCGCCGGTGTAGACTATGATGTAAGGGTAGCACACCCCTACAGCTCTTACGAAGATTTTGATTTTACAATACCGGTAGGTAGCACCGGCGACTGTTACGACCGTTACCTGGTGCGCAATGCAGAAATGTGGCAAAGCCTCAGCATTATACGCCAGGCAATGGATAAGCTGAAAGGCCTGCCGGAAGATGTGTACCATGCGGATGTACCGGCCTATTACCTGCCGGAAAAACAGGACGTATATAATAAAATGGAAGCCCTGATCTATCACTTTAAGATCATTATGGGTGAATCCGATATTTTACCGGGCGAGCTGTATAACGCTGTTGAAGGCGCTAACGGGGAGCTGGGTTTCTATTTGATAAGTGATGGCGGCCGTAGCCCGTACCGTTTGCATTTCAGGCGTCCGTGCTTTATTTATTACCAGGCCTATCCGGAGCTGGTAAAAGGCGCTATGCTGAGTGATGCTATTATTTGCCTGAGCAGCCTGAACCTGATAGCAGGTGAGCTGGATGCTTAGTAGGAGAGAAATGTTAAATGTAAAATATCAAATGTAAAATGTAAAAGGAATGAACATTTTACAGGATGCACTGATAAACATCATATAACTTTTACATTTAGCATTTTACATTTATGATTTTACATTTTTAGGATATGTTTTCAGAAGAGAAACTGAATAAAGTAAAAGAGATCATCGCACGCTACCCGGAAGGGAAACAGAAAAGCGCGCTGATACCGTTGCTGCACCTGGCGCAGGAAGAGTTTGGCGGCTGGTTAAGCCCGGAGACAATGGATTACGTTGGCTCCCTGCTGCAGATCACGCCTATTGAAGTGTACGAGGTGGCTACCTTTTACAGCATGTTTAACCTGAAACCGGTAGGCAAATACCTGTTTGAAGTATGCCAAACCGGTCCCTGCATGCTCAATGGCTCTGACCAGATCATTGACTACATAAAGCAAAAGCTGAAAATTGGTGTTGGCGAAACCACGCCGGACGGCCTTTTTACCCTTAAAACGGTAGAGTGCCTGGGCGCCTGTGGCTACGCACCCATGATGCAGCTGGGCAAACACTTTCGGGAGCACCTGACCCCCGAAAAGGTAGATGCAATTATTGCAGAATGCAGGTCAAAAGCAAACGCAAACTAAAGAACAAGTAAGGCGGATAATAAACGAGAATATGGGACGCAAATTACTTTTAGATAAAGCACATATAGAGGGCATCCGGTATTATGATACCTACCGGAAAAATGGCGGGTATGAGGCTGCTGGCAAAGTGTTTAAGACCATGAGCCCCGACCTGGTGGTGGAAGAGGTGAAGAAGAGCGGCCTGCGTGGCCGTGGTGGTGCCGGTTTCCCTACCGGTATGAAGTGGAGCTTCCTGGCCAAACCGGAAGGCGTGCCCCGTTACCTGGTATGTAATGCAGATGAATCTGAACCCGGTACTTTCAAAGACCGCTACCTGATGGAATTTTTACCCCATCTGTTAATAGAGGGATTATTGATAGCCAGCTATGCGCTGGGTTCCCACAGCACGTATATCTATATCCGTGGGGAGTATGCCTGGATCCCTGACATCCTGGAAGAAGCTATTGCAGAAGCTAAACAAAATGGCTGGTTGGGTAAGAACATACAGGGCACCGGTTTTGACCTGGAGATCTATGTGCAGCGCGGCGCCGGCGCTTACATCTGCGGTGAGGAAACTGCATTGATAGAATCACTGGAAGGCAAACGAGGTAATCCCCGCATTAAGCCGCCATTCCCGGCAGTAAAGGGCTTATGGCAATGCCCTACCGTGGTAAATAACGTAGAAACTTTAGCGGCAGTAGTGCCCATCATTAATATAGGCGGAGAGGAATATGCTAAAATAGGTATTGGCAAATCAACCGGTACCAAGCTCATTTCTGCCTGCGGCAATATTAAAAAGCCGGGGGTGTATGAAATTGATATGACCATTTCCGTAGAAGAGTTCATTTATTCAGATGAATACTGCGGGGGCATTCCCAAAGGCAAGCGCCTGAAGGCCTGCATCCCTGGCGGATCTTCCGTACCCATTTTGCCGGCTAACCTGCTGCTGAAAACAGCCAAGGGTGAAACCCGCATGATGACCTACGAAAGCCTGAATGATGGTGGTTTTGCTTCCGGCTCTATGATGGGCTCCGGTGGTTTCGTGGTGTTGGATGAGGATCAGTGCGTGGTACGCAATACCTATACGCTGGCCCGTTTTTACCATCATGAAAGCTGCGGGCAGTGCAGCCCCTGCCGCGAAGGCACCGGCTGGATGAAACGCGTGCTCCATAACATCGAGTATGGTAAAGGTAAGATGAGTGATATAGACCTGCTGTGGGATATACAACGTAAAATAGAAGGTAATACCATTTGCCCGCTGGGCGATGCGGCTGCATGGCCGGTAGCAGCAGCTATCCGTCACTTCCGTGATGAATTTGAATGGCACGTGAAAAATCCGAATGCCGCGCAGCAGCGCAATTTTGGTATTGCACATTACGCCGATCCTTTACCTGTTGCAGCAGCAGCAGTGTAATGCCACAGCTTTAAACATATAAACATGGCTGAAGAAAAGAAACTATTTAAGGTTAAGATTGATAATATCTCCGTGGAAGTGGAGCCGGGAACAACCATCCTGAATGCAGCCCGGCAGATAGGAGGAGATATAGTGCCGCCGGCAATGTGTTATTATTCCAAGTTACAGGGCAGTGGTGGTAAATGCCGTACCTGCCTGGTGAAAGTAACCAAAGGTTCTGAGGCCGATCCCCGCCCTATGCCCAAGCTGGTAGCCAGCTGCCGTACTACCGTAATGGATGGTATGGAAGTAGCCAACATCACCTCTCCCGAAGTACAGGACGCCCGCAAAGGCGTAGTAGAGTTCCTGCTGCTGAACCACCCGCTGGATTGCCCTATCTGCGACCAGGCGGGCGAATGCCATTTGCAGGATCTGGGTTATGAGCATGGTGCAGATGGTACCCGCTACGAGTTTAAACGCAGAACATTTGAACAGGTAGATATTGGCGATAACATTAAGCTGCACATGACGCGCTGCATTCTTTGCTACCGTTGTGTATACACCGCCGACCAGCTTACCAACAGCCGTGTGCATGGCGTATTGAACCGCGGTGAAGCATCTGAGATCGGCACCTATATTCAAAAAGCGCTGACCAGTGAGTTCATAGGCAACGTGATCGATGTATGCCCGGTAGGCGCTTTAACAGACAGAACTTTCCGCTTCAAGAACCGCGTATGGTTCCTGAAACCGGTAGATGCGCACCGTAACTGTGATAAGTGCTGTGGTAAAACCGTACTGTGGATGCGGGGTGATGAAATATTCCGTGTAACGGCCCGCAAGGATAAATACGGTGAGGTAGAAGATTTTATTTGCGATACCTGCCGCTTTGATACCAAAGAAGCCAGCGCCTGGACCATTGAAGGCCCGCGCAAAATTGACCGTCACAGCGTGATCTCACAAGGGCATTATGTAGGTACAGTTAAACCGAAAGATACGATCACCGAAGTAATGGATGGCCGCCAGCCACGTTTGCTCATGGATATCCATAGCGTAAGTAAGGTGAACCGGCCGGAGATAGACCTGTCTAAGATAGACGGGCCTGCGCATTCGGATGATTTTAATAAAACGCTTAACGCTAAAAGCTAAACGCTAAAAGCATAGAGCATAGAGCAGAAAGCTTAAAGCAAAACATAATCAGCGTTCAGCCTTAAGCGTTCAGCATTCAGCATAAAACTCGTAATTGATGAACATAGACTGGTTCTTTATAATTGAAAAGATAGCGCTCATCTCAGGGGTGCTGGCACTGTCATTGGGAGTGGCCATGTATTCAACCTGGGGCGAAAGAAAGGTGGCAGCTATTATACAGGACAGGCGCGGACCTAACCGGGCCGGTTTTATGGGGCTGCTGCAGCCTTTGGCAGATGGCGGTAAGCTTTTTTTCAAGGAAGAGATCATTCCCACGCTCTCTCACCGTTTCCTGTTCATCCTGGGGCCTTCCCTGGCCATGCTGGTAGCCTGTATGACCAGTGCTGTAATTCCCTGGGGCGATACGCTTACCATTGGAGGCAGGCAGGTATCCCTGCAGATTGCAGACATTAACATTGGTATCTTATACATTTTTGGAGTAGTAAGCTTAGGCGTGTATGGCATTATGTTAGGCGGCTGGGCCTCCAACAATAAATATTCGCTGCTGGCTTCTATACGTGCCGCTTCGCAGATCATCTCCTACGAGCTGGCCATGGGCCTTTCCTTAATAGCCCTGCTGATGCTCACCGGTTCCCTGAGCCTGAAAGATATTGTGGAGCAGCAACGCCATAGCTACTGGAATGTAGTATACCAGCCATTAGGCTTTATCATTTTCCTGATCTGCGCTTTTGCAGAATGTAACCGTACCCCGTTTGACCTGCCGGAAGCAGAGAATGAACTGAACGGTGGTTACCACCTGGAATACTCTTCCATGAAGCTGGGCTTTTACCTGTTTGCAGAATACATTAACATGTTCATCAGCTCTGCGCTCATGGCCAGTATGTATTTCGGCGGTTACAGCTTCCCTTTTATGGATAGCCTGGGCCTGGATGCTAACCTGATCACCATTCTTGGATTTGTAGCTTTATTTATTAAGATAATATGCTTCCTGTTTCTCTTTATGTGGGTACGGTGGACCATTCCGCGGTTCCGCTATGATCAGCTGATGCGCCTGGGATGGAATATTATGATCCCGATCGCCATCGTAAATATGCTGCTCACAGGCGCGTGGATATTATATAAACAGGGATAAGAAAAACTAATTGAATTATGCAAGCACTAACAGATAGAGTAAAACCGGTAGACCGCAGGCCGCTGAACTTTGTGGAAAAGCTATATATACCGGCTATTTTAAGAGGCATGGGTATTACCTTTAAGCACATCTTTCAAAAGAAAGCTACGGTGAACTACCCCGAAGAAACACGCCCCTTTAGCCCGGTGTTCCGTGGTTTGCATATCCTGAACCGGGATGAGGAAGGCCGTGAAAGATGTACTGCCTGTGGTTTGTGCGCAGTAGCCTGCCCTGCAGAAGCCATCACCATGGAAGCTGCAGAAAGAAAACCTGGTGAAGAAAAGCTGTATCGTGAAGAAAAATATGCCGCCAGCTATGAGATTAACATGCTGCGCTGCATTTTCTGCGGTTTCTGTGAAGAAGCCTGCCCGAAGGATGCTATTTATTTAACAGAAACATTTGCGCCGTCTAACTACGATCGTAAAGGTTTTATATACGGTAAAGACGATCTGCTGATCCCTGATCCGAAGAAAAAATAAATTGCACCACCTCCAACAATTCACCATATAAATGAATACGCAACAAGTCATTTTCCTGGTACTTTCCGCAATATCCCTGGCATCTGCCATGGGGGTGATACTGAGTAAGAATCCTGTCACCAGCGTATTATGCCTGATCCTTACCTTCTTTACTATAGCCGGTCATTATGTAATGCTGAACGCACAGTTCCTGGCAGTGGTGCATATCATTGTATATGCAGGCGCCATCATGGTACTGTTCCTGTTCGTGATCATGTTAATGAACCTGAATGCGGATGTAGAGCCGCAAAAACGTAACTGGTTAAAATATGCGGGCGCTATCAGCGGCGGTACGCTGCTGGTAATACTGGTGGCTGCCCTGCGCGATGCCAGCATGCCTTCCCTGCAAAGCGGCTCCTCAGATATCGGGTTGATCGCAAACCTGGGTAAAACCTTATTCCACCAATACGTGGTACCTTTTGAAATAAGCAGTGTGCTGTTCCTGAGCGCTATGGTAGGCGCGGTGGTGATCGGTAAAAAAGAATAATGTGCTGATATGCTGGCGAATGTGTAAATGGCAAACAACAAAATGTAATCAGCCTTAAGCATTCCGCATTCTGCCTGATCCGTAATTCGTAATTAAATAATTCGTAATTAAATAATATGCCTGTTCAATACTACATATTTCTCAGCATAGCCTTGTTCTGTATAGGAATAATGGGCGTGTTGATGCGCAGGAACGCCATTATTATTTTCATGTGCATAGAGCTGATGTTGAATGCCGTGAACCTGCTGCTGGTGGCCTTTTCTAAAATGTGGGCCGATGCCGGCCGTATAGATGCCGCAGCAGCGCAGATCTTTGTGTTCTTTATTATGGTGGTAGCAGCAGCAGAAGTGGCGGTGGGCCTGGCTATTATTGTCATGGTATACAGGAATACCCACTCCGTGGATATTAATATTCTGAACAGACTTAAAAACTAAAAACGCTTAACGCTTAATGCTTAATGCATAACGCTTAACGCCCTTAACAAAACATCCTTAGCGTTCAGCGTTTAGCATTCAGCGTTCGGCATAAATCATAACTGATAAATGATCAATCTCGTTTGGCTGGTACCAGTTTTACCATTATTAGGTTTCCTGATTAATGGATTAGGAAGGCGATACTTATCCAAATCCCAGGTAGGCGTTGTGGGCAGCGGTGTTATACTGGCTGCATTTGTAATTAGTGTAATGATATTCCTGGAGGTAAGGCAGCCGGGTTTCAGCGGGCAGGTAGTTACTTTATTCGACTTCATTAATGTAGGCCGCCTGCAAATTCCTTTTGCTTTCCAGGTTGACCAGCTGAGCGCCTTATTCCTGTTGATCATTACCGGGGTAGGCTCCCTCATTCATATTTACTCCACCTCTTATATGCACGATGAAAGTAACGAAGGCTTTGCCCGTTACTTTGCTTACCTGAACCTGTTCGTATTCTCCATGCTGCTGTTAGTGCTGGGCGCTAACTATGTGCTGATGTTCATTGGCTGGGAAGGCGTGGGTTTATGTTCTTACCTGCTGATCGGTTTCTGGTTTAAGAATGCAAACTATAACAAGGCCGCTAAAAAGGCCTTTGTAATGAACCGTATTGGCGACCTTGGTTTTCTGCTGGGCATTTTTGGAATGATAGCCATGTTCAGCAGCGTTACCTTCTCAGAAGTGTTCTCCAAAACAGCCGCTTTAGGCGCACATAGTAATTACAGCAGCCAGATCGCAATTATTGCTATGCTGCTGTTTGTAGGCGCAATGGGTAAATCGGCCCAGATCCCTTTATACACCTGGCTGCCGGATGCTATGGCCGGTCCCACGCCGGTATCAGCCCTCATCCACGCTGCTACCATGGTAACAGCCGGTATCTATATGGTGGCCCGCAGCAACGTGTTATACACGCTGGCGCCGCAGATCCAAACGGTGGTAGCGGTAATTGGTTTGGCTACTGCGCTGCTGGCAGCTTCCATTGCATTGGTACAAAATGATATTAAGAAAGTGCTGGCCTACTCCACTGTAAGCCAGCTGGGTTATATGTTCCTGGCATTAGGCGTGGGCGCTTATACCGCCGCGGTATTCCACGTAATGACGCACGCCTTCTTCAAAGCCTTGTTGTTCCTGGGCTCCGGCTCAGTGATACATGCTATGGGCGGTGAGCAGGACATCCGCAAAATGGGCGGCCTTAAGAAATTTATGCCCACCACCAACTGGACCTTCCTGGTAGGTTGTCTGGCAATAGCCGGTATACCGGGCCTTTCCGGCTTCTTCTCTAAAGATGAGATCCTGGCGCATACCTTTGAACATAACAAGATCATGTATGTGTTGGCCTTAGCCGGTGCGCTGATGACGGCATTTTACATGTTCCGTTTATACTACATTACTTTTACCGGTAGCTTCCGCGGCACGCATGAGCAGGAACATCACCTGCATGAAAGCCCGGCAGCTATTACCTTCCCGCTGGTAGTGCTGGCCATACTTTCCATAGTAGGCGGCTATATTGGCCTGCCGGAAGTATTTGGTGTAAAACACTGGCTGGCAGAATACCTGTCGCCCATCTTTGCACCTTCGGCTCCGTTCATAGAAGCACATCACCTGGAGCATAGTATGGAATGGCTGTTAATGGGCCTGAGCTCTGTGCTGGTGATCATCTTTATTTTCATTGCCCGCAGCAAATATGTGAAGTACGCGGATACCGGCCGTGAGAACACCGGCCTGGCCAAAGTGCTGGAGAACAAGTGGTATGTGGATGAGCTGTATGATGCTGTGATCGTAAAACCATTGGGCATGCTGTCCCGCTTCTTCCAGGATGCGCTGGAAAAAGCCGGTATCGACCGTTTGGTGAATGGCGTTGGCCGCAGCATTACCTGGGGCAGCCAGCAGGCACGCCGCCTGCAGAACGGGCAGGTAGGCTTCTACGTATTTGCCATGGTAATAGGAATTATCGTATTATTTGTGATAGGATTGTTGTTATAATAGACAAGCGAACGAAAAATTATGTTAACAGTTTTACTGATATTGATCCCTTTGGTAACAGGCCTGCTAACGTTTGGCCTGAAGGGGTCAGGACCTAAAGTGCTGGGCCTGATATCATCCCTGGCTTCTTTAGCCGTAGTGTTAGGCGCTTTGTTCCAGTTCCGGGCAGCCCCGGATACCCTGCATTTTACCGTTAACTGGATCCCCCAGCTGGGCAGCCAGTTCAATGTGGGCCTGGATGGTATGGGAATAATGCTTTGCCTGCTTACCGCTATTGCGTTCCTGCTGGTTTTTATAACCATCTTTAACCGTACGTATGAGAACCAAAGCAGCTTTTACGGTTTAATGCTGCTGTCGCAGGCTGGGCTGGTAGGCGTATTTACCGCTTACGATGCGCTGCTGTTCTACGTTTTCTGGGAGCTGGCCTTAATACCGGTATACTTCCTGTGCTCTATGTGGGGCGGGGAAAAACGTGTACCCGTTACGTTTAAATTCTTTGTTTACACTTTTGCAGGGTCATTGCTCATGCTGGTAGGTATCATTTACCTGTACCTGCAATCACCCGATAAATCTTTCAGCTATGCTGCTTTCACCAGCCTTAACCTGCCGGTGAAGGAGCAGTCCTGGCTCTTCTGGCTGCTGTTTGTAGCCTTTGCTATTAAAATGCCCATCTTCCCTTTCCATACCTGGCAGCCGGATACGTATGAGCAATCGCCTACGCCGGTAACCATGATCCTTTCCGGTGTAATGGTTAAAATGGGTTTGTTTGGCGTTATCCGCTGGCTGTTGCCGGTGTTGCCCCAGGGCGCTTTTATGTGGGCCGATGTGGTAATGGTGCTGTCTGTGATCGGTATCATTTACGCTTCCTGCATAGCCATTGTGCAAACGGATTTCAAACGCCTGATCGCTTATTCTTCCATTGCGCACATCGGTTTAATGTGTGCCGCCATCTTTGCCAATAATGAGCAAAGCCTGCAAGGCATCCAGGTGCAGATGTTCAACCACGGTATTAACATCATCGGGTTGTGGATAGTGGTAGAGATCATCCAGTCAAGGCTGAATGTGAAAAACCTGGACGAGCTGGGTGGTATTGCACAAGTAGCGCCGCGCCTGTCTATTTTCCTGGTAATTATTTCACTGGCTAATATTGCATTACCGCTTACCAATGGTTTCGTGGGCGAGTTCCTGATGTTCAGCGGCTTGTTCCAGTATAACATGTGGTTAATGGGCGTTGCCGGTTTAGGCATTATACTGGCCGCTGTGTACACGCTGAATATGCTGCAGAAGGTAATTTTCGGGGAAAGCAATGCTTTAACCGCAACTACTACCGACCTGCAAAATTCAGAGCTGTTGGCGCTAAGCCTTATCGTGGGAGTGATACTGGTACTGGGCGTATATCCCAAACCCATGCTGGACCTGGTAAGCAGCACTACAGAACTGGTAAATAAAGTATTTTAATATAGTCCATGGTCCATAGTCTATGGTCCATAGCATATACTTTTAAAAACAGTATTACGTAGTATGCAATGGACTATGGGCCATCGACTATGGACTGTAAACTTTTTTGTAACGGAACAATATGAACGCATTAATTTCTACTGCTTTATCGGGTGTTGTGCTGATGTTTGTTGGTTTATTTGTCAGCAATAGGCAGCGCATTAAATATTTTGCTATCGCACTGGTACTGGTGGCCTTTGTGGCTAACCTGCTGGAGCTCTCCACCCTGCAGGGCGGCAGCCAAACCCTGTTTGGCATGCTGGAGGTAAGCAAATTCGGCCTGCTGTTCAATGCAGTGATGCTGGGTGCTACCTTATTATATTTTTTGCTGTGCGGCAGTGAGTTTGAAAAAGTAGGCGAGCATGTAGCGGATTATTTTGCGTTAATATTCTTTATCCTCTCCGGGACTATGCTGGCATCCGGCTTTAGCAGCCTGCTCATGCTGTTCCTGGCCATTGAGATCATTTCTATTCCGCAATATATACTGGCCGGCGCTGATAAAAAGAACCTGAAAAGTAATGAGGCATCCCTGAAATACTTTTTAATGGGCTCCTTTTCTACCGGCATTCTGTTAATGGGTATTGCGCTCATTTACGGCGCTTCCGGTACGTTTAATATTAATGAGCTGGCGCTGGGCACCGGTGAGCTGCATCCCTTAACTATTGGCGGTATTATGCTGCTGATCTTTGCACTGGCCTTTAAAGTATCTGCCGTTCCCTTCCACTTCTGGACACCGGATGTATATGATGGCTCACCTACCGTATTTACAGCCTTTATGGCTACCGTGGTAAAGGCGGGTGGTTTTATTGCTTTCCTGCGCCTGTTCCATGTAAGCTTTACCGGCGGCGCTATCAGCCAGCACTGGCTGCTGGTGTTAGCCATTATTGCCGCAGCTACGCTGGTGATGGGGAACCTTACCGCCGTATTTCAGCAAAGTGTAAAGCGTATGCTGGCCTATTCCAGTATTGCGCAGGCAGGCTTTATGCTGCTGGCTGTAATTGCGCTCAATGAAACAGCTACCCAGGGTATTATTTTATATGCTGCTGCCTACAGCGTGGCTACTATAGGTATGTTTGGCGTATTAATGAAGGTAAAGGACTACACTTTTGAAGGATTTAACGGTCTGGCCCGCAAGCAGCCCTTGCTGGCGCTGGCTGCCACTATCTTCCTGTTTTCACTGGCAGGTATTCCTTTAACAGCCGGGTTCTTTGCTAAATATTTTGTGCTGTCGGCAGTAGTGCAGCAGGGTAACCTGCTTTGGCTGGTAATACTGGCTGTGATCTGCGCCGCTATCAGCGTATACTACTATTTCCGCGTTATTATGGCCATGTACTTCAAGGCCGGCGAACCGGAAGTAGCGGTGATCACTCCCGCTTTCAGAACAGTGCTGATCATTGCTATCATCATTGTAATTGTACTGGGTGTTTATCCCGGTGTACTGTTACAGTGGGCATAAAATAACTGAATAGTAAAAAGGTGAAAAGCGGATGCGTAAAATAAACGCCTGGCCGCTTTTCACCTTTTCTTTTGCCCCTTTCCCATATAACCGCTTGTTTTCCACGCTTTTCCTCCGCCGTTCATCGCTGATCCGGTGCACCCCTCACCTTTCGGCTTTCAGCTTTCACCTTTTTACATTAACTTTAGCTGGAACCCTTTACTATGCAATTCCGTGACATTTTTTCCCTGGCGTACCGCTCAGTTAGCGCCAACCGTTTGCGAACCGGTCTTACAGTAGCCATCATTGCTTTTGGTATCATGGCCCTGGTGGGCATCCTGACTGCAATTGACAGCATTAAGGGCAGCTTGTACAGCAGTTTTGCCAGCATGGGTGCTAACAGCTTTTCTATCCGTAACCGGGAAATGATGATCCGCATGGGTGGTGGCGATAATGCCACCAAAGGCAGTAATAAGCAAAAGAAAAAGGTAAAGGCCTCTAACCGCAATAAACGCATCTCCTACGAGGAAGCCATGGATTTCAAACAGCGTTTTACTTTCCCTTCCATGGTAAGTATTTCTTTTAATGCTACCGGCATTGCCACGGTGTATAAAGATGATAAGAAAACCAACCCCAATGTGCAGGTAATTGGCGGGGATGAAAATTATATACAGTTCTCAAACTACACACTGGAACAGGGCCGTAACTTTAACGAACAGGACGTAACCTCCGGCCAGAATGTGGCGCTGCTGGGGCATGATGTGGCTGTAAAGCTCTTTGGCCGTAACCTGAAAAATGTGGTGAATAATACCGTGCGCGTGGGCGATGTGCGTTATCGCATCATTGGATTGCTGGGCTCCAAAGGCAGCAGCAATATTATGAGCGCAGATAATATTGTGCTTACTACGGTGAACAATACACGCCGTGTATTTAACCGGCCTACCGCCTCTTACCAGATCGGAGTAGCGGTAAATGCCGTGCAGCAAATGGATGCAGCCGTAGGGGAGGCCACCGGCCTTTTCCGGATCATACGCCACCTGGACCTCAATGAAAGCGATAATTTTTACATCAGCAAAAGCGATAGCCTGGCAGAAATGCTGTTCAGCAGCTTAAGCAAGGTAACTATTGCCGCTGCTGTTATAGGTTTTATTACCTTGTTCGGTTCTGCCATTGGGCTCATGAACATCATGCTGGTATCGGTGGCAGAGCGTACCCGCGAGATTGGGGTGAACAAAGCCCTGGGCGCCACTGCGCCAACCATCCGCAAACAGTTTATTTACGAAGCCATCATTATTAGCGTGGCCGGCGGTTTGCTGGGCGTGTTCCTGGGCATGATCGTAGGCAATATAACTTCCCTGCTGTTAAAGACCAGTTTTGTAGTACCCTGGTTGTGGATCACATTGGGCATAGCCCTGTGCGCCACCGTAGGGCTCATATCCGGCATTTACCCTGCCATCAAGGCTTCCCGCCTGGATCCTATAGTAGCGTTACGCTACGAATAACCGTTTACAAGCTTATTATTATTGGCCCGGTAATACAAAATTAACCGGGCAGGAAACTTATTTTATTCATAGCTTTATCGCATCGGTAAACCATTAAAATTATCTAACCGTGGGATCTCCAACAGAAAATTTCAAGGCATTAGGTTTAAGCCTGCCACCGGCGCCAACACCATTGGGAGTGTACAAGCCTTTTTTAATAGATGGTAAGCACGTATATGTATCCGGCCACGGCCCCGTACAGGACGATAAAAGCCTGATCATTGGCCGCATAGGCGCAGACCTGGATATTGAGCAGGGCAAGCTGGCTGCAAGGCAGGTGGGACTGACCATTCTGTCTACACTGGTGGCTAACCTGGGCAGCCTGGATAAAATTAAAAGAGTGATCAAAGTATTAGGAATGGTGAACGGTACGCCGGATTTTGCACGCCACCCTTATGTGATCAATGGCTGCAGCGAGCTGTTTGCCAAAATATGGGGAGAGGATAATGGCATTGGTGTACGCAGCGCAGTAGGCATGGGTTCCCTGCCGGATAATATTCCCGTGGAAATAGAGGCGCTTTTTGAACTAGCGTAATTTGGTCTGATTAATAATTGAGAATGAATAATTAATAATCAAGAGGGCATGTTCTTTGAGGAATGCCTGTATAGCGATTATTCATTTACTATAATATGCAATGCTGAACAATGAATAAATTCATTCACAAATAATCCGCAGTATTAACCTACAGCAACAATACTGGCACAACGATTATTCATTATTAATTATTCATTCTTAATTATAATGTGGTATTCTCTTGAAAATGAAGCCCAGATAGACTCCCCGGCCCTGCTGGTATATACCGGCAGAGTAAAGGAGAATATTGAGCTGGTAAAAAGCAGGATAGCTGATGTACAACGGTTACGCCCCCACGTAAAAACCGTTAAGATAGCAGAGGTGGTGCAGCTGATGCAGGCAGCCGGTATACAAAAATTCAAATGCGCTACTATTGCCGAAGCAGAAATGTTAGGCCTTGTAAATGCCGCCGATGTATTGCTGGCTTACCAGCCGGTAGGCCCCAAAATAGCAAGGCTGGCTGCATTGGTGCAAAAGTATCCGCAAACCGGCTTCTCCTGCCTGGTAGATAATATGATGGCTGCAACAGCCATTGCTGAGTATTTTGATGCGCAGAAATTAAACCTGCCGGTGTACCTGGACCTGAATGTAGGCCAGCAAAGAACGGGCATTATACCAGGCGAAGCAGCGCTGGAGCTATATGTACAGCTGTTCACATTAAAAGGAATTACACCCGCAGGGCTGCATGCATATGATGGCCACCTGCACGATGAAGCAATTGAGATCCGTACCCAGCGTTGTAATACGGCATATGAGCCGGTAGCTGCACTGGCGCAGGCTATTACAGATAAAGGATTGCCGGCTCCCAAAATCATAGCGGGCGGTACGCCTACCTTTCCCATTCATGCACAGCGCAGCGGCGTAGAATGCAGCCCCGGTACCTTTGCTTTCTGGGACTGGGGATACCAGCAGCATTTGCCGGATCAAACGTACAACCATGCCGCATTGGTTATGACAAGGGTGGTATCACATCCCGCAGAAGGGCTGCTTTGCCTGGACCTTGGACATAAATCCGTAGCTGCAGAAAACACGCTGGCCAACCGTGTACACTTCCTCAATGCGCCGGAAGCAACTCCGGTATCGCAAAGTGAGGAGCACCTGGTGATTAAAGTAGCAGATACGGCTGCTTACCCCGTCGGCACGGTATTATATGGTGTACCCTATCATATATGCCCTACCGTAGCCCTGTATGACAAAGCCTACATCATTGCCCACCACAATGGTGAAAGCCAGTGGCCGGTAATAGCAAGAAATAGAACCATATTAATTTAATTAGCCGATGTGCTAATATGCTAATGTGCCGGTTAGTCGTGTCAGCACATTAGCATATCAGCACATTAGCACATAAAAACATTTAACTGTGTTTGTAATAGATGCACACCTGGACCTGAGCATGAATGCCATGGAATGGAACCGTAACCTGCGGTTACCTGTAAACGAGATCAGAGCAAGAGAGCAGGGCTTAACGGATAAGCCGGACCGTGCCAAGGGCGTAGTTGCCTTGCCGGAGCTGCGTAAAGGCAATATAGGCCTGGTGGTAGCTACGCAGATAGCCCGTTTTGTAGCACCGGATAACCCGCTACCCGGCTGGTTTTCGCCGGAGCAGGCCTGGGCACAAACCCAGGGGCAGCTGGCCTGGTACCAGGCCATGGAAGAAGCAGGGGAGATGGTAGTTATTACAGACCTGGCATCGCTGGAAAGGCATTTAGCGCTGTGGAACAACAGCAAAAAATCCAATGAGCAAAAGCCGGTAGGCTATATCCTGAGCCTGGAAGGTGCGGATTCTATTGTAGACACTTACTACCTGCAATGGGCATACGAATATGGCTTACGTGCTGTGGGCCCCGCGCACTACGGCCCCGGGCGTTATGCGCAGGGCACGGATGCTACCGGTAAAATGACGCCAATGGGGCATGAGCTGCTGAAAGAAATGGAGCGCCTGAACATTATTTTAGATGCCACACATTTATGTGATGATAGTTTCTGGGATGCCATGGATCACTTTAACGGTCATGTATGGGCCAGCCATAACAATTGCCGCGCATTGGTGGATCATAACCGCCAGTTCAGTGATGAGCAGATCAGGGAGCTGGTGGCACGCAATGCTGTAATAGGCGGTGCGCTGGATGCGTGGATGATGGTGCCCAACTGGCAAAGAGGGGTATCGGATCCCAAAGCTATGAACTGCTCACTGGAAGTGATGGTAGATCACCTGGATCATATTTGCCAGATAGCAGGCAACGCGCTGCACATTGGCATTGGTTCTGACCTGGATGGGGCTTTTGGTAAAGAGCAATGTCCCTATGACCTGGAAACCATTGCCGACCTGCAAACCGTGCCGGCGCTGCTGGAAAAACGCGGTTACTCCGCAGCGGATATTGAAAACGTAATGCACGGGAACTGGCTGCGTTTTTTACGCAATGCCTGGAAGTAAAACAACGGAATAATAAGTAATACCGGAACTGGCCATACCCTGGCGGCATGTTATTTGTAAAAATGATTGCAAATAAAAGCACAGGTTATGGCCATATCTTTTTCCCTTAAAGCAAACCTTAGTGCCTGGTGCTTACTGCTGGGCATGGCAGTAGCCACTGTTAGCTGCTCTAAAAATGATGATGTTAATGAGGTGAACAATCCACCGGCTACCGATACAGCCGCCACTTATCTGAACCAGGCGTATGGCACAGATGCGCAGCAAACAATGGATATTTATTTACCACCGGGCAGGAGCCAGGCAGCCACACATTGCCTGATATTCATACACGGTGGTGCATGGACCTTTGGCGACAAATCAGAATTTACCGCTACCATTGACTCCCTGCGGCGTTTGAATACACCTTATGCCTGCTTTAATATTAATTACCGGCTTGCAGAAGCAGGTAAGAACCAGTATCCCGCAGCAGAAAATGATGTACAAAGTGCGCTGGATTATATTAGTAAGAACCGGGAGCGTTTTGGCGTGTCTGCCAGCTGGATCCTGCTGGGTACCAGCGCGGGCGCACACTTATCGGTACTGCAGGCTTACAAGCATAATAACGGTAATATTAAAGGAGTGGTAAGCCTGTATGGCGTGTATGATCTTACTAAGCTCTTTGATCAGACAGAGACAGCCGTACAGGTAATACTCACAAATGTAATGGGAGGCATTCCTGTTGTTAAGCCGCAGGCTTACCACGATGCCAGTCCTATTAACTATGTAACACCTCAAAGCGTACCGGTATTGTTGATGTACGGCACTCAGGATCCTATTGCGCCGCCGGCGCAGGCTACCGCATTTATAGAAAAGCTAAAGGCGCAGGGCGTAACCTATGAGCAGATAAGCTATCCCTCAGAACATGGAATACCGCCGGCTTATGCAGCAGATGCCTGGAGTAAGGTGTTGGCGTTTATAAATAAATATTCCACAGGTAAATAAAAATAATAGCTAACCCACCGGTAAAAACAAAGATCCATACGCTGCGGTTTTTACGAAACATAAGGCCAGTAAAACAACGGTAAATCAGGTAATGGGATAAACTGCCGCAGCCTGCAGCCTATATTTGTAGATTTTTACAAATAAAAGCACAGGTTATGACCCTATCCTCTTCCCTCAAAGAAACCCTGCACAAATGGTGCATGTTATTCGCATTCATAATACTGGCAGTAAGCTGCTCCAGGGATGATAATAATTTACCCGGTGGCAAACTGCCTGTCACCTGGCTTCCCGCTACTTACCTGGATATGGCTTACGGACTGGATTCCATGCAAGTGATGGACATTTATTTACCCGCGGGCAGAAGTGCTGCTAAAACAAAATGTATTGTGTTTATACATGGCGGTGCATGGACCTGGGGAGACAAGAGTGATTTTACCGGCATTATTGATTCGCTGCGAAAAGCGCATACACCCTATGCCTGCTTCAACATTAACTACCGGCTATCCGGCATAGGCAAAAATCAGTATCCCTGCGGTGAGGAAGATGTACAAAAGGCGCTGGATTACATTCGTAAGAACTGCGCGCATTTCAATGTATCGGAAGATCTGATATTGCTGGGCGCCAGCGCCGGTGCGCAGCTGGCCGTACTGCAGGCTTACAAGCATAACCAGGAAGGGCATATTAAAGCTGCAGTTAGCTTATATGGCGTATATGACCTGGCTGCTTTATATACACAAACAGAAACAGCCATACAGCTGGTGCTAACAAATGTAATGGGCGGTATTCCTGCGGTGAAGCCGTTGGAGTACTATGCAGCCAGCCCGGTGAATTTTGTGACGGCGAAAAGTGTACCGGTATTTATATTGTATGGCATGCTGGATAAGATAGCGCCGCCGGCGCAGGCGCTTGAATTTATGTTAAAGCTGAATGCCGAAGGGGTAACCTATCAGCAGGCGCCTTATCCTATGGAACATGAAATAGCGCCTGTCTTTGCAAAGGATGCCTGGCGCAAGGCTTTTGCATTTATCAATAAATATCTGCCGGCCGGCTGATAAAAAAAGATCCCGTTCACTTGTAGCGAACGGGATCTGTAAAATATTTAACCGTAGGATTACTCAGCCACTACTTCAAATTCCAGCTCAGCTTCATTGCCTTTACCGAAATCGATCTTTGCTTTGTAAGTACCCAGTTCTTTCACGTCGTCCAGGATGTGGATGCGGCGGCGGTCAATTTCGTAACCTTTCTGCTCTTTAATAGCACGTGCAATTTGCACACCGGTTACGCTACCGAATATTTTACCGGAAGTACCTGTTTTGGCGCCAATTTTCACCGGGCCTGCTTTCAGTACTTCTACCACCTTGGCAATTTCAGACAGAAGCTTTTCTTCTTTTACTTTCTGCACTTTCAGGCGTTCCTGTAACTGCTTCATGTTAGAAGGGCTGGCTTCTACTGCAACTTTCTGCGGGATCAGAAAGTTCCTGGCATAACCGTTTCTCACGTTTACCAGCTCATTTTTCTGGCCCAGGTTATCAACGTCTTGTATTAAGATAATTTGCATAACTTTTTCTTACTTTAAAAGGTCAGTAACATAAGGCAATAAAGCCATTTGACGAGCTTTCTTAATAGCCTGGGCTACTTTACGCTGAAATTTCAGAGAGTTACCCGTAATACGGCGGGGCAGCATTTTACCCTGGTCATTGAGGAACTTTTTCAGGAATTCCGCGTCTTTGTAATCCACATACTTGATGCCCATTTTCTTGAAGCGGCAGTATTTCTTCTGGCGCTTCTCGGTTTTAACGGCGGTTAAGTACTTAATTTCTTGTTTTACTGCCATAATTTTAAGCTTCTACGGTTTTAGAATCAGCACTAACGCCATGTCTCTTTCTGCCATTATATTCAACGGCATACTTGTCCAGCGCTGTGATCATGTGGCGTAATACATTTTCATCGCGGTTCAGCTGAATCTTCAGCTTCTCATTGAGGTCGGATGGCGCACTGTATTCCAGAACCAGGTACATGCCCGTGGTTTTCTTCTGGATAGGGTACGCCAGTGATCTTAATCCCCAGGGATTTTCGTGCGTTACAGTACCGCCGGTCTCTTTAATAAGATCAGCGAACTTCTTTTGGGCGACTTTGTAGTCTTCCTCAGAAAGCACAGGGGTAAAGATCACCATCAATTCGTAATTGTTCATTTCCCTGTTTTTAAATGTTGTTTAAAAATTTACTTCAAATACCCAATAAAATTGGGACGGCAAAGATACAATACTATTTCCAATTCCCAAGCTTAAATAGCCGCACTTTCCGGGGTTTTTGGCCTGCCCGTGGCCGGAAAGCCTTTTTCCCGGCTATCTGGGAAAGGATGGGGTTTAAAAAGAGAGTATAAAGGTATGACAATTAACCGGTTAATTATGTTTGCCCAGCCGCCTGCCGGTATTATAAATTATCTTCCGGGTTGATTATCTTTATAATGAAAGCCCGGAAAACCCGTACAATTTATCCTAAGACCCTCTTTTTAACCTATGGCCTTCCATATCAATCACCTTAAAATTCCACTGAAGCATGAAAAAGTCTTTACCCAACTTTTGCAGGGCGCTGTATGCCCTGCTGCTGGCGTTGTGCGGCTATGCCCTGCCAGCCTGGTCCCAATCGTCTCTTTTTAATGGCCCGGCAGAAATGCTGCAAAACAGTATGCACAACCTGTTTATTTCGTCTAACGGCCGGTATTACATTCAAACTAACGGCAGCAACACCGGTTTTAACTACTGGTGGAATGCCAATGGTTTAGATGCGCTGGTGGATGGTTACCTGCGTAGCCGCAGCAGCACCTATACCACCCGCATGAAAAACCTGCTGTATGGTATTAAGGCCACCAATGGCAATACCTACCTCAATTATTTTTATGATGATATGGAGTGGATGGCTATTTCCACCCTGCGGGCCTATCAGCATACCGGTGATACAGCTTATATGAACGCCGCCAACATTCTGTGGGCCGACATTCAAACCGGCATTCACCCCGAAAGGGGCGGCGCCATTCAATGGAACAAGGGTACACCCAACTCCTTTAATGCCTGCGCCAATGCGCCTGCCGTGATCCTTGCCGCCCGCCTGTACCAGCAAAATGGCAATGCCGCCACGCTCACTGCTGCCCAGAATATTTATAACTGGACGAAAAGCGTGCTCGTAAACCCAACCACCGGTGCAGTGTACGATAGTTATGATGCAGGCACTAATACGGTAAATACCAATCCCGACTGGGTATTTTCCTATAATGTAGGCACCTGGATAGGCGCTGCGCTGGAGCTATACCAGGTTACAGGCAACAGCACCTATATGGATGATGCCGTAAGAACCGCGGAATACGCCATGAACACCCGCTTGTACAATGGCGTTTTTTTTACCAATGAAACCGGCGGTGGCGATGGTGGCCTGTTCAAAGGTATCTTTATCCGTTACTTTACCCTGCTGGCGCGGGAAGGCAATTTACCGGCGGCCACCCGGCAGCGGTATACCAATGCGCTTAAAACCAGCGCCCAGGCCCTTAACGGCCAGGGCATTAACCCGGCCAATGGTTTGGTAAATCCGGTGTGGACCACCCAACCCGGCGCTACTACAGATTACTCTACCCAGCTAAGCGGGGTAATGATGCTGGAAGCCGCCGCTACGCTGGATCAGGCTTTCGTTTACAAAGACCTGAACTACGGCGGTTACTCCGCCGGTTTTACGCCCGGCAGCTATACGTATAACGATATTATTGCCAGGGGCGCGCTGAATGACGACATTACCTCCTTCACCCTGCCGGAAGGGTATTCCATTACCTTATACCAGGATGATAACTATGCCGGGGCGAATGCCACCTTTACCGCCAACACGCCCTGGGTGGGCGCCAGCTGGAACGATCTCACCTCTTCCCTGCGTGTGAACCGCACTGGTGGCGACGGCTTAAAGGGCGAGTACTATCAGGGCCTGAACTTCAACACCTTTAAGCTGAGCCGCAATGATGAGAATATCAATTTTAACTGGGGCAACGGTTCCCCGGATTACACCATCCGCCCGGATAGCTTCTCTGCCCGCTGGACCGGGCGCATTAAACCCCGCTATACGGAAACTTATACATTTTACCTGAACAGTGACAATGGCCGCCGCCTGTGGATCAATAACCAGCTGCTCATTGACCAATGGATCGATAACTGGAATGTGGAGTACACCGCCACTATTACGCTGACGGCAGATCAGCTATATGATATACGCCTGGAATACTTTGAGCACAACGGCGGGGCCGCCTGTAAGCTGGAATGGTCCAGCCCATCGCAAACAAGGGAAGTAGTGCCGGCCAGCCGTTTTTACACGCCGCCCGCAGCTGCCCGCAAAGCTGCACCAGCCATTATTACTGCAGAAGATAAGGATGTCAATATGCTGCTCACTGCCAGTCCCAACCCGCTGAGCGACCGGGTGCGCATCCAGGTAGCCAATGCCGGCACAGCGGCCCGCCTGCAGGTGCAGGTATATAACCTGGGCGGGGCACCGGTAAAATCTTTGCAGCTTATAGAGAATGGCCAGCAGGCCGACCTGGCGGGCCTCCCCGCTGGTATGTACATTTTGCAGGTAAGAACCGGCAATAAAATATTTACCAAAAAAGTGGTGAAGCATTGATGTAGCGGTGCTTTCCGGGCTTTCATAAAAACATTTCAAATGTAAAAGTTAAGGGCAGCGCATAACGTCCTTTAACTTTTACATTTGAAATTTTACATTCATGATTTTACATTTACTTTTGAGTGTCATGATCAATGTTTGAAAATCAACCAATTGGATAATCAGGTCTCATACAGCGATACGGATCTACTGGCGGGGTTTCTTAATAGGGAAGAAAAGGCGCTTGAGCAACTACACGCGCGTTTGTATGGGCAGCTATGCTATTTCGCGGAGAAGCTGGTATTAAACCGGCAGGCGGCTGAAGAAATAGTGATCGATGTATTTGTTAAGATCTGGAAGTCGCACACACCTTTTACAACTTATGCCCATTTGCGGGCTTACCTTTTTGAAGCCGTAAAGAACGAAAGCCTCAATGTATTGAAGCGTGAGGGCCGTTATGCCAAACACCTGCGGCAGTATGGCGATATGATCGATCTGAACATCGCCAACTTTGAAAATGAACAATTGGAAACAGCCGCGCTGGAGCTTATTTTTCAGATAGCGGAAAACCTGCCCGGCGAATGCAAAAAAATATTTGACCTGCTGTATAAGCAGCAGCTCACCTACCAGGAGGTAGCCAACCTTTTACACTTGAATGTACAAACTGTAAGAAACCAGCGCAGCCGCGCCATTGTGTTCATCCGCAAACAGCTTAAAGTCCGCTCCCTGCTGTGGCTCCTGATATTTTTAAAATAATTTTTCCCGGTTGTGGTTAAAACCATTTCCGGAGTTGTAGTATATACAAAGCGGGGTTTATGGAACAGGACCAGGAACTGGCCAGGATCATCTTAAAATCAGTGGTAACTGCACTTACGCAGGAGGAACAGGCTTGGCTTACCCAATACCTGCAGGCAGCGGAAGCCAACAGGGAAAAGTACCGGCAGCTAACTTCCGGCGAAGCGCTTACGCCTAAGCTGGCCCGCTATGCGCAACGTAACCAGCACCAGGAAGCGAATTTTAAGGAAATATTAAACCGTATTAATAGTACACCTATGCGGGTGGCGAATCGGGTACACTTCCTGCGCCGCTGGGGCTGGGCAGCAGCAGTAGCATTGGTTTTGCTGGTGGCAGGCGCTGTGTACTTCTGGCCCCGTCAGCAGCAGCAAGGGCAGCTGGCAAATGTATCGCATATAGATGTGGCGCCTGGTAAGAATGGTGCAGTATTAACCTTGGCAGATGGAAGCCAGCTGGTATTGGATAGCGTGAACAATGGCTTGATTGCCGCCCAGCAAGGCGCACAGGTGGTTATGCGGAACGGGCAGCTGTCTTATAACCCGGTGAGTAAAACCGGTGGGCATATTGCTTACAACATAATGACCACCCCTAAAGGCAGGCAGTTTAACCTGGTGCTGCCGGATGGCTCAAAGGTATGGTTAAATGCCGCCAGCTCCCTGAAATACCCTACTGCATTTACCGGGGGGGAACGTGCAGTGGAGCTTACCGGCGAAGCTTATTTTGAAATAGCAAAAAATGCAGCACAGCCTTTTAAGGTAAGTGTACCGGGCCGGGCCGCCATAGAAGTATTAGGCACACATTTTAACGTAAATGCCTATACGGATGAAGCGACTATTAATGCCACTTTGCTGCAGGGCAGCATACGCCTGCGGGGCAATGCATCTGAAACGCCGGTAGTGCTGCAGCCCGGCCAGCAGGGGCAGCTGCAGCCGGCTGCTCCCATCAATATACATAATGCAGATATAGATAAAGTAATGGCCTGGAAGAATGGCATCTTTAATTTCAACGATGCCAGCCTGCAGGAAGTAATGCGCCAGTTAGCGCGCTGGTACGATATTGAAGTAGTGTATGAGAAAGGCGTACCGGACAAATATTTCTACGGTAAAGTAAGCAGGGACCTGCCGCTTTCCGGCTTATTAAAAGTACTGGAAGCCACCCGCGTGCATTTCAGGATAGAACAGGGCCGTAAGCTGGTTGTTATGCCATAATACAAAAGAGTTACATACACTAAAAGGGGACAAAAAGGGATCCGGATGCATATGCATCTGTGAAAATAAAAGATGGAGGATTGACCATTAGAAAAAACGAAACCGGGAGTGCTTAGACCCACTCCCGGCGGTAGTTTGGTCTATCTCAATGATCGTTGCTTAGACATTCATTTATTATCAACCAAACCAATGCAAATTATGCAAAAAACTGCTAATTGGCCCGGGCTTGCTATACCTATGTACAAAAGCAGGCAGGAGGGGAACCGGGTACTAGCCAAAATCTTGTTAGTCATGAAATTGACTTTCCTTTTATTAACCGTTGTGCTGATGGGCGTGCACGCCAGGGGCTGGTCGCAGTCGGTAACGCTTTCCGGCAGGCACCTGAGCCTGAAGCAGGTATTTACCGCTATTGAGCAGCAAACGGGGTATGTAGTATTCTCAAACCGTGGCGATCTGGAAGCTACCAAACCAGTAAGCCTGGATGTGCAGGATATACCGCTGGTAGCCTTGCTGGATGTAGTGATGAAAGACCAGCCTTTGAATTATCTGATAGAAGGGAAAACAATCGTACTCTCGCTAAAACCAGCCGCACCGGCTGCAGTTGATAATAATACGGCGCCTGCTGCCCGCACTAATTTTTCAGGACGGGTAATGAATGACAATAATGAAGCTATTCCCCGCGCTACCATCTCCGTAAAGAACACGGGCAAAGTGATACTGGCAGATGATGAAGGTTACTTTTCCCTGAACGGTATTGAAGAGCCATTTGTATTTGAAGTATCAGCCGTTGGTTTTGCTACCATGACATTACGTGTAAATAACGGTAAAATATATACTACCAACCTGCCCATACACGGCACATTTTCTACCAGCAATAATGGGGATATTGTAGTGCAGCTGGGCAAGTCTGTATCCCCGCTGGACGAAGTGCAGGTAATTGCCTACGGGCAAACTACGCGCCGTATGGGCCTGGGTAATGTAACCACCATCCGCGCGGAAGAAATAGAAAAGCAGCCGGTAAATAATGTGCTGCTGGCCCTGCAGGGGCGTGTAACCGGTATGCAGATCAACACCAGCGGCGGCTCCTTACCCGGTGCAGTGCCGGAGGTAACCATCCGCGGTATTAATTCCATTAACGCAGGCACTGCTCCCTTATACATTCTGAATGGCATTCCCTTACAGCAATCTGAAGCTGCGTTGGGTGGTCCTGTTCAGGCTATCAGCGCATTGCTGAATATTAACCCGGCAGATGTAGAAAGCATTGAAGTGCTGAAAGATGCGGAAGCCACCGCCATCTACGGATCTCGCGGCGCCAATGGCGTAGTGCTCATCACCACCAAAAAAGGCAAAGCCGGCAGAACTAATTTTTCTGTGAATGCATATACCGGTGTAGCCAGCGTTGCGCGCCGCCTGCCTTTTATGGATGTGCACCAGTACAACGCTATGCGCCGTGAAGCTTTTGCCAATGACGGCCGCGTACCTACTGCCGGCGCAGCACCGGACCTGTTTACATGGGATACGGTGCATACAAAGGATTGGCAGGAGGAGATGATCGGCGGCACAGCTGTAACACATGATATTAATGCTTCCATATCCGGCGGTAATAACAATACCACCTTTTTAGTAAATGGCAGCTATCATAAGGAGGGAACAGTGTTCCCCGGTGATTTTGGCGACAACCGCAAATCCCTGCGCATGAGCATTGACCACCGTTCGCCAAACGGTAAGCTGGGTGTAACCGCATCTGTTGCAGCAACCAACAATCACCTGGGGCTGTTATCAGCTAACCTGATCCCCTACGTTTTCCTGCCACCCAGCTACCCCATGTATAAGGAAGACGGCAGCCCTAATTTTGATGCGCCTTCCGGTTATCCGCTGGCCTACCTGATGCAGCCTTATGATAACAGCACCAATACTTACAATGGTAATGTAGCCATCCGTTATTCACCCATGAGGAACCTGAACCTGAAATTAACGGCCGGGGCGGATAATGCTATCAGCGATCAAACGTTGAAACAACCATCTGCTTCGCAGGCCAATAATGCAGATGCAAAGCTGAACATCCGGAATAATAATATTAAAACATGGATTGCGGAACCGCAGCTGAACTACGCCATTTATACCGGCAGGCATAGCCTGAATGTGCTGGTGGGTGGCACCTGGCAGCAAACCACCACAAAGGCGCTTGGCGCCAATGGCTCCGGTTTTACGAATGATGCACTGCTGGATAATATAGCTTCTGCTGCTACTATATACACTTACAGCAACAGCAGCAAGTATGCCTATAATTCATTCTTCAGCCGCATTACCTATAACTGGAACCAGGAATACCTGGTTAACCTGAGCTTTCGCCGTGATGGATCTTCCCGCTTTGGCCCGGGTAAACGTTTCGGGAATTTTGGCGCTGTCAGCGCCGGCTGGATCTTTACACAAAATGATGCGGTAAAAAAAGCGCTGCCTTTTCTGAGCTTTGGTAAGGTCCGCGCCAGCTATGGTATTAACGGTAACGATCAGATAGGCGATTACGGTTATATTACTACCTATGCAAGCGGTACGCCTTACCAATCCAACACACTTTTTCCTACCAATCTGGCTAACCCGGATTACCGCTGGGAAGAGAACCGCAAGCTGGAAACGGCGCTGGAAACAGGTTTTATGCAGGACCGCTTTTTGTTCAGCGTTTCCTGGTTCCGTAACCGTACTAATAACCAGCTGATAAATTTTGTGATCTCACCACAGTCCGGCTACGGCAGCTATCCTGCTAACTTCCCGGCGTTGTTACAAAATACAGGTTGGGAGTTCCAGGCAACCAGCAATAATATCAGCGGCAAAAAATTCAGCTGGCGCACCATGTTCAACTTTTCTATTAGCCGCAACAAGCTGCTCAGTTTTCCGGATATTGAGCAAACGGCTTACTCCAGCCAGTACTTTGTAGGACAGCCCTTAACCGTTAGGCAGGCTTACCATTTCCAAGGGCTGAGTGATAAAGGAGTGCCTATACTGGAAGATAAAAATAAGAACGGTAGTGTTTCATCTGACGACCGCTCTATTGTAGGCAGCAACAACCCTTTATTTGGCGGCATTTCCAATGAGCTTAGCTACAAAGGTATTGGCCTCAGTTTTTTTGTAGAGTACACCCACATCAGCGCATTTGATAATACCATCAGCGCTTCGCGGGTAGGCGCTATTGGAGCAAACCCGTTAACGCAGGTGCTGGACAGGTGGCAGAAGCCTGGTGATGAGGTCTTTACCATAAGACCGCGCTTCACTACAGCAGCATCCACCTACAATGCATGCTTCTATTCACAATCAGATATTTTCTGGACCAATTATAACATTGTACGCCTGCGCAACGTAAGCCTTTCATATGATCTGCCGGCAAAGTGGCTGCGGAAGGCGCACCTGCGCAGAACCCAGATTTACATGCACGCGCAAAACCTGTGGGTGGCAGATAGTAATAAGTACAGGTATGATCCTGAATCCGGCAACCTGAACATGCCGCCGCTGCGCACATTCACCTTCGGGATTAATTGTACACTGTAAAAAAGGAAACAATGAAGCTAACATATATAGTAAGTTTTACGGTAGCTGCCTTATTGGTAACAGCAAGCGGCTGTGAGAAATTTGTAGATACGCCCATTCCAACCAATAGCATTGTACCGGATCAGGTATTTACCAATGATGCTACGGCCACATCCGCCCTGCTGGGCGCTTACCAGGCAGTGCAGAACAGCTCCGGCGGCCTGGCTACCACTACCGATCTTTTTGGAGATGATATTTTTATGCCCAATGCCGGTGGCCTTACGCAGGAAGCGCAGGAAAATACCTATACAGAAACCAGCAACTTCCAGTTCTTTGATGATTATTACAGGGCTGTATTTTTAGCCAACAGTTTATTAGAAGGCGTGGAAACGCATAACACTATAAGCGCCGCCACGGCCCGGCAGATCAAAGGAGAGAGCAAGTTCCTGCGTGCCTTCTGCCATTTCATGTTAATGAACCTGTATGGTGATCCGCCACTGATCACCACTACGGAGGTAAGCGTATCCGCCTATGTAGGCAATACTTCCCGGGAGAAATTATATGCCGCTATTGTAAGCGATCTGAAAGATGCGTATGAGCTGATAGGCACAGACTATCCTTCTGCTGACCGTGCAAGGGCTAATAAAGCAACGGTAAGCGCTATGCTGGCAAAAGTGTATTTGTACATGCAGCAATGGCAGAATGCTGAAGCAGAAGCCACCCGCCAGATCACGAATGGCGCCTATTCAATGCCGCAGGACCTGAATATTATTTTCCTGAAGGACAGCCCGGAAACCATTTGGCAGCTATGGTCACAGAATGGGTATACCACACAGGGAGCTACCTACGTTGCATCCGATCCTACCCAGGTGATATATACGCTGCGCACCGGTTTGCTGAATGCCTTTGAACCCGGTGATAAACGCAGGGATGCCTGGACCCGGGAAGGTACGGGCAACAGCGCAGGGCTTTTTTATCCTTACAAGTATAAACAAACCACCGCCACCGGTGATGATATTGAATACCTGGTGCAATTCCGTTTGGCAGAGCAATACCTGGTACGTGCAGAAGCCCGGGCCCACCAGGATAATATAACCGGCGCCATGGAAGATGTAAATGTAATACGCGGCCGCGCCGGACTGCCGGAAATAAGCGCTGCCAGCATACAGGATGCCCTGCTGAAAATTGAGCAGGAAAGAAGGATAGAGCTGATGCTGGAAAACGGCAGCCGCTGGTTTGATCTGAACCGCACCGGCCGAACCACTTACTGGCTGCAACCGCAAAAACCAACCTGGCAGCCGAGGGATACCGTATTACCTTATGCCACCACCCTTTTGCTGGCCAACCCAAACCTGGAACAGCATCAGGGATACTAATCCAATCTATGCCAATATGGGCGCCTGCTGTGTAGTGATGCACGGCAGGTTACTCTTTTACCATTCCGGAAACTAAAAAACAACCAATGAAAAAATTGATCCTGGGGCTGATGCTCCTGTACCCTTTGTGCCTGTGTGCGCAAGACAGCCTGTTTAATAAAATGCTGGCAGCTTCACCGCAGGAGCTGGAGCAGTTAATAAAAACACATCCTGATTCCTTACAGGGGCTGGGGGTGTTGTATTCAAAAATGATGAACGACCGTGCATCGTCTGCTACTGAGCTGGCACAGCTGGCAGCCGGTTATAGCCTGTTGTCTGATCATGTAAGAACAACCGAAAGAGGAAAGGCATTGAACACGCTGTTAAACAATGCGCAGCACCTGGTGGTTGGCGCAACCCTGCCGGATTTTACGGCGAATAATGTGAACAAAGAAGCGGTGAGCCTGGCCAGCCTGCGTGGTAAATATGTGCTCGTAGATTTTTGGGCATCCTGGTGTATACCCTGCCGCAAAGAATTTCCTTTTTTGAAAAAAGCATATGCCCGCTTTAAGGATAAGGGTTTTGAAATACTGGGTTACTCACTGGATGATAAGGAGCGCCTCTGGGTATCTGCCGTGGAAAATGATGATACACCCTGGATCCAGCTGTCTGCACTAAAAGGTTATAAGGATCCGGTAGTAACCATGTATAACGTGCAGTTTGTGCCGCAGAACTGGCTTATCGATCCATCCGGCAAAGTAATAGCCCGCAACCTGCGCGGTGAGAATGTGGAAAAGGAATTGGAAAAACTGATCAAATAAAAGCATAGATGAAACTACTTATAACAGGCTGTTTGTGGCTGCTGCTGGCCCTTCCCATGGCAAAGGCACAGCAGTTAATGGAAAGGCCGGCTACAGATATTAATGTAGATAAAGCATACAAGTACGCAGAGATCCGCACCTGGAAATTTAATCTGCCCAATGGCGTAACCCTGCTGGTAAGGCCGGATGAAACCGTAAAAGATGTGCAGCTGCGCGGCTTTTGTAAGGGTGGCGCCGCAGGCATGCCGGCAGCTGATTATTATTCAGCCATGCATGCCGGCGCAATCATAGGGCAAAGCGGCGCAGGCAAATATGATAAGGATACCCTGGCTGCCTTTTTGCGCAATAACCATTTACAGCTGCAGTTCGGTATTGAAAATAACCGCTCTGTGATCAATGCCAGCTGCGAAAAAGCTACGCTGGAAAACCTGTTGCAGCTGGTATACCTGTATTGCACTGCGCCGCAGAAGAACAGTGTTGTGTACAACGAATATGTACAGCAGCTGAAAAACCTTCCGCCAACGCCACCATACCAGCTTACACTCAATAACCTGTTAAGCGAACATGTTAATGAAATAACGCCAGCTGCTATACGTAGTATTGATCTTGATAAAGCCTATCATGCCTTTCAGCAATGTTTTGGTAATGCCAGCGGTTTTACTTTTGTAATAACCGGCGATCTGGATGCCAATGGTATGAACAACAGCCGGCTTACCCCGCTTATTGCAAAATATTTAGGTACACTGCCATCAGCCGGTACGGCACATAAACCAGCCGTGAGATCCCTGCTGATCCCTGCTGCTAAAACAGTGAAAACCGTAAAGGCCGACCAGGATTCTTTAATAACCAACACCTGGGTATTCCGTAACAATTATGCCTTCAGCGATTCTGCCAACCTGCAGTTGAAAATAGCCGCCAGGATCTTTTACAAACGCCTGGTGCATGAACGGCGCTTAGCGGGCCTTACCCTGAACAGCCTTTCCTATAGTTTACAGTTTTATAAATTTCCCCTGCAGCAATATAACTGGCAGCTGAGCTATGAATGCACTGTACAACAGGCTGCGCGTATGGAACAGGTAATGCAGGCTGTTATGAAAAGTATGCAGGATAGCATTGCCGCAGATGAGATAAAAGATTATACAGACCGTGCCAAACAGGATCTTAAAAGGAATTTCGTAAACAATGGCTTCTGGACGGATTATTTGCCTGGGCAATGTTACCTGGAGGAGGAGCCGGATATAATTGCCAGCTATCCTTATAACTACCGCCTGGCCACTGCACAAACCGTACAACAGGCTGCCCGGCAGGTATGGCACCGCGAAAACTATATACAGCTAATAGCTACGCCGGGTATTAAAAACTAATTTTTAACCAGACGATCTTTAACAATGAAAAAGCAAATAGTTTTTGCAATTATATTATTCATGAGTGCTATGCAGATCTTACAGGCACAGGAGAAATTTCCGGAACTCATCTTTGCAGATATACCCGGTGTGTCCAAGCTGCACATGCCTTTCCTGGTAAAGGGCAGTACCCGGCCGGTAATGGCAGAGCGGCATGGCCTGGCTGCACCAGCGCTGTGGGACTGGGATGGCGATGGTAAGAAGGACCTGTTAATTGGAGAATTTGAAACCAGCGATACGGCATCTACCGTGCGGGTGTACCGCAATGTGGGCACTGCTGAAAAACCACAATTCACCGATAAATTTGAATACGCTAAAGATACTAAAGGCACTAACATAGCAGTGCCGCAATGGTGTTGTATAGGATTTACACCGCAGTTTGTAGATCTGGATAATGATGGCTTTAAAGACCTGATCACCGGCCAGTATCATCCGGGGGAGATCACCTGGTTCCGCGGCAGCAAACAGGGTTTTTTACCCGGCATACACCTGGAGCAGGCCGGTATGACCAAAGAGGAGAACAGCAATTTTAGTTACTGGTCCTATTCCTCGGCCAGCTTTGGCGATCTGAATGGCGATGGCCTGCAGGACCTGATCGTAGGCGGTAGTAACGGCTTGCGTGTAAGCTGGAATATTGGTACCCGTACCGCGCCTAAATTTGGTTACCGCCAGTGGCTGCTGGATATTTACGGCGATCCGCTGGATGTAGCGCAATACACTAAAGAAGATAGTGCGCTCATTCAAAAGTATGGCAAACGGGATCCTTCCGGTGACAGTAAAACAAGTCCTTTTGTAACAGACTGGGATCACGACGGAGTGCTGGATCTTTTGGTAACTAACAGTTACCATTATACGAACCTGCCGGCGGTTACATTTTTCAGAGGAGTAAAAGTACATGGCAATACCCGCTTTGAGCGCGGTGTGCCTTTATTTAAGGCAAAGGATGGCTCCAAAGCATTTCCGGGCAGCGGCCCGCGCATATTTGCAGGCGACTGGAATAACGATGGTATTGATGATCTGCTGATAGGCGCCAGCGTACCTACTTTGAACAACGGCATTTTTAACGAACATCTTGCCTGGACCTATGAAGAGATCACCGGTATAGAAGCTGCGGGTAAAGACCCGGGCAGGGTAGCTGAAAAAGACCGGGCAAAGATACTGGAGCAGATTAAAAAAGATTCTCTTTTAAGAGAGCACTACCTGGGTAAGGAAGGCAGGCTGGAATACCTGAGCCTGCGTCATCAGGGATATGTGTATGTATTCCTGGGGCAAAAGAACACGAAGAAAGCAGTACCGGCAGATACTTCAGAGGTAATAGCAGTGCAGCCTCAAATGCTGAACATTACAAAAGATGATAACCCGGTGGTACAATACAATGTTACAGCGCCTGCAGCAGTAAGAGCATCACAACTTTTTGATGTAACCATCCACTTTAACATAGAAGAAGGCTGGCATATTTATGCACCCACTTCTATTGACAACGGGCAGGGCATGATAGTAACCAGCGTAACTTTTGAGCTACCCCGCCTGTGGCATACTATGGGGCCACTGGAGTTGCCGAAATCTACGGTTAAGGGACTAACGGAAGTTTATAAAGGAAAAGATATCATCATCAATCAAAAAATACTGGCGCCTATATTCCTGAAAAGGGGCGTGTATAAAGTAAAGTGTAAAGTAGCATTCCAAACCTGTAATGATGACAGGTGCCTGCCCCCACAGGAAGATACCATTGAGCTAAACATCAATGCAAAACTGAATTAGCTATTCCACGTATACTGGTTGTAATCTCCACAAAAAAAGGCTGCCCCGTAAGGGACAGCCTTTAGCATGGTTTCTCAACGAAAGATTATTGGGCAATGAATATTTGGCTTACCTGTGATTTATTAGGTGTTTGTACCCGCAGGAAGTAAATGCCATTAGGCAGCTTGCTTACATCCAGCTCTTTGTAATTGCGGCCAGGTACCAGTGTTACAGGGCCCTGGTAGCGGATGCGTCCAAACAGGTCTATGAGCTGCAGCTGTGCAGGGCCGCCGGAGTTCTTATCAATATCCAGCCATACCTGCAGCTTGTGGCCCAGTAAGCACCAGATAAAGCGCCAGATGATGTCTTTGATCTGTATGTTCACTGATTGTACTGCGCTGTACTGAATGTTACCAGCCAGGTTTTCCAGTCTTAAGCGGTAGTAGTTCCGGCCCAACCAGGGGCTGTTATCATAAGCCTGGTAATTGTTAGGGAAGGTAGTAGTACCGTGTGCCGCTACCGTATCAATAGCATTCCAGCCACGCTGGTCTTTAGAGCGTTCTACCACAAAGCGGGCTAAATTGGTTTCTGTATCTGTACGCCAGTTCAGTCTTACACGGCCCGTATCTACCGTTGCAGTAAAGGCCGGTATGCTGTTCTGGTGTGCCAGGGTATGCAGGTTATAGCGTGTAATAACCGGGTAATGGTCTGTAGTAGTGCTGCTATAGCTGCTTACAAGCTGCGCGGCCTGCGTATACACCATGGCAGATCCGGGCAGGTAGGCTTGTCCCATTTCATTGGAGGCAATTACATTATCGATCACAGTGGGGAACGATACGGTAGATTGCTGCCCGGCCAGGCTTAGCGGCAATGTAAGCGGGTCATAATCCGCAGTATCGGTTACAAAGTTGATGTAAGAGGTGGTAGTATCCGGCGCCAGCTCTGTGGTAATGGTCTTGTTCAGCGCGTCATTAAAATCGCCCAGCATCAGGATGTTGCTGTACGGGTATTGCGTATCCAGCGAATCTTTCAGCTCAATGTTGCCCCTTTTGCGGCGGTAGTATGCTTCAATTTTTTCTGATGCGCTGCCGGTATTAGCCTTGGCATGCAGCAGTACGAAATTTATGCGGGCGCTATCGCCATTCAGGTTGGCCACAGCTTCCATCAAATACGGGAAGCGGCCGGATGACCAGTTGTAATAGGCGCTATCGCTGCCACCCTGGCGTAATACGCCGTAAGTGCGCAGGCTTCTTACAACAGACGTTTTATATACAAAGGCCAGCTTTTGTGCGCTTACATAGTCCGGGTCGTTCACATTATCTGCATAGGAACCAAAGTCAGACAGTACGTAGCTGTAACCCGGCAGCTGGCTTACCACCTGTTTAAAGCGGGCAGTATCCACTACTTCTGCCAGGGCAAAAACATCTGCATTCAGTTTTTGGAGAATGGTGGTTACATTGGCCTGCTGCAGGCTGTCGTTTGTGGGGGCTTGTGCGGGACTGCCAAACCATTCTATATTCCAGTTCACCACTTTCAGGGAGCGTAAGGATGTACCGGTAAGCTGTATGCGGCTGGTGCTGAAACCTGGCGTGCTAAAAGTAAGGGTACCGCTGTAGTTCTGATCTGCCGTGGTGGGGCTGAACTTTACCCAGGCTGTTTGAGGGCCTGCGCTAATGGTGGCTGCATCGTAGGTAAGTACCGGGCCGTAGCTACCGGCACTGTCCCTGGAAAGGCTGAAGGCCGCAGGTGCGCTAACCAGTAAAGTGTCTGTAATATTATTACCCCAGAAACTGATCTTTTGTGGCGCGGAGGTTTGGCCTGCCTGTACGTAATCAAAGTCCAGCGCAGCCGGACTGCTGGTGATGCTGGGCGCGGGCGCTACCACACTGTTATACAGGTTAATATCGTCCAGTGTCCAGCGGGCGGCATTCAGGCTGGGAGAGGAGGTGTATACAAATGCAATGTACACGCTATCCTGTTTAAAGCCGGCCAGGTTAATACTGTCAGACAGCTGCCAGGCATCGGAGCCCGGTGCGGGGAACTGCCCGTTCAGCAGGGTCCAGGTGGCGGTATGCGGGTTGCTGTGCCCATCGTAATCAGTACTTACCATCAGCTGTAAAGCTGGTCCGCTAAACGCGGTACGGCTGGCAAAACGCAGCAGGGGATAGGTGAAGCTGCTAAGGTCAAAAGAAGGAGAGATCAGCCAGTCTTCATTTTCAACCGCACCACCGCTAAAGCCGTTGATCTGCACACCGTTGCTGTTGTTCTGTCCAAACGTAGTACAGCCCCACAGCTGCGCGCCGCTTACACTGTATTGTGTAAAGCCGCCGGAAAGCAGGGGACTGCCGCTGGGCGTACAATCGTTAAAGTTAAAGCTCAGTACCTGCTGGCCGGTGGTAAAATGCCAGGTGATGCTGTCGGTAATACCGGCAAAAGCATTACCGGAAAGGTCTGTTACAGCGCCGCTATCCAGGGTAATGTAATAAGAGCTGAGGGGCTGCAGAAATATATTGTTCACCGCAAGGGTAGTATTGGAAATAAGCACCAGGGCGCCGTTAACGTCCAGCATTTGCTGGGTGCCGGTGCTTGTGTTGTGCAAAACCAGGTAGCCGGTAGCCGGTTTTATATTCTCCGTAAAGGTGATCTGCGGGTGCACGTCGAGTGCTGCGGCAGTATCGCCATTTACCGGTAACAGTGCGCTGATTGCCGGTGCGGTGGTATCGCCGCTGCTGCCGCCGCCAGCCACTATATTATCTATTGCAAAGCTGGGCCGTGAGCCCGCTCCGCTGATCTGCCGGTTTACCCAGCGCAGCTGCACCAGGGGCTGGTTGTTACAATCCGGTGGTAACACAACCGATATGTTAACCGGGTTTTGCGGGGTAGTAACACCGGAGGTGGTTTGGGTAGTAGTATCGTTCTGGTACAGGGTGCCTGGTACATTGCTAAAGGTGCCGGTGCTGCCAATACGGTACTGCAGCGTAACCTCGTTAATGCGGGTATTGCTGCTGCCATCGTAAGGGTTGCGCAGCGTCATTACATCGTATTGGAAAGCAATGTTCAGCTGTCCGCTGGTGTTAAGGCCCAGCGCCAGGCTGTTATCAGCGGATCCGCTGTTCAGGAATCCCAGCTTGCCATTGTAGTTATAAACGCCGTTGGCGGTGGAGGAGGCGGTACCGGTTAGCAGCGCTTTATCACCGGCCGGTGCAGCGGTATTAAAGCTGCCGGAAGGGGAGCCGCTTAAAGCCCAGCCCTGCCAGCCTGCAGGATACGTGGTGGCGCTGGGCGCCAGGGCATCAAAGTTCTGCTGGTAAGGCAGTGTTTGCGGAGCCGGTTGGGTTTGTGCCCAGGCCGTGGCACTTACAAAAAGGGCAATAAATAAGAATGCGGGTAACGTTTTATGCATACGCAATCCAGGTTTTCTGAGTTAAGAGATGTTTAGATTGATTATTTAAAACAGGTTTGTACGGGATTAAACAGGTGCATGCAAAATACAATTCTTTGGGTGGCTTCACAGGTCCGTTGCATGATCTATTTGTTAAGTTATGAAATTATAGGTTCACAGGGTAATATTTATGATCCTGACATGGACTTCACTAGGGATGCACTAGGGAAAAACATGGGATCTAGTAGGGAAAGTCATGAGAAACACATGAGAAAGACATGGGAAAAACCAGGTAAACCGCTACATTACGTCAACTTGTCAGCCGGAAACCGCTGGCACGGCCTTTGAAAAAATCACGTAAAAATCTGAATTCCCATGCAGAAAGGTGCCATACGCGTACAAACAGAAAACATTTTCCCCATTATCAAAAAATTCCTCTATTCTGATCACGAGATCTTTATCCGCGAACTGGTGAGCAATGCCGTGGATGCCACGCAAAAGCTCAAAACCCTGGCCAGTGTAGGCGAGTTTAAAGGAGAGCTGGGAACCCTTGAAATAACAGTTAAGCTGGACAAAGAGAACAAAACCCTTACCATCTCCGACCGCGGTATTGGCATGACAGCGGAGGAAGTGGACAAATACATTAACCAGGTGGCTTTTTCCGGTGCGGAAGAGTTCCTGAAAAAATACAAGGGGCAGAATGAGGGTACCAACATTATCGGTCATTTTGGCCTGGGCTTTTATTCTTCCTTTATGGTAAGTAACCAGGTGGAGATCATCACCCGCTCCTGGAGGCCTGATGCCGAAGCGGTGCGCTGGGAGTGCGATGGCAGCCCGGAATACCAGCTGGATACGATTACCAAAGAAGACCGGGGTACGGATATAGTAATGCACATTAACGAGGAAAGCGAAGAATTCCTTGATGAGAACCGCATTCGTACCATCCTGGAAAAATTCTGTAAGTTCCTGCCCGTACCCATTAAGTTTGAAGATAAACAGATCAACAATCCCACGCCGGCCTGGACCCGCAAGCCTTCTGAGCTAACGGCCCAGGACTACCAGGATTTTTATAAAGAGCTGTATCCTTTTGCAGAAGCGCCGCTTTTCTGGATACACCTGAACGTGGACTACCCCTTCAACCTCACCGGTATCCTGTACTTCCCGAAAATATCCAAGAGCTATGAGATCCAGAAAGATAAGATCAACCTGTACTCGAACCAGGTATATGTAACAGATGAAGTGAAGGATATTGTACCGGAATTCCTGATGCTGCTGCACGGCGTAATAGACAGTCCGGATATTCCGCTGAATGTGAGCCGCAGTTACCTGCAGGGCGATCCGAATGTGAAAAAGATCAATGCCCATATCACTAAAAAAGTGGCCGATAAGCTGGATGAAATGTTCCGTACCGACCGTAAGAGCTTTGAAGAGAAATGGGAATCCATTGGCCTGTTTGTGAAATACGGCATGATGACGGACGACAAATTCCTGGAAAAAGCCAACAAATTCCATGTAATGGAAGATGTGGAGGGAGGTAAATTCTACACGCTGGAAGAATACCGCCAGGAAGCGCAGGCCCTGCAAACCAATAAGGAAAATAAGCTGGTGATCCTGTATGCCACCAATCCCGTACAGCAGGATAGCTACATACAGGCAGCCAAAGCCAAAGGTTATAAGGTAGTGAAGCTGGAAACCATTGTGGATGCAGCTTTCATTAACAATATGGAAATGAAGTGGGAGAATGTACAATTCACCCGTGTAGATGCCGACATTGCCGACAGCCTGATAGACAAGGACGAAAAAACGGAACATGTACTTACCCAGGACCAGGAAAGCAAGCTGAAGGAAATATTTACCCAGCAGGTGCCGCAGCCCAATATTAAGGTGGAGCTGAAGGGCCTGAGCGCAGAGGCGCAGCCGGTGATCGTAACCCGTTCTGAATTTATGCGCCGTATGAAAGATATGGCTGCAGTAGGCGGCGGCGGTATGAACTGGTATGCCAACATGCCCGATGAGATCAGCATGACGGTGAATGCCAACCACCCCATTTACCAGCAAATACTGGAGGAGAACGACGAAAACAAGCAACAGAAGCTGGTGCGCAACCTGGCCGATCTGGCCCTGCTTTCCCAGAATCTGTTGACAGGCGCTGATCTTACCGCTTTTGTGAACCGTAGTGTAGAGCTGCTGGGCGGCGAAAAAAAGAGTAAGATCATTTTGCAATAATTCCCCCGGTCTGTCGTTTGAGGAAATAGGTTTAAAACGCAGATAACATATTTTATCATCGGAGAAACCAGACACAGCAGGCAAAAGGCCTGAATTGTCTGGTTTCTTGTTACCATTAAAAATGGGGGAATTTTATGAGAGCTTTATTGAAAAACCTGAACCATGTACTAACTATTGCTGCACTATTCGCAGTAGCGTCCTGCTCTAAACAAGAAGACCAGAGCATCGATCCCTTAAAAACGGGATCAGAATCATCCGTAACCGCATCAACGGCGGAATTCTTCTGGGCACAAACGCCTGTAAACAGTCTGATTAACAAAACACTCACCGCAAACGTTGGTAACGTATCCAAGAACTACGTTTTGTATGTACCGGAAACGTACAATGCCAATTACAACAAATGGCCGCTGGTAATTTTCCTGCACGGTATCGGGGAAATGGGAACCGATATCAACAAAGTAAGAGGTGTAGGATTATGCCAGGTGGTAAAAGGTAAACAATTTGTGATGGTTGCACCTCAGTGCCTGAGCGGCTGGTGGAACACTGCTGCGCTGGACCAGTTCCTGAGCCAGATCATCCCGAAATTTCATATAGACCCTAAAAGGATCTATCTGACCGGTATGAGCATGGGTGGATATGGAACCTGGGATTGGGCAGAAACCTATCCTGCACGGTTTGCAGCGGTTGTTCCTATTTGCGGCGGCGGCAACCTGAGTAAGGCCTGCAGCCTGAAAACCATGCCTGTATGGGCTTTTCACAATGCCGATGACCCTACCGTGAGTGTAAACAACTCGCGCGATATGGTTAAGGCAATAAAAGCCTGCGGCAGTACCGTTATTAAGTATACTGAAAATGCTACGGGCGGGCACAATGCCTGGACCAAGGCTTACGCAGATCCTAACCTGTATACATGGATGCTGGCCAAGCATAAATAACTAAACAGCGGCAGGCAGCCGGCTACAGCGCAATACCACAACACGTTATCTGCATTTAAACCTTTAAGCCATCTGTAGTTAGTAGCCTGCCGCTTTTCTTATATCAATTACTTTCAGCTGCAACATTGTTTTCCCGTTCCACTCATTTTCATCAATAGTAAATACCATATCAAAAGGCTGGCGGTTACTAAGCACCTCAAATTTCTCCGCCATAAAAAAACCAATGCCGGAAAAAGAGCTGCCATAATTTCCCTGTTTAATGGAAAACTTGATATGCTCGTCTTTAACGATCCTGGAAAAGCCCGTGTCTACTACATTCCGGGCCAGGAATACGGGGCGCAGGTTATCGGGCCCCAGGGGCTCAAACTGGTGAAGGATCTTATAGAATTTATTATCAATGTGGTGAAAGCTGATCTCTGAATCCACTACAATTTCCGGGATCAGCAGCTCCGGGTCAATCGTGGTGGCTACCACTTCCTCAAACTTTTTCCGGAAAGCTTCTACGTTCTCCGGTTTCAGCGTAAGGCCTGCGGCATAAAAGTGCCCCCCGTAATTTTCCAGCAGGTCTTTGCACTGGTGAATAGCCTCATACACATTAAAACCCATTACAGAACGGGCGGAACCGGCCACCTGGTCATTACTTTGGGTAAGGATGATGGTGGGGCGGTAAAAATATTTATCGATCAGGCGGGAGGCCACAATGCCTACCACCCCTTTATGCCAGTCGGCCTTAAACAGCACGGTGCTTTTGCGGGAAGCCAGGGAAGCATCATTCTGGATCAGGGCTACAGCTTCTTTGGTAATGTTATTATCTACTTCTTTACGGTCTGAATTATCGGAATGCAGGATGGAGGCAATTTCCATGGCCTTCTCAAAATCATTCTCCACAAACAGGTTCACGGCTTTGCGGGCGTCATCCATTCTGCCGGCTGCATTTACGCGGGGCGCTATTACAAAAACCAGGTTGGAGATGGTGAGCTGTTCTTTCAGCTCACTAAGTGTAATGAGCGCTTTAATACCCGGCAGCGGATCCTCATTCACTTTCAGCAGGCCGTGAAAGGCCAGAATGCGGTTCTCGCCGGTCATGGGTACAATATCCGCTGCTATGCTGGTAGCCACCAGGTCCAGGTAGCGCCACACCTTTTGTTCCGGTTCGCCCAGCTTTTGCGCCAGGGCGGTAATGAGCTTAAAACCAATACCACAGCCGCTTAGTTCTTTGTAAGGGTAGGGGCAGTCATATTGCTTTGGATTCAGGATGGCTACTGCGGGCGGTAATATGGCATCCGGCAGGTGGTGGTCGCAAATAATAAAATCAATGCCATGCGCTTTGGCTTCCGCAATGTGCGTCACTGATTTTATACCACAGTCCAGCGCTATAACAAGCGTAAAATCGTTTTCTATGGCATAGGTGATACCGGCGGTGGATATGCCGTATCCTTCCCGGTAGCGGTGGGGAATATAGAACTCAATATTGGGATAGATGCGTTGCAGAAAATCATATACAGTAGCAACGGCCGTGGTGCCATCTACATCATAATCGCCATACACCAGTATTTTTTCTTTGCTGTAAAAAGCCTGTTCAATACGGGTAACGGCTTTGTCCATATCCTTCATGCTCCACGGATCATGCAGATCATCCATGGTAGGGCGAAAGAACTGGCGTGCAGCTTCATAGGTATGAATGCCGCGTTGTGCCAGCAGCCTGCATAACAGGGGATGTATACGCAAAACCTGTTGCAGTAACCCTTCCTCTTTTGGTTGATATGATCGAACGGTCCAGCGTTTTTGCATGCGTTAATTTAGGTGTATTTACGATATCAGATCTCAGATTTACGATTTACGATCCGGATCGGAGCGGGTTGGCTTCAATCTAAAATTTAAAATCTAAGATCGTAAATAGTTAAAATGTTCTGTCTGTAGTAAAACGTACTAATTGTTCCAGCCCATTCCGGATATCATTTTCCGGGAAGCTATGCAGGATGGCCATGGCCTCATCCCGGTACTGGAACATTTTTTCCTGCGCATAGGTAATACCACCGGAAGCTTTTACCATTTCTATTACGGTAGCTACTTTCTCCTTGTCTGTATTATGGTTTTTTACTATATTTATAATACGGCGGCGAACGTCGGGTGTGGCATGTTCTAAAGTATAGATCAGTGGCAGGGTTAATTTTTTTTCCCTGATATCTATACCGGTAGGTTTGCCTATTTTATCGGCGCCGTAGTCGAACAGGTCGTCCTTGATCTGGAAGGCCACCCCTACTTTTTCCCCGAAAAGCCGCATTTGAGCGGTGGTTTCATCGTGGCCGCTGGTGCTCCAGGCGCCGGCTGCACAGGCAGCGCCTAACAGGGAGGCTGTTTTGCGGCGTATAATTTCAAAGTAGATATCTTCCTTTATATTCAGCTTGCGGGTTTTCTCCATCTGAAGCAGCTCCCCTTCGCTCATTTCCTTTACGGCAGTAGTTAGTATCTGTAAAGTTCTGAAATCGTGGTTGTCAAGTGACAGCAGTAACCCCTTGGATAATAAGTAATCCCCTACCAGTACAGCTATCTTGTTCTTCCACAGGGCGTTAATGGAAAAAAAGCCCCGGCGTTCATTGGAATCATCCACTACATCATCGTGTACCAGGGTAGCGGTATGCAGCAGCTCTACCAGGGCTGCGGCGCGGTAGGTGCTTTCCTGTATATCCGTGCTGAAAAGCCGGGCTGAAAGGAGTACGAACATGGGCCTGATCTGCTTCCCTTTCCGCTTTACTATATAGTGCATGATCCTGTCCAGCAGCGGCACATGACTTTTTACCGCGTCTGAAAATTTACTCTCAAAATCCTGTAATTCCTTGCCGATCAGGTGTTTAATATCGTCCATGTATCAATAAAAAAGATTGCTAAGCTATGCCTAAAATATCAAAGTTTTAACAATTTGGCCCCTAATTTGTAGATATCGGAATAACATTGCTTTAACATCGCATTAATATTACGATAACAAATAGGCAAATTAAGGTATAACAATTGTTTTACCTAAGCTCTAATATTGAGCGAGTTATCAATGAAAATAATATTGTAAGAAAAATTTGTATATTCATTTTTGATTTTTACCTTTGCCTGGTAAAAAACGGGTTATTAGTAAATCTTTAACAGTTTTTAAATAGAAAACAATTATGGCAAGCAAAAAGTACTTATTACTAGCAGGCGCTATGAGTTTACTAGCGGCGTCTACTGGTTTTGCACAAGTTCAGCCTAACTACGATGCACTTGACTCCTCCAAGGTTCCTGCATCCAGAGCTGCACAGCAAAACAACTTCGTTAACCATCAGTATGATTACCCTGCTAAACCCCGTAGCATGTGGGAATTAGGTTTTCATGGTGGTTACCATTTCATTAGAGGTGACATGGACGCTAAACCGGGCTTCGGTGGCGGTCTCTCTTTGAGAAAAGCATTAGGTCATACTTTCTCTGTAAGAGCTGAGTATACCGGTTCTATCGATAAAGGCCTGGACTATCAGTTACGTCCTGCCAACTTTAATGGTGGCAACAGGTCCTGGAGCGCAACTGCCGCTTTAAACGGTGGTATGATCGTGCCTAACTACAAAACTCAGACACACCAGCTGTCTCTGGACATGATTGCCTCCCTGAGCAACATCCTGTTCTACAAATCTCAGCCTAAAACTAACTGGTACGTATTCGGTGGTTATAGCTTATTGCTGGTTGACGTTGACGTAGATGCAGTAGGTGCAAACGGTGCAGGTTACGATTTTTCCAGCGTTAACTTCTCTGGAAAACGTAAAGACATTAAAGATCAGATCAAGAATATCTTAGACGGTGATTATGAATCTAATGCTCCTTCTCAGGGCAACAGAGCTCAGATCGGCCGTAAAAGCGACAACCAGCTGTGGCGCCATGCTGTTGACTTCGGTACTGGTGTTGCATTCAAAGTATCTAAGCGTTTCAACATCGGTATAGAAGAAAAGATCACTATGCCGTTTGATGATTACTTAGACGGTTACAATTCAGGTGCTTATGACGCTAGCAAGGACTTCTTTTCCTACACCAGCGTTCGCCTGAACTTCAACCTGGGTAACCCCAACAAACGTGTTGAGCCGCTGTGGTGGATCAACCCGCTGGATTATGCCTACAATGAGCTGAGCTCTCCCCGTCACATGAAGCTGCCTACTCCGGTACTGCCTGATGCTGATGGTGATGGTGTAACCGACCAGTTCGACCGCGAGCCTAACACACCTGCAGGTGCTCCTGTAGATGTACACGGTGTAGCTAAAGATACTGATGGTGACGGTGTACCTGACTTCAAGGATAAACAACTGATCACTCCGACTTACTGCCAGCCGGTTGACGCTGATGGTGTTGGTAAGTGCCCGGATCCTGAGTGCTGCAAAAACATGACTCAGAAACCTGCTTGCGCAAGCATCGTTCTGCCTAGCGTTGCATTCAAAGGTAGCTCTACCAAGATATCTTCTGACAACGAAGCTATCCTGTCTAGCGTAGCTAACACGCTGAGAACCAGCCCTGAGTGTAATGTACTAGTTACCGGCCACGCTGGTGCCAAAGGCAAAAAAGGTGGTGTTGACCTGAGCAGCCGCCGTGTTGACGCTGTGATCGACTACCTGGCTGACAAGCAAGGTATTGACCGCGGTCGTTTCATCAAACAAAATACTCCTGGTGAGTCCAGCACTGTAGATTTAGCTCCTGCTAACTAATACGGTGGTGTATCACACGTAGAGATATTAAAAAAGTCCCCCGTTACGGTGTAATGCTGTAACGGGGGATTTTCTTATTTGGGGGAATAATCACTATTGTCAATATATTGCTGTAATTTTGTTGGCTTTTTTAATTAATTATTTCACTCGTGAAAGTTGACATAAATAAGATTAGCCTTGCCGGTTTTGTAGTTGCATTAGGAATTATATACGGCGACATCGGGACTTCTCCGCTATATGTGTTCAAGGCTATTATGGGAACTAACCCTATCAGCGATCTACTGGTAATTGGCGGTATTTCCTGTATCATATGGACCCTGACCTTACAAACCACCATTAAATATGTAATATTAACCCTGCAGGCCGATAATAAGGGGGAAGGCGGTATCTTCTCTCTCTATGCCCTGGTACGGCGGCACGCCAAATGGGCCGTTATTTTCGGGATGATAGGCGGCGCAGCCCTGCTGGCAGACGGTATTATTACTCCCCCCATTACCGTTACTTCTGCCATTGAAGGTTTGCGGACCCTGGAAGTGTTTAAGGACCTGAGCCAGTTCACCATAGTAAAGATCGTACTGACCATTATTGCCGGGCTGTTTTTCATGCAGCAATTTGGTACCATAACTATTGGTAAAATGTTTGGGCCTATTATGGTGGTGTGGTTTGCCATGCTGGGCATATTAGGTTCTATACATGTGGCAGATGACCTGTCGGTATTAAAGGCATTCAGCCCGCACTATGCCATTGAGCTGTTAACAACTTACCCTAAAGGATTTTTAATATTAGGCGCGGTGTTCCTGTGTACTACAGGGGCGGAAGCCCTGTACTCTGACCTTGGCCACTGCGGCCGGGGTAACATCCGGGTATCCTGGATCTTTGTAAAGCTATGTTTGATCCTGAACTACCTGGGGCAGGGCGCCTGGCTGCTTACCCAGCGCGGGCAGATCCTGCCAAAAGATCAGAACCCGTTCTTTACCATTATGCCGGAGTGGTTTGTGATCTTTGGCGTATTGATAGCCACCATGGCCTCTATCATTGCCAGCCAGGCATTGATCACGGGATCATTCACGCTGATCTCTGAAGCTATGCGCCTGAACCTGTGGCCGAAGCTGAAGGTGAACTATCCTACAGAAATGCGGGGACAGCTGTTTATACCCGGCATTAACGTAATGCTGTTTGTAGGCTGTACCGCCATTGTATTGATCTTCCGGGAATCCAGCGCAATGGAGGCGGCATATGGTTTATCCATTACCATTTGTATGCTCATGACCTCCTGCCTGTTTGCCTTTTACCTATACACGCGACGGGTGCGGGTGGCCTGGGTATTATTCTACCTGATCATATACCTCACCATTGAATTCTCTTTCCTGTTTGCCAACCTGGTGAAATTTATGCACGGCGGTTATGTAACTGTGGTAGTAGCCGGTGGCCTGTTTGTAGTAATGATCGTTTGGTTTAAATCGCGGAAGATCAAGAACCGTTATGTGGAGTTTGTGCGGCTGGAAGATTACCTGCCTATTTTGCAGGAGCTGAGTAACGATACTTCTATCCCGAAATATGCGACCCACCTGGTGTACATGAGCAGTGCAGATAATCCGAAGGAAATTGAGCACAAGGTTATTTACTCCATCCTCAATAAAAAGCCCAAACGAGCGGATATTTACTGGTTTGTGCACGTGGATGTGGTGGATGAGCCTTACCTGAGCGAGTACTCCGTACAAACGATTATTCCCAATGAAGTGATACGGGTTGAGTTCCGCCTGGGCTTTAAAGTGGAGCAACGCATTAACCTAATGTTCCGCATGGTGGTGGAAGATATGGTGCGTAACAAGGAAGTGAACATCACCAGCCGTTACGAATCTTTAAGTAAGAACAACGTGGTTGGGGACTTCCAGTTTATAGTAATGGAAAAATTCCTTTCCCATGATAATGATCTGCCGTTGTATGAAAGGATGGTAATGCGGATGTACTTTTTCCTGAAAAAGATCAGCCTTTCAGAAGAGCGGGGTTTTGGCCTGGATTCAAGCTACGTAACCATTGAAAAGTATCCGCTGGTCGTGGCACCGATTACGAACCTGCAGTTAAAACGAATTATACCGTCTTAAAAATTACCGTTGCGTTAAAAGCAACTGCTTTCCCACGCTGTTTATTAAGTTACTAATAACATAGTAATACTGGATAAATTATGTGATAAGGTGTACTTGTTCAAGTATACCTTATTTCTTTTAATATTAGTATAATTGGGTACAACCTCATATTGTAAAACCTCTTTTCCCATGAAAAAAATTTTACTGTTGTTTGCCTTTCTGAGCTGCCATTTTTTTGCGCATGCCCAGTCTCTTAGCCTGTATTTACCTGATCCCAATAGCATGCCACGGAATAATAGTGTGTGGCAGGATACAGGCATTAGCGTAAGCGTAGTAATAAACGCCCCCGCGGCAGTTGTTTCCGCAACCGCAGCTGCCGGCGGACGGCAGATCAATCTTACCGGTAATAGCTCCAGCGTGTATCGCGGGCGATTGTCTTTAGCCGGTTTACCGGGCGACACACTTCGTTTAGTGATTGCAGCAAAGGATGCCAATAACAATGCGGCCGATACTACTATTAAATTCATTTACCGCCCGCTGAATGATCCCAGTATAACTTTAACAATAGACAGCCTGGCCGATTCCTCGGTAGCGCGGCCCATATACCAACTGGGTGCACGCTGCACAACGGCGGGTGGCAGCTGCACTATCACAGCATATGATGCCAGCTTCGGCGGCGGTAACCAGGTGCTGGGCACCGGCAGGGATAGCCTTCCCCGGCTGGATCTGACTTATTATAATGGCAGAAGGATGAGTGTGAAACTGGTGGCTACCGACAGCCTGGGAAGAACCGCCCAGCGTACTGTTACAGTGTTTGTAGAAGGCAGCCCTTACATAACAACCCACCTGCAGGTGAACGGGCAGATACTGGATTACAGGTATCATAAAGCATTGTACATTGATAAAGCAACCGGGCATCCCGTGCTGGCAGATGCGGTTACCGGGCAGCGTACTACCTTATCCACTACTGTGCTGGATACCCGCCTTACACAAAAGGGCTTTGTAACTGCCCAGGGAGCCGTGTGGATGGAAGGGACCAGCTTAAAAGAATGGAATAACGGGCAGATTATTTTTACAGCAGACGTGCCTTACAGCACTGCTTTTGATGTATCCAATAATTACATAGCCTGGTCTAGCCATAACCAGGTTGGATTGAAAAACCTGGCTACAGGTGATACTACTTACACGGACATATCCGCCGATACACTCGGTTTTTTTCTCGGTAACATAAGTGTAGGAGATAATGGTGTAGTGGCTTTGGACATAGAAACCTTCCGCACCTTATACGATGTATTTAAATTACAGAACGGCCAGTTTTCTCAGTTAAGCACCGGATCTATAAATTATGATCCGGTAACAGATGGGAAGAACGTGATCTATCAGGGAGATGGACTGTACCTGCATAACGGGCAAAATAATATATTCCTGGGAGCACCAGGTACCGGTAGTATCCGCTCTGGCTGGGATTATCAGATAAACAGCAACTATGCCGCCTTTATAAGGGATGGGCAGGTGAACCTGCGGGATACTACCGGAACCATACGGCAGCTAAGCACCTTTAACTATATTCCCGGTAATGCCAACAGCAGGCCGCAGCTGGACCGGTTGAATACAGAGGGCAACCTGATGGTATCTTTGAGCGATAGCGGCCGCTTTTATCTGAACCGGGCCGGGATGAGAAAACTTGTTACCAGGACACCATTTATTCTGGATCCAGGTAATAATGCCGCATTATTAAGCCGCTCTTTTTACGATAATGGCGAATGGTATGTAGTGATCGGGAATACCCTCTTTAAGGTAGCAGTGGATAGCCTCCCGGTTAACCATATCAGCAGCTTTGAAAAGCGGATCAAACCAGATAGCACGCTGGCCTTTAAAACGGAAGATTTTGCATCTAATTTCTCCGGCCCCGGTGGGCTGGTAGATATTAAATTTCCTGGTCTACCCAAACATGGTGTGCTTAAATTGAATAACCAGACTGTAAATATCTATTACACGATTTCAGCCGGCGACATCAGTAAGCTCACCTACACACCGGATAGCGCTTATAAGGGGCTGGATACCCTGCGCTGGGTAGCCGGCAATGGCCTGGAATATACTGCAGATACCGCGGGTGTATTTATTAATGTAACAGATAGTGTAATAACCGTACCGGTACCGCAACCCGTTATCAGTGGCTTAGCCAGCACCTATTGTGGTGCAGCAGGTGCGCAAACGGTGAAGATACTGAACCTGCCGGCAGCCACTTCCGGTATTGCAGTAAGTGTGCTGCTGGATAGTACCTTTAATTTGCCGGTAGCTGCTGATAGCACCTTCACCATTTTACCGGATAGCCTTGCTGCGGGCACACATACCATCACGGTTACTTTTGAGCACGATACCACACAAAAACAGCTAACCCGTGAGTTTACCATTACTGCAGCGGTTACACCGGATGTAAATGTTACGGTAAATGTGAATCCCATTACGTCAGATACCATACCGGTAGTGATCACTGCTGCAAATGCAGGCGGTGGCGGTAAGCTGCCATTGTACACCTTTGCATGGGACCGCAATTTCACGGATCAGATACAAATGGAAAGCACCAATGATAATGCCACCGTGCAGCCATCGGAATTTAAGCTGGGCGATAACTGGGTGTATGTACGCATGCGCAGCAGCGATAACTGTACTACTACGCCTACGGCCACCGACAGCATTAAGATCAATAAAACCAACATTACGGCTATTGTTGATGTAAATGCACAGGGCAGGATGATCCATATTTATCCGAACCCCTTCCGCGGACAGCTGACCCTGAGAGGGTTCCAGCCAACAGGTACATACGTTATATCCCTGTACAATGCGCAGGGCAGGCTGCTGAAGCAGCAACGGATCGTGAACAATACGCAGGTGCAGCTGCAGGTGCCGGTTACCAGCGGCAATATTTATTTGCTGAATATTTATGACGAGAAGAATAAAAAGATGCTGGGTACCGAGAAGTTACTCGGGTATTAGTAATATTGCGGTATGGAGCTGCATCAACATCCGATCATTCAGCATATACAGAAATTTGTTTTATTAACAGGAGAGGAGCAGCAATTGCTCCTCTCTTTGTTTCAGGAAAAACAATTACTGCGCAGGCAGTATTTATTACAGGCAGGCGATGTGTGTAAGTATGATAGTTTTGTACTGGAAGGGTGCTTACGGTCTTTTTATGTAGATGATAAGGGTGATGAGCATACCCTGCACTTTGCCATGGAAGACTGGTGGATCACTGACCTGGAAAGCTTTTTACATCAAACACCAGCCTTGGTACATATTGAAGCATTAACGCCTGTAACGGTGCTGCAAATAGACAAACCTTCACTGGAACATTTATACAGCGCAGTACCTGCTATGGAACGTTTCTTTCGCATTCTGCACCAGCATGCATACCTGGCGCAGAACCGGCGCATCTTAAAAAACATTAGCATGAATGGGGAACAGCGTTATGTGGAGCTTCTTAAACAATACCCTGACCTGTTGCAGCGTGTACCCCAAAAGTATATTGCCTCTTACCTGGGTATTACGCCGGTATTTTTAAGCCAGATACGGGCTAAGCTGGGGCGCCGGCATTAAAATAGTTTAACGTGCTTTATTAAATTACTTTAACGGCTGTTGACCCTCCTGTACCTCAACTTTGTATGCATAAATCTTAGATGATGCACACACATGAAATGTTTGATCCTTACACTTTACAGCAGCATGTATTACGTAACCGCCTGGTAGTAGCGCCTATGTCGCGTGTAAGCGCTACGGCAGCCGGTATGCCTACACCGGTGATGGAAGATTATTACGAAGCATTTGCAGCAGGCGGATTTGGAATGATCATTACGGAAGGCATTTATACTGATAATATTGCCAGCCAGGGATATCCTTTACAATCAGGTATAGTAACGCCGCAGCAGGTACAGGGCTGGCAGGCCATCGCCCATAAAGTAAAACAGCAGGGCGCATTCATCATTGCACAGCTGATGCATGCCGGTGCGTTATCGCAACACCTTACTCATACCTGGGCGCCATCTGCAGTACAACCCTTAGGCCTGCGTATGCCCGAGTATGGCGGCGGAGATGGACCTTTTAATTTCCCCCGTGCTATGACACTGGAAGATATTGTTACCGTAAAAAAAGGTTTTGTAAAATCCGCACAACAGGCATTGGCAGCTGGTTTTAACGGGGTGGAAATACATGCAGCCAATGGTTATTTGCTGGACCAGTTTATTACTGATTATACCAACCTGCGGCAGGATGATTATGGCGGCAGCATCACGAACCGTTTTCGTTTAATAGCGGAAATTATAGCTGAAATAAGAGCCGTGGTACCGGCGGAGTTTCTCATTGGGTTACGTTTGTCGGAAGGCAAGGTGAATAACTTGCGCTACCGCTGGCCGGAAGGCGCAGCTACAGCAAACGCACTATTGCAGGAAGTTGCAAAAGTAAAACCGGATTATGTGCACATTGCCGCGGAAAGCGGTAACTGGGAGCGGGATTGTATGTATGCTGATGGCAGCTCATTTACCAGCCTTGCCAAACAGATAGTGGAGGTACCGGTAATTGCCAATGGCGGATTACACGAACCGGCGCGTGCGAATAAGGTGCTGGAAGAAGGGCATGCCGATCTGCTGGCTTTAGGCAAAGCTGCCTTAGCAAACCCCGACTGGCCATTACGTACACAGCGTGGTGAAAATACCATTGCCTTTCATGCAGGCATGATAAAACCCAGCGCCAGCATTATGCACACGCTACAGGTACTTTCTGATCAGCAATTGTTTGCGCAGTAAAGACACCAGCAGCCAGCTGCCTGAAAGCGCTACCCCAAAAGTGATCACAAACTTGATGAATGCCGGTAGCTGGCTGCTTAGTAAAAAATACTGGCACCATACTATAAGAATATAATGCACCAGGTAAATGCCGTATGCGTTGGCGGAAAGCGAGTTCCACCAGCTACGGGAGCGATGGATGCATGCTTTAAAGGTGGTAAGAAAGGCTATGCAGCTTAAGGCGCAGGATGCAACATACAGGGTGAAATAAATGAGCCATGCAGCTACTTCCGGTAAAGTATGCGCGGCTACCATGCTGCGCAGCTGCGGTGGTATAATGGTTAACACTGCATACGTTAACAGGCATAATATTATCCACAACGGCCATTTTCTAACAAAGGAAGTATCATCTGTAAAGATGCCCGCATTCCCAGCAAGGGCGCCGAATATGAAGTAACCGCCATACAGCAGCACACGGCTTTTCTGGAAGTCAAAAGGGCCGAAGCCCGTCCAGCTATATGGGCCAAATAAAAATGCCAGTGGTACGTACAAGATCCAGGTTATTAGTAACCAGGTGAGGAATAATACACCTGCTTTATTTTTTAAGGAAGCCAGTATGTTGCTTAATTTATACAAGCCATTCTTAAGAAAAGGGAAAAGCAGCGCTATTACTATGTTAAAGAAAAACAACTCCCATATAAACCAGGGCGGCCCTACCGGCCAGCCTTCGGTAGTAAAGTAATCTACTACATACGCTTTAAGATCATGCTGCCCATGCGCTACATAATAAGCGGGGTAATAGGCAATTAACATCAGCAGGGTAACGCCTATGGCAAAGGGAATAAATAACCGGTAAAAACGGTCGCGGATAAAAGCTGCTACGCCTTTCTTATCAAGACTGGTTAATACAAATAGCCCGCTGATGAAAAACATTAACGACATAAAAAACACATCGTTAAAGTTTTCAAAGATATCCAGTCCTATCCAGCGATGGGTATCTACAATAGGATTAGTGGAAAGAATGTATGCCTCTTTATTAAAGCTGGCAAATGTAGTATAGGCAAGGGATGCGTGGTGTGCAACTACCAGCGCAGTGATAAAAGAGCGCAGGTAATCTATCCACAGCGTGCGGAATGGCGGATTGGGCATGCTGACGATTTTTGATAAGATACGGCTTTTACGGGAAATTAATTCCTGCCGGTTTGCACCATATTTAAATGGTTTCGTCACATTTCAAAAAAGAGCGTGCGCCCATGTAGTAATCTTGATAAAAATATCTGTATGCTCCGGCCGCTTTTCCTGGTTTTATTTGCTTGTGTATGTTCAACTGTTTGTTTGGCCCAGAATATTCAGCAGCAGCTGGATACTTTACTACGTGCGTATAATTTTAACGGCACAATACTGGTAGCGCAGGATAACCGTATTTTATTAGAAAAGGGTTATGGTTACAGCAACCTGGCCACCCACCAGCTGAACGATACAAATACCGTTTTTCAAATAGCATCTGTTACCAAAACATTTACATCCTCCCTGATCTTAAAACTGGTGGAACAAAAGCTGCTTTCATTGCAGGACAAGCTCAGTAAGTTTTACCCGGATTTTCCCAAGGCAGATAGCATTACCATTAAAAATCTATTGACCCATACTTCCGGCATCCCGGATTATACGGGCGGTAATTTTCTGGATTCAGCAGGCGACAAACCTGCCAGCGAGGCAACCATGCTAGCGTTGTTTAAGGATAAACCGTTTGATTTTTCACCCGGCACCGGCTGGAGCTACAGTAACTCCGCTTACTCTTTGCTGGGATACATTGTGCCCATGGTTACCGGGCTTACTTATGAACAGGCGATACGTAAATATATTTTTACGCCTTTGCACATGGACCATAGCGGTTTTGATTTTACGCATTTACAAAGTGCAGAGAAAGCTGTTGGCTATGCACCAGATTCCACTGCTGCGCGCATCATAGATTCATCGGTTTGTTTTGCAGCCGGTGCCGTTTATTCTACGGTAGGTGACATGTACAAGTGGCATGAAGGATTGCAGCATCATACTTTTATCCGGAATGGATTACTGGAACAGGCTTATACGCCGTTTAAAAATAACTATGGTTATGGCTGGATCGTAGATTCTGTGTATGGGCGAAAGATGGTATCGCACAGCGGCGGTATCTGGGGCTTCCGCAGCAACTTTGTGAGGATTGTGGCAGACGATGTGTGTATTGTTTTATTAACCAACACAGAAACCGCTGTACGGGATCATATTACGCATAAGATCCTGGCTGTGTTATATCATCAACCTTATACACTGCCGGTAAAGCGAACACCTGTGAAGCTGAGTGAAGCCGTTTTACAGCGCTACGTAGGTGCTTATAATCTGAAGGAGAAGAATTTGAAGATAACTGTAAAACTGGAGAACGGTGAGCTGGCTGCTTACCCGGAAAGAGGGCCGCGGTCTGTGTTAAGTGCTTTGGATGAACAGCATTTTTTTCTAAGTAATGAAGATGATTTCAGGGTAGATTTTGAAGTGGATGGGAAAGGAGAGGTAAAGGCAATGGTGATTAATAATGATGGGAGAATAGGGAGGGCGGAGAAGGTGGAGTGAGGGAAATTTGGGGTATTATCCTTACTTTTATTGTAGTTCCGATTCAAGTTTAAAACCCCACGTTCATGACCACTTTGCAAGAGTCCGAATTCTTTAAAAATATTCTTACCTGTCTTGCTATTATAATTGGTGCTGCCTGGACGTTTTGGCGATTTATCCTGAATGGCGATGGAAAACCTAAGATCCAATTTGATGTTGATTTAAGGGTTATCGGCAGGCAGGATTCAAAAATACTAATAGAAGCTATTGCCATTGTCTCCAATAAAGGGCAGGTGAGACATTGGATAAAAGAATTTTTTTTAGATGTTCTAATATTGGAAAAAGATGCACCAATAGTGAATGGTAGTAAGGACGTTAATTATCAGATCGAGTTTAAGAAATTCAACCCTGAGAAGGTACAATTGGAAGGTAATGAGCCAAAAAATAGAATTGTATGGGTTCCGAAAAGTTGGTACAAAACGTTCATTGATGCGGGGATAGCTCAAAAATACACCTACCTTACTTACGTACCGGAGGATACTGCTTTTATTTCTTTATACAGCAGGTTTTACTTTGTATCCTTTTTATCGCTGAGAAAAGATTTCCAGTCTGCTCAGAAAACATTTAGCGTAGCAAAGTTGGAACGGGAAGCTTAAGTTTTGTACCTATGCTTTCTTTGAACGCATAGCTTTCACGTGCTGCAGATTTTTATCTTTTACGAACTTTTTATACTCTTCTGAATCTGCGCCGTACAATGCTATTTTCCCTTCTTCATTCGCGTGTACGCCCCAGCCGTATCTTTTAGTAAGAGCAGATGCACGCATGCAGGGCTGGCCCTTTGAAAAGAATTTTTCTCTTTCTTCTTTGAGATCACTTTTGTGGATGTTGTTCTTTATGGCGAAGACATTAAAGAGTACATCGTCGGAAGTGTATTTGTAAGGATGATCGATGATCATTTCAAACTGGATATTGGCGGCGGTTTTGTTTTCGCCTTTCTGGGGTGGGATTTGGGCGATGGAGGTAGGGGAGTCGTCGGCGATTTCTATGAAGGTGTTGATGTAATTGGTAGTGTGCATGATCTCTTATATTTAAAAATAGGCACGATGTGGATGAATTGATGGCGGGCACCAAGGTAATCTTACAATACTTACGTTTCAAATCTACCACATAGATTCCATTGAGTCAATAAGTATATGTACTGAATAATGATATTTCCTAAGATTTTATAAAAATACAAATCTTATATAAATCTTTATTTAGGGGGGGTGAGTTCATTTTTTTTCAGCGAATAATTAACCTTTTGTAATCTTCTGGTAAGTATTCTTTCTTCTTTATTGTTTCTTTTTTAACCCTTGGTTTAGAGCCCTTTTTTTTGTTGTATACAATGACATTTTCTAATATAGTATCGGCAGAATTTTTTTTTATTTTTAATATTACATCATCTTTTGTATTGATGTTTTTAAAAGAGCATTTTTTAAAAAAAATAAATTTCTCTTTTTTATTGCTTGTACTTTCAGTTTTAATCTTCAATTCGTCAATGTAAGTTCCTTCAAAGGAACAATCAGATATTGTTGAAGTATTAAGGATTATCGTATGCAGGTATGTATTGATAAAAGTTGTTGTTTGAATTTTAGCTTCATTTAAGTACAGATGGTCGTATTCACAGTCGTTCATTGAACAATTTTCAATCAAGCAGCTTGTGAAAGTCACACGAGAAAACATAGTTCTATTAAAGTTTGTATTGAAAAATTTGCAATCATAGAACTCAATGTTTCCGAGAAATTGAGATGAAAGGTCTTGATAACTGAAATCGAGAGAATCAATATTGAATTCATCATCCAAATAAGTTTGATTTAGAAAGAGAACAAACTTGTTTTTGATATCGCTATTGTTCAAATAGTTTTTACTCAGGCCTAAGCTCGATACAAATAACCATATCGTATTAAAGCAATTATTGGATTTCTTAATTGGATCAGTAGCAGTTTCGGAATCAAAATTATAAATGAAGTCTTTGCTTAAATAAAAATCTAAATGCATTAGTATCCTATCACATAATTCTACGTTATTGAGATCTGTTTTATTTTTTATTATTTCGATAATATATGATTTTATTTCATCTGAGAGTTCTCTTCTGGCACATAGATTCCATATGACCTTCAAAGCTTGCTTGGGATCGTCTATCACATATTTTCCATTGCTTTTTTTCTTGTCTAAGAAATCCTCTGAAAGTGTGGTTACTATTTTTTCTGCCACAAGAAATTCTTTCAGCGATTTATGCAGGAACTCGATGGCATAATTGCTATTGTCCTCCTCATAATCTTGATCCTTTGTTTTTTTTACTTCTTTAAAATAAAAGGAAATCATTACTCCTTTTATACTATCCGCAAAATTGCTTCCCGGGAATAAACCAAGATATTCTTTAGTACTTTCGAGTTTTAATAGTGCATTCTTTGTGATGTATTCTTCACCAGTTTGATATATAGAGAATGCAATTTCTCTTAAAAAACTTCTAAGGTTATCTTTGGTTACTGATCTTAATGATTCTAATTGACCATCTTGGCTATACTTCCTGTCTATTAATTCTGTAAAAAGTTGTGAGTATATTTTTGATTTATTAATGTTTTCATCAATGTCTTGATTGAGAGATGCGGTCATATGTAATAAGAGTGGTTGTCTTATTAATTCCTTGATGTAATTATACTTATTATCATTGTTAAACAAGGTTAGCTTATCATCGGTCAGCCGTGTGTTGTTGTGAAATACTTTAAATTTGTCTAACCATTGTTTTTGATCCTGTACTGAAAATTCGGCGAGTTGGATTAGCAATAATTTTTCTTTAAAAAGTCTTTCATCATCAACATAACCATATCTTGAAGTCATTATTATATTTAGATTTTTGTACTTTTCAGTAATCATTACTAATTCCTTGCAGACTTTGTCAATATCATCAAGCCTCAAGTTTTCTCGCATGTATAATTCATCTAGGCCATCTAGTAGGAGAAAGGACTTATTAAATTTAAATTTATTTAACTCTGTTTCTAATAGAAGGCAAGCTTCGTCATATAAAACTTCCAAAGGCTTGTCAATAAACTCTCGAACATTTCTAATATTTCTTAATTGGAAATAGTAAAGTGGCTTATGTTCATTTCTATTTGATTTTATGTAATCGTTTATGAACCTTTTTAAAAATGACGATTTTCCTTGACCAGGATAACCAAGTATTAAAAATAGCCGGCAATCTGAATTACATTTTAGGTAATTATTGCCATTTAGATAATCATCTATGAACTCATGAATTTTATATCTATGATCCGCATGATAAAATTTCTTCTTATCTTTTGATTTTTCTATTTCCTTTTTGGGTAAAGAGTTATAGTGTATAGAAAAGCTCGGTTCTACATATATTTGATCCAGTGTCATCCCTCTTTCATCATTCATGACTATATCATAGTAAAGATTTTTTAAGGAGTTGTGATAGTCGCTTAAGTCATTTTCTTCTTCAATTAAAGTAAATTGTTTTTTTAAAATATTTTCTACTCGTTTTATTTTTTCTAGATCATTTGAATTATATAGATGCTTATATAAGTTCTGTTTGTCTAAGATGTGTTCCTGCACCTTAAATGATAATAGGATGTCATCTAAATGAGAAATTACTCCAGTGGAAATTAATTTTTCTTTTTCCTGTTTTATCTTAGCATCAATGGTTGATTGAGTGGGCAGTTTCTTTTCAGTAAGAATATATATATTTAAATTCGATACTGACTTGTATTTTTGATGTGAGAAAAATTTTTCAATGGTAGTTTGGACTTTTTTCGCATCTGTGGTAGAGGTAATTTGAAACGCTATCTGTTTTTCTTTATCTAATAAGTCAATTGCAACATAATTTCCGTTTTTAGCATGGTTAGTATTAACCAGTTTCAAATCGTACGTAATATTTAAAAGGCTCAATAGTAAGTTCTCAGCATGAATATTGATATGGAATTCATTATTGCCATTCAATATTTTTATTTGTTCAGAAAAACGTGCTAAATACTTGGCAATATTTTGAAGGAGCTCCATTTGGTTCATACACTGTGAAATTTGCTATAATTACTTAAGGAGGAATTATTTAATATACTTAAACAACTCTTTCGGATGTACATCCAACGCCTTCGCCAACGTGAGTATGGTCGTTAACTTCGGATTAACTTTTCCTTTTTCCACTCTATGTATCAACGCATATTCTACATCAGCGATAGCGGCTAACTCCCGTAAACTTAAGTTCCGATCTGTTCTCAGCTGTTGTAAATGCTTACCAAAATCTTCCAGGGCGTTATGTTCTTTTGTCTCATCCATTAAAAGAAAGTTCCCAGATATTTTTAAAAATATTGTGGCACTACAGTACCACAATTCAACTTTTCTTCGTATCTTTATAAGAGAAAGATAATCGTTGTGAGATATAGTAGTGAGCGTTCTTTCTGAAATATTTAAAGTACTCAAATTATCGCGTGATGGCGGTAATTAAGCCATTGCAGTAAATTATCCATTACCCACCAAACACCTACCACCATGCAATCCAACTCCACATCCTCCTATTCTCTCCAAACCCTGCACGAAATACTCTCCCTGTTAGGCGATGTATTCTGTGCAGAGGTCTGTGAGAAATGCCACTGGTCTACCTCCACCTTTTACTTCCATCTTCACAACCCTGGCCATTTAAAGAAAGACGAGCAGCAAAAGATCAACAGAATAATGCGAAGTGTATTAACGAAAGCATTGGCAGAAGCTCCGCAAATAAAAGAGCCTGCACTGGCATAAGCGGCTTTGTATCCATTAATGCCAGTCAGAATATTTATAAGCCCCAATCTTGTGAAGTAATAGCAGGCCCAAAAGGATTAGCAGATAAACACAGCCTCCTGCAGGATCATCTGCAGAAGGCTGTAACCCAACTATGAATTGTTCACTGTCCTTGCGTTTTAGCCTGTGCGCTCCGTCCTACCCGGTCATATACCTGCCTTAAATTAAAGTAAGTGCTGGTAAAGGTTTGGTCCGCTATCAGCCCTTCTATCAGGTCGTCCAGTACATCCAGCTGTTGCCGTGCAAAGGCAATTAATTCCGGTATGCTGCTGGTAGCGGTTTTACGGGCGCCGGCAATTACGTTACGTGCCGATGTAAGCGGCTGAGCCTCTTTAAGCAACTGTTCCAGTGTGGCAACATCTGCTTCGGTTACCTGGTAAGCAGTCAGCTCGCTCAGCTTAGCGCGGGCATGTTGTGCAATCCTTTCACAACGCTGTAATACCAGCTGCTCTGCACCTGCTTCCATTGCGGAGTAAGAATAATTTACATCCTGCAGCAGCACATTATTCTGTGTTAGCTTGGCATATGCCCGTATTTTAAGACTTAACTGGTAAGCATGTTCCAGCATTTTGTAAAAATGCGCATCCTTGTTCTTGGTATGTCCGGCGGTTTGATTTTGTTCCTGCAGCTGTGATTGGGTCAGCAGATCTGTTACCGTTTTACGCAGGTTTTCAACAATAGGGGTAACGGGCGTGAGCTGATTCCATGTAGCGGGAAACTGATCCAGGTGAGATAATACGGATTGATACATGGCCAGCATGTTTAATTGCCTTCGATTCATAGAACTTCAATTTTTAAGGTTGATAATTATTGGATTTAACAATGTCCTGTGATTTTACCCAATGGTTATAAGTAATAAGTATTTTTAAATGATATGGTTTTACTCTTGGGGTGGCAGGTTATGAAATGAGGAGATTATTTTGAGATGCGCAACTTAATAAAAAAAACAAAACCAGCAAGCGGTTTAAAATATTTTTTAACTCATTTTAGGGATGTGGTAAAGGATTTGGGAGGCGTGATCAAATGTTAAATGAGTGTTGTAATATGACAGGTTGGCATTGTTATGACGCTGATGTGTGATGCGATATGACAGGTCTGCGTTGTGATATAGCAGATAGATGTTGTTGGCAAATAAATAGACCTTGTAACATGACAGGTGTATTGTGTAACATGACAGATGTACGTTGCGAGGGGGCGGGTATGCATCACCCCTCTACCCCCAACTCCATCTCAAACCTCGCGCCTCCCCCTTCCTCCCCATACGCCCTGATCTCCCCCTTATGCAACGATACAATCTTCTTCACAATCGCCAGCCCTATCCCCGTACCTTCATACTGGTCCTTCGTATGCAGCCGTTGAAACACTTCAAAGATCTTAACCGCATACTCATTCTTAAATCCAATACCATTATCGGAATAAACAATACGGGTTATATTGCCGTCTTTAACAACCTGAATAGTAATAACAGGTGTACGCTCGCTATGCGCAAATTTCAGCGAGTTGCTGATCAGGTTTTGGAACAGCTGCCCCAATAACAAGGGCACGCCTGTAATTTCGGTCAACCCTGAATAATGCAGCACCGCATCTTTTTCCTTTACAGATATTTCAAGGTCCTGCCAGATCTGTTGCAGCAGAGCGTTCAGGTCTACAGGTTCAAACTGCAGGTTGTCCTGCGAAAGGCGGGAAAAGGCCAGCAGGTCATCTATCAGCGACGACATGCGGGTAGAGGAGTTAATGATATTATCAATGTACTTATTGGCCGCAGGATCCAGCCCATCACCGGCTTTATCCTTCAGCATTCTGCTGAACAGGGAGATCTTGCGCAAAGGTTCTTTCAGGTCATGAGAGGCTACGCTGGTGAACTGCATCAGCTCATAGTTCAGCTTTTCCAGGTCAGCAGTACGTTCTTTTACTTTTTGTTCCAGTATGTGTTTGGTAGCTGCTTCCTGGTCGTGGAGAGCTTCCTGGATCCTTTTTTCTTCAGTAATGTCGCGCACTTCCAGCACTGTACCTTTTAATACGCCATTCTCCACAATAGGGCTGGATACAAATGCTACGGGATAAAAATATCCATCCCGGTGTATGAATATTTCTTCTCCGCTGGTTTGATGGCGGGTGCTGGTTGCCTTGTCAATAGGGCATTCTTCTATGGGAAAGTGCCGGCCATCGGGGTGAGTATGGTGCACATAATAGTGTAATGGTTTTTCCTGCAGCTCATGGATCTTAAACCCGGTCATTTTTTCTGCGGCAGGGTTCATGAAGGTACATATGCGGTGTTCGTTCAGCATAAACAACGCCTGCATGGTATTATTGGTAATGGTGTTAATAAGCACATTACGGCTCTGCAAATGCTGCAGGGTTGTTTTTCTTTCCGTAATATCCATGCAGGATCCGGTATAACCTTCAAACACACCAGCCGGGCTGTAATAAGGGCTTGCATTGGATACACACCATCTTACCTCGCCATCCCGTCTTTTTAAGCGGAACTCAAACTCAAAATTTTTGCGCAGCTGAAAGTCTTCCATAAAACGGGCCTGCATACTTTCCCTGTCATCCTCATCAATATCATCCAGCCATTTAAAGCCCAGGTGCATTTCCTGGGGTTTGCCGGTCCAGTCAACCCAGGTTTGATTTACAAAAGTATTCTCTCCTTTGCTGTTTGTTATCCATAGGGCTACCGGCGATGTTTTGGCAATTACCTGTGTAAGCGCTTCGCTTCTTTGCAGGGCTTCAGCAGTACGTTTATCACCCGTTACATCGCGTATTACAGCCAGGTAATGCTGCTTTTCTTTAAAGATGAAATTCGTAAGCACCATATCCGTATGGATCACCGTACCATCTTTTTTTACATGTACGCCTGCCCCGGAATAAGATTTGCCGGTTTTCACAATTTCGCGGATGCCTTCAAACTCTTCCGGGAATTGCTGCATCAGCACACTGCCGTGCAGGCCCACCATTTCCGTATTTGCATAACCGTACATTTTTCCTGCAGCGGGATTGGCTTCTGCTATTACGCCCTTTTCATCATAAATAAGAATGGCATCAGAGGTGGCGTTGAAAATGCTGGAATACTGCTCCTTTTGTTCCAGTAAACGTTTTTCTGTTTTTTTCTTTTCTTCAAACAGGCGTGCATTACCCATGGCAATGGCAGCCTGTGCAGCAATGCCTTCTATCAGCTGCTCGCTGGTTTCTGTAAATACACCCGGGGTAGAATGGCCAAAGAACAAGCCGCCAATTACCTCATTCGTAATAGGCGCTACTACAGGCGCTGCCAGGTAGCTTCTTACCGGCAGGTGGCCGCGGGGCATACCATGGTAAGGGGCGCTCTGTCCATAATGCGGTTGCTGCGTAACATCATCATACCGCACTACGCCTTTACCCGAAAAGGTTGGACCAAATATTTTGGTATTCCGGGGCATGGGAAATTTAGAGAAGGCTTCTTTAGGCACTCCGGAAATAGTGTACAATAAATACTTTTCGCCACTTGCATTTTCTTCATTATAAAAAAATGCGCCAAACTGCGCACCGCTAAGGGAGGTGCCAATATCCGTAATACGCTGTACCAGCTTCTCCAGCTCCACCTCCGAGTTAATTGCCTTGGCTGATTCCAGCAGCAGTTCCAGTATAGGATAGGTTTGGAGCTTGCCCGCATCGTGGGTGGTATCTTCTATGGCCATAGCGGTAAATTATTGTTGTTAATTGGCAAGTAATTAATAAATTTACCAAAATCAACTCAGATTAATGATACTTGTCTCCGGACTATTTTCCCTGCAATAAACTTATTTAAAACTGTGAAGCCGATTGTGAACAAGCACTCTCCCCTGAACATTCTGTTAGCGGATGACGACGCGATTGACCGGGAGTTATTTATTGAAGGCATTAACCATACCGGTATTACATATACCATTAACGAAATGGAGAACGGAGAGCAGGTTCTTTCTTACCTGTCCGGCGGCATTGAAAAGCCAGACCTCATTATCCTTGATCTTAATATGCCGGTTAAAGACGGCAGAAGCACACTGAAGGAATTAAAGAACCAGGATCAGTTCAAACGCATTCCGGTGGTGATCATGTCTACTTCCAACTCAAAGTTTGATATAGCGCTGGCCTATGATAGCGGCGCTAATTTGTTTGTAGTAAAACCAGACGATTTTAAAGAGCTGGTACATTTGCTCACCAGCCTGTTTTCTGTATTCTCTCCCTCACTGCACCTGCTGCGCCACCATAATTAAAAAAATATAGCCTGGCAATTTATCATCACCAGGCTATCTTCATCACAACGTGTTACTAGTTGCCCTGCTTCTTCAGCAAGGCGCATGAACAAGGCCATATCTTTTCCAGTAACATTGCCATAGGATATGTATGTCGTAGGCTAGATCATTGTCTGAAATGAATACGTGCCAGGCTGCAAGAAGGTTGCCTTATAATTTCATTTGCACCATACAGCCCGGTACTGTAATTTTGATGCCATTGGAAGATCTAAACTTCATTTACCATGCGCCTTATCCATATCTTAACATTCCCTGTACTGGCCTTAATAATACTCTCTGCACGCCCGGCCGGCCAAAGCCATACGCACAGCAAAGCAGATACTTCACAACATCATTTATACACCGCCGGTATTGGCGGCGCATTGATCGGTGGTTTGTACGATGGTATTTACCCATACGGCACGCTGAAGCAGCATGGCAATTTTGGCCTGGGGGCGCCGGCCCTGCTGGACGGTGAGCTGATCATCTTTAACGGTAAGATCTATCAGACGCAATACACCGGTAAAACTTTTGAGGTGAATGATCAGCAGCTGGCTTCTTTTGCCATGGTCAATTACTTTCACCCGACTATAAAGATCACACCCAATAAAGCAATGGATAAAGCAGCGCTTTTTCATTTGCTGGATAGTGTGCTTACGAACGTAAATGGCATGTACGCTATTCACATCAGCGGAACCTTCAGCATGTTAAAAACCCGCGCCTTTCCACCGGTAAAAGAGCATCAGCATACGCCGCTGGCAGATATGCTAAGCCTGCAGCATTTTTTTACTTATAACAGCGCACAGGGCGACCTGGTAGGCTACCGCCTGCCGGCGTTCATGGATAACACTAACATTTCCGGTTATCATTTCCATTTCCTTTCTGCGCAAAAAAATGAAGGCGGGCATATGATAGACCTGCTGACAGACCATATACAAATTGAAATAGATGTGCTGGATAGCTACAACGTGCAGGTGCCTGCTACCAGCGATTATGAACATTTTGATTTTAAAAAGAACCGGGAAGAAGATATTAAGAGCGTAGAACGCGGCGGCAAAGCACAGGCGCAAACACAAGGCGGCAAGGTAGATACCATGACCGTTTACCGCGAGAAAATTGATCAGCTGGATAAACAGATCGTGCAGCTGCTGGGTGAAAGAATGGAAGCTGCCCGCGCAATAGGTACTTATAAAATGGCACATAAGATTGGCGTAGTGCAAAGCAACCGGTTTAACGAGGTGCTGCAAAGGGCCATTGCCGAAGGCAAGCAGCTGGGCCTTTCAGAAGAATTTATTAAAAAGCTGTATGAGGATGTGCATGCAGAAAGTGTACGTCAGCAGGAAGCATTAAAACAATAATTACGCGTATGGAGATCATTAAAGCCCGTTAGCAGCATGCATGCGGATGTATTTGAATACCGCTCCCTGTTGCTGTCTGTTGCTTACCGCATGTTAGGGGAGCGGCAGGAGGCGGAAGATATTGTACAGGATATTTATGCCCGCTGGCTGGAAATGGATGTGCAGCACATACAACAACCCCGTCATTACTTACTGAGGGCAGTTACCAACCGCAGTATTAACCGCCTTAAAACATTACAGCAGCAACGGGAGCTTTACTCCGGTCCCTGGCTGCCTGAACCGGTTACTGCTACACCGGAGCCGCCCGCAACAGAGGGCGACCATCTTTCCATTGGCTTTCTTTTTTTACTGGAAAAGTTAAACCCGCTGGAAAGGGCCGTGTTCCTGTTAAGGGAAAGCTTTGATGTGGCCTACAAAGAGCTGGAAACTATCCTGGACATTCCTGAAGCCAGCTGCCGGCAGCACCTGCATCGCGCAAAAGAAAAGCTGCAGCAGGATAAAAAACGTTTTAATACGGATACTGCCCATCATCAGCAGCTGATGAAAGCCTTTATAGATGCCTGCTTAAACATGGATCAAACCAAGCTGGTTTCCCTGCTGCGAAAAGATATTGCCTTTTATTCCGATGGCGGCGGCAAAGCATCTGCGGCTATACACCCGCTGTTTGGACCGGATACCGTGGCCCGCTTTATACTGGGTATTTTCAAACACCGGCCCGTGGTGCAGCCTTTATTCCAGCAGCTGTGGGTAAATGGCCAGCTGGCTATTGGCGTATTTGATGCTGCTACCCGCCAGCCTGTACTGTGCATTTGTTTTGAAGCAGGCCAGGAGGGTATTGATAGCTTTTACTTTATCCGCAATCCTGATAAGTTGAAAAATATCCGGTATTCCGGCTAAAAAATTGTCACAAAACAGGTATCCGCTTGTCTTAAAGGTAAAAACACATTTTGCCATGGAACATTCATTAAGACTAGCGCCCATTGAAAAACCGCGGGGAGTATACCTGAAGCTGAGCTACCAGTATTTTAAAAAGGTATTGGGCAAGGTGATTACGCCTGCCAAAGTGATTTATGCCCGCGTACCGCGGATGATGAAAATTGCTTCCCTGTTCTATAAGATCCAGCAGGAGGCAACGCTGCCGGAAGAGCTGAAGATCCTTTGCCATATGCTGGTATCTGATATTAACCAGTGCTCTTTTTGCCTGGATATTGCACAGGCCTATGCCATGAAGCAGGGCAAGGGTATGCAAAAGCTGGGCGCATTACATGCCTTTGAAACCGATCCTTTATTTACACCGGCTGAACGTGCCTGCCTTCAATATGTAAAAGAAGTAACGCTGCATAAAAGTGTGCCTGATGAAGTGTTTAAAACCCTGCAGCAACACTTTAATGATGAGCAGATCATCTACATTACCTTCCTGTGCGCTTCCGAGGGCTATTATAACACGATGAACCTGGCCCTGGGTATCGGGTCTGACGGGTTGTGCAGCCTGCAATAAAAGGCCTTAAAATGAAAAGTCCTCCGGAGAACCGGAGGACTTTCTTTAACACAACTAAAAAACAATCAAACGAAAAAATACAGAGACTTAACCCATGAGAGATCGCTCCTCATTAATCGGGCTTTTTCCCATCTAAAAAAGTATTGATAGTATTGATCTCTGCCTGGTTTTGTCCGTTCTCACTCACGGTATAATTGGAGTAAAAACGTTCTGCGGATCCGGCGCCATTGTCCAGATCTACATTGCGGCGCAGGTAAGCGGGCACATTTTCAATCTCCGTATTATTATCCATCGTTTTCACATTAAAGCTAATGCTCCGCAGCTTGGCTATCCTTTCTGCCTGTTTACGTTTCTGCTCTTCAAACTGCTCATCTACAGCAGATGTGGGCGGCGCAGGCGTAGGCGTTGGTGCAGGCGGCGGCGTTACCGGCTCATCCTCTTCCCTAAACACTATTTTCATTTCTGGCTGGTCATTAGCCGGGGGCGGCGTATTGCTCAGCGGTTCAATATGAATGAAGGTGGCCGGCGGCGGTGTTTGCTGACGTATAACGTTAATTCCTGCACCGGTATTGTTGCTGGCCGGTGGCGCGGGCTGTGCGGGTATTACCGGCGGCACATAATCCGGGTCAGGCTCAATGTTTAATACAAAGTTCTGTTTTTCCGGAGCTGGCGGCGGTGTATAATTAGCTGCCTGCTGCGGGTGTGTTACTACCGGTTCTACCAGCCGGGGCGCCATATGGTCAGTGGGTTCCACAAACAGGTTGCCCTGCGCTTTTGGATTGGTCATTTTCTTTTCATCACCATCCTGTCCCAGCTGCATTACGATCTTAGGTTCCTCTGTTTTAGGCGCTGCTTCCGGGTTCATGGGCAGGCGCTGTATAGGCTTCTGCTCAAAACCGGTAGCAATAATAGTTACACCTAATTTGCGTTCCAGGGTTTGATCGTAGCCCACACCTAAGATCACATCACAATCCTCACCGGCCATGCTTTGTACATATGCCTGTATGGTATCCATTTCATCCAGCGTGTGCTCAAATTCGCCTTCGGCAGATGAAATGTTGATCAGGATCCATTTAGCGCCGCTGATGTCGTTATCATTCAGCAGTGGAGATGTTAAGGCTTCTTCAATGGCCCTTTGCGCGCGGCTTTCACCTTCTGCGGTAGCAGCGCCCAGTATGGCTACGCCGCCGTTACGCATTACGGTGCAAACGTCCGCAAAGTCCACGTTTATCTGGCCGGTGCTGTTGATCACATCTGTGATACATTTGGCAGCGGTGGCCAGTACGTTATCTGCTTTTTCAAAAGCAGCCTTGAATTTAAGATCGCCGTATTTCTGCCGCAGCTTATCATTGGAAATGATCAGCAGCGTATCCACGTATTCTTTCAGGCGGTTCACACCTTCATCTGCCTGCATCATACGTTTCTTCCCTTCGTAGGAGAAGGGAGTGGTTACAATACCTACGGTTAAAATACCCAGTTCCTTACAGATACGTGCAATAATAGGCGCGCCACCGGTACCGGTACCGCCGCCCATGCCTGCCGTAATAAAGGCCATCTTGGTGTTTACCTCCAGTATCTTTTTGAGCTCTTCAAAGGATTCCTCCGTTGCCTGCTCACCGATCTTAGGATTGGCGCCAGCGCCCAGTCCTTGTGTTAAGTGCGGTCCTAACTGCACTTTATTTGGAACGGGGCTGTTAGCGATTGCCTGCGCATCGGTATTGCAGATAATAAAATTCACCCCATCAATGCGTTGGTTGAACATGTGGTTCACCGCATTGCTTCCACCACCACCAATGCCTATTACCTTGATGATGGAGGATTTCTCCTTTGGAAGATCAAAATGTATCATGACTCTATCTCTTTTATGGGTTAGTTGCCTAAGTAATTAATAATGAATAATGAAGAATTAACAATATTAAGGCCAGTCTTTCAATTACATCCAATTATTAATTCTTAATTATCAATTCTTATAGTTTTGCGTCCTCTTCTTCTGTGAACATATCTATGATCTTTGTCTTCATCCTGTCCAGGAAGCTTTTCAAAGATGCATTCCTTTCGCTTGCTTTCCTTGCCTGTATAGCTGTTGTATCTTCTGCCGGTCCTTCTTCTTCCTGCATCCAGTCATCATCGCCAGTGGCTGCCTTATTGGAAGCTTTTTCCTTGGCTATAAAGCTGGTGTTGATCTTTACATAATTTTCTTCCAGCGCCCTGCGGTCATTCTCATAATCGTTATAACCTTTCAGTATTAAGCCTACGCAGGTAGCATACATGGGTTTGGTCAGCTCGTCAATATGCCCGCTGGCCAGGTGCTCGTTCGGGTAGCCGATACGTGCATTCACACCCGTAGTATATTCGGTTAGCTGTATCAGGTGTTTCAGCTGGGAGCCCCCGCCGGTAAGGATAATACCGCCATTCAGCATTTTATTATCCATACCTATCTGTTTAAGGTGGTACACCACAAAATCCAGGATCTCGCTCATACGCGCCTGAATGATGTGCGCCAGGTTCTTTACAGATATTTCCTTCGGGTTCTGTCCGCGCAGGCCGGGAATAGTGATGTAGGCATTGTTCTTGGCTTCATCTGCCAGCGCGTAGCCGAACTGCACTTTCATTTGCTCTGCCTGTGTTTTCAGCACGCCCAGGCCATTCTTAATATCATTGGTAATGTTTTCCCCGCCATAAGGAATTACCGCTGTATGTTTAAGAATACCTTCGTAAAACACGGCCAGGTCAGTTGTACCACCGCCTATATCCACGATGGCTACACCGGCTTCAAAATCCAGGTCGCACATAACGGCGGCAGCGGAAGCTAAGGGCTGCAGCACCAGGTCATGTATGCGCAGGCCGGATTTTTCCACGCTGCGGTTTATGTTACGGATCGCATTCTTATCGCCCGTAATAATGTGGAAGTTAGCGCCCACCTTCACACCCGACATCCCAATGGGGTAGGTGATGTTCTGCAGGCTATCCACAATATATTGCTGCGGTATCACGTCAATGATCTGGTCACTGGCGGGTATCACCGTTTTATACTGATCGTTGATCAGCTGATCAATGTCTTTCTGGGAAATTTCTGCGTCCGTATCGCTACGTACAATATCCCCGCGGGTTTGCAAACTTTTTATATGATGGCCGGCAATGCCTACATACACTTCATTGATCTCCAGGTTGGGATTTGAAGCGTAGCAGTTTTCCAGTGCCTGCCGTATGGCTTTGATCGTTTGATCGATGTTCAGCACCATTCCGTGCTGTACACCAAAAGATGGGGCTTTACCGAATCCCAGGATTTCCAGTTTCCCGTATTCATTCTTCCTTCCTGCAATGGCAGCAATCTTCGTAGTTCCTATATCAAGGCCTACAATGATGGGAGCTTCCTGATTCATGGCGTTTTATGTTTTTTTGTTGCGTTAATTGGTTTGTCCGCCGGTTTATATACTGCTTTGGGTGTCCGCTGCGTTTTGGCCGGTGGTTTTGGTGTTTTGTTATTGGATGAAGGCTTTACTGTTGTTTTCGGAGCCGGTTTTGCGGCCGGCTTTTCCGTGTGTTCAGCATGCCTGGCTGTTTCTTTTGCAGGCGCCGCTGCTGCTGTTACGGCAGCAATGTCGCCTGTGCCGGCCATATCCACGTCCACACTATCCAAATGCGGCGGGGTGGGTTTGGGCGGCGGCGTACCATCTTTACGGGTACATACTACTTCATTTTCAAACGCCACGTTAATACGGGTATAATTATTCCAGCCTACCCGGCTGAGGCCTTCTTTGTAGAAGGCTAATAACTTGGTAAATTTTTTCTCTATATCTGTTCCTTCTCCAAAGTCAATAATATGATCGCCCAGCTTGGGGGTGATCTCAAATTTGCGTTCGCCGTTAATATTCACCTGCTCTACCTGCGCCATCCAGAAAGGATCGTTCAGCACATAGGTGCTGAAGTCTACGATGCCTGCGGTAAGCGCGCTGTCGGCTGTTTGCAGCTGCGGCGCATCCGTAGGGAAGCCGGTGAATACAGGCACCCTTGCGGTATAACGTTCAGATACCGGTATGCGGTCGCGCTGCGAATCCAGGTAAAAGCTGTTGCCGGTGGTGGTGAACACGCGGGCTACCGGCTCACGCTGCACTACCTTAATGTTCAGCACACGGTTGTTGTCAATGAACAGGTCTGCCTGTTTTACCCAGGGATCCTGCGCTACCACTTTTTCCAAAGTGGCTATATTAATGCTGCTTACAGGCTTGCCTATTGGGTTCAGGTCTTTATTTTTTACGATCAGCGCCTTGATATCCTTTTCTTCTATAAAAAAGTTCTCATCGTCGCCGGAAAGCTTTACCACTATGCCTTTGCACTGGGTGGTATCTTTCACTTTTACCGCGGCGCTTACCAATACCACAAAGCCAACAAGTACTGCCATCCATAAAAGGGCGGTACCCATACGTTTTAATGCCTTGCGTGTTTTAGGTTGCACTCTTGTTACTTTTTATTTGTTATTAAACGTGAAAGGTGAAATGTGAAAACGCTTGCCTGTTTTCACAGTTCGCTTCTCACTCTGCACTATTTCTCACTCTTTTCACCTTCCAATATTTTTTTAGCCGGCTCTTTCATCAGGTCTATATCACCTGCGCCTGCAGTAATGAACAGGGGGGCTGTATTGGCTTTCAGCCAGTCCAGCACTTCTGCCTGCTGTAATATCTGCACCGGCTTGCCACTTATTTTACCAGCGATCATTTCACTGCTTACGCCTTCTATGGGCAGCTCCCGCGCGGGGTAAATGGGTAATAAGATCACCTCATCTGCCAGGGCCAGGCTTTCTGCAAAACCATCTGCCAGGTCGCGGGTGCGGGTATACAGGTGCGGCTGAAATACCACTACACATTTTTTATCCGGGAACAGGTCGCGCGCGCTGCTGATCAATGCCCGCAGCTCTTCCGGGTGATGCGCATAGTCGTCTATGAACACCTGGTGATCGTTATTGATCACATACTCAAAGCGGCGGCGTATGCCTTTAAAATCCGCTACTGCGGCTTTTATGGCTGCTTCGTCAATGCCCAGTAGGTGGGCTACGGTAATGGCGGCTACGCTGTTCTCCACGTTATGCAGGCCGCCAATGGGCAGCGTTACATTTTCAATGGTCCAGTCCTGCTGCACTACATCATACCGGTAACCGCCGTTCTGGTTGCGGATGTTCTTAGCATACGCATTGGCGGTGCTGCTGTTCAGGCGGTACCACAGCTTATTATCTGCCTGCAGGTCTGCTGCGCGTTGCAGGCCCTCCCGCGCTATTAACGTACCGTTGGGCTTTATATTCTTTGTGTACTGAATAAACGCTTCCTGCATATCCGCTTCCGTGCCGTAAATGTCCAGGTGGTCCGGGTCCATGGCAGTAAGCACGGCAATGTCCGGGCTTAGCTTCAGGAAAGAGCGGTCGTATTCATCGGCCTCAATTACAGCTACCCGCTTATCGCTGCTCCAGAAATTGCGGTTATAGTTCACGCTGATGCCGCCCAGGAATGCGTTACAGCCATACCCGCTATGCCGCAGGATATGCGCTATCATGGTTGAGATGGTGGTTTTACCATGGGTGCCGGCTACAGTAATGGCAAACAGCTCCCGGGTAATTTCCTGCAGCACATCGCTGCGTTTTACCACCTCAAAATTATTTTCACGATACCATTTCAGCTCCGAATGTATTGCGGGAATAGCGGGCGTGTACACCACCAGGGTGGCCTGTTTATCCAGCAGGTTCACATCATCAGTATAATGGATCTGCATACCTTCTTCTGCCAGCTGTTTGGTAAGAGCGGTTTCCGTACGGTCATAACCGCTCACCTGCACGCCGTTCTCATTAAAGAACCGTGCAATGGCGCTCATGCCTATGCCGCCTATGCCAATGAAATACACCCTTTGTATGTTGTTCAGATCCATCTTGCTGATTTCGTAAATCGTATATCCTCAAATTAATTTCAGCACTTCCTGTGCTATAACCATATCTGCATTGCTGTTGCCCAGCTTTGCAATGTTTTGTTCCAGCTGCTCCGTAAGGGCTTTGTTCTGCAACAGGCTAAAGAGTGTAGTACCCAGCTCTTTGCCTACCTCGCTGTCTTTGATCAGCAGCCCGGCCTGTTTGCTTACCAGCGCCTGCGCATTAAACGTTTGATGGTCTTCTGCTGCATACGGGTACGGCACAAAGATCACCGGCTTTTTAGCTACACATTCTTCCGCAATGGTCATAGCGCCTGCGCGGGAAATAACCACATCGGCTGCCTTGTACGCAAAGTCCATCAGGTTAATGAACTCAAACACTTTTATGTGAGATGCGTAGGGCACGGCGGCTGCCTTTGCTGTTTCATAATACAGCTTACCGGTTTGCCAGATCAGCTGCACATCTTTTTCTACAAACTCCGGCTGCAGGGCTTTCAATGCTTCGCTAATGGATTTGGCGCCTAAGCTGCCGCCAAAAGCAAACACTGTTTTCTTACCTTCCTGCAGGCCAAACTGTTTCAACGCTTCCTGCCGGGTTACGGCCGATTGTGTGATGCTGCTTCTTACCGGGTTGCCGGTGAGGATCAGCTTAGCTGCCGGGAAAAATTTTTCCATGCCGTCATACGCCACACAAATACGGCTGGCTTTACGGCCCAGGATCTTATTGGTTTTGCCGGCAAAGGAATTCTGTTCCTGTATTAAGGTTGGAATGCCTTTGCGCTGTGCTTTCCGCAACATGGGAAAGCTGGCGTAACCGCCTACACCTACCACCACATTGGGCTGAAAGCTTTTTAATATACTACTGGCCTGGGTTAGGCTTTTTATAATTTTAAAGGGCAGCGCCAGGTTTTTGAGCATATTGCTGCGGTTAAATGCTGCAATATCCAAACCCTCTATCTGGTAACCGGCCTGCGGCACTTTTTCCATTTCCATTTTGCCCCTGGCGCCCACAAACAAGATCTCTATGTTGGGCTGTATCTTCTTCAATGCATTGGCAATAGCAATTGCCGGGAAGATATGTCCTCCGGTACCACCACCTGCTATTATTACCTTTGCCATTTACAATTAATAATGAATGATTAAACTAATTACGTTTTGTTCTTTGCCTTGATCAGGCATACTCCTCTTCCTCTTCTTCCTCCTGTTCAGCAAGCACTCTCGCTATCCTTTCCTGCTCTGCTTTTTTGCCTTCCATTTCCTCTACATTGCGGGCCACACTTAATATGATGCCAATGGCCAGGCTGGTAAATATTACAGATGAACCACCCATACTTACCATGGGCAGCGTAACCCCTGTAACCGGGAATACGCCTACATTCACGGCCATATTGGTGAGCGCCTGTATCACCAGCGTTACGCTAAGCCCTAATGCCAGGAAGGCCCCAAACGCGTAGGGGCATTTCCGGTAGATGCGGATGCAGCGTAACAGCAGTAGCATATAAGCCATTAAGATCAAAAAGGCGCCAAAGATACCATACTCCTCGATAATTGTTGCATATATATAATCAGAATACGCATGCGGTAAAAAATTCCGCTGCGTACTGTTACCGGGACCTTTACCTAAAAAGCCGCCGCCTGCAATGGCAATGTTGGCCTGCTGCACCTGGTAAGGCGTTTCTGAATTTTCTTTATTGGTAAAATGCTCGATCCTTTTTAACCAGGTTTTAGTACGGCCTTCCATGCCGGAAACCTTGGCTACCACAAACATCAGCAGCACCAATCCTGCGCCCATGGCCATCATGGCGGCCAGGTATTTTACCGGTATGCGGCCAATGAAACATAACAGCATACAGCTGGCGCCCAGCAATAAAGCCGTACTCATGTTGGCCGGCATAATGAGCACACAGATAATGCCTACCGGGATAATGATGGGCAAAAATCCTTTTTTCAGGTCGGTGATCACATGCTGGCGTTTGGACAGCTGCCGGCTTACATACATGAAAATGGCCAGCTTGGCTACATCCGATGTCTGGAACGTAAGGTTAATAATGGGCAGCCGTATCCAGCGGCTGGCATCATTAATATGCGATCCAAAGGCCAGGGTGTAAATGAGCAGCGGTATGGAAATGATGAACCCTATCTGCGCTACGCGGGAGTAAATGGTATAATTCACCCGGTGCGCAAAGTAGATGATCAGCAAGCCCATTACCAGTACGGTTAGCTGCTTTAACAGGTAATACTCCGTGTGGCCGCCTCTTTCCCTATACGCCAGTGAGCCTGTGGCGCTATACACTGCCAACAAGCTCACCAGCGACAGGAAGACCACGATCGCCCATATCACCTTGTCACCTTTTGTCCTATAAAGAAAATCACCCATTTTAATAAGTTTGCAGTTGGCGGTTTGCAGTCAGGTTGACCAGTCGCTTAAATGACTGCCAACTGCCCACTGCATGCTGCCAACTTTTACAATTCCCTTACTGCTTCTTTAAACTGCTTGCCTCTGTCCTCGTAATTCTTGAACAGGTCAAAGCTGGCGCAGGCCGGGGAAAGCAATATCACATCTCCTTTGGCAGCCAGCTTAAAGGCTTCCTGCACCGCATCTTTCATGCTGCTGGTATTTACCATGGCAGGGGTAGCATCACTCAATGCGTCCTGTATCGGTTTGTTATCTACTCCCAGGCAAACAATCCCTTTTACCTTTTCCTGTACCAGTTCTTTAACGGCGCTGTAATCATTACCCTTATCTACCCCGCCCATGATCAGCACTACGGGCTGCTCCATACTTTCCAGCGCAAACCATAATGAGTTTACATTGGTGGCTTTGCTGTCATTAATAAAGTCTATTCCACGCACGGTGGCTACATATTCCATACGGTGCTCGAGGCTTTTGAAAGAGGTAAGGCTTTCGCGGATCTTCTCTTTCCGTATGTCCATGGTTTTGCCTGCAATACCTGCTGCCATTGAGTTGTATAAGTTATGTTTGCCTTTGAGGGCAAGATCATAGATCGACACGATCACCGGATCGTCATTCAATTTTATATTCACCTGGTCGTTTGCTATAAATCCGCCTTCTTTCTTCAATGGTTCCATGATAGTAAAAGGTATTGTTGTTGAGTAAATAGTTTTTTCGTTCATATAATTCCTGATCTCGGGGTCATCCATGCAGTAAATGAAATAATCTTCACTTGTCTGGTTCATGGCTATCCTGAACTTAGAGGCCACGTAGTTCTCCATTTTATAGTCATAACGGTCCAGGTGGTCGGGTGTTATGTTCAGTAAAATGGCTACATGGGGCCTGAATGTGGTAATATCGTCCAGCTGAAAGCTGCTGATCTCAATTATGTAATATTCAGCGGGTGCAGTGGCTACCTGCCTGGCATAGCTGATACCAATGTTACCTACCATGGCGGCATTGTAGCCGGCTGTTTTAAAGATGTGGTAGGTGAGCGCAGTGGTGGTGCTTTTGCCGTTGCTGCCGGTAATGGCTATGATCTTTGCATCTTTACTGAAGCGGTAAGCCAGCTCTATTTCTGAAATTACCGGTACCTGCTTTTCACGCACCTTTTTCATCAGCTCCGACTTTTCCGGTATGCCCGGGCTTTTCACGATCTCGTCTGCACCCAAGATCACATCCCAGGAGTGCTGGCCTTCTTCAAACGGGATGTGGTTCACGGCCATTTCCTGTTTGTAGATGTCTTTGATCAGTCCTCCGTCAGATACAAATACCTCGTAGCCCTGCTGTTTGCCCAGCAAAGCTGCGCCAATACCACTTTCACCGGCGCCCAGGATCACCAGGCGTTTGGTGCTGCCGGTGCTGTCTGCTGCTGTTGGATGATATTGTATGTTCTTTTTCAATTATTATCTCATTTTCAAAGTTGCAATAGCTACTACCGCACACATAATGGCTACTATCCAGAAGCGTACGGCTATCTTACTTTCATGGTATCCTATTTTCTGGTAGTGGTGGTGCAGGGGCGACATTTTAAAAATGCGCCGTCCTTCGCCATACTTCTTTTTAGTGTATTTGAAATAGCTTACCTGTATCATTACGCTCAGGTTCTCTACCAGGAACACGCCGCAGAAAATTGGGATCAGTAGCTCTTTGCGCACAATAATGGCCAGGGATGCAATAATGCCGCCGAGTGCCAGGCTGCCGGTATCGCCCATGAACACCTGCGCCGGGTAAGCGTTGTACCAGAGAAAGCCTACACATGCGCCCACAAAGGCGGCTATGAAAATGGCCAGCTCGCCCAGGTTGGGGATGTACATAATATTCAGGTAGTCCGCAAACTGGATGTTACCGGATACGTAGGCAAACACACCCAAACAAATACCTATGACCGCGGAAACCCCTGTGGCCAGTCCATCCAGCCCGTCTGTTATATTAGCCCCGTTGGATACGGCCGTGATAATGAAGATCACGATCAGGATGTACAGCACGAAAGTATATTTCTCTGCCCCCGGTATCCAGGAGATCAGTTTTGAATAGTTGAACTCATGCGTTTTTACAAAGGGAATAGTAGTAATGGGGGTTTTTACATCCACAAAACGTTTTCCTTCCTTGGTGGTCCTTTCCGTTTTGCTGATCACTCTTTCATACGACGGTATAGGCTTTGCATTCTGCACTTCACGGGAGATCACTACATTATCATTAAAGTATAAGGTAGTACCTACTATCAGACCCAGGCCTATTTGCCCCAGCACTTTGAACTTACCGGCTAAGCCTTCCTTATTCTTTTTAAATACCTTGATGTAATCATCTATAAAACCGATCAGCCCCAGCCAGATGGTGCAGAGTATGATCAGCAGGATGTACACATTCAACACCCGGGCAAACAGCAGGGTAGGGATCACAATGGCCGACAGGATGATGAGCCCACCCATGGTAGGGGTGCCCTTCTTCGTGTTCTCGCCCTGCAGGCCCAGCTCCCGGATCGTTTCACCGATCTGCTTGCGTTGCAGGAAGCGCACAATGCGTTTCCCTAACAGCAGGGAAATAACCAGGGAAAGCAGCAATGCCATGGTCACCCGGAAGGTGATAAACTGGAAAATGCCGCTACCACTGATGTTGAACTCAGTTTTCAGGTAGTTGAATAAATAATATAGCATAAGTTAGTTAGTCCTCGTACATTCTATTTTTCCATCATCCGCATCATTTCCAGCAGCACGGCTTTATCGTCAAACGGGTGTTTTACGCCCTTGATGTCCTGGTATTTTTCATGTCCCTTTCCCGCCACCAGAACAATATCTTCCGGGTTAGCCAGGCTGATAGCGGTTTTGATCGCTTCCTTGCGGTCGGTTATGGACAATACTTTTTTCTTCTGGTGCACCGGCACGCCTGCTTCCATAGCTTGTATAATAGCTACCGGATCTTCAGAGCGCGGGTTGTCGGAGGTGAGTATCACCTTATCACTATGCTCTGCCGCTACCTGCGCCATTATGGGGCGTTTAGCGGTGTCACGGTCGCCCCCGCAGCCTACCACGGTGATCACCTGCTCATTACCCTTGCGCAGGTTCTTGATAGTGGCCAGCACATTCAGTAAAGCATCCGGGGTATGGGCATAATCCACGATGCCGATAATGCGCTGATTGTCTGATACTATATAATCAAAGCGGCCTTCTGCACCCTGCAGGTTGCTCAGGGCCTGCAGCACCGCATGTTTATCCTGGTTCAGCAATACGCCGGCGCCGTATACTGCCAGCAGGTTATAGGCATTAAATTCCCCGATAAGGCGGAAGTGTACTTCCTGCTCGCCTACCTGCATGATCAGTCCTGTAAGGTTATTCTCCAGGATCCTGCCTTTAAAGTCGGCCATGGTGCGCAGGCTGTACGTGGCTTTGCGGGCTTTAGTATTTTGCAGCATTACATTGCCACGCTTATCATCCAGGTTGGTGAGCGCAAACGCGGTGTTGGGCAGGCCGTCAAAGAAGGCCTTCTTCACGCGTATGTATTCATCAAAGGTTTTATGATAATCCAGGTGATCGTGTGTGATGTTGCTGAAAATACCACCGGCAAACTTTAAACCGGCTATTCTTTGCTGGTGTATGGCATGGGAGCTTACTTCCATGAATGCATACTGGCAGCCATCTTCCACCATTTTCGCCAGCAGCGCATTGAGGCTGATGGCATCCGGGGTGGTATGTGTAGCGGGTATAACGGTATCGCCTATCTGGTTTTGTACGGTAGAGAGCAATCCGCAATGGTAACCCATTTTGGTAAACAGCTTAAACAGCAGGGTGGCAATGGTAGTTTTACCATTGGTACCTGTAACGCCTACCAGCTGCAGGTTGCGGGAGGGGTGCTGATAAAAGTTATCGGCCATTACACCGCAGGCATGGGTACTGTCGGCTACCTGTATATAACATACGTTGTCCAACAGCGTTTCAGGCAGCACTTCACAGATAACGGCAGCGGCGCCCAGCTCAGTAGCTTTTGCAATAAAAGTATGGCCATCCGTATGCACCCCTTTAATGGCAATGAATGCATCGCCGGGCTGTACGGCCCTGGAATCTATGCGCAGCTCGTTCACGGAAATATTATTATTCCCGTGCACCGCCTGGATGCTTACACTGTATAATATGTCTCTTAATAACTGCATGCTGCGTTTATACTTCTAAGACCTGGCCGGTTCTGAAACCGGCCAGGTCTGTAAATTTTTAAGTGTTCAGTTCAATTACAATCGTTTGATCCCTGCCTATCTTGCTGCCGCCGGGTATGGATTGTGTGATCACTTTACCCGAGCCCCTGATCTCTACACGCAGTCCTGCATTTTCCAGCAAATACAATGCATCTTTTAACCCCATTCCTTTTACATCCGGCACTGCGCCTTTCAGCTGTTTTACCGGTTCCAGCGCTACCTGCTGCTCATTTACCGTTGCGCTTACCCAATTGGTATTGGTTACCGCCGGGCCCTGCCAGGGCAGGTGCAGGGTAGTTAAGATCTCCTTCAGCTCACTGCCTTTCCCGTTCTTCAGCGCCAGCATAGAATCCAGGCGCATGGTGGTTTTTAACGGTTTTTGCTTTTCCACGGCAATGGCATATAATTTATCTGCCACTTCGCGGAACACCGGGCCTGCTACAGATGCGCCGTAGAACCTTGCGGCATGCGCTTTATTCTTGATCACTACCACGCAGGTATACTGCGGATCATTTGCCGGGAAATAACCTGCAAATGAGGATTGGTAAATTTTATCTGCATATCCTCTTTTGCCATTGGCTACCAGCGCGGTACCGGTTTTGCCGGCAAAGGAGTAATACGGTGTCCATAATTTTTTTGCGGTGCCTTCCAGCACCACGCCTTCCAGCATTTTCTTCACCTGCTTCAGCGTGCTGCGTGAGCAAATGCTGTCCATTACTACGGTTGGCTCAAACTGTTTCTGCACCTGCCCGTACTCCATGATGTTGTTCACCAGGTACGGCTTCATCATTTTACCGTTGTTGGCTACTGCATTATATAACATGCAGGTTTGTAGCGGGCTTATTAACACCTCGTACCCGAACGCCATCCAGGGCAGGGAAGTAGCGCTCCATGTTTTGGATGCGGTGCTTTTTATCACCGGCCATCCTTCCCCTTCCAGGTCAATACCGGTATGTTTATCCAGGTGCAGCTTTTTTAAATGTGCTACAAAGTTGTTGGGCTGTTTGCTGTAATACTGATAGGCCAGCTTGGCCATACCTACATTAGAGCTCAGCTCAAAGGCCTGTTTAACGGTTACATTAGTGCGGTGGTGCGGCTCAGAATCATATACTGTTCTGCGGCCTACCTGCCAGCGTCCGTAGTTCAGGTCTACCATACCGTTCATGGTAGTGTACTTGTCTTCCAGCACAGAGATCACGGTGGCCAGCTTGAAAGTAGATCCCGGCTCAGCTACCTGCAGGGCATAGTTCATGTCCTCGAAGTAGCTGCCATCCGGCTGCCTGCCTAAGTTGGCAATGGCTTTTATTTTGCCGGTCTTTACTTCCATTAATATACAGGTGCCGTGTTCTGCTTCATTTTCTACCATCATATTCATGAGGGCATTCTCTACAATATCCTGCATGTTCACATCCAGCGTGGTGTTCACATCATGGCCATCTTCCGGCTCAATATCATATCCTTCTACCGGTACAAAGGTGCCGCCGGCTATGCGGCGCATCAGTCTTTTACCGGTTACTCCTTTCAGGTAAGCATCGTAGGTTCTTTCCAGTCCTACGTTCTGTGCATTTTCCCTTGACAGGCCAATGGTTCTGTTGGCCAGCAGCTTAAAGGGATTAATGCGTTTATTGCGGGTTTCTGCTATTAAGCCGCCTTTGTTAGGCCCCAGCCGGAACATGGGAAAGGTCCGCAGCTCCTGGTACTGGTTAAAGGGCACGTTACGTTTCAGCAGAAAGTAACGGTCCTTGCTTTTATAACCTTCCCGCAGCAGCTGTTTGTATTCCGCTGTGGTACGGTCGCCAAACAGGCGGGAGAGGTAGCCGGATAATGAATCCACGTTCTCTTTAAACACCTGTCCGTTCTTATCGCGCAGGCCATCGGCCGCAAAATCTATCCTCAGATCAAAATAGGGGATAGAGGTAGAGAGCATTCTCCCTTCCTCTGAATAAATAGTGCCTCTTTCCGCATCCAGCGAGACATAACTTGTGTGCAGGCTATCGGCCATGCTGCGCCAGTAGTTGCCTTCTACATTCTGCAGTATGAACACCTTAGCCAGTATTACCACGCCAAACAGCACCATGCCGATAAAGCAGAGGTAAACGCGCCATAGTATGTCTTTCTTTACTTCCATATATGATGAAATGAAGTAAGCGGTATTTCCTACTTCTCTTTCTTTTTAATCTCAATTTTTTGTGGTGGATTGTTGAGCGTTTTCAATCCCAGCGGTTCTACGGCTTTGCTCACCTCACTCATTTTGCTGCGGAACATCAGCTCACTTTTCACATTCAGATATTCCCAGCGCAGCTCTTTTATTTCCTTTCCCAGCTTGTTTATTCTGCGGATCTTTTTTTCCGCAAAATGGCTGTTGGCTATGTATACCAGCGCCAGGCAGCTCAGGAACAGGATGAAGGGCATATTTTGCGTAAGCGCCCGGTAGTTGATGCGCAGGCGCCATTCCTTTTTCTGTTCCGGCGCCTCCGGTACTTCCGGACTTTCTTCTTCCTGTTCTATTTCTTCTTCCAATAACTCTTCCTGCACGGTAGTAGATTTTAGATTAAATTTTCTCCGCCACCCTCAGTTTAGCGCTTCTTGCTCTTGTGTTCTGCTTCAGTTCTGCGTCGCCTGCGGTGATGGGTTTCTTGGTAATCAGTTGGAAGGTCTTAGGGGGAGGGGCAGTAGTGAAATCGTAAGACGAGTCCTGGATCTCGAACTGTCCAGTTTTCATGAAATTTTTCACCAGCCTGTCTTCCAGCGAGTGGAAGGTGATAACGGCCAGCCGGCCCCCCGGCTTTAATACCTGCGCTGATTGCTGCAGCAGCTCTTTCAGTGCGCCCAGCTCATCGTTCACGACTATACGCAATGCCTGGAACACCTGTGCCAGGTACTTTTGCGGATTGCCTTTTACAATGGGCTGTATCAGTGACTTAAATTCGCTGATGGTGCGCACGGGATGCGTTTTACGCTGCGTTACAATGGTTTTTGCCAAAGTGCGGGCGTTGGTAACCTCTCCGTATTCCTGGAACAGCAGGTGCAGCGCCTTTTCTGAATAGGTTTGGAGCACCTGTGCTGCGGTAAGGGGGGAGCGGGTATCCATGCGCATATCCATATTGCCCTCAAAGCGGGTGCTGAAGCCTCTTTCAGCGGTATCAAACTGATAGCTGGACACGCCCAGGTCTGCCAGGATACCATCTGCCTCAGTAGCCTTATACAGTTTCAGGAACCGCTGTAAGTGGCGGAAGTTGTGCTGTACAAAGGTTACGCGCTCGTCTTCAATACGGTTGCGGTAAGCATCTTCATCCTGGTCAAATACCAGCAGCCGGCCATTGGGGCCTAACTGCGAAAGGATGGCCCTGGAATGCCCGCCACCACCAAAGGTGGCATCCACATAAGTGCCGTCCGGGCGTATCTGCAGGTTGTCTATAACTTCCTGCAGCAGTACTGGTAAATGATATTGAGATGCTTCCATGACTTAATTAATTATGCCAACCCTGAAGGCGTGACGGCTGAATGCGCTACGGTACCCAGGTCCGGGTTTACTATAGCGTTAAGCGTTTTGCATTTAGCTTTGAGCATTCCCGTCTCCGGTCATCACCTGTTGCGCCAGATCACTGAAGGCTCCTGGTGAGAAATTTTCAAAGAACTCCTGGTACTTACTTATATCCCAGATCTCGATTTTATTAGTGGCTGCTGCCAGTATAATGTCTTTCTCCAGGCTGGCATACGTCATTAAATTCTTGGGAATCAATAACCTGCCTGCGCTATCCAGGTCCAGAATGGTGGCGCCGTTCAAAAAGTAGCGGCGAAATTCCCTAACTTTCGGGTCAAAATCGTTCAGCTTACTGATGCGTTCAAATATGGGCTGCCACTCATTCATGGGATACAAGGTCAAACACTTTTCAAACCCCCGGTTTAGCACAAACTGCTCGCCGGCCCCTTCCGCTAACTGCTTTTTGAAACCAGCAGGTAATAGAAAGCGCCCTTTTGCGTCCAGCGTGGCCTCATATTCACCGAGAAAACCTGTCATATTGGGGGGCGAAAATCCTTGAAATCCATTTTCTAACACAAAATAACACTTTTTCCCACTTTTTAACGAAAAAATGCATTCTAAATTTTTTCCACAGGGGAGAACTGTCCTTTCTATTGGGCTTACCGGGGATTTATGCCCCTGTGAATGTGGATAGTGGTGGCTTGTGTGTTAATAACGTGTGATTAAATGTGATATTATTGTTAATAAGGGGCTATGCCCCTTTTTTTATGCCCTGATGGCAGGTCTTGGCTGGGGTAAGCAAGTGGTAAATTCCCATTCATCTATTGGTAAGCCACAGAAATAGGTTGTGCCGGGTATGAACCTGCCGGGAACAGGGCCAACCCCGCCCATCAATATGCCATAGGAATAAGCTTTACCGGAGAAGAGTCTACCGGTAATAAGCTGCAACTTAATTATTAATAAACCGTATATAAGCCGTCTCTTATAAGGGATGGCTTATAGATAGCTTATATACGGCTTACATAGGGCTTATATGCGGCTTATCTGACAATCTGCAGAGCCGAGGACGACAGATGCGGACGATTATACGCAGATATCTACTTACCACTGATTATGGAAATGATTTGAAGCTTTTTGGTGGCTGGCTGGCTGTTAATCCTGAAAAGGTAGTAGTCTGGTGGTAAAAAGTGTGAGGGAACAATTGGCAATGGAGGCTGTTATTTCGGGTGATAGTGATCAGCGCCTGCTTTCGTATTGATTATATGCTGGTTATAACCGGTCAGAAGCTTTCCGGCAGCCGGCCATCATCCTGAAAAAGGTATACACCTTAGTTAAATGATCCTGTTTAAGGTTTACAGTACCGGCCGCCCCGGGGATCTCCAGGGATTTTTTTTAAAGATCAGCCAATTTCAGCAGTACCGGCCCGGTCGGTGATTTATGCCTTTTGGCAAAATTTTAACAGCGGCAAATATTGTCCAGCCCTACATTTACATTTAATTTGTACCTTTGCCCTTCTTTTTTATGAGGAAAATCTTTTTATACATCACACTGTTTGCACTGGTGGCGGCTTCCGCCTGTAATATGGAACTGCGCCGGATAGAGAAAAGCAAGGACTTCGGTAAGAAGCTGACCTATGCGGATAAGTTGTACAAGAAGAAAAAGTATACCCAGGCACAGATGCTGTATGAAGAGCTGTTCCCGGTATATAAAGGCACCGATAAATTTGAGCCCATATATTACAAATATGCCTACTGCTCGTATTATGTAAAGGATTATGTGCAGGCGGCCTTTCACTTCAAGAACTACCTGGACGCGTTCCCTAACAGCCCGCATGCTACGGAAGTGGATTATATGCAGGCCTATTGTTATTATAAACAATCGCCCAAGGTAAACCTGGATCAGACCAATACCGTGAAGGCCATATCTGCCATGCAGACTTACATTAATAACTACCCCACATCGGACAAAGTAGCAGAGGCTAACCTGGTAATTGAGCTGTGCCGCCGCAAGCTGGAACAAAAAGAGTTTAACAGTGCCGAATTATATTATAACTTAGGGTATTATAAGTCTGCCGCTATTGCTTTCAAGAACCTGCAGCGTAACTACCCGGATTCTGATAAGAGCGATGGTTATAAGTATATGGCTATCAAGGCTTATTTCCAGTACGCCAGGAACAGCATCCTGGAAAAGCAGAAAGAGCGCTATGAAGATGTGGTAACGGAATACATGGACTTTGCCGACCACTTCCCCAGCAGCAAAATGAAACCGGAAGCGGAAAAGTATTACGCCATGGCACAGGGTAATATCAAAACCCTGGATAATGAGACCGAAAAGATAGAGAAGGAGCGTGCCCGCCGGGCTAAAGCAGCTAAGGCTGACATGAACAATCTTATTAACACGAATACTATTAACAACTATAACAATTCTTCTAACACCAATAAACCCTTGGAGAATGAGCAAAATAAAGAGAAATCTAACCAGTAGTTTAAATCCCTGGGTAGAAACCAAGAACACGACGGAGATAAAAGGCAAAACAGGCAATTTATACGAGTCTATTGCCGTTATTGCTAAGCGTGCCAATCAGATCAACATATCTGTAAAGGAAGAGCTGCACTCCAAGCTGGAAGAATTTGCCAGCCATACCGACAATCTGGAGGAAGTGCATGAGAACAAGGAGCAGATAGAAATATCCCGCTTCTATGAAAGAATGGCTAACCCGGCTATCCAGGCTACTTCAGAGTTCCTGGATGATAAGATCTACTTCCGCCGGAACGATGATGATCTGTACAGTTAAATAGTTAGCAGTTTGCAGTTGCCGGCTGGCAGTTAATTATGCAAACTGTTTATTATACTTTACTAAACTGGTTGGCAGTTTGTAGTGATCGGTCCACAGTCAAAGACTGCTGACTGGCAACTGCAAACTGCCAACTTTTTTGTAGCTTGCCCACGGCAGGCTGTTGCCTGCAAACTCTGAAAGACCATGTTACAAGGAAAAAAGATCCTCTTGGGCGTATCCGGTAGTATTGCTGCCTACAAAGCAGCTACCCTTATACGTTTGCTGGTAAAAGAAGGCGCCCAGGTAAAAGTAGTAATGACCGCTGCTGCCTGTGATTTTATTACTCCCCTAACGCTCTCCACTTTATCCAAAAATGAAGTGCTGGTAGCCCTTAAGAACGATCAAAGCTGGAATAACCACGTAACGCTGGGCCGCTGGGCCGATGTGATGCTGATAGCGCCCGCATCTGCCAACACCATTGCTAAAATGGCGCAGGGCCTGTGCGATAACCTGCTGCAGGCAGTATACCTCTCTGCGACCTGCCCGGTATTGTTTGCCCCGGCTATGGATGAGGATATGTGGCACCACCCTGCCACTCGCCATAACATAGAAAAATTATTGTCTTACGGCCACCGGCAGCTGCCCGTGGAAAGCGGTGAGCTGGCCAGCGGTCTTTTTGGCGAAGGCCGCATGTCGGAGCCGGAAAGTATCATTGCTTTCCTGCGCCAGTACTTTAACACCCCGCAAACCAATATTCCTTTACAGCAGCCTTTAAAGGGCAAGCTGGCATTGGTAACCGCCGGTCCTACGGTGGAGCCTATTGACCCGGTGCGTTTTATCAGCAACCATTCCAGCGGTAAAATGGGTATTGCCATTGCAGATGCATTAGCAGCTGCCGGCGCTACCGTAAAGCTGGTGCTGGGACCTACACGTTATACCCCCGCTGATCCCAGTGTGGAAACCATTCATGTTACCACTGCGGCTGAAATGTTCAATAGCTGCATTGCCAACTATCCCATGTCGGATATTGTGGTAATGGCCGCTGCTGTGGCAGATTACCGGCCTAAAACCGTGGTGGATAAAAAGATAAAGAAGGGAGATGAAGGTATGACGCTGGAGCTTGAAAAAACACACGACATACTGCGTACCCTGGGTAATAACAAAGGCCAGGACCAGCTGCTGGTAGGCTTTTCCCTGGAAACGAACAACGAAAAGGAATACGCGCTGAAAAAATTGCAGGACAAAAACCTGGACCTGGTAGTGCTGAACTCTCTGAAAGATGAAGGCGCCGGGTTTAACCACGATACCAATAAAGTGACCCTGTTTGACCGCGACGGTAAGGAAACTGCCCTGCCGCTGAAATCCAAGCAGGAAGTAGCAAAGGATATTGTTTCGGCTATAATTGAATTGCAACATGAAAACAAATAGTCCACGGCCTGCGAACCACGGTTTACGGCCCCGCCCTATGAGATATATTTTCTTAGCTTTTAGCTTTTGGCTTTTAGCTTTTAGCTCCGCTCATGCACAGGAGATCCGCGCCAATGTAACCGTAGTGGCGGGCCAGGTAACGGGGGTAGATAAAAAAGTGTTCACCACTTTGCAGAATGCCATTAAGGAATTTTTAAATAACCGCCGCTGGACCAATGATTCCTATACTGTAGGCGAACGCATTGAGTGCAACTTTATGCTGAATGTGCAGCAGGACCTGGGCTCCAATGCCTACAAGGCTGCGCTTACCATACAGGCTACCCGCCCGGTATTTAACTCCGGTTATGTAACCAGCCTGCTGAACACGCAGGATAATAATGTGGCTTTCCGTTATGTGGAATTTCAGCCGCTCGAATTCAGTGATAACCGGGTAGTGGCCAATGATCCCATGGTATCTAACCTCACCGCTACCTTAGCATATTATGTGTACATAATACTGGGGCTGGATTATGATTCTTTCTCGCCCCGCGGTGGTGATGACTTTTTCAAAAAAGCGCTGAACATAGTAAGCAATGCGCCGGATGGTAAGGATATTGCCGGCTGGAAAGCATTTGAGGGTAACCGTAACCGTTACTGGCTGCAGGATAATCTGCTGAATGCAAAGTTCAGCCGCTTTCACGATGTAATGTACCAGTATCACCGCCAGGGCCTGGATGTGATGTATGATGATATGAACAAGGGCCGCGCCGCTGTTATGAATAGCCTGAACATGCTGTACGCCATTCAGCAGGATATTCCTAATTCTATGCTGCTGCAAACATTCTTTACCGCCAAGTCGGACGAGCTGCTGAAAATATTTTCCAAAGCACCGCCACAGGACAAAAGCCGCGCTGCGCAAATGCTGGCGCAGATGGATATAACGAATGCGAACAAGTATCAGCAAATGAAGTAAAGCAAGTGACCACGAACCCAACGATGACGATTATACGAAAGATAGTAATAGCTATACTGCTGCTGGGCGCTGTGGCCTGCGGTAATGCCGACAAAGTACCTTCCAACATACTGTCTAAGGAAAAAATGCGCGATATATTGCTGGATATGAACATGGCAGATGCCTACAGCTATGATATTTCGCCCATGAGAGGCGTACCCCTGCCGGATTCTCTGCGGCAATTAAAAGTAAAGGAATATTACCGGCAGATCCTGGACCTGCATCATATATCCGTAAAGGATTTTATGTTCAGCTACCGTTACTATGAATCGCACGCCGACCGCCTGAAAGAAGTGTATGATATGATGCAGGCCTCCATTGCAGAGGAGCGTAAGATCCAGGAAGGCGAAGACAGAAGGCAGCAGTATGCCGAGAATCCCGGTAGCTTTTTTCCATATCCTAAGAATACTGTAATTTCAAAAAAACAAGATACCATCTTGCCTTTCCTGAAAAGGAAACACTAACCCTGTAAAACACCAAAACATGAACAAAGTAGTGGCTAATGCTGATGAAGCCCTGCATGATATACCCGATGGGGCGGTATTAATGCTGGGAGGATTTGGATTAAGCGGTATTCCGGAAAATTCTATTGCAGCCCTGGTACGTAAGGGCGTTAAAGAGCTTACCTGTATTTCCAATAACGCGGGGGTAGATGATTTTGGCCTGGGCCTGCTGTTGAAAACCCGGCAGATCAAAAAAATGTTATCGTCTTATGTGGGCGAGAATGCGGAATTTGAAAGACAGCTGCTTAGCGGAGAGCTGGAAGTAGACCTTATTCCCCAGGGCACGCTGGCTACCCGTATACAAATGGCCGGCATGGGCATTCCCGCCTTTTTTACACCAGCCGGTTATGGTACCGAGATAGCAGAAGGCAAAGAGGTGCGCGAGTTCAATGGCAAGCAATACCTGATGGAGCTGGCCCTGCATGCGGATTTTGCTATTATAAAAGCCTGGAAAGGCGATACCATGGGCAACCTGGTGTTCCGCAAAACCACGCGCAATTTCAGCACCTCCATGGCCAAAGCAGGCAATATCACTATTGTGGAAGTAGAGCAGCTGGTGCAGCCCGGGGAGCTGGATCCCGACCAGGTACATGTACCTGGCATTTATGTGCACCGCATTTTCCAGGGTAAGGATTATGAGAAGAGGATAGAGCGGAAAACAGTGAAGATGTAAGATGTGCAGATATGCAGATGTGCTGGTGGCTGTTATAAATCGTAAATCTAAAATTGAATCATGGCTTTAGATAAATATGGTATTGCAAAAAGAATAGCGCAGGAGCTGCAGGATGGTATGTATGTGAACCTGGGCATTGGTATTCCTACGCTGGTATCCAACTATGTGCCGGCAGGCATTTCCATTATGTTACAGTCAGAGAACGGGATGCTGGGCATGGGGCCTTATCCTGCCGAAGAAGATATAGACCCCGACCTGATCAATGCCGGTAAGGAAACGGTGACCGTATTACCCGGCGGCTGTTTTTTTGATTCCGCCGAAAGCTTTGGTATGATCCGCGCCGGCAAGGTGAACCTCACTGTATTGGGCGCCATGGAAGTGGCTGACAACGGGGATATTGCCAACTGGAAAATACCCGGCAAAATGGTAAAAGGCATGGGCGGCGCTATGGATCTTGTTGCGGCAGCCCAAAATATAATTGTGGCCATGATGCATACTAACCCTAAGGGGGAAAGCAAGCTGCTGCCACAGTGCAGCCTGCCACTCACAGGCGTACGCTGCGTAAAAAAAATAGTGAGCGACCTGGCCGTATTAGCCGTTACCCCGCAGGGCTTTAAGCTGCTGGAACGCGCACCCGGCATTAGTGTGGAGGAGATCAAAGCCAAAACCGCCGGGCGGTTGATCGTTGAAGGAGAGATACCTGAGATGAGGATATAGGAAGAAGAAGCAGCCCTCAGGCGCCTTATAACCCCCCGGCCGGCCGCCACTGAGAGCAGGCCGCAGCCTGCGATGCGCAAAACAATACATAGGTATTTTGTATATGTCATTAATCGCCCTGCCTGTCCACACAATTATTAATTCTTAATTGTTAATTATTAATTCTCCGGAGGAGTATCCCTTAAATTTTCGTAACTTAACTACCCTGTTAAAAACCTGTCACCAAAAAGCGTTCGAAGTGCAAGTTGGTCTCATTTGTTACAACGGAAGATTTCTTCCCGGATCAGAACCTATTTTTACGGCAGATAACCGTTCTTTCCGCTATGGAGACGGCTGTTTTGAAACCATGAAAGTGTACCAGGGACAGGTGCTGCTGTCGGACCTGCATTTTGAGCGCCTGGCCACCAGCATGAACCGCCTGCACTTTGATGTTCCCCTGAACTTTACCAAAGACTATTTTACCGGCCTTATAACAGAGTTATGTGCCCGCAATGGCTTATCCCGCCTGGCAAGGGTAAGGTTAACCGTATTCCGCTCCAACGGTGGTTTCTATGACCCGGTAGATAATACGCCCAATTTTATTATACAATCTGCAGAGCTGACCCGGCGCATTTTTGAGCTGAATGAGGACGGGCTTACAATAGATGTGTTCCCCGATGCCCGCAAGAGCTGTGATAAGCTTTCCAGCATTAAATCCAATAACTGCCTGGCCTATGTAATGGCCAGCATGTATGCCCGCCAGAACCAGCTGGATGAGGCCATTTTGCTGAACCATCACAACCGGATAGCAGATACTACCATTGCTAATTTATTTGTGGTGCGCGATGGGCAGATCATGACGCCTCCCTTATCAGAGGGCGGCGTATGCGGAGTAATGCGTAAACATTTATTAAGAACAGAGCTGCCGTTTAAGCTGGAAGAATATCCCCTCTCCATCACCGACCTGGAAAAGGCCGATGAGATCTTCCTCACCAATGCCATTTATGGCATCCGCTGGGTAGGGCGTTTCCGTAATAACCGTTACGGTAATGCTGCCGCTACCATTTTACACGAAGTGTTATTTGAAGGAGTGATCTAAGAGCTAAGCTTCACTTGCTTTCCGCATCAGCAGATCCACTGCTGCATGACCTTCCCGGCCCAGATCCAGGCTAAAATCATTTACATACAGATCAATATGCTGGCGCATTACATTCTCGTCCATTTCCTGCGCGTGCTGCGTTACATATTCAGATAATTGCGGGTAGTGCTGATAAGAATACTGAAGGCTTTTGTGGATCAGCGCATCTACCTGCTGCTGTATTTCCAGCGGCACATCCTTACGGATAAAAATGCCTCCCAGCGGAATGGGGCTGCCGGTGGTGCTTTCCCAGTACTCGCCCAGGTCTATGATCTTTACCAGGCCTTTTTGCTGGTAGGTGAAACGGTTTTCGTGAATAATAACACCTACGTCTGCACGGCCATCCAGCACCGCGCCTTCAATTTCAGAGAATACCATTACCTGCTTTTGTTTGGCCTCCGGAAAAGCTATGGAGAACAGCAGGTTGGCGGTGGTATTATCGCCCGGAATGGCAATGCGGCAATCCTTCACATCTTCTAAAGCAATAGGTTTTTTAGCGATCAGCAAAGGGCCGCAGCCTCTGCCCAGGGCGCTGCCACTGTTCAGCAGGTTGTACTGATCTTTTACTTTCCGGTACACTGCAAAACTGAGCTTGGTAATAGCCAGCTTGCCCTGTAACGCCCATTTGTTCAGGGTTTCCACATCCTGCAGGTCTGTGTTGAATCTTAATCCGTCCGTTTCGATCTTGTTGTTCACCATGGCATCAAAAATAAAAGTGTCATTTGGGCATGGTGAAAAACCTAATGATAAGTCCATTGTATAGTTTTTTAATTTTTTAGTCCATGGGCCATAGCCTCCACCACCCCCACCAGCGCCTGGTTCAGGTTCTTAACGGCCAGCGGAATGTTCCACCTGCTTTTATCCCGTACCTCCACATAATTGGAGATACAGCGCAGCTGCAGAAAGGGGATGTTTTCCTGTAAGCAGGCAAAATGAAAAGCGGCGCCTTCCATACTTTCTATATCGGGCGTATATTTCTGCTGCAGGCGCTCTATGGAGGGCAGGCTGCCGGTTACCGTATTAATGCTTACGCTGCTGCCCACCGGCAGGTCAGGGGTAAAGGGCAGGCCGGCAAAGGTGTTTACCAGGCTGGTGCCTGCAAACGGTGTTTGCCCGCTGTTCCAGAGCCCAATTTCAAAAAGATCTTTGAAAGTACCGGCGTCATCCACGCCCAGGTCGCCTAACTGCTCTTTACCGATCATAACCACCTGGCCCAAAGGCCAGCTGTGGTTAAAGCTGCCGGCTATACCCGCCTGTATGGCTACATCCGGCCGTTTGGCCGCCAGGTATTTGCCCAGGTGCCAGGCGGTATGCATCAGGCCTATGCCCCCGATCAGCACCTCAACCTGACAAGTTTGCGGCAGGCTGGCCTGGGATAAATATTCACTGAACGGTTTGATTTCCAGTGCTGTAGCGGCTACTACCAGTAGATTCATCCTGTAAACTTACGGCTGGCTCGCGGATTAATGGTATTTTTGCGAAAATTTTATTTCAATAATGATCTATTTAACGCGTGTGGAGAATTTCAATGCTGCGCATAAATTATCCAATCCCGCATGGAGCAAGGAAAAGAACCAGGAAGTGTTTGGTAAATGTGCCAATGATAACTGGCATGGGCATAACTATGAGTTACATGTAACAATAAAAGGCACACCTGATCCGGAAACCGGGTTTGTATTTAATGCCAAAACTTTGGGCGATGTGATCAAAGACGTGATCGTGGAAAAGGTGGATCACCGTAACCTGAACATGGACGTGGATTTTATGGCAGGTAAATTCACCTCTGCCGAAAACCTGGCCATTGCCATATGGGACGAGCTGGCTAAGAACTTACCTCCGGCAGCACAGCTGCATTGCATTAAGTTATATGAAACGCCCCGCATTTATGTAGAGTATTACGGCGGTCAATGAGCATTTGAACCAAAGACAGGACGCCGGCTTTAGAAATCAGAAATCGCACAACAAAATGGCATACAAAAAGACTGAGACATTTGATGAGCATGTGACCTCGGGTTTGATGGATAATTACAGGGAATGTTTGCAGCTGATAGGGGAAGATGCGGACCGGGAAGGCTTACAGAAAACACCGGAACGCCTGGCAAAAGCCATGCAGTACCTTACACAGGGGTACCAGCTGGATGCCAAGGCCATTCTGCGTGGTGCTAAATTCACAGAGGCCTACAGCGAAATGGTGATCGTAAAGGATATAGAGCTGTATTCTTTATGCGAGCACCATATGCTGCCTTTTTTTGGCAAAGCCCATGTAGCGTATATACCTAATGGTTACATCACCGGGCTAAGCAAAATAGCGCGTGTGGTAGATGTGTTTGCCCGCCGCCTGCAGGTGCAGGAGCGGTTAACCCACCAGGTGCTGGATGCTATCCAGGAAACGCTGGAGCCGCTGGGTGTGGCCGTGGTAATTGAAGCGCAGCACCTTTGTATGATGATGCGCGGTGTGCAGAAACAGAATTCCGTTACCACCACATCGGGCTTCTCAGGCCAGTTTGAGGATGGCCGTACGCGTTCTGAATTTATGCGCCTTATTGGAAAATAACAGGGTAGTAAGTATCATATGTAACCTTCCGGGATCACTTTCCTGGAAGGTTCTTTTATTATATTATTGACTAATGTTTAAGTAACTGATTTTTTTGTTTTCTTTGCAGAGCTATTTCAATCTAAACTACAACGAGTAATGAAGCACGCTTACGTATTTCCCGGTCAGGGATCGCAATTCCCCGGAATGGGAAAACCACTGTACGATGCCAGCCCTAAAGCAAAGGCACTATTTGAGCAGGCTAACGACATACTGGGATTCCGCATTTCCGATACTATGTTCACCGGTACCGATGAAGATCTGAAACAAACCAATGTTACCCAGCCGGCTGTTTTCCTGCACGCCGTAGTAGCTTTCATGGGTATTGAAAATGCAAAACCGGATATGGTGGCCGGCCACTCCCTGGGCGAGTTCTCTGCCCTGGTAGCTAATGGCACCCTGTCATTTGAAGATGCGCTGCGCCTGGTGTTCATACGCGCTACAGCTATGCAAAAGGCCTGTGCAACACAGCCTTCTACCATGGCTGCCGTACTGTCGCTGGATGATGCTAAGGTAGAGGAGATCTGCGCTGCAGTTACCAAAGAAACCGGTGAGGTAGTAGTGCCTGCCAACTATAACTGCCCGGGGCAGCTGGTGATTTCCGGCACCGTGAATGCGGTGAATGTTGCCTGCGAAAGAATGAAGGCCGCCGGCGCCAAAAGAGCGCTGGTATTGCCGGTGGGCGGCGCTTTTCACTCCCCGTTAATGGCCCCTGCCAAAGAAGAGCTGCAGGCGGCTATTGAGCGTACAACCTTTAACACGCCCTCCTGCCCGGTGTACCAGAATGTGGTAGCTAAAGCTATCATTGATCCGGCGCAGATCAAACAAAACCTGATCGACCAGCTGACCGGCGCCGTAAGATGGACACAATCCGTACAGGCAATGGTAGCTGACGGCGGTACTGAATTTACCGAAGTAGGCCCGGGTAAAGTATTACAGGGGCTGATCCTTAAGATCCATAAAGAAGCGGTGGTGAATGGGGTAAGTTAATGAATGGGACTAAAAAGAATGTAAAATCATAAATGTAAAATGTCAAATGTCAAAGTGGAATGCAGTCCCTTATTCGCTGTATTCCACTTTGACATTTATCTCGTTCATAAAGTCTTTTAAATGGTCGCTATGAACCTCCTTCGTCGGTTTATGATTTAAAATTTTACATTTTACATTCTTTTGGGTTATACATTTAACGCCATTTCCCACTGCTTCACAGCCACTTCAAACCCCGCCTGCAGCAGGAACTGCTGTAGCCCCTTGTTATCATCCGTAATATTGATAATGGAAAAAGGCCCCTGCAGCACCTGTATAACATGCTGCAGCAATGCGCTGCCAATACCTTTGCGCCGGTGTTGCGGGTGTACGCCCAGCTGGCGTATACGTTTGTTGCTGCCGAACACACTGATAAATCCTACGATCTCATTTTGCTCATAGGCCAGCCAGGTAAGGGTATGCTGGCCTTCCCGCTGAATACTGGCAGTGCTGTTGGCCCAGCCGGGCGCCTGGTCGGTAAAGGTGTTCAGCAGCGCCCAGTCGGGGCTGATGGCGGTGCGGATAGTAATATTTTTGCGCGCCTGTTTTATAAAAGGCTGCCCTTTATAGCAATGAAAAAAGCGGGTTTTTGTAAAACCACTGTTCTCATATGCTTTAATAGCAGGGGTATTGGTGCTGATAACCTCCAGCAATATACGCTGCACACCTTCCTGTTTATACTGTTGCCGGTAATGCGCATACATGCGCTGCACCAGGCGCTGCCCGCGGTAAGCCGGTATTACGCCGGTACCCCCGTTATACAGCAATGCAGGGTTAGGCCAGGTATCTGCCCCATGTAATATAAAACCAGCCAGTGTGGGGCCGTCAAAAGCACCAATGCAGTGGGAGAGCCGTACGTTCTCGCCCAGCAGCTTTTGTTCCAGCAACGGTACGGTTAACTGGAACGGTATTATATAATCGCTGAAAGCAAGGTTAAAAACACTGCAAAGCTCCGGCAGCGTAATGTTTTCGAGATGGGAAAAGCGGATCATGGTTGTTTTTAGTCCATGGTCCATAGTCGATGGTCCATGGCGTTTTTCATGTTGGGAAATGGACCACAGACCACTATCTGTGGTTATTGCTCACTGCAAACATACGTTCTTTTGGATCGCGGGCTGTGGGCCATCAACATCCCTCGCACAACAGCCCTGCGTTAAATGAAATGGACTATCGGCCATCGACTAAAGATCAATACTCCCGTTCCACCATTCGGGATCAAATTTCGCATTATACTTCTTATAAAAATTAATAGCCGGCTCATTCCATTCCAGCACCTGCCAGGTAAGCCCATGGAACTGTTTTTCCTTTGCTTCTGCGATCAGCTGATCAAACAGCAGCTTGCCAATACCTTTACCACGGTAGCGTTCAGATACTACAATATCTTCCAGGTACATCCGGCAGCCTTTCCAGGTTGAGTAACGGATATAATACAGTGCAAAACCGGCAATAAACTCCTGCCCATCCTCTACTGTTACCGCTACAAAGGCCTTCCATACCGGCGCAGGGCCAAAACCGGCATTCTCAAAATGTTCCAGGCTAACGGTTACTTCCTGGGGCGCCTTCTCATACTCTGCCAGCTCCCGGATCAGCTCCAGCAGCCTGGGACAGTCTTCCTTTTGTGCAATCCTGATTTTGATACTCATTACTTTAAATGGTTAGTTGATAACGCGGATCTGACCCGCTGTAATAATTCGTAAATCTAAAATCTAAAATCGTAAATTGGTAATAACCCGGTAGCATTATGATGGTATCCTCTTTTTATGCCGGTGTACCCCGGCACCTGGTAGCAGTTGACGGCATTATATTCGGCTTTGAAGACAGCAGGCTTAAACTGCTGGTGATCCAGCGTAAGGTTGATCCCAAACAGGGTGAGTGGTCGCTGGTAGGCGGTTTTGTACAGGAAGGCGAAAGCACGGATGCTGCTGCTGCCCGTGTGCTTAAACAAACCACGGGCCTTGAAAATATTTTTATGGATCAACTGGGCTGCTATGGCGAAGTGGAAAGGGATAGCGGCGCCCGCGTGATCTCTATTGCCTATTACGCCCTTATACGCATTAAGGAGCATGATCATATTCTGGCTGCAGAACATGGCGCACACTGGCTGGAGCTGCACCAGATACCCCCGCTTATTTTTGACCACGGCCGCATGATAGCCGATGCACTGAAAAAGCTGAAGGACAATGCACACTTTCACCCTATTGGCTTTGAACTGTTACCTGAAAAATTTACCCTGTCGCAGCTGCGCAGCCTGTATGAAGAGATCTATCAGCATGAGCTGGACCGCCGTAACTTCCGCAAAAAGATACTGTCTATGAGCATACTGGAAAAGCTGGAAGAAAAAGATAAAACCACCTCAAAAAAAGGAGCGCACCTGTACCGGTTCGATAAACAAAAGTATGAGCAGCTCACCCGCCGGGGATTTGTATTCGAGATCTAGTGAAGGCGCGTTGTTACGTTCTTTCCTTTATCTTCACATATAATACTTCTTTTTACATAGATATATTTAGTATGCGTAAGCCGTAATGTAGTGGACCATCTTCAGCGTAATAAAAATATTATGAGGTGGGGTGTTATTTGTGTGTGGCTGATATGTGAAGCAGCTGTGCTAAAGGGACAAAGCCAGGAGATCAGCCTGCTAAAGGCACAATTACCCCGGATGAAGGATAGCACGCAATACGTGGATATCCTGAACCGCCTGTCTGTGCTATACCTGCCCCAAAATCTGGATACCTGTTTACTTTACACCAATGCAGCCCGCAGCATAGCAGAGCGGCAGGGCTATTTAAAAGGGCAGGCCGCAGGTTGGATGAACCAGGGCAATTACTACGCCCTCCGTTCCAACAGCTTTTTATCATACCGTTCTTACCTGCATGCTTTACGTGCGTATGAAAAGCTGGGTGATAGCGCGGCCGTGTGCCAGACGCTTGCCAATATGGCTATTTATTACAAGTATATAGGGCAGCAAATAGCAGCCGTGCAGTACATGCAACAGGCCATGCATAAAAGCCGGAGCGTGCGCAATGATTCCCTGTACGCCACCATACTGGTAAGCTATTACTTTGTGCATGCAGATGACAGCCTGCATGCAGATTCTGCACAATGGGCGCTGGCAAAGGCCCGCAGCCTGGCAAACCGATACCATGATGAGCGCACGCAGCTAAAATGCGGATTGTACGAAGCAAATGAACGTATAAAAAAGGGCGATGTTGCCGGCGCAGAAAAACAGCTGCTGCAAATAATACAGCAGGCAGCTGCCAACGGCTATACTTACCTGGTCATGTATGCCAGCGCACAGCTGGCCGGCTATAAAGGCTACTTTAAACAGCCGGATTCTTTACAGTATAAAGAGAACATGGTGCAATACGGCGTAACAGGCGGTTACTGGGAGCTTATATTACCCATGACCACCGAGCTGTATACCTATTACACCCGGCATGGGCAGCCCGCTACGGCGGCCCGGTACAGCCATTTAATGCTAAGCATACTGGAAAAGGAGCAGGCCGCAAGAACACAGGGCGAGCTGGATTATATGGCTTATTACCAGCAGAACGGCCGCCTGAATGCCTTGCAGTTACAGCACCGCTTACAGCAGTCAAAGCTGGATAAAAAACGCCTGGAAAACCGCAAACGCCAATACCTGGTAGGCGGTATGGCCCTGTCGTTAGTGCTGGTAATGCTGCTGCTTACCTTCTTTTATTACGCATATAAAAGATCGCAGGAGAATGGGATACGGCTTACAGAAAAGTACCGTGAGATCAGTGAGAAGAACACACTGCTGCAAACGCATGATGATTTTAAGAACAAGCTGATATCCCTTATTGCGCACGACTTTCGCATGCCGCTGGTGAACATACTGGAGATCATGAACTTTTTGCAGGCGCATTCCTTAGGTCCGGAGGAAGCGGCTTCCCTTTTAACCGGTGTAGAGCGTAGCTCTCAAAACACACTGCACACTTTTGACAGTATACTGCGCTGGATCAATTCACAGCTATCAGGCTTTGTATATGCGCCGGAGCCCTGCCGCGTGCAGGAGCTGGTGAACACTGCGCTGCAAAGCCTTACAGATGTGATCTCCGAAAAGCAGGTGCAGGTGAATGTGCGTATCCCCGGCAATATATGTGTGCTGGCAGAGTGTGAAATGCTGCAGTTCGTGCACCGCAATTTTATTCACAACGCGCTTAAGTTCTCGCCCCGCCATGGCAGTATTTATATAACAGCCGCTGTTGATGATGGGCAGGTGACCGTAACGGTAACTGATGAAGGCGCAGGCATACCGGAGCCTTTATTACCGCACCTGTTTGAGTATCATGCAGACCGGCCGCGTAAAGGGCCACAGCAGGGCGCCGGGCTGGCGCTGATCATTTGCAGGGATTTTATGAACATGATGAAAGGCAGCGTGCAGGCAGCCAATACCAGCGGCCGGGGCGCAGCCTTATCTTATACCTTACCACAGGTTGAAACTACAGATCCTTCAACCACCAGTTAAACAATGCAGCGTATTATCCTGTACATATTGCTTTGCGGCAGCTTGTTGCCGGGCGCCTTCCGGGCCAGGGCACAGTCTGCGGAAATAGCAAGCCTGCGCAGCAGCTTACCCTTTGCAAAGGATAGTATGGAGTATGTAGATATGCTGAATCAATTGGGCATGTATTATCACCTGAGCAATATAGACAGCTGTTTTCTGCTGGCTACCAAAGCCCGGGAAATAGCGGTGCGCCTGCATTACAAAAGGGGCGAGGCCGGCGCGCTGAAAAACCTGGGTATTGTATTCGGGCAGCAGTTCAGCATACAGCAGGCTATTGCATATGAAAAGGCAGCCATGGCCTTATACCTTGCCAGCGGCGACTCAGCCAACGTTTGCCACATGATGAACAACCTGAGTATTGACTATGAAGCCGAGGGCAATAAACCATTGGAGCTATACTATGAGCAGCAGGCCATGGCCTGGGGCAGCCGCCTTTCCAACGACTCTATGTATAGCCTGGTGCTGAGCAACTATATCATTAAATACTCAAAAGACAGTACCAAGCAGCATGCTGTTAAATGGGCATATGATCAGCTGCGTAGTATTACCGCACGTTACCCGTACTCACGGGAATGGCTATATGCAAGAATGTTTGAAGCGGTTACCCTGTTAAAACAGGGGCATGGTGAACAAGGAGAGGTGTTGATCAATAAGGTGGCAGATACGGCTATACAAAAAGGATTCCTGCACCTGGGCATAGCAGCGTATTTCCGGGTGCTGGATGATTTTATTCCGATGGGTTACCCGGCAGATAGTGTGCTGTATGCTGCAAAAATATTTAAGCTCTCACAGCAGGCAGGGTATTATGAGCTGATGATGAAAATGCTGCCTTATTTGTACCGGCACTATGAAAAGGTGAATGATGCGGATAACATTGCTTACTATGGCAATGGCCTGCGCCAGCTGGCGCTGCATCAGCTAACGCTGCAACGGCAGCGGGAAGAGATCAATTACCTGGAATATTTTATGAAAGAGCAGGAAATGCAATCGCTGCAGCTGCGTAACCAGGTACAGCAACAGGCCATTGAAAGAAGTAACCTGGAACGGGTTACACGCCGCATCCTCATCTGGTTCCTGGCAGCGCTGCTGGTATTGTTAACCGGCATTACCATCGTGTACTACCGGTATTACCGCAACTCCCGCAAATATGAGCTGCGCGTGGATAATATGAATAGATCTATTGCGGAAAAGAACCGTTTGTTACGCTCCAACGATGATTTTAAGAATAAGCTGATCTCAGTAATAGCACATGATTTCCGTGATCCGTTAAACAATATCATTCGCATGGCAGCCATGCTGCAGGCTCACTCGCTGGATAAGCCCTCCATGGAGCAGCTTACCAGCCAGATCGCGGATTCTGCTGCAGAAACCCTGGCTGTTTTTGATAACATCCTGCGGTGGATCAAGTCGCAGCTATCGGGATTTATATACGCTCCTGCGCCCTGTAACATTTATAGCATGATGACGGAAGCCCTGCCAAGCATACAGCATGCAGCGCAGGAAAAAAAGGTGAGCATCAGCATACAGGTACCGGATGATATACAGGTAGCGGCAGAACGGGAAATGTTGCAGTTTGTGCACCGCAGCCTGTTAAACAGCGCCATTGGCTTTTCTACGCCGGGCGGGCAGGTACAGGTATTAACCACAGAGGAGGCCGGAGCCGTAAAAGTATGGGTAAAGGTATTGCAGATCAACATTACTGCGGCTATGCTCCCGCACTTGTTTGAATACAGGGGTACCAGCTATTACAAGGGATTTCGCCGGCACGATGCCGAGCTTGCCCTGGTGATCTGTAAAGATTTTATGGATAAAATGGGCGGCCATATCAGCGCCGCACCGGAAAAGGAGGGGTTTGCGTTTGTGTACGAGCTACCGTCTTTTCATTAGTTGGCAGTTGGCAGTGGGCAGTTGGCAGTCAGAGAAAAAGTATTTCACTTAAAAAAGCCTGTTACATTAGGTAATGTAACAGGCCTTTTACTTGATGGCTTGCACTATGACTGCCCACTGCCCACTGCCAACTGCCAACTTACTTCGGGTCGTACGCCCATTTAATATAGCTTGCGCCCCAGGTAAAGCCGCCGCCAAAGGCTGCCAGCACCAGGTTATCGCCTTTTTTCAGCTGTTTTTCGTAATCCCATAAACACAGGGGAATAGTACCGCCGGTAGTGTTGCCGTAACGCTCAATGTTCATCATCACCTTTGCTTCCGGCAGTCCCATACGCTGGGCGGTAGCGTCTATAATACGCTTATTGGCCTGGTGAGGCACCAGCCAGGAAACGGTATCGGATGTGAGCTGGTTGCGTTGCATAATATCGTGCGCAGCTTCCGCCATGTTGGCCACTGCGTATTTGAACACCATTTTACCTTCCTGGTACACGTAATGTTCCCGGTTGGTAACGGTTTCAATGCTGGCGGGTTTAATGGAGCCGCCTGCTTTCATATGCAGGTACTCACGGCCGTGGCCATCGCTTTTCAGAATGCTGTCCACCAGGCCGTAACCTTCTGTATTGGCCTCCAGCAATACGCCGGCGCCGCCATCCCCGAAAATAATGCAGGTAGTACGGTCAGAGTAGTCCATGATGGCGCTCATCTTATCCGCTCCGATCACCATCACCTTCTTGTAACGGCCGCTTTCAATGAAACGGGCGCCGGTATCCAGTGCATATAAAAAGCCAGAACAGGCTGCGTTAATATCAAATCCCCAGGCATTTTTAGCCCCTATCTTATCCGTTACCACGTTGGCTGTAGCCGGAAAAACCATGTCAGGTGTTACAGTAGCCACTATCAGCAGGTCTATTTCCTCAGGACTGATCCCCCTTTTGCGGCATATTTCCAGCGCTACCGGTACACATAGATCAGAAGTACCCTTGCCTTCCCCTTTCAATATCCTTCTTTCCTTTATCCCCGTGCGGGTGGTGATCCATTCATCTGTGGTATCTACCAGTTTTTCCAGTTCTTTATTGGTAAGTACATAGTCAGGAACATAACCACCCACCGCTGTAATAGCGGCCGTAATTTTACTCATATGTCGGAATAATTGTTTTACTAGGGGGCAAAAATACGATATTAAAAGAAATTCAAAAGTCTTATGTTGTCATAACGAACCGGGAGTTCAAGTAAAGCACAATCACTTACGAGTTTTTCCGTAAGTTTGCGCCTTTATAAATCCTGTATGATCGCTTACCTTACCGGAAAATTAACCCACAAGTCTCCTGCAATGGTGTATGTAGAAGTGCAGGGGGTGGGATACGAGGTACAGATCAGTTTAAATACCTACTCCCGTATCCAGGGGATGGAAAACTGCAAGCTGCTCACCTTTTTGCATATAAAAGAAGATGCTCATACCCTATATGGCTTCTTTGACGATGCGGAACGCAGCATGTTCCTGCTGCTGCTGGGCGTATCCGGCATAGGGGCGTCCACGGCCCGTATGATGCTATCCTCCCTGCAGCCGGAAGACATTCAGCGCGCCATTGCCATGGAAAACGAGAAAATGCTGGAAAGCATTAAAGGCATAGGCGCCAAAACGGCAAAACGGATCATTCTGGAGTTAAAAGACAAGATAAAAAGGCAGAAAGAAACAGGACCACAATTATCTGTCAGCACAAACAATACATTGCACGAAGATGCGTTAAATGCATTGGTAACCCTGGGAATAGCCCGTAACGTGGCAGAACAGGCTATTCAAAGGGTACTGAAAACAGAACCACTATTGCAGGACTTGGAAGGGCTCATAAAAAAATCCCTGAAAAGTCTATAATTTTATTACCCTGACCTCTATAAAAACCTATTTCGCTTGGCAAAAAAGACATATTTAAGTGCTTTTGCAGTGATAGGCGTCGTATCTTTTTTTATTCTTGACACTGCCGCAAGGGAACGTTCGGGAAATTATTTTAAGCAACCAAACTGGAAAACAGATACAACCGCAAAGGATACTACCCATAAAAGTGACACCCTGAAATATCCTATAAAAGACAGGTACGGAAACGCCATTACCGATCCTGTCCGGAACGCCATTGACCTGAAAGACCCCGCCAGCATTAAAAGAGACGTAGAATACGATCCTGTTACCAAACAATATACCGTTACGGAAAAAATAGGCGACCAGTACTACCGTAACCCCACTTACATGAGCTTTGACGAGTTTTATAAGCTGCAATCTTCCCAGAGCGAACAAAGCTACTGGCAAAAGCGGGCAGCTACCCTGGGCAGCCTGAACCAGCTGGGCTCCGGCCCGCAGCTGAATAGCGGCAACAGCCTGTTTGACCGTGTATTTGGCGGCAGCAAGGTGGATATACGCCCCCAGGGAAGCCTGGACCTCACGTTCGGCTACCAGGGCCAGAACATCAAGAACCCCGTGCTGGTAGAACAGGCGCGTAAGAACGGGGGTTTTGATTTTGACATGAACATTAACATGAACGTAACCGGTAAAATAGGGGATAAGCTAAAGCTCATTACCAACTATAATACCCAGAGCACCTTTGACTTTGAGAACCAGATAAAGCTGGAATACACCGGTTACGATGATGAGATCATAAAAAAGATAGAAGCCGGTAACGTAAGCTTTCCCTTACGCAGTCAGCTTATTTCAGGGGTACAGTCGCTGTTTGGTCTTAAAACCCAGCTGCAGTTCGGCCGCCTAACGGTAACCAGCGTACTCTCTAACCAGAAATCGCAGAAACAGAACCTGATGCTGAAAGGCGGCACCCAGGTGCAGGACTTTAACATACGGGCAGATGAGTATGAGGATAACCGCCACTTCCTGCTGGCGCAGTTCTTCCGGGATACGTTCAACTATGCTATGTCTAACCTGCCCGTGATCCGCTCCCTTTCATACATTAACCGTATAGAAGTATGGGTAACCAATAAAACCGGCGCTACCACCAATACCAGGGATGTAGTAGGTTTAATGGACTTGGGTGAGTACAAGCCCTATAACACGGGCCTTACGGTGCTTACCAGCTCCAAGCTGCCGGGCAACGGGGTTAACAACCTGTTTAGCCAGCTGGCCAACGACCCGGCCAGCCGGTTTACCGGTACCGTGGTAAGCCGCCTGTTAAGCCTGGGCTTAAAACCGGTGCAGGAGTTTGAAAAAACCTTTGCCCGCAAGCTGGACTCCACCGACTATACGGTGAACCGCCAGCTGGGTTACATATCGTTAAACCAGCAGCTGCAGCCTGATGAGGTGCTGGCCGTAGCTTACCAGTATACCTATAACGGCCGCGTGTACCAGGTAGGGGAGTTCTCACAGGATGTACCGCCGGACCAGAACAACAGCGCCAACCAGCAGATCCTGTTCCTGAAATTATTGAAAGCTACTTCCGCCCGGCCTACCCTGCCCATCTGGGACCTGATGATGAAGAACGTGTACTCCACGGGCGCCATCCAGATCAACCGGCAGGATTTTAAGCTGGATGTATATTATAAAGATCCCGGTACGCAGGACCGTGCACCCAGTGATAAACGCTATATACCGGATGCCAAGGGAGCTTATGCCGGGGCACCCATTATCACTATCCTGAACCTGGACCGCTTAAATAACCAGAATGATCCCCAGCCCGATGGGGTTTTTGACTACGTGGAAGGGTATACGATCAACTCACAAACCGGGCATGTAATGTTCCCGCAGCTGGAACCGTTTGCGCAGGGCCTGCAAAAAGCCTTTGGGGGCGATGTGACCCTGGAAAAGCAATATCTCTATAAAGTATTGTATGACTCCATAAAAGTAGTGGCGCAGCAGTTCCCGCAGCTGAACCGCTTTGTGCTGAAAGGCTCTTACAAATCCGCCAACTCGTCGGAAATATCCCTGGGCGGTTACAACATTCCACCCGGCTCCGTAACGGTAAATGCCGGCGGGCAAATGCTGCGGGAGAATGTGGATTATATTATAGACTATAACCTGGGCCGTATTAAAATTATTAACGGCGGGGTGCTGGCCTCCGGTGTGCCTATTAATGTGCAGTTTGAGAACAATGCCCTGTTTGGCCAGCAGGTACGTAACTACCTGGGTACCCGCCTGGATTATGTGGTGAACGATAAGCTGAGCCTGGGCGGTACTATGGTGCGCATGAGCGAGCGGCCTTATTACCAGAAAGTGAACTACGGGGAAGACCCTATTAATAATACCGTGCTGGGATTGGATGTAAACTATAATTCCGAATGGAAAGGCCTTACACGTTTCCTGGATAAGCTGCCCAACTACAGCACTACCACACCCTCCAACATCCTGTTCACCGGTGAGGTGGCGCGCCTGTTCCCCGGCCACAGTAAGCTGGTGAATGCAGCGGGCAGCAGCAGCGGCCAGGTATTTATTGATGATTTTGAAGGCTCCCAGAGCGGGTACGACCTGAAGTTCCCTGCTACCAGCTGGGTACTGGCCTCTACCCCCAGCGGAGCTACAGATGCCAACGGCAATGTGCTGTTCCCCGAAGCGGACCTGAACGATTCACTGGCCTATGGTAAGAACCGTGCAAGGCTGGCCTGGTATATTATAGAACCTACTTTGCAGATCCCCAAGTCACCGGGCCTGCCCGCCAACATTACCACACAGGATCAGTCGGATCCGCGGGTACGTTTGGTTTACCAGAAAGAAGTATTCCCTAACCTTTCTACCGATTTTGGACAAAGCCAGCTAAGCACCCTTGACCTGGCCTACTATCCAACGGAACGGGGTCCCTATAACTTTTCCTACCTGCCATCAGACATTGATGCCAGCGGCCACCTGAAAACACCACAGCGCAAATGGGCCGGTATGATGCGCGCTATTGACAACAGTGATTTTGAAACGGCCAACGTGGAGTTCATAGAGTTCTGGATCCAGGATCCGTTCATAAAATCGCCCAACAGCGCCGGCGGTCAGCTGTACTTTAACCTGGGTAACGTATCGGAAGATGTGCTGAAGGATTCCCGTAAAATGTTTGAGAACGGCTTACCGGATCCTAACCAGAACGCCAACCAGATGGATTCCTCCCACTGGGGCCGCGTACCTAAATACCAGCAGCAGCTTACACAGGCATTTGATAATGACCCCAACATCCGCTCTTACCAGGATGTGGGTTATGATGGCTTACGTTCTAACGGTGGGGTTGCTGATGAACGTAACTTTTACCGCGATTACCTGAACAAGCTGGAAGCCAGCTTTGGTAGGAATTCCGCTATTTATCAGCAGGCGTTTAACGATCCCGCGAATGATGACTACCATCACTACCGCGGCGATGATTATGATAAGGACCGCCTGGGCATTTTACAGCGTTATAAGAGATACAGCAACCCGGAAGGCAACTCACCGGTATCCAATAATAACTCCCAGTATTCATCCGCAGCAACCAACATACCGGAATCTGAGGACCTGAACCGGGATAATACCATGAACGAAACGGAAGAATACTTCCAGTACATGGTGAACCTGAAGCCTAATATGCAGATAGGCGATAATTATGTGGTGGACAAGATCGCCGCTGATGTAACCCTGCCGGATGGTAACAAAACCAAGGAAACATGGTACCAGTTTAAGGTACCGGTGAACCAGTATAACCGCCGCATTGGCAATATCCCGGATTTTAAGTCAATTCGTTTTATGCGTATGTTCCTGACCGGCTTCCAGGATTCTATAGTAGTGCGTTTTGGCAAGCTGGACCTGGTACGCAACCAGTGGCGCCGTTATATGTATAAATTACAACCCGGCGATCCGGTGCCCATTGACGAAAGCACCAAGTTCAATACCACGGCGGTGAACATTGAGGAGAACGCAAAACGTAGCCCCATTCCGTATGTAATACCGCCGGGCGTAACCAGGCAAAACACCATTAGCACCAACAATACTACCCTGCAGCTGAATGAGCAGGCCCTTTCCATGCAGGTATGTGATCTGAAGGATGGCGATAACCGCGGCATTTATAAGAACCTGGGCCTGGATATGCGCCAGTATAAAAGGCTGCAGATGTACATACACTCAGAGGCAGTGAATAACCCCACTTCCCTGAAGGATGGCGAGCTGCGTGCTATTATACGTTTGGGCAGTGACTTTACCAATAACTATTATGAATACCAGATACCGCTGAAAGTAACTCCCTGGAACAACTCAGACGCCAACTCCATATGGCCGGAAGCAAATAACCTGGACCTGGAGCTGGCCAAGCTGCCCAACCTGAAACAACGGCGGAACATGTGCGATACCTGCTCACCCATCCTCCCGTACACGGAAGCAGACGGTACCAACTTCCTGAGCGTAGTGGGTAACCCCAGCCTGGGCGATGTAAGAAGTGTAATGATAGGTGTGTATAATCCTAAGAACGATGGGCTATCAAAATGTACCGAAGTATGGTTCAATGAAATGCGCCTGACGGACTTTGATGAAAAAGGCGGTTATGCAGCAATGGCCCGTATGGATGTGCAGCTGGCCGACCTGGGTACCGTAAGTGTATCCGGTAACATGCACACTGCCGGTTTTGGTGCTATCGATCAGCGGGTGAACGAACGCTTCCGCGATAACTACCTGCAATATGATGTAGCAGCCAACCTGGACCTGGGTAAGCTGCTGCCTAAGAAAGCAGGCATTTCCATACCGGTATATGCCGGTTACTCACAGGCCGCCAGCAACCCGGAATATGATCCGTATGACATGGATATTAAGCTGAAAGATAAGCTGCGTTTGGCGCGTAACTCTGCTGAGCGGGATTCCATTAAACGGGATGCGCAGGACTATACCTCAATTAAGAGCCTGAACTTTACCAACGTACGTAAGCTGAACCAGGGTAAGCCCAAGCTGAAAATATGGGATATAGAGAACTTTGACATTAGTTACTCCTTCTCCCAAACCAACAGCCATAACCCGCTTATTGAAAACGACATTCTTACCAAACACCGCGGGGGCCTGGGTTACAATTATGCCGGCCAAAGCAAGTTTATTACGCCGCTGAAAAAGCTGCTGGGCAAATCCAAAACGCATTGGCTGGATCTGATCCGAGACTTTAACATAAACTACGTGCCTTCCATCATCAGCTTCCGGGCAGATATTACCCGGCAGTTCGGCGCCACGCGCATCCGCAACGTGGGCAGTGATGGTTTGTATAAGCTGCCGGAAACCTATAACAAGTACTTCACTTTTGACCGTTATTATGGTTTGAAGTGGGACCTTACCCGCAGCCTTACCATTGATTTTAACGCGGTAACCAATACCCGTATTGATGAACCGGACGGCCGTATTGATACCAAGGCTAAGCGGGATAGCGTACGCCATAACCTGTTTAAGTTTGGCCGTACCACCAACTACTTCCATTCCGCCAATGTTACGTATACACTGCCTACCAGCAAATTTCCGCTGTTAAGCTGGACTAATATTGCATTAGGCTATAGTACGGAATACCGCTGGACCGGCGCCAGCCGCCTGGCACTGGAGCTGGGTAATGCCATTGAGAATACGCAGAACAGAACAGTGACCGCAGAATTTAAGTTCTCTGAGCTGTATAATAAATCCAAGTTCCTGCGCAAGGTTACAGGTAACGGATCTTCCGGTAATAACAATAACCGGAACAACATGCAGAACCAGAACATGCAGGGCAACCAGAATAAACAACAACAGCAGCAGCAGCAAAAGCAGGAGGATGATGAGATGCCGGCCCTGGTGAAGGCAGCGCTGAAACCCCTGTTGTCTGTAAAACGCATTGCCATTAACTATTCTGAAAATTCCGGTACCCGCTTACCGGGTTATATAGACAGTACCAAGATCCTGGGTATGAACTGGGCCTCTATGGCGCCGGGCTTAGGTTTTGTATTTGGCGCACAGCCTAATAAAGCCTGGCTGGATAATTTTGCCAAAAAGGGATTGATTACGCCCGATACACTGTTCAACGTGCAGTTTCAGCAACAGTTCACCCAGCGGCTGGATGCGCAGGCGCAGCTGGAACCCATACCCGATCTGCGTATTGACCTGAACATCACCAAATCATTCACCAAAACACATACGGAGCTGTTCAAAAATGCTACGGATACATTGGGTAATGTGCTGGGTTTTGAACACCTGAGCCCTTATGATGCAGGTGGGTTTGAGATCACTTATATAGCTATACAAACGCTGTTTGGTAAGATCGATGCGCAAAGCGGTATGTCTACCACCTTCCGGAACTTTGAGAACTACCGGTTGGCTATTTCCAAACGCCTGGCTACGCAAAACCCCTATAACCAGGGCGCACCTACGCAAAACTCCAAAGACCCTACCTATTATTATGGTTACAGCCGTTATGCGCAGGATGTATTGATACCCGCTTTCCTGGCAGCCTACACCGGTAAAGACCCGGAAAAGATAGGCCTGCTGAAGCAAAGCAATAGTAATGTACGCAGCAACCCGTTCAGCAACTTTATACCCAAACCTAACTGGCGTGTTACCTATAATGGCTTAACCAAGCTGGAACCCTTCCGTAACATCTTTACCAACTTTGTGCTTACGCATGCCTACACCGGTACGCTGAGCATGAACTCCTATAACACGGCGCTGTTCTATGAGGATCCGCGCCTGGCAGGGTATCCCGGTTTTATAGATACGGTATCCGGCAACTACATTCCTTACTTCCTGGTGCCCAACCTGACCATGACCGAGCAGTTTGCGCCGTTGATAGGTTTTGATATGACCTTTACCAACAGCCTGAATGCCCGCCTGGAATTCAGGAAGAGCCGCTCCCTGAGCTTAAGCCTGATAGACTACCAGTTAACAGAGCTGCGCTCAACCGAAATAATACTGGGCGGCGGTTACCGCATGCGTGGTTTCCCCTTACCATTCCGTGTAGGAAAAAATGGCGGCAAGAAATTAGAAAATGATATGAACTTCCGCCTGGACCTCAGCTACCGCGATGACCGGACAGTGAATAACCGCCTGGATGCGGACCTGGTGATACCCACCAGCGGCCAGAAGGTGATAGGCATAGCCCCGTCTATTGACTATGTGGTGAATAACCGTTTGAACCTGCGTTTCTTCTATGACCGGAGGCAAACCATACCAGTAATATCCACGGCCTATCCCATTACCAATACCAGGGGCGGGCTTACACTGAGATTTATGTTAGCGCAATAATGTAGCGTACATAAAAAGAATGTAGAATGTAAAATTTTAAATCATTGTTGTCCGGGGAAATTTAAAAACAAGGATTCCCCGGGCGACAATGCAATAGGATCAAGGATATTTGTTATTTCTGAAAAATAAAGCCCCCTATGTTTTAAAGAGTTTAAGTTGTAGATATGG